>Ga0080064_1000027_pt1 | contig 475080 bp, 441 predicted proteins | sample Subgrocontami54m_FD_69260 | JGI IMG/M metagenome (GOLD analysis project Ga0080064, IMG submission 69260) | Subsurface groundwater microbial communities from S. Glens Falls, New York, USA - GMW46 contaminated, 5.4 m (SPADES assembly) (version 2) ... | reverse complement strand
CTGTTTTCAATGGTATAACTGCTGTCTGCAAACTCTATATTTTCAACATTGATTAGCGTATCTACTTCATTCGGATTAGATGCAAGAGTAACATAAGTTTTACCTTCGTCTCTTGTGATAATATAATCAGCCATATTGCCGCTGTATGTCGCAACATCCTCTTCGCTTCCCCCGTGAAGCATATCATTGCCTTCTCCGCCAAACACCGTATCATCTCCACCCTCGCCGAATATGCTGTCATCTCCGCCTGCTGAACCGACTGTATCGTCTCCGTCTCCGGCGTAAAGTTGGTCATCATCTTCGCCTAGCATGATATTTTGGCTTCCTGCTCCGCTAAAGAGTATATTTTGACCTTCTCCGCCTCTGATGGTTAGATTTTCTCCGATAATAACCGCAAACTCAACATTTTGGAGGTTAAGCATACTTCCTGCTTGAAGTGATTGTGCATCGATAACTAAGGCTTCTACCGGAGCAATGGCTCCATCTGTTGTTACAACCGTATTTGCAACTCCTGTTATCGTTATAGGCACTTGTGATGCCTCTGTATTTGTTGTTGATAGGGTTATTTGGTTTACAACTAGCGTTTGTATATTTGCTAAGGCACTTAAAAAAGTCGCTCCGCCGGATAGCATCTCTGCTTTACCTAAATCAGAAGATGGAGTTGTTGTATCTATGTAATACAATAAATCAGCAAGAGCACTTTGCTGTGTTGCCGTGGTTTCAGGCGCACGAGAACCTGCTGTAGTAAGACCTACGCCTGTTGGTAAGTTTGCTGTAGTTGCCCACTCTGTTCGAGAACTCTCTCCCCAAAAAAGTGGTACATCTGCTGTTGTAGCTGTCCCTGTTGAGTCTGTTCGCGTGACACTTACAGGAGCGATGATGAGTTGTTCCGTGCTCACTGTTGTTGTAGTTGTATTTCCACTTGCATCCGTTGTTGTTCTTGCCTGTGTAACCGTTGCAGTTTGTACCGTCGTTCCGTCAACAGTCGTTGTTGCAGGCGGTGTCGTCGGAGTAGTTGGTGTAGAACCTCCGCCGCCTGATGGCGGTGGTGTTGCAGCTGCGCTTGCACTCAAGTTATATACACTTGTTGTCGTAATCGCTGTACCGCTTTGTGCAGTATCTGTCACGCTTAGATTTATGCTTGCCGTACCTGCTACTGTTGCTGTAAATGTTGCACTAGCTAATGAAGTATTAATAGCTGCTGCCGTACCTGTGAGCTGAATACCTTCTGTTTCTGCATCAGCATCTGTTAAACCGCCAATAGTTCCATTAACAGCGGTTAGAGTTATTGTCATTGTGTCGCTATTACTATCTGCAACACGAATATCATCAAGAGCAACGCTTGTGCCTGCTGTTACTTCTTGAGCTTCGGCTCTTAGTCCTACAATAATTGGTGCTGTGTTGGCATTGTCGCCCTCTTCTGCAACATTAAGGACGCTTACGGTGAGATTTTGTACCTCTGACCCGCTTGTGCTTCCAGTTAGCGTTACTTGTACCGAATAGGTGTTGTTAGCTGCTGTATCGCCCACATCTGTCGGAATTTCATAGTCTGGAGCAGAGTTAAAACTTAGTAGTCCAGTAGAAGCATCCACTGTAAATTTAGCTGCATCCGCTCCGCCAGTAGTCTCATAGCTTACTGCACCACTTACCAATGTTTCATCCAATAACGAGATATTTCCAACTTCTGTCGTATTTTCCGCTATCATCGGCAAGAGCGCATTTTCACCGATTCCACCCGGATCAACGATTACACCATTTACAGTTCTATCGGCATCAAACACACCGCCATCGGTAAGTGAAAATTTCACGGTTGCCGTGCCGTCATCATTAATAGTTACACCCTCCATGATATTAACCCATTTGTTCGTCACGAGGTTTTTCTTGAAGTACGAAAACTGTTTAAAGTCAGCATCGGCTGTCATACTCATCTCTACTGTGCCACCTTCTTCAACGCCACCAAGCGTAAAGCCAAACTGACCGAGTGGCATTTTGACATTTTTTGGTAAGCCTGTTATTGCACTGTTTTCGGCATTACTGATGTTAATACCTTCAGGTGCTGCAATGGTAATAGCTGTTGTATCGTTCGCATCTGGCGTAAATGGATTTGTTACATCGAGCATTACGACATTTTGAGCATTACCTCCACCACTTTCTGCTGGTTCAAATTGCACAAGTTTGCTACTATTATAGTTAGACCACAGTAAATTTAGAACACCATTATCAATTTCCAAGTCAGCACTACCTAAAGATAGTTCTTCTAATGAACTTCCTGTATCGAGTTCACGCCAAGCTGAATTGTCAGCCTCCCAGCGGTAAATATTCGTGTATCCGTTGTCATCGACTAGAGACAAGTAAGGAACATTCTGGCTGTCAAACTCCAAATCCAAGCGTGTACCAGAGTTTAACGACTTAATTGAGTTGGCTGGGCTTGGCAAATGCGTCCAAGCTGGTGTCTGTGCATCCATATCAATTTTGCTGACACCCACTCCATTGGACTGTCCTCCTGCATCTCTCCAGCCGTAAATAGCGTAAAGAATACCATCATTATCCTGAACCAGTTTGACTGAAGTCTCCAAATATCCGTAAAAACTTCCTCTGATGTCTGCATCCTCCATAGGAATATCAGGCGTTGCGGATACCCAAGCGTTTTGTCCATCCAACTTATAGATTTCAAGTTGCAATGATGTAGTTACATTACCCATGCCATGAGTAACACCCAAAAGCATTTGCCCATCTTTTTCAATCAGATCAAATCCAGTTTTTGTTGTTTCACCAATGGCTATCGGTAATCCATAGTCTGCCCAAGTAACTGATGAAGGGTCAGCTACACTACTTGACTTGACCGCCAGTTTCGCGTTCCCTGCATCCATATACGAATAAGCAACATAGAGCGTATCGTCAACCAATACACCCTTCGGTGCTTGCTCAATTTGTGCTGGATTACCCGCTGTCGTACCAATACCCGTCGCAACAGCTTCCCCAACCTGAACCCAGTTTGTACCATCAAATGCATGAACCAAAATCGAATTGTCTGTACCACTGAATGTACGAGCACTTGCACTCACTGTGTACAGATTATCGACTGCACCATTGGTGCCGATTACCAAGTCATATAAACCAGTTGAAGCAGCAGAAGTAAATTGTGTTTCACCTAGGGCTGACCAACTTCCATCTTCATTATTTTTTAATACAGTGAGACCAACTTGACTATAAATACTCTCCTTAAAAGCACTCTCTTGCGACAACAACACATACTTACCGTTAGTGGTAATTTCGAGGTTACTGAACCCGCCAGTAGTAGAAAGTGGATCAATCGTATCTGGTGTACTCGGATCTGCATCGATAAAGTTCCATGTACCAAGCGATTCAGCGATGGTTGAGAAAGACCAATCACTAGAACCATCAAATCCGCTAGATAGATTATCTGAACTGTCTAAAAAAGCACCGGCTTCGATTGTGATGTAATAGCGTGTAGCATTCTCTAAAGTTACATTGGGCGTATAAGATACTTCATTTGCATCTACTCCTACAGCATCGCTATCTGTTACATCGACGGATTCAACTTCCTCATCATCACCATCCACAACCACTTTCCAGAGTTTGAGGTGCTTTCCAGCAACAGGAGTGACATCTTCGTTAAAAGAGAAACTGATTGATTGATCCTGAAAAAAGTCAATTGCTAAGGCAGTATCACCATCTTCTGGATAGTTGGAATAACTGAATTCTGGACCTGTGGTATCTGGTGCAAAAGTGACGCTGAAAGTAGATACCGCTGTCTCAGTGTCGTCCGCTGCTGTGGCTTTCAGGCTAAAGACACGAGTTTCATCGAAGCGTGCTTCGTTTTCAAAAAAGAAGATATTTTGAATAAACTTATTAAGGTCGCTTTTTGTAAGAGAACCAAGAGTGAAATTTCCACCGTTGTCCGTGTTCCCAGCTTCGATCGTTAATGTTCTTGCACCGTCAAATGGTCCCGTCAGTGTCAGCCTAAGATCAGCTTCGTTGCCCTCAGCACCATATTCGTAACCTGAGAAGTAGGTCACATAACCATCACTACGAGTCAGCCGAATAGAATTTGAATAGTCCTCTAAATCGCTTTGAGTAGTTGGTGCAATCCCGAGAAAAGGGTAATTATCTTCATTCCAATCGCTTATATCGAAACTAATGGTCAGTTTTTTGTATTCAGTAGGAGCATCGTTGCCTAACACAGTAGTGCTATCTGCGAAATAAGCAGGAATACCCCAGTCATATAAGCCAGTGCTGTTGTTAGTCTCAGCGTTGCCATCCCCTACTTGGTCGAGGTCGAGCACAATACTAGTAGATGAAGCATCTACAGTCACCGTCGATGTAGCCAGTGTCGAACCATCACTAGGGTTCAAGAAGGTAAAAACCCTCTCCCCTGCTTCCGTACCCGAAAAGGTCATACCCGTCGTAAGAATCGTTGCGAGATCTCCAAATACCATTACATAAGCATTCTCCCCCATGTCAGCACTATTTGCCGTTGTCGAGTCTAAAAATATAACCATACTATTACCATCTGCGAGGGGAATTGGCGTCTCTGGATTGGAGGTAGTGGCATCGAGGGCTAATGTTACACCACCGTTATCAGGATCCCCAAAAGTGAGTTTATCTCCCGCTTTGACCTGATCTGCAGAGATTTTAATCATAACCGTATCAGCGTTAGCTATGGTAGCATCCGTATCCGCAAGTGCAACCGGACTATCACCCATCGTAACAGTAAAATCATTACCATCGGCATCCGCACCGTTAAGATCCACCACTGGCGGTGGTGGTGGGGTCGTTTCGATGGCGAACCCGTTGAAATAGAGTGGTACGGTGCCGGTGCCGGAGCCACTATCGATTCTGAATCCCTTGTGTTCGCCGAAATCCGCCGGAAGATTTATCGTCGTCCATTGTCCATGCACGGCTACGGCAGTAGTGCTGTTCACCGCCGGATTATCCCCCAAGTTGCTATCATAAACTCCGGTGTCTAGCGCATGTCCGGTAATCGTCAGGGTAATATCACTGCCACTATTGTTATAGACCTTGAACTGTCTAAGCGAAAAAGTAGCATCGTGTGAGGTAACGGCAAGAAATTCTAATTGTCCGTCCGTTTTTGATATACCAGAACTACCGCCTATTTCATGCACTTGTGTGTTAGCACTATCATTTAAACCTGCACCAAACATGATACTGGCGTAATCGATAGCAGTAGTGTTGCCCATATCTGTTTCCTGAGCATAACCGTTAATAAAATTCGTGCCGGTTGATTCATAAACGAAATTTACGACAGGAACGCCACCATTCATAGAAAATGTTACAGGTTCAGAAGTAGCACCTGTTCCGTCATTTAGCACCATCTCGAATGTGCGTACCCCGATAGTAGGTGCAGAATACATTATGTATGTTGTTAAAACAGAGACATTACTTACTGTACTGTTTTCGGTTAATGATATTTTTAAATCATCCGTATCTGCACCAGCAGTCACCACAGTTCCAATGTGCAGTATAACCTCAACATTCTCTATGCTCAAATCGTAAAAATAAATTTCATCACCCGCCTGCAGGCTTCCATCGGTATTCTCTGCATCAAATACCCCATTACCACGAAGGATTCGAATACCAGGTGTTGAGCTAACATCTATTTCAAAAAATCCATCTTCTCTACCAGAGGTTTGTGTGATTTCCAAATAGCCATCAGTAAAATTGATTGTATCATCGTCTGAAAAAAAAGCATAAGGTTCACCTGGATCGATATAAGCCAAATCAGCTAGCAAATCTGTCGCACCAGGAGTAAAAACTCCACCCTCAACACCTGTGATTACTGGAGCATGAGAAGCTGGAGTTCCTGCACTGAAAACGATGTTATCAATAGTGTCATATTTGTATGTAGCCGCTGATGTATCATCTGGATTTAATGTTTCGATTTTGAATGAAGTAACATTTTCCCAATCAAGTGTTATTGTCTCTTTGTTTGTTGTTGAGGAAGTGAATGTGTAACTAACAGGGTCATTATTTGAACCATCAGTAGTATCAATAAATTTAATTTTTAAATTAACAGGATCATATCTACCAGTAATATTTCCAAGTAAATAGTCAATTGTTGAAATATTGATAGCTGAACTAAAGCTATAGATGGTTTCAGCATCTGTTCCATTTTGATCTCCACCTAGAACTTGACTTAAGTCCATATATGCCATATCTTGTGCAACTGCATTTGTAACTGTGAGAGTTATCCCTTCAACAGTTGTAACATAAGTGCCTGGTTCCATTGGATTGCCATTGTATGAATCTGGGGCATTTTCGAATGAAAAAAATGGATTTGGAGCCAAAACCCCTCTCCACTCACTTACATGTAAAGCCTGAGCCGTCATGACATCACTCATCACATCCAGTTCCCAGCTTCCGCCGAGTTCAGAGTGCCCCACTTTGTGCGTTGCAGCGGCGATTTTAAGTCCTGTTACATCTTGCAGCATGGCAACAAACGCTGCTCCTCTCTCGCCAGAGGCTACTTCGCATCCATAAAGAAACAATTCACCCTCTTCGCTCATGGCACTGCTGATTGTTAAAAGCTCTTTGCCATAAAGGGGGAGTGTTTCTAACGATACGCCGTTTTTGCCTAGGAGTATCTCGCCTGAGCGACCATGAGTAATGATGTGGAGAGCTTCGACTCTGCTAATATCTTCGAGAGCATACGCTATCTGAGAGAGAAGATTTTCATTGCTCTTTAAAAGAGAAACTTTGGCTTCATGGGGGAAATGCATAGTTAGGGTTTGGATATCTTCCAAATGCTCATCGATAAATATAAAAGATGTATAGTATGAAAATGTACTTTTCATAAGGTTTCCTTAGCTTAAAAATATAGTTTCACAACTATAACAATTTGAAATCGCACCCATATCTCACAGATAATATTTCTTTTGCGATATGATTGCGATTTCAAATTGTTATACTTCTTACTCATATTACGCAACAAGGGTATCGAGCGGTGAACACACTTCAACAACTTAAAAACAAAACTATTCTTTTTTTGGAAGACAACATAGAGTTTGCAAAAAATACAATTGTACTGTTGGATGTTTTTGTCAAAAATGTTTATCATGTAACGACAATTTCAGAAGCCCAGAGAGTGCTGGGCGATGTCCATGTTGATATCATTGTAAGTGATATTAAGCTCAAACAAGAAAGCGGTCTGGATTTCATCCAAAAGGTGCGCAACAAAGATAAACTAACTCCGATAATAATCCTATCGGGGCATAAAGATGAAGATTTTTTATTCCGCTCCATTCCTCTAGGGCTCACCGCTTACTTGCTTAAACCTATCAAATATGAAGAACTTATCAAAGCGCTTGAGTTGTGTAGCCAAAAAATAGATTTGAATCAAAACAAAACGATAGAACTTAAAGATGATTTATATTTTGATACCGAGACAAAAACACTCGTAAAAGATGGGAAAAACATCTCGCTCAATAAAAAAGAGGCTCTGTTTATGGAGTTGGTGTCATGTAATCGTGAACGCCTCATCACCAAAGAGATGATTCACTCTAGCGTATGGGAATTCCAAGAAATGAGTGATTCGGCAGTGACAAATTTTATCTTAAGAATACGACGGCGATTTGGCAAGACATTTATCTACACTATTCCCGATGTTGGATATAGATTAAAACCTTAACTAGCACTCTTTACAAACAAAGTATCTATTTTTACCTGATTTTTTAGCTTCATACATAGAAATATCTGCTTGATGCAAAAGCTCTTCAACGCCCACATCGTTTTGCGTAGAATAAAAACTAACTCCCACACTCGCAGATATTTTCAACTCATGTTCATTGTATTTTACGGGCTTTGAAGCAGCTTCTAGGATACGAGAGAGTACAAATTGGTACGGCTCATTTTCGTCATGTATGTTTAAAAGAAGTGCAAACTCATCACCGCCGAGTCTAGCAATAGTATCTTCTTGTCTCACTATTTTTTGAAACCTCTGAGCCAATGTTTTTAGTAGATAATCTCCGGCGCTGTGTCCATAATTGTCATTTATGGCTTTAAATCCATCCAAGTCAATAAATGCAACGCCAAATGCAAGGTTATATCTTTTGGCTAAGGAGTATCTCTTTTGGAGTACCTCTTCAAAGTGGTAACGGTTAGACAGCAGTGTCAGAGCATCATGATTTGCCTGTTTTTTCAGTCGTTCCTCTTCTAAATACCTTTGTGTGATATCTATAGCCAGAGAAACTACCTCTTGCACATCTTCGTTGTTTTGAGGCAAAAGAGTATTGTGCCATTCACAGATAACGACTTTACCGTCTTTTGTGTAGTTTTTATTGATGAAAATGTGCATTTCATAATTTTGTAAAACTTTTTTTAAATTCTTCTCAACCAACGGCTCTTCATCTTGTGGTACTAAAAAATCAAAAAAACTTCTTCCAATCGCTTCATCTCCACTCCACCCAAACATCTTTTGCGCTTGAGCGTTCCAGTCTGTAACCACATAGCCCTCTCTCCATACAATACCGGCAGAGGCGGAGTTTTGAAAAAGTATTTTATGTCTAAGCGACACTTTCTCTAGTTTTTTATTTATGCTAAATATGTAGTAGGCTATAAAAGCAAAAACAAACGCAACCAAAACCGCAAGAGCTATGTAGATATAAAACCATGTCAAATCTACTTTTTGCTCAGAGTTGTAGTAAAAATCATCTAGGTTGCGATTGCCTTTGATAAAATCAAACATCTTGTACGCGCCAACTATGTGCTCCCATCTCCCCGGATTGCTATGTCCGATTTGAACAAATTCCGGATTTATAAGCTTTTTTAAAACTTTGGCTTCATATTTTAGATGCTCTTTGGTTTTGTTTTGCGTATTGTATTGCGTAAAAATAATCTCAATGATTTCATCCATATTGTTCAGCGCATACTCCCAGCCCCTCATGGTCGTTTTACGAAATTTCTCTACGGCTAGGGGGTCTGTTTTGCATAACTCTTTTGATGTAAAGAGAGTATCCCCATAAAAGTCTAAACCGTAATTTCTTGGCTCTATAATTGAGAACGGAATATTTTGTTTTGTCATAAAAAAGGGTTCGTTTGAACTATAAGCATTAATGGCAGCAACTTTTTTATCGAGCAAATCATCGAGATGGTTTTTGTTTTGTACGAAATTTACTTTCAGGAGGTCTATGCCCTCTTTTAAAAACATAGCTTTTAACTCTATATCTTGATCTCCGCTCAGCAGCGAAACTGCACCGCCTTTCGCCAAATCAACAGGACTTTGGTACTCTTTAAGAGAAAGAAGAACATTTGGAGAGTGCTGAAAAATTGCGCCTAACATGACTACATCGGCACCGTTTAAAAAGTCTATGACCAAACTGGAGTTTGAAACCCCAAAATCTGCCCTCTTAGATAAAACTTCTTTAAGAGGATTTATGGATGCCGCCCCCTCTAAAAGCTTAACATTAAGCCCCTCTTCTTCATAAAATCCTTTATGCAGGGCAGCATAATATCCGGCGAACTGAAACTGATGATGCCATCTAAACTGAATGCTCAAATCTTTTTGATATGCAAAAAGCGTATGGCTACATGTAAAACAAAAAATAATTAAAAACTTTATCAATTAAAACCTTGTTAATATAATACAAAACCAAACTATAACAATTTGAAATCGCAAACATATCGCAAAAAATTTATATATGAAAAATTAAAAAGTATTTTCTACGCAATATTATTGAACACGACACTTGCACACACACCTGAGTCTATGTTTTTGAGTTCAAAAACAGCTCCGTATTTGGAAACAATCTCTCTACACATCGGCAAACCCAAACCGCCAGAAGATTGCTCATAGGACATTCCACCGCCGTTATCACAAAAACTAATGGAGTGCGCATCTATTTTTATGGCTATAATAGGATTTGGAGTATGACGCTCAACTAAAATTTGTATCGCATTATTGAGCAGGTTGAGCCAAACTTGCATCCACTCATTTTTAATCCCCTCAATCATCAAGATTTCATTGCCTTGTAAACTTACCTTGATTCCATGGTCAATAAATTTTGTTTCGATTATCGACAATACTCCTTCAACTGATTCAATTGCAGAAAACTTCTGCATGACGCTGCTTTTTTTATAAAATTCTAAAAAGTTTTGCATAGTGTGAGACATAAAATCTATGGTATTTTCAACCGTTTGAGATTGCTCAAGAAGCCACTCTTTTTCTATGTTTTGTCCCATTTTTATTTTAACGATTGTCATAAGATTTATAGAACTTAGTTTTGAAAGCGGTTCACGCCATTGGTGGGAGATATTGGCTATCAAATTGCCGATTTCGGCCTGTTTTGTTTTAGCGTACAACTCCTCTTTAATTTTAAGATTTTTTGCCACTTCAAGGCGCACTTTTGTGCGTAAAAAATAGTTCGAAAGAACAATCAATCCTATCACTGCAAATAATCCTGCAACAACATAGATTACTGATTTAGTATCAATCCCGCTCTTTACAGTAAGCCCAGTGTGTTTATTGATGATGGCTTCACGCTCGATAGGAGTAATGGTACTGATACCTTTATCTAAAATATTACGCAATAGTCGTTCATTTTTCACTACTCCGATACGCAGATCATTCTCATATCCTTGAGGCTGACCCGAAATTTTTAGGTTAAACCATCCCTCTTTTTTAATGATATAAGCAGCCACAATAAGTGAGCGTACCGTCATATCTGCTTTTTTTTCCGAAACCATCTTCATTGCATCCGCCTCTGAAACAACGGATATCATTTGTAAATTGGGAAAATCTTTACTAAAACGCTCAAGCATAGAGGTTCCAAAAGGAAGAACGACACTCTCATTGTTTAGTCCATGTAAATCTCCAACGAAAGGATGTTCTTCACGGGTAATCAAAACATTTGGATCAGACAAAATAGGTTGCGTAAAAATAAGCCATTTATCACGTTCGGGCGTTTGATTTACAAAACTTAAAATATCACATTTTTGTGCTTTGGATAAGCTAAGTGTCTCTTTCCAAGTTTTGGTTTGCATCAACTTGATACTAACTCCCACACGCCCAGCCGCCAACGCTATCAAATCCGCTGCAATTCCCACATGGTTGCCATCTTTATCGATAACTTCAAAAGGCTCCCAGTCAGGATCTACACACATCCTAATTTCTTTTTTTTCTTTAAGATAATTTTGTTCTTCCAAAGTAAGAGAAACTTTTTGTTCAACCGAGCAAACCGCATCAGATGCTAAAAGAATAAACAATAGTAAAAAATAAATAGTCTTGTTCATCGCTTTATTGTCCGCTCTCTTAGAAATATTGTTGCAATATAAGTTAAACCAATAGCCTATTATAGAATTTACATTCTAAATATATGCACAAAATAGGATGGAAGCGAGGTTTTAACCTTCTCAAAACAGACGAAGATAAATCTTTGCTTCATAAAATTAAGAAACATATCTATTTCTTAATCTTCAAATCTTCAACCATTACGTCGATGAGATCTATAAATAGCTCTTTATTTACATCACCTCTAAAATCTCTAAAACTTGTGTAGACTTTCTCATTTTTATAAAAAAGAGTTATTGCCACAAGTCCGTCATAATTGTAATCTGAGGATGTTTTTGAGAGAGGGTTGTTACATGTTTTAGCATAATCTCTATGCTCTACCCTTAGTTTATAGTCCGACTTATCGACTAAAAAACCTTGTTCTTTTAAAAAACTCTCTGAAGCTTTGTAGGAAAAAGAGTCACTCGCTGCAATCTCTATTGTATCTATCTTTGCTCCGATTTTGCTCTTGTCCTCTATTTTTTTAAAAACTTCCCCATCGCATCCTAAAAAAAACAGAAGCAAAGAGAGAAAAAAAATATTTCTCATGCCAAAATCATAGAGATTCGACTTAAAAATCTTCATTGAGGTTTTTGAAAAATTCCATCTCATCGCGTCTAAGAAGCCGTATCATATTTGTAGAGCCGCTAATCCAAGTCGGATCTCCTGCCGTTAAAATATAGAGTTTGTTTTTATCCAAGATTCCTATTTCTATGCCTTGTGTCACAACGTCTCTGAGAACTTGAGCAATGGATGTTTTTTCGACATTTAAAAGAGGAATTACTCCCCATGAAAGTGTTAGCTGGTGTCGCACTACGCTATTGTGAGTAATGGCATAAATAGGCTTGCTCGGGCGGTACTTTGAGAGTTTTCTTACAGAGCTTCCTGAATTTGTAAGAGAGAGTATCCCTGCAGCATTTAAATCTTTTGAGAGCTTTACTGCCGCTTCATCTATGGCATTTGTCGCATCTTCATACATATCGTTGTAAAATTTGTGGTAATTATACTCTTTTTCACTCTCACGTATTGTTTCAAACATAGCACTAACTGCCAAAACAGGATATTCTCCTACCGCACTCTCTTCTGAGAGCATGACTGCATCCGCTCCATCTAAAACCGCATTTGCGATGTCGCTTATCTCCGCTCTTGTAGCTCTTTGGCTTTTTGTCATGGAAAGAAGCATCTGCGTAGCGACGATAACAGGCTTTGAAGCTATATTTGCTTTTTTGATAAGCATCTTTTGTATATTTGGAACTTCATAAAACGGCACTTCAATGCCCAGATCTCCGCGTGCAACCATAAGGGCGTCACTCACTTCAAGAATCTCGTCTATGTTTTCAATCGCATCAAATTTTTCTATTTTTGCTATGAGCATCTGATTGCCGCCGTTTTTCTCCACGATAGCTCTGGCATTTAATATATCTTGGGCATTCTGGACAAATGAAATTGCCATAAAATCAACCCCGTTTTTAACACCCCACTCTATATCTGCCCTGTCTTTTGGTGTCAATACCTCAACATTTATGCGAGTATTTGGAAAGTTTATGCCCTTTTTGGAACTCAGCACACCGTCATTTTCAAGTGTCGCATAAACAGAGTTGCTTTTAATTTTGGTAACTCTTGCACGTATGATTCCATCATATAGATAGATATATTGCCCAACCTCAAGTTTGTCAAGAATCTCTTTTTGATTTAGGGAGAGCTTATAGTGTCCCTCTTTAGCCATATAACCGAGTATATCATCTTTAACAAACTCCAAGATATCTCCGCTTCGCAGATCAAAACTGTTCTTAAGATCTCCTATTCGGATTTTTGGACCGCTTATATCTTGAAGCACTCCGACTATCAAGCCGCTTTTTTTCATCGCTTCTCGTATGTTTGAGAGCATCTGGGCATGATAGGCATAAGTTCCATGTGAAAAGTTAAGCCTAAAAACATTCACGCCTGCAGCTATAAGTTCTTCGATTTTTTCCAAACTATCACAAGAAGGACCTACGGTAGCAACAATTTTTGTTCTTTTTTTCATTGAAACACCCTTTTTCTGCTATTCTAGCTTAATTCTCTTTATCCTCTTCTTTTAAAACCATAGCTCTGTAACCTTCGTCTTTGGGAACTAAACCGGCTTCATATAGAAATTGAGATGGCAAAAAATTTGTTTTTTTGATTTTGTCATACTTTGCAAAGCTAAGATAGAGTGTGTCTTTTGCTCTGGTTACCGCTACATAAAAAAGTCGTCGCTCCTCATCGAGTGAACCGCCTCGCTGCATCAGTTTTCGATTTGGAAACCGTCCATCCATCAGGTCAACTATATAAACCTCTTTGTATTCCAATCCTTTTGAAGCATGAACGCTTAGCAGGTTCACACCCTCGCCTTGTGTCAAATCCGATGAGCCTAAAATCATGGCATTTAAAAATCTTTCATGCTCGTTATATGGCTTTGAAAGTTCCTCTAGCAAAACCATTTTTCTCGCTATCCTAGAGAGCGAATCTACTTTTTGTTTCTCATCTATCGTGCCGTCTTTTAGCATGGCTCTCTTACTTGAGAGCAACTCAGATATGTATCTGTAGATAGCAGATTCTGCAATTTTTTTCACTATCACTTTAGGCTGTTTCACACCCTTTAGATCTCGAAAAAGAAGATAAAAATCATGCAAAAATGTCGCACTCTCTTTCGTTAGTTTTGGATGTTTTAAAATAGGATTTCGCATAAACTTCTCTTCAAACCCGCATTTGGCAAATTTACCCACACTTCCAAGCTCTAAAAAGTCATCAAAAAGCCCAAGCTGCTGGTTGAGTTTTCTCTTCTCAAAAGGGTTGCTTATGGACTCATCCGGTGCGTATAGTCCATAAAAGATTCTTCCGTGTCCCAGAGTTTTAAGTGCGAGATAAATCTCTTTTGCCGCCGCACTTCCGATGCCTCTTGCAAACTCAAAAAGGTGTATAAATGCCATCATGTCCGACTCATTTACAAGCAGAGTGTAAAAGTCCAAAACTGCTTTAACCTCACGAGAATCAAAAAAGCTGGTTCCCCCTTTTCTCTTGCATGTAATGCCAAGCTCTCTTAAACCAACCTCTATGCCATCAGCCGAAGAGTTGTTTCTGAATATAACGGCAATATCATCTCTGGGTGTTTGAGTATTGCTTATTTTGTATGCTATATCATGATACTGGTCAAAAAGCTCATCATAAGCTAGCAGTTTTGGAGGGTGCGAATCATGTCCTCTTGTCACTTCGAGTTTTTTTGGATAAATCCTCTCATTGTGTTCTATAACTTTTGTGGCAAGTGAAAGGATAGGAACGGTTGAGCGATAATTTTTTGTAAGCGTGTGAACATTTGCACTCGGAAATTTCTTTGAAAATGAACCGATGATAGAAATATCAGCTCCGTTAAATGCGTAAATACTCTGGTCATAATCCCCGACACAAAAAAGCGAAGGCGGATTCATAGCATCTATGAGAGTTCCTTGAAGCGCATTTGTGTCTTGGTACTCATCTACAAGCACCTCTTTATAGCCTAAATCTTTGCTTTTGCACATCTCTCTAAAATTTAGAAGCAAATCATTGAAGTTTACAAAACCGTACTCTTTTTTGAGACTCTCAAACTCATCGACGATATCCGCATAAATCATGGCAAAAGGCTCATGTTCAGGATATTTGCCCTTTATCCACTCTTCAAAATCCGCATGCATCTCCGTATTTTGATAAAAAGAGTAGACATCGTAGAGATAGTTTCCGCCATAAGGTGCTATTTCAGCTCCCAAATGCCCAAAAGAACGTTTTTCAAAAACACTTCTAAAGAGCGTTTTTAGCTCTCTTTGTTGTTTTAAGACAACTTTTTTGTTCTCTTTTTTTAGCCATCTGTAACTCACTGCATGAAATGTTCCGGCATCTATCTTGGAAGCCACATCTTTACCGAAAAAGTCGGCAACTCTCTGCACCATTTCGGCAGCCGCTTTGTTTGTAAAAGTAAGTAGCAGTATCTCCTCAGGTTTAGCACCAGAGGCTAAAAGATGAGCAATTCTTCCAACTATGGTAGAAGTTTTACCAGTTCCGGCTGAAGCAATGATGAGATTCTGTGTAGATATAGAAGTTGCTGCGGCGTACTGTTCTTCATTTAAACGTGAAAGAGGCAAATATAGGCTCCCAAAGAGATTTTAAGAGCGCAATTATACTATGATAAGCTTCACTGGATGTTATCCGAAAAACGCTCCAAAGAGTGGAGCGTTGTAGTGCAGATAAAGTTAGATCTGAACAAAACCTGATGGTTTTACACCACAAATAGGGCAGTTGTTCTCTGGAAAACCTATCTCAATGTAACCACATAACGGACAGAGATAAATCCCGACTTCATCAATATCTTTACCGTCTTTTACAGCTTGAAGTGCTTTTTTATATAAATCTGCATGAACCTTCTCAGCTTCTATCGCCCAGCCAAACATCTTTTTAGCTTTATGTCCCTCGGCAACCGCTTGCTCATACATAGGCGGGTACATGTCTTCAAACTCATAAGTCTCTCCGCCGATTGCCGCTTCAAGATTTTCAAGTGTTGAACCAATTTTATCCATCGCCTTTAAATGACCCTCAGCATGGATTTTCTCAGCTTCTGCAGTTGTACGGAAAAGTTTTGCGATATTTTTAAAACCGTCTTTTTCTGCTTGTTTAGCAAACGCGCTATACTTCTGATATGCTCCGCTCTCTCCGCTAAATGCTACTTCTAAATTCTCTTTTGTACTTGGCATATTTGCTCCTGATATTAATATTTTACAAAACCATTCTATCCCTATTAAACTTAATAAAAAAATAAATCGCTATAATTTTGCTCACTACAAAACATAAAATATTCATACTATAACTATTTAACAGAAGGTTAAGCATTATGCAACAAATTGACGAAAAACTGCTAGAGGTAATATCTAATGAAACAAAAAAATCTATCAGCGGCATAAATATTGTTACTCCGAGTGTTTATATGGACTTATTTTCAAAATTTGCTTTATCACACAATGCCGATATCAATGAAGAAGATAAAATTACAGATTATCTTTTGAGTAAAAAAATCTCTCTTTTTACAAACATGCAAGACGCAGCATCAAAAAATGCAAAACAACTGAGTGAAAGTACAGACAAAGCACTGCTAGCCATAAAAGATAAAAATGAAGATATTTTAAAAGAGGTTTTGAAAGAGACGCAAAGTTTGCAGCTTGAGATAGAGAGACTGAAAAAATCAGTTTATAAAGATGAACTTACAAATATCTATAATAGAAAATGGCTTAATGATAACTTCTTAGAAGATGAATCACAAAGTTTTAAAGATTGCGGCACACTTGCAATTATTGACTTAAACTATTTTAAAATTATAAACGATACATATGGACATATAATAGGCGATAAAGTTTTAATCTACATCGCAAATCAAATTAAAAAAGCAAGCAATAGCGTAGTGAGATATGGCGGTGATGAGTTTATCATTATATTTTCTTCCACTATAACAAGAGAAAATGCGCAGGCTCAACTCAACAACATAAGAGAAGAAGTTATAAAAAAACATTTGGTAGTTAAAGAGTCATCATTTAAAGTAAGCTTCTCTTTTGGTATTTGTGAGTTTAAAAAAGGTGATATTCTAACTGATATTATTGAACTCGCTGATAGCAATATGTATGAAGATAAAATTCAGATAAAAAATAGAATTACCGGCATTTAAGGTAAAAAAACATCCGCGAACTTCCTTTTTGCCATCTATTTACATAGGTACTCAGCCACATCTTTTTGGATATAATGGCGAAATTATTTTATACTATTTAAGGTAAACTACAATGTCAAACAGCTACGAACCACAACAAACAGAAGATAAATTTTATAAGATCTGGGAAGATAGAGGCTACTTTGAAGTAGATTCAAACAGCTCCATCCAAGAAGAGGGAAAAAACTTCTCTATCATGATGCCGCCGCCAAACGTCACAGGACGCTTGCACATCGGTCATGCACTCACATTTACTCTTCAAGACATCATTACACGCTACAAAAGAATGGACGGTTACAAAACTCTTTGGCAACCAGGGACAGACCATGCAGGAATCGCAACTCAGAATGTTGTAGAAAAACAACTACTTGCAGAGGGAACAACTAAAGAGGAGATAGGCAGAGAAGCGTTTTTAGAGCGTGCTTGGGCTTGGAAAGAAGAATCTGCAGGTATTATGACAAGCCAGCTTCGCAAAATGGGAGTAAGTCCAGCTTGGAAGCGTGAACGTTTTACAATGGACGATGGACTTCAAAAGTCGGTAAAAGAGGCTTTTGTTCATCTTTATAACCAAGGCTTAATCGTTCGCGGAAACTACATGGTTAACTGGTGCACGCATGACGGCGCACTCAGTGACATCGAAGTTGAACATGAAGACCATGACGGCAAGTTTTACCACATAAAGTATCCTTTTGCTGATGGAAGCGGACATGTAGAGGTTGCAACGACAAGACCTGAAACTTACTTCGGTGACACTGCCGTTATGGTTCATCCTGATGATGCACGCTACAAAAATCTAATCGGCAAAAAAGTGAAACTTCCGCTGACAAGCAGAGAAGTTGCGATTATTGCAGACGAACATGTAGATATGACTTTTGGAACAGGTGTGGTTAAAGTTACTCCGGCACATGACCAAAACGACTACGAAGTTGGCAAACGACATGATTTGGAGTTCATTACGGTTTTTGACGAAAAGGGTATTTTAAACGAGTACGCCGGAGAGTTTTGTGGGCTTGAACGTCTTGAGGCAAGAGAGACAATCGTAAAAAAACTCGCTGATGAGGGCTTTATAGTAAAGATTGAAGATCATAAACATCAAGTCGGACACTGCTACAGATGTAAAAACATCGTTGAGCCTTACATCTCAAAACAGTGGTTTGTAAGAAGCGAAGTGGCTAAAAAATCGATAGAAAAAACAAACAACGGCGAAGCAAAATTCTTCCCTCCTCACTGGATAAACTCATACAACTCTTGGATGGGAGATTTGCGTGATTGGTGTATCTCTCGTCAGCTTTGGTGGGGACATCAAATCCCTGTTTTTTACTGTGGAGATTGTGACCACGAGTGGGCGAGTCTTAAAGACGAAGAGCATACATGTCCAAAATGTGCTTCAAAAAACATAGCGCAAGATCCTGACGTGCTAGACACATGGTTTAGCTCAGCTCTATGGCCGTTTTCGACTCTTGGCTGGGGAAATGGCGATGTTGACATGGACAAACTTTTTAGCTCACAGGATATGAAAGATTTTTATCCGAATTCACTTCTCATTACGGGCTTTGACATACTCTTTTTCTGGGTTGCCAGAATGATGATGATGGGAGAGAGTTTTGTCGGCGAACTGCCTTTTAACCACATCTACCTTCATGCGCTTGTTCGTGATGAGCATGGTCAGAAAATGAGCAAATCAAAAGGAAATGTTATAGACCCGCTTGATATGATTGAAAAGTACAGTGCTGATATTTTAAGATTTACTTTGGCTATTAGTGCCGCTCAAGGTCGCGATATTAGAATGAGTCAAGAAAAACTTGAGCTTAACCGCAACTTTACAAACAAACTTTACAATGCCGCAAAATTCCTGCAGATGAATGTAGATGTTTTTCCTGACTTGGCTGGTTTTTGTGTAGAGAGTCAACTAGGCAGATATATGCTCTCCCGTCTTAATATGGCTACACTTGAAGTTCGTACATGTATGGATGATTATAGATTTAACGATGCGGCAACGGTACTTTACCGCTTTTTATGGAACGAATTTTGTGACTGGGGAATAGAGCTAAGCAAAGCCGACAAAGGTGCGATAGTTGAGCTTGGAGCGATATTTAAAGAGGCTATGAAGCTTCTTCATCCGTTTATGCCATTTATCACAGAGTACCTTTACCATGAACTCTCAGGCACAAGTTTAGAAAACAGTAGCTCAATCATGGTTGCAAAATATCCATTTAAGACAAAAAAACGAGAAAAAGATGAGGCAAAATTTGAGCTTATCATGGATGCCATCATTTCTATCAGACGTGCAAAAGTTTTAGTAGACCTTGCAAACCAAAAGATAGAGAGAGCATTCGTCAAGATAGACGGCATAAGCGAAGATGAAAAAGAGATGATGAAACCGTTTATCTCAAGACTTGCAAAAGTTGAATTTGTGGAGTTTAGCGACTCTAAAATTGACAACGCAGTAAGCGATATATCTGCCCTTTGCGAAACATTTATCCCGACGGAAAGTATAGATCTTGCACCTATAATCAGCCGCTTGAGTAAACAAGATGAAAAGCTTCAAAAAGAGATAGATAAACTCTCTGGTATGTTAAACAATGAGCGATTTGTAGCAAATGCGCCGGATGATGTTCTAGCAAAAAACAGAGAACTCCTAGCAGATGCGCAAGATAAGCAAAACAAAGTAAAAGATCAGTTGGACTCACTGCAAAAATAAGATGAATAAAATATTCGAGCCCAAACTTTTTACACTGCTTAAATCAGGCATAAGCAAAGAGCAGCTTATATCCGACATCTTTGCCGGAATTGTCGTAGGCATAGTTGCTTTGCCTTTAGCTATTGCATTTGCCGTAGCTTCGGGTGTTTCTCCTGAAAAAGGGCTGGTTACTGCGGTAGTTGCAGGCTTTCTCATCTCATTTCTGGGCGGAAGCAGAGTACAAATCGGCGGACCTACGGGAGCCTTTATAGTTATAGTCTATGCAATTGTAGAGAAGTACGGAATTGACGGTCTTCTCATTTCTACCGTTATGTCAGGACTTATATTAATCGCTTTTGGACTCTTAAGACTCGGTACTCTTTTAAAATATTTTCCGCATCCTCTCATCGTCGGATTTACAAGCGGTATCGCAGTTGTCATATTTTCGACACAAGTTAAAGATGCTCTGGGCTTGGAGATAGAAAAACTGCCGTCTGAATTTTTTGAGAAATGGGTAGTTTATATCTCTAACATCGGCAGCACTAACTTATATGCGGTTATAATTACGGCACTAACCATTCTTATAACTCTATATTCAAAAAAGATTACGACTAAAATTCCCGGTTCATTTATTGCCATAATCTTTATCACTGTTGCTGTTCAAATTGCAAATATACCTGTTACGACAATTGAATCATTTTTTGGCGAAATACCAAACACTTTCTCTTTTTCACTTCCGACTTTTGAGATAAGCAATCTCTATATATACATAGCTCCCGCACTCACGATAGCACTTCTTGGCGGAGTGGAGTCGTTACTCTCTGCAGTCGTAGCCGATGGTATGATAAGTGCAAACCACCGCTCAAATACGGAACTAATTGCACAAGGTATCGCAAATGTAGTAACCCCATTTTTTGGCGGAATTCCTGCAACTGGAGCAATTGCCAGAACTGCTACAAATGTTAAAAATGGCGGAAGAACTCCTATAGCAGGTATCGTACATGCTTTGACACTTCTTCTTATCATGCTGGTTTTTGCTAGCTATGCAAAACTAATTCCTATGGCATGTCTGGCTGGAATTTTGATAGTCGTGTCATACAACATGAGCGAATGGCGCTCCTTTATGTCGATTCTTAGAGGTTCACACTTCGATATCATTGTACTTCTTACTACTTTCTTACTAACCGTATTTGTTGATTTAACAGTAGCTATTGAGATTGGTGTTGTTTTATCTTCACTTTTGTTTATGAAACGAATGTCAGACATCGGTATAAAACCTCAATCTCATATAGATAGTGACATTCTTGAGGATTATTCGCATCTGCCTGAGGGAGTCTCAGTCTATGAGATAAGCGGTCCGCTCTTTTTTGCATCTGCGAAACAGTATACGGAGGTCATAAAAGAGATAGGGTTTAAAAGCAAGATTATGATTATTCGTATGCGCCATGTCCCTTTTGTGGACTCGACGGCACTTCACAATTTTGAAGAGATGATAAAAACGTTGCAAAATTCCGGTGTCACACTTTTACTCTCAGGCGTAAATGATTCGGTATTGAAAGATTTAAGAAAGCATGATATTACTCTCTTAATCGGAGAAGAAAATATACTAAACTCTTTTGATAAAGCTCTAAAACATGCGCAAGGCATGAACGTTACAAATCCTCTTTAGGCTCACTAAAGTAGTATCCTTGCGAATACTCTATTCCAAGTTCTTCTACTTTTGCCTGAACCTCTGCATTATGTACGAATTCGGCTATAACTTTAATGTTGCTTTTCTTACATAAAAGTACCATCGCTTCAACAATGATTAAACTCTTTTTATCACTTAAAATATTTTTTATAAATGCGCCGTCTATTTTTAGATAATCCGGTGAAAATTCAAGCAACCTTGAGAGGTTTGAGCTTCTGCTTCCAAAATCATCAATTGCTATTTTAAACCCATGTCCTCTTAGCGCATTTAGCTGAGAAACAACCTCGGGTGAGCTGAGAGAGTCTATATCTTCAAGAATTTCCAAGACTACTCTTGATGGGTTGACATCGTTTTTATATGCATGTTTTAATAAAAAATCTTCCAAGTAGTTGAAGTAAAAATCACTATTTGTAATATTTATAGAAAAATCATACTCATTATGAGCAAATTTTTTAAAGCTCTGCTCTATAATTACTCGTGTAACGAGAGAGAGTGTTCCCGTTAAGCGTGAAGCTTCCATAAATCTTATTGGCGGGATAACGATTCCCTCATCATAAATTCTAACTAAACACTCATACTTTTCTATTTTTTTTGTAGTATTATTTATTATTGGCTGATAATAGGGCACCAGATTCTCTTTTTCAAATGCATCTTTAATCTTATGTATCCAGTAAACATTCTCTTGCTGTTTTTTAATATACATGGAATTTGGATCATAAATTTTATAAGAACCTCTGCTATGTTCTCGTGACTCTTTCATAGCTATTTTAGCTTGATTTAGTATTTGGTTGCCTACGCCTGATGAAACACCTATGGTAATAGAAGCTCTTGTGCTTATCTCTTCATCAACCGGTATTTCCATTTGATCGAAAAAGGAGACCATAGAACTTGCAATATCCGATAATTTATTTGCTCTCATCTCCCCTAAAGAGACTACTGCAAACTCATCAGAATCTATTCTATATAGCTTAGAGGCAGTAGGTTTGGATTTAGCGATTAATTTTGCAATCTCTATTAAAATTTTATCTCCATACTCAAACCCGTAAGTATTGTTAAAATTACTAAAATTATCTATATTTATCAAGAATATATTTGCAAACTCGCCACCATCCAAATAGTCTATAAGAGCAAACCTGTTTTCCATGTCTGCGAGGCAGTTTTTTTCTGAATTTTTCATTGTTTCAACTTTAATTATTTTTTACGATAATATAACTCTGCGGTTGCAGAGATCTATATCTAGGCATACTTACGCCTATAACTGCATCTACATAAGTCGGATCCGCTATAACAAATTTTCTAGATCCTGCCGTTACTATATCACCATCTAATGGAACATAAAGTGCCGTTGCCATATGATCTTTATATTTTACGCCAACAACACTTATGTCAAACAGCTCTTTTATAAGATAGGAAAATAGCACTGCCCTATCTTCACAATCCGACTTCTCAAAAAAGAGAGTCTCTTGAGCAAACATAACTTTTTCTCTACCGAATTGCTTATTATCTTGCTCATATTTAAAAGATTTTTGAACAAAATGTAAGACGAAATTCATCGCCTCACTCGCTTTTTTACCATCTATATATTTTTTAAGAGAAAGTGCCAAATCTTTATATGTTTTATCATCCATCGGTGCATTGAAAAACGTCTCATAATCAGCTTGCGGATAAGATCCCATAAAGTCTATAAGATTTTTATTATATGTTATCGGAATATGGTAACTATTTCCAAACTGAGAGAAAGAGAGAGTTTTACTCTCAAGATTTTCTTTAAAATCAGGAAGAGTTTCAAGAGAGAGATCTAGCGGTTTTGTAGCTCCCGGATACTCTTGCTTATAGGAGTAAACTCTTCTAACATCGCCTTTTGCGTAGTCTGAAACAACGTAATATTTTTTATCGTCAAAACTATAGTTTGGAGTAGAATATATAACTTTTTGAGAGTAGTGCATCAAAACAATACGTTTGTTTGTAAGAGCTACTTTTACCGCATACCCAAGCTTGTTGAACAAAAACCAGCTAAGAAGTCTGGAATTATCTTGATTTGTGGTTGTTCTATCTGAAATTTTCGTAACTAAAAGATAGATACCCCAATCATTAAGATTCATAGCTTTTGATGTTTTATCTATTTCCAAGACAAGTGTTTCATACTCACTCAAAGCCATGCTATTGAAAAAATTAGCTATTCCTATCTGCGTTGCAGGATAAAAATTTGCATTTTTTATGCCGCTTGGTATATTAAATCCCAACTGTGAACCGTAAAAATCAAAGGAGATATCTGGTTCTATAACTATTTGAAGAGACTGCTCTCTTGACAAGTCTGCAGGCTCATCCTTTTTTTCGCTCTTTTCTTTAATTTTTATAGCAATTTTTGGACCAACAGGTTCTACTTCTTGAGGTTTTGCGGCATCTATATTTAATGGTTTTGGTTTTTCGTATAACGGCACAGGCTCAAGAGAGTTGTACGCTTCCCACTCTTGTTTGAGATATTTATTAAAAGCGGTATCTCTCTCATCTTTATATGCTTGAAAAGACTCTGTTTGAATTTTTTTAAAATTTTTAAAACTTTCTTGTGCATACAAGGCGCTAAAGCCCATAAGCAGTATTAAACTAAAACGGCCAAATAGACTGTATTGCTTTAGACCCCCATCCCTGTTTTGTTGCACGATCAACTTCCCCTTCTGTTTTATAAAGAATCTTCGCATCACTAATTTGCGAAGAGTTAATTTTATTATACTGATCAATATCATACGGACGGATAACTCCACCGATTTGTATAATCTGTTTTTGTTCATCTACTAAGATCTCTCTTTTTCCTGAGATAAAATAGTTTCCATTTTGTAAAACCTTCACTATCCTAGCCGATACGGTTGTAGTAAAAGATGAATCTCTTTTTGAACTTCCCTGACCCGTATATGCGCTGGCAGAAGCAGCTTCAAATCCGACATTTGTCAAACCGTTTAATTTTTTTACGGCTGAATTTACAGCCGAATTACTTCCGGCAGATGTAAATGCTCCTCCGCCTAAACCAACGGAATCATCTTCAGTGAGCTGCTTAGAGCCGCTATTTGCACTCTTAGCGTTTTCAGAGATAACAACAGTCACTACATCATTTACATGCATAGCTTTATGATCCGTAAAGAGAGGATTCTCCCCTTGTCCAAAGATGCTGCCGACAGATCCGAAATCTTTCTTATCCTCTTTTGAGGGCATCTGCTCAACATAAGCCGGAGGCTCAAAGTCAATCTCAGGATCTGTTAGGTTTGCAGTGCACCCAGACAAAAAAAGTATAGCATAAATGGGCATTAAATGTATTAAAAATTGTTTCATCGTTTTCATCACTTTGTATTTGGTATGCTTATTTAGATATAATCATAGCAATAATAGTTCCATATAAAAGGTAGGTAAAATGCGTTTAAGAGATAAAATAAATGAAGATGTAAAAGAGGCAATGAAAGCTAAGGATGCAAAAAAAAGAGATGCGCTTAGACTTCTTATGAGTGCTTTTAAACAGATAGAAGTTGATGAGAGAAAAGAGCTAAGCGATGAAGATGTTATAAAAATAATACAATCTCAAGTCAAAAGAAGAGACGATGCTGCAACGCAGTATAGAGATGCAGGACGAGAAGATTTGATGCAAATCGAACTTGACGAGATAGCTTACTATAAAGAGTATTTGCCTGCACAGCTAAGTGACGATGAACTAACCTCTGCCCTTAAAGAGATAATAGAAAAAGCCGGAGCGACAACGATAAAAGATATAGGTAAAGTTATGGGCGCGGCTAGCAAAGAGTTATCAGGCAAAGCAGACGGCAAAAGAATCAACGAGTGTGCTAAGAATCTGCTTTCATAAGCCATAAGCTAGAGAAAAATACTCTCTAGCTATTACCAAACTTCAGTTTTCTAAGTGCCTCTTCTTCATTATCTTGACGCATTAGAGATTCACCTACTAAAAATGCATCCACACCGATTTTGGCTAGATCTTCTAACTGCCCATGCTCATATATTCCGCTCTCGGCAACGATTACTTTACCGTTTGGTATCATCGGAACCAACTCGTAAGAGAGATTCATATTCATCTCAAAAGTTTGCAGATTTCTATGATTTATCCCTATGATATCGCTTCCTGCGTAGATGGCTTTTATGAGATCCGTCTTATCATGTACCTCAACAAGTGCTTCCATACCAAGGTGTCTTGTATAGCCTAAAAGCTCTTTTAGCTCGCCTTTACTGAGTGCCGCTGCGATAAGAAGTATAAAGTCGGCGCCATGAACCATCGCCTCTAAGATCTGATACTTAGTTACTATAAAATCTTTTCTAAGAAGCGGAATGCCTACATATCTTCTAATCTCTCCCAGATAATCCAAACTTCCCTGAAAAAAGTGAGGTTCTGTCAACACGGAGATAGCGCTTGCCCCTCCTCTTTCATAGCTTTGAGCTATTGCGATAGGATCAAAGTTTTCTCTTATCACGCCTCTTGATGGAGAAGCTTTTTTCACTTCGGCAATAATTCTGTATGGATCTGCCTCGCTGGACTTTAAATATGGAAAAACATCTCTCGGCGCTCTTGCGTTAAAAGCAAGTGATCGCCCAAGCCAGTCAAGAGAAAACTCCTTCTCTCTTTTTATAACGTCTTCTCTTGTTCTTTTAATTATCTCATCTAAAATCATTCTAATTTTTCACCTTTTTATTTTTTAAACACTCTCTTATCTTCTCTGCATGCTCTTTTACTTCTTCATTATCGCTGCCCTCTAGCTTTAGAACTTTTTTCATTATTTCATCAGCCTTTTCACACTCTTTTAGTTTATAATATCCCCATGCCAGCGAATCAAGAAAGTATGCGGAGTTTGGCTCTATTTTTAGCGCCTCTTTAACATACTGAATTCCTCTTTTCACATTTACTTCGTGATCTATGAGAAGATACCCGAGATAGTTTAAGTACATGCCGTCTTTTTTTGTTTCAACAACTTCTTTGAGTTTTTTTATAACACTTTGATGCATAAGAGAATCATTTTTATTTTCGCTGCCCTCATACTCAAAAATGGCACTTTGTCCAAGAAATATCAAATCACCGCTATCCACATAAAGTTTTTTTGCCAAAGCCGAAGCTTTTTTATAACTTTTAGTCTGAGTATATAGCTGCAACAGCAATTCATCATCTACTTTGCTCTCTTCTAAAAATTCACCCATTTTTACAAAATCTCTTTTATAGCCATATATCTGAACTATTTTTTGAGCGATATCTTTGCTAAAGTCTATTGAGTAGAGTCTTAAATATGTCGAGAGAAGCCCCTCAATGTTGTTGTCGTTACTGTAAAATCCAACAAGTTTAGAACATATATTCTCTGAACATCCGTGGATTCTCGAATGAGTCTCCAACTGTGCGATTGCATCTTTTTTTCTATCCAAGTTAACATACAAAATGATAGCCATCTTCTCCAGTATCAACTCGTTATACTCTTTAATATATGCACCCTCTAGATATTTAAGCGCAGTATCAAACTCTTTAAGCTTGACATATATCTCACTCACCAAAAGATAGTCATCCGTACTCTTTGATATCTCAACCAACCTTTTTGCAAGTTTTTTTGCCTCAAGCAGTTCATCTTCTTTTACGAGTGCGGTAATTTTCATACGGGTGAGTTCATAATCATCTATATTGTTCTTGCAAATGGCATCAACTCTTTGAATAACTTTTTTGTTTTCATTTGCCGCTAAATCATTTTTTAAAGAACGGTAAAGATACTCTTTTTTATCAGTCTCTTTATAAAGAACATCAAATAAAGATGAAGAACTGTTATAATCTCCAAGCTCCTCAAGATAAAGAGCACTCAAAATGAAGATATCCTCATTTTGAAACTTTTTCTGGCTTCCTGACGTTTGTTCAATCTGCTTCATACCAAAGCAACCGCTAAAAAAAACAACACTAGCCACCAATAAAAATATATTTATATAATTACGCATCAATTATCCCGGGGCACTCAAGTTTCAACTCATCTACCCTATCTTTAAAATATTCCCAAAAAGGAAATGTTATACACTGCGTTGGTCGCACCTCATAAATCATACAGCCATTTGCAGCTTTATCGTAAAAAGCACACTCATAACTTTCACCGACTTTTCTCTCTTTTATTGAGTATTTATACCCGTTTTTAAAGAGATATTTCTGAACAAACTCCTCTACATCCAAACCTGTAAAATTAGCGATATTTTCTACCTCTTTAGGAGTTACATGTATATATCCGCTCTCACCGGTACAACACTTAGCACTACATGTACTGCATGCCGATGCATCAAAGTAGTAGCCGTATCCATCTTTTTTAATTATATTTGACATTTTATGCTCTGTGTCTTTGCTTTTTCATATATATTTTTTGCTCTTTGTGAAAACTCTTCACCCTCAAAAGCGATAAATGGCTCATGAATCTTCATAAAGGATTTAGATCCGTTTCTTGCATGTACCATTACCAGTGAAGCCGCTCTATCTATTTTCGGATGCACAAACTGAACATCCACTGCTCTTATTTTAACTCTATCCAACTCTGCACAAATTGCTCCAAATTGAGAAGCATCATAGCAAAAAATAAAGTGAGAGTTAGGCTTTAAAATTCTAGAGACTTTCTTAAAAAATTTATCTAAGGGCAAATTGACATTATAGCGTGCATGAAACAACATCTCATTTTGGCTTTTTGTTACGCCTTCGTGGTAAAAAGGAGGATTGGAGATGACATAGTCATATTTTGTCTCCTCTTTTAGCTCTAAAAAATCTGCCTTGTTAATTTTATACTCTATTTTATTAACTCTTGCATTAATCGTTGCATACTCTACAAATGTATCTTGTTTCTCGACTGCTTCAAGTTCAACTTTTTTATTATCCCTTGCAACCAAAAGCCCGACAACACCGCATCCCGCTCCAACATCTAAAACTCTGCCTTTTGGTTTGAAAGAACTGATAAAATCATATAAAAAGATAGAATCACTGTTATAACAGTAGCCAGAATCTGGCTGATAAAGAATCATCAAAAACCTTTTAGAGTATAATTTGCGTAATTATATCTCAAAGGGTTTAAATGATAATTATTCCGGCAAGACTTGCTTCAAGCAGATTCCCTCAAAAAGTATTGGCAGACATCGGTGGACTGCCGATGGTCGTTAGAACGGCAAAAAGGGTTGCACATTTAGACAGAGTCGTTGTAGCTGCAGATGATGCAATAATCATTGATGTATGCAAAGCTCACGGTGTCGAAGCAATGCTCACATCTACCACACATAAAAGTGGAACTGACCGCATAAACGAATGTGCCAACATACTAAATCTCAGCGAAGATGAACTTATCATCAATGTTCAAGCAGATGAACCTTTTATAGAGGGTGAAGTCGTTGAAATGCTCCTAAAAAGGTTGCAGCTGCTAAAACAAAAAAACGAATCTTTCATTATGGCAAGCTGCTATAACTCCATAAACAGCCAAGCCGCACAAGATCCAAATCTGGTAAAAGTTGTCTTAGACGATGAAAATAACGCTATCTACTTCTCTCGCTCACCTATTCCATTCAACAGAAGCGGTGAAGCTCAATACTTCGGTCACATAGGCATTTACGGATTTAGCAAAAAGAGCCTGCATGAGTTTTGCAACCTAGAAGATGCACCCATAGAAGATATTGAAAAACTAGAACAGCTTCGTGCGATCTATCATCAAAAAAAGATAAGCATGGTTAAAGTTGCAAGTACAGGGTTTGGAATAGATACAGAGGATGATTTAAGAAGAGCTGTAGAAATATTTTTATAGTATCTTCCCTATTTATAGGGATTTAAAGCCCACTTATCTACTTCTAAAACAGGCTGTTATTTTAGAAAGGGTACAGAAAAGGCCATTACAATGCTTTAAAAATAGACTAATGAAAGTTTATGACCTTGACTATAGATATGAAACATATTATAATCATCCCTATACAAAAGGATGAAAATGAAAGATATATTTAAAAAACTCATTACAGATTTTATAGAATCCCAAGCAAAAGATATATTTCCAAGGCAATTCTACATACCACTTGATAGCAAAAAAATAATCTCACTTATAGGGGTGCGACGAAGTGGAAAGAGTTCGATTTTATTTGATATGATAAATACCCTTAGACAAAAAGTTCCAAAAGAAAACATCATCTATATAAACTTTGAAGACGACAGGCTCTATCCTTTGGAGCTCTCTCATCTTGATATGATTTTGGAGAGTTACTATGAACTTTATCCTACCAAAAGAGATGAAAAAGTCTATCTGTTTTTGGATGAGATACAAGCGGTGCCACAGTGGGAAGTGTATGTTAGAAGAATTTATGATACTTTGAACCTTCAGATATTTATCACAGGCTCTAGTGCCAAACTGCTCTCAACTGAAATGGCTACAAGTTTACGAGGCAGAACTATAAGCTATGAGATATTTCCTTTTTCATTTAAAGAGTATTTGAGATTTCAAAATATAGAGGTCAATCTTCACTCTTCTAAATCACTTAGTTTTATCAAAAATGCCCTCTCAAGCTACCTCAAAGATGGCGGATTTGCAGAGACAATCGGCGAAGATAAAACTATAGCTAGAGAGATACTCAGTGATTATCTTGAGCTTATAGTTTATAAAGATATAGTCGATAGATACAACATCTCAAATAGAAGCCTTCTAAAGATCCTCAATAAATACTGCTTTACAAACATCGCTACACTCATAAGTTTCAACAAACTCTGCAATGATTTTAAATCGCAAGGTTATAAACTTAGCAAAGATACACTATTTCAATACATCTCACATCTTGAAGATGCCTATGCACTTTTTACAGTACCGATTTATAGAAACTCCATCAAAGAGGAGCAACGAAACCCAAAAAAAGTCTATGCCATAGACAATGGATTTAAAAAAATATACGACTACGCCATAGACAAAGATATAAGTAAACTCTATGAAAACCTTGTGTTTTTACACTTAAGAGCCAAGACAAAAAATATCTACTACTTCAAACAAAATCAAGAAGTGGACTTCTACGCTAAGCTAGATGATAGCGAGATACTAGTAAATGTAAGCTACAAAATAGAAGATACAAAAACAAGAAAACGGGAGATAGACGGACTCCTCGAAGCGATGGAGTACTTCAAACTAAAAAATGCCTATCTTGTCACAGAAGATGAAGATACAACCATAGAGATAGAAGATAAAAAGATATTTATCGTGCCACTTTATAAATATTTGTTGGGATAAAAAAGGATCTTGCAATGTTTCAAAAGAGATAAGTTGCATTGTATTGACAACTATTATAGTAAAAGGCACAACAGCTTCAACTACAAAAGGAAAACTCAATGAAAACTACATTTTATTTTGGTAAATGGGACAAGATAATTCAAATATATTAAACTAGAGTTATATAAAAACAGTATAATATTTAAACTACACTTTAAATATTTACGATAAAATACTATAAAAACATAAAGGTATCTTATGCTTAAATATATACAAAATAAACAAGTAAGAAATATCAGCAGCATATCCTTAGAGTTTATAAGAGAGCAGTATTTAGAAAAACTCACTTCAAAAAATAGGCTTGTAGGACTTATAGGGCAAAGAGGTGTAGGCAAAACTACTTTGATGCTTCAGTATCTAAAACAAAACTACAAGCCTTATGAGTATCTCTATTTTAGTGCAGATGATATTTACATCATTAACAGTAGCATTTATGATATTGCGGATGAATTTGTTCGTCTTGGTGGAAAAATTATTGTCATAGATGAGATTCATAAGTATCAAAACTGGGCAAATGAGATAAAGTCTATCTATGATAGTTTTCCAGAACTCATCATACGATTTAGTGGAAGCTCTATGTTAAATATCTTACATGAGAAATTTGACTTAAGCAGACGAGCGGTTATAAGCTATGTGAAGCCTTTAAGTTTTAGAGAGTTTTTAAAACTAGATGCTAAGATAGACCTACCAAAACTCACCCTTGAAGAGATACACAAAAATCACAATGAAATAAGCTCCACTCTAGCACTAGAACATCCAACTTTATATAAAAACTTTTTAAGATACCTACAAATAGGATACTATCCATTTTTTATAGAGGATGAAATCGAGTACAAAAACAAACTTTTCAATGCGTGTGAAAAAGTGATAAACGAAGATATTCCATCTTTAAACAAAATAGACTACACCCACTTAAGTATCTTCAAAAAGTTTATCGCGAAGCTTATCTACTCAAAAGTCCCATTTAAAGTGAACATCGCTGAACTTTGCAGGGAGTTTGAAGTATCGCACCCTACACTGGCAACTTATTTAGAGATTTTAGAAACCACAAAACTTATAAGACCTATTAAAAAATACTCAAAAAATATATCGAAAAAACCAGAAAAACTCCTCTTCTCAAATACAAATTTGCTTTATACTTTTGCTGATGAGTTTGGTGTGGAAGTTGATATAGGCACGGTTAGAGAGACATTTTTTGTAAGTTGTTTTGAGAGTATCTATTATAGTGATGTTGGAGATTTTATTGCAGATGGCATCATTTATGAAGTGGGTGGGAAAAATAAAAAGTTTAAGCAGATAAAAGATATCAAAGATAGTTTTGTGGTAATTGATACAGACTACTCTATGGAACAAAATAAAATCCCATTGTGGTTGTTCGGGTTTATCTATTGAAATGGTGTTTAGACAAAATATGGGTGTTTGGTTTGGTAGGATTTTGGAAATGGAAAAGAGTGAAATTTATGGATATAGGATATGAAAGAGGGGTTAGTATAATGGAAGAAAAATGCACATATGATGATAAGAATAAAGAGTGTAATTGTATTTTACATTGTGAAAAAGATAGTTGGAATAGCTTAGAAAAAGATGAGCTAAATAAAAAAATTGAACTATTTTGGAAAACCCTGAGAGATACGCTATATTCATCATGTCAAAATATCAATGAAATTTGTGTAGTTGAAGGCATTATATTTTCAAAATGGGAGGAAGCATTAAATTTTAATTATCCTATAGATATAAATGAAGAAAATGGAAATTTCACATGTAAAATACTTTTTGCATCTGAGAGAACATATTATTTTAAAAACTGTGCATTTCTAGAGAAACTAGATTTAAAAGAGTTAGATTTAGAAAAAGATTTAACTTTTGATAATTGTACCTTTAATCAAGAAATTACATTTTATAAATCTTGCAATAGTTCATTGATTTTTATAAATGATTGTGATTTTTACTCGAACAACATAGATTTAAGCAACAGAATTTTCAAATCTAATTTATATTTTAAAAATTGTAAAAATATTAAAAAACTTGATTTGTATAATTCTACCATACAAGGTTCAGCAAGCTTTAGAGGTTCAAATCTCAATGAAGTGAATTTTGAAAAAACAGAATTTAATAATGTAGCAGTATTCAATGATACAATATTTCAGAACAATGTTGATTTTAAATATACAAGTTTTGATGACCGTGTATATTTTCAAGATGTTACGATTCAAGGAGAATTAAATCTATCATCTACTATATTTAAAGATGAAGTAAACTTTTTAGGTATCAAAAATAATGAAGTCGGTAAAAAATTAGGAGTGAAAAATATCGCAAATCGTGAAACAGCGAGAATCATAAAACACTCATTTGAAAAGCTTGATAATATAATAGAAGCAAATAAATTTTATGCTTTGGAGATGCAAAAAAGAGAAGAGGAACTTTCAAAAACAAAAGAAAATTGGCTCGACTGGATTGTTTTTAAATTTCACAAAATATCTTCAAATCATTCACAAGATTGGCTTTTGACTTTGTTGTGGATGTTAAATATTACGATGCTATTTGGCACATTTTCAAATATTTCGCCATGCCAAAAAGATATTGGATTGTTTATAGTAGTTTCTTTAATGATTATCGTAGGGTTATACACTTTACTTAAAACACATCGTAAAAAGTTTTTATTTGCAGTGTTTATATTTATTTATTGCTTAAGTAGTATTAATTTAGATGATATGGCAAGATTAATAAGCTTAACAGGAAAAGAATCATTGACTTTTATTACACTAATTTACAAATCAATAATCGCTTATCTAATCTATCAGTTCATAATATCAATAAGACAAAACACACGGAGAAAATAGATGAACAACAACTTAACAACCACAAATCAAAATGCAAAACTAGCACTAAGCAAATCAAAAAGCTTACTTAATATTACAAATAGTTTATTATTAAAAACAGTTAATAGTGACTTAACTAAAAATTTTCAGTTTAAACCTTACCTTATAGATACTCTTAATTGTTCTGCAAAATCAGTAGCGGTAACACCTGATGGGGAAACTATTTTCTCTATAAGTGCAGATAATACTATAAAATCATGGGATGTTAAAAGTGGTGAACATGTTAACACTTTAGATAGACAAGAATCTGTAGTAAGTTCACTGGCAATAACTCCTGATGGAAAGTTTATTATAATAGGTAGTGAAAAAGGAACTATTGATTTATGCGAGATAAAAACTGGTAAATCTATCAGAACTTTTAATAATATTTGGCGTTCTGGTCCTATTTCTTCGCTAAAAGTAAATTCTAGTGGAAAGTATATGATTTCCATAAGTGACTATGATTATGAACAAGAAAACTATGATGAAGAAGATTATGAAACATTAAATATATGGGATATAGAAAGTGGTCGGTGCATAGATATTTTCGATTCTCACATACATGCAGTTACCCTCAATAGAGAATATTTAGTTTCTAGTTATTCGTACTATACCTCTGAAAACTATCATATTGAAGCAATAAACATTAGGAACATTGAAAGTGGAAAGATACTAGATTTTCTTGAGGGCTATGTTCAAAATCATTCTACTAAAGTAAGTTCACTAGCAATAACACCCGATGGAAATACTATCATTTCTGGAGGAGGGGATGATCAAAAAACTATAAACTTATGGGATGGGATTGAAGATGCAGAGCATATCGATACAGTATCGGATGGTGTAGGAATAATAAAAGTATGGGATATATCAGGGGCAAGATATACAAAGGTTTTGGAAGGTCATACTGATTGCGTATATTCACTAGCTGTAACTCCAGATGGAAAAAATATTGTATCTGGAAGCAAGGATAATACTATAAAAATATGGGATATACAAAGTGGGGAGTGTGTAAGAACTTTGAAAGGTCATACAGATGCAGTAAGTTCAGTAATAACACAAGATGGGAAAACTATCATTTCTAGAAGCAAGGATGGAACCATAAAACTATGGGATATAAAAAGTGGTGAGTGCAACTATACTATTTACAATATACAAGACGGTTCAACTATTATTATGTTTTCAGATGGATACTTTAATGCAAGTGAAGAAAATATAGATAAATTTATTAGAATAGATGATACTTTAACAAGTTGTAGAACACTAACAAAAGAAGAGATAGAACATTTTTGTAAAGTGAAATATGAAAATAAAAGAGAAATACCACAAACAGACATCGAAGTTGACGAAATACCATTTTAGGAAAACAACAATGTATTATAAAAGGGAAACTACATGGCAATAATTCTATCTTCAAGTTATAATGAAAAGAAAATTAACTCTTTGTATGCTAATAAAAAGACAGGGTTTGTAGATATATATGACCAATCTACAAAAGGGATTGTATTAGAGTATTTTACAATCGTTAATAAAATACTTAATCACCATACGGGAGTTAGTGACAATACTATAATCGAAAAAAAAGAAAGTACATCACTTAACAGCCATATATCTTTAAGACAAATACATTCAAGTTTTATTAGAGAGCCTTATAAAGAAAAGTCCTTTCTTGAAAAAGTTTCTTTTTTTCAATCTACTGCAAGAGGTGCAGTAAGAACAGTAAGTATTGATACTTCTATTGAATTTCTTAATGCATACAAAAAAAATTTAAATGAGCTTAATGAACTCTCAAAAGAAGCTGATGAACTCAAAAAAGAACTTTATGGCAAACAAACTGCATATACTTATAATACAAAAGAAATTAACATAGATCAAGCCTACAAAAATGAATTAAATGAACACTTCAAAAAATATCCTGAATACAAACAAGCAAAAGATGAGTTTGATAGACTAGAAGATGAAAAAACTCAAAAAATCGAGCAAATGAATAATTTAGTTTTAGAGTTAGATACTTTTCGTCAATATATCTTAGATGAGTTTAATCCAATTGTTTTAGAACTGCTTGATTTACTAGATGATGAGTTAAATCAAAAAACAGAATATATGGAGATTTTAGAAAAATTACATCAAACAATAGATTATAGTTCTGAATCAACTTCATTAAAAGAAACTATAAAATCTGAAAAATTGTTAACATGGGATGCTTTAAAAAATAAGATTGAATTTTTAAAAAACAATAATGAGAAACTAAATAATATTTTAGAAAACGAATTTTTAATGCACTATAAAAATGGAAATCTAGAATATTTTCATGCAATTAAGTCAAAACTTAACTCGCTAATTAAAGAAAATAAAATAAAACTAGCAAAAAAGCCAATAATTCAAAAAGATATAGAACTAGAAAACCTAAAAAAAGAGCTAAAATCGTTAGAATCAAAACTCCAAGAGCTAGCAGAACAAAAGAGCGAATACCTAAACGACATTGAAGAGTTCAACCGTGAGTACAATCTGCACTTAGGGGAGCTTGTCAAAGATATACTCAACCTAAAAAAAGAGATACTCTACAAAAAAACCATCAAAAAGCAAAAACAAAAAGTAAAATATCAAGAAGATATCCAAACTTATGCAGATACAAAAGAGACCATAGATGAGCTAAAATCTACCATAACAGAGCTAGAAGATGCACTTGAAACTATAGATGAAGATGATGAAAACTATGAAGAACTAAGCAAAGCTTACAACGAACTCAAAGAGGAGCTTGAAAAGCTAGAAGATGAACTAGAACTTCAAGAAGAAGAACTTGAAAAAGCAAAAGAGTTTATAGAAGATGAGAGCATAGAGCAAGAGTATGAAGAGGTTAAGAACCATTATGAAGAGTTTGAGAGTGAGTATGAGCATATAAAAGAGTCTATTGAAAACTCCCTAACTCTCAATGATGAAGAGAGAAAAGAGCTAAAATCACTCTACAAAAAAGCAGCAAGACTATGCCACCCAGATATCGTACCAGATGAACTCAAAGAAAAGGCTCATGAGCTTATGCAAAAACTCAACGATGCCTATAGCAAAAAAGATATATCAAAAGTAAAAGAGATACTCCACTCACTCCAAAACGGCACAAGCTTTGAAGTATCGAGTGAGACCATAGAAGATAAAGAACTCATAAGAACAAAAATCAAAGAGTACCTCAAAAACATTGAAGCTATAAAATCTGAAATAGAAGAGATAAAAGAGGATGAGACCTACCAAACTATAGCTACTCTTGATGATTGGGATGAGTATTTTGAAGAGTTAAGAGGTGGTTTAGAAGCAGAGAAAGAGCGACTTGAAGAGGAAGCTAGAGAGGTTTTGGAGGAGAAAGAGCCGCTTGAAACTACAAAAGCTATAAAATCACAACAACCAAAAAAAGAAAAAAGTCAAAATGAAGAAGAGGACTACTGGAATGAAATTTTTTAAACAATTCAGAAAAGGCGGTAATAGATGATTGAGCTAATCAAAGCAAATACAAAATTCTTTTTTATCACTTGGGGTATAGTGCTTTTGATAAATCAGATTTTTATATTTGGAGGCTGTCTTGCTCCATACTGTATAGTAGCAGCATTGCCACATACTGGAGTCATCAGTGCAGTAATCGTCTATTTATATTTTCAAGAAGAAAAAAAAGAAAAAATAATTCAACAAGAGCGTTCCTATGAGTCTCAATATACTAGCAACAACAATAAGGCTGACCCTCTAAAAGAGATGGGTGATGCTTATGAAAAGGAAATCGGCAAAGAGTTTGAGTCTAAAGGGGATTTTGTCATCTACAATGGACTTATCAGAGGAGTTGCTGATGGAGGTGTAGACCTTATCGTCATATCACCCGATAGTCAATCTATCAATCTAGTTCAGTGTAAAAATTGGCATAAAATGAAGATGGAACATCACCATATAAACAGTGTGTACGATAAACTGACAGACTATGCGTCTAACATCAATATTGCCGGGTTTTTAGGTATTTATTTATTCAAATACCCCGTAGCATTACAGGAGCATCTTCATTACAAGAAAGAGCGTGATGAGATAGCCAATATATTGAAAGCATCAAAAAACTACACCAACATAAGAAAAACCTTATATATAGCAACCGATCAGGTAATAGACCTAGATGTAGGTCAGCACCTAACGATGATCAAGCCTAACATCTTTCGTTATAACGATATGAAAATAGCCATCACCAAAATATAATAGTCGGGATAATGATAATAAGAAAGGGAAATCTAAAAATGATTAACAACGAAGTCTGGATAGAAAAATTAAAACATTGGGCTAGTGAAAATCCAATAAAAAACATAGAAACTCTTAAAAATGACTGCTATAAAGACTTTGACAATTATTTAGGATTGCCAGATGATGAAAAAGAATATTTTAGTATTGAAAAACTCACTTTGCCTCTTGGGGATACTTATGAAAAAGATATTCCAAAAGAGTTAGCAAGTTTGCCAAACTTAACTGAACTTACGATAATCGCTAGAAATGTAAAAGAAGTGCCTAGTGAGATATTTCACATGCCGACACTTAAAAAGCTTATTATCACTGTTGATTATAAATTTCAGATAAGCGAACAAGATTTAAAAGCTTTGATAGCCAATGGATGTCAAGAGATAAGAGTAAATACTCTTGATATGGATACTAGATATAAAGATAACATCAAAGATGAAGCAACATTGGACTATGTAGCACAACACAATTTATATATCACATCACGAGATTTTGGAATACCAAAAAATCGTTTGTATGACATAGCCAAAAAAATAGCTTTTACAGATAAAGATTTCTCAGAGTATATTTTAGATTTTTTAGAAGAAAAGCATATTTTTGGATATGAAGCTTTTATCCATGCACACAATAACGATGAAAAAAAGATAGACAATATAATAAATAATATCGAATTAGATTATGAGATATATGAAGAGGTTGAAAGATATGTAGAGTGTGTTTTAGAGGTTGGACTTTCTATCGTTGATGTTTTTCCTCTCAAAGCTTTAGAGATTTTAAATAACACAAATGAAGCATACACTATCTTAGGGCATTTACCATCTGAAACAATTGATTTGTCGGTTGATATAGTATGTAATATTGCAAAACAAGATGTAGCAAAATCATTGAAATATCTCGATATTATTGAAGTAGATTATTATAAGCTTGAAGCTTTAGAAAAGATTAGACAATACCCACAATCAAAAGAGATGGCAGATACACTAGATGAGATGATTGTTAATTTGAAAAATGTTGTTGCACTTGTTTTGCCATAGCAACTCTTTCTTTAGAATCTTTCTCTGCTCTGGTTTTATTGGAAGATTGTATTTCCTGTGGGCTTGGATGATAGCACCCATTTGTATTTCAACGGCAAAAATAAGATTTGATTGCATAAAAAATCCATATATTGTTGTCTTATGGGAAGCGATTTTATCTTCATATCCTGCCAAACAATTTTGTAACTCATTTGCCCATTCAAAAAGCTCAAAATTATTTTTTGGAAGGTTCACATTGTATGCACCAATTTTTACTTGATGCGATAGCTGCAAGGCTGCGTACTCAAAATAGTTTATTGCTTGGTTTTTGTATTGAATGGCAAGAGACAATTGAACAAATTGCTTGTGGATAGCATTTGGGGAGCATTTTACTTTTGAAGTATTATGACTTAACGATTCTCTAATTCTCTTAAAAGTCAACAGAGTATCTCTTAAAATATATTGATGATTCGATAATTCTAACTTCATAAAATAGTGTGTTACTTGTCTCTCAGTGTATCTTGATAGCATGAAATCTATAAATTTGAAAAGTAATTGTTCATCATCAAACACTTCAAAATTTATCTTCAAAGCCAATAGAGAAACAATATGATTTACATTAGAAAACTTTGATGTCGCCATGTGGACAAAATTTGGATTAAATGTTTTATTATTTTTCAATTGGTAGGCATAGTTTTCAAAGAGAGCAATTTTAACAGATTTGAATTGTTTATCATTTACTAATTCTAAAAGTGCTGTTTCGATTGTGTATTTACTCTTTGTGAGATGATGGGTGTGTGTCCATTTCATAAATTCAAAATCTTTAAGATTATAGTGACTAAGAGTAAACTCAAACTGTTTCTCTCTTCTACTTGGAAGTGAGCTTAGTTTCATGTCGATATATGGTTCAAATAATCTTTTTTGGACTGAGAGTTTTTGAAGTTCTCTTTTTATTTTTCGCAGTGGTGAAGGTTCTAGTGCTAGAGGCTTTGGAGTATAGGGAGTAGTAAGTATTACCAAATCTTGTTTTATCACTTTTTTTTCAAGGAAGTTGACATCGCTTGGGATTTTAATTACAGCAAGGGCTTCAATTTTATTGTTATGAAGTGCAACTTTTGTATGAACTTTGAAATTTAATTTGATGCGTTTATTGTAATATTGATCGAGTATAAATGCTTCCGAATCTTGTTTTATATCCTCAACATCAAAAAATAAACTGTTATGACAACGAGGACATGAATATTCTTTATGGATAACATCGCCAGCTATAATCTCATCAAAACCACATTTGCATGAATAGACCCTCGTAAAATTTGCAGATGCTATCTCATCATCTACGAATAGACTCATATGGTCATTTTGCTTTGTATTCAAAAGCCAAGATGGTGTGATATCTTCTCTCATAGTTCCATTGCTATATATTTATTTTTTCTATCAATATTTTAGCAAAAACTTCTTCATAGTGTTTGGCTTTATTGTTCAGACTGTACTTTATGTAAAAATTAGTACAGCCATTTTTCAATACCGTTGTAAACACTCCCTGTTTAGCCGTATTTGTCATACGAACACCTCCAAATAAAAGGTACAGTATAGGTACAGATTGAACTAAAATCAAGGTGCGTTTTGTCTATTCTTAAGCCATAGAAGTAGTATTTTAATATTGATGTTTTATTAGATTTTATTATTTTATAGATGTGGATTTTTAGTACGATTTTAGTTGAAAGAAGTCTGGACTCATATCCTGTAAAGTACCTATTTTAGGAGCCTAAAAGAGTTTTGCAACCTAAAAGATGCTCCTATAGAAGATATAGAAAAACTAGAACAGCTTCGTGCAATCTATCATCAAAAAAAGATAAGCATGGTTAAAGTTGCGAGTACAGGGTTTGGAATAGATACAGAGGATGATTTAAGAAGAGCCGTAGAAATATTTTTATAACTATGAGAAATACTTTGGTAACGCAATATATGCGTTACTAAAACTAATTTAGATATTATCTCTAATACCCAAATCTGTTATAAGTTTAAGATAAGCATCTTTATCTGTTCTTTTAAAGTATTTCATAAGACGACGGCGTTGTCCTACTAATTTTAAAAGACCAAGTCTTGAAGCGTGATCTTTTTTGAATATTTTTAAATGCTCAGTAAGTTGAGAAATTCTCTCACTTAGTAGTGCAATTTGAACTTCACATGAACCAGTGTCGTTTTCAGTGCGACGATATTTTGCAACAATTTCTTGTTTTTTAGCCGAATCTAAAGCCATAATAGCCTCCAAATGGTATATTTAATCTAACAGTCACACAATGTGCATAAAGTTGAGGCGAAATGATATCTTATTTATTCTTTTATTTCAACTTCTTTTGATATAATCAACAAAAAATAAATAAAAGTAATCAATATGTTAATAACTCGTGCCAGTGAATATGCAATACTTTCTCTTATAGTTTTATCAAAGAGTTCCTCAGCGATAGATAGTGAAACTCTATCAAATCAGCTTTCGATACCAAAAAGTTTTTTGGCAAAAATTTTACAAGCATTAGCGAAACAGGGCATCTTAAAATCATACAAAGGCGTTAATGGCGGTTTTACACTTCTTTTAGAACCTAAAGATATAAATATGCTTCATGTTATGTCTTCTGTTGAAGGAAAAGCACCTGCAGTTTTTGACTGTGCGCCTTCAATGTACTCTTGTCCCTCAGGCAAAGCACCTCTATGTTCACTATGGCCTTTTTTAAATAAATTACAGGGAAAGATAGACTCTTTTTTAGCAGATTTAACTTTAGCAGACATATTAGAGTAAAGATTTGGCAAAAAAACTTACAACAAGACAGCAAATCGGCACAACATTAAACTTTTTACTAGCACAAAAAGATTTAAGTGTAGTCATTTTTGTAATGGCGATTTTAGCCATTATCATTGTTCCGCTTCCCTCAGCCCTACTCGATGTAATGTTGACGGTCTCTATTGCCATTTCTGTTTTGATTTTACTTATCTCTCTTTATGTTCCAAAACCGACTGACTTATCTACTTTTCCCACACTTATACTTATCATAACGCTCTTTAGGCTGGCACTAAATATTGCAACTACAAGGATGATTTTAAGTCACGGGCATGAAGGACCTGATGCCGTCAGTGATATCATAACAAGCTTTGGAGCGTTTGTTGTCGGCGGAAACTTTGTAATAGGAATCATAGTTTTTTGTATCTTGGTTCTTGTAAACTTTATGGTTATAACAAAAGGTTCTACAAGGGTTGCAGAGGTTGCTGCTCGTTTTACGCTTGACTCAATGCCCGGAAAACAGATGGCAGTTGATGCAGACCTTAATGCCGGACTTATTGATGATGCAGAAGCTAAAAAAAGAAGAGCTGCAATTTTACAAGATGCCAATTTTTACGGAGCAATGGACGGATCTAGCAAGTTTGTCAAAGGTGACGCAGTTGCAGGTATTATCATCACGCTTATCAACATCATCGGCGGATTTCTCATAGGTGTTTTTCAACATAAAATGAGCGTTGGTGACAGTGCTTCAACATTTACACTTCTAACCATAGGTGACGGACTTGTTGGACAAATACCTGCACTAATCATCTCTACCGCAACCGGTATTATGATTACCCGCTCATCCGGCGAGGGCGACAATTTCGCTGAGGGTGCTATCAACCAGATAATGGGAAATGCGAAAATCATGATGATTGTCGGATTTATAATGCTTCTATTTGCTATGGTTCCGGGGCTTCCGACTCTTTCAATGGGCTTTGTCGGAATTATGTTCGCACTTCTTGGCTGGTCAATCTATAAGTATGAAAAAGGCGAATTGACGATACTTAATATTGAAGGGCTATTAACGCCAAAAGAGAAAGAGTTCCAAGCAAAAGAGAAAGCTGCTGCGGCAAGACCTGCGAAGACTCAGGAAGAGATAGCAAAAGATGAAGAGAATGCACTGGCAGATATCTTAAAAGTCGAAATGCTTGAACTCACACTCGGTTATCAGCTCATACGCTTGGCGGACAGTGCGCAAGGCGGTGATTTGCTAGAGAGAATCCGCTCGATGAGAAGAAAAATAGCATCTGACTTTGGTTTTTTAATGCCTCAGGTTCGCATCAGAGACAACCTCCATTTACAGCCTCAGCAGTACCAGATTCTTCTAAAAGGAATCTCTATCGGCGAAGGCAAAATTATGCCTGATAAATTTTTAGCAATGGATAGCGGCATGGCAACAGGCGATATCAAAGGCGAACCGACAAAAGAGCCTGCATTTGGACTTGATGCTCTTTGGATAGCTCCGGAACTTAAAGAAGATGCGATTATAAACGGTTATACGGTTGTAGATCCTGCTACCGTTATCTCTACGCACATGAGCGAACTTGTGAAGAAAAATGCCGAAGATCTTCTCACTCGTCAAGAAGTTCAAACACTTATATCCAAGATTAAGAATGATTTCCCTGTTATCATTGAAGATGTTCAAAAAGTTGCTTCTATCGGACTTATTCAGAGAATTCTCAAAGCTCTTTTACATGAAAAAATACCTCTTAAAGATATGCTGACCATCCTGGAGACGATTGCAGATATCGCAGAGTATACTAAAAATGTAGACATCATTACAGAACAGGTTCGTGCAAAACTCTCGCGTATTATTACTCAAATGTACTCTGGAGATGACGGAGTTATAAGACTGCTTACGTTTGACACTTCATCGGAGCAGTTAATGCTGGAAAAATCAAAAGAACGTGATGGGGCAAGAACTCTGGCTCTTAATGTTGGTGAAATCAATGCTCTAGTTCAAGCGACAAGCGCAAAAGCCGCAGAACTGCTGCAAAAAGGAATCTCTCCTGTTGTTATTATCGTAGATCCGCAGCTTCGTAGAGGTGTAGCTGAGATATTTGAGAGGTTCTCTCTTGATGTCGTTACACTCTCACATGCAGAGATAGATTCAAGTGCCACTTTTGAAGTAATGGGCTCAATCTCAATAAATAAAAAATAAAACTCAACCCAAGGAAAAAAATGAACAATAAAACAGTTCACCATCTCTCACACACTGATCTAGACGGCTATAGCTGCCAACTGATTATGAAATATACGCCCTACTCACTCTTAAACTATAATGCAAATTACGGTGCGGAAGTAAAACAGACGCTGGAGCTGATTTTGCAAAATATCTCCAATGAAAATAAAAGCGCAACTATTTTAATAACTGATTTAAACTTAACAGCCGATGAGTCACGATGGCTAAATACAGAAGTTCTCAAAATGAATGAGAACAAAAAAGATATTACGCTGTTGCTGCTAGACCATCACGGAACCGGTGAAGATAGTGCGCAAAAATATGAGTGGTACTTTTTAGATACGCAAAGATGTGCTACTAAAATTACTTATGATTACGCAAGAGAACACTTTGAACTTAATGAACCTGAGTGGATGGAGAAGTTTGTAAATATAGTAAATGCGGTTGATCTGTGGAAGATGAATGAGAGAGAAAATTTTGAGTACGGGAAAGTTTGTATGCGTCTTATCTCTGAAGCAAGAGAACTAAATAAGATTATGTTTCCTAAGGCTGATAACAACTATAAAATATCACTTCTACATGAAGCAACAAAATATATCGACAAAACAGATGCTCCAATCGTTTTGGATGATTCTATTCACATGTTGAAAAAAAGCTTTTTTAAGATAGATGTTAATGACACTATTGATAATCTAAGTACAAAATTTATCGTCTCACTGCTCGGTGAAGCAAGGCGCGATAAAACAATCTACTATAAGGGGTACAAAGGGTTTTTAAGTTACGGTGTCGGAAATACTTCCATAGTGGGAAACGGCTTTTTACTGACATACCCTGAGTATGATTTTATAGTTGACGTAAGCTACCGAGGCACGCTTAGCATAAGAGCAAACAACAGTGTAAATGTTGCACTAATCTCCAAAGAGTGGACAGGCGGCGGAGGTCATCCAAATGCAGCAGGTGGACGTATTATTGGATTCAAAGAGCAGTATAGATATGATTTAGTAAAACAGCAGCTAGAAAAAATTATAAATGAAAAAGAAGCAACTGCAGGAGAGCTTGAGTACAAAAAAGAAGCTTAAGTTTTTTTTGTACGATTATTTGCAATTAGCAAAATATCTCTCAATCCCATCAGCCAAACCTTTAGCCAAGGTTTTTCTGTATGGATCTTCTCCAAGTCTTTTACCCTCTTGAGGATGAGAGAGAAAACCCACTTCAACAAGGACTGATGGCATCTGGGCTCCGACTAAAACCCAAAAAGGTCCTTCTTTTACTCCGTTGTCATTTACATCTTTATATTTTTTGTTGACCTCGCCAAGCATCCCTCTTTGGAGGTCAATCGCTAGTTTATTTGACGCCAATATATTATGATGATTTAAAAGATTGAGGTAACTGTCTTTTCCATACATGTTCATGTCACTCATATCTGCGGAGTTCTCTGCCGCAGCTGCATTTTTTGCTCTCTCAGAACGCGAAGGAGAGAGGAAAAAGCACTCTATCCCTTGAATATTATTTGCATTTTTTTCCTCAACTGCATTAGCATGAATGCTTACAAATATATTTGCATTTCTATCATTTGCAAACTTTGTTCTATCTCTGAGCTTTATAAAACTATCTTTACTTCTGGTCATATAGACTTTATAACCGCGAGATTTTAAAATTTTCTCTAACTCTTTTGACACCTCAAGTACAATTACTTTCTCTCTATATTTATTATATCCTATGGCTCCGGGATCTTCACCGCCATGCCCGGGATCTATAACAATGATTTTATCCGTCTTTTTTTTACTCGGCTGTACTGTTTTTTGGGTTACTTGTTCTTGTGGAGTTTTTTGCAACTTTGATTCAAAAATTACCTCTAGCATTTTAGAGTTTACAATATGAGATATATTTATTTCAGAACTATTTTCAACCACCAATCTAAGAGTATTCGGATCATATTGAGACAACTTTATTCTATCAATTTTTGCTCTATTTAGATTATGTGCTTTCATCAACATTGATGTCTTAATATCAAAAACATAAATATATTTTTTTTTAGCTTTATCGTGAAGAGTAAAATAGTTAATCTGTTTGTCGCTTATCTCTTTATCAAATGCTAAAACAAGGCTAGCCTCATCCCATTGAACTGATTCTAACTTATGTAACGGTTCTACATGCACATCTTCTTTTATATTTTGTTGTTTTAGCATAATTTCAGGTTTAGGTTCCGGTGGAGTATAGCCGCTTTTTGAAGATAGCCCTTGAAGTTCTCGAGAGTATTTCGAGACATCTATGCTCAAAGCCGTTCCGCTCTTTACTATGCCTTTTAGAGATTGAAGCTTTAAATTGGAATCATTCTCTACCATAGCACGAAGATAGAGGTTTTTATAATCATTATAAGCGCGAAACTGATTGCTCTGACTTCCCGAGACCATATATGAATCAGCTCGTTTTAAAATTTCACCGCTATTTGAAGCATAAAGCGGAGCTAATAAAATACAAAGAAGTAAAAAAAAACGAACCATTACTTAATTATTCGCCCTGCGTAAGTTTGTTCATCAACTCTTTTACTGAAATTATTTCATTGATTCTATATCCGTTTGTTCCCGAGAAGAAAAGACCGGTTTCAAGGTTCCCCTCATAGGCATCACTTAACCTGTCTGCTATACAGTAACCGACCTCTTTCGCCTCTTCTCCACGATTACATGGGGCAACACAGTTGGAGATACACTTAATTGCAGGACCTTCTCTATTCTCAACAAGCTTGGTTAGGTTCGTTCTTACCCCTTGAGCAGGATACCCTACAGGAGATGAGAAGAGTTGAATATCCTCTTTTTTACACTCTAAGAGAACATTTTTAAAGTTTTGATGCGCGTCACACTCATGTGTCGCTATAAAACGAGTTCCCATTTGCACGCCTTGTGCACCAAGAGAAAACATCTGCTCAATATCATTTTTATCCCAAATACCGCCTGCCGCAATTACAGGTATGTCACCCCAAAGTGCAGCTTCCTCAACAACAGGCTTAACCAAATTTTCCAACTGATTCTCTTCCATCGAGCACTGCTCGTACGTAAAACCTTGATGTCCTCCACTTTTTGGACCCTCTAAAACCACTGCATCCGGAAGTCTGTTGTATCTTTTTTGCCATCTTTTGCAGATAATTTTAAGCGCTTTTGCGGACGAAACGATAGGAACAAGCGCAACATCCGGATAACCCTCTGTAAACTCAGGCATATTTGTCGGAAGTCCTGCACCTGTAATTATAATGTCTATTCCGCTCTCACATGCATCTTTTACGACTCTCTCATAATCATTGATGGCATATAAAATATTTGCGGCAAGCGGTTTATCGCCACATATAGCTCTAGCACTCTTTATAATTGCGTCAAAACCCTCTTTTGAGTAAAATCCAAGAGTATCAAGCGGTCTTCCTGCAACTAGTTTTGCAGCATAATGTTTATTTTTATAATAACCCGTACCAACTGCACTGATAACGCCTAAACCACCCTCTTTTGAAACATTGCCAGCTAACTGATCCCAACTTATACCGACACCCATTCCGCCTTGAACTATAGGTTTTTCTATAATATATTTACCGATTTTTAGTGCTTTCATACTCATTTAGTTCACCTTTAGCTTCGCAAATTTTCTTCTTCCAACTTGAAGTATGTACTCCCCGCTAGATAGCTGCAACTGTTCGTCGCTTACTTTTTCTTGGTTCATTTTAACAGCACCTTGCTTAATATCTCTTCTTGCCTGAGAAGTTGACGGTGTTAAATTGCAATCCACAAGCGCTTTTGCTATCCAGATATCTCCATCACAGCTAAATTCATCTATATCTGTGGGAATCTGATTATTTGAGTGTACTCTGTCAAACTCATCTTTTGCATTTTTTGCAGCCTCAGAAGAGTGAAATCTTGCAGTTATTTCCAAAGCCAAATCTTCTTTAACGCTTTTAGGATGCAAAGAACCGTTTGCTACGCCCTCTTTTAGAACTTCTATTTCACCAAGCGTTTTTGCACTAAGCAGCTCATAGTATCTCCACATTAACTCATCAGAAACGCTTAGTACTTTTCCAAACATATCGTTTGGCTCATCTGCAACACCGATGTAGTTATTTAGAGATTTACTCATCTTTTGCACGCCGTCAAGACCCTCTAAAATAGGCATCATTAAAACTGCCTGCTCTTTTCCTATTTCATAAGCTCTTTGAAGATGACGCCCCATAAGAAGGTTAAATTTTTGATCCGTTCCGCCTATCTCAATATCGCTTTTAAGATGTACGCTGTCGTAGCCTTGAAGAAGCGGATAGATAAACTCACTTATTGAGATGGATGTTCCACTTTTGTATCTTTTGTCAAAATCATCTCTCTCTAGCATCCTTGCAACATTAAAAGTCGTTGTAAGCGTTAGCATTCCGGACGCTCCAAGCGGATTTATCCACTCTGAGTTAAAGACAACCTCTGTTTTGGATGGATCTAAAATCTTAAAAACCTGATCTTTATAACTTTTTGCATTTTCCTGAATTTGGATAGCACTAAGAGTTTTTCTAGTTGCACTCTTTCCTGTAGGATCACCGATTTGAGCCGTAAAATCACCTATGAGAAATTGGATTTTTGCACCATATTTTTGAAAAATTGCAAGTTTCTGCAAAAGCACTGTATGCCCTAGATGCAAATCCGGTGCGGTAGGATCAAAACCTGCTTTAACTGTATAAACTTCACCTTTTTTAAAATAAGCATGCAACAGCTTTTCAATTCTTTGGCTGTCTATGATTTCAGCACTTCCTCTTTGTATCTCTCTTAGGGCTTCTTGTAACATAATCTATATTTCCTATTTAATTTCTAAATTATTCTGGCTCTAAAAAAAAGCCAAGTAAAATCACCTATAAGCATCATCAGTGCGAATAAGATGTATAACTTTTATTTTTTGTTCGATTTTAACACGAAGAGTGTTAATATCAGCTTCTTTTGACTCAAATTCTATCTCGCAATATCTTGTAGACTCACTTTTATTTTTTCCTAACTCTATTTGGTTGATATCAATTTTTAGTTTTGCCAAAAAATTTAAAAATTCAGCCAATGTGCCGACCCCGCTGTGAAGAGAGACTATCATGTTATAGTTGTAAACATTACTCTTTTCCCATCTTACAAAAATCATCGGCTCTTTTGCTTCAACTTTTTTAATAGCGGTCTTACACATTTTATGGTGTACATGTGCTTTTCCTTTTTCTAAAAAAGCCATTATTTCATCACTGTTTTTAGGATGACAACAGTAATCAAACACTACATCACCAACATGTGTCGCACTGTATATCTCAAGTCCTTTAAGAGTGTATAGTTTTAGCTTAAATCTGTGTCTTGAGAGAAATGTTTTAAAACGGTTATTTTGCCCGATATCTATAATATATTTATGAATTACATCACGAAAATGCTCAATATCAGTTGCAATAGTCGCTCTTTTTTCACAGCCGTCTTTATCAAACCACTCTTCAACTCTTGAACTGCTTAGATTCATAGCAGTTGCAACTATATTTACGCTTGACTTTGAATCTATCTCTCTTGCTCTTGCATTACAAATATATCTCATATTTGTTTTTGCTTTGGATGTCTTAACCGCATCTATCCAACTGCATCTTGTGATACTGTTTACGTCAACTTCTATTCTTACGATATCACCGTTATGAAGCTCGTTTATAAGCGATGTTTTTGCTTTATTTACCAAGGCCGATTTTGCATGATTTCCTACATGTGTATGAACAGCATAGGCAAAATCGAGTACAACTGCACCGCGAGGAAGCGTAAAGGCATCTCCTTTTGGTGAAAATACGGATATATCTTCGCTGTAGAGATCGTTTTTTATCAGATCATAAAACTCTTCAACTGACTCATTTTGATATCCAAGATTATGGAGCCAATCAAGCTTAATATTATCATTTCCGCCGCTTTTATACTTCCAATGCGCAGCAACACCCAGTTCTGCTGTTTGATGCATATCATAGGTTCTGATTTGTACCTCAAAAATAGCAGTTTCATGAAAAACAGTCGTATGAATAGTTCTATATCCGTTATCTTTTGGCACTGCTATGTAGTCTTTGAACCTTGAAGAGAGCGGTTTGAAGTGAAGATGAATCAGCCCTAAAATGTTGTAACACTTCACGGCATCCTTTGTCAATATTCTCACGGCAAGGAGGTCTAAAACCTCTTCTATCCCTACGCCTTTTCTCTGCATTTTCAGGTAAATCGAGTATTTATGCTTTACACGAGAGAGAATCTCAAAATCATCCTCGCAAAAGCCGTTTTGAACCAAAACTTTATTGATTTTTTCTTTAAACTCCTCAAGCTTCATCTCAATCGCATGATAATGCGTGTCAAGATAAGCTTCAATATGTTCTTTCTCTTCTTTAAAAAGGTATGAGAAACTAAGATCTTCTAATAAATTTTTTAAAAAAGAGATTCCGAGTCTATGTGCAATAGGTGCATAAACAACAAGTGTTTCTTCGGCGATTCTCTCCTGTTTTGGAGCAGAGAGAGCATCGAGAGTGAGCATGTTATGAAATCTATCACAAAGTTTTACAACCAAAACTCTGACATCTTTGATACTTGCTAAGAGCATTTTACGGAAAGAGAGTGCGGAAACTACTAAACGTTCGTTTGAATTTGAAGAGATAAGTTCGGCATCTCTGATGCTGTCTATTTTTGTAAGACCCTCAACTAAATGTGCGACATCTTCTCCAAAAACTCTATTTATCTCATCGATACCCACTTGAGTATCTTCTACCACATCGTGAAGAAGTGCCGCTACCGCCATAGCTTCGTCATCTGAGATGGACGAAACGATACCGGCTACCAATATAGGATGAATTATATACGGCTCTCCGCTTTTTCTAAACTGATTTTCATGTGCAACTTTTGCATATTCCAACGCTTTTTTTAAAGTATCGCTTGGAGGAATTTGTGCAAAGAGATACTCAATCGCCGAGTCAACATCATCTATATATTTTATTTTTTTAATATCCATTTGACTCAGGTTCAATCCACTACTTTTTTATATCAACAAAGCCTTTGATTGTTATAAGGCCCTCTGCTATTTCCATAAGAGCCAAATCAGCTACTTTAACATTTTTTGAAACATTTAGCTTGCTTATAGCACCGTTTAAAAGCTGGTCTGTTCTTTTTGATACTGCAATCGCCAATTGATAGCGATCCATTCTTGGATTGTTATCTAAAATTTTTGCTGTTAATTCTTCTACTTTCATTTTCGTTCTCCGTTTTTTTATTTAATTTATAACGCAAAAGGAACAAAGTCCCTTTTGTTACGCTAAGACCGCTTCGGTCACTAAAGCTTGACGCCTAAAGCATCGCAAACTTACCTAACTATAGAGCAGTTTTGCATATTTCCGTTTACTATGATATCCAAAAGATTGCCTTTTTTAAACATATCACATACTAAAATAGGGAGTGAATTATCTTTAGCGAGTGCAATAGAAGTGTCATCCATAACCTTGATATTGTCATTCAAAGCCTGCTCATACGAAAGAGTAGGCAGTTTTACGGCATCACTAAACTTGTTTGGATCTTTATCGTAAACACCGTCAACTTTTGTGGCTTTTATGATAACTTCAGCTCCGATTTCAACTGCTCTTAGCGTTGCCGCTGTATCTGTTGTGAAAAAAGGGTTTCCCGTTCCTGCTGCAAATATTACAACACGTCCTTTTTCTAAATGGCGAACTGCACGACGATTTATATACGGCTCAGCTATCTGCTCCATTTTGATAGCAGTTTGCATACGAACTTGAAGTCCCGCATGTTCACATGCCTCTTGCATTGCAACCCCGTTGATAACGGTAGCAAGCATCCCCATGTAATCACCTGAAGTTCTTTTGATAATTCCGTCTTTTGCAGCCGTTACACCGCGGATAATATTACCGCCGCCGATAACGATACCGACTTCAATGCCGGCATTTACTAAAGACTTAATCTCTTGCGATATATAATTTAAAATCTGCGTATCAATCCCATGACCCGCTTCACCTGCAAGAGCTTCGCCTGAAAACTTTACCAAAACCCGTTTGTTAGCCATGCAATTCCTTTATCTATAAGTCCGCGGATTATACTAAAAATTGTCTTTGATATTGCTTTGCTTAACAAACAAGTTACAATTATTGACATACGATATATATTTATATATACTTCGTAAAATAAGATTTAGGACTCTAAATGCAAAACACTCTTCATGGTCGTTTTTGGATAAATAAATCCAAACATGATTTTCTCGGCAAAGGTCGTATGGAACTGCTTATACGCATAGGCGAGAACGGCTCAATAACAAAAGCCGCAAAAGATATGAAAATGAGTTATAAAGCAGCTTGGGATGCTATCGATGCGATGAACAACCTCTCTGAATTTCCTCTTGTAGAGAGTTCAAAAGGCGGAAAAGGAGGCGGAGGAACTACTATAACGGAGTATGCAAAAGAGCTCATCCAAACATATACGATTTTACAAGAGGAGCATCAGCTTTTTCTAAAAAAACTTGCACTTAGAATAGACGAAAAAGATGGACATATATCACTTTTAAAGGGCATGGATATTCGTCTGAGTGCCAGAAATCAGCTAAAAGTAAAAGTTGTAGAGATACACAAAAGCAAAGTTGAGAGCGAACTCACACTAGAACTAAATGAAAATAATCAGCTCACTGCAACTATTACAAACGACTCTTTTGACGCTTTGGAGATTGATATCGGTGTACAACTATATGCCATTTTTAAGGCAAACGCACTTACCATAAACAGCGATATAAGCCTTAAAAAAAGCGATGTAAACCGTTTTATAGGAAAAATCACCCGTATAAACCGTGATAGTTTCAATGCCGAAATCATAATCGAACTAGACAATAAAAACAGCATATGTTCAACCATGAGTATAGATATTTTTGATGAACTACATGTAGGCGTCGGCACGGAAATCGTTGCCTTTTGCAGACCTAAAAATATTATTTTAGGCAGATGGTAAATTAAAAATATATCGTTATATATTTTACAATATTACGATAATTAAAAACAAGGGAAAAAATGAAAAAGTTTACAATTATTCTGATGTTAATTTTAGCTCTAAGCAATAGTTTACATGCAGACAAAATTGATGTTTTTGTAGCTTCTAGCGCAAAACTTGCAATGAGCGAAATAGTAGAGGAGTTTAAAAAATCAAACCAAGATGATACGGTAACTCTCTTTTTCGGAGGAAGCGGCAAAGCTTACGCTCAGTTTACAAACGGTTTTGCTTATGATATTTTTATGTCGGCAGATGCCTCGTATCCTGCTAAAATAGCATCTAACAAAGATGCCATAAGCGAACCGAAGGTTTATGCACTCGGTGTTGTAGCACTCTATAGCAACGATAAAAATTTTATCAAACAAGGCATGGACGCACTTAAGAGTGAAAAAGTAAAACACATCTCAATTGCAAATCCAAAACTTGCACCTTATGGAGAAGCGGCAATGCAAGTTCTTGAGAGCTATGGACTAAAAGATGCTGTCGCTTCAAAAATCGTTATGGGAGACAATATCGCTCAAAGTGTTCAGTTTGTAGATAGCGGTGCGGCTGATATAGGGCTTGTGGCTTTTTCGCTCTTAAAAGAGACTCAGCAAAAAGGGGCATATCTTATCATAGATTCCTCAAAACATCTGCCTCTTAAACAATCGTTTGTAATTACAAAATATGCGAAGAACAAACCGCTAGCACAAAAATTTGCCGATTTTATAACTTCGGAAAATGCAAAAAAAATATTTGAAAAATATGGATTTACTACAAAATGAATATATTGCAAGGAACTATCGTTTCAATAAAGCAAGCTGATGACCTTATGCTTGTTTTTATCGATGTTAAGGGTCAACTTTTTAACTCTCTTATACTTGAAAACTCTCAAGAGAATCGGCTGGAGTCCGGCATGGATGTAAATCTGATTTTTAAAGAGACTGAAGTAAGCATTGCTACAAAAGAGTCCGTTGTTAGCGAAAGAAATAGTTTTATTTCAAAAATAACAGACATAGAAAACGGTAAACTACTCGCAAATATAACATTTGATTTTTTTACAAACGAGATAGGCGCTATTATCACAAAAGGTGCGCTTCACGGCTTAAAATGCAAGGTAGGCGATGATTTTAGATGGTTTGTAAAAAGCAATGAAGTAACGATTCAAAGGATTGCAAATGGATGAAGCTTTTATACAGACAATGAAGCTGACATTTAAATTAGCTTTTATAACAACGGTTATTTTACTCATCATCGGTATACCGCTTGGGTACTATCTCTCACAAACAAAATCAAGATTTAAACCTATCATTGAAGCATTTGTCTCTATGCCCTTAGTGCTTCCGCCATCTGTTTTGGGGTTTTATCTGCTTCTTGCCTTTAGTCCAAAAAATGCTTTTGGAGAGTTTTTGCAAGAAAATTTTGACATTAGACTTGTTTTTAGTTTTGAGGGGTTGGTTATCGCCTCCATTATCTTTAGTCTGCCTTTCATGGTCCACCCGATTCAAAGCGGATTTTCTGCCCTTTCAAAATCACTTAAAGAGGCTTCGTACACACTTGGAAAAAGCACAACTGCGACTCTTTGGTATGTACTTTTACCAAATATTAAATCTTCTCTACTCAGTGCTTCTGTAATCACATTCGCCCATACAGTCGGAGAGTTTGGAGTGGTTTTGATGATAGGCGGAAACATAGCCGGAGAGACAAAAGTGGCAAGTATCGCAATCTATGATGAAGTAGAATCACTTAATTATGCAGTTGCAAACCAGTACGCTTTTACTCTTTTTATCATTACTTTCGCCATCTTACTTTTTGTTTACGGGGTAAATAAAAACATGGTAAGAGGCGAATTTAAATGATATTTTAAATCGTTAAAACTCCTTAGATTGAGCATTTTTTACAAATCTACTCGCCATTTCGCCTGTTTGTATAACTATCTCATTTACCTCGTTGGCATTATCTGCATTCTTTTGTGTTGTTTCTTCCAACTCTCCGATAGTATCATTTATATTTGAAACCGCTTTTGATTGCTCCTTCATTGTACTGCTAACCTCGTTTATAGAGCCTACCATAATATTTACCGTAGCGGATATTTGACCCAAGCTCTGCTGTGTCTTCTCTGCCAGATTTCTAACCTCATCTGCAACAACTGCAAAACCTCTGCCATGTTCTCCGGCACGAGCCGCTTCTATTGCCGCATTTAGAGCAAGAAGATTTGTTTGATCTGCTATATCGCTAATAATGCTTGTAACGGACTTAATATCTTCAGATTGTCCAACAACCGTATGTGTTTTTATCACAATATCATTGATAGCCATTGTGATAGATTCCATTGCTCTTGAAGTATCTTTTAACCTTAATGCCTGCTCTTGTGCCGATGTGGTTAGCGAACGCATATTTTGCGAAAGTTTACCTGATTGTTCTTCTAGACTATGACCGTCTTGGAGTTCTTGCTTGCTAGCATTTGCCAAAGCTCTTCCAAGACTATTCGTACTCTCAAACAACTCTTTCATTCTGCCTGTTGCATCAGATATATCAACTGTCGGTTTAAAGTTATCACCCTCATAGCTTTTTAAGACTTCCAGCACTTTTTTGATATTTTCATTCATGGCATCAAGCATAGAGTTTACAATATCTCTTAGCCTATTGAGCGATTCATTGTGGGCACTAACCTCAACTCTTTCAGTCATATCTCCTTTTGCAGTCTTTTTGGCAACATTAGATAAATTTTCAATAAGTTCATTGTCCAAAACTACTCCATCTTCCATATTTTTAATATATCTGTTAAACTCCTCAGCTATATCTTTAATCTCATCGTTTTCTAAAATCTCTATTCTAGAGCCGTTTTTCTCATTAAGATTTCTGATTCCATCTAAGAGAATCTGAAGTTTGCTTTTAAATTTTATAGAAACTATAAGCGCTATAACAATAATTATAAACGCGATGCTAAGAAGCGTAATTGTGAAATTCCACATATTGTCTTTAACTTGATCACGCATTTTTTTATTTGAGATGCTAACTCCTAGATACCCTGAAATTCCGCCTTCTTTCCAGTTTGTATGACAAGAGATACACTCTTTTTCAGCGATAATTTGCTGGTAAAATGTAGAAGTATCACTCTCTTCGTCTATTTTATAGGCTTTATAGTCTACAAATTTCAAATCTCTATCAATCTCGAAGTGGCAGCTTTTGCACTCTTTTGATTTATCCATTAAAGTGCTTCCGTGAAATCCAGATGATTGTTCAAGTGGCGTATAACTCCAGTCTATTCTAAGATACATTCCATTTGTTTTGTCATATATCTCTTTGTTTGGATTGTAAAATTGATCATCTCTGTGAACAAAAGGCTTACCTACCGTAACATCATTTGATTTATAATTCATCAATCCTGAAGATGCATATAAAACAGTCTCTTTAACTCCATCTAAGAAGGCTATATTATCCATAGCGGCTTGAAATGTTTTTCTCTGACCTCTTGCAAGAGAATCTTTTGAAGAAACGACATAATTGTGCAAAATAGCCGATCCCTTATCCTCTATCATCTCTTCAAGTTTTGACTTTTGACTGTAGTAATTGATTGTTATAGAGATAACGGATATAACCAAAACACTAAAAACTAAAGGAAAAGAGAGTTTAAATAAAATAGACTCGGCAAAATTTCTTTTTTGCATTTTTTATCCTTCAAACTTAAAGTTTTTAAACTTGGCAATTGCTCTTTTATCATCGAAAGTGTGCAGCATAATCTGTCGTGGAAAGTGTTCACTTGCACATCCGATACAAGGATGTCCTGCTTTTATACATGTGTTTGTATTGTTATTATGACCAATTTGCATACAATCATTTTTAGTTACGGGTCCTTGACAGCCAAGTTTTAGCATACAACCGGGTTCGCCTATCTTTTTAGCATAGTTTTTCTCTTGAAATTCTGAATAGTAGATACATCTCTCATGTACTGTTTGAGAGTAAAATCTAAGTGGTCTACCCTCTGCATCAAGTTCAGGAATAGTTTTAAATTTTGCATAGTGGAAAATAACGTAAATCAGATGTTCCGGTTTCATAGGACAATTTGGCAGAGCTACTACAGGTTTATTTAGCTTTTTAGCTTTTACAAAATTACCTATTGACATAACTCCTGCATCCATCCCCTGCATACCTGTGATTCCGCCAAAAGCTGCACATGTTCCGGCTGCCACACAAGCACTCGCACTTGTGCTCATCTGCTCCATCCACTCCATGATAGGACGATCTCCCATCATACAAGCATGCGGCATCGCTACGGGAATAGACCCCTCTACGACAAGAAGATAGTTGTTTTTCAGCTCTTTTGAGGCTTTATCAAGCAAGTCTGTAACCTGTTTTCCGGTTGCTAGAGAGATGTCAGGATGATAAATTATATTTGTATATCTAGTAAGAATATCCAGCACCGAGACATCTTCTATGTTTAAAAACGAACATGAGCATCCAGAACATGAAGATCCATGTAGCCAAATAATATTTGGCTTTATCATTTTTCCATTTTCCATCGCAACTAAATCTTCATAACTGAAAAAATTTGCAGCCCCAACCGCTGCTATTACCTTTAGCATCTGCTTGATAGCATCTCTTCTTGTTAAACTCATCTTATGCTCCTCAATGAACAGAACATGCAAGGCATGGATCTGTTGATCTTACTATTCTTGCCAACTCTATGGGATTTTCAGGATCTTTTATCTTTGTTCCTATAAGCATCTTCTCGACGACGCCCGGTGTTCCTTTTGCATCTTTTGGCGAAATATTCCAAGTTGTAGGAACTATCATGTCATAATTTTTAATCAATCCGTTTTCATCTGTCTCTATCCAGTGTGCCAACGCTCCTCTTGTTGCTTCGGTCAAACCAAAACCGACGGCATTTTTCGGAACAGCTCTCTCTACAAAAGCAAGCTGATCTGGAACAACTTTTTCAATGTCTTCGAGCATTTTATCAATGATGATACTTGAAGCGATAGCTCTGCAGAGATGTCTTCCCAAAACAGAGTTATAATCCTTAAATGTAAGGTTCAGCTTAGAGTTTATCGAATCAACAAGTGCGTTTAGCTTTTTGTTTTTACCGCTTTTATATGTATTTATAACCCTAGCCACTGGACCGACTTCCATAATTTCACCTTTATATCTAGGTGCTCTTGACCAACTGTATTTTCCATCTTCTTTTGTATGCTCTTTTTTAAACTCTTCGTAGTTTATCGGGGTAAGCACTGTAGAATCAAGAGGTCTAACATTAGAGTCCGGAGTACTTTTGTAGTATGAATATTTATGATCTTCAAAAATATGTTTCAAATCAAGTTCTTCATACTTATCGCCAATCGTTGAGCCGCCTATAAAAAGATGATTTTCTCCATTTTCATCGGGAAGATATGGGTAAGAGAGGTAGTTTCCATACCCTGCACCTATTTTAAAGTAGTCCGGAAACTCTTTTGCTACGGCAATAATGTCGTTTATGTAGTTATTTTTTATAAATTTTCTAGCACTCATGACTAAAGATCTGTATTTCGCAAGTTTTTCAACCGTAGGTATCGTAGTGACACCGCCTGCTTCAAGTGTAACGGAGTGTGGAGCTTTTGCACCGAAAACCGCCACTGCTTTTGTCAAATCAGCCATAACTTTAATAGCTTCAAGGTAATTTTTAATCGCGGTAAAATTTGTAGTGTTTGATTTTGCATACATAGCTTCATATCTCGGCAAAAATGGAGCTGCAGGAAATATCTTAGAGCTTTTAAGCTCATTTTGAACCCAGTTTTTCACGCTAAGAACGCTCTCATCATCCCCTTCATACTTTAAAACTGCAGTTATATCGATAAAATCAAGTGCGCTTAAAACATAAAAATGCAGAAGATGGTCTTGAAGCTGATAAGCGCCGACAGTCATATTCCTTAAAAGTTGACCGTTATGATTTGGTTTTATTCCCATTGCATTTTCCAGTGCAAGAGATGCCGCCTCTGCATGAGCATAAGGACAGACTCCACAAACTCTTTGTGTTACCTGCTGTGCGACTCTGGCATCGTAACCTATAAGTGCCTTTTCTATCCCTCTATACATATCGGCAGAGCATTTTGCTTCTGTTACAATCCCATTTTCAACTTTTGTAACAAACTTAAGGTGTCCCTCTATTCTAGTTAAGGGATCAATAGTGATTTTTTGTACGCCCATTTATAACCTTTAATATAGCAAAATTAAAACTTTCTTTGATGTATAATACAACTTGAACTATTAAACTTACCATAAACAAAAATTATATCCTGTCTTTTTTTATTATAAAAAAACATTATAAAGAAGCATAGATTCTCATTAAACTATGCGTGCTTCATCTCCTTTTGCTACATAAAACTTTTTAAGCCACATGTCCAAAGGGCTTATTAATTTATAAATCACGGGAACTACCAGCAACGTCAGCACCATTGAGCTTAAGAGTCCTCCGATTATGGATATCGCCATCGGTGCTTTTGTCTCGCTTCCAAGCCCACTGCTAATAGCAAGCGGAATCATGGCAAAAACCATAGCAATTGTCGTCATCAAGATAGGGCGGATTCTCTTCTCTCCGGCTTCAACAAGCGACTCATCAACACTTTTTCCGCTCTGGGCTGCATGATTTGCAAAATCAACCAGTAAAACGGCATTTTTCCCTACCATTCCCATTAGCAGCATAAAGCCTATCATAACAAAGAGGCTGAATTGAAGTCCGGAGATATAGAGTGCGAGCATAACTCCGATAATGCTCAGCGGAAGTGCAACCATTATAATAATTGGCTGAATAAGCGACTCGTATAAAATAGCCAAAATTATAAACATTAAAATCACGCTAAGACCTATCGCCACTCCGAAAGCTTCTCCTGTTTTTACCATCTCTTCGGCAAAACCGGTAAATCTATAAATCACACCCTTTGGCATAAGATTGTCTATCTCGGCTTTTGTGTATGAAACAGCTCCGCCTAAATCAAGTCCAAACAGATCTGCAAAAACAGTAACCTCTCTTTGTCTGTCAAAGTGGTTGATTGTTGCGAGCGTTTTACTTTTACTAAACTCTACCAAGCCATCAAGATAGACCAGTTTGCCATCTTTCGTTCTGACTTGAAGTTTTTTAATATCTTCCAAGCTCACTCTGTTTTCATCACTCAAACGAAGCGTAATGTTGTACTGTTTTCCACTCTCTTCAAAATAGGAAATTTCCAAATCACTTGAGAAAGCGATAGATATCGCTTCTGCGATGGCAGATGCAGATATACCTAAACTAGAAGCGTTCTCTCTTAAAATATTGATATCAATTTGTGGTTTTGGATCATCTAAATCCGTATCGATATCTACAAATCCCTCTTTTTTAGATATGTACTCGACCAAATTCTTCTTAGCCTCACTCAAATCCTCAAAGGAGTCCGATTTTAAAACTATCTGATACGGAACAGAGACACCAGCACCTTTAATATTTGGAATTGCCGAAGCCGTTATAAACATCTCTTTTTTATACGGCTCAAGCTCTTGTCTGAAATTTTGGACTATCTGTTCTTGAGCGAGATCTCTTGATTTTTTATCGCTCAGTTTTACATAAATAACTGCTTTATGCTTCTCTTTGGCTGTGTTATAGCCGACACTCAGCGTCGTATACTCGACATAAGGGCTTTTTCTAACCAAATCTTCGACCGTTTTTGATTTTTTTATCATCTCCTCAAGCGAGATACCGGCATCAGCCTTTATTTTTATCTCGAACTCCGCCTTGTCCTCTTTTGGTATAAAATCCATACCGATTTTTGGAAAAAGAGTGAGTGAAGCAAAGAAAACGACAAAAACAAAAATAAGAGTTGAGACTTTATATTTCAAAACAAACAGAAGCGTTCTCTCATAGATTCGCTCAATAAATTTAAAAATAGGCTCACTCAAATCATAAAACATGCTCTCGCCCTTACTCAGAGTTCTAGCACTCAAACTCGGAATAAAGCTAAGAGCAATAGTATATGAGATAATGATGGCAAAACCGACCGTCATGGCAAAGCTCTCGAAAAACTTTCCTACGATTCCGCTCATAAAAGAGACGGGAACAAATACTGCCAAGAGCATCGCCGAGATCGCCAAAATGGTAAAAGCCATCTCTTTTGTGCCCTCGTATGCAGCCTCGTATTTCCCTAAACCCTCTTCCATTTTTTTATAGATATTCTCAATTACTACGATAGCATCGTCTATGATAATTCCGATTGCCAAAGTAAGACCGATAAGAGTCATTTTATTTAGCTCAAATCCCATGTAGTCCATCAAAGCGAACGTACCCATGATGGAAGCCGGAATAGAGAGAGCCGAAACAAGAGTGATGGTAAAGTTTCTTAAAAACACAAAAACTATGATTGCCGCAAGTATAGCCCCATATATCAAGTCAAATTCCACATCTTCTAGTGAATGGATGATAAAAGGAGAGGTGTCATTTAAGATAATCACTCCAAACTTATCTCCTGCCATCATCTGAATATCCGGAACAACCTTTTTTACGCTCTCGACAATAGAGAGCGTATTTGTACCGGAGATTTTTTGAACCTCAAGCATAACGCCTTCAACTCCGTTATATGAAGCGTAATTTTTGGCATCACTCAAAGAGTCTTCGACCGTTGCGATATCTTTTAATTTTATATTGTCTTTTATCTCTATATTTTTTAGCTCTTCGATACTTAGCGCATCTGCCTTTGTTTTAAGCGTCAGTTCCTCGGTTTTGGTTATAAGTTTTCCGCCGCCGATTTTAATATTTTCTTTTGCAACTGCCGCATTTAACTCTGCTATCGTAATCGCATACTTATTTAGCTCCGTTATATGCGGAAATATCTTAATCTCTCTATCTTTATAGCCGACGATGTTTATAGCGCCGACATCATTTATTTTTTGAACTCTGGGCTTTACTTTCTCATCTGCAAAAAGCATAAGATTTTCTACGCTATCATTTTTTGCGGTTAAAAATATATTTATAATAGGCGCTCCGCCGATATCAAGTTTGCTTACAAGAGGCGTTTTTGCATCTTTTGGCAAATTCACGGCAGAAACTTTATCTCTTACGTCATTAGCGGCTTCATCGATATCTCTCTCTAAAAAAAACTTGACTGTTACGACACTTACACCATCGCTGCTGCTAGATATTATACTGTCCACACCGCCGATTCTTGAAATCGCTTCTTCTATCTTATCTGTAATTTGTGACTCGATAGTGCCGACTTCTGCTCCTGGATAGTTCGTTTGAATCGTAACTATGGGAAAGTCTACGTTTGGAAAGAGAGCCGAGGGCATTGACTTGAAGCTCATGTATCCAAATATAACCAATGTCACAACATACATAAGAGTTGCGATGGGTCTTTTGATTGCTAATTTATACATGTAGGCTACTTTTTAGCATCTATTACGCCGTCGCCGAAGAGTTTAACTACAAAACCTTTTGCCTCTGCCTCTGCACCAAGCTTTCTGCTTTGTTGATTTACATGCGGATAAACTTTTGTGATAACGCTTGTATGCACTTTTTCATCTCCGTCGATTTTGTACTTAAATGTCTGCCCTGCTTTAACCGTCTGCCAATATTTTTGGTCAAACTCAAGTACGAGTTTTCGCTCGTTTTGACTCTGAATCTTTAAAATGGTTTTTGGCGACATCTCTGTTACCACATCTCCAACTTCTACATTTTTCTCATAAATAACGCCGTCATAAGGAGCATAAAGTATAGTTTTTTTGTACAAAGCCTCTCTGTAGTTAAGATTTGCTTTTGCATGTTCAAGTGCTGTTTTTGCCTTCTCATACGCAAGTGCATAGAGATCAAACTTGGCTTCGTCTATAAGATGTTTTATTTTCTCTTGTCTCTCATAATCTCTTTTGGCATATTTAAAGACGACCTCGGCATTTGCCGTATCGGCTTTTGCGATTTCAAGAAGAGCTTTTGTGTCATCATTTGCAAGTTCTACGAGAATATCCCCTTTTTTTACATTTTGCGAGATATCTACATGCACTTTTTTAATGATTCCGCCCGCATTAAAAGCCAATGCCGAATCCCTAAGAGCTTCCACGAAAAAATTGGCATACACCTCTTGTGCATTTAAACCCAGAACTAACAATAGCAACACTAAAAATATCTTTCTCATTTTAAAAACTCCTCTAAATTTTTTCCGCTGTGGTAGTAAAAGAGAGCATGTGCGATTTCAAGTTCACATAAAGAACGCTCATACAAGGCACTCGCACTCGTTTTTGCGCTTAGTGCGTCAAGATAGATTACATAATCGACTATACCTGCATTATACTTCTCATTGATGGTTTTAAATGCGCTCTGTGCTGAAGTCAAGGCACTTTTTGCACTTTGAATCTTCAGTTTTACACTCTCAAGCCTTGCAATAGATATCTCATAATCCGCCTTTTGCTTATGAGACATGTACTCCATCTGTTTGCTTAGAGCTTTTGCATTTAAGTCAACAGCCTGTTTTGCTTCACTGGTAGCACCATAGTCAAAAATTCTCATATTCAACGAAAGGAGAGCTATATTTTGTTTATCTATTTTCGCAGGGTGTGTCGATTCGATATCGTTATATCCATAAACGGTGTAAACATCTTCTAGTTTTACCTTAGGATAGTATGCACCTTCAAGAGCTTTTGAGCTGCTTTGCAGTGCGTTTTGTTTATACAAAAGCGACTTTATAGAATCACTTTGTTCAAAAGTATCCGCTGAAATCTCCATAAAAGCAGATGATTCAAAACTCTCTATCTTCTTTCCAACTTTAATCTCCAACGCTTTTTTAGCACTTAGTATCTCAAAGAGCACCGACTCAATCTCATAAATATTCGTATCATAAGAAGCTTGAAGTCTCTCTACATCATCACGTGTGGCAAGTTTTGCATCATAAAACTGTTTTACTCTATCAAGCTGCTCATGCATAGACTTTTTTGCATCCTCTTTTGCCGCCAGCAGTGCTTTGAGGCTTTGTATCTCGTAAAAATCCCTTACTATCTCAAGTGATATATTTTTTCTCTCTTGGGATTCATCATGAGCACTTGCCTTATGCTCATTTTTTGCCCTCTCAAGCTGTGATGATTTGATACCGCCGTCATAAACATCAACTTCTACTCTGCCGTAACCGCTATAAATATCACTTATCTGAAAAGGAGTGACATCGCTCGTATTTTTATAAGAAGCACCGATATCAATCTTCGGTAAGAAGTCACTTTTTTTTGACTCTACCTCTTTTTCTTTGGCATCTTTTGTATATTTATATGATTGAAGAAGGTTATTATTTTGATATGCATGTTCTAAAATAGATTTTAGAGTATCTCCAAAAAGCAGTGCGGGGAGTAGTAAATATAGAACTCTTATCATTCTTATACCTTTTTCGTTACAAGATGGCTCATACTTATGTCTTTAATAGTAAAAACAGTAGTACGAGTGTATAAAAATATTACTTGACTAATGCGACCGCATCAATCTCTACAAGTGCATTTTTCGGAAGAGTTTTTACGGCTACGGTTGAGCGAACAGGTTTATGAGAGCCAAAAGCCGCCGCATATATCTCATTTACAGTTGCAAAATCATCCATTGACGCCAAAAATATGGTAGTTTTTATAACGCTTTGCATTGAAGCTCCCGCCTCTTCTAAAACAGCCTGAAGGTTTTGTAAAACCTGTTTCGTTTGAACCACGATATCATTTTCAAGCATAACGCCATCCGGAGTAAGAGCAATCTGCCCCGATGTAAAAACCATCCCGTTTGCTACTACTGCTTGTGAATATGGACCTATTGCCGCCGGTGCTCTGTCTGTTTGAACGAATTTCATTTTTTTTCCTTAATTATTATGTTAAACATCTATTTTGGTTTGTAATTATAACTAAACTGCTATTGAGAGAGTTATCTGCCGACTCTATTTTCATAAAAAACTATAAAATTATCTCAAAGAATATTAGCTCAATATAATTTCATAGATATTCCTCTTCTAAATATGCTCTCTAAAACCACTAAAATTCTCAGATTGTACAAATTTTACATCCCCAGATATTTCACTAAAATGCTTTTTGGCACATTCGATTTTTGATGATTCAGAAGTTTTTATATCAAGTCCTAAACCACTTCCTTTACTCTCAACAACAAAGTAAAGTTTCTCTTCACTGTCTTTTTCGATCAAAACTGCCCAGTCGGGATTGTAGCTTCCAAGTGGCGTATTGATTTTAAACCATGGTGGAAGTTTTGTGAAAAGTTTTACATTCTCATTTTCATTAAATGCTTTTGCAAAGTTTTCTTCTATCGTTGAATCATAAACCGTATGCGTGAAGATAGATTTATTTTCTTTATTCTCTATCATATTTGAAGAGAGGTATCCATACAGCTCATTTTCCTCGAAGCACTCTTGGGCATAGTAAAAATCATTGCCTAACTTTTGGTATTTGATGCCATCCACTATAAAGCTATTCATAGTTTTTTTGATTATTTTTACCGCACTATCTATAAACTTTTGAGGATTATTTTGAAAATCTTGTAGCTTCCCACTTTTTATGAGAATATCTACTATATTTTTTCGCATCAAATTTGTTTCATTTTGCAAGTAAGTCACAACATCAGGAAGCTCATAATCTATGATGTCACAATCCATAAATTTATCTTCGGCACTTCCTTCAAGGATCTCAACACCCACTTTGGTTATTTTATTTTTAGCTTTTGAGTAGAGATATTTTATTTTTCCTATGGTTAAATCATTTGCCATTTGCTTGGCACACTCTTTCACCAGCTTATCAACATCAAAATCCACCCTGTAAGTCGTTTTATATTTTATCTGCTCCCACAGGGCTTTAAAATCATCACTAAGATAGACTTCTTTGTTTAGAGTAATAAGCTTCTTATCATCTGCATTTTTTATATTCATCGTTCCTGCAACTTTGAGTATTACAGATACTATTTGAGCTTGAACCGCTTTATACTCCTGCGGCACTTCAAATTTATTCTCTTTGATGTCAGCTCTTAGGGAGTTTTGCACTTTGCCTTTTTTATCAATGTACTCTTTGGCTTGAAGATATCTAAACATATCCTCGCTCTTTGAGGCACCAAAATATTCTACGCTTCCATCTTCATTGACGACAGGAATATTTGAGAAAAAGTGTTCCTCAATTACCCCAAATTTAATGCCTTCTTCCTCTTCAATCTCTTTTTGCAGTGCCTCAGCAAATTTCTCATAGCTCTCATTTGCCATAACAGTCAAAGTGTTTACATCAAAGCCTCTTACTCGTTCGCCATCTTGGTTGACACAGATTCTAAGTCCACGACCTATCTCTTGTCTTTTTTTCATGACTGACGAAGTTTCATTGAGGGTACAGATTTGAAATACATTAGGATTATCCCATCCCTCTTTTAAGGCACTATGAGAAAATATAAAACGAAGCGGTTCACTAAAACTAAGGAGCTTCTCTTTGTTTTTCATGATTTTGTCAAATATGCTTTCATCATCCACAGTGTTACCAGAAGTATCTTTGAGTATGCCTTTTTTATCGGCGGAAAAGTATCCATCATGGATTTTTGAGACTTGTGTAGTTACATCCACATCATTAAAAAGCGTACTGTATTTTCTTCTTTTTGAAATCTCTTTATACTCCTCTTCAAACCACTGAGCGTATTTACCTTTTAGGGGATTTGCATCTGCATCATATTGTCTATAATTAGCAACTCGATCTATGAAAAAGAGCGATAAAACTTTGATTCCCTTTTGGGTAAGACGAAGTTCTTTATCTAAATGCTCTTCTATGGTTTTTCTGATTTGTAATCTTTTTATACTGTCATCATCCACACTGCCAATAGTTTGCCCAATATTTACGCTCTCTTGGTTAGAGAACTCTATATATTCATTCCCTTTTTCTATGTAAATATCATTTATTGTGTAGTCACTATAAACACCTCTTCCCTTTGATACTTCATAGAGATTTTGTCCATCTTTTACGGTTACTGTTTTTCTTTTTGTTGTGCCGTTTTGGTTTACATCTATCTCGATTTTTGCACTTCTGGGAGTTGTACTTACGCTTATAAGCTTGATGTATGGTTTGTTTGAACTATCTTCCAATTGAACATTTGCCACTTCTATCTGCTTGACGAGTTGTTGCTCATACGCATCAATGCTATCGAGTTTATACATAAGATTGAATTTTTCCACATGTGTAGCACTGTAACGCAATCTACAAAGTGGGTTAAGTGTTTCTATCGCCTCTTTTGACTTTGTGGTGCTATCAACGCTTTGTGGCTCATCTATGATTACTATTGGGTTTGTAGAGGCGATAAACTCTATTGGTTTTTGACCGTTTAATCTATCGTTTTGTCTATGGATGATATTTGCTTTTGTATCTTTGCTTGGATCCGTAAAGCTTTTTCTAAAAGCATCTATGTTGATAACCATGATTCGTATATCACTGCTTGTTGCAAAATCTCTGACTTGTTCAAGGTTTGAACTATCGTAGATAAAGTAGTCATAATTGACATTATCAAAGATTGATTTGAAATGTTCAGTCGTAATATCAAGAGTCTTTTTTGTTCCCTCTTTTATGGCGATAGACGGCACAACAATGATGAACTTTGTAAATCCATAGCGTTTGTTCAGCTCAAAAATAGATTTGAGGTAAACATAGGTTTTACCAGTTCCTGTTTCCATCTCCACTGAAAAATCCATAGAACCAAGCTTTTTACTTTGAGCAAGTCCATTTTTGAGTTGAATGTTTTGTACATTTGAGAGGATTTCATCATCAAGAAGTTCAAGACGATTGCCGATACCTAAGTCATTGAGATCATTAATAGTTCTCTGACCTTTTGCACCATGCGTTACAACGCTAAAATTGCTTTGACAAACCTCTTGACCTTCAAAGATATCTACAATGGAGCTTATGGCTCTGTCTTGGTAATCTAAATTGCTGTCAAATTGTATTTTCATTTTATTATCTCCCAATGTCCACCTTTGGCACCGCCAATTCGTCTAATAATATTTTGTTCTTTTAATATTTTGATATGTTTTTCGATTGCTGTCGTACTAATGCCAAGTTCAGTAGCAAGTGCTGTTATTGCAATTTTTGGATTACTTTGCATAAGCTTGATTATATTTTGCTGTGTTTCACCCAACTTTTCACCCAACTTTTCACCCAACCCATTAGGTAAACTTTTTTCTTGATTAAAATAAAACTCCACCCACAAACCATTCAGCCATCTAAACTGTGGTGTAATTCCATTAAACTTTTGTGACTCTTCGATTATTTTTTCGATTCCTCTTCCCCAAGATTCGATATAACCAGCTAAGAAAAAAGGATAGGCAATAGCAGGGTTATGTGGCTCTGAATTATGTTTTTGCATAAGAGTATCTATTGTCCAATGGGGTGGTAAATCTCCAGCATTCCACATAAGAAGCTTATCATCATAGACACTTATTTGGATAGTTTGTTGTGAACCATAATCTTTATGCACCACTGCATTGATAAGTGCTTCTCTAAATGCTAATTCTGAAATAGGGAAACTTTCAACCCTTTGAATCCCCTCATAAGTGATAAGTGCTTTGAGATACTTTGTGAAGATAAGTTCCATTGTTTTATCTACTTGCTCAAAAAGATTTCCCTCTATCACATCTTGATAGACTAAATCGCTGTTAGATTTGAAGTACCCTATTTTTATCGTGCTTCCTGTTACATATTTTTGTGGGTCTTTTGCAAAAAGAAGTGTTGTTGCTCGCTTAAGATACTCACCCTCTTTGAGATGTAGTTTATCCACTAGCACTTCATCGCTCTCTTTTAAAAGTTCGCCATCTATTCTCTTTTTTTTCTCTGCTTTTTGGCGAAAAAGTTTAAATGCAAAGGGGTCTAAATCATCATAACTAAAATAAGGTACTGGCACACCATCCCACTTTTTGCCTTGTCGTGAAAGTAAAAACTTATCAAGCGAAGCACCTTTTAGCTCTTGTGTGCTACTTCCACTTCTGTAATAGTATGAACCTTTATAGCTGATAGGATACGGATAGTTTTCAGTGATGATTTCAAGATACTCTTTAGTATTTTCCACATGCCGTCTCACATCTATAATCACACCCAAAATATCTTTGACTTTGTTTGGTATGTCTTCTAAGAGTTTTTTAGCATTGTCGATTCCAACAATTTCGCCGTCGTCTTCTACACCGATGTAAATCGTACCACCGTCACTATTTGCAAAAGCACAAACCCATTTGATGTAGTCATCTTTCCATAATCGTTTGAATTCTATGGTTTGGGATTCATTGATTTGTAGTTTCATTTTTTGCTCTCTTGATTTATTGTTTCCAGTTTATACAAGATAATCATTACAGAATCTATCACATTAGAAATAATTCTTCTATTTCCATCTTCTCCCCAAAAAAACTTATTCATATCAATATTGTTATGTGCTAAATAATTTCTTGCACCATAATAAATAGCAAGATATTTTTCTAACCTATTTTGTTTCAGTTGAAATGGATACAAACTACTTTGGTGTGTTTTTTCACTCCATTTCAAATTCAATCTTAGATATTTTAACTCCCTCTTTTCAATAAGTTCATCTATTAGTGCAAGAAGTTTATCTCCATTATTTTGATGTTCTTTTTCTTTTATTCTAATGCTATTAAATAATTTTTTATAATTTGACAATTCTTCTAACTGTAAGGGCAATGAATCACTGATAGTTATATTTTTAATGTGTTCTTCAATTCCTAAAACAACACCCTTAATCATAGCTCCCATGACATCTTCACTTCTTTTATTAGCATTAAATCTTTTAAGTAATTCAAGATATGCAAATAATATATCATTGTATTTTTCATTTGAAATTAAAATATTCATAAATGCATCAAGTGTTATATTAATTTGGAAAACATCATTAATTTTAGATAAGTGAGATTGAAAATAATGCTTACTTTCTTCTATATAAAGAGGCTTATATGTGTGAATATCATGTAGAACAGAATAGGTTCCTCTCATTCCTTTGTAAGTAGTTGAATATATTTCAGTCATAGGAACATCATTATCGAGAAGTAATTTTATAGTTTCAATGATATAAGTTTCTAAGTTCCACATCAGTTTATATTTTTCATTTTCTTTAAGTTGAAGATGCAAAGAATATATAAAATTTAAAAAACTAAACAACTCTTCTGTTGTAAATTTAGAATCATTCATGTATTCAAGAAATTGACTATATAAATCATCTTTAATGTCATCTGATTTTCCATAATGCTTATGATGAATGAAGTTATTTATATTACGGATAATATATCTTTTATATCTTACTTCAGCAATATATTTGAAATATTTTAAATAATCTCTAAACTCTTTTTCATGTATAAAAGATACTTTTTTCTTAACGATAGCAATAAAGAACAATATCCACTCTGGATATAATATCGCTTCTTTGGATTCAATATTTGATAAATATAGATTAGATTTTATAATGCTAAGTAATTCTTCTGCATCATATCTGAAATTCGACATAACAAATAAATCATGATAAACTTTTAATGATAAATCATCTAATAAATACTCAGAAATATCATCTTTATATCCATCATTAAGATTATTTAATTTGTAATATTTTTCAAGTTTTTCTCTACTTAAAAATACATTTGTGTTTAAGATTTGAAAATCTTTATGTATGTCTATTTCAAAAAGGCTCATTAGATACTCACAACTTCATCAATCTCAAACTGTTTTAGGATGTACAGGGCGTTTGTTTTTACTACTGCATCCTTAAAACTGCTGTCTTTGAAAACTACTCTCATACTATCAAGTCCATAATCTTCTACGAATTGTTTTTTTAGTTGGGCTATTTTTTCAACAGTATCAATATCTATATTATCATCCAAACACACAACCAACATACCTGAACCGATGATAAATACTTTTTTACCATTTATTTCTAACTCTTCCATAAGCAGAGTTAAGTTGAGTCCGTATTTTAGGAGGATTTCGTAGAGTAGGTCTTGTGAGGTTCTGTCGTTTTTAATATTCTCAATGCTATCGAGAAGATTTTGTTCTAAGTTCTCAAAGTTGCTATCCCATGTTTTGATATTTGAGCTATCGAGTTTGAGGACTTTGAAGCCGATATCGAGGTTTGAGAGGTCTTTGTCTGCATTGTCTGTTTTAATCTTTTCCCCTGCACGGCGGATGCGTTCTTTACCTATTTCGCAGATGTTTTTGTATCCTGCTTTGTAGGCTTCGCTTTTTTCATCTGTTGGTTCTGGAATTTGCACACAAATATATTTTCTATTTCCACCATCTTCGGCATTGAGTTGCATTACGGCATGTGCAATTGTTGCTGAACCGCTAAAAAAGTCGAGAATAATGTCGTTTGAGCTTATTCCAATCTTCAATAATGGCTTTATTAGTGTAGTTGGTTTTGCATATTCAAATATTCCTTTCTTTTGAAAAATATTATCCGCCTCTGTTGCTGAAGTGGATGAAAAACCAAAATCAGTTAGTATTGTTGGTAATGTTAATCCATCTCTAACTTCTGTTAGATATCTCTTTAAAAATGGTGTATTTGTATTTTCTCTAAAAGCAACCCTTCCTTCAGCGATGTATAGTTTCATTTTTTCTTGATTAAAGAGCCAACATCTTCCTTCTGATGGCATATACTCAATCCCGTTATTTGGATTTTTAATAGGATAGATACAAGTTTGAGACAATCTACCACCTTTGCCATTAGCACTTAAATCAGAAGCAGCCCACTTACCTCTCATATCATTATCTGGATTAGTATATCTTTCTTTTGATTTGTCATCCCTCGGCAATAAACCTAAAGATATTTGTTCTATATTTTTTGCAATTATCAAAATGTATTCATGTATTCTACCTATATTTCTATCATTAGGTGGAGTGGCTCTTTTTTTCCAAATTATTTGCTCTACAAAATTATCCTCTCCAAATATCTCATCACAAAGTTTTCTCAAATTTGCCACTTCATTATCGTCAATAGAGATAAAAATAACCCCATCATCTTTAAGTAGATTTCGTGCAAGTTTGAGGCGTGGATACATCATGCCCAGCCAATCGCTATGGTATCTTCCGTTTGTGTCGCTGTTTGTGCTTAGACGGTTTCCCTCACTATCTACTTGTCCAGTAATTTCGAGATAATTTTTGATGTTGTCTTTAAAGTTGTCTTTATAGACAAAATCTTTGCCTGTGTTGTAAGGCGGGTCGATGTAAATCATCTTGACTTGTTTGTGGTAGCTTTTTTGAAGGAGTTTAAGCACCTCTAAGTTATCACCCTCAATGTAGAGGTTTTGTGTAGTATCCCAATCTTTACTCTCTTCTTTACAAGGTCGGAGTGTTCCTGTACTTGGAGTTTGAGCTATCCGTTTGGCTTCGCTTTTTCCAGCCCATGTGAAGTTGTAGCGTTCTGCTTCATCCTCCGCAAATGTGCCCAACTCCTCTTGAAGTTTAGCAAAGTTTATTTTGCCCTCACTAAATACTTCGGGGAATAGTTCTTTGATTTTTTCTATGTTTTGGCTCACTATGTCTAAACTTTTCCCGTCTAATTTGTTCATACTTAAATTACCTTTTTAAGATTTGATTTATTATATATTTATTAAATTTCTGTTACAATGTTATTCTAATTCGCCTTCGGGCACACCCACTTGTTTTCAAGTGGGGCTAAATAATCCTTTTGATTTCTCTATAATCGCCTTAAAATCTTCTTCTTTAACCATACCAGTTTTATTCATTAGTCTTCTGATGCTAAAAACTTTTATTTGCAGTATCAATGCTGTATTTTGTACGGTTCCATTTGAATGATTTGTATATTCAAAAGCATGAAAATAATTACCCTCTTTAATTGTGCTTGTAAGTGGAATACCCAAAAATAGCTCGCTTGTTAGTTTTCTCACGACAATTACGGGTCGTGCAAAATTTTCACCTTTACCATTTTGTTCAAATCCGACATTTTCGCCAAGTTTTGCCCAAAATATTTCTCGTGGTTTAATACCTATCTTTCTTCTATCTAACTCTGTATTTTTTTTAACTTCATTCCACTTATCAAAATCTTTCATCTAATTCTCTTTTGTGATATAATTTCCATCTTACGGTAAGTCCATGCACGCACACTTACCTTGTTAAGTTCAGATAGCCAACAGTGATTAACCAATTGGTTTCTCCATAGTTTGGTTGTCAATTTCACAAACTTCCCTTTAATTCATTCAATTTATCACTCAGTTTTTTAAGTTCTATATTCATATTTACCTTCGCACTGAAGCTTGTCTCTTTTTTGATTTTGCTTTTAACTTCAACCATTTTTGCTTCAACACTTTGGATGTTTTGTAAAATCTCTTTTGTGTTGGCATGTGGATTTAGTGAACCACTGTATTTTGAAGCATTAAAAGCTATGAGTTTATCTAAATAGCTCCTATAAAAAGATAAAAAATCTGTAAATGGATGGTACTTTGCTTTGAGACTCTCTAAAAATTCATCTTCTATTTTTGTACTGTTTTGTAAATCTATCCATTCACTAAAATGTCTCTCTTCCACTACAAGCTTTGTGCTATCAGACTTGTTAATGCGTTTTGGACTTATATTGATACAGAACTTAGTTCCACATGCCAAGAATATTATGAGCGGATAAGGGATGTTTTGAACTATATTGACTATTTGCCCCAATTTGTTTGGGTTAAGTATCTCTACTTTGATAAATGCTATCTCTGAATACTCTTGCTCTATATCTGTGTATGGAGCAATATTTATGGTGTTTTTATTGAGTAAATATTCAAGAGTTATACTCTCAATATCGTTTGTAAGTATTTTTCTATCAGAGTTAGTGAGAGAAAAATTCTCTGTGAACTGTTTTTTAAAAAGCTTCTTGCCTATCTTGCATGTTGCATCTAAGCCGAGATTTTCTATAAGCTCTTGCATCTACTGTATCACTAAAAACGATATAAGTTCAAAATCTTCACTACCACTAAAACCATCCGTTAAAATACTTGTACCGCCACGACTAAAAAGTGAATTCATGCCACTCTCCTCTTTTTTGCCGATAATGCTCTCTATGGCGAGTTTTAAACCTGCTTGGTAGTGTTGCATATCGGAGTAGTTGTTCGTCTTTTTTTCAAACTGTGCAACAAGCTCTTTTATGGCTTCATCTTTGCCCAAACATAAGTTTTTATACATATCTAAAATGAGTTTTGCACTGCTAAAAGCGGTTCTTATTTCATTGTTTTTATCTACATGCACCAAGTAGTACGGTTCAAGAGAGAATCCATCTGCACCAGTTTGAGGTTTAAGTGATTTCACACAAAACACTACACCTTTTTCAATCTCATCTGAAACTATGCTATGGATTCCAAGTGGTGCATTTTCAAGTGTTTGTTTGTGAACTTTTAGATACTCCATCAAATCCATCTTAAAATCATTTAAAGTCAAATCCGTAATGGAGATGCTACCACTTACATCTTCAAGATCTATCACTTTGCTTTGAAGCTCTTTGAGCTGTTTAGCTCTGTAACTCAAATCACTTACCTCTATGTTTGAGGTATCTATGATATTTTCTTCTCCTGTTGCACTTACATCAAGAAGCACCATGCGACCACTTACACGGCTCTCTAAGTTTATATATTCATCAAGCTCCATGTTTGCCCAAAAGTTTACAAGCCCAATTGTCTCATTTTTGCTTCCAAGTCTGTCAATTCGTCCAAACCTTTGAATGATTCGCACTGGATTCCAGTGAATGTCATAGTTTACAAGGTAATCACAATCTTGTAGGTTTTGTCCTTCGCTGATACAATCTGTTGCGATTAAAATATCTATCTCTTTTGTGGCATGTGGATCTGTTTTGTCTCTGCTCTTTGAAATTGGCGAGAAATGCGTGAGCAGTGAATTGAGGTCTTTGTTTTTTGTGGGCATAGTTGTTTGGTTGTTTCCACTTCCAGTGATAAGGCAGCTCTCTAATCCAAACTCATTTTTTGCCCATAAAGCGATATTTTTGTAGAGATACTCAGCGGTATCTGCAAAAGCGGTAAATATAACAACTTTTTTATTATTTGGATTGAGTGGATTATTTATTTTTTTAGTGATGTTCTCTTTGAGAGTTTGGAGTTTTTCATCTCTTTGTGCATCGACTTGTAGAGAACTTCCTAAAAGCTCTTCAAGTTTTTGCAAATCATTTTGTAAATCTTGCTTCCATCTGATTTTATCCACATCTTGAATCAATACTTTGATTTTATTGCCAACAAGTTGCGAAGCAAACTCATCGCTCTCAATATCAACATCTATAATGCTTTGCTCTTCATAGGTGCCATTTTCGTTTTCCAACATGTCAACAATTTTTTGATTGTTTTGCATCAATTTTATGAGTGTTAGAGAGAAAGAGTTGATAGAGCTTTCCATCCGTTTAAAGAGGTTTACACGCATCAAATGAATCAAAGAGTTTTCTCTATCTATCTGTCTAAATACTTGCCCATTGCCCAAGTCAATGTCGTATTTATGAGAATACTCTTCTTGTTTGTGTGGATAAACATATTTGAGTGGCGAATAAGCAGATAATGTAAGTTTTATTTATCTCCAAAAGTGGTGGAAATGCGTTTAATATATCAATATCTGGTTTAAGATTTGTCGGGATATTTCTGTTTGGAAACTTGCCTATACTTGTTGTGTCGTAATACTTCTCAATGTGTTTTCTGCTTCGTGCTATGGTTATTAAGTCAAGTAATTTAAAATAATCAAAATTGAGACTATCGAGTAGCTTTTTTGTTGTTCGCTCATCTTCACTTAGTTTGAGCCAACTGTTAAATTTATTTTGAGATTTTCTGAGTGTTTGATCAATAGATTTTATGCCAACATCTTTAAAGGCTTCATCATTCGCTTCGGTGATAAATGCAACTTGATTTTTGAGATCTGTCAAACGGTTATTTACTGGAGTAGCCGAGAGCATCAAAACTTTTGTCTTAACGCCTTTTTTTAGAACATCATCTAAAAGTGTGGAGTATCTTGATTTACTCTTCTTTTTATTCGTGCTTGTATTTCTAAAATTGTGCGATTCGTCTATCACTATGAGGTCGTAGTTTGACCAGTTGAGTGTTGCTAAATTTATCTCTCCACTGTAACCACTTGCTCTTGTTAAATCTGTGTGATTGAGAACATCATAGTTGAGTCTATCTTCTGAGAGAATGTTTCTTTTGTCATTGATTGTGTAAATCGTCCAATTTTCTTTTAGCTTTTTTGGAGCAAGAACCAAAACTCTATCGTTTCTTAGTTCATAATACTTTATGACGGCAAGAGCCTCAAATGTTTTACCAAGCCCAACGCTATCGGCTATGATACAGCCATTATATTTTTCAAGCTTCTCTATTGCACCAAGAACACCATCTCTTTGGAAGTTATAAAGCTTACTCCAAACAACACTGTCTTTAAAGCCAGTTTTTGTTTTTATAATTTTCTCTTCATTGAGTTCGCCAATAAAATCTTTAAAAATATTGTAAAGCGTCATGAAATATAAAAATTGTGGGGATTTATCTTTGTAGATCTCTTCTAAATTTGAGAGTAATTTCTCTTTTATATCTCTAAGGAGCGTGTTGTTCTCCCAAATTTCATCAAAGGTTTTTAAAAAAGAATCAGTGCTTTCATGATCGAACATAGCTGTGTTCATGTTAAATGATTTTGAGGTGGTATAGCCAAGCCCAGTTGAGGAAAAATTTGAACTTCCTTGAATGGCTATATCACTTCCATCTTCGTTTTTAATGTGATAAAAGTTAAAAGGAATTGTGTTTGCAGATGCTGTTTCTTTGATTTGTGCATAATGCTCTAAAAACTGAGCAAACTCTTTGGCAATTTTAGTCTGATTTAGACTATTTTTTAATTTTCTCTCCTCTTGTTCAGAAGATAAAAGGTTGATGTCATTTTTGAAATTTGAAGCACTACAAATAACTCTTATATTTTTAATCTTACGAAGTTCTTTTTTGAGTTCTTCATAAGCATGAATCGTGAAGTGATTTGTAACAATAGACACATTCGAATTTGTCTTTATATGAGACTTTAATACATCGCCGAGTTTGTTATTTTTTTTGTTGTCTATTAACATAAAACCATATTTATTTAAGATTATTGATTTTATTATAAAAACTATAAAAGCCTATTGAAAGAGATATGAAATAATTTTGTAGTTAGTTTGACAAAAGTAATTTCATACCTATGCTTCTATAAGTTTATAGTACATAAAATATAAATAAACAACTCAAAGTTGCTTCATTCTTTTACTCTATTTTGCCTCTTTTACCTCATCTAAGAGTTCATAAAAACCCTCAACGCTTCTTCCGCCGATAGTAGTGTAAATTACTTTGCCTTTTTCATCTAAAAAATAGTGTCTTGGAACGGGTTTTGTCTCAAGTCCTGCAGGTATGTCGTCTATATCTCTTGAGAGGTACAAAAGAACATAACTTTTTTTTAGTCTTTTTATAACCTCATCCTTTATCAAAACCTCTTCTTTAAACTTATCGCAATATTTACAATACTCCGAACCTAAAAAAAGGTAGATATCTTTTTTCTCTTTTTTTGCCTCTTTGAGTGCAGCTTCATAATCGCTTGACCAATTTAGCGCACTTAAAGTGGAAATGAAAACAGCTACCAAAATAAAATATCTCATCATGATTCTTCTCCCCAATTCTCTATAAGATTTTTAAAAACTTCATAAAGCTGCGTAACCTCTTTTATGGAAGTTCTCTCGTTAACTGCATGAATAGTATCGTTTATTACGCCAAACTCTATAACTGCAATACCAAGCGGTGCTAAATGTCTAGCATCCGAAGTTCCCCCTATTGTCGAGTGTTTTGGTTTTATGCCTGTTACATGTGTGACGGCTCTATCCATTTTACGAACAAGTTTTGTGTTTGTATCTGTCCTAAAAGGGTACGCACCTTGAGTCAATCTTAGCTCATAATCCAAACCTTGAAGATTTTTTGCGACAAAAGCCTCTACATCTTTTTGAGAAGTGAGCGTTGTATTTCGTACATTGAACATCATTTTAAGTTCATTTGGAGTTACATTTGTAACCTGCATTCCTGCTCTAATATCCGTTACGACAAATTTGCTCGGAGCAAAAAACTCATCACCGTTATCCAAATCCACTCCTGCCATGCCTGCTAATCTCGGAGCTATCAAATCTACAGGATTTACCCCTTTTTCAGGGTATGCCGCATGACCTTGCTTCCCTTTTATTGTGATGTAACCGTTGATAGAGCCACGACGACCTACTTTGATGGCATCACCGAAAACAGTCTCACATGTAGGCTCTGCAACAACGGCAGCATCCGGAAGCAAAGAGTGCTCTTTGAGATATTTTACGGCTTCAATCGTTCCATAAGTTCCCTCGCCCTCTTCATCTGAAGTTAAAAGCAAAGAGAGAGTGCCTTTAAAATCTTTCGCCTCTTTCACCGCCTGAGTAAATGAGGCAACTCCGCTTTTCATATCTTGAGTTCCGCGACCGTAGATATAGCCATCCTTTTCTACGGCTTCATAAGGGTTTGTATCCCAACCGATTCCAGCCGGAACAACATCTACATGTCCTGCAAAACAGAGATGTTCTCCCTCGCCGAATTTTTTATAGATAAAGAGGTTTTTAACGCGCTCTACATCTATGCGAACGGCATTAAAGTCACTCAAATAGTTCTCTATAAAATCCAAAAGCCCGCCGTCATCCGGTGTTTCACTCTTAGACTCTATCATAAATTTAAAAAGTTCGATTACATTCATAAACGACCTCTCAAACTATAACATGAGAGACGAATTTGCTCATATTGTTCATAATCTCGCCGCCTTTTCTAAAGCCCAGTCCGCACGCCTCATAAGCGAAGAAAACACCTGCTTGGTATTTTGCTCCATCCGCATCTTTTGGAAGGTCTGCGTACTCTTGATACACTTTTTTATGATTTTCATATTCTCCGCCCTGCTCACTTAAAACAGATCCGTCCGCGCCTACTATCTTGACATTTGCTCCCTCTCTGCCAAATACGCTCTTCTCTACATGCTTTATCCCTTTTAACGGCTCAAACGATGCCTTTAGAAGATACGGTGAATCAGGAAATAGATCATAAAGAATCTTTAACATTCCTTTTGACTGAAACAAAAGTGTATATGCAGGGTTTAAGATGATTGCGGCTTGATTTTGCATGATAGTCGTCAAAGTAGTTGCAAGTTCAGGCTCATTTATGGCTATATCTTCCCATGGATAGAGTTTAAACCAATACTCATACTGATTTTCATCTCTGTCATATATGCCCTCTTCGTCAAATTTTACATTTTGCAGATACTCAAATCCCGTGTTAAAGCCCGCATCCGTCGCCATCTGTCGCAAAAGTTTTGTCGTAGCTTCTTCTTCGTCGTTGCCATGAATGGATGAGAAGAGTATCTTCCATCCGTCATATTTCTCATCAAATAATTCAGTGTCGTCAAAAAGGGTAATAAGTCTTTTGAAATTTTCTCTAATCGCATCGTAAACATTATTGAACTGTTTATCTTCATCCATACCGTTCTCTTTTAAAATAGCCCACTGAAGCAGAGCCGTCTCAAAAAGAGCTGTCGGAGTATCTGCGTTAAATTCTAAAAGCTTTATGGGCTTGCCATCTATTCCGCCTGATAGATCAAATCTGCCGTAAATGTGCCAATGAACATCACTCTCCCAGCTTTTTTTAATCGCATCCACGAGATTAAAAGGAATTCCGAGTTCGAAAAAAAGCTCATTATCTATAACATATTGTGCAGCTTCGGCATACATGTCATAAATCTCATTAACGGCTTCATAATAGACTTCGGCTTCATCTTGAGTGATTTTTACCAAAGTGTCGCTAACATATCCGCTATTATCACTGTCTGTATGCCATGTAAATCCAAGCTCTTCAAGTTTTTCATTTTTAAGAGGTTTTATATTTTGCAACTGTACCAATTCTCAACCTCCGTATGTTGAAGTGCCAGATGATGAAGGTGCTGCACTAGGTGCGCCTCCAAAATGACTCTTTTTAGCTGTTGATGATGTGCTACTACTTGGTGTACTTGAACGATTATATGCACTCTGTGAAGCTGTAGCAGATCTTGAGGCAAAGTTTTTATTATTCATCAAAGCGTTACCTATCATATTTCCTAAAAGTGAACCTGCAGCAACGGCAAGTATAGTTCCGGCAAGTCCCATACCTGCGCTTCCTTCACCGCTTTTTAGTGTCTCAGATGTTCCCTCTTGAACTTTTTGGTACTCTTGTTCTGCGAGTTTTTTCATCTCTTCTTCGTTCATAAACCGCTCAACCATGTTGCCGTTAGCATCTTTTTCACGGATTATAGCTCTGCTTGGTCCATCAGTCGGCATATTTTCAACTACAACATATTTGCCATCACCCTGTTTTTCTATAATTAAAAATTTGTTTTGTTGTTTTTGCTGACTCTGCTCTTCTTTCTGCTGGGTTGATTCACAACCACTCAAAACACTCATCATGGCAATACCGGCACTACCGAGTGCAACGCCGCTGACTAGGCTGTATATATGTTTCTTATATGTTTTTTTTATCATCTTAATTTTCTCCTTTTTACTCTATTTATTTTTATAAGTGCCGACGAATCTTTCTCTCTCAATCCATCCATATTTTCTACTATTATATCAGCTTTTGATTCACAAAAATCTCTGCAAAACTTCTCACCGCTTCTATTCGCAGATGTAGAATAAAACCAAGAATTATCTCGAAAGATTTGAGAGTTTAAAGTAAAAGACGCAACTCTAAATGAAAAATCATTGATTATAAATGTAGTTTTTTTGGATCTTCGGACTAAATTTTTTCTGCTATTTACTACTCTTTTGCCGTCTTGTGTAAAACTTTTAAAATTTTTATAAACTTTGATAAACGGTTTTGAAGAAGGACGGGATTTAATTTCATAAAGTTTTTGTGCATTTTGAGACAAAAAACCGACAGTAGTGTCGGTTTGAGTTAAGATTACGCTCATTTCTAAGCTAGGAAATCTTGTAGAGCTTTTGCATTTGACCATGAATCGTTTTTCATCTCATCAAGGGCAAGGATAAGTGCTCTTGCGGCACTTAGCGTTGTAAAATAAGGAATATTGCGTTTTAAAACTTCTTGACGGATAACTACGGCATCTTTTTTTGAAGTGTTGTTATCGGATGTATTAATCGCCATATTTATAACATCATTTTTCATGCTGTCTTCGATATTCGGACGACCTTCGGAGATTTTCAAAACCACTTCACAAGGGATGCCTGCCTCTTCTATAACGGCTTGCGTCCCTTTTGTCGCAACAAGTTTAAAACCGTGTTTATGAAGTCCGCTTGCTATCTCTGGAGCATGTTTTTTGTCTGTATCTACAAAAGAGAGGAAACATGTTCCCTCTGTTACGATTCTGTTTCCTGCTGCTATTTGTGCTTTTGCAAAGCTAATTCCGAAATTTGAGCTGATTCCCATAACTTCGCCTGTTGATTTCATTTCAGGTCCTAAAACCAAATCCGCACCATAAAGTTTATGGAATGGAAAAACCGCTTCTTTAACAGAGATATGACCTTTTAGACGAGGCTTTAGAAGCCCGTTTTGCTCTTCTACGATATTATATTTGTCATAATATTTAAGCGCGTCTCTTAGAGTCTCTCCGACCATAACACGTGTTGCAACTTTTGCCAGCGGCATACCTGTCGCTTTACTGACAAACGGAACGGTTCTGCTAGCTCTTGGATTTACTTCGATTAGGTAAATCTCATCTTGATAAATCGCATACTGAACATTCATAAGCCCGATAACGCCAAGACCGAGTGCGATTATTTTCGTCTGCTGTTCAACTTTGTCAATCATCTCTTTTGAGAGATTTACCGGAGGAAGCGAACATGCACTATCGCCTGAGTGGATTCCCGCCTCTTCGATATGCTGCATAACTGAACCTATGTAAACATCTTTGCCGTCACAAATAGCATCAACATCAAGCTCAATTGCCTGATCTAAAAACTTATCTATCAAAACAGGAGCGTTATTTGAGATGGAGACTGCCAAATCTATGTACTGTTTTAGCTCATTTTCACTGTAAACGATTCTCATTCCACGCCCACCAAGAACAAACGACGGGCGAACAAGAACAGGATAACCAAGTCTCTGCGCTATAACAAATGACTCCTCTTTTGTACGAGCAAGACCGTTTGCAGGCTGCTTCAATCCATGCTTATTTACAAAGTTAGAGAACTGCTCTCTATCTTCTGCCAAATCGATTACATGAGATGGTGTACCTGCGATTTTTGCTCCTATTTTTGTAAGAGAATCTGCAAGTTTAAGAGGGGTTTGACCGCCAAAGTGAACGATAACTCCATCGGGATTTTCATTCTCTATAACTTCTCTTACATGCTCAAAATCAATTGGTTCAAAGTAGAGAACATCTGAAGTATCATAGTCTGTTGAAACCGTTTCAGGATTACAGTTGTACATGATAGTCTCGATGCCCATCTCTTTAAGTGCAAATGCAGCGTGAACACAACAATAGTCAAACTCGATACCTTGCCCGATACGGTTTGGTCCGCCGCCAAGAATAAGAACTTTTTTCTTGTCACTTACTCTGTTTTTGACGTTTGGAAGTCTTGTAATGTTTGTAGTTGAGTAAAGGTAAGGTGTAAGTGCTTCAAACTCTGCCGCACATGTATCGACTTCGTTATATTCGAGATTTACGCCAAGAGATTTTTTAGCTTTGTAAACATCCTCTTCGCTTACTTCTTTGTTTGAGTTTTTAGTTATAAGTTGAGAGATTCTTTTATCTGAAAACCCGTCAACTTTTACGCTTCTCATAAACTCTTCATCAGTTAAAATCTTATCCGTAATAATGCTCTCTGTTTGTATCATCTCTTCAAGCTGATATAAAAACCATGGGTCAATTTGACATGTATCAAACATCTCTTCTACACTCATACCACGGCGAAAACCCTCTGCAACATAGAGAACTCTATCAGCATTTGGACGACGAATCTCATGTTTTACAAAATCAAAATCCGAAGTTATTTCATCAAATCCGCACAGTCCAGTTTCAAGTGAACAGAGTGCTTTTTGGATGGACTCTTTAAATGTTCGCCCGATTGCCATAACTTCGCCGACTGATTTCATACTTGTGCTAAGCGTATTTTCTGCTTCAGGGAATTTTTCAAATGTAAAACGAGGGATTTTTGTAACAACATAGTCGATTACCGGTTCAAAAGATGCGGGAGTTCCCGTAATGTCGTTTGTAATTTCATCAAGAGTAAAACCGACGGCTAAAAGAGTTGCAACTTTTGCAATAGGGTATCCCGTTGCTTTAGAAGCCAGAGCAGATGAGCGTGACACACGAGGATTCATCTCGATAACTATCATTCTTCCAGTGCGCGGATCAATCGAGAACTGAACGTTACTTCCGCCTGTGTCAACACCGACTTCTCTTAAGATATCAAAAGAAGCGTTACGCATGCGTTGATACTCTTTGTCAGTTAATGTCAGAGCCGGAGCAACGGTTATAGAGTCGCCCGTATGAACACCCATCGGGTCAAAGTTCTCGATAGAACAGACGATAATGCAGTTATCAGCTTTGTCACGGATAACTTCCATCTCATACTCTTTCCAACCAAGAAGCGACTCTTCTATTAGAATTTCTGTAACAGGAGATTCATCAAGTCCACGTTTAGCCAGTAGTTTAAACTCATCCATATTGTAAGCAACACCGCTTCCGCCGCCTGCAAGTGTAAATGATGCACGAATAATTATCGGGAAACCTATTGTCTCAGCAGCTTTAAGAGCGTCATCCATATTGTATGCATACATCGAAAACGGAAGATCCATTCCGATTTTAATCATCGCCTCTTTAAAAGCAGAACGGTCTTCGCCTTTATGGATAGCTTCAGGAGATGCGCCTAAAAATTCGACACCCTCAAGCATGCCTTTTTCATACATTTTAGTTGCAACATTGAGTGCAGTTTGTCCACCCATTGTAGGAAGAATCGCATCAACTTTTTCATCTCTTATAATTTTAGCGATTACATCTTCTCTGATAGGCTCAATATATGTTCTGTCGGCAAACTCAGGGTCTGTCATAATAGTTGCTGGATTAGAGTTAATAAGAACTACACGGTATCCTAGCTCTTTTAGCGTTTTAACGGCTTGCGTCCCAGAATAGTCAAATTCACAAGCTTGACCGATGATGATTGGACCTGAACCAATAAGTAAGATAGTATGAATGTCGGTGCGTTTTGGCATTTTTTACCTTTTGTTTTTGTACATAAAAAAATTTGTTTATTATAGGTAAAAAGCACTTAAGGTTTGATGAGATTTGGAGCTTTATCTTGTTTTTTTTATCATATAAAAGTAGTTGGGATTATTTGCTTTATAGTATGGCTCAACTACCGCACTTTGGTATCCTTGTGATTTTGTAACAGATAGAACAGTTCCTACTTTTAATCCTTTAAAAAATATCTCATCCAAGCCCGAAGTTATAACCTCATCCCCCACTTCTATCAAAAACCAAGCCGGAATAAAATTTATTATTAAGTTCTCGGCACTATTTCCATGTGCAATACCGGGAGCTTTATTATCTCCCACAAAAACAGAATAAGAGCTTTTTATATCACGGTTTAAAAGCCCAAGAGGTCTGCCGTTTTGCGAGATAACTATTCCTGCTACAAGTTCTTTATAAGTAAGTCCATAAACACGTGAAGAGTTGTAATCTTCCACTTCTAGCCAAACTCTATTTTGATCACCGAAATTTTGATATGAGATGGTTCTGACTAGCTCTACTTGAGGATTTGTTTTAAAGCTTGAACCGTTTTTGACAAAAAGATCATTTATCTCTGAAGCCAACTGCTGCATGACTAAATGGTTGTTCTCATATTTTTCAATTTTCTCTTCAAGCTCTGCTATGCGTGCTGTCTGAAAAAAGTGTCTGACAACCTGTTTTTGTATAAATTCTACTGAAGTATGATAATTTGATTTAATGCTGTTTAGTGCAGAAATAAACGGTGACTGTATAATGTCCGTATAATATAATGCACCCAGTAAGAGTGCAATAAAAATTGAAAAGAAACTAAATAACCCCTTAGTCATTTTCAAAAAGTTCTTGTAATAAATCTATCTCTTCAAGTGCACGACCTGTTCCTCGTGCTACTGCAAGAAGCGGCTCATCTGCAACATATACGGAGATTTTTACTATATCTGAGAGGTACTTGTCAAGTTGACGGATAAGAGCTCCGCCTCCTGTTAATATAATACCGTGATTTACGATATCGCCTGCCAAATCCGGAGGCATCTGTTCGAGCACATCACGAAGTGCCTCTGCAATCTCTTTAAGAGGCTCTTTCATAGCTTCTCTAGCATCTTCACTTGTAAGTTCGACTGAACTTAAAAGCCCTTCGACCTGATCTCTGCCAGTTATTACAATTTTTAACTCTTCATCAAGTGTTACGGCAGTACCGATTACAATCTTAATCTCTTCGGCAATTCTCTCGCCGATAAGAAGGTTATATTTTTTTCTTACATAGTTTACGATTGCCTGATCTATCTTGTCGCCTGCAGTACGGATTGATTTTGAAAGCACCAGCCCGCCAAGAGATACAACACCGATTTCAGTAGTACCTCCTCCGATATCAACTACTAAATTACCTTGCGGCTCACGGATTTCAATACCTGCTCCTATCGCTGCTGCCATAGGTTCTTCAATCAAAAATACCTCTCTAGCTCCTGCACTTAGTGCCGATTCACGAACAGCTTTTCTCTCAACCTGCGTCAAGCCGTATGGAACACAGATAATAATTCTCGGGCTAATCAAAGATCTTCTTCCATGTGCTTTTTCAATGAATTTTCTAATCATCTTTTCAGTTATATCAAAATCTGCGATAACCCCATCACGCATAGGGCGGATAGCTTTAATATTACCGGGAGTTTTGCCTACCATCTCTTTTGCTTCATGACCTACAGCCAAGACTCTTTGATGTCCAAATTTTTCCGTCTTTACTGCAACTACTGAAGGCTCATTTATAATAATGCCTCTGCCTTTTGCTATTACTATCGTATTTGCTGTACCCAAATCTATAGCCAAATCATTTGAAAAGAGCCCAATTAGTTTATTAAATATCATTATGCTACCTTATGCTATCTGTTTTGAATTTTTTTTGATATAAACCGGTGTTTCACCGTTATCTATAACAGCTTTTGTTATTAATACCTCATATCCTCCGTACTCCGGAAGTTCATACATGATATCTATCATATTCTCTTCTAAAATAGCACGAAGTCCGCGTGCACCGGTTTTTCTTTTGATAGATTTAATAGCGATTGCTTTTAGCGCATCTTCTTCAAAGTTAAGCTCAACATTATCAATAGAGAATAGTTTTTTATACTGTTTTATAATCGAGTTTTTCGGTTCGGTCAAGATACGAACCATATCATCTTCCGTGATCTCATTTAATGATGCAATAATCGGTAGACGACCGACAAGTTCAGGAATAAGACCATAGCTTACCAAATCATCAGGCTCAACCATGTCGTAACTCATTTTGCGCTCTTTTTTGCTCTTTTTGTCATGTCCGAAACCTAAAACATTTTCACCCTGTTTTTTCTTAAGTATCTCATCAAGTCCGTCAAAAGCACCGCCACAGATAAAAAGGATTCCTGTAGTGTCGATTGCGATAAATTCTTGATTAGGATGCTTCCTGCCGCCCTTTGGCGGAATATTTACCACGGCACCCTCTATGATTTTTAAAAGAGCCTGCTGAACACCCTCACCTGAAACATCACGGGTAATAGAACGATTTTCGCTCATACGAGAAATTTTATCGATTTCATCTATAAAAACTATTCCTCTTTGAGCTTTTTGTACATCTCCGTCTGCCGCTTGAAGAAGCTTAGTTAAAATATTTTCAACATCTTCTCCTACATATCCTGCCTCAGTTAGGCTAGTAGCATCTGCAATCGCTATGGGAACATTTAAAACTCTGGCAATCGTTTGTGCCATAAGAGTTTTTCCGCTTCCTGTAGGTCCGATAAGAAGCACATTTGATTTTGCAATTTCAGTATCGTCATCTTTTGAATTATGTGTTATAAAAATTCTTTTGTAATGGTTGTAAACCGCAACACTAAGGAGTTTCCTAGCACGCTCTTGACCGATAATATAATCGGAGAGAAAGTTATTAAGCTCTTTTGGAGTCATCAGTTTTCCAACTTCATCCACATGTGTATCATCTTTTGTACTAGAGGTTGCATTATCATCGCCAAACATTATTTTATATGCGGAAATAACACAATTTTTACAGATATATACACCGCTTCCTGCGATAAGCGGGTTAGTATCGCTCTCTTTAGTGCCGCAAAAACTACATGTTCTATGTATCATTTAGTGTTTCCTCTCATATGGGATTCCTCTTTTTGTTTCAAGAGCAAAGTTGCAAAGTGATTGTACATGGCGATTTGTTGTTTTTCCCAGCAACTCATTTGCAATCTCTTTTAACGGTTTCCCCGCTTCAAAGAGATCTCTATAAGCTGATTTCAACTCGTCTATATCTTCTCTCTCCAGATGTCTTCTCAGCCCTGTTAAGTTTAAACCTCTAAGGGTTGCACGATTTCCCTCTGCCATACAAAATGGCGGAACATCTTGTGCCAGTGCCGATGCGCCTGCTACCATCGCATATTCACCGATATGTACAAATTGATGAATCGGTGTCATACCGCCGATTACCGCATAATCACCCATCTCTACATGTCCGGCAAGCGTAGCGGCATTTGCTAAAATACAGTTATTTCCTATAATTACGTCATGTCCGATATGAACATATCCCATAAAAAGATTGTGCGAGCCGATAATTGTTTTTCCGCCGCCGCCCTTTGTCCCGGGATTAAAAAGAGTAAATTCTCTGATTTTATTGTTATCGCCGATTATAAGCTCTACATCTTCTCCTGCAAACTTCAAATCCTGCGGAGCAGAGCCGATTACGGCATGTGAAAATATATGATTGTTTTTGCCTATAGTTGTCTTTCCGTAAATACAACTGCCCTGCTCTATTTTTGTTCCATCGCCAATCGTACTCAAAGAAGAGATAAAACAATACGCCCCTATTTCAACATCATTACCTATAACTGCACCATCTTCGATGATTGCCATTGGAGAAATTTTACTCATTATTTATCTACGATCATGGCTTTTAATTCAGCTTCAGAGACTAAAACATCATCTACGAATGCTTTGCCATCAAGAACCCAAATCTGCCCTCTGTTTTTTATAACGCTGATACGATACTCCAGTCTATCACCCGGTTTTACGGGAGAACGGAATTTTGCTTTATCTATGCTCATAAAATAGACCACTTTATTAGCAGCCTCTTCTTCCGTCATGTCGCCCATGCTTTTAAAAGCCAATATACCGCCGGCTTGAGCCATGCCCTCAAGTATCATAACGCCTGGATAGATTGGGTGACCCGGAAAATGACCTTGGAAAACGTTATCACCGATTGTTACGTTTTTAAACCCGACGAGAGATTCATTCTCTTTTATTTCGGTAACTCTGTCTAAAAGCAGGAAAGGGTAACGGTGAGGAATAATTTTTTGAATTTCCATAACATCCATAATCATAATGCAAAAGCCTTTATAAAATTTTTGTTTATTTTACCCGAAAAAAGATTATAGAATGATTAGTTTTTCTCTGACATCTTCATAAATCTTTGCATCAAGTTCTATCGTAAGCTTAGTTTTTGGGATTATATCAACGATTATTATTGGAGTTAAATCATAACTTTGAGATCCAAAAACACTCCTAATCTTCAACTCATCTTCAACACTTGGCGGATTAAATATCAATTCACTAACGCTTTTATAGTTAGAAATACATAAGGAATTTAAAAAATCCAAAGTAACAAACTTTATCTCTTCACGGTTAAAATAGCCTATGCCGTTATGCAAAAACTCCACTACTCCTTGCGCTTTTTTTCTTGGAAGCGTTGAGTAAAAAAGTGCATACGCCGGAATGACTTCATTCTTCTCTGCAGTGAGTTTAAAGCTGAATTGACGGTAGTTTAAAAACTTCTCTTTTATGATTCTGTATGCGATATTTTTATCTTCTAACTCATTGCGATATTTGTACATTTCAAGCCTCTCTTCTATGGAAGACGGCTGTATCTGATTTGAAACAGGAGAAAACATCTCATCCATAATGCGGTCTTGCTGTTCTCGCTGCATCGTAAGTCCGTAAATACATCCGCAGTAATCCTGACGATAGAGCTGCTCCTCTTTTGTAACACGGCTCTGATCCTGTGTTCCGCCGTCTTTTCTATAATCATACGCGACAAACTCGACCCCGTATTTTTTAAAAAAATTCTCGCCGCTCTTTATAAGCTGTTCTTGCGATTTTAGAGGACTTACAAGCAGAGTTGTCGTTACTGTTTTTTCACCGAGTTCCAAAGCTTTTTGAACGCTTCTCTCAAATCTTTTGTCAAAACAGGCTTCACATCGTCTGCCCTTTTCAGGCTCATTCTCCAAACCTCTTACGGCTTTCATCCACGACTCAAAATCATACTCTCCCTCAAGAAGTTCAATGCCCAGTTTTTTACATGAGCGTTTAACATCAAGCAGGCGAAGCTGATATTCTGAATATGGGTGAATGTTTGGATCATAAAAGAAACCGATAAGTTTTTCGTGGGGATAATCTTTTTGGAGCTTTTCTAAAAAAAAGTGTGAATCTACACTACAGCAGATATGGACTAACATGAAGGTTATTTAAGAGGCGGAAAAACCGCCCCTAAAGTAGTTTGTTTCATTAACGCTCTTCGAAAATCTCAATAGAGTTGATTGCATCTTGACCTTTGATGCTATCAAGAACCGCAAAACTCTCTGCATCATCTTTTTCAATTGCTCCAAAAACAGTATGAACACCGTCTAAATGTGGAGTTGCAACAAAAGTGATGAAAAATTGGCTTCCACCAGTATTTGGTCCTGCATGAGCCATAGAAAGTGCTCCTTTTCTATGTTTAGTAGTATTTTTCTTAGTCTCACACGGAATTGCCCAGTCCGGCCCGCCCGTTCCTGTTCCATGCGGACAGCCGCCTTGAGCCATAAAGCCCGGAATTACACGGTGAAAATTAAGGTTATTGTAAAAACCTGTAGTTGCCAAATGTGCAAAGTTTGCAACAGTGTTTGGAGCTTCCTCTGGAAACAATTTTAACCAGATATCACCCTTGCTTGTAGAAACCTTTGCCCACTGAAGTTTATTTAACTCCTCAGCACTTAAATCGTATGTTTTTAATTTTCTTCCAAACATTTTTTACCTTTTTAAATTTTTTTGGAATTATAATCTAAGTTTAATAATATATAATCTCATACATGAAAATAAAATCACTATTTCAAAATATAACAATAAAACAGGCTGATGTTTTTACAATTTTAGTTATATTTTTATTTACTATGGTTTTTGTCGGGCTTCTTGTCGAAGAGATGTACAAGGAGTATGAGAGAGCACTTGAACAGAGCTACATAGCAAAAAACATAACTCTATCTGATAGCGATATTTTAGAGCAGAACCAAAAAAAATTAAAATCCCTCCTAATAAAAACTGTTTTAGCAATTGTTACGCTCTCTTTTATCATCTTTGCAATATTTTTGGGATTAAACACTCTCTTTAACAAGCTTCTTCAAAGAGATACACATACATTTTTGGACTTTTTTAAAAAAGCCGTCGACAAAGAAGAGACCATAAATTCAAACACCATATTTTTTCAAGATTTTAAGATAATGGTCGGCTATGCAAATGAGATGGTTCGCAAGATAAATGAACAAAAAAATATACTTCATGAAATGAATCTGTCACTTGAAGAGAGAGTCAAAAAAAAGACGGCGGACCTTTTGAGGATAAATGAAAATTTACAAAAAGAGAAAGAGTTTTCACAAGATTTGCTAAAAGCTCAAAAAGAGTTTCTAAGATACACCGTACATGAGACAAACACGCCTTTGAGCGTAATGCTCACAAGTATTGAACTCTATGTAATGAAACATCCAAAAGACAGACAGCTCTCAAAGATAGAAGCTGCCGTAAAAAATATCTTTAGCATATATGACGATTTGAGCTATTTGGTAAAAAAAGATCAAGTTGAATACAAAAAAACAGTAATTAATTTCAATAATTTTTTAAACAGCAGAATAGATTTTTTTAGAGAAGTCGCTGAACTCTCACTGATACATTTTAACTATATGCCGCCGAATGAAGATCTTCATGTACATTTTAACGAGACGAAACTCCAGAGAGTTATAGACAATACTTTAACAAACGCTATCAAATATACACTTCCAAATCAAGTCGTATATGTAAAACTTGTCAAAGTAGGTACACATGCGGAGTTTAGCGTAAGCAGCAGATCTAAAATCATACAAGACACGCAAAAAGTTTTTGAAGCATACTATAGAGAAGAGAAAAAGATAGACGGCTTCGGGCTTGGGCTTAGACTTGTAAAGAGTATATGTGAAGAGGAGAACGTAGAAGTCAAACTAACCTCAAACGACTCATTAACCACATTTAGCTACAAGTTTAAAGTGATGGGAGATTGATGAAGATACTGCTTTTAGAAGATGAAGTGATGCTAAATGAATCCATCTGCGAATATCTTGAATCCGATGGACATCAAGTGGAGAGCTTTTTTGACGGACTTGAAGCTTTGGATGCCATTAAAAAGAACTCCTATGATTTGCTGGTTTTGGATATCACCGTTCCGAATTTAGACGGATTGTCATTTTTGGAAAAAATCCATTCACTAAAAATACATGTACCGGTTATCTATATAAGTGCTTTGGTTGATATTGAGGATATTTCAAGAGCTTACAATCTTGGATGCAACGACTACCTGAAAAAACCGTTTCACTTAAAGGAACTCTCTCTTCGGGTTGATAGAGTAAATGTTTTTAACAACGCTCCTAGAATCCACCTAAGACTCTCCAAAAACTACAGTTACGACCAAGAACACAGCACACTGCTTTTCAATCAAGAGCCGCAGATACTTACAAAAAGACAATCCCAAATCATAGATCTGCTCTCACGCAACAGAGGAAGAGTCGTTGATTTTGAGCAGTTCCAAACCTATGTATGGAGCGAACAGATGGTCGATAACGCTACCATCAGAGCAGAAATAAACAGGCTTAAAAAATTTCTCAAAGAAGATGTAATCATAAATGTACGGGGAATGGGGTATATGATAGATAAGCCGTAGCACCTATTTTATAGGCATTAAATCAAATTTGTACTGTTTTTCTAAAAAATTTATTCTAATCATATTAATATAATTTTTACTTGTTTATAAAAATAATTAGGTAAAATATAGTATCTTAAAAGAAATATTGCAAAATGTCATATTTTTAAATTAATTTTAGTTTTATTGCTATGCTTTTTCAAATTGAAAGAGGAAGTATTATGCAAACACGAAATTTATTTGATTTTGCAGACAATTTATATTTAAAAAAAGAAGGAATAAATATAAAAACATTAACATATATTTCACTTTTTAGTAGTGCAGGCATTGGCTGTTATGGATTTAAACAACAAGGTTTTAAATGTATAGCTACAAATGAGTTTTTAGAAAAAAGATTAAAAATACAACAGTACAATAATAAATGTGACTTTACAAGCGGATATATCCTTGGAGACTTGTCACAACAAAAAACTCAAGAAAAAATATACAAAGAATTAGAAAATAATAATATAAATGATTTAGATGTATTAATAGCCACTCCACCTTGCCAAGGTATGTCAGTAGCTAATCATAAAAAAAATAATGAAATCGGAAGAAATTCTTTAGTTGTTGAATCTATCAAAATAATAAACAATATAAAACCAAAAATTTTTATTCTTGAAAATGTCAGGGCTTTTTTAAATACTATTTGTACAGATATAGATAATATTGATAAAACAATAGAAGAATCTATAAATTTTAATTTAGGCGGAGATTATAATATTTTATCAAAAGTTATAAACTTTAAAGAGTACGGCTCAGAGTCAAGCAGAACAAGAACTTTAGTAATTGGAGTTAGAAAAGATTTAATCAATATTAGCCCATTTCAACTTTTTCCAAAAAAACAAAAAGCACATACTTTAAGAACTTTAATAGGTGATTTACCGTCTTTAAAAAATATGGGTGAAATATATAGAAATGACATTTATCATTCATGTAGAAGCTTTGATATAAGAATGTTACCATGGATAGAAAATATCAAAGAAGGTCAATCGGCATTTGACAATACGGATTTAAATAGAATACCTCATACAATAATTAATGATAAGCTAGTTTATAATAAAAACAAAAACGGTGACAAATATTCAAGATGGTACTGGGACAAAGAAGCCCCTTGTATTCATACAAGAAATGATATATTAGCAAGCCAAAGTACAATTCATCCAGCAGATAACAGAGTTTTTAGTATTAGAGAATTAATGCGAATGATGACTATACCGCATGATTTTAAGTGGTCTAATATTGATTTTGACAGCCTTAATAATCTATCCGATGAAGAAAAAAAGAAATATTTAAAACAAGAAGAGTTAAATATAAGACATTGTATTGGAGAAGCAGTCCCAACTAGAGTTTTTGAGCAAATAGCAATAAATATAAAAAAAGTTCTAAAAAACAAGGTATTGTCAGTTAATGAAATAGATAAAATTATTCAAGAATATAATTTACTTGATAAAGAAATTTTAAAAGATTTTTTAAAAAACAATATTTATAAATATGATTTAAATACTCTTTATAATATTGCCGAGCTTGCGAATATAGAAAGAATTGATACGAAAGCATATTTTACAAGAGAAGATATTGTGTTTAATGTTATAAACAAATTGCCTGAATTTAAAAATAAAAAAATGTTAAGAATATTAGAACCATCAGTCGGTATAGGAAATTTTATACCCCTTTTATTTAAAAAATATGAATATATTGGAGAAGTGATTTTAGATGTTATTGATATAGACAATAATTCACTTGAAATATTACAGATACTACTTTCTAAAATTAAGATACCAAAAAACTTTGTTATTAGTTTTATAAAAAAAGATTTTTTACTATGGGAAAATGAGTATAAATATGATTTGGTTATAGGTAATCCACCATTTGGAAAAGTTATAAATGACAAAGCTTTACTGGAAAAATATAAGTTGAATATGTTTAATCAAAATACAAATAATTTGTTTTCGTTTTTTATAGAAAAATCATCTAAGATTTCAAATTATGTCTCCTTAATAGTTCCAAAAAGTTTAATAAATTCCCCAGAATTTAATCAAACAAGAGAACTTTTGGAAACTTATAATCTACATTCATTAACTGATTATGGAGAAAAAGCTTTTAGGGGTATTAAAATTGAGACGATTAGTTTTGTTTTAGATACATCTCAAAAAGAGAAGTTGGAAAAAATTAAAATTGATAGTTATATTACAAATAGTATTATTTATCAGAAAAAAAGCTATATTTTCTCAAAGGATTTTCCATATTGGCTAATTTATAGAAATAGTTTTTTTGACGCAATCGTTGAAAAAATGGAATTAGATATTTTTGAAAGTTTTAGAGATAGACAAATTACAAAAAAACATACATTGAATAGTGGAAAAATAAGAGTATTAAAGTCAAGAAATATTAATAATAATAAAATAAAGAATATAGATAATTATGACTGTTTTATAAATGAAATAGATAGTTTTATAGTATCAAAATACTTAAATCAAAATGATATAGTGCTAATACCAAATTTAACATACAACCCAAGAGCAACATTCCTGCCAAAAAATTGTATTGCTGACGGTTCGGTAGCACTACTTAAAGCAAAAGAAGATATAAAAATTACACAAAAACATTTAGAGTATTACAGTAGCGAAGAATTTACTGAATATTATAAAATTGCAAGAAATAGAGGAACTAGATCATTAAATATAGACAATAATTCAGTAAAATTTTTTGGGTTATTAAGGGAGCTGTAATATGTTAGAAAAAATTAAAATTTTTTTTAGTAATTTTGACTTTGACATCAGAAAAAATAATAACGCAAGATTTATGGATCAAAAAGTCACTCCCGATGTTTTATGTATTATTGCAGACTGTATTATAAATTATATTGAAAATTATAATGATAATATTGAATTTAGCTCAACTGATATTTGGAAATATGAATATTCAAATAATAATGTTAAAGATATATTTGGTAAAACAGATGTTAATAATCCAAATGCAAAAAATGAATATGATAAATTTTTTCAACAGCCATTAAAAGCTTTAGCAAATGCTAGAATTTTAATAGAAAGAAAAGATGGTAATAAAATTTATTTTTCTATTTTAAATAAAGAAATTTTAGAATACATTTCTATAAAAGAAAAGCATTCATTAGAGTTTTTAAATATTTATCTCGAAAAAGTTTTCAGAGACAGTGATATTTGGAACTTATTTGAAGATTTCTTTGAAAACAATACAAAAAATAAATTTGATATTTTAAAAAATAAATATGAAAATTTTATAATTGCAAATACCCCAATAAATGGAAAAACAGAAGTAAGAAGAATATTTACAAAAATTTTAAATCCACTAAGTTTTGTAAGAAAAAAACATGGAACAAGCAAGGGAAGATTTTCAAAAGATATTATTTCAAAAGATGAACTAATGTACAATAGAAAAAATTGGCGGGATACTTTAAAGAAAAAAAATGAGACAAGAGACGAACATAATATTCGAGTAAATACCCAAAAAATCAGACAAGACGCTTATTTAAATTATAGTTTAAATAAGGCAAAAAATATTATTAAAAAGCTACATTCTCCAATTAGTGAAGTTCAAGATAGTTTTGCAAACGGCGAAGCGACACAAATACATCACATTTTTATGAAATCAGAATATCCACAATTATCAACATTTATTGAAAATTTAATATTATTAACGGGTACTCAGCACAATGCAAAAGCACATCCTAATAACAATACAAATATTATAAATAAAAATTATCAGTTAACTTGTCTTTTAGCAAAAAGTGAATCAATAGAGAAATATAATACTGTTTATTCAAAAGATGATTTTCTTTATGTTTTAAAAGTTGGATTAGATTATGAGTTTTCAAATAATATTGAGTTTAGTGACTTGCAAAATAAATTAGTTGATTTATATAATGATGTATCATAAAAGTTAAATATATAACATTTAGCTTAAATAATCTAAAAATTTTCAATCACTTTTTTTGTCTCTTCGTATCCTATTTTTATCAAATTTTTCATCTGAGACATATCAATGGCATTAAATTTAGAGAGATCTGGTTTTATAATGATATCCGCCTCTTTGATTTGAATCTTCTTGTTTGTTTTTACCAAAAAATTAAAGCTGTTATATAAAATCTCTATAACATTACCGGGTCTTTTATAGGCATGTTCACAAATAAGGTCTACGCCGATTACATAATCTACATTTTTATCTTTTAGACAGCTAAGCGGTATATTTTCGACGATTCCTCCGTCTACCAAAAATCTGCCGCCAAGTTCTATCGGGACAAAAATTCCCGGCACACATGTAGTCGCCATAACTGAATCTGCAACACTGCCTTTATCCAAAATAACTTTTTCACCGGTCGTAATATCGGTTGCTACCATACTAAGAGGTATCTTTGCATCCTCTATATTTTTTTCTCCGATGTTTCGTTTTATCATCTCTCCAATTTTATCATTTGATAAAATACCGTATTTTGAGAGCGTAAGTGATGATAAATTTTTCCACTCAAATTCCAAAACGATTTTTTCTATCTCTTTTGCGCTTACTCCAAAGGCATATAAAGATGCCACTATCGCACCTGCACTCGTACCGCTTATGGATTTTATCTTTACATGATGTTCATCAAACGCTTTTAAAACTCCGACATGTACTGCACCCAAAACCGAGCCGCCGCCTAGTGCCAGAGCTATTTTTTTATTTTTTGATTTATGCATTTTCTCTCGTTTTATATTCTGATAATGAAAAATTGTATCTAAAAATTGATTAAACACAAAACTTAAAAAACTGTTACCATATTACCCATTTTGTAAATCTATTTGCTTTAAAAGTAACTTTTCTTACCAATGCTATGTTCATGCTATTTTTCTGCTTTAGGATTAGAGTGTTTAAAATTCACAGGGGGAAATAAAATGAATAAAAAATTAGTATTGAGTACGATTACTATCGGACTTCTGGGTTCACTCCATGTAAACGCTGCAGAAGATTTAAGCAGTATGTTTTCTGAGGGTAAAGCAAGCGGACAGATTAGAGAGTTTAGCATCTCTAGAACTATGGATTTAAGCAATCCTACTGCAGATGAGTATACTCGTAACGCTAATGCAGTCGGCGGATACTTAAAGTATGAGACAGGAGCACTAAGCGGACTAAGCTTTGGAACTGCGTTTTATACGACAAACGGTTTTTTAAATGAAAGTCCTAAAACAGATTATACAGAGGTAGATCCGACTCTTCTTGGAAAAAACAATGAAAACTACTCAATGCTCGGAGAAGCGTATATTCAATTCAAAGCAGGCAAAACTGCTTTTAAAGCAGGTCGCCAAAAACTAGACACTCCGATGCTTGGAAGTGATGATGCAAGAATGCTGCCGAACTTATTTGAAGCATATGTGCTTACAAATACAGATATTGCAGACACGACTCTTATGGCTGCACATGTAACAAAATTTGCTCAAGGAACATTCGGTCGTGCTTATACGGGAGGAATCTTAGCTGAAACTGCTGGTTACTCTGCACATGACACAAGAAATCAAGTGGGCGAATTTAAAAATATGGGAACATACGCTATAAATGAGTCTACTGAAGGCGTATCTGTACTCTCTGCAACTCATGCAATCAATAAAAATCTTAAAGTTCAACTTTGGGACTACTATGCACCTGATATTATGAATACTATCTACGCTCAAGGCGATGCTTCTTGGAACTGTTTGGTAACAGATATGGTAAAACCTTCTTTATCTCTTCAAGCTATTAAAGAAGATGCTATCGGCGATGATTTAATGGGGAAAATCGACAGTATGTACTGGGCTGCGAAGTTTGATGCAAAGATTCAAAACCTCACACTCTCTCTAGCATACTCTCAAACAGAAGCGAACAGCGCAACTGAAGCTGCCGTAAACAATGCTATCGTATCTCCGTGGGGCGGAATGCCGGCATTTACTCAGGGAATGGTTACACGTCACATGTTTTTAGCAGGAACTGATGCAAGCAAAATTGCTGCAAGTTACAACTTTAAAGATTTAGGTGCGAATGTTTTAGCAACTCTTTATTATGCAAACTTTGATATGGCTAAAAACAATGGTTATACATACAATGATGCAAGCGAAATGGGATTTGATATTATCTTCAAACCTGCAGTTGTAAAAAACTTAGAACTTCGTCTTCGTGCAAACTATGCGGATGATTTCAATGTAGCAAATACGACAGGCGGCTACACAACAGGTTGGGATGAGTACAGATTTATCGCTAACTATAACTTTTAAGGAATAAAAGATGAACAAAGAGACTGTTGAAAAAATTAAGGCAAATCCGGATTACCAAAAGCTTATCTCTACGAGAAACAGCTTTGCGGTAAAACTATCGATTTTAATGCTTGTGGTATATTTTCTATTTATATTACTCATAGCATTTAATCCGGCTTTTTTAGGAACTCCGCTTTCTAGCGGTTCTGTTACTACTGTCGGTATTCCTGTCGGCATGGGCATCATCGTTTTTGCTATCGTGCTTACAGGAATCTACACAAAAAGAGCAAACGGCGAATTTGATGATCTATCAAACAGCGTCAAAAACTCACTTAAGGATCATTAATGCATAGAATTCTCACCTTTTTAATACTTGCAACCGGAGCAATTTTTGCAGCCGATGCAATTTCAGGTCAAGTTGAAAAACAGCCTCTAAACATGTCTGCAATCGTCATGTTCTTAATCTTTGTCGGAGCAACTCTTGGTATTACTTACTGGGCTGCGAAAAAGACTAAAAGTGCAAAAGATTTCTACACGGCAGGCGGAGGAATTACAGGTTTCCAAAACGGTATGGCTATTGCAGGTGACTACATGTCGGCTGCTTCGTTTTTAGGAATTTCCGGTCTTGTTTACATGAAAGGTTATGACGGTCTGATTTATTCTATCGGATTTTTAGTAGGCTGGCCGGTAATCCTTTTCCTAATTGCAGAGCCTCTTAGAAACTTAGGTAAATACACTTTTGCCGATGTTGCTTCTTACAGACTTAAGCAAACACCTATCCGTACACTAGCGGCTTCAGGTTCTATTGCGACTGTAATTTTGTATCTAATCGCACAAATGGTTGGTTCTGGAAAACTTATTCAGCTTCTCTTTGGTCTCTCGTATGAGATGGCGGTTGTACTGGTCGGTGTTCTTATGATTCTATACGTTGCGTTTGGCGGTATGCTTGCAACTACTTGGGTTCAAATCATTAAAGCATTCTTGCTGCTCTCAGGTGCGACATTTATGGCATTTGCTGTTATGGCTCACTATAACTTTAGTTTTGGCGAACTCTTTTCACATGCGACAGAACTTAAAGGTATACAAATTATGAGCCCGGGTGGACTTGTAAGCGATCCGGTCTCGGCAATTTCACTTGCGATTGCTCTGATGTTTGGAACGGCTGGTCTTCCACACATCTTAATGAGATTTTTTACGGTAAATGATGCTAAAGAAGCTCGTAAATCAGTTTTCTATGCAACAGGATTTATAGGCTATTTCTATATACTAACTTTTATCATCGGTTTCGGTGCTATTGTTATGGTATTTCAAAAACCTGAGTATTTGGATGCGGCTAAACATGCTATAAGCGGTGGTTATCCGATTTTAGGCGGAAGCAACATGGCTGCGATTCACTTAAGTCATGCAGTAGGCGGCGACTTCTTCTTAGGATTTATCTCGGCTGTTGCGTTTGCTACTATCTTAGCGGTTGTTTCAGGTCTTACACTTGCAGGTGCTTCGGCTATCAGCCACGACCTTTATGCTTCGGTATTTAGAAAAGGCAGAGTAGACTCTATGACGGAGATGAGAGTTTCTAAAATGGCTACAATCGCTCTTGGTATCATTGCTATCATTGTGGGTATCGCATTTGAGAACCAAAATATTGCATTTGTCGTAGGTCTTGCGTTTGCTATCGCTGCATCTGCAAACTTCCCAATCCTTGTACTTTCAATGTACTGGAGAAGACTGACTACTCGCGGTGCGGTTATCGGCGGTGCACTTGGTCTTGGAAGTGCTGTTATCTTGGTTATCTTAAGCCCTGTAGTGTGGAAGAGCATACTTGGAAATCCGACTGCGATTTTCCCTTATGAGTATCCGGCACTTTTCTCTGTAACACTTGCGTTTGTCGGAACTTGGTTCTTCTCGATTACTGATAAATCTGAGAGTGCAAAAGAGGAACAAGCATTATTTGATGCTCAGTTTATCAGAGCGCAAACAGGTATCGGTGCAGAGGGTGCATCAAGTCACTAACCTTGTAAATCTCGAAAAACTTGTTTTTCGTAGCTTTAGGGGGTTGCAAGGGACATTTGTCCCTGCCACTAAAACGGACTCGTTCGTTTTAGTGCGTAATATTAGTAAATAAAGGATATTTTTTGTGAGCATACAAGATCAAAGAAAACTTATTGAGTCTATTCATCCGTTTGAGCTTCTAAGTTCTACAACTATGGATAATCTGATGAGCAAGATTGACATAGCTTACTATCCAAACGGCACACTCCTCATCTCTCCTACCATCTCATCTATCGCTTTTTACATCATCATCAAAGGTTCTGTTACTGAGTATATTGATGATGAAATTCACAATGTTTACAGTGCAGGTGACAGTTTTGATGCGGATGCGCTAATCTATGGAAAAACAAAAGCAAAATTTGTAGTCGATGAAGACCTTATCTGCTATGAGGTTAAAAAAGAGGATTTTCTTGATTTGATGCAGGATAAAAAAGTGCAAAGCTACTTTCTGCAAGATTTTATTACTCGTCATCAGCAACTCAAAGAGTATGACCAACAGAGTGATTTATCCCCATTTCTTATCTCAAAAGTTTCAGATATATTTCTTCATGTTGCTTGCGTGGTTGATACAGATGAGAGTATCTACGGAGCTTTAAAAAAACAGCAAGAGTTAAGAGCCAAAGTAATTATCGTCAAAGAGGTTGATGGTTACTCGATTGTAACCGATACAAATCTACGCCAAAGAGTTCTTTTAGGCGAAAATGACATAAGCAAAAAAATCGGCTCTATCGCATCTAAAGGGCTAATAACTATAGATGTTAACGACTTTTTATTCAATGCACTTTTGCTTATGACACACAATGCTATCAAAAGAGTTGTCGTTCTTGAAAATGAAAAAATCGTAGGCGTACTGGAGCAGCTGGACTTGCTAAGCTACTTCGCAAGCCACTCTCATCTTGTTGCAGTTCAAATAGATAAAGCCTCAACGCTTAGTGATTTAAAACTGCTTGATCAAGATTTTAAAAATCTCATCATTACTCTTCGTGCAAAAGGTGTAAAAGTAAGATATATCACTAAGCTTATAGCAACGCTAAACTTCAAAGTCTATAAAAAAGTTTTTGAGATGTGTGTAGAAGAGGATCTTAGAGATAAATGCGCACTTATTGTTATGGGAAGCGAAGGCAGAGAAGATCAAACGCTAAGAAGTGATCAGGACAACGCGCTTATCATTCAAAACGGCATAGATACTGAGCTTTTTAAAGCTCCCATGATGAAGCTAAACTCACATCTTCTTGAACTCGGATTTCCAAAATGCAACGGCGACGTTATGGTCAGCAATGAGTTTTGGCGTAGAAATACAAGCTCTTATAAAGAACTTATAGAGAAGTGGACATACGACATGAGCGATGAGAGCGTTCAAAATTTAAGCATCTTTTTGGATGCAAAATGTGTTGCCGGAGATTGCACACTTCTTGATGAGTTGGTAACCTATCTTCATAGCAGTTTTCACTCAAGAGACGATGTTTTAGCACATATCGCAAAAGCTGTTTTAAACTTTGATACACCGCTCTCTCTATTTTCTGGCTTTGTTCTTGAAAAAGAGTACAACAATAGACTCGACCTAAAAAAAGGCGGTATTTTCGCTCTCGTTCACGGTGTAAGAACGCTCTGCCTTCAGTATGAGATTAAAGCGACAAATACAATAGAGAGAATCAAAGAGTTAAACAACATGGGAGTGATTGATAAAACATTTGCAACCGAGCTTATAGAGAGTTTCGACACGCTTAGCTCCATTAGACTCAAAGCTATGCTTGAAGCAAAAACTATAGATGAAGCAAACTATATAAATCCTAGAAATTTAGAGAAAAACCAGAGAGATCTGCTCAAAGACAGTTTTAAAATCATAAATAAATTTAAAAAATTTATGAGTTTTCATTTTCACTTAAATATGGTTGTTTAAGAATGTTTGGATTTATCTCTAGATTTAAAACCAAAGCAAACCGCTCTAAACTAAAAGATAAAAACTTTGAGTTTTTATTTAAAGAAGATACAAGCGGTGAGTATGTTGTATTTGATACGGAGACTACTGGTCTAGATTCAAAAAAGGATGAGATACTCTCTATCGGAGCAGTTAAAATCAAGGATAACAAGATACTGACATCTCAAATTTTTGAAGTTTTTTTACAAAACTCAAAAGAGATAAGTTCAAAAAGTATTAAAATTCACGGGATTCGTCCCTTTGACTTAAAAGATGCAAAAACAACAAAGGAGGGTATTGTAGAGTTTTTAAATTTTGTAGGTTCTAGACCATTAGTGGGCTACTATCTTGAGTTTGATGTCAGTATGGTAAATAAATACACCAAAGAGATGCTTGGCATTACACTTCCAAATAAAATGATCGAAGTCTCAGAAATATACTTCGACAAAACAATTTCAATGATTCCGCAAGGAAATATTGATTTACGATTTGATACAATCTTAAAAAAATGCGGTATTCCAAATATGGGAGTACACAATGCCGTAAATGACGCAATCATGACGGCAATGATATATTTAAAATTAACTAAAGGAAATAAATAATGCAAAGAGAAGTTTTTAAACCAAATAGAGAGTTTAGCAAAAGTGCTAGAATAAAAAATATGTGTGAATACCAAGATTTACAAGATTTTGCAATGAGAGATTATGAGGGCTTTTGGGGAAGTTACGCAAAAGAAAAGTTAGAGTGGATGGAGCCGTTTCACACTGTTTTAGATGAGAGTAAAGCACCGTTTGTCAAGTGGTTTTTAGGCGGAAAATTAAATGTTTCCGTTCAGTGTATCGACCGTCACTTGAACAGCCGCAAAAACAAAGCTGCGATTATTTTCGAGGGCGACAGAGGCGATAAGCAAATCATCACTTATCTTGAACTTTACTACAATGTAAATAAATTTGCCAACTTGCTTAAAAATGAGTTTGGCGTGAAAAAAGGCGACAGAGTAGTAATCTATATGCCGATGATTCCTGAAGCTGCTTATGCAATGCTTGCTTGTGCTCGTATCGGTGCGATTCACTCTATCGTATTTGGCGGATTCTCAGCGGAGGCACTAAAAGACAGAATTATCGATGCAGATGCTAAAGTTGTTATCACTGCTGATGGTGCATTTAGAAAAGATAAGCCTTACATGTTAAAACCTGTTGTTGATGAGGCTCTAAAGGGTGAAACTCCTGTTAAAAAAGTTTTGGTTGTTGAGAGAAACGGCGAAGATGTAACATGGACTGCAGGACGTGACTACTCATACAATGAACTTATCAAACATCAAGACGTAAAATGTGAACCGGAAGTTATGGATGCGGAAGACCCTCTTTTCCTCCTTTACACTTCAGGAAGCACAGGCAAACCAAAAGGTGTTCAGCACAATCAAGCAGGATACATCCTTTGGGCGCAAATGACTATGGAATGGGTATTTGATGTAAAAGAGAATGACACTTACTGGTGTACTGCCGATGTAGGCTGGATTACCGGGCACACTTACATAGTTTACGGACCGCTTGCAATGGGTGCAACGACTATCATGTTTGAGGGAGTTCCGACTTACCCTGATGCCGGACGTCCTTGGAAAATGGTTGAAGAGTATAAAGTAAATCAGTTTTACACGGCTCCGACTGCTATCCGTGTACTTCATAAAACTGGCGAGCATGAGCCTGCAAAATATGATTTATCATCTCTAAAAGTTCTAGGAACAGTCGGAGAACCTATAGATCCGCCGGCATGGAAATGGTACTATGAAGCAATAGGCGGAAGCAAATGTGCTATCGTTGATACTTACTGGCAAACTGAAACTGGCGGACATATCGTATCGCCTCTTCCTGGTGCTACACCTATTAAACCTGCGTGCGCAACATTTCCTCTTCCGGGAATTATGGCTGAGATTTTAGATGAAAACGGTGCTAAAGTTGAAGTAGGCGAAAAAGGTCTTATGTGTGTAACTCGTCCTTGGCCGTCAATGATAAGAGGTATTTGGGGTGATGAGGAGAGATTTGTAAAATCTTACTTCGGCGATGTGAAAAAAGACGGTAAACCTGTTTACTTTACGGGTGACGGCGCTATCTACGATGAAGAGGGTTACATCACTATCACCGGAAGAACGGATGATGTCATCAATGTTTCAGGGCACAGAATGGGTACGGCTGAAGTTGAAGCAGCTATCAAAAAACATCCAAATGTAGCAGAAGTTGCAGTTGTAGGAAAACCTCATGAAATCAAAGGTGAAGGCATCTTTGCTTACATCGTTTTAAAATCAGACAGCGGCGTAGCAGATGAAGTCGAAGAGGTAAAAGCTATCAACAAAGTTATCCAAAAAGAGATAGGAAACATCGCTCTTTGTGATGATGTAGTATTTGTTCCGGGCTTACCGAAAACTCGCTCAGGAAAAATCATGAGAAGAATTCTTCGTTCAATCGCAAAAGGCGAAGAGATCACTCAAGATATATCAACACTTGAAGATCCGAGCATTGTTGCAGCCATTGCTTCTACTGTTCAATCTTGTAAATTATAGAACTTTAATACAGAGGGGAAATATCCACTCTGTATTTACCTCCCAAAAATGCTACAATTTCATTCAAAATACAATTCAAAAGAGAAGCAATGCAACTTTGTGTAGCCCTTGATTTACCTACAAAAGAAGAAAACTTAGATCTGATTCATAAAATAAAAGATTATCCGGTATGGCTAAAAGTCGGTCTTCGTTCATATATCCGTGACGGCGAAGAGCTTTTAAAAGATATCAAAAAAATAAATCCAGATTTTAAGATATTTTTGGACTTAAAACTCTATGACATACCAAATACCATGGCAGATGCCGCAGAGTCTATTATGGGGCTTGGCGTTGACATGTTTAATGTTCATGCAAGCTCAGGAAAACGAGCTATGAAAGAGGTTATGGATAGGCTCTCATGCTATGAAAACCGCCCAATCGTTCTAGCAGTTACTGCTCTGACATCTTTTAATGAAGATGAGTTTAATGATGTATATGGAAGCTCTATAGCGCAAAAAGCAGATCAATTTGCAAAAGATGCACATGAAAGCGGACTTGATGGTGTTGTCTGTTCAGCTTACGAGAGCACATCTATAAAAAATATAACAGATAAAAGCTTTATGACTCTTACTCCCGGAATCCGCCCTTTTGGCGAAGATGCAGGTGATCAGCAAAGAGTTGCAGACGTAGCATTTGCAAAGAGTGCGCATGTAGACTTCATAGTTGTAGGTCGTCCTATCTACAACTCTAAAAATCCTGCCGAAGTAGTTCAAAAAATATTAGAACAAATTTAAAATAATATACAGCTCAAAACCTTTTTTAAGCTGTATATTATGTATATATGATTATAATCTCGGTCTTCAAACGGACGAGTGGGTGAGCGGCTGAAACCACATCCCTGCTAAGGATGCGTATGGGTAACTGTACCGAGGGTTCAAATCCCTCCTCGTCCACCACCAAAAGGCACTTTTGGAGCCTTTTTAATCAATCTTAAATTTTAAACTGTCACTGAAACTGTCACTAAAGATTTCTAAATTAGTATCAATCTTTAGATGATTTTCTTTAATAAACCCTGCATATCTAGTCATAATCATTTGTGGTGATGTATGTCCTACGATTGCAGCAATGTCCATAATTCTAAACTTACCACTGTTTAACATTGCAGTTATAAAAGTGTGTCTAGTGTTATAGATAGTTCTATAAGGTATATTGCAAATTTTTAATAACTCTCTCCAGCGATATCTAAAAAAAGAAACATCATCTATATTTGTACCGTTTTGGTTAAATAGATATAAAGACTTAGAACTTTGTTTTATCTGTTCTCGCAGAAAAGGTTTAACACTCTCAAACATCGGAATATCTCTTATACTCCCTATTGTTTTGGGCGAAGTTATATTTCCTCTTGAAATAGAACGCTTAATTGATATTTTATCTGATAAAATATCGCCGTGCATAAGTCCTAATATCTCTCCGCTTCGCATACCTGTATAAAAAGCTATGCCGAGATAGTTCTTAAGCATATCATCTGCATTTTTTAAGACCAGTGATATTTCATCAGTCGAAAACGGATTTATAGCTTCTTTAGCTTCTTTTGAAAATATGATATCTTTTGCTACATTTTTAGAAATCAGCTCACTATCTAGTGCAATATCTAAAACGCCTTTGATGCAAGTAAGATATTTTTTTTTGCTATCGTTTTTTATATCTCCCAGAGAAAACAAAAAATCTTTTACCATCTGCCTATTGATTTTAGAGACTTCAAAATCTCCAAAATACTGAACAACTTTGCGATAAATTGGTAATCTGTTTAAAAAACCTTTATCTGCATCATGCTCAGTTAAATATTTTTGAAAAAAACATGAAAACTTCTTGCTCTCAAATTTTTGCAAAGATAGCTCATTCTGTTTTTTAGAAATCCAAGCAGGCAGATATTTTGTCTGCATGTATTTTAAAGGTTTCTCAGTCTTTAAAACTTTAGTGCTTTCTTCTTTTGTTTCAACACTCCCATCTTCAAAGAACAGCTGATATCTAATATACCAATGTTTTCTACTGCCTCTATCCAAAATCGAGGCTTTTAAATCAATCACTTTTTTATCTCCTTTCTTAGGAGATTTCACACCGTCTACAATTAACGACATAATTTTAGCCTATTTTCTATCTAGCAAAGACTTAAGCTCATCATCAATTTGATTACCTCTTATCCAATTTTCTAAAGCTTCAATATCCCAAAGTACCGCTTTTTTGGTTTTTGATGAGTTTGGCGGAATAAAATAGTGAACCTTCTCTATGAATTCTTTTCCCATTCTTTGGCAAAAGTAATCGGTGCTTAAATCAAATATAGTTGGTAAATTTTTAGTTTGTATGTATTTTTTCATTTTGTATTTCCTCACAAAATTGGCATTTGTATTTTTTCAAATGCACTTATCGGGCCAGTGTAATTTTGATTAAGAGAGAATTTCCAACCACTGTTTGCCAAAATTGATTGTGTTACTGTAACACCTGAATTTTCCCGTGGGAAATTTTGAGAAGCAACTAATACATTTCGGTTCTCGGAGTTATCCGACTTATCGGAAATTACATCCAACCCCTCATAAAGCCCTATATTAGAGGTTCTCGGAGTTATCGGACTTATCGGAGCAGTATTTGCGATATCTTCGTATATAGTCTCTACGGCTCGTGATTTTGTAGAGGTGGTAGTTTCTATTAGAGAGTATAGCTTTTGATTGTTTCTATCGCCTCTTTCAAATTTCCATAATTTACCCTCATTGTTTTTGATAACTTTTGCCGCTTTCTCTTTATCATATCCAAGATCTGTAAGATTTTTTGACAACTCACTCCACATAGGTTTATTGCGTGATGATTTTAAGAACTCTACAGTCTCTTCTATCATCTCGTCCATCTCTTTAGTCTGTTTTGCATAGCTAAGATCTAGTTTTGTAAGAGTATGATTATGAGCGTTATAACTAAATGCTATTTCTTGCAGATCGCCTGCTCTAGCTTTGAACGGTTTTAGTATCAAAGCATTCTTGTCATCATTTCGCTTGAGAGTAAATGCATTTGATGTGTCCTCTTCAAATGCAGAAGAGCCTGCGTAATCACTTGTAAAATCTTTTTGAGCTTTATTCTGATGATGAAGAAATACCACGGTAGCACCGTTATTTCTCAATGTTCTAAGTATCTCCATCACTGGTGATACATCTTTGTTTTTATCTCTATCTCCGGAGATAAAGTTTTTGATACTGTCAAAGACAATTAGAGAATCTGTTAAATCTTTTTTTTTTAAAGCATTTATGATCTGCCAAAGTTCGCTTTTGCCAAGTCCTACAAAGTATCTAAACTTTGTGCCGTGCTGTTTTTTTAGATGATGGATATTTCTGTCTTTCAAAGTAGATTTACTGTTATCCCCGTCTATGTAATAGACCTGTTCTATATTTTTTTGCATTAACATCATATTTGCAGCTGCAACACTTAATAGACTTTTACCTGTTCCTGGGCGAGCTGAAATCATTGTTATTTCATTTTTAACTAGAAAATTATCCATTAGATACTCAAATTTGACATTTTCAATTTCATCAAAAACTATATCAAATTTATCAAAAATATCATTACAAGCTTTGTCGTCTATACTTTTAAGCTTAGCAAATCCATCAACGCTCTCAAGCTCATCTTTGAGTGTATTTAGTTTGTCAATGAGTTTTACATCAAACTTTTGCTGCAGCTCAAGAGAAGTAAGATGTGTTTGCCTTGCGATACTGTCTTTTTTAAGCTCTTTGACATATGAGAAAAGATTTGCTTGCGAAATAGCATTGGCAGCTAAAATCTGCAACATGGTATCATCATCTACTTTAGGAAACTTACGCTTTATAAACTCTTCATCTATCGGCAGATCTTGTTTGTTTAGTTTAAGCATTGCATCGTAGATGAGCTGATGCATCGGAAGATAAAAATCTTCTACATGTAATATTTTTGAAATATCTTGCAGTGCTTGCGGCTCAAAAAGTATCGAGCTTAAAATGCTTTTTTCTATGTTTGTATTATAATTTTGTTGATTCATTTGTTGATTCCTTCTGAAGAAATAAGGTTTATGTTAGATGATATTGTTTGAGTCATGCGATTCCTTCAAATAGGTACAGTTGAGGGCTTTTCAAAGTTTTTTTAGTCTTTTTTTTATATCTATTGCCTACCCGTACTTTGTTTTCATCTTCAAAAGGCGTGACTTCCACATAGAAGTTGTACAAATTACTAAAAGACAGGCTCAGAGAAGATTCGTTTTCTTCTTCAAATTCGTAAAAATCTTCTTTATCTTCAAATTGAAATTCGTTATCAGTATTGTAGATTGTAGGGGCGTTTTGTTGTGCGCTGCGGTAAATACTTTGGCATAAATCAAAAAAGCTTTTTTTGTCGTTATTCTCAATAAAAAACCTAGTTTTAGCTAAAACTGCATTCTTAAAATGGCGTGCATTAGCACTTTGATAGCCCGTCAAAATGCCCTGACAAAGTGCTCTTATGTCATTCTCTCCACCACTAAACCATGTGTATTTGGCGTTTCCGAAGAGGCGAAATGCTTCGCAGAGCGAGGTTCTTAAGGGTGATGTGTCATGAGCAAAGTCCTCGACTATCGATGAAAGAGGCTTTTCCTCATTTGAAAACTTGTTTTTTATCAAGCTTAAAATTAGCTTGTTTTGGTTAAAATCCACACTTGATGGAAGCATTTCTTATCTCCTTGTTGGTTGGATTTGCGTTTTTGTTACTTCAAGCCCAAGAGCATAGATCTCGTTGTAGTGCAGCTTTCTGACTATATAGTTATAGTTTGTTTTTTGTAAGATTTTTGCAACATCTTCTCTTGCCATTTCAAATAAGAGAGATTGATCTTTTAGAAGATCTTTTAAGATTTCTTCTCTGTTGTATTTTACGGACAGGGCTTCTTGCCAGTTCCACATCTTCATATTTAATGTTCCATATGTTAAAATTATCTATCACAATGTTGATATTTTGTATTGTAGTGAAATATTTTGCATATTGTCAATACAAAAGTACATCTTTGTGCAAATTATTACACATAAAGGTTTTTATGCTTCATCAAAGACTCAAAGAGTCAAGAATAAAATCAAATCTAAGTCAAATTGGACTAGCTGAAATTTTGGGAATTTCCAAAAGAACTATCATTAATTATGAAAAAAATGAACAAGAACCAATTATTAGCACATTAGAAAAAATTGCAAATATTTGTAAGGTTAATTTAATTTGGTTAGCAACAGGGAAAGGTTTTATGGAAAACAATCAAGACAGGGATAATTTTATTCAATCAAAAATAGAAACATTCTATGAGCTTGTAGCTATAATAAATCCAAATACGCTAGATGATACAACAAACAATGATTTAGAAGCCTATAAAAATGATATTGTAAAAATTGATTTAATTAATGTATATGATAGTGATATAGATAGATTATTTGCTTTTATTTTTCTAAGAGAAAAGAAGATTATTTATGTGGAAAGTGGGCGTATGAATTTTTCTGGCGGTGGGAGCAGTCTAAAAACTTTTGGTATTTGGTTAATTAACAATAAGCTTATGGAAGCAACATGTTTAAATTTTATGGATGAATGTCACTATAAAATTTTTGTAGAAAATTTATCTGAAAAGCAGAAATTTATGGAATTGCCGCTTTACTATAATAAAATTCCAAATTTTGAAATGTCAATTTTTCCAACTTTATTCAAAAATTGGAAAAATGGTTATTTTAACGATAAGCCGTATCAAAATATAATTCAAAGAATTAAAACAAAAACGATACTAAAAAAGAAGTCGGAATAAATAATCTTATCCATTAAAGCTCTTTGCCCATTCCAATAGTTCATTTTTTTTATAAAATATTCTTTTCATTGCAGGGTATCGTTTAACAATGTAAAGCCCTTCTTCTATGATTTTTTTGTCTCTCCACATCTTCATAGATGATGGATCAACATCCAATAATATAGCTGCTTGCCTTTCACTAATAAATTCTTTTTCCATATGTAAAACCTTTAATCGTTTATTTATCTAATTCAAATTTCTATTTTTAGATAAGATGACCTTTTTTACTGATTCCTGTTCGTTTCTCTTTTAGTTCCTTGATCGCCCGATTACATCTTGAAATATTTAAAATTGAGCCTGCAATCATTAACCCAATCGCCAGTATTCCGACTGTCGAAATTAAAAGAGGATTATTTGCCAGAATAACGATAAACACCTCGACGACAAGCAAAAAAATGCCGCTCATTACAAAAACCCAAGTAGGCGCCCTTAATATATTTTTCATGTTGTGTTGTCCTTTTCTCTTATTCATAATTTTTGTCATCTGAAAATCACATTGACTTATTAAAATTAAATCATTATAATTTTATTTGCGATCAAAAATTTGTTTATAAATTCGATGGAGTGGCAACAGCTCAAGGGATTAATTACCCCTTGAGCTTTTTTTTTGCCCTCCAAAGAATTTATAAACGGGGGTTCTTTATGGATAAGCTTTTGATCGCAATCTTGCTTATGTGCGTTTTTGCACCGTTACTTAGGTAACGCCAAGGGGTTTTTACCCCTTGCCCCCTAAAAACTCTCATCATCAATACTTCAACAATAAATTTTTAAATAACTTTTTTCCCGCGGGAAATTTTATTGTTCATTTTGCTTCATCTCTGCAACTGCCTCAGAAATTGTTTTGACACTTTTTTCTGCTTTTTGAACTTTATCCTGCAAAACTTGTTTTTCTCTTCTTGCATCATCATTCTGTATTGGAGCTTGAGCAACTTCACTCTGCGCTATTGGTTGTGGTTGTTTTTCTCTATGTTGTATAACTTGTGATAGTTGCTTTTCTGCTGTATCGTTCATTTCATCACGTTTTGGATGCATTTTTTCCCAAGTTTGCAAATCTTTTAATTCTTGAGTCGAAAACTGGTCAAGCTTTTCAGTATTGATTCTAGTATCAGCTGCGGAGCTTGCCGGTATCTTTGTACCTACAAGCCCATCTTTTTGTGCTTTATCGTGCGTTGCCTCGATTTTCTCATAATCTTTATTTTCAATTTTATTAATCATTTTATCAAACTCGCCCTCAAGTCCTATAGCTTTTGCAGTGCTATCAAGAATCGGATTTTGTTTGAGTGTACCCCAAACTCCGACTTCATCCTTCGCATGATAAAAATTCGCTTGTATCCTATCTTTGCCGTCATCGATTTCATCTTTTGTATCTACTTTATTTCGTTGCGTGAAGTGCTGCATATCGCCGCTTGCATCTGCTTGTTTTTCTTCATGCGCTTGATGATATCTCTTTGTTATACCGTCGTTGATATTTGCCATATCAGAGTTGTTTTTTGGTACATTGCTTGTGTTTTTAATAACATCCGGAACTATGGCTTCAACTCTTTTTTCAACATCCGTTGATTCAGTTTTATATTGCTCTTTTTGTAGCTTGAATTTGTTTTCAGATTTGCCGATAACATCTTGAGCTTTTTGCACTTCATGCATGTCTAAATTAAGATTATTGCCGCTAGCTGCTTCAAAAGCTCTTGTTGTTTCGTCAGCATGCCTTCTATCTCGCATTTGTTCTACTGCAATCTTACCCGCACCTAATAAATCTGTTTCTTTGATTTTTGAGAGTTCAGGGCTGTTATCGATATAGCTATTTAGGGCATCAGGAAGTAAATCATGTGTTACTGCTAGACCTTGGCGTGATGTAATATTATGAAGCTTGGTAATTGATTCGGAATCGTTCCACGATCTCACATAGTTATCAGCTTTTGCAAGAGTATCAGAATCGTTAAATCCGCCTGTTTTTTGAGCTTGTTTCGCAAGTCCAATAGATAGATTTTCGCTCTCGTTGATAGAGTTAGTAAGATTTTTTGAAAAAGTATCGCCGAATGTTTTAGCATCATCACCGCTTATGACCGTGCTAAAATCTTTTCCATCAGCTGTCTTACCCGTTACTGTGTAGCCTGTATTCATGCTGCCTTTTGACGATAATCCCGTGAGGAGAGAAACTCCATCGGGTGATCCGACTGTAAAATTTACATTGCCGCCTGCGCTTGCGCTACTATCACTTGAAAAGTTAAATTTATGCCCATTGCTTGACATCTCTTTTAATGAGTTTGTGATACTTTCTTGCGTTACTTTAGTGAGAGCCTCTCCAGTTCCATGCCCCCATGTATTTGTATCTGAGAATGTATTTGTATCAATATTCATGCCGCCTGCACTTGATCCCTTCGTCAAGCTGTGAGCAAAGCTTGAATTAAATGCGTTGCTATTTTGCGCAAGTTCTTGACGAGTTGTACCTGTGCTTGCAGAGATATCGTTTACGAGACCTGCAGCAATTGTGGAATCTTTTACCGAAGTGATTTTCTCACCTTTAGCATCGGCAGTAATTTGACCTAATCCTGCGGAGTCAGATGTCTGTGTTCCAATTCCTTGAGCATTTGTTATTTTTGTTCTCATGGAACCGTCTTTGGCAACATGCGAGCCTCTCCAAGAATCGTTTCCGAGATAGTCGTGTGTACCATGCATGTCCGTCGCACTAAACTTCCCGAGAGAACTGTTCCCTACGCTTATGTTTCCGCTTGCAGTTTGCGCAGCGGCAGACGATGCAGCACTACTTGCAACCGCTCCAGCACCGCTAAAGAAGCTGACAAATCCGTTTTCGGATTTTTTAGCGATTGAATATGCCAAAACAGGAATCATCGTGCCAACATATCCGATTAAAGCTATTAAAAGTGCTAAATCCTTGTGCATCGTGTGGGTTCTGAAAAAAGTGAGACCGCCGTCAAGTTGCGGCCAAATCAATTGAGACTCTATCACAATAAAAGTCATAGCATTTAGTATGATGGCAAGCGGAGTCCAAAGCACCATAGTAAAAAGCAGGGTAAAGCCCATTTTAATATGTCCTAAATCGCCGTATATCACGGATAATAAAACAAGTAGTATAAAAATACCAAGTACAAGAACCGTTAAAATTGCCTTGTAAAGCGGCAGGTTTTTTTGAGCCATTTGCCCCATAGCCGTCAAGGTTTGTTGCTGATTTGCTTCCGCTGCCGCATTTGCATATGCTAATGCCTGCGCATCTCCACCAGTCACAAGTGCGGTTGCCTTGATGCCATCTTTTGTCATGTTGATGAGAGTTTGTTGCATCAAATAATCTTTTGAATTTTTAGAAATTCCAAACATAAGTTGTGATGTTGCTGCCATTCCGCTTTGGTATTTATCTTGACTTATTCCCATTTCTTTAGCCAAAAGAGGCTCTAATATATCAATTTTTTGTCTGACATCAGTATCAACCATTAAATCCCAGGCTTCGTGGCATTGCATATCTGCTCCGTTTGGATTTGCAGCACTATAATAAGGTGTAAGGTAGCCTGTCACACGCAAATCTGCCTTCAAAAAAGTGCTGAAACTTATCACATCTGATGCCATTTCATTCATGCTTATTGCCGAGAGGACGCAGTTGTTGATGTATTCATTAAAGCTTCTCGTAGTGTAGCCGTCTGCAGCTACAAGCGATTTTACATTTAACGGTGCCGACATCGTGAAGCCTAACCCGACTTCAGTATAGTCAAGCGAATGCGGAGTGGCGAACGCAGTTTGAAATCCATGTGCCAAGTTTCTTTCAAGATTTGTAAACAAGGAGAAAGTTTCGCCGATTCCTATCGGAACATTGTTGACTACGAAAGTTTGTCCGGTTACTTCATCCTCCACGATGTATCGCTTTGTGGAGGATGAGAAAAGCCCCATAATAATGGTAATTGTGAACAGATATTTACCCATCGCAACCGCCATATCGGAACTACCCGCACCGCTTGCAGTATTTTTTATCATCAGTAAAAGCCCACCGACGGCAACGGCTGATTTGAAAATATAATCATCCTGAGACAAAATCGTTACGCCTTGAAGCACTTTATAAAATAATTCGCCATAACCCCATGTATAAATGGATGGATCTGCACCAAATAAACTTCCAGGCAATAAGACAAATAATAAAAACCATTTTTTCATGTTTACTCCTTTGTATAATTCAAAATTCTACATTCCCATACCAGAGCTTCTTAGCTGCTCTTTTTCAATACTTATATCTTCCAATGCTTTTTCTTGCAGAGCCGCATCTTTAACTTTTTGGTTTTCTTCACTTTGTTGTTCATCTTTTTGAGTTTGCATTTTAAACTCATCAAAAAGTGGCTCATCATCTTTGAGTTGTAATGTTTTAAAAATCTCAAGCTTCATTTCTAATCTCTCTTGAGTATCAGTATCTAAATTACTGTTTTTAAGCTCAATCGCCGCTGTTCTAAAATTCCCATTTTCTATTAAAGTTTCTATTTTTGTTTCAGTCGCAGTTTCTAGCTCTTCTTTAAAAAACTTACTTTCTAATATCAATTCTTTTTGCAGATCTAGTTCTATGCTCTCAAATCGTGCTTCGATTGCAGCATTTATTTTTAATTCTATGCTACGCATATCATGCTCTTCAACACCTTGTTCTACTAAATTCATAGCTCTAAACACATCATTTTGGGCAACTGCATTCTCTATCTCATCAATTTTAGCTTCGTACTCTCTTTTTTGCTCTAGCTGCTCCTTAAAACCATCTACAAAACTTATCATCCTTGAGTTTCTATTTTCTAATTCTTTATCATTTGTGCCATCGTGTTTCTCCATGAGCTTATCAAATTGCTTTTCTATTATCAAATCAGCCATAGCTCTATATTTTTCATCTTGGTAACTTAGTCCTTGGCTTTTTAGTTCGTTTGCCATACCTAAAGGAGTATCCAATCCAAACTTTTTGATATTTTCTTCAAACTGTAAATGTGTATGCTCCTTTACCATTACCTCAAGGTAGTCTTTGCTTTTTATATCTAATGCAGCGGCGTATAGATCTATCTTTATCTGTTTTTCAACTAAACTCTCTTGAGGGAACTCTTTTTCATGCTTTTGGTCAAGCAGCTCAAGAGTGTCTATATCTTTTTTATAAGCGGCAAACATCTCTGCTCTTGTTAAATCTCTAAAATAATTCTCTTGCTGCTCACTTGAGAGTTTTGATGTGTCAATACTAAGCAGATGCTCTGTCGGATTTATATTTACGGAGTTAAAAGTAGTGCTATTTTCATTTATATACTTTCCGACTTCAAGCGTATTCATTTTGCTAAAATCAACATCTTCATACAGTTTATCTGCTATTTTTTGAGCAAAGTTCATCTGTTTATCGCGTACTTGCGGTTTAGCTAGTTTGTAATTATCTAAATTTTCTTGCTTCCATTCATTGAGGTTTATATTGCTAAATCCTCTAAATTCATCAGTTTTTTTGAAGTTGATAATTTGCTGTTTAGTTTCTATTTTTTCAATACTAAACTCTTTTTGCAAATCCTCTCTTTTAAAGCCTGCGTTTTTAAGTGCACTAACTGCTACTTGTTTGTCTTTATCTACTACATGGCTAATTCTCTCTATCTTATCTTTTTGTTCCGGAGTAAACTCAGGACTTTGGATTGCTTTTGTTAAAAGTGCATCAAATTTTTGTTCATTAGCTCCTTGCTCAAGCTTGATGCCGTCTAACTCTATTTTTTTTTCATCAGTAGAAAAATATTTTGTATCAATCCCATATTTTTTTAAAGATGATTCCGTAATATCATCATAAGCTTTTATTTTCTCTCTCAAGCCGTCAAGCCGCTCTATATTTGTTTTTTTCTCTTCTTTTGTTATCTCATTCGATTTTGCGGCTTTTTGAAAGTACTTGATTCGAGATTCTACAACATCAACAAGAGCTTTTCTTGTATCGTTTGCAAAAATCATTTTATCAAGCTTGTAGTGATTGTTTAGTGTAATACCGTCTATCCTTTTTTGCGGTATCTCAAAAGGTTTATCTACTCTTGTATTTAAGTGTTCAAACCTACTATAAAGCTCTTTTGAAATTCTAGGCTCATTTTCACTATTCCACTCTTTGATTTTTTCTTTATTCTGCGTAAACCACTTGTTTATGGTAGTATCATCCTTGAGATGTTTTGAAGAGAGTTCAAGCCCTTTATCGGTAGCTATTTTATCTGCTAAAAAAAGTTTTTGATTTTCATCAATGAATGATTTAAATTGTTCCACATCTTTTGGAACTTCGCCTAAATTGTATTTTTCTGATAGCTCTACAGAATCTTTATAATATTTTGTAAAAGTATCAGCATATCTGTTCTTCGCATTTGTCATAAATTCATTGTATTTATCTGCGTGTTCTTCGAAAAAGCCTTTGATTTTATCTGCAGAGTTCAAAGTCTTTTCATTTATAGGTAATTTATAAGCAGCTGCAATTTTTTTAATCAAGTATATATTTTGATTTGCAAATTTGCTTGTAGGCATATCGCCTGTGAAGCCTGCTATTTGCTTCGCTTCAGAGAAGTAAGATTTGTCTTTATAAGAAATTTCATATCGATCTGATTTATCTCCGGCAAGCTGTTTTGTGTTTTCGTAAAATCTCATCTTAAGTTCAAAAAGTTCATCTTTGAACATTTTTACACCCTCACCGCCAACATCTTTAGTCGTGAGAATTATATGTGCGTGTGGATTGTCCGTATTTCTATGTATGGCAAATGTATAATCAAAGTTTTTATGAAATTCTTGGGAAAATGTATTGACAGTTTTAGTTATTACTTTTGAAAATTCATCATTTGTCATTTTTATATGAGAGTTTGGAGAAAAAACCAGCCTGCGCTCACCAGTGATATCTTGCATCATCAATTTTGCTTGAAAATCAGAAATTTCATTTCCGCTTCTATCGTATAAAATGCCACCTGAGCCTTTTACTTCATCTCTGGACATGTAGTCGATATGTTTCTGCGCTCTTAGTGCTGTAGCTTCGCTAGATTCATCTTTAAAAGCACCGTCTCTCATAATGTAGTCTATAGCTTTAGTCGCTCTTATAGAAGCTCCTTTGCCGACTGTGTATGCTGACTTGAAGAAGTTATCCGCTCCGGTCATTTTTACTATTGCAAAATTTGCGATAACAGGTGATGTAGCAAACGATGAAGAACTAGAAGCTGCAGCAGAAGTTGATATTGTTGTGCTATCTGATGAAGTTTGTACTTTTGCAGCTGCAGGAGTTGATGCAGCCACATCAGCAGTTGATATATTTTTAAAAGATGCATTTGAGTAGATGACTGCGAGCTAGTATTTGTACTTGAAGCAGTATTCCCAGATAAATTACTGCCTAGTTTGTAATTATTATCACTATGAGTATCTGTACTTAAATCTATACTCGTATTAACCACACGGGCATGTGCTTGTTTAAATTTTGGAACATTTTCAAAAACGAAATCTTCATCAACTTCATCATCAGATTTTCTTTTTTTTCTTTGCTTTTCTCTGATATTCCAAAGTAACAATTCTTCTTGATTCATCATAGCACCTTAGTTTATGCTGCAAGTTTCGATTTCCGGTAAATCATCTTGAATTTCCATTTTTTCGTCTGCATCTGACACATCATAATAATTTTCCAACTCTTCTTTTATATCTTTTAGTTCCGCTTTTAATAAAAGATTTTGTTTCTCTTTTTGCGAAATAGTGCTTTGATAAATAGTTATAAGTTGCTGATTGTTTTTTAGTGCAATTTGCAATTTGATTCTCTCAAAAATTAGAAAAGCTATGACATTTCCAAAAATCAATCCCTCAAAAATATAATTAATCATCATGTCATTGAAGAGCCAAAAATATATATAAAATAATCCTTTTCCGATAATCGGAATCTGGTAGAGCATCGTTGCAAAGTCTTCACTAAAAATTCCAAAAGCAAGTGGTGTTACGATGTAAATTATATGAAGCACAAGTATAAAAAATACCGTTGCAATAAATTTAAAATTTAAAATATTCGCAAGATTTGAAAATATTTTTTGCATTTTATTTCTCTATTACATTGTCAAAAAATGTTTTATTATTTTTTGGTTGCAGCGAATCTACTTCATGATTATTTGTTAATTTTTTTGCTTCCGAAACATAAACAGAGATTTTTTTGTCTTTTGCTTCTTGTGTCACATTTTCGCTAAAATCATTTCTGATTTTTAATTTTAACAGATGAAAGTTTGTTAAAGCGTATAACAAAATCCGCGTGAGAATTTTAATTATCCGTTCATTACTTCTGTCAAGATTTTCATTCATGTTCTGTTCCATTTTTTCAAGCCGTTTTATAATCTTTTCCTTTTTTTTTTTTGATTCGTTGAAGTGTTCGACTATAATATTTCTTACATATTCGCTCTTAGAAGTATTGTTTGCTGCGCATATTTTGTTTAGAGTATCCTCTAACTCTTTGGGTACCCGCATAGTTAATTTTTTTTCCATTTGTATCTCCTCTTTTTCTTTTGTATATTCATATTTCGACAGAATTTATTTTTACCGCTAAAGCGGCTTCCATAGCTCTTATAAAGAGCAAGGCAAGTTAAAACGGTATGCTTAAATGTCGGCTTTTTTGTCTTACATTTTTTTGATACTTTCGTTATTTCGGACTTTATCCAGTGGTACATTTAGTACTACATTTTGTAGAACACATTATTTTATTTATATCATAGTGTTGATAGCTCTCCTGCAGTTCGTTTGCCCTATTTGTCAACTCTACAATAAGCTTATTCGCTGCTTCTCGAATTGCATTTGCTTTTAATCTCAAATGTTTTGCAGTGATTAATTCGTCCTTTGCCTCTTCTTCAGCTATTAAAATTGAGAGTGCATCGTCAAAATGCATAAGGTTGTCAAGAAGGAGACTATTTTTATAAACGGTAATAGAATTTTTGTATCTTTTGTCAAAAAGATTTTTAAAATTATTGACAATTCTTGAAATTATTTTATTGATAAGTTCGATATTTCCCATATCGTTATTAATAAATTTTGAGTTTTTTTCAATTGACTTTTCAATATGATTTTGAGTTGTATCGACGACAAAACCATAAAGTTCATCAAACAAATCATATTCGATTATAAATTTATAGTTTCTGCATTTTCGTAAAATTTTTGCAACATCATCTTTTGCAAATTCATAAAAAAGACTTTCACTAATTTCTTTTAAACAATCGTTTATAATTGCATCTTTTGTTTCAAGTTTATTGATTAAATTTTTTTTCCAATCAAATTTAATTTCCTGAAATTTTGACATAGAGTCTCCTTTTTTCATGTGATACCTAATTCAAATTTCCAAAATTTTATAATTTGATTTTTTATAATTATTTGATAAAGTAGAATAGAAATTTGAATTAGATAAAACAAAACAAGGACTAAAAAAATGGAGATAATTTTTATTACAATCGTGATTAGCATTTTTGGTTTGATTATTTTTAGCAGCGGTGAAGATACTTATAAAAATGAAGTCGCTTCTAAAAAAAATGACGATGAAAATTTTTATAAAGACGCAGAAGAAAGTTCTTTTTCTTCTACAGATGATGTCTCTTCTCCTCATTTTATAAATCCAGCATCAGGTGCTCCTATGATTGGAGATGGGATGGATGGAGTTGATACTTTTGGCAATACATTTGGAACTGATGATATGTTTAGTAGTGATGATATTTTTCATCACACGGATATTTAACATGGTAAAAAAACAACTTACGCATATCTCAGAAAAAGAGATAGAAATTTTAGAAGCATTTAGAAAACTAAATCAAAAAAAACAAAAGTTCTACTATAATCAAATTTTAGACGATGCTATAGAAGCAGAAATAAAAACAGATGATAATATAGTTGAGAGATGTAAAATCAGCAGTTTGATCTATGTTGATTTTATAACAAAGTTAAGGAATCAAAAAATATGAAGTATATAGCTTTTATATACAAAGATGAACATGATGACGCTTACAACGCATTAGTACCGGATTTAGAAGGTTGTTTCTCATACGGAGAGACTTTTAAAGAAGCAGCAGAACTTTACTGCGAAGATTTAACACCTCTTCCAAAAGCTTCAACTTTAGAAGAGCTGTTGCAAAGAGATGATTTAGATCTAGAGCCAAACGCAATTCCTCAGTTCATAGATATAAAAATTTAAGATATTGAATCTTTTTTAGCACTTCTCATCGCTGCAATTTTAATATATTTTCCTACAGTCATTCCAAAACTATCTGCTGCCAATTTAACAATTGAGAGTTCGGTAGGCGTAAAATAAACTGCAAATCGGTTTTCTTTTGCTTTTTCTCCTGCTTCTTTTTTTGGGCGACCGCCTTTTGCTTTTTCTACTTGCTCAAATGTTTTTACGGGTTCTTTTTTTTGTGCAAGCATGTCGGTGATTGATTTTTTTGTTGCCATAATTTATTATCCTTTTATAGCGTTATTAAAGAGTTCTAAAAGTGTTAAATATTGTCCGTAAACAGTTTTATAAGCACTGCGAGTTAATGGACTTTCCTGATAAAGTTCCGTAACTGATAGTCCCGTTTCAATTGAATTTCTAAACGCTTTTGACAAACGAAGTTCAAAAAAACTCAAGTCATCAAAATGTTGTGCGATAGCATCTTTCGCTGAATCAAAATCTGTAGGCTTCTCCGTTTTAGTAACAATAACTATAATATTGCTATTGTACTGCTGAATCTCTTCAATTGTTTCAACGGTGCGAACAATAGAATTATAATCAATTGAGCATGGAATCAATACGGCATCACTGGCTTTGATTATATCAATAATACCGGTATCAACAAATCCGCCAAAGTCGTAAACACAATCATCGATTAAATCCGGAGCTGGAGAAATTTTTGCCATGTCGGGATAGATGGATTCGATAACTGAATTGTCATTTGATTGAAGATAAAAATTTAGATCTTTTGCAAGAGAGAAAGATATAGGAGTTTTGCCAACCCCACCTTTTTTATTAATAACTGATATAACCATTTTAAAGCCTTTTAATAGTGTTATTTAACTGTTAAATAATACTGTATTTAAATATAGAAAGTCAATAGTAAATTAAAAAATAACATTAAAATAATACAAATATAACACTTTCATAGCGTTATTTTATTAATACTATAAAAGAGTGTAAGCTCTTAGCCTTTACTTCTAGTAGATTTTTATATAATTCCATAATGTGTACACTAAAAAATTTTAGTATGAAAGTAAAAAATGTTAATTCTTTTTGATTTTGAAAATATCCAGAATACTCACACAGTGGAGGAGATAAAAAATGATATTGAAACTAATAAGAAATGAACAAGAGTATGATATGGCTTTACGAGAAGTTGATAGACTAATGGAACTCAATCCTGCTCTTGGCAGTAAAGAGAGTTATAATCTTGAAGTTTTACTTTTATTGATTGAAAAATACGAAGAAGAAAATTGGGATATTTCGGAACCTGACCCTAGTGCATAAAAGCTATATATTGCTTCTTTACTACTTGCATAATCGTTTTTCCCATACAACAAATCAAACAGTAAAGTGAAGAACGGTAACACGCCCTTTAAGTGTTGCATGCTTGAATTACTTTTAACTCCTTGCTTGATTTACTTCAAAGCATCATTAAACCATCTCTAAAAGTACTTCAGGATGGTTGTTTACAACATTTAAAAGAACTCTTGCGGGTCCTTCTGGGTGTCGTCTGCCTTGTTCCCAGTTTCTAAGTGTATATACGCTAATGTTCATAAGTGCTGCAAACTGATCTTGAGTAAGAGACATCTTAGCTCTTATCTCTTTTGGGTTTGGTTCTTCTATAAAAAACTGTCTACTTGGTTCTTTTTGCCCGTTCATAATCTCTTTTGCTTCTTTTGCGCTTGCTAACAATCTTTCAAAATTTTGTGCATCCATAATTAATCTCCTAAAAATGCTTTTCTTAACATTTCAATCTGTGTATGAGTCAGATTTTCTGTTTTGCTTTTTTCATACACATATATCATATATAGCGTATGCTGCTCTTCGTAATAGTAGTAGATATTTCTTATACCACCACTTTTACCTTTATTATTTAGCTTCCATCTTAGTTTTCTAAGACCTTTTGAAGCAGGTATGACATCTCCTGCCTTTGGATGCTCTGCTAAAAACTTTTGCAGTTCTTGATACTCTTCATCGCTCAAAAGCTTTATAATGTCTTGCGTGTATATTGAGGTTTCTACTATTTCCATGTAAAAAGTATATCTTTTTTAAATATATAAGTCAATGGCTTAGTGTATTACAGCTAATAGCTGGTTAGAGAACTACATCATAAAGTTAAAAACCGATAACTCAGACAACTCCGAGAAGCTTTAAAATAGGGCTTCTCTGGTTTTTATATATTATACTGACAAGACCGACAACTCCGATAAATGGTTGTATAGTATGTTATAATTTTAAAAATATAAAAAAGGGATTTATTATGGCTTATGTTATACGAGATGGAAAACTTGAAAAAGCTCAACCCATAACTAACCTTACTCCTGAGCAAAAAAAAGTATTAAGAGTTAGTACTGCTAAACAATCTTCTAAGCTAAGAGAACTTAAGGCTCAAAAAGAAGCAAGTTGAAAAACATTTCAATAGCTCCCCTATCTGCCCAAGAGCTAGAATCATTTTTAAAAAGATTCTGAGCATATCAAAAAATATATTAGTATTATTAGAGAAACAGCTGCGTGTCAGCAAGTTGTCATATATGAAGCTTATGATTTAAGCAAAGATGATATTTTTGGATTTTTTGCACTTAAAACAACCCATGATGATATTGATAATGTTCAAGGTATTATCGTTGAGTTTTTGTATTTAAAAGTAGAGTATAGATCAAAAATAGAAGAGTTTTCAAATATAAAATATAGTTTTTTACTACTTGACCATATTATAAATATAGCAATAGATATTCAAAAATTAGTAGCTATTAATCATGTTTATTTAGTGCCTATAAACGATAAAATGAGAGCTATATATAACGAGTACGGTTTTGTAAATATTCCTGTTCCGGTAAAAATGAATATGAAGATTACATGGTATTTAATCTTTTAGATGAGGATCCTACGCTGCTATAGATTATAAAACTTGAAATAGTAAAAAAGCAAAAGTAAGGTATATTTATTGATTGTAAAAAGTGTCACCGAAATTGTCACTAAAGATAGTTTAATTTGCCTGATTTAGCGTTAATTGTAAATGAGCAAATCCCCTAAAATACGTATTTATAAGATTTGATTTTTCCCTGCTAAGGATGCGTATGGGTAACTGTACCGAGGGTTCAAATCCCTCCTCGTCCACCACCAACTTATATTTTATACAAATCCGACTAATTTTTTATAATAAAAAAATCCCCCTACTTCCAAATGTTTATGCTATAATCTCAGCCTTAAAAAACCACAAAAAAGTCATAAATGCGCTCATCTGACATAGATTCTATCCTCAATAACAAAGATAAACTCCTCACACAAACATACTTTGATTTGCAGAGATATTTCGAAGCAAAATATGGTAACGATACCGTTGTTTTTATGGAAATCGGAACTTTTTTTGAGACTTATGAAATCAATAATGACGATGAACAAATCGGCAGAGCCAAAGAGATAGCCGAGCTTTTAAATATTCAGCTTACAAAAAAAAATAAAAGCATTATAGAAAACAGCGATAAAAATCCTCTTCTAGCCGGTGTTCCTGCCGTTTCTTTTGAGAGATACCTAAGCCGTCTTATCTCTGAGCAAAAATATACCGTAATCGTTGTAAAGCAAAAAGGCAATCCTCCAAAAATAAGCAGATATGTTTCGCAAATCGTCTCTCCCGGAACAAACTTTGACTATATTCTTGATAATGACGACAACTATATCGTCTCTCTTTTAGTTGACAAATTTAAAGGCGTATATACCGTCGGTTACAGTGCTATTGACGTTACAACAGGCAAAACTTGGCTATATGAAAGCCACGGAACAAGCGAAGATCCCTCTTATGCATTAGATGAAGTGTTTAATCTTTTAAATACGCATAAAACTTCAGAAGTCGTTGTAACATTTTTAGACGGGGTGGATGATCAGCGACATGTTATGCAATATCTCGAAATTCCTGAACATTACAACTACAGCATAAATCATGAAAGACCAAAAATAGAGTTTCAAAACAAACTTTTTTGCGAAGTCTATCAAATCCAATCTCTTTTATCCGCAATCGAACATTTAGATCTAGAGAGAAGTCCGATGATAACGGAATCATTGGCGATACTTATACACTTTGTCATTGAACATGATATTCACATCATCCAAAAACTCGACCACCCAAAAATCATAGACAACCGCCGTTTTATCTATCTCGGCAACAGTGCCTTAGAGCAGATGGGCGTAATCTCAAAAGATAAAAAAGAGTTCACCCTTTTAAAAATGCTCGATAAAAGTGCAACGGCGATAGGAAAAAGGCTCTTAAAAGAACGCCTTTTAAATCCTATCATGGACAAGACAGAGCTTGAGAGACGCTATGATTTGATAGAAAAAGTAACTCCGCATACACGCTACCTCGATGAAGTCATGCGCGGGATATATGATTTAGAGAGATTGTCCCGCAGGCTTATTTTAGGAAAACTTCACCCATTTGAGATGAATCATATTTATGACTCTATGACAAGTATAAAAGAGCTGATGCAATATGCTAAAAAACATAAAATTCTAAAAGCCACTTTTCATGAGAGCGAAGTAGATGAGTTTTTAAGAGACATCTCAAAGAGCATAGATCTGGATATTTCCCGCCGTTTTACAAATGCAACCATTGATGAGAACTTTTTGATGAGCGGCGTGGATGAAGCGATTGACACTTTGACAAAAGAGAGCAGAGTTATTCTTGTCGCATTTGAAGATATTATGGCGAAGATTGAGCTTCTCTTGGAGAGCGCAAATGCAAACAGCACAAACTCTTTAGTGACTCTTGGGCTTCTTGAGAAAGAAGGATACTATATCTCTTTGAGCAAAAACAGGTTCTCCATGATAGAGCCTGAGTTTTATAAACATGAGGATTTTAAAGGGTTTGTAGTTAAAAAACTGACAAACAATGTAAAAATAACATCCGATTTTACGGACAATCTATCGGATAAACTGATGAAAAACCGCCGTAAAATTATCTCTCTTGCAAAAGATAGATTTATCGCCCTTCAAGGCGTATATGAGAAAAGATACGCTCTGCTTTTTGACCGTGTTATAGGTTATGTTGCAGATTTGGACGTTGGTGTAGGCTCATCAAAAGCGGCACAAATGTACAAACACTCAAGACCGATGATAGTAGATGTTGCAAACGATGAAAACTTTATGCAGATTATGCAGCTTCGCCATCCGCTCATCGAAATCCAGTCTCAAAGCGGCATCTATGTTCCAAACGATATCGTGATGGGAAATCGCACATATGTGGATCTGCCGCATCCAAAGAGCGTTATGCTGGATCTTAGCGTACATGACTCTCATGATATAAACGGAGTTCTGCTTTATGGGATAAACTCAAGCGGAAAATCATCACTCATGAAGAGTATAGGTCTAAGTGTTCTTATGGCTCAAGCCGGCTTTTTTGTAGCTGCTTCGGTACTGAAATTTTCTCTTTTTGATTCGCTCTTTACAAGAATAGTCTCAAGAGACAATCTTGCTAAAGGGCTATCTACTTTTGCGGTTGAGATGCTCGAACTTAAAAATATTTTTAACCGTGCAACAGCTCGCTCACTCATACTCGGAGATGAGATAAGTCACGGAACGGAAACGCTCTCCGGTGTGGCGATAGTCTCAAGTGCCATCATAAAGCTCTCTTCGCTTCGCTCCATTTTTCTCTTTGCCACACATCTGCATCAGCTCTCAACCATGCAAGAGATAAGAAATCTTAAAAATGTCGTAGATTTGCACCTAAGTGTTGAGTACGATGCCGATATCGACAAACTCATATTTAACAGAGTTCTTCAAGCAGGCAGCGGAAGCAGTATTTATGGACTTGAGTTTGCAAAATCGCTTCACATGGATAGCGAATTTTTAGATATCGCAAATAAAATCCGCAAAAGACTTGCAAAAGATTTCGATGAACTGGAACTTCTTGTAAAAAAGAAAACAAGCAAATATAACAAAGATCTCTACCTTACAAAATGCGTGATTTGCGGAGCTATTGCCGAGGATGTTCACCACATAAGCCATAAATCACTGGCAGATAGCAGCGGTTTTATAGGTCACTTTCATAAAGACGCAAAACACAACCTTATTCCATTATGCAAAGAGCATCATAAAGAGATACATGATGGCAAAATCAAAGTAGAGGGTTTTGTTATGACAAGCAGCGGTTTGGAGTTAAAATACGAAGAACAGCTTAATAAAAAAGATAAAAAGATTATCGAGCCAGAGATAAATGAAGCCAAAAATCAAGAAGAACCAAAAGGGTTTACTCTTGATGATTGGTAATTAAACTCTATTTTGCAATTTTTAATTTTTGCTTTAAGATGATTTTTCCTGCCTCAACACCCGGCTGGTTATAGGCATCTATGTACATAAATTTGGCACATACCGATGTTAATAGCTCATACTCATACATCAAACTTGCGATACTTTTCTCGCTTACGCTGTCAATAGTCATAACATCACAAGGAATATCTTGAAGATTATTTATACACTCTATCGTCGCATCCGCTTGTTTATTTATAAGCGATGAGAACTCTATATTATCAAGATAATCAAGCTCTTCAAGCCCTTCAAGTTTTATCTGAGGGATTACAAGATTGTTATCAAAATGTTCCACTTTTATAACACTGAGAGTTTTATCTCTTCTGCCCTCGACTATAAGTTGTAAAAAGGAGTGTTGATCAATAGGTCCGATAATTCCGATAGGAGTAAGACCCTGTTTTGTTCCATCAACATCAATTTTTCCTAAACTCTCGCCCCATAGCTGAATGTACCACTTGTTGAATCCCTCAAGTCTTGATGAGTAGGAAAAAACTACATTGATATTAAAACAACTTTTATTCTCTACAAAAAATCTCGCTTTTTTAACTACTCTTGAGTATGTTTCACCCTGAGCAAAAAATGAGTCATGCACCTCTTTTGTACCGGCTAGAATTTTATCTATATCTATACCGACAATAGCAAGAGGAACAAGCCCTACGGCACTAAAAACCGAGAATCTTCCGCCTACATTTTTAGGTATATCAAAACTCTTTATATCATTTGCTTTCGCATATGCATTTAACTTAGAGTCACTCTCTGTTATTACAAGAGTATTGTGTTTATCGCACGTAATTAAAGAATTTATATATTTGAAGATGGAGATTGTCTCAACCGTCGTGCCTGATTTGGATATTACTATAAAAAGCGCATCGTTAAGGTCTATTCTCTCTATTTTTGATTTTATATCTATGGGGTCTGTAGTCTCTAAAAAGTAGAGTTTTTTACTTAGTTTTTTAGAGTGTTTTAAAAATTTATAAATAGCATAAGTACCAAGCGTACTGCCGCCTATGCCCATTACCACGATATTTTTTTGCTTTACGCTTGAAGCATACTCTTTATAAGCAGAAGTATCACAAGAAGCTAGATTATAGTAACCTATTAGTTCCTTCTCTTTTACAATTTGACCAAAAACATCTTCATCTGAAATCGTCGGGTTAAAATTGTCTTGATACTGCATTTTATGCCTTGTCTTTATTGTAAAAAAAGTTTGTAGCCTCTACAAATCCATCAACACTTCCGCAGTCAAATCTTTTGCCTTTAAATTTATAGGCAATAACTCTTCCCTCTTTTGCCTGAGCTAAAAGTGCATCAGTTATCTGAATTTCTCCGCCTTTCCCCGGTTTTGTCTCTTCTAAAATATCAAAAATATCAGGAGTTAAAATATATCTTCCGATAATTGCCAAGTTTGAAGGCGCATCTTTTGGTTCAGGTTTTTCGACCATGTGCGTGACACGCATCACATCATCTGCGATAAATTCACCCGCTACCACGCCGTACTTATTTGTATCTTCAAGAGGCACTTCTTCAACAGCCACAATAGAGCACTGATATTTTTCATATAGTTTTACCATTTGCGTTAAAACAGATTCACCGTTGTTGTCACACAAGTCATCTGCCAAAACAACCGCAAAGGGTTCATCTCCTATAAGCGTTTGCCCTGTCAAAATAGCATGACCCAAACCTTTCATCTCAACTTGTCTCGTGTAACTGATAGTACAATTTTTAACGATATCGCGTATCTCTTTCATGAGTATCTCTTTAGAAGTTCCATCTATCTGATGCTCAAGCTCATACGATCTGTCAAAGTGGTCTTCAATCGCACGTTTTCCACGACCTGTAACTATAGCCATAGTGCTAATTCCTGCTTCTCTGGCTTCTTCTACGCCGTATTGTAAGAGCGGTTTTGTAAGGATAGGAAGCATCTCTTTTGGGATGGCTTTTGTAGCCGGAAGAAATCTAGTTCCGTACCCCGCTGCAGGAAAAAGACATTTTTTAATTTTTGTAGTATTTTGTGGCATTGTAAACCTTCATCGTTAAATTTTTAATTTATATACTTTTGCATGAGGCGTTAAAATAACCTCTTCAAATAGCATTTTATCATACTCTTCTAAAACCATCAACTGAATATAGAGCGAATTATATGTTTTTTCATCAAGAACTAAAAAAGTATTATAGTTTGACATGTAAACTACATTTATTGCTGCCGCATTGTTTAGCAGTTGTATATTTTTTTGAAGCTTCATCTCTTTATCGTAAGTAGTCTGTACAAATCTTTTTACAGGTACACGCTCCTTGCCTATTGTTATCGTTTGCTTCTGTAAATCAAACAAAATCCCCTGCCCTAAGTTGACTATATTTTGTTCCTGTTTAAATGTTTTAGCTGCATAAAAAATAAGCTGATTTTCCACTGCACCGTTCATCAAGTTTATATTTGAAAAGATAGCAACGGTTGGGTAGATATCTAACATTCTAAAAGGGAGATAAAAGTAGATATCTCTGCTTTTTTGAGGCAGTTTCATATCTGTTTGAAGTGAGAGCAAAAAGTCGTTAGTATCGTTAAATCCGTACTCTTTTGTCATCTGCTCAATATTTGAAAATTTGCTTAGATTTTTATCTGAGTGTTCATCTAAGGATTTGAATGTTTTTTCGGTATATTCAACATCAAGCCGTGCCATTTTTGAAGCTGTTTGCTGAGGATTTGTAAGCATAAAACTAACCGGAAAATTTACATCTCCGTTATGCTTTCCACCGTCCGTCAATGTTTTTACGTCACTATAGTATCGAAGCGGATATCCGTAATCCCACCAAGAGATTACATAATCCTCCCTTTGTGCTATATTTTTTAATTCATCTAAAACTTTTACCTCATCCGAATTAAATACAGTAGGAACTTTGTACTCACGAACATGGGCAATGTTTGGGTACAAAATGGCTAATGTAAATGCGGTCATACTTAAAATTTTCAGTCTATTTGTCGGCATAAAGCGTGCGATTTCTGTAATCAAAAAAGCAACTCCGAAGGCTAACACAGGCACTGCATATATGGTAAATCTAAGTCCTCCCACAGAAGCTAAAAAGCCAAGTCCTATGAGAGGAAGACCAAAAAGCATTACTTTATGTCTGTAGGCTAGATAGACAAATCCTCCGATTGATAGCACAAAAGTAACTATATGTCCGCTTATACGGCTTGCAAATGTCTCAAACGGTATCTGTCCGGCTTCTCTAATCGTCTGCATGACAGAGTAAAAGTGAAGTCCCATCCCCTGCCCGCTTATACTCACGGCATCTTTAAAAACATAGATTTTTAAAAGAGCCAAAATCGGTTCAAATCCGCCTGAAGCAAAAAAGAGAGCAAGTGAAGCGACTAAAATGTGGTAAATATATCTCTCAAATCGCTCTTGTTTAAAGATATAAAAAATTGCCAAAACCAGAGGAAACCGTATAAATCCGTCAAGATTTAGCATGGCAAACATCATAAGTGCCAAAAGCTTATAGTTGTAAAGGTTTTTTCTATCAAAGATGAGAGTATAAAGAAGAATAAGACCAAAAAATGAGAACTCTAAAGAGTAACTTTGAGGATACCACCATCGATAGACCAAAATATCAAGTGCGGTAATGAGAAGATATTTATCCTCATTTGTTTTTATCGCCCAGATGATAGACCAGAGGAGAAACATCGGCAGAACTATGTTTAACATGTCGGTATCAAAGTAGCCAATCATAGTTCGGTTGTAGTAACTGTTTGCAATACTAGCCAAGAGTGCGGCAATAAGACCCATCTCTAAATTTTTTAAATTTTTTGCAATAAGAATTATCGGCACTACAACCAATGAGCCTAAAAATGCAGGCATAAAAAATATAACAGTCTCAAAAGAGAAAGGCAAAACAGTTGCAAAAAAAGCACTCAGCCGTGAAGCAGCAGAGTCAATGGGAGATAAATCGTTCTTTTGACTTACACCGCTTAAAATGTCTCTTGCACCCTCCGCAAAGTAGTAGCCATCATTTGTATTTATCATAAACTGGGAGTTAAACATAAACGGCTCATATCCGCTAAATTGGTAATACCAAATCAGACGAACGGCAACTGAAAACGCAAATGCAACCGCAATATAGAGAAGCGTTAACTTTGTCTCTTTTTCTTGCTCATTCTTCGCTCGATGACATGTAGTGAATATGCTCAAACTTTAGCCTTTAGTTATATCTCGTTATATAGACTATCTCTCTCAACAGGTGTGAAACCGCTATTTTTTATAAGCGCTCTAAACTCTTCCAGCTTCATTCCGTTTGCGCTCTTTGCACCTGCGGCTGAGTTTATAGACTCTTTCTCAATTGTTCCGTCTAAGTCGTTTGCACCGAACTCCTGAGCAACGAGAGCCAAACCTACCGTTGAAGTTACCCAGTAAGCTTTTATGTTTGGCACATTGTCTAAAACTATGCGGCTTATCGCCATAGTTTTTAAAATCTCGTTTGCCGTTATGGGATCTTTTATATTTAAGTAGTTGTTCTCTTTTTGGTAAACAAGCGGAATAAAGCAGTTAAAACCGAGCGTTTTGTCTTGAAGCTCTCTGATACGCATCATGTGGTCTATGCGGTTTGCACGACTTTCAACATGTCCAAAAAGCATCGTAACATTACTTTTTTTGCCTCGCTCATGCCACTTTTTATGGATTTCAAGCCACTGAGCGGATGTAACTTTACCTTTGCAGATATAATCACGAACCTCTTCATCAAAGATTTCAGCGCCGCCGCCCGGCATAGAATCAACACCGTACGCAACCATCATGTCAAGTATCTCATCATAGCTTTTAGAGTAATGGCGTGATAAAAAATCAACCTCTGCAGCGGTGAGAGCCTTTACATGTAGATGGGGATATGCGGCTTTTATCTTTTTAAAAACTTCCAGATACCACTCTAAACCCGTATTTGGATTGTGTGCCGAGACGATATGAACCTCTTTTATATCTCTTGAGGTTGCATCTTCTACGATGGAGAGTATCTGTTCATGTGTCATCGTATATTGGTTAGGATTTTTTCTTGTCGCACTGTAGGCGCAAAATTTGCAAACATCCGCACAAACATTTGTAGGATTTATGTGGCGGTTTATGTTGTAGTATGTTTTTTTGCCATGTTTTTTTTGTCGGATACCATCTGCCAAAGAGCCAAGCTCAAAGAGATCCATCTCGTAAAGAGATAAAGCCTCATCAAAACTGATACGTTCTCCTGCTAAAATCTTATCTTTTACACTCATATCTATTTTAGAGCCTCAAATTTCTCTAAATCATGAAGTTGTTCCCATGGATAATCACTCTGTCCAACCTGTCCGCGAGCCGCAACATCCGCATATAAAAAAGTGTCTTTTGATGGATAATCCAAATTAAATTTTCTCGTAATCCAGTTTGGAGTCAAAGGAAAGTTATTTAACACAAACTCTGATAATTTATCATCATCTAAACCGTTTATCACTGTTCCGTAAGTGTCAACCGCAACTGAAGTAGGACTGGCAACTCCGATTGCATAAGAGATTTGAACCAATGCTTTTTTAGCAAGTCCTGCCGCAACTATATGTTTTGCAATGTAGCGTGCCGCATAAAGTCCGCTTCTGTCTACTTTCGTATAGTCTTTTGAGCTTTGCGCTCCGCCGCCGATTGGTGCGTAACCGCCAAAACTGTCCACGATTAGTTTTCTACCAGTCAGTCCTGAATCATGCAGTGATGAGTGCGATACATATTTTCCCGTCGGATTGATATGAATAATACAGTCGTTTTTATTGTAAAGCTCGCTTGGAAGCCCTGCATCGTCTATCAATTCTCCTATAAGCTTTCTGACCGTGATGATATCCATAGTATTTACACATGGAGCAGATACTACGATAGTGTGGATTTTTTGCGGTTGGCATTTTTCAAAGTTCTCTTTTTTGCCGTAATCCATAGTAACTTGAGTCTTGATGTCAACTCCGAGTTTAGATGGATTCTCTTTGGCAAAGTTATAAACTTTTTCCATTAAAACTCTGGCATATGTGATAGCACTCGGCATGTAGTTTTTTGTCTCGATGTCTGCATAACCGAACATTATCCCCTGATCACCAGCACCTGTTTCACCGTCTTCTTGGTCAACACCTTGATTGATATCGGGAGATTGTGCATTTAAAAGCACTTGAAGTTCTACATCTTCTGGGTGCAGACACTCCTCTTTAGTAAAGTACGGATTTCCGTCGTAACCTATGTTTACAAGTGCATCATGAACAATTTTTTTATAATCTTCCGTTGTAACTCTTGTTTTTGATGTTACTTCTCCACCGATTACTATATGCTTTCCTGCAACAAAAACCTCTGAAGCAACCCTTGATTTCGGATCTCCGATGATTAACTTATCGACTATACTATCTGCGATAATATCCGCACATTTATCGGGATGTCCCGGACTAACTACTTCACTTGTAAACAAATACATTTATTTCCTTGAATTATTATCAGCCTGTAGAGATGCCTCTTTGCAGACTAGTTTGAAAAGCACCTTTTAATTTTGGCTTATGAAACTAAACCAGGCGCTCTCCACATTGAAGTCGTAATATTATCATCTACTAACTTTAATTGGACTTCGTAAGCTTTCTCAAACTTGACCCGTATCTCATCATAAATCTTTTTATTCTCTAAATTTGGCTCATAAACTCTATCCCAAACGACTAGTTTTTTTGCTGTCTCGCTAATATTTTTATAGATTCCTATACCCACTCCTGCCGCCATTGCAGCCCCTAAAGCCGTTGCTTCGCTAACTTTGGGGATGATAACTCTGCATCCTGTCACATCGGCAACGATTTGAGACCAAAGTTTGCCTTTGCTCGCACCTGCTGCAAAAACAATTTCACTTATCTTCACACCTGAAAACTCTTTAATTTTATCAAGATTTATGGCGGATACTATAGCCGCATTTTCTTGCAAACTTCTAAACATTGAAGCACGGTTGCAAATCTCTGGGTTTATACTAAGGTTTAAAAAACTGGGAGCTGCATGGTACCATTTTGAGTACTTCATGCTGTCTGAGAAAATAGGCAAAATGCCGTATGAGCCGACGGGAACTTTTGAAGCTTTCTCTTCCATAAGTGCATAAACATCGACGCCCTGCTCTTTTGCCTCTAGCTTCTCCATATCGCAAAAAGCATCTCTAAACCATCTCATAACCAAACCGCTAAAAAATGTAATGCCCTCCGCTTGAGAGAGGTTTGGGATAACATGCGGATTTACTCTTATGTTCATGTCAAGTGGCGGAGGCGTATTTTTGTCTATATTTACAACCTGCTGCCAAAAAGAGCCGCCAAGAATCGCAACTTGTCCGACATCCACAACACCTAAACCAGCAGAGCCGAGCTGAACATCGCCGCCGCCCATCACAACTTTTGTGTTTGTTGATAAACCACTAACAGCACAAGCTTCTTTTGTAACACTTCCCATAAGAGTTCCCACTTCCAAGACTTTAGGAAAAATATCATCCTTTAAACCGACTCTCTTTGCCATTTCGCTTACCCAGTCACGGTTTTTTAAAGAAAATATCCCTGTTGTTCCTCCGTTGCTCGGGTCAGTTGCAATAACTCCGCAAAGTCGAGCCAAAATCCAATCCCCAATCATAGAGATTTTTGCAACTCTCTCGTAAATCTCGGGTCTATTATTTTTTAACCACATGATACGAGGTATAGCACCCAGTGCGAAAGTTTGCCCCGACTCTTTGTAAAACTCCTCTTCAATGCCCTTAAAGTTCTCTTTTAGGTATCTTACCTCTTTGTCCGCCCTTGCATCGACATTGGCAACCGCCCAAAGCTCATTACCGTCTTTGTCGTAAAGCACTATCCCTTCACGCATGCTTGTAGCACTAAGAGCGGCTATATCTTCACCGCTTAAGTTTGCCGTTTTGAGCGACTCTTTTATACATCTACATGTAAGAATCCAATTCGCATCAAAATCAAAGCTCATAGAGTTTGGAACACCCTCTTCTTCCAAGTGCGTCCACTCTTTTTGAACCACGCTTATCTGATTGCCCAAAGTGTCGAATATTACGGCTCTTACACTTCCTGTTCCCGCGTCTATCGCCATTAAGTATTTCATATTTTTCTCCTATTAATTTATATCTCACCCAAAACAGGCAGTCCAAATCCACTGAGAGTTTTAAACTCTATCTCAAATCCGAGATTAAAAAATGGATACTAACATAACTCTCAAGCTCTTCGATACTCTTTTTTCATCTTATCCCAATTTGATAATATTGGTTATCATTTTGCTGTAATTAGATTTAAATGTAAAGTAATGTTATCTTTGTGGTAAATTGTAGGTGATTTTAAAAAGTTCGCTGTTTAAAAAGTGTCAATATATGCACATTTTGTTCAATGATTTTGAAAACGATGGTATATTTTTTATATATCAAGTCTCTTGTATCTTCATCCTCAATATAGTAACTTTTTCTGCAGCGATGAGGCATTTGGCTTAACGAGTTCATCTTTTTTTGAAGTTCAAAGATAAATTTTCTTGCTTTATTTTTTGAATCTTGTTCAGTAATATAACTATAAATATTTTGCAAATCTTCTAAAGCTTCACTCTCAACAATTATATTGTAGTTCATTTAAGACTGGAGAATTTTTTCTATAGCTTGATTTAAAGGTATGCCCTTATTTTCTGAAATGCTATTTACAGCCTTTTGAACTTTTTGTTTTGCTTCTTCAAAAGAGATGGAAGGATACTCGTTCTGAGTTGTAACTTCTACTTTATCTTTTGGCAGTATCTCAAGCAGACCCATAAATTTATCAAAAATCGAATCATCTATATTAAGTTGTATTGTACGCATATAAACTCCTAATTTCGTTATTGTAACTAACATTTGGTAAAAAGATATTGGGCTTTTATCGTTGCAAATATTTGATTGAATATATATACAAGACTCATGAAAAAAGTGGAGATTCATTCTCAGGGGTTAATGGTTGGGTTAATGGTAAATTTCAAATTTCATAAGCAAATAAATATCAATTTACTGTTGCCGAATAAACACTATTTATAATGTCAACATGTTCTTGTTCTAATTTTCCTTCTCTATTAATAATACATTCATTTTTATCTTTTGTCATATGACAATGAACAAAATCTCTTTGCTTGAGGTCAAGAAAACCAAATCCACAAAACACATAATATTGTTGCTTATCAACTAAACGAAATATCCTATCGGCATAGGCTTTTGATTCTTCCGGTAAAAATGTTTCACATCTCATCCAAGCAGCAGCATCTAATATTAAACTTCTTTTATCTTCTGTAGTACAAGCAATCACTAAAGCTGCCTCTTCAAAAGTAATGTGATGTACATAACTATATATTGTGTTACCAAATCTTTTACTCAAAACATAAACTGATGGTTCTTGTCTCGCTTCTCCAACACTGGTTTGATATGAATAGTGAAAATGCCCTCCAACACCAATATCTTGCAATCTAATAGATTCAACTCCTTGAACTCGCTCCATTAACCATAAGCAATAAAAATTTGGATAGAAAACTAATTCCCAATTATTTTCTTTAAGTTGCTTTATGAACATGTCTTTTGTAGCATCAATATATTTTTTCAATTCCTCATCAAGCATAGCTTTACCGCTGCCGATACTAACAAAATGATTCCCTTCTTTTATAATTTTCGTCTTTGAATCAAAACTATATAATCTAGCCTCACTTGTATGTCTAGAAGATAATACCAATTGAAAATGCTCTACATCATTATCCATATGAGTATCTATAAATTTTTCAAACTTTTCCCAATAAACAGTTAAAGGTCTTTTTTCTTTTGTGCTTAAGTATAATTTACAATCTTTTATGAACTCTCTCATACTATTAGCATTTCCGGCAGCACCATATATACAGCCAGGAAATAGTCTTCCTGATTTTAGTGAAGTATTTTGACCGCTTCCATCATTAAAAGAGACTCTTGTATCACACATAATTGAAGTGACATCTTCTAGTTTAATTCCTACTATATAAGACATATCATATTCCTTTATTTTATTTTCAAAAACATCCTATAAGCCCTAACAATAATTTTTGAGGATGTTTGCACAAAGTAGTGAATAATCCTAAAAAAGCGGTTTTTTATCTATATCTTGACATGTTTTTGCATCAACAGTTATGTCTACTATAGTTTTGGATGAATTTTCAATTACATACCTATAAAACATTACAACTCCTGCGTCGATGCCTTTTCTTGATTGTGCGTCGCTACAAGCACCGATAGCATCAACTTGTTTATCTGTAAAAGATTTTTTTATATATTCAAATACCTCTTTTTTTTCATTTTGGGTGATATCTTCATATTTTTTTTTGAGAACCCTTGTTGCGAAAGTTGCCATATCTACACTTTTCAATATCGTTACTACATTATCATTACTAATTGCCGAATGAATGATTGTCAAATCATCAATACGATACGGTAGATATGATTGTAAGTTTGTAGCGATTTGCTTTGCCTGCTTTGTTACACTGTTTTTTTGTACATCTGCTATCACAATTGAAGCAAGACATAAAGTGAATAACAATATTTTTTTCATTACACACACCTCATCAAATTTTAAAAATTATATCACATGTTTTATTTTGGTGATGCAAAAAATACAACGGATATGTGCTAATATTTATATATTATATTGGTGAATACCAATAGTAAAAAAGGATTTTTAAATGTCAACTAATCGCAATAAAAATATAGTTAAACTAGCAGGATGGGGTATTTCTTTGATGGCGTTTATTTATACAGTTGTAGGCTACATAGATATTGCCTCAGATGCTTCAACAAAGGCTTATGCTCCTTTGGTAATCTTAGAAGGTGCTCTTTTTATCTCAATAGGTTTGATAGTGGTATGGATGGGAAGAAGAAAATCTGAATAAAGTGGGTCATTGTTTCACTTTTTACAAATTACTATTGTTCCAAAAATTTCTTTAATGCCAAAGAGAGTTCATCATCGCTCAAATTTTCTTTATCAGTTTTACAGTTAGACACCTGAGAAGAATGGCACTAACTTGAGCTTTTTAGCACTTATTTCGGAGACTAAAAATAAATGAAACTTAATTGGAAGTGAGGCTTTAGCCTCGCCATAGTGCGGGACTGAAGTCCCACTTCCAAGCAGATTCACATAAACAGGTAAACATATTAGATTTTTTTATCTCTTTTTTAAACTCCTACCCCAAAACCTCTAACTCATCACTATATTTATCTTCACAGTACTGCTCATAACTTGATTTATAGATTTTGTAATGTTCTGATGCCTTATGCCCGTCAAGTGCGGCTTCATCTCTCCATGTCTCAACCGCAAAAAACTTTTCAGGTCTATCTTTGCATTGGAAAATTTCGTAAAATATACATCCCTCTTCAGCTTTTGAAGGCACTACCATCGCACTTAGAAGCTTTTTCATTGTCTCAATACCGTCTTGCTTGGCTATAAATGTTACTTTCTTTGTTATTGTCATTTTACTCTCCATTATTGCTTAATATTTAATCGTTTGGATTATAGCGAATTTGAGTAATTACACTATAATAGTATAAAAAATCAGGACAACTCCCTTGGATTTAGTGCTACGAATTGAAGATATTATAGAAAAAAACGGCAGTGATTTTGAGCTATCCAAACTCTTTAAAGCCTTTATAAAAGAGTACAAAACTTCACTAAGTGAACTGTTTAAAAAAAATCAAGGAAAAGATTTTCTAGTCCGCCACACAAAACAGTTAGACTCCGTCATCTCTTTAATGTACAAAACCACGCTTAGACGTGTTTTTGGAAACTACCTCCCAATGCGAAGCTCCATTCCCATAGCCATAGTAGCACTGGGCAGTTACGGCAGAGAGCAGTTGTGCGTTCACAGCGATATAGATCTGCTTATAGTCTATGAAAAAGTCGAGGGTTTTCACAGCGAACTCATCATTGAAAAATTTTTCTATCTTGCACTTGATTCAGGACTTAAACTTGGGCATAGAGTGCATGAAGTAAATGATCTTTTTGACTCAAGCAATAAAGACATTACGATAAGAACCTCGCTTATGGAAGCGAGATTTGTAACAGGCTCATCTCTAACTTGGCTTTCATGTTCCAAAGAGCTAAACAGAATAAGAGTACACAATCAAAAAGAGTTTATTCTTGCCAAAATCGAAGAGGCTCAGGCAAGACGTAAAAAGTATCCAAACTCGATGCAGCCAAATATCAAAGAGAGCGTAGGCGGACTTCGCGATTCAAATCTTATATTTTGGATTGCAAAAACCATACACGGCATCACAAGCTTAAAAGATCTAACCGGAGTTTTGTTCTTAGACGAAGAGTACAAAGAGTATAGAGCGGCGTTAGAACTGCTCTTTCGTGTAAGAAGCGCATTGCACCTTATAGCAAACAAACAAGAAGACAGACTACTCTTAGAGCATATTCCAGAAGTCAGCCGTCTTCTTGGCTTTGCATCTCAGCAAAAAATGGTTACAAAAGTTCTTGAAGCACAGTGGCGCATAAGCAACTTTACTCAAATTTTTGTAAAAAAAATGGTACGACCTTACATTACAGATATGTCTAACGTTGCAAAATTTAGAAAAAATCGACTAACTCACGGTATTTATGAACTTGAGGGAAGAGTTTATGCTTCTTACAATCTTAAAGCCCTGCCGCTAAACAAACTGTTGGAAATTTTAGTATCTCTAAAAGACAAAGCGTACCATTTTGATGCAGGATTTTTAAATCAACTTACCTATACAAAGATCCCTTATCCGCTGCAAGCAAAAACATACATGTTGCTTAGAGAACTTTTTAAAAAAAGACACATGTACAGCTTTTTAAAACTCTTCTATGATGCGGGCATTCTTCACCATCTATTTCACACTTTTAAAAAAGTGCTTCATCTGCCGCAATTTGACGGTTACCACCACTATCCTGTAGATATTCACTCCATAAAGTGTGTAGAAGCGTTGGAAAACATAAAAGAGCCGTTTATCAAAAAACTTTATGATGAGTTTAGCGACGATGAAAAGCTGCTGCTGAAAATCGTAACGCTATTTCACGATACGGGAAAGGGAAGAGTTCAAGATCACAGTGAAGTAGGTGCAAAACTGATAGCTCCTTTTGTAAAAAAGATGAAACTAAAAGATGAAGAGGTTGAGCGATGTGTAACTCTGCTTAAGCAACATGTAACCATGAGTAATGTTGCATTTAAAGAGAATATTCATAATGAAAAAACACTCTATAAATTTATGTCAAATATAGGCGATGTCAAAAATCTAAAGCTGTTATATGTACTGACTTATGCAGATATCAACGGTGTGGGCGAAGATACATACAACTCTTTTAACTCAAAACTACTGTACGAACTCTATATTAGTGCTCTTGAAGTGGCGGAGAATTTTGGAAGAATCAGCGATGCTACAAAAAGAATCAATATCGAAAAACGTGTACAAAAGCTTCCGGAGTTTCTTGAACTGCCAAAACTGCTGCAAAATAAACTCTTGCGGGTTGAATCCAATCTCTTCTTTTTTAAACACATGCCTCACGACATTATAGAAATAGCAAAACAAGCTTCACTGACGAAAGATTATGCTTATACTATAAATACACAAACTTCGCTAACAATAGAAATTTATAGAAAAATTCAACTAAATATCGGTTATCTTTTAGCATCTCTAAGTCATCTCGATGTAGCATCTATGGAGATTTTTACGCTTTTTGACGGTGTAAAATATTTCAAGATAGAGTTTATTGAACATGTGGATGAAAACGAATCATTTACAATAGAAAATATCATTAATAACGCTTTTGATATGAGTAAACATATAAAACTTAAAGACGTAACCATACATAAAAATGAGATAAACATTGATTGCGAACACTCGCTAACATATGCCGAGGTAGCAGTAAATACACAAAATCAAAAAGGGCTTTTAGCTTATATAATGGAGTGTTTTGAAGAGCTAGGCATAAATATAGTAACGGCAAAAATTCATAGCACCAAACATAAAGTAAGAGATAGCTTCTTAATCGAAAAACAAAACGAACTATGCAATAATGTCGCAAAAATATATGAACTACTAACAAAAAAAACTTAAATATATGCAGCTTTATGCGGCAAGCTTTAGTGCCATAGCGGCTAGCGTAGCCAAAGGAATTACTTCCTTTGGCGTTTAAAATAGATGAAGGGTTCCCTTCATTTTATGTAATAAAATTAAGGGAATAATTAAATGTGCGGAATTGTCGGTTACTTAGGTAAAAAAAATACAAAACAAATTTTATTAGATGGACTTAAAGAGTTGGAGTATCGCGGTTATGATTCGGCAGGTATAGCCGTCTTACAAAACGGCAACTTTTCAAACTATAAAGCAGTCGGAAAACTTATAAACCTTGAAGAAAAGACAAAAGATTTCATAACAGATGGTTTTGCAATCGGTATCGGTCACACAAGATGGGCAACTCACGGAAAACCGACTGAGTTAAATGCACATCCTCATTTAGGCGAATTCTCTTATGTAGTTCATAACGGAATTATTGAAAACTATGCAGAGCTGAAAAAAGAGTTACAAAGCAGCGGAGTAACATTTTTAAGCCAGACAGATACCGAGGTTATCGTACATCTATTTGAAAAAAATCAAAAAAATTCAACAAATTCTCTTGAAGCATTCGCCAGAACCATAAAAGAGCTTCATGGAGCTTATGCAATTTTACTTGTAACAAAATCAGAGAGCGACACTATCTTTTTTGCAAAACACGGCTCACCGATGTTAGTCGGCATAAACGGCGAGGATGAAAAATATTTTGCATCTTCAGACACTCCGCTTATCGGTCATTGCCAAAATGTAAATTACTTTGAAGATGGTGACTATGGGTATGTAACTCCAAAAACAGTAGCCATATATGATAAAAACGGAGTAAAAAAAGAGGCTAAGTTTACATCTCTTTCACAAAATAAACTTTCCGCTCAAAAAGAGGGATATAGATTTTTTATGGAAAAAGAGATTTACGAGCAGAGCGTCGTAATCTCGGACACTTTGATGGGAAGACTCAGCGATAAAGAGATTATTTTTGATGAGCTTGATGCTACGCTATTTGATGGCATAAACGAGATAAAACTTTGTGCATGCGGAACATCTTATCATGCGGCAATGAGTGCATCGTACCTTTTTGAGAGATACTCAAAGATAAGAACTTCTTTAGAGATAGCAAGCGAGTTTAGATACCGAGAGCCGATTATGAGCAAAGATACTCTTTTTGTGGTGATTTCTCAAAGCGGAGAGACTGCCGACACGCTGGAGACTCTCAAGATGGCAAAAGCTGCAGGACTAAAAACTTTAGTTATCTGTAATGTCGACAACTCATCGATGGTTAGACTTGCCGATGCAACAATCTTAACAAGAGCGGGAATAGAAAAAGGTGTAGCTTCGACAAAAGCGTTTGCTACGCAAGTAACTGTTTTTTGGATGCTCTCTCTTTACATTGCAAAACTCAAAAATTCACTGGGTGAAAGCCAACTTGCAAAACATATCTCTCTTCTTCGTGAAATTCCCTCTCATGTAAAAGTAAAGGATGATATGCATGAACGCATTAAAAGATTGTCAAAAAGATATCTTCATGGACATGGCTTCTTCTTTATAGGTAGAGATATTTTTTATCCTCTTGCTCTTGAGGGTGCACTTAAACTCAAAGAAATTTCATATATGCATGCGGAGGGATATCCGGCGGGAGAGATGAAACACGGTCCTATTGCTTTGGCTGACCCTGAACTATTTACTATCGCACTGTTGCCCAAACATCTTCATTATGAAAAAACAAAAAGCAATGTAGAGGAGTTGAGTGCAAGGGATTCAACCATTTGCGCAATCAGTCAAATCCCGTTTGATAAAGCAGATGATTTTATAGAGATATCTCCATGCAGCGATTATATGTTGGAGTTTTTTGAAATGATGACAGTCGTTCAACTACTCTCTTTGGAGATATCAATAAGACTAGGAAATGATGTTGATATGCCAAGAAATTTAGCAAAAAGCGTTACAGTTGAATAATTAATTGTTATTTTAAACTAAATTTATATTTTATTAGATATTATTGTCACAAAAATTAATATAAAGTGGTTTTCATAATGACAACAAAATCTAAACTTCTGCTTATTGTAACTCTTATGCTCATTGGATTAACTGCCGCGACTATCGTCAATACTTCTCTTAACTTCAGAGAGTACAGCATAAACAGTGCAGTTGAAAAATCACAAATGGCCGCAAATATCGTAAAAGACGGTTTAACTGCACACATGGTAAACGGCATAATGGATAAGAGACAGTACTTCTTAGACAAGATTGCAACAAGCAACAATATAAAATCTCTATGGATTGCAAGAGGTGAAAAAGTAATTTCGCAGTACGGTGAAGGTTTAAACAATGAGTCAGTTAGAGATGCAATTGATAAAGAAGTTTTGCAAACTGGCGAAAGCATACAAAGAATAGTGGAAAATTCAAAAGAGACCACGCTAAGAGTTACTATTCCTTATAAAGCATCAACACCCGTTGATAACACAAATTGTATCTCATGCCATAATGTAAACAGAGGTGATACTCTTGGAATTATAAGCATGGAGTTTGATATAAGCGAAATGCGAAGCAGCGGCATGGTGACTATTCTTAAAATTTTAGGGATAAATATTTTATTTATAGTTGTTGTTCTTATGCTTATAAACTATTTTGTAACTCCGTACATGAACCTCTTTTCAAATATGCAAGAGGGCATTAAAAAAGCATATAGCGGAGATTTTACTCATGAATTCACATCAAAAGTAGGCGGAGACGCTAAAAATGTTGTGGAACAGATGAACTCTCTCTTTCGCAAGATGCAAGAGACTTTTGGAAATATAAAATATAATCTTGCAACTTTTATTCCTCAAGGAAGTGTTTCATCGAGCGATCCGTTGCATGAAGCAAGAACAATTATAAGTGAACTCTCAGATATTTACAAATTCAAAAAAACTATTGAGTTAGACGGCTCAAAAGATGAAGTATACGGAAGAATTATAGATATATTAAAACTAAAATATCACGTAGGGCACTTTGCTTTTTTTGAAGTAAACAATGTAACTGCAGAGAGAAAATTAATCTATACCACTGAAGAAAAGCCTATGTGCTTTGAAAAAACCAATAAAAATGCACTAAACTGTAGAGCATTTAGAACGAGCAGCGTAACAATCTCTACAGAGTTTCCAAACCTCTGCAAAGCATGTTTAGATACAGATATCAACTATGTGTGTATACCATTTACGATAAACCACGACATCTCATTAACAGTTTCTATGACATCCGACAAGATAGAAGAAATAGATCTGATGAAGAAAAATATCTCAAGTATTAAGCACTATCTTGAAGCTGCAAAACCTGTTATTGAGAGCCAGATTTTAATGGAAAAATTAAAAGACACCTCGCTTCGTGACGGTATGACCGGACTTTACAACAGACGATTTTTAGATGAGTTTATTGATAAAATATTAAGCCAAGCAAGTAGAAGCCATGATACTTATGCAGTTTTAATGCTTGATGTAGACTTCTTTAAAATGGTAAACGACACCTATGGACATGATGTAGGGGATAAGGTAATCGTAGCACTTTCTAAAATCTTAAAAAATAGTATTCGCGAATCTGATTTAGCAATTCGCTACGGCGGAGAAGAGTTCTTGATTATGCTTCATAACGCAAATGACGAGGGAATGAGAAGCGTTGCTACTAAAATACATTCCGAGTTTGCAAAACTCTCTTTTGATGTAGGTACAGGCGAGCCTCTGAAAAAAACCATAAGTATAGGTATAGCAAAATTCCCGATGGACGGCGATACAATTTGGAAATGTATCAAATATGCAGATACTGCTCTCTATGAAGCAAAAAATACGGGAAGAAACAAAATAGTAGAATTTAAAGCCGCTATGTTTAAAAGCGGAGAAGATTTTTAATTACTGATATTACGCACTAAAACGAACACATCCGTAAAAGTGCGTAAGGTCAGTTATTGGCATCCTTTTATAGAGATAAAAATAAAAAGAGTGTGTAGATTCAAGGAGTCTAGTGAGAAAGCGTACAACTAGTACGTGACGAGCGTAACGACGCAGAAGATGCGCCGCTATTTTAATCTTTTGGACTAATGCTTAGTGCTGCAAGCAGAAACACCAGGAGGTGTTGTCGGCTGAACGCTCTCATTGCTTGCTCCGCCTTGTGCATTTACAGCTTCGATAGTAGCCCAGATAGACTCCGCAGCAGCCATATAGCGTTTTGCACTCTCACTTGTTGGATTTACAAAAGTAATAGGTTTACCCTCATCGCCTCCGGTTCTGATACTTTGCTCAATCGGAATCTCTGCGATTACTTTAGTGCCAAACTCTTTAGCCATAGGTTCTGAAGTTCCTTTGCCAAAAATATCATACTCGACACCTGTGTCAGGTGCTATGAAACCGCTCATATTTTCAATCACGCCCGCTATTGGAATATTTAACTTTTTAAACATATCAAGTGAACGACGAGAGTCATCAAGAGAGACTCCTTGTGGAGTAGTAACCGTTAAACCTGCAGTTACAGGTACGCTTTGAGCTAAAGTAAGCTGAGCGTCTCCTGTTCCCGGAGGCATATCGATAACTAAAACATCTAAATCACTCCAGAGTATATCTCTTAAAAACTGCTCTATTGCTTTCATAATCATAGCTCCACGCCACATGAGAGATTGACCAGGTTCCATCAAAGAACCCATTGACATAACTTCAATTCCATACGCTTTTATAGGAAGAACTTTGTTTCCGGTTACTTCAGGTTTGATATCTGCAATTCCCATCATGCGAGGAATATTTGGACCGTAAATATCAGCATCCAAAAGACCCACTTTTTTACCTTGTGCAGCAAGTGCAATAGCAATATTAACAGAAGTTGTCGATTTGCCTACTCCGCCCTTGCCTGAGCTTACCATCAAAAAGTTTTTGATATGTGGTGCTATATTTTTGCTTTTTGGTTTTGGAGCTTCAGGCATTTTTGGAGCTTTTATATTTACGCTAATATTGCCGGCACCGACTGCTTTTAGCTCTTTAGTCGCATCATCTGTTATCTGCTGTGCAACTTCAGGCGCACTTGAAGTAATCTCTACATTGAAACTAACATCATTTCCACTGATTTCTATACTATTTACAAAACCAAAAGTTACTATATCCTTCGTAAAACCCGGATATAAAACTTTTGACAGTGCTGAATTTACAATATCTTTAGTCATATTTTATGCTTTCCTATATCTTAAATTTAATTTTATAACTCTACCACAATTAAATAAGACAAAAATTGTCTTATATCAATTAATCTAATTTTTTAAGCTCTTTGAGCCTCTCTCTCTTTTACTTCTCTTGCAATCTGCTCAATCGCTTCAGGGTTATCCATGATGTTTTGAGTTATCTTGTATGAACAAAATTTCGGTCCGCACATGGAGCAAAACTCAGCCTCTTTGAAAACATCTTGAGGCAGAGTCTCGTCATGATACTCTCTCGCTCTCTCGCTGTCAAGCGCAAGCTCAAACTGTCTTTTCCAGTCAAATCTATATCTTGCATCACTCATCTCATCGTCGATATCTCTAGCGCCTTTACGACCTCTTGCAATATCTGCCGCATGAGCCGCTATTTTATAAGCAATAATTCCTTCTCTAACATCGTTAGCATTTGGCAAACCTAAATGCTCTTTTGGCGTAACATAACAAAGCATGCTAGCCCCATGCCATCCGCCTACCGCTGCACCGATAGCCGAACTTATGTGGTCATACCCAGCAGCAATATCCGTAACCAAAGGTCCTAATATATAAAAAGGTGCTTCATGGCAAAGCTCTCTTTGAAGCTTCATGTTACGCTCAACCTGATTTAGAGGAACATGCCCCGGTCCCTCAATCATAACCTGAACATTTTTCTCCCATGCACGAAGCGTTAAATCGCCTAAAACTTTAAGCTCGCCGAGCTGTGCGTCATCGCTGGCATCTGCTAAACATCCAGGACGAAGCGAATCGCCCAAAGAGAGTGCAACATCATACTTTGCACAAATATCCAAAATTTCATCATAAGCCGTATAAAACGGGTTTTCTCTATGGTAGTGCATCATCCATGCAGCCATCAAAGAACCCCCACGGCTAACGATTCCCATCTTTCTTTTTGCGATTTTCGGCATAGTCTCTAACAAAAACCCTGCATGTATCGTAAAGTAACTAACGCCCTGTTTTGCTTGACGCTCCAAAACCTCAAGCATTACATCTATGCTTAAATCCTCTATCTTATTTCCAACATCATGAAGAATTTGATAAATAGGCACTGTACCGATAGGAATTTTTGAAGCCGCAATTACTGCTTTGCGAATCTCATCTAGATCTCCGCCTGTAGATAAATCCATTGCCGTATCGGCTTTGTAGTGTTGTGATACTTGAATTTTTTCTATCTCTCCCTGCACGTCTGAAGCGATTGCGGAAGAGCCTATATTTGCATTTATTTTACATTTTACTGCTATTCCGATTGCCATCGGTTCAAGTGTTGTGTGATTTACGTTTGCAGGAATTATCAATCTTCCTCTTGCAATTTCGCTGCGAACCAATTCAGGAGATAAATTTTCTATTTTTGCGACATACTCCATTTCTCCTGTAATAATACCCTGTTTGGCATAGTACATCTGTGTTTTAACGGGGTCACTTTGACGCTTTTTTACCCACTCGGTTCTCATTACTTTCTCCCAGTTACTAAATATTATTTACTTTTAACTGGAAATATAGTCAAATAAAGTTAATCTAAAATTAATTTCCATCTTGAATATTTAGATTTAAATATTTCTCCTCTTAAGATAAAAAAAGCTTTTGGTGTGTATAATTTCGTAACACTTAAAAATTCTAGGAGTTTAATTGTCTAATTTGACACTTATTTTGCTTGCGGCTGGCAGTTCAACACGTTTTGGGCTAAATGTTAAAAAGCAATGGCTTAGAGTTGGAACAGAGCCTTTGTGGTATTTTGTCGCTCAAAAATTTGAAAAAACAGATTACTTTAAAAAAATTATCATAACTTCGTCAGCTGATGAGATTGAATTTATGAAAAATTATGCTGATTTTACTTTTGTAGAAGGCGGAGCGACAAGACAAGCTTCTTTGAGGAACTCTCTTTGTGAAGTAGATACGGAGTATGTTTTAGTGAGCGACATTGCCCGTTCATGTGTAAGCGAAGAGTTTTTAAACGAAATAGTTTCTCATATCGGCAAAAGTGACTGCATAGTTCCATATCTAAAAGTCCATGATACTGTTGTATATGATGGCGTAACGATTGACAGAGATAAGGTAAAGATGATTCAAACACCTCAACTCTCTCGCACATCTGCACTTAAAAGTGCTCTTGAGCAGAAAGAAGAGTTTACCGATGAGAGCAGTGCCATAGTTGCAAACGGAGGCAAAAGAGAGTTTATCTTTGGTGAGAACGATGCTCACAAAATAACCCGCATTGATGATTTAAAAAAATTATCGTGTCTTACTCCGCCATCAAACGACACACTTAGCGGAGTAGGCTTTGATGTACATGCATTTGATGATAAAGGTGAAATGTATCTTGGCGGCATAAGAATAGAGTCTGATTACGGTTTTAAAGCGCACAGTGACGGAGATGTAGCAATACATGCTCTAGTTGACGCACTTCTTGGAGCTGCAGGAATGGGAGATATAGGAATGATATTCCCCGACAATGATGATGCCTACAAAGGCATAGATTCAAAAGAGCTGCTCAAGAGAGTCGTTACAAAACTTCGCCATTTAGGCTTCATTATTGTTAACGTAGACCTAACCATAGCAGCCGAGAAACCGAGAATCGGCAACTATAAAATTGCTATGAAAAAAACGCTTAGTTCCATTTTAAGCATTGAGAACTCAAGGGTAAACATAAAAGCTACAACAACTGAGAAGCTCGGCTTTATAGGCAGAGGTGAAGGTGTTGGAGTTATTGCGAATGCAAATTTAAAATATTTTGACTGGATGAAAATTTGAGAATACTAATTATAGAAAACGAAGTTTATTTGGCACAAAGCATCGCTACAAAACTTAGCGAGCTAGGTCATATATGTGAAATGTGTACATCAACAAGAGATGCCATAAAAAGCAATGTTTATGATGTTGTTCTGCTCTCAACAAACATAAACGGTCAAGATTTCAGCCCTGTTATAGAAACATTTAAAAAATCTATTATTATCTTAATGGTTTCATACATCAGCAACGATACGGTTTCTAAACCACTATCGGCAGGTGCAAAAGATTATATTTTAAAACCTTTTATGATTGAAGAGCTGATTAGAAAAATCAATCACTATCAAGATTACGAGAAGCTAAAAAAGAGAAATGAGGCGTATGACAAATATCTTACGCATACATTTTCATCTCTAAGCGGTGAGCATAACTTTGACAACTTGGAACTTCCTGTTTTCATCTCATCTTCATATCAAAAGCATGCCGACTCATTTGCATTTGAGTATGCAAAAAAGAAAAATCTTCCACTTCATTTTATAACTCTTAGCGATATTAAGGCGATGAGCGAGATAGAGTCTATCACTGAAAATTCACTTATTTACATTATAGATCTTCAGATTCTTAAAAAAAGCGAAAGAAAAGCTCTCTACGCACTGCTTGGAAACAAAAAAGCCATAGTTTGCAGTACTGACAAAATAGAAGATGACGAGTATGAGATCATAGATATTAAGAGCGAGAGCAACATTTTTGATCAAGGCGAGATTCTTCCGATAGAAGATTATGTTAAATATATCGTTTTAAATTATCAACATAAATTTCCGGATACGGAACTCTCAAAAAAGCTGGGAATCAGCCGTAAAAGTTTATGGGAAAAAAGAAAGAAGTATGACATTGTTAAGAAAAAATAAAACACTGCTTATCGACAAAGAAGCGGCATCTGCACTAGAACTTTTAAAAGACGGGCTACTCTCTCCGGTAGAATCTTTGATGAATGAAGAACAGAGCAGAAGCGTCCTTAAAACAGGGCTGATTGATGGCAAATCCTTCCCTTTTCCTTTTATTTTGGCTCCATCTGGAAAGGTGAATGCCGAAGTGTTGTCTTCGCTTGAAAAAGGCGAAGAAATTACAATTCTTTTTGAAAAAAAACCTTTTGCAACTCTCATAGTCGATGAAGTTTTTAGCATAGATCCAAACCAGAGAATAAGACAGATTTACGGAACTGACGATATCTCTCACCCAGGAGTTATGGCTACACTAAAGAGAATCGGATCTCTAGCCGTTAGCGGTGAATACACTCTCTTAAACAAGTCAAGCAATACAAACAAAGAGATAATATCCGAAGCAAAAAAGCTAATTGACGCGAAACATACAACTGCCCTTGTAATGGGTGCAAACCCTCTGCATCGCGCACATGAAAAACTGATTCGCCAAACACTTGAAAATACGGATTTGCTCGTTATCTTTTTGTTAAAACCGTATACGGAATCAAATCTCTCATATGAGATAAGAAAAAAAGCACTTGATTTTTTCATAAACAACTTTTTAACAAAAAATCATGTCGTCATCGTGCCGCTTGAAAACAGCTACATTTTTGCAGGATACAACGAGATAATCATAGATGCGGTCGTTGCAAAAAATTACGGCTGCGATAAGTTGACGATTGGTCGAAATCATGCAGGTTTGGGTATGTTTTACGACTGTAACTCAAACAAATCGATTATCGACAAAGTAGTCGGAATTGATATAGATATAACAGTTTCAAGCGAATATGTATACTGTGATAAATGTACGACTCTGGTAAGCAAAAATACCTGCCCACATGGTCAGCACCATCAAATATCTTACCATTCAAACTCTATTTTGGAGCTTTTGGAGCTTGGGATTTTGCCGCCCACCATTCTTATGAGAAAAGAAATTTCAGCAGTTATCTTATCAAAACTTCATCCAAACAGATTTAAAAACTTAGAGAGACTTTACTATGATATTCTTCCGGTTGAAGGGCTTTTAGAAGAGCATACCGAGAATGATTTTTACTTAGAGCTCATGAAACTCTACCAAACTACATCGCTGACATAGGAAATATATGAACTGGTTTTTTATAACATTAGGCTATAGCGGTCTTTCTCCAAAAGCTCCGGGAACTGTCGGTACGCTTCTGTCGCTTCCTCTTGGAATGTTGATACTTATCTATTTTGACGCACAGACTCTTTTTCTTGCAGCACTTTTAATTTCCATAATCGCTATTCGTGAGATAAACAAGTATGAAGAAAAAAGCGGCATACATGATGACAAACGCATAGTCATAGATGAACTCGCAGGAATGTGGTTTGCACTAAGCGTTGCCCCTGCCATGGGTGTCGGATTTGGGGAAATGAGTAATCTGCAAAACGGTTTTTTGGTTCAAAGCTTGCTCTCATTTGTTCTTTTTAGATACTTTGATATATCAAAACCATCCATCATAGGCAGACTTGACCGTGAGGCAAAAGGCGGCATCGGTGTTATGGCAGATGATATAGTCGCCGGTTTTGCAGCGGGAATTTTAAGCGCTCTTATCTGGCAGGGATGGCTACAGATTCAAAATATTATTTTATAGGTGGCAGGGACTAAAGTCCCTACACCTCCATAGAGCTACAAAAAACAAATTTTTCGAGATCTGAAAGGTATTTTACGAACTTTTTTACAAAAGTTCGTAAGGTCATTACTTAAATAAACATAGGATCTTCACTCGGCTCTATCTCTTCAAAATCTTCTATAATATGCTCAAACATCTTCATAGTTTTTTTTGCTTTATTTATATAGTCGTCAAAAATCGGCTTAGCATCCACAAATGCTTCCCCAAGTTCTTGATAGATTAGGATACGACCATTTATATGCTTGTTAATTTCACAAAATGCCTCTTTTAAATACTCTTTTTTTGTCGTGTGTCTAAAAAGAGCTTTTATCATGTTGCCTCTCTCTTTTATAGGCAAAGATTCACCGATTGCTTCGGCTATTCTCTTTATATCCAGTCTTGAGAGATAAACTCCACTGATAGCAGGTGCTAAAAGCTTACTTTTTAGTGCATCTACGAACTGTGGCGCAGGCTCTTCATCTTCTTTATCTGCACCCTCCGTACCACTGCAATCAGCGGTAGAACAACTATTTTTTACAAACTCGTCAAACTCTGCTCTTAAATCACTTAAATCTTCTTTTTTCACAACTTCTCCTTAAAATTTCATATCGCTTTTATCATCTTCTAGGTGTTTTTTCTCGTTTAAAAACTCAAATACTCCAACGCAAAGTTCGTTTAACATCTCATCAAAACCGATGTATTTTGACTCTAGTTCATGTGCTCTCACTTTAAGAGGTGAAAACTCTTTTTTGCTCTTCATATCCAAATTTATACCGCCAAGCTTACTAGCCATATTTAAAGAGTCAAAATCAGAAAAATCCACAACCGCATCATAGGCGAAAAAATCAATATCCATACCTTCTGCTATGCGATTTATATCTGCATCTGCAATCTTCATCTCTTTGCAAAAAAGCATCAATTCTTCAATATTATCGTGAAAATAGCTTATTTTTAGATCCTCTGCCAGAGAACAAAACGCCTTGGCTCTTGCGCCTATACCGATGAGTGCCACTTTTTTAAAACCATTCTCTTTTAAAAACTTTGCCAACACTCGCATACCCAAAATATCGCCGATAAGTTTCTGCCCATCTCTTAGTACAATATCACATATTCCGGATTGTACGACTGCTTCACTCGCCTCATCTAAAATCTCAACTACATTTTTCAGATACTCGTTAGAGATTAACGCACCGTTTACATGTGACTTTTTCATATTTGAGAGCGTAAAGAAAAAATCGTCTTCGCGTATGTTCATAGGAATCATCATCGCATTTTTGTTCTCTGTTTTAAAAAGCTTATTTAGCGTTGCAGAGATACTGCTCTGCCCTGCACTCTCACCTATAAAACCGTAAAGTTTTGTGTGGTGCGATATCTCATTTGCATTATTCATCATGCTCTACATATCTCCTTTTATACCCCAAAGTTCTTTTGCCTCTTCGTCTTCCGCCTTACATCTGTAACAGAGGCGTTCACCGGAGTTTGTGCTAAAAATCACGCTGCACTCGTCACATCTTCTTACGCTGAATTTTATAAGATTATGAACCTCAGGTTCAAAAAACTCTTTTACGTTGTATGTTGGCGAGAAAGAGATGGCATCACTTTCACAAACATCATGGCATACATGACACTTTATACACAAGAATGGATCAAAATCTATTTTAGAGTTTTTAATATCTGACGTAAGCGCACCGCTTGGGCATACTCTATAACACATCTGACATGCGGTGCATTTGTCGCCATCTAAAAGTTTCATAGAAGTAAATGTCATCTCATCCGCTTCTATCACATGAAATAGTAACGGCTTTTGTGTGCGTTTTATGGCACTAAAGAAGAGTTTTCTTCTATCCGTTATACGTTTTTGTTTTAAGAGCGCAATATCGCTCTTTTGCAGAGTGTGTTCAACCAACTCATCTGTCGCTTTTTGTATCTCCTTTTCAAACTGCATCTTTGTTTTAATCGCATTTTTAAGAGTTACCTTGCTAAAAAACTCTCTTCTGTTGCTCTCTTTAATCTCTTTTTCGTATTCATATTTTAGATTTTCCATTCTAATAATAGATTCGCTCATCATAGCTCTTAACATGTAAGAAGCTTCTTCATGGCTTTTCTCTATTTGAGGCTTACATTTATATGCAATCGCACATCCATCGCAGTGTCCCATGTCAAAAATAATCTCTTTTTTAAGCAGTGCCATTGAGATAATATTTTCTATATTTAATGCTGCAATACATGGAACATTTTTTCTGCATGAGATGAGATTGTCTTCATCTTCCATAAAACTAAAAAAGAAATTTGTCGCATTAAAATCATCGAGATAGAGTGCTTCACTTGGACATACCGCATCACATGCACCGCATCCGATACAAGCCGAGAAGTTAATTGAGGGAAGCGGATTATCTGCTACCACAATAGCATCCGTAGGGCAGATAACTTCACATCTGTTGCATTGGCTCTCTTTTGAGAGAGATCTGACACAACGGCTTGCTTTTAGCTGTATCATTAATTGCTTAGTTCTTTAACAAGATACTCATTATCGCTGAGCATAAACTCAAGAGCCAAATCAGCAACATCATAATAGAGCGGTGTTCTGGCTTCGTATTTTACATTTATCAAGTACATCGGCGCCCACTGCAGAAGATGTTTGTTTAAAAACTCTTTTTGAACGCTTTTAAGCTCAGATACTGCATCTTTATTGTTATCTTCCAAAGCTTTCAATTCAGCTTCTACTAAATGATGCATAAACTCTAACTCAATCCCGATATGATCTGATGAAACAGTACGAGAGATCCCGTAATCAACCATAAAGTTGTATGTACTGTAGATATCAGTTACGGGATTTGCCCCGCCTGTCTCAATCTTTTGATCTTCTCTGGTATAAAATGTTTCATAAGGAATAAGATGCAAAAGAGACAAATTTACAAAATCAGGGTTAAGGTACTCATCTAACAGCTTATTGTTGCTCTCTTCATTTAACGGTTTCCACTCTTTTAAAGTCGGGAAAAAATCCAAAATATTCTCATCACTCTTGATAATATTTAGCATATCTTCATCTAACTCTTGAAGTAAAACACGAGATATAAGTGCATAAATATTCGCTCTTGCTTTAGTATTTTGCATAATTTTATTCTTTATATTGATTTTTTGGTCTGTGATTTTATCTAAAAAGTCTGAATATACGGTTAGATTTCCAATTGATATAAAACAAAGATATTAGCTCTCTTATATGTTAAAATTAGGGAAAAAGGATGTCCCATTACTTACACTTTCATTCATACGATTCATATATTTTCTGTTTTTATTTACGGCGGTTTTTTATTTGTAGATGTTCTCTTTTTATCAAAAATGAATCAATCTCTAAATGACGAAGAGCATAAAAAAGCAAGAGAAGCAATTATGATGCATGTAAGAAAAGTTGTTCCTTACGCTCTTATGGTAGCAGTTGCCAGCGGACTCTACCTCGTCTCTCAGGTTTTTGGCAAAATTGAAAACGGAACAATGTCATATTTTCAAATTCTTCTAAGCATAAAAGCCTTTTTAGGCTCTTGGCTAGGGCTAAGAGGAATCAATCAGAAATTTTTTAAAATAAATCCGTGGGTCTTTAAAAATCACCTATTTCCGTTTAGCTTGGTTGTCATTATTATTCTGTTATCACAATTTATGTACCTTTAAAAGTTTGCAATTTAAGTAAATTTTCAAAACAACTATTGTAAAGTGTAATAATATTAACACAAAAGGTTTTATAAATGTTTCAAAATTTTAGTATCCATAAAAAAATGAACTACTTTGTAGGCATAGTTACTCTCTCCGTTTTTGCGGGTGCGATCTCTATATTTTTAGCTATGGGGCATATAGAATCTAAATATGATCATCTCCATAACAGCTCTATGATAGGAGGGTTAACCACACTTGAAATAGAAAAAAACCTTAACTATACAAGTAGATTATCAAGAGATATTATGCTTGGTGGAGATTATGATAAGAATATAGTAAATCTTGAAACTACTATTAAAAAAATTGAAATTCACTTTAATTCGCTAGAAAAACTTATGGAGAAAGATATCTCCTTTGGTATGGTTAAAGAGGCTAAAAATTCAACTATGCTCTTTTTAAACAATACATTAAAAACTATGAAATCATTAAACCAGCAAATGATTCAAGAGAATAAAGATGAAATATACAAAAGTTACTCAAAAGAGCTAACTCCATTTGCAAATGCTTCAAGAGATTCGTTTAAAAAACTTGTAGATCTCAAGTCTAACGAATTAGAAAAAGACTCCCTTAACCTTGCATCTGAAATAAATTTTTTTAAATATTTAGCACTTATTTCAGGTGTCTCTATCGGTATAATAATGCTTATTTTAGCTACCATTATTAGAAAATCGATAACTTCTGGAATCAATCAATTTACTTCAGTCATCGGTTATGTTTCAAAAGGTGATTTTAGCCATAAATCAAATACGGTGAATGATGAAACAGAACTAGGCATCATGGGTGCGGCTCTATCTTCACTTATTAATCATACCGAGAGTCTTATACATGAGATCAACACGGCCATAACAGACGCTTCAAAAGGAGTCTTTACGCATAAGATATCTGCAGAGGGCATGGATGGAGAGTTTGTTATAGCTATTGAGAGCGTTAAAAAAAGTATTGAGTTTATGAAAACACAACATGCAAAAGCACAAAGAGATGTTTTTAACTCAAAAATAAGCACAAGAAGCGTTAGAGTTTCAGAATCACTCTCGTTAATTATTTCAGATCTAAGAGCAAATATTAATGACTTAAAAACTATTACGAATGCCACAAAAGAGTCATCCGAATTAGCGACAAGTTCTCGCAACGATATAGCAGAGATCGTAAATGAACTAAATAGTCTAAGTGAGCAGGTAAATATAAACAATAGCAGTATTGCTGAAATTGCAAATCAAGCTAATGAAATTACATCTGTTATTGAGCTTATCACAGATATAGCGGATCAGACTAATCTTTTAGCGCTAAACGCTGCGATTGAAGCCGCACGTGCAGGTGAGCATGGAAGAGGGTTTGCTGTTGTTGCGGATGAAGTAAGAAAACTGGCAGAGAGAACACATAAAGCAACAGGCGAGATTTCTATATCCATCAAATCACTTCAGCAAGATATGAGTGAAATTCAAACAAGTTCTGAGACTATGAAACTCACAGTTGATGGTTCAACCCAAAAAATAAGCGGGTTTGAAGACACACTTATACAGCTAAGCGACAACTCTTCAAAAATGGTTGACTACTCTTATGGAATGGAAAACAGCATATTTGTAGTACTTGCGAAACTTGAGCATATACTCTACAAATCTCGCGTTTACAACGCTATAGTATCGCTAAAAATGTTTGAACAGCAAAACACGCATCAATGCGCTTTGGGTACATGGTACGAGGGAGAAGGCAAGCGAAGATTTTCAGAGACTGCCTCATACTCGAAAATAGCTTCTCCACATGAGACAGTTCATAAAAATGCAAATCAAAATCTTACTTATCTAAGTAAAAATGCTGAAGAAGATACTCTTGCAAACGATGTTATTATCATAAATAATTTTGATGCGATGGAAAATGCTTCAGCAGATCTATTTAACCAATTAGATCATATGTTAAAAGAGTCTAAATAGTTTTAAAGCCCTATTCCCAATCATCATATTTTGATTGGGAGTGTTTATCTTTTTTATAGCGTCTTGCGTTTTTTGTCTTGTCGAGTTGATTTGAAGCGTAAAGGATCTCTTCTTTAACTTCATTAATATCTTTATCACTATCTTTATAGCCAATCATCTTTTTAACAAGTTTTTGCAAATCCTGCAGATCTCCCTTATAAAGAGCTACCTCTTCAACTCTTTGTAAAATTTTTAAACTGTTTGTGACTTTTTTGCTATAACTCTCAGGCGTAAGCTCTTGAGTAGTTGATAAATATGCCAAAATACTCTTATAAAATCGCTCTAATGCTCTAACATAACGCAACCTGTTTGAATTTTCAACTACTTTTTGTGATGCCATTTTTTACCTATTATTTATTTGTTAGTATAATTATACACTTAATTATTTATTATGGAGAGTCGTGTTGAAAAAAATTTTATTGTCGTTTTTATTTTTATCCAGTCTGCTTTTTGCAACAGTTCAAGATGAAGAGGCTTCACAAGCATTGATTGACTCTAAGATACCGATCATAGACATAAGAACACCTGCGGAGTGGAAAGAGAGTGGGCTTTTACAAGGCTCGATACCGATTATGCTTTTTGATGAAAAAGGAAAATATGATCTAAATGATTTTTTACAAAAATTAAACGGTGCGGTAGACACGAAAAAACCTTTTGCAATTATCTGCAGAACAGGTAGCAGAACAAAGATCCTTGCCTCTTTTTTATCTCAAAAGATGAATTATGATGTTGTAAATATAAAAAGTGGCATACTCTATGCAAAACATTTGAAACTTCCTATCTTGCCATATCAGCCAAAATAGTAAATTTTGAAGTTTTTAAGATTTCTGCTCTATTTTAGTGTCAGAGTTTTAGCTATTTTTGTGCTTATAGCACTTATAGCTTTTTTACTCTGGGCTATTTTATATACTATCTTTCTTTAGATGGGGTTCGATCTTGTTTACAAGTGCGTAAAGCGTTGGCAGATAGAAAAGGTTTAAAATAGTTCCCCAAATCAAACCAAATCCCAATGACACCGCAATTGGCTGAAGTATCACAGCCTGCCCGCTTGCATAAAATATTAACGTATAAAGCCCTAAAAATGTAGTAAGAGTTGTTATGATAATGGGACGAAGTCTTAGTTTTGCACGTTGTAAAAATTCCTCTAGTTTATGTGTGCCATGTAAAAAATCAAGCATAATTATCCCATCATTTACAACAACTCCGGCAAGTCCCAAAATACCGATTATTGAAGTCATAGAGAGATTTATACCTAAAAGTTTATGCCCTATAAGTGCACCCAAAACGGAGAGCGGTATAACACTCATAACCATAAGAACATATTTTATTTTTGAGAAAATCAGCAAGAGCGATATAAAAATCAAAAAGAGTGCTAGAAAAATTGCTTTTTGCATATCACTTTTTAGCTGATCTTTCTTCTCTTTTTCGCCAAGCAGCATAACATCAACACCACTTTCTCTTACCTCATTTAAAGTTGCTTCTAATTTATCAAGCACCTCTTGTGAGGTTGTCTTTCTCTTATCTATGCTTGCGAAGAGAGTTTTAATAATGCTTCCGTTAAGCTTATTTATCTTCTCATAATCCCTTATCTGAATGATTTGTGCAACTTGTGTCAGTTTTACATACTTTCCATCACCAAGCGGTAAATTAAAACTCAAAAACGTATCTATGCTGTCTTTAGCACTGTCTTCAGTTTTTATCTCCATCACACCTCGCTCATTAAAAGTTGTTGCCTGTTTTTGCTCTAAAAAATAGGCACTTAATGTCTTTGCGATAGTTGCTTCACTAAGCCCCAAACTCTCGCCATAAGGGTTTATTTTAATCTTATACTCCATTTTTCCGAGTTTTATATTATCACCGAAATCTCTAATACCCTCTATTTTGGATATTTTCTCTTCTAGTTTTTTAATACTACTCTGAAGCATCTTGTCATTCGTTCCTGAGAGATTTATCTCTATATCGCTCTTTATAAGTCCGGGCTTATCTTCCATAACACCTAGATCTTCCATGTTGTATTTGCTCTTAAAGAGTGCAATAATCTCTTTTGCTCGAGGAGCAAGCTCATAAGTTTGCTCTTGACGTATCTTTTGCGGATTGTTAAAATCAAAACTGAAGTTTAAAACAGGGGTTATATATCTATCAAAAAAATTTGTAGCTTCTCTATCATAAAGCTCCATCGTAATCATAAAAACACCGTTGTTTCTTTGAGTCTCACCTGAGAGACTTCTTCTATATCCGATAACAGAAGATATGGCTTTTAAGGAAAATTCCTCTTTATGTTTTACAAGTTCCTCCTCTATCTCTTTTGAGATTTTATATGTCTCTTCAAGCGGAGTATTTATACTTAATTTTCCGGATATATAGAGAAAATTTCCGTCAAAATTTGGGAAAAACTGAAACTTCATAGACGTTGCTACAAAAACAGTTGAAAGCGGAATTACAATAAAGAAGAAGAGAAGAGATATTTTTTTGTAATGCAAAAGACGCAAAACCAGACTCTCATAAAAATTTTGTAATGGTACCCAGTTTACAATGTTATTACTTTTTCTTAAAAACTCATGTGCATGAAGCGGCAAAAAGAGAAAACTTTCCAAAAGTGAACCAAGCAAAATGATGATTACGGTGAGCGGAATCAACATAATAAAAAGTGCCGTCTCCCCCTGCATCATAAAAATAGGCAAAAATGCAACAACCGTCGTAACTGTGGCAAGAGTGACCGGTAAAATCATCTCTTTTGTTCCTCTTATAGTCGCATCATACCTCTCCATCCCATCATCTATATATCGCTGTATATTTTCACTTACAACAATTGCATCATCAACGACGATTCCTATGACTATGAGTGCTCCCAAAAGTGAAACAACATTTATGGAGTAGCCCATGTAGTAGAGACAGATAATTCCGATGAGAAATGAGAACGGTATTCCAAGCGCAACGATAATGGCAATTCTGAGATTTATAAGAATGTACATGGATATAAAAACCAAAATCAGCCCTAACATAAGATTTGAAATAATTATGTCTAGTCTTTCTTGAATCGGTTTTGAGTTGTCTTCATAAAATGTAAACTCTGCACCTTTATAGTTTTTTTGCAGTTTTTCAACATAATCTTGAAGAGTTTTAGCCAAAACTATAGCATCGCCGCTTACTCCCTTAGATATGCTAAGAGAGATGGTTTTTTTGCCGTTATAGGTTGCCAAAGTGTCTGTTTGAGGATACTCTATGCTAACCTCGGCAATGTCTGAGAGCTTTATATACTTATCGTTTACATTTAAAATGGCATCTCTATACTCATTGGCATTAGCTTTACCATTTGCGGTTGATACAAATACAAAATTTCCTCTCTGCTCAATATCCCCTATAGGAAAGATATATGAGAGATTTGAAATAGCTTTTTGTACTGCTGCATGATCTAGCTCGTATGCTAAAATCGCCTCAGAATTTAGTTTTATAATTACCTCTTCATTAGAGTCACCGCGAATTAAGACTTCACTTATACCCTCTATTTTTGCTACTTTAGACTTCATATCTTGTGCAATAACGGTTAACTCACCGATAGAGAGGGTTGAAGAAGAGATTGCCAATTTAATAAGTGATTTTGTCTTTTCTAAAAGCGAAGAAATAGGCTCATTCATATCGCTTGGCAAATTTTGCCTGCTTTGTGTAACAGAGTCTTTTACACGGCTAAGAGTAAGTTCTCTGTTCGCCCCCTTGCTCAAAGTCAAAACTATCGCAAAAGCTCCAGGTGTAATGGTGGTTTCACTCTTATCTATTCCGTTTATGTTGCTAATCGAGTCTTCTATGTCACGAACTGCCATTTTATCCATGGTTGTAGCACTCGCACCTCTATAAGATCCCAAAACGCTTATTTTATCAAGCTCCATATCCGGAAACATCTCTTTTGGAATGTTTATGTAGGAATGAATCCCCATAAAAACGATAAAAACTAAAAGTGCATGGTTTAACTTGCTATTTTTTATAAAATATTCTATCACTTTATTTCACTTCTATTATAAAAGTGATTTAATAACATTACTTACACCTTGGTGCAGATTGTAGTTTGAAATCGGAAAATCCAAAGACTCATTTTCAAGATTTACACTATTTCGTGAAAGATAATCACCGAGTATCTTAAGATCTATTGTTTTATAGTTTTTACATGTTGCTTCATCAAGCTTTGTTCTAAGTAAAACTCCCGCTTCATTTGATTTTTGAATGGTAAATGCCAATGTTTTCAGACTTAAAAAATCACTCCACCTAAAAAATAGTTCCGGAGTAAGTTCCTTTACGGCTATTCCCTCAGGATTAAAAAGCATTTTTGCATCTCTAAGCGGAATCAAAACACTTAAAATCGCCCAACTAAAAGGAACTACCCTCTCTCTCCAAAAAGCAGACTCATTTCTACTTCGTAACTCATTTTCTAAAGTCTCTAAAATTGTTTGTATCTCTGCGTTTCTAAAAAGTTCATAGCTCTCTTGCTTCATATAACTATCCATTTCATCTTATTTATGACATTATAAATTTTAGTATAATTTTGCTTTTATTACGCCAAATATAATCTCAACAAAGTTCTTAATAAATCAATCGGCTTAGTTTAGTAAAGTTTGAACTCTTTGGCTTGAGATGTTATTTTGGTGCGATTGCATAATTAAAGAAATATCAAGTTTTATATTGTTCTGCTCAAAACTTCCAATCTGCTTTGCCATATCAGTGTCAGACAGTTGGCTACTTGCTGCCATTTTTTGTGTTGCCGAGTTCATCATAGAGTTTATAGATTTATCCGATGAATTTACAGCAGAGCTTATTTCACTCATTGCTTGGCTAATTGATGTTGTAAAATTCTCGATGCTCTCTTGTGAATCTATACTGATATTTGAACTATTTATACCATCTAAACTAACCGATATTTCGCTATCTCCTAGAGAAAAGCTTAGATTTGAGCCAAAAATGGATTTACCATTAAATGATGCAGACTCTATGGATGAGCCTATGGCGTCAAGTGTTGAGTTGAATTCTAAGTTTAGGGCATCTCTTTGGGTTGTATTTAACGCTGCATTATTTGAGGCTACACTTAAATCCTGAAGTTTTGTGCTCATTTGAGATACATTTGAGAGAACACCATCAGCTATTTGCATCATCCCAATCGAATCATTTGCATTCATAATGCCCTGTGAGTCAACAAGTGCACCACTCATCATAGCATGAGCAATCATGACAATAGAAGAATCTTTAATGTCTGAGTTTTTAGCACCAGAAATTTTATTTAAATCACTATCAACATCTTTTTTATGCTGATTTAGACCTGTCATCGCTGATGAATTAAATTCGTTTACCTGCATTTTAAAACTCCTCATTTCATATATGGGATATCATAGTACAAATTATTTAAATTTAAAATTAGGTTTTCAATTTAATAGACAAATGCCTTAACCATATCTTTATATTTCAAAGAGTTTAGTATAATCTTGTTTTATTTTTTTATAACAAGGAGTTTTAGTTGAGATTATCAAAAACTTTTCTAACAAATGCAATCGCCGCTCTGCTCGTTCTTATATCTTTCGCATTTGAGAACTATATCGGTTCTTTACTTCTCTACACCGGTCTCTTTGCACTCTCGGGTTCTGTTACAAACCAACTGGCTATCCACATGTTGTTTGAAAAAGTCCCATTTCTTTACGGTTCAGGAGTTATACCTCTAAGATTTGAAGCTTTTAAAGAGTCCATAAAAAACCTTATGATGACTCAATTTTTCACGCAAGAACAGATAGAGAGTTTCTTTGCAGATGAAGAAAAAAAGATAGATCTTGCTCCGGTCGTAGAAGAAACAGATTTCTCTCCTGCTTTTGACGCACTTAGCAGAACCGTAATGGAGTCATCTTTTGGGGGAATGCTCGGTATGTTTGGCGGCGCAAGCATACTTGAAAATCTTAGAGAACCATTCTCCATAAAGATGAAAAGTGCAGTCATCGAGATAGTAGAGAGCGACGCTTTCAACAACACGATGCAAAAACATCTAAAAAATTCATCTCTAGGAGGTGACATGATAGAATCAATCGAAGATATCATAGATGCAAGGCTGGGCGAACTCACACCGCTTATGGTAAAAGAGATGGTTTATAAGCTCATAAACGAACATCTCTCATGGCTAGTTGTATGGGGTGGAGTTTTTGGAGGAGCGATTGGTTTGGTTAGTTCACTTCTATTTTAATGCCAATCGGGGTAAAGCCCCGTTTGTACATGCTACTAAACTTTATTTGGAAACAACTTCTATAACGACATCTGCCACTTCGATAATATCACCGCTGCGAATCTTAGCTCTTTTTCTAAGTTCAATTTCATCATTTCTTCTTACATGTCCATCGGCTACGATTAGCTTTGCTTCTGCTCCGCTATCGACTAAATCCAAAACTTTTAAAAGTTTATAAAGCTCTATATATTCATCTTGTAACTCAAATTTCATTCTGCTTCTCCATATTATGATCGCAATCATATCAAAAAAAATGAAATTAGCTCAGATAGGACATCCAAAACAGACGAACCCACATGTATAGATATAGTGGCTTAATAGATTCGTATTGAAAATTTTAAGCTTCTTTATTTAATATAGAAAAGCCTAAATCATACATAGCCTTATCTACCATCTCTATGGCTCGTTCCATAGTTTTTTGAGAAATTTCAGGAAGCTCTCTTCCCCACATCTCCTCGGCCTCTTTAAATCCTTGAAGCATTCCTTCTCTTCCGGCACGCATCTTTTCCTCATCTCCGGCTGCTCCGTTTATGACAAAGTTTGCTATCCTATCAGACGTTTGAGTTATACCAAAAAATCCATCCTCACTTACAAGTTCTGTTGCTTCTTCTTTTGAAAGCTCCGCAATCGGCTTGCCGCCGTAGCCAATATCTTTTAAGAAAGTTTGAAACTCGTCATACTGCTTCTTGGAAAAATCACCCCCACTTGAGACAGAACCCTGAATGGATGCCGAGTTAAAAGCCATGGCATTAGAATTCTGCTTAATCTGCTCTCTTATTTCCGAAGCCTCATCTTTGGACAATTTTTCAGTAAATTGTGTCTTAATCTCCGACATGCCTTTCATTGGGCTAGAAGCACCCACACCTGATGATATCTGCATTGCAAATCCTTTAATTTAGATACATATATATCGACTCAAACAGGGCTTTTTTAAAGTTTTTATTTTTTTGCACAAAAACTTAAAACTTTTGCTATAATTTTTGTGATGAAAGATTTTTGTGTGCGAGCTCATCTATAGTATATTCTGCTAGACAAACGACTCTCCCTATATTTTGACTCCACTTCCAAAAGAAGTGAATTTTTACCAAAGAGGTACTACACATGGCAGAATTGCTAGACGGATCAGTTAAATGGTTCAATGAAGAAAAAGGTTATGGTTTCATACAACAAGAAAATGGCGGTAAAGATGTATTTGTACACTTTCGTCAAGTAAACAGAACAGGACCAGGTCGTGTTTCTTTAGCTGAAGGTCAAAAGGTAACTTTTGAACTTGGTGAAGGTCAAAAAGGTCCTCAAGCTGAGAACGTAACACCTCTATAAGGTTTTACCTTGCGGGCTTTGTGCCTGCAAGTTTTCTACGTATTTAAATCAATCTAAACTTATACACTTTTTAAAAAAACAAAACTCTTTTTCATAAAACCATTTTTTTCGTAAAATATGTGCGCATCTTCTCTTTGAAATCCTGAAGATAAAACTATATTTTTGCACATGCTCATCTTTGCATAATCATGCAAATATTCGAGCATCATCACTCCATACCCACTTCCTCTAAACTTTTCGTCCGTTACTAAATCAAAAATAAACAGGTATCTTCTATAGTAAAGGTTGGTTTGAACCGCAACGCCGGCATAGGTTATAAGTTTTTCACCATCCATAACGCCGAACATCTTATATTCCATACTCCTCATCTCATATATCAGGTCTTCAAATTCATTGTAAGATAAGTCCGTTCGGAGTTGCGATACAACTTCATACGCCATTAAAAGCTCTTTTAAATTCAACTCTCTTATTTGCATATCCACCTGCCTAAAATATTATAAAGTATTATAACAAATTTGCTACAATACAGCTAAATCCAACAAATACGGAAATATATAATGGCTGCTAAAAACTTTGAAGTGATAATTATCGGAGCAGGAGTTTCAGGCACGGCATTAACATATGAGCTTGCCAGATATACGGATATTGGCTCAATTGGCATTATTGAAAAATATGAAGACATTGCTACACTAAATTCATGTGCAACAAGCAACTCTCAAACCATACATGTCGGAGATATAGAAACCAACTACACTCTTGAGAAAGCAGCCATTACAAAGCGGACTGCAAAGATGGTTGAGAAATATTGTCTTCAACATGACTATCAAAATAAAATAATATTTTCACACCAAAAGATGGCTCTTGGAGTAGGCAAAAAAGAGGTTGAATTTTTACTCCATCGTTATGAAGAGTTTTCCGAACTCTTTCCATATCTGGAAGTTTGGAATAAAGAGAAGTTAAAAGAGTTGGAGCCGAGAGTTGTATTTGATGAAAATGGCGATGAGAGAAAAGAAGACATAGTCGGAATTGGTGCAAGAGGAGAATGGACTACCGTTGATTATCAAAAACTCTCAAAATCATTTTTAGATAATGCTAAAAAAGAGAGTGACACTGATGTTGAACTATTTTTAAATACTCAAGTACAAGAGATTAAAAAAAGCAAAAAACGCGGGTATGTGGTTAAAACAGACAACAAGACGTTTTATGCCGACTTTGTAGTTGTAGATGCCGGTGCACATTCACTCTTCTTGGCACACAAAATGGGCTTTGGTCTAAATCTCGGCTGTTTACCTGTCGCCGGAAGTTTTTATATGACGAACGAAAAAATGTTAAACGGAAAAGTATATATGATTCAAAATCCTAAGCTCCCGTTTGCGGCTCTTCATGGAGATCCCGACGTACTCGCAGATGGAAATACTCGCTTTGGTCCGACCGCACTTATGTTACCAAAACTAGAACGTTACAAAAGCGGAACGTATATTGATTTTTGGAAGACTCTTCGGTTTGATAAAAATATTGCAATCGCATTATGGAAACTCTTGCGGGAGAGCGACATCCGCAACTACATCCTGAAAAACTTTCTTTTTGAAATTCCTTTTATAAACAAATATCTGTTTTTAACCGATGCCAGAAAAATCGTCCCATCACTAAAACTTAGCGAATTTAAATACGCCAAAGGTTTTGGGGGAGTTCGCCCTCAAGTGTTAAATAAAGATGAGCAAAGACTTCTTTTAGGTGAAGCTTCCATTTATACCGGAGAGGGTGTGATTTTCAACATGACACCATCACCAGGTGCAACTTCATGTTTGGGAAATGCAGAGAGAGATCTGAAATATATAGTAAAATACCTCGGGAAAAACTTTAAAGAAGATAAGTTTAAAGATGAGTTGACCGATGGTGACTATTGTGTGCTCCCTCAACCGATTGCATCGCAAAAGGCTGTCGTAAACCTTATCAGAGCTGAAATTCAAAGAACACAAGAGAAGTTTTTTCAAGAGTTGCATGTAGGCAGACCTGATGCTGATTTTTGGGATAAACCACACAGCAAACTCTAATAAAAATAAAGGAAAAAAAATGAGAACTTTACTACTAGCTATAATTACAATATCAATATTTGCCGGATGCAGTGCAAAAGAGATTAATTCAGGAGTTGATAGCGTTACCGGAGATATCAAAAATGCTTTTGAAAAAGGAAAAGACAAATCTGCGAATTGACAATAATTAGTTTTTAAACAACACTTGGCTACAATCGCACAAAATAATAGATACCTTTAAGTTGTATCTAAGCGAGAGATAAAATCATGGTAACAGTACAAAATTTAGTTATGCGTTATGGAAATAGAGTTCTATTTCAAGACATAAATCTTAAACTAGACCGTCATAAAAGATATGGTCTTATAGGTGCAAACGGTGCAGGAAAAACAACTTTTTTAAAAATACTTTGCGGACAGATAAAAGAGTATGAGGGTGAAATCATTATCCCAAAAGCCAATAAAGTCGGTGTTTTAGGGCAAAATCAATATGCTTATGAAGACTTCACGATAGCAGATGCTGTTCTTTATGGAAATAAAAGACTCTATGATGCTATAAAAGAGAAAGAGGAAATCTATGCAACTGGCGATTTTGAAGATGATGCGGTAAATGACCGCCTAGCAGAGCTAGAAGTTATCTGTGTTGAAGAAGACCCGACTTACGAATATGATGTCAATATTGCAAAAATTTTAGAAAATGTCGGTATTCCTGCAAATCAACATGGGGAACTTATGAGTACTCTTGATAGTGCCGATAAATTCAAAGTTCTATTAGCACAAGTTCTCTATCCAAAACCGGATGTTTTATTCTTGGATGAGCCTACAAACAACCTTGATATCCAAACAATCAGCTGGCTTGAACATGAGCTTCAACGCCATGAGGGGACGATGGTAGTTATCTCGCATGACAGACACTTCTTAAATGCGGTTGTTACAAATATACTTGATGTTGACTACCAAAAAATTCGTGAATTTACAGGTACATATGATGACTGGTATATAGCTGCAAATGTTATCGCAAAGCAGCAAGAGCTAAATAATGCGAAAAAAGAGAAAGAAAAAGACGAGCTAGAGGCTTTTGTTCGCCGATTTAGCGCAAATGCTTCAAAAGCAAAACAAGCAACTTCAAGACAGAAAAAACTTGATAAACTTGTTATAGATGATATAAAACCATCTTCTCGTCGTGATCCGAGCATTGTTTTTAAAGCAAAAAGGGTTATGGGCGATGAAGCTTTAAATATTATCAATATAAATCACTCATACGGAGATAATGAAGTTTTAAAAAATATAACTTTAAAATTTGAGCCGGATGAAAAGGTGGCACTTATCGGTCCAAACGGTGCCGGTAAAACGACCCTTTTAAAAATAATCATGGAAGAGATGAAACCTACTTCAGGCGAAATTCATTGGGGGGCAACTATTGAAAACAGTTACTTTCCTCAAGACACTGCAGATATAATCAAGGGTGATGGAACTCTTTATGACTGGTTGAGAGGTTTTGACCCTAAAAGAGATATTTCTGAGATAAGAAACTGTTTAGGGCGTATGCTTTTTTCAGGTGAGCAGCAAGAAAAATCAGTTATAAGTATCTCCGGTGGAGAAAAACATAGAATGATGCTTAGTAAAATGATGCTTGAGGGTGGAAACTTTTTGGTACTCGATGAGCCGTCAAACCATCTTGACCTTGAGGCTATCGTTGCACTCGGCGAAGCACTTTACAACTTCAAAGGCAATGTCATCTGTGTTTCACATGACCGTGAACTTCTTGATGCTTTTGCAAACCGCATAATAGAAATAAGAGCTGACGGCACTTATGTAGACTTTAAAGGCTCTTATGAAGAGTTTGCAGAAGCTAAAGAAAATGGACAAATATAGAGATTTTTTAGGGCTTGGGATTGCGGGCAACTTTGCACTCCATTTAGCCCAAGCAGGCGAAGAAGAGGATTTTAAAGAGATTATTACCGCTGATGAAGCATCTCCAAAAGGGATGTTTCCTTTCTATCTGCCTAAGCATGTAAAAGAAGCAAAAACTATTTTAAACACATATCCTCTCTCAAGTTCTATCATAAAATTGCCTCTGCAGAATGTAAATGTTCAAGCAGAACCTGAAGTTACCCTTATCTGTAATCTAGAATATTCTAGCGATAAACTCTTAAAAATCACTCCTACTCATTTTGGCGCATATAACGACTGTTCCATCCGTGTAGCAGGCGCAAGCAAAATCAGCGATAAAAAAAATTGGGGCAAAAATTCTAAAGGGATAAGTGAAAATTTAATTCAAATAGACAAATTTAGCGACGGCGGAATTATGGATAACTACTCCATTTGCAGCTTTTTAAAAAGAGACGGTGAACTCCATGCTTACGGAGAGGATGTAGAACTTAAAGGATACAGCTACTTCTATGAAAAGCTTCAAGAGTGGATGGTTAATCAAATCAGCACTCAAAAAGATTTCGGTCCACTTGAGCCGCTGGACGAGTATATATCTACATGTAAAAACCCAACAAAAGCTATCATCAGCATCGGTGCTACAAGATATACCCCTTACGGTGAGAGTACATTTTTAAAAGATGGTGATGAAGTTTTTGTAGTTTTATATAACAATAGAGTATTGTCATTGCAAAACGTTATGGATAGCATCAAAGATAATAATTATGACCTCTCAAATATAAGTCTATTAAAACAAAAAGTTTTGGCATGAGCAGAGGAAAAAAGTTAGATATTTTCATCGGTGCAGAGATTGAAGATGGATGGGCTAAAGTTGAATCACCCAGAAAAACAAGTCTCTTAAATGAGATAATAGAACCGTCTAAGCACTTCTTGATTTTTAAAAAAGAGAAAAGAAGAGGAAAAACCGTAACCCTTGTAGGTGAATTTCATATAAGCCAGAATGACTCAGAGAGCATATTAAAAAGCTTAAAGAAAAAACTTGGCTGCGGCGGTACTCTTAAAGACGGATGGATGGAGTTCCAAGGCGAACTCAAAGACAAATTAAGAACTTTACTTATAGAGGATGGCTTTAGATTTAAACAGGGGCATTAGATAATAAAAAAAATATTAGTCAAGAGAAAACTGATTAAATTTTCATCAATTTGGTATAAATTATAAAATATTTAATATTTTTTATGATAGTATCCTCGCCTATTTTAAAAAAAGGAAGATATATGCCATACGTTAAAGAGGTATTTGAATACCTAAAAAGAACAAGTCCGTCACAAACAGAATTTTATCAAGCTGCAGAAGAGGTTTTAGAGTCTCTAAGACCATTGATGGTTAAGTACCCAAAATACAGACAACATAAGATAATTGAGCGAATCGTTGAACCGGAACGCCAAATTTTGTTTCGTGTAAACTGGGTTGACGACAACGGAGAAATCCAAGTAAACAAGGGATTTAGAATAGAGTTCAACTCAGCTCTTGGACCATATAAAGGCGGATTAAGATTTCATCCAAGCGTAAATGCCGGAGTTATCAAATTTTTAGGTTTTGAGCAGATTTTCAAAAATGCTTTAACGGGTCTTCAAATCGGCGGCGGAAAAGGCGGAAGTGACTTCAATCCAAAAGGCAGATCTGACAACGAAATCATGAGATTTTGCCAAGCATTTATGAGCGAACTTTTCCGTCATATTGGGGCAAACACTGACGTTCCTGCCGGAGATATCGGTGTAGGCGGAAGAGAAATCGGTTATATGTTCGGTATGTATAAAAAACTTGCAAACAAATATGAGGGCGTATTAACAGGCAAATCTTTAAAATGGGGTGGTTCACTAGCACGTACCGAAGCTACTGGCTACGGTGCAGTTTATTTTGCAAAATACATGTTAGAAGATAGAGGCGAAACGCTTGAAGGAAAAAGATGTGTAGTTTCAGGTTCTGGAAATGTATCTATATATACAATCGAAAAACTTTATCACCTTGGAGCACTTCCGGTTACATGTAGTGACTCAAACGGCATGATTTATGATGAGGCAGGAATTGATTTAGAGCTTTTAAAAGAGCTAAAAGAGGTGAAAAGATTAAGACTTAGCGAGTATGTAAAATATAGACCAACTGCAAAATACACTCCAATCGAAGAGTATGCGGCAGGAACAAATGCGGTTTATAATATTCCATGTTTTGCAGCATTCCCGAGTGCAACTCAAAATGAGTTGAATCTTGCCGACGCTAAAAATCTTCTCTCAAGTGGGTGTGTCTGCGTAAGCGAAGGTGCAAACATGCCTTCAACTCTTGAAGCTGTTCATGCGTTTATCGATGCAAAAATATGTTATGGTCCTGGTAAAGCTGCAAATGCCGGCGGTGTTGCGACAAGCCAGCTAGAGATGCAGCAAAATGCTTCTATGTGCAGCTGGACATTTGAGGAAGTTGATGCAAAACTGGCACAAATCATGAAAAATATTTATGTAAATGCAAGCACTACTGCTGCTGAGTTTGGCGAACCTACAAACTTAGTTTTAGGTGCAAATATAGCAGGATTTAGAAAAGTGGCTGATGCAATGATTGAACAAGGATTAGTGTAACTTTTAGCAAATCTAACTTTTTAACTTCGAATTTTTATTCGGAGTTAAAACTTTTTTTTATTCCCTTTAGATATAATCCATACATAATAGTATATAAAACAAAAGAAGTTAAAATAATAATTATGAATGAAAAATTAAATTTTATAAAACAACTATCTTTTTTCAACTCCCTTGACAATGAAAAATTAAACATTATTGATAATATCTCTAAAGTAATTACTTACCCAAAAAACTCAATTCTCTACTACGAAAACGACATAAATAACAAACTATTTTTTTTGGTCTCCGGACTTTTAAAAGTATACAAAATAGACAAGTTTGAAAATGAAATTTTCCTATACTATATTCACAAAGATTCTCTTATTTCAGAGCTTACAACACTTAATGATAATGATATACGCTGTTTTTCAAATGCAGAATTTATGGAAGAGAGTACCATTTTAGAAGTCGATTTTTCAGAGTTTAAAGCAGAGTTTTTATCCAAAAACATACTAAACAACGAGTTTATAAATGAGATACTGCTAAAAACTCAGCAACTTCACTGCGTTGTAAATAGAGAACTTGTTTTTGACGCAACTGCAAAAGTTGCTTTTTCTCTATGTGATGATTTGGAAATGTTTAACTCACTTAAAAGACACGAAATTTCTTTTATGCTCCATATTCAGCCGGAAACTCTCTCTAGGGTTTTAAATAAACTAAAAAGAAGTGCCGCAATTGATATTGAAAGCTCAAATATTGTAATCTTAAACAAAAAAATGCTCCAAAATATATATAGAGGCGATGCATCATGATAAAATCAAATAAAATAAGCACAAAAATCAAACTAATAGGCGCCTTACTTATATTTTTAATGGCAAGCGTAATAGCAACGACCATATATCTAAATCAGCAAAATATTAAGGACGCGTTGCTTATAAATATTGCAGGTAAGCAAAGAATGCTCACTCAAAAGATAGCAAAAAACATCTTCTACACACACTACAACTCATTGAGAGATTTTAATGAGCTAGATGAAGCATGCAATGAGTTTATAGATGGGTTAAGCACCCTAAGGCACGGTAATCTAGATAAAGGAATACTTGTAGTACCGACATATGAGATATCCAACCAACTCCTAGAAGTTAGTGAGTTATGGAGAAGTTTTTACAAAGATGTTGAAGAGTTTAAAAAGCTTGCAAACTTAAGCAGCCAAAGAACAGACGAGCTTGAGAAAATTGTTGCTTCAATATACAAAAACAATGCAACACTGTTAAACAATGTTGATAAACTTGTAACCATGTACACAAATCATAGCGAAGATAAAACAAACTTTATCAAAAGTTTTCAATACTTATCAGGAGCCATACTTTTCATACTTTTTATATATTCTCTTTTGCAACTAAAATCTATAGAATCACATGTTGATTCATTTATGCAATACTCAAAAATGCTTATAAACAATGAGGATATTTCAAGCCTTACTCCACTAAAACTTGAAGCTGAAAGCGAAAGCGAAATCGTTGAAGTAAGCGATACGATAAACTGTTTTATCAAAAAAATAAATTCAGCCGTCGAATACTCAAATGAAGCACTTCTTCAATCACAAAAAGCTTCATCAAAACTAGAAGAGTTAACAGATGAATTTGACACTATTTTAGATGAGTTAAAAGACACTTCACTTATTTCAAAACACCTTAATAATAGTGAAGATATGGTTATTGAATCAACTGAAGAGCTTATTAACTCGACAAAAAAGCTCACAAACTTAAAAAATGAGTTAGATAAACTTATCAAAAGCTGTCAAGAACTTAAATAATTTTAAAAACTTATTTTTATCTTAAATGTTACTTATGTAAACTTTTTTTAAAAAATTTCAAATTTAAATGGCAAAAATTGTCAATTTGACTCAAGTCAAAGATTTTAAGAGCCTCAAAGTGATATTATAAATCCGTTAATGGACACCTTAACAAAACATTGAGATATGGTGGTTTTATACTGCTATATTTTAAAAAATTATCAAATAGGAGAAAATATGTCACTTTCAAGAAGAGAATTTCTTAAAAGTTCAGCGGCAGCATCAGCAGCAGCAGCGATTGGTATGAGTGTACCGGTAGAGCTAGAAGCAGCGGCAGCAGAAGCTGAAGGCGACTGGAGATGGGATAAGGCGGCTTGTCGTTTCTGTGGTACAGGTTGTGGTATTATGATGGCAACAAAAAACGGTAAAATCGTTGCTGTTAAAGGGGATCCGGCTGCACCAGTAAATCGTGGTCTTAACTGTATCAAGGGGTACTTTAATGCTAAAATTATGTACGGTGCAGATAGACTTACTCAGCCTTTATTAAGAGTTGATGCAAACGGCAATTTTAATAAGCAAGGTAAATTTGCTCCGGTATCATGGGAGAGAGCTTTTGATGAGATGGAAAAAAACATCAAAAAAGCACTTAAATCAGGCGGACCTGAAGCAGTAGGCGTATTCGCATCTGGTCAATACACTATCATGGAGGGTTATACAGCTCTAAAAATGATGAAAGGTGGATTCCGTTCAAACGCAATAGATCCAAATGCTCGTCACTGTATGGCATCTGCGGTTGTTGGTTTTTATCAAACATTCGGCGTTGATGAGCCTTCTGGTTGTTATGATGATATCGAATTAACTGATACAATCGTAGCTTGGGGTTCAAATATGGCAGAGATGCACCCGATTTTATGGTCTCGTGTTACAGATAGAAAACTATCAGATCCTGAGCGTGTAAAAGTTATATCTATCCAAACATATACGCATAGAACTTCTGACTTAGCTGATATTGAAATTATCTTCTCGCCAAATACTGACTTGGCTCTATGGAACTATATTGCTAGAGAAATTGTATATAGAGATGAAGCTGAAAAAACTATTGATTGGGATTTCGTTAAAAAACATATGATTTTTACGGCTGGTCCTGTAAATATCGGTTACGGTATGAGAAGAAGTGATGAGAAGTCGATTAAAGAGGGTAAATATACTGCTTTAGAGATGGAAATCATATCTAAAGAGATGAAAACTACCGTCTCTCAAAAAGAGGGTCCTGCACTTGAGCCGTTTGGGTACAAAGCTGGTGACACTATGACTCATATTCCAGGTCACTTGGGACACTGGGAAATCTCTTTTGAAGATTATAAAAAATCTTTAGCACCTTACACACTTGACTATACTGCAAAAATTGTTAAAGGTGATCCGGATGAGAGCATTGAAGATTTCAAAAAGAAACTTCAAGCATTAGCAGATCTCTATATTGAAAAAGGTAGAAAAGTAGTATCTTTCTGGACTATGGGTATGAATCAACATACACGCGGTACTTGGGTAAATACACTTTCTTACAACGTTCACTTCTTACTAAATAAGCAAGCAAAACCGGGTGATGGTGCGTTCTCATTAACAGGTCAACCTTCAGCTTGTGGAACTGCTCGTGAAGTAGGAACATTCTGTCATAGACTTCCAGCGGATATGATGGTTGAAAACCCTGCACACAGAAAAATCACTGAAAACAAATGGATGGTACCTGAGGGAACAATCAACCCTATAGGCGTACAACACATTATGAAAATTCACCGTGATATCGAAGACGGTCTTATCAAATTTGCTTGGGTAAACGTTTGTAACCCATATCAAGATACTGCATCTGCTCATCACTGGATTAAAGCTGCAAGAGAAATGGATAACTTTATCGTAACTTCTGATGGATATCCTGGTATTTCTGCAAAAGTTTCAGACCTTATCTTGCCATCTGCTATGATCTATGAAAAATGGGGCGGATACGGAAATGCTGAGAGAAGAACTCAACTATGGAGACAACAAGTACTTCCTGTTGGAGATGCTATGAGTGATACATGGCAATGGGTTGAACTTTCAAAAAGATTTACGGTTAAAGATGTTTGGGGTGGATATGCACCGTCAGGTCCAAGAAAAGAAGCTCTTCCAAGCATGATAGAAAAAGCAAAAGCTATGGGATATAACGAAAATACTACAATGTTTGAAATTCTATTCGCTAACGATATTGCAAAATCATACAAACTTGACCAAAATGATCCAATCCAAAAAGGATATGACAATAGTGAAGGTTACGGAGACAGCAGAAAAGTTGTAGGAAGTGACGGAAAAGTATTTGAAGGATATGGTTTCTTTATTCAAAAATATCTTTTTGAAGAGTATGCTGCATTTACTCGCGGACATGGGCATGACCTTGCACCGTTTGACATGTACCACAAAGTTCGTGGTCTTAAATGGCCTGTTGTTGACGGTAAAGAGACTCAATGGAGATTTAACGCTAAGTATGACCCTTATGCTGCAAAAGAAACAAAAGAGACAGGTAACTCACATGCATTCTACGGAACTCTTGCTAAAGCACTCAAAAGCGGTAGCTTAACTGGAATGAACAAAGATAGCGAACAAAAACCATTGAAAAATAAAGCAAAAATCTTTGCTCGCCCTTACATGGATCCACCAGAAATGCCGGATGCAAATTATGATACTTGGTTATGTACAGGTCGTGTACTAGAACACTGGCACTCAGGAACTATGACTATGCGTGTACCCGAACTATATCGTGCTGTTCCAGAAGCTCTTTGTTATATGCATCCAAAAGACGCTGAAGCTAAAGATCTTAAACAAGGCGGTTTATGCTGGGTAGAATCTCGCCGCGGCAAAGTAAAAGCAAGGGTAGAGACTCGTGGTAGAAACAGACCTCCAAGAGGATTAGTCTTTGTTCCATGGTTTGATGAAAAAGTATTTATCAATAAAGTTTGTTTAGATGCGACATGTCCTATGTCAAAACAGACAGACTTTAAAAAATGTGCTGTAAAAATATACAAAGCATAATTTAATAAACTAAAGGAGAAGTAGTTTTTGAACTATAAAAGCTACTTATTGTGAAATGAAAAACGAAACACAAAGCGATAGAAGAAAATTTATACTAAGCATGGCTCGCGGTGCCGGAATAACGGCATTGAGTGGTTTTATATGGAGTGCTTACGTTGATGAAGTTACAGCTTCACAACTGCTGCTTCGTCCGCCCGGAGCTATAAAAGAGGAAGATTTTTTAAAAACATGTATTAAATGCGGACTTTGTGTAGAAGCATGTCCTTATAATACTCTGTTGCTTGCAAAACCGGGTGATAATAAACCTTTAGGAACACCTTATTTTATTCCTAGAGATATTCCTTGTTATATGTGTCCTGATATTCCATGTGTGCCTGTATGCCCTACCGGTGCACTAAATGAGCCAAGCGTTACCACAAAAGGCAAACTTGATATAAATATTGCCGATATGGGACTTGCCGTAATAGATAGAGAAACTTGTATAGCTTTCTGGGGTATTCAGTGCGATGCATGTTATAGAGCTTGTCCTATACTGGGTCATGCCATAACGGTTGAATATCATAAAAATGAGAGAACAGGTAAGCATGCATACTTAACACCGGTTGTTCATGCCGATGCATGTACAGGCTGTGGACTTTGTGAGAAAGCTTGTGTAACTGAAAAAGCATCTATTTTTATACTTCCAAGGGAAGTTGCAATGGGTAAAGCCGGTAATTACTATATCAAAGGTTGGGATAAAGAAGATGAGAAGCGTTTAAAAGATGCTTCAGAGATTAAAACAACGACCGAGATAAGTAAAGGCACGGCTATTGATTCTTTAAATAGTGGGATAGGAGGTTTAGACAAATGAAAACATTTTGGAATAAATATCGCTATCTATTTTTTAGAAGAACAACTCAGATAGGCTTATTATTTTTATATTTCAGTGCAAACGCTTGGGGATGGACCGTTTTAATGGGAAATCTTAGCTCATCCGTTTTATTTAACTTAGTTCCTTTAAGTGACCCGTATGCAGTATTGCAAATGGTTGCAGCCGGTGCGGTAATAGCTACTGATTTAATTATCGGTGCTTTAATTATTACAATGTTTTATTTAGTAGTTGGCGGTCGTGCATTTTGCAGCTGGGTTTGCCCTGTAAATCTGGTAACGGATGCTGCAGCGCTTCTTAGAAGAAAAATTGGAGTTGATAATTTTTCTAAAAGACAGCCTGCCTCTAGAAATATAAGATATTGGACATTGGGATTAAGTTTTATAATATCGATTATGATGGGTGTCGCAGCTTTTGAATTTATTTCACCTATCTCTATGCTTCATAGGGGTGTAATATTCGGTTTTGGTTTTGGATGGGCAGCAGTGCTCATTATTTTTCTTTTTGACCTTTTAGTTTTAAAAAATGGTTGGTGTGGACATATTTGCCCACTTGGTGGATTTTATTCATTAGTAGGCAAAAACAGCTTGATTAGAGTACATCACAATGAAGAAAATTGTACTTTATGTATGAAATGCAAAGTTGTTTGTCCTGAGCAGCAGGTTTTATATATGATTGGTAAAGAGAGCATTCCTGTGCTATCAGCAGAGTGCACAATTTGTGCAAGATGCATAGAGGTATGCGACGATGATGCTCTTAGTTTTTCAATAAGAAAACTAGTAAATGATAAAAAAAGGGAGAGTAATAATGAAAACAATGATTAAGATATCGGTTGGTTTAGTTACTGCAGCACTACTGTTAACAGGTTGTGTGAGCGAAGAGGCTAAATCTTCATCAAAATTAGCAGTTGCAAAAACAGTTAGTGAAGAGTCTCTTGGTTTAAGAAACACGGATCTTTATACTGAAGATACAACAATAGCTGATAAGACTGAGTATAGAACAGCACAAGCTACAACAAGTTCTAGAATTAAAAGAGCATTTCAAGATGCTCCGCCAATGATTCCACATGATACAACTGGTATGTTACCAATAAAAACTGGCAACAATCAGTGTACAAGTTGTCACTTGCCTGAAATGGCTGCTGCAATGGGTGCAACGCCAATTCCTGTATCACACTTTACAGATTTTAGACCAAGAGCTAAAATTGTAAACGGCTTAGCTGTGGATACAGTTAATAACTACAAAAACGAGACTAAAATCGTTAAAGGGAATCAGCTTCAACATGCTAGATTTAACTGTAACCAATGTCACGCTCCTCAGTCACAAGGTGATTTAGCAGTTGAGAACACATTTGAGCCTGTATTTACAAGTAAAGACGGTGCAAATAAATCAAACTGGAGCGGCGGTAAACTTACTGAAGCACTAGACACTGTTGGTAAAGACAGCTTTGTAACAAAAGATGACCTTGCTAACAAAAATTCTAAAGCTGGCAGCTTAGGCGGCGCAGCTCACTAATGCAAAGAAGAGAGCTTTTTAGCTCTCTTGCTTCATCCATAAGCGGTTCAAAGAAGCAAGAGAAACTTTTAAGACCGCCTTACTTTAGTGATGAATCTCTTTTTCATAATGAGTGTAACAAGTGTGATGCGAAATGTGCCACTGTTTGTGAAGAAGATATAATTAAAATTTCGGATGATAAAACTCCATATTTAATCTTCTCATCAAGCGGTTGTACATATTGTGACAAATGCGCTATATCTTGTGAATTTGGCGTTTTAAATGTTGAAAATAAAAGATTAATCGGAGCTAAAGTTACGATTAATAAAATAAAGTGCTTAAGTTGGAGTCATACAATGTGCTTTTCTTGTAAAGATCCATGTCTGGAGAGGGCTATAGATTTTCAAGCTATGTTTATGCCTATCATAAACGATAAATGCACATCATGCGGATTTTGCATTAGCAGATGTCCAACAGATGCAATACAAATAAAGGTATTATAATGAGAGTAATCACCATATTAATGATGTTTTTAACACTTCTTTTTTCACAAAACATGAAACAGCCTACATCAAAATTTATTTCAAGCGGTTCAGTTGTAGACATCGTATATAAAGACGACAAAGTATACAGTGCTACAAATGCGAGTTGTGTAGACATTTTTGATTACCAAAGCAAAAAGCTTATTAAAAAAATTGAAGTTGAAAAAATTATTGATTTTATGGGAGATACAATTGATTCTAAAGTCTATTCGGTTGATGTCATAGATGATAAGATGCTTATTCTATCGCAAGACAAACAAGGTTTTTCAAGATTGCATATTCATCAAAATAATAAAAATGAACTTATTTTTGACTACACTAAAGGTCTTGGTGTATTAAAAGCGAAATTTTTAGATAAAAATACAATACTTCTTGGACTATTAAGCAATGAACTTATATCTTTCGACATAAAAAAACGTACCAGTAATTGGACCATTCAAGTCTCCGGTGCAAAATTTTCTGATTTTGCACTCAATGAATCAAAGAATGAAGTTGTTATAGCAGATGAGAGCGGAAATCTAAAGATTCACAACACTAAAGACGGCAAGCTTATTAAACTTTTGTCCGGAGAAAATTTAGACAATGTTTTTCAAGTCGATTATAAAAATGGAATAATTGCAACAGCGGGGCAGGATAGAAAAGTTGTAATATATGCTCCAAAATTCGGATCTGCACATCATGTGAAATCTAATTTCTTGATCTACAGCGTCGGGCTATCTCCTAGCGGTAAAACAGTAGGTTATGCATGTGATGAAAATAATAATGTAGCTATTGTAGATACAATTAGCAAGTCTGAAATAGGCAGATTCAGCGGTAATAATATGACACTTTCAAAGATAGTTTTTGTAAACGAAAATGAATTTCTTGTTGGAAGCGACGACAGAATTATTAATCAATATAGTGTAAAATAGCTAAGGAGAGAAGATGCAATATAATGAAAGTGAGTTTTTTATAGAAACAGAAGTTCCTCATGATGAAGTCATTACTTCAAGAACTGATTTGGACGGTAATATTACATATGCGAATGAGCTTTTTTGTGAAATAAGCGGTTATTCGCTTGACGAACTCTTAGGCAAACCTCATAGTATAGTCAGACATCCTGATATGCCAAAAAGTGTTTACAAAGATCTATGGGAAACGATAAAAAGCGGAAATCAATGGATAGGCATAGTCAAAAATCTTCGCAAAGATAGAGGTCACTACTGGGTAAAAGCGATTGTTTCAGGTGTTTATAAAGATGGGAAACTTGTTGAGTATAAATCTCTAAGATCACCGATTGAGTATCATGATAAGCTAGAATATCAAAAACTCTATGATAAAATACGCAAAGATAACGGTGAAAAAACTAGAAAAGTAATTTACGAATAGTTACTTAACTATAAAAATATATTAAAAAATTAAAAGGAAATTATATGAATATATCGAGCATTGTAGTTCAAACACTACCAAAATATCTAAACGAAGTAGTACAAAGTCTAAAGGATTGTGAAGTTTGTGACTATCACATGCATGATGAAAAAGGCAGAATAATAATTACAATAGAGGGCGAAGGTGTTTCAGAAGAGCTTGAAAAACTAAGAGTTATCGAAGAGATTCCGCATGTTGTAGCTGCAGATATGCAAATGGCATATAGTGAAGATGAGCTTGATGCGCATATGGAAGTTATTGCAAACGGAGATGCAGTTCCTAAGATGTTAAATGATGATACTGTTGATATCTCCAATATAAAATATAACGGTGACTTAAGAAAAAAAGATGATTTAGCTAGATTTGCTAAAGATTTTGATAAAACAGAGAGGTAGACTTTGTCAGTTGTATTTGAGTCAACTATAAAAATGGTTGAAGGAAGTAAAAGCGAATGGTATATTGAACTAAAAGATACTATTAGTGACACTATTGAAATATGCAACGATTTACAGGATTACTCTACAAAAATAGAGGAGCTTGGAAAACTGCATGATGGCATAATTGATGAAGTCAAATGGAAGAAAGATCTTAATGTTCATCCTATGATTATCGATAACATAAGATTTGAAATGTCTAAACTCCAAAGAGAACTCGAAGATGAGATGGGCAAACCGCTTATCGGTGAGAAAGCATAATCAAGTGAATGCAGCAGCTATAAAAACATTAAGATATCTAAGTATCAGTGAAATAAAAGAGCACTTGGACAATGTCGAATATATTATTATGGCAGCTCCTGCACCTGATAATTTTAAAGAGACTCCGATTCATTTTACTCTATTTTTAAACACTTCTGACGATTTGCCTAGAGAAATTCAAAAAGCGATATTTGACAAATTCCTCCAAGAAGAGGGGATTGAAAACGCAATAGAAGTTATGAGTCAGATTATGCCTGTAGGATTTTCACAAGGATTGCAAGAGACTTATATGCCTATGCTTTTAGTAAAAGAAGAAGATATGAAACATGTGCCAAACATGCCGATGCTAGTTATGGATTTTTTGGCAGATTCTGATAACTTTAACGAGGCAAAAGAGAAAAGCTTAACAGGCTGGAGTTACTGTTACAACTAAGCAGCAACTCCCTTTTACTGCTGTGACAAAGCCTCTATCTCTTCAACAGTTTTTGCAATACTAAAAGATAGGTTTTTGCATCCCTCTTTAGTAACTAAAATATCATCTTCGATTCTTATTCCAATTCCTCTGTATTTTTTTGGTACTGCTTTGTCATTTTTGCCGATATAAAGACCCGGTTCAATAGTTAAAACCATCCCCTCCCCAAGCGATATCTCTCTATTTTTTGCATCTCTATACGGAGCCGGATCATGAACATCAATTCCCATCCAGTGACCGATGCCGTGCGGATAATACTTTTTATGTTGTTTTTCTTTTATCAATCTCTTGTAATCACCTTTTAGTATGCCAAGTTCAATCATCCCTTTTGTAAGCATCTCTTCTGCTGTCTCTTGAAGATGCGTTCTCATTACGCCCGGTTTTATCATATCGATTATGGCAAGCTGTGTCTCTAATACTAGATTATATAACTCTTTTTGAGGTTGACTAAATTTCCCATCTACGGGAATTGTCCTTGTAATATCGCTGGCATAATAGTTATGCTCACAGCCTGCGTCTATAAGCACAAGTTCTCCATCATTAAGAGGCTGGTCATTTTTTATATAGTGAAGTGTATTTGCACTGTTTCCACATGCTACTATTGAAGTATATGCATCGCTGTAAGCTGCATTTTTTTTAAATTCATGCTCAATCTCTGCTTGGAGCTCATACTCATACTTTCCTCTTTTATCAAGCTTTATTGCTCTTTCATGTGCTTTAGCCGTGATAGCAACCGACTCTTTTATCAGCTCAATCTCTGAGAGAGATTTTATAAGCCTCATTTTCAGTATCAGCTTAGATATATCCTCTTTTATTTCAAAATCTTTTGTCAATTTTAAAATCTTTTTTACATCATCGCTTCTAGAATTTAAATCACAGTAGAGAGAATTTTTATCTTTTATAAACTCTTTAAATCTCTTTTTAAAATCATCATTTACATAAACCTTATCAACCAAAAACCTCTTTTTTGACTCTTTTTGACCAAGTCGTTCACCAGTCCATAGTTCCAGCAGTTCATCTTTTTTTTGAACAAAAAGAGCTGTTTTCATACTCTTTTTTTTCTTTATAAATATGAGTGCGGCATTGTCTTCTTTAAAACCGGTCAAATAGTAAAAATTGCTGTTTTGTCTATATGGATGTTGCGTATCGTGAGATCTTGTCGTATATTTTGCACTAAAAATAACTCCGATAGAGTTTTTTGAGAGTTTTTTGCCTAAAGCATCTCTTCTTTTTTTATACTCACTCTCTTGTATCATTTACAAACTCTCTCAAGCCACTCTGTATTTTGAGAAATTACTTCCGATAGTGCCGCACCTAGAGCTTCTACTCCGCCTTGTGCGTCTAGCGTTTTTGCATCTGCCTTTGAACTAAAAGTTTTAGTTGCCACAACGGAGTTTGTCTGAGTGTCGATAATCGTTAGCGTTATAACAACATTAACATATGAGCTTTTCATATCTTTAGTATAAAACTGCAAAAACTCCTCTATATTTGTCTCAAGTATCCAACTGCTTTTACTTCTTGATTTTGATGCCTCTACACTGCTAAATATGCCTGCAGATCTTATATTTTTAAGCAATTCAAGCGTTATTGCATCATTTGGCGACTCTTGCCACTGCGACTGCGAATAGGAAAAAACTCTATTTTCTGACTCCATATAGTCCATGTTTAAAGACATGAGCGAACTAGGGCTAAAAGCTTGTGCAATCTTTAGAGATTTATCTTTGCAGCTATTTGAGAATGAGTTGCTGTTCTGTACTGTTTTGGCAAAAATTCTATAATCAGTAATTGTTGGCTTGACCGTTGCACAACCGCTTAATAGTAATCCTAATATAATTAAAAGCTCTCTCATCTTATTTCTCTCCGGGACCTTTTTTAATTTGCTCTTGCATAAAGAGAATATCACTAGGACTTCTCTCATGTTTGCTAAGCGTCTCTTGCATCTTTATTATTAAACTCTGCATATCTAACAATGTATTATTCATAGTCGGTAAAATATCACTGCTCATCTCTTTAAGATTAAAATCTCCGCTCTGCAAAGCTTTATTAAATGTATTCATAGAACCTGCAATACCCACATAACTCTTCATAATTGAAGTGAATGAAGCAGACACGCTGTCTTCCCATGCAACACTGTTTTCTATCAGTTTTTCGACACGAGGCATCATTTCATCTAGTCTTTTTGATACGCTATTTAAATTTTTCATTGTTTGTTGCAGATTGGCGATTGTCTCGTCATCTAATATCTGATTCATTTTGCTCATAAAAATTGCACTGTTTTTCAATAACAAAGAGAACTCCGCCTGATTTTCCTCTTTTAATAGCTCTCTTGTTCTTTGTAGAGTCTCTGAGAGATTTATAGTTAAATCTCCAACCGTATTCTCAAGTTTTATAAGAAGCGAGGGTATTGTTTTTATAACCGGGTACTCTTGACCTTTGTGTGCCTTAAGAAACTCGCTGCTCTCATCGCCAAAACTTAAATTGATATAGCTAAGTCCGGTAATTCCCTGTGAAGTAAGCTGCGCTACTGTGGATGTTTTTATGGGAGTTGACTTTAAAACTGTTATCAAAATTTCAACCTGCTCAGAATTTTTTGGATTTATGTTAAGTGCCGTAACTTTTCCGACATTAATCCCTTTGTATTTTACGGGAGCATCTAAGTTTAGTCCTGAAACCGATTCATCAAAGTATATAGCATACACTTTCATCTCAATCTCTTTAGACGGCTTTAAAAGCCAGTAACCAAACACCATCATGGCAGAGAGGGCAAAAAGTACCAAAAAACCTACTAAACTATAATTTACTCTATTGTTCATAATTTTTTATCTTCTATATTGCTGATATTTTTCAAACTTATACCTTTTTTATACCGTTAAAAAAAGTTTTTATAAACTCGTTTTCTACGCCAAATATATTATCCAAATTACCCTCATAGACTACTTTTTTATTATCAAGAATAGCAACCTTGTCAACCGTGTCATAGATGGATTGCAAGTCATGCGAGACCATCACAATCGTTAAACCCAAAAGATCACGAAGTTTCAATATCAGTGCATCAAACTCTCTGGCAGATATAGGATCCAGTCCGCTTGTAGGCTCATCCAGAAAAAGAAGTTTCGGATCCATAGCTAGCGCACGCGCCAAAGCTGCTTTTTTTTTCATTCCGCCGCTTATTTGTGATGGATATAGATTGGCATCACTTGCCTTTAGCCCGACTATGCTTATTTTAAATGCCACAATCTCATTAATCATCTCCTGCGAAAGATCACTATACTCTACAAGAGGAAGAGCGATATTTTCTTTTAAACTTAGTGATGAAAAAAGAGCTCCTGCTTGAAATAAGACGCCCCACCTTTTTCGAAGTTGCATTGAATCATAATATCCAATATTGCTAAGCATATACCCGAGTATTTCAATCTCTCCTGCACAAATATCTTGAAGCATTACCATCTCTCTTAAAAGGGTGGTTTTACCGCATCCGCTTGGACCTAAAAGCCCGTAAATGCTTCCCTTTGGAACTGTAATATTGATTCCATTATGAATAATTCTATCGCCAAAAGCAGTTTTAACGTCTCTTATTTCAATAATATTTTTCATTATATTTTCAAATTTGTAAAAGCTATTGAGAAAATTGCATCACATATTATAACGGCAAAAATAGATTCCACCACACTTTTTGTCGTATTGAATCCTATACTTTGTGTGTCATCTTTAACCAGCAATCCTCTGTATATAGCTATTGAAGCGATTAAAAAAGCAAAAAAAGGTCCTTTTACAATCCCAACTAAAAAGTGCTTTATGTCGACAGCTTCTCTAAACCTATCTAAAAACATATCAGTGGTAATGCCCAAATCTAAATTTGCAACAACCATGCCACCGATAATTGCCATAATATCTGAGATGAAGATAAGTATCGGCAGAGTAATCATAAGTGCGATAATTTTTGGAATAACTAAAAATCTATATGGATCAAAACCCATCGTCTGCATTGCATCAAGTTCTTGGGTAATCTTCATTGCCCCTATCTGGGCAGTAAATGCAGAACCGCTTCTTCCTGCAATAACTATCGCTGTAATAAGCGGAGAGAGTTCCCTTAAAACAGATATACCCAGCATGTCGACTATAAATATATTTGCACCATAGAGTTTAAGCTGATATGCAGATTGATATGCAACGACCAAACCGATTAGAAAACTTGTAAGTGCAACGATGCCAAATGCCTTTATGGCACTTTCATTTATCTCAAAAATTATCTCTTTGTATCTGATGTTTTTATAAGATGTCAAATAGTGTATCTTATTTGCAAAAAGTTCACCCATAAACGACATGAAAGATAAAAAACTACGATAATTTTTATAGCTGTTTTCACCTAACTTTTCTATAAAATTTCTTTTTTTACGATGAGATATCTCTTGATATTTTAGTTTTTGCTCTTTTACCAACTCAAGCATAGCCAAAACCTCTTTATCATTGCAGAGAAGTTCTACATGAAGATTGGAAATCTGTTGTTGAAAATTATTTATAAAAATAGATGCAGCACTATCTAAAAAATTAAGTTTGGACAAGTCAATAATTACGTCAGTGACTCCGCTTAAATCTATAGAGTCTATTTTTTTTTTATGTTTTGTAAGATTATAGAGAGTAAGCTCTCCCTCAAATTTTAAGGAGAGCTTGGCATCAACGAGTGCAGTATCTAAAGATGAGTGATTCATGTTAAAGAGGTTAAAAATCTCTCTCTAAAAGTTTATTTACTTTTAGGATAGTTATAATTCTATCCTCCTGCTTGCCTACACCGTCAATTGCGGTATCATCACCGTTTGCAGTTTCAGGTGCAGGTCCAATTTTAGATTTATTAATTCGAATGGCCATCGTAAGTCTATCGATTACAAATCCCGCAATATCGTCTCCATGTCTCATAACGATAAATCTTGTTTCTTCGTTATGTTTTTTAGGGCTAAGTCCAAATTTTAGACGAAGATCTATAAGAGGTATAACGGCACCACGCATGTTAAAAACACCCACAACATACTTTGGTACTTGAGGAACTCTTGTCCACGGAAACGGTTTAATAATCTCTTGAATAGCTAAAATAGGAACTGCGTACTCCTCATCCCCGATTACAAATCCGACTAACTGAACTATATCCTCCGAGTGTTTTGAACTATCTTCTTCATGTTTTCTCTGTTTATTAATTACTTGCTTTAATTTATCACTCATCTTAAGAACTCCGATCTAAAGTTAATATTTCTTTGAACTACGCTTGATAGGTAATCAGCCGAGTATGGTTTTGTAATATACTCTACCATTCCAGACTCAACACCGCGCATACGATCAGATTTGCCGGTACGAGATGTTACAGCAATCAGAGGCAAGTTTTTATAACGATTATATTTCTTAATCTCAATTGCCAAAGAGTATCCATCCATTCTAGGCATTTCAATATCCACTAGCATTGCATCAAAATTATAGTCACCCTGCTTTAATATACTAAGTGCTTCTTGTCCATCACCGGCTTCAACTAAAGTTACTCCAAGCGGTTCAAGAGCTTTTCTCATAATTGTTCTATCCGTTTTAGAGTCATCTACAATCATGACCGCATAATCACTAGGTTTTGTTTTCTCACGAGTCAACATTGCAGCATCAGATGTAGTATCTTTTAGTGCAGAAGCTTTTACACGCTTTGACATATCCATAATTGCTATTACGTCAACAATCAGTGTTACTCCACCGTCACCACGGATAGTAGCACCGGCAATTCCTTCTATACCTTTGAGGAACTCTCCGAGAGATTTGATAACTATCTCTTCCTGTCCTACCAATGTATCGACGATAAGTCCTAATTTACTTGTTCCTAAACCAAGAACAACAACATAAGCATATTCACTAGAATCCAAGATCCGCTCAACTTCAAAAATATCTCCGATGTGAACTAGAGGAAGAACATCTTCACGCAATCTCATAACAGAACGTCCCTCAACCGTATAAACTTCATCTTTCGAGATTCTTACAGTCTCTAAAACCGAAGCTAACGGAATAGCATAATGCTCCTCTTGAACACCGACTAATAACGCTTGAATAATAGCAAGCGTTAAGGGGATTTTGAGCTTCATAGACGTTCCGACACCAATTTCGCTGTCGATGTCGATTATTCCGTTTACTTTTTCAATGTTAGTCTTTACAACGTCCATTCCAACACCGCGTCCGGAGACATTGGTAACGGTAGCCGCAGTAGAGAAACCTGGTTTAAAGATAAGCGTAAACGCCTCTTTATCACTCATATTTTCCGACTCTTTTTGAGTGATAAGACCTTTTTCTAAAGATTTTCTCTTTAGCATCTCAACATCAAGTCCCTTTCCATCATCATCTATTTGTATAACAATCTGGTTCCCTTCATTGTATGCCTTTAGCTTAATTGTACCTGTCTCATTTTTACCCTGCTCGGCGCGAATCTTTGGTATCTCTATTCCATGGTCACATGAATTTCTGATAATGTGAACGAGCGGATCGCCTATCTCTTCAACAATTGATTTATCTAGTTCTGTATCTTCACCGTATATTTCAAGCTCTATCTTTTTATTTAACTCTCTGCTTAAATCGCGAATCATTCTTGGGAACTTGTTAAATACTTTACCGATTGGAAGCATTCTAGTTTTCATAACTGCAATTTGAAGATCTGTAGTAACTAGTGATACTATAGATACGACTTGATTTAACTCTTCAAGAAATCCCTCCCCCTCATATCGCTCTTCAACATCAACATTAATCTTAATAAGTCTGTTTTTAGCAAGAACAAGCTCACCGATGAGATTCATAAGGTGGTCAAGTCTTTTAACATCTACACGAATGGTCTGCTCAACCGTTTGTGCTTTTTTTGCAGGTGCTGCAGCTCTAGCATCTTCCGAATCATCTGAGTTACTGCCAGTAGGAGCAGGCTTTGAAGCTGGTGTCACCGTCATCGGAACTTTTATAACAGGCTCAAACTCATCTTCTTCTTCAAAGTAGTTATCAGAATCAGATGAAGTGTCATTTTCTCCTTCGCCTTTTCTAGATTCTCTCTTAGCTTTATCTTCGGCTTGTCTCTGTTTTAGAAGTCTCTCTATCTCGGCTTCTAGCTCATCAGCATCCATATTTTCATAGTCAAGAGCATCTACATCGGGAGCTTTTTCGACTACTTCTTTAACTTCAACTTTTGGTGCAGCTTGAGCTATGGGAGTTTCAACTACTCCGCTTCCTCCTACACACTTATCGAGTCTAGCGACACATGCAGAAACATCAACACCGCCGTCCTCACTCGTATCTCGAATGATATGAAGAAGTGATTTCATTAAATCTATTGATTCTAAAATAACATCCATTATATCTGGAGAAATTACTAACTCCCCATGTCTTGCTCTATTTAAAACATCTTCCATATGGTGAGTCAAATGCGTTAGAACATCAAAATTTAAAAATGAAGAAGCACCCTTAACGGTGTGCGCAACACGAAATATTCTATTTAAAAGTTCTAAATCATCCGGTCTAGTTTCTAACTCCACCAAATCTTGATCCAGCTGCTCAATCAACTCGAAAGATTCAACCAAAAAATCTTGTAATATCTCTTGAAATTCATCCATTTTTATACTCCCTACTTCATATGAGCACGAACAACACGTGCTATTTCATTATAAAAAGAATCTGCTTTAAATTTAACTAAATAAGCTTCTCCACCGGCTTCAACTCCTCTAAGCTCACTAAAATGATCGCTTATTGAAGAGTTAAATACAATTGGTATAGTACTAAACCTTCCGTCTTCTTTAGCATTTGCCGCAAAATGAAAACCATCCATTCTCGGCATCTCGACATCTGAAATGATTATCTTCAAGGTTTTAGATATCTCTTCACCGTAAATCTCATAGAGTTCATCCAGTTTTTCAAGTCCCTCTTGTCCATCTGTAGCTTCAACGACATTAAAACCCATCTTTATGAGAGCCTCTTTTACGATTTTTCTTGCTGTTGAACTATCATCTAAAACAAGTGCTAAACCTGAAAAATTTTCAATTTCTCCGGCGTTATACTGAGTATCAGGCTCATACAGACCCAAATCTTGTACAACACTCTCTAAATCCAAAATAAGAAGTACATTATCGCCCTCTATTTTCGTAACACCGGTAATCTTGCTTCCCTCTATAGAAGCACTGTTACTCATAAAAGATGCCGGTTCTATATCTGCCCAGCTTATTCTTCTAATGCGTTTTGCTTCATGAACTATAAAACCTATAAGTATGTTATTAAACTCCGTAATAACTACTCTAGAATTTTTTTCAACTCCCTCAGGCTCGGTAATTTTCATCCATTTAGCCAAATTTACTACAGGGATAACAACGCTTCTTAAGTCAAAAATACCCTCTATAAACTCAGGAGTTCCAGGCAGTTCCGTCAACTTTGGCAGTTTAATAATTTCACGAACTTTTGAAACGTTTACACCGTAAATACCCTCATAAACTCTATCTTTTTCTTGTTTGAAAATGCGGAAATCTACAAGCTCCATCTCATTTGAGCCAACTTTCAATGAATCTTCTATATTCATACTTTAAATCCCTTTTGAGAAAATATTCTCTTCTAAAAACTCTATATCTTGTGTTGATTTTACAATAAAATATCTTTGATTGCAAGCAAAAGCACCCAAATTAAAATAGATAAAATTTTTCAATTTTATGATTTTATTCTGGTGAAAATGACCTTCTATAAAATAGTCACACCTATATTTTTTATCCAGCCTCTTTGAGATAAATTTTTCAAGCCCTAAAAGCTCCTTGCAATCATCTTTTTTATTTAGATACTGCTCTAAACGTTTTAAGATAGAGTGTCCGCTAAAGGAGTCAATGATTCTTAAAATAGATAAAACAAAGCTATTTCTAATAAAAAGTGTATAAATCTTGTATCCTGCGTCACTCTCAATATCGCCGTGAGAAAGGAGGACTTTTTTAGCTTCTATCGTACATGTAACAGGCTGCAGCGAGATAGGAAAGACTTTTGCATGCGGAAAGATTTTTTTTAAATTAAAATCGTGGTTTCCCTCTAAATAGATAACTTCTATATCTAAGGAGATCTTATTTAAAATCTCTATTGCTTCTTTATTTATTTTATACGTATGGGGAATTTCTCCAAAAAGAGCATCAAAGATATCTCCCATCAATATTATCTGTGTAGGTTTTAATTCGTGAGAAGCTATGCTTTTTAAAAACTCTAAAAATTGGGGACGGTTGTGCGAGTAGTGTGCATCGCCTATGACGAATGCACCCTCTTTTATCTCTAAATCATGGAACATAAGCTATGTTTGGCACACCTAAATCTTCATCAAATCCCATCATCAAGTTTGCATTGGCAACTGCGGCTGAAGATGCGCCTCTCATAAGATTGTCTATAGCACTTGATATAAATAGCATATTTGCTTTTCGCTTTACATAAATATCGCAAAAATTTGTTCCTGCAACGCTCTTCATGTCAACCGGATTTTTACATACTCTCACATGTTTAGCATCTTTATAAAACTCTTCAAGCATGGCATATTCGTCAAAATCACCTTCCACTTGAATATAGATAGAACTTATCATACCGCGAGTAACGGGAACTAAATGCGGAACAAAATGAACTTCATCAAAATCTACTCCGAGTTTTTGTGCGATCTCCGGCGCATGTCTGTGCATAAGCGGATTGTAGGCAAAAAGATTGTCATTTACATTTACAAAGTGCGTTACATCGCTAAGTTTTTTACCCGCACCGCTCACGCCTGTTTTTGCATCAACTATTATTGGCGTATGTTTTACTCTTTTACTCATAAAAGGCAAAACTCCTAAAATCGCACTAGTGGGAAAACATCCCGGATTTGCTACGAGTTTTGCACTTTTTAGCTCCTCACGAAACAACTCAGGAAGCCCGTAAACCGCATGTTGTAAGTTTTGTGTATCTGTATGAGGGCAGTAAAACGCTTCATAAATATCTTGAGGCAATCTATAGTCAGCCGAGAGGTCAACGACTTTTAAACCTTTTTCTATCAAAGGTTTTACATAAGACATAGCCGTTTGATGCGGAAGTGCTAAAAAGACAAGTTCGCAACTAGCCGCACATTTGTCTAAATCAGCTTTTTGAACCTCTAAATCAGATACTTTCGCAAGCGATGGATGAAGCTTCTCAAGCGTTGTTCCGCCATCCGTATTTGCGACATAATTGAGGTTAAATTTTGGATGCTTAAGGAGCATTTTTACAAGCTCAAGCCCCGTGTATCCGCTTGCACCGATTACTCCGACATTAATGACACTCAAACACTATCTCCTGATATCTAACTTCTATTATCTCAAACTCTTTTGTGCCGTTTGGAAGCTGTACTTTCACCTCATCGCCCTCTTCTCTTCCTAAAAGCTGTTTTGCCAAAGGAGAGCCGAAAGAGATTAGCCCCATTTCAGGATTTGACTCGCATCCGCCGACGATTGTATATGTAAACTCTTCATCCGTATTCACATCCGATACAACGACAGTTGAGCCAAAACTTACTTTTGAGTGTTCAAGATCACCCGGATCTACAATCTTTGCACTTCCTATTATCTCTGAGAGTTCTTGCAGACGGTTATCTATCTGTTTTTGCTGCTCTTTTGCCGCATGATACTCGGCATTTTCCTTCAAATCTCCATGCTCAAGCGCCTCTTCTATCGCCTTAACCACAGCCGGTCTTTTTACACTTTTTAAATTTTTAACTTCTGCTTGGAGCTTGTTATATCCAAACAGTGTCATCGGTTCTATTTTTTCCATAAATTATTCTCTTTATTGTTAATCTTTTTGTCATTATATCAAATTAAATTGTCTGAGTACAAAGTAGCTACCAAATATTTAAGCAAGAACGACTTATGCTCAATTTAATGAAATATATGCGATTATTGAAACCGAATTCTTTTTTTGGAGGATGTCATGCAAACTATAAAACCTTTAACTTTTAAACTCTCTGCCGTCTCCTTACTCTCTGTTTTGCTTGCATTTTCACTCAAATTGTCTGCACATGAAGATAATAGTGCAGACGCTTTAAAAAAAGAGACAAATGTCGATAAAAATCTGCCCATATATGAACTAATCAACAGCTCATATTTAGCAGATATCAAGCCTATTTTGGAAAAAAAATGTTTTGATTGTCATAGCAATGCAACCAAATTTCCTTGGTATTATAAAATACCGGGATTTAAACAGATGATTGATTATGATATCAAAAAGGCTAAAAGACATATAGACATGAGCAAGGATTTTCCTTTTATCTCTCATAACACTCCGCTAAAAGATTTAAATAGTTTAAGAGAAATTATTATCGAAAACGATATGCCTCCGCTTCGCTACGTTATCGCACATTGGGACTCTAGGTTAACCAAAAGCGAAAGAGAAGCTATCGTTAAATGGAGCGATGAGTCAATATCTAAACTAAGAGAGTTTCGCTATAAGTGATACTACATGTCAACCTCACAGCTCTCCTCTAAATGCACTGTCTAAGATGGAAGCTTTCAGGGCTTTGAGGCTAGCCATCTTCTCTTTTTGCAGCCGTTTTATTTTTTCTATTTTTTGAAAAATCTCGTCTAGGTATGTTACTGTTTTTTGTTGGATTGGGAGTGGTGGGATTGGAACGCCTATTGTTTGTAAAACTTTCAAATTTATATTCATTTGAGCCGTTGTTGTTGCTTGAGATTCCAATTGTTGTTTCAAAGTTAGTAAAAAATAATACAAAAAATCATTTGAATTATTTTCAGAGTGTATTCCAACTACACTATCAGGAAAACAACTATCAATATTTAAAATAGCAACATCACCTATATTTGCCGCAATGGTCATACAAATAGTGCCTTTTCTCCATAATTTACTTTGAGATAAACCAAATTCACTATATGTTTCAGTAAAAGTATCTATATATTTATTTGCATTTCTTACATCACCAGTTTGAATAAAAGGGTACTTTCCTCCAAAAAGTTTTTTATCATTTCTTGGTCTATGTTTTGATTTACCTCTATTCACATCAGCAACATCAAATAAAGGTGTTTTCTCATACTTCTCTTCCAACTCTCCAAAAACATCATTCAAAACACTTCCCATAAATGCGTTGGCTTCGTCCATGTTTTTTTGATGCAGGGCTATTGATTTGTCTATTTTTTCAAAGAGCAAATCCAATTTTGAAACTATTCTTTGTTGTTCCGGGAGTGGCGGGAGAGGAAAATCTAATGCTCTCAAAAATTTACTACTTGCTCGTGGCATTTTAGCACCATAAGAACTTGCATCAATTTTTGCTACAACAGAGCCTGAACGTAAAAAATATGCCAAATAGTATTTATTTAAATTTTCTTTAGGTAAAAAAACTATGAGTTCAGTTGTTCCAACACCCTCAAAATTGGGTGTTGCAACTTTGTTTAAGTATGGTCGTAATTTTGAATAAATGACTGAACTCGAATTAAAATTACTGCATGTTCCAATAATATTGGACTCTTTTACTGTTTGATAATTAATAATATTACCAGTATAGCTTTCTATGTTTTCAAGAGATAAATATGGTTTATCATGGCACTTTAAAGCTTGTTCTTTTGATGAAAGTTCTGTTGTTATATCACCTAACTTCTTCCACTCCCACCCATTAGGAAGCTCATACAACTCACTCATTAATATCTTTCCCTATCAATATCGCTTCAATCTCATCCATCAAATCATTTATTTCGCTGTTGTTAAGCTTGATATTTTCAACCAACTCTATGGGTGATTTATGCTCTATAGTCTCATTTTTATTTGGATTTTTAGCACTGATGTCGAACTCTTTTATGTCATTGACATGTACAATCCAAGAGTTACATGTAAGCGTTCTGTCTTGCCATACATCTAAAAACTCTTTGAAGTGGTCGTACTGGATTGGTTTGTTTTTTGTAAGCTTGTACGGCGGATTTACTTCATAGTAAAAGATGTCCGAGGTGCTTCCCTTTCTCTCAAAAAAGATGACATTTGTTTTTACACCGCTGTAGGGTAAAAATATACCTGCTGGAAGACTAAGCACGGTATGAACATTGAAACGCTCTAAAAGTTCTTGTTTAACCGACTTAAAAGCGTTGTTTGTTTGAAACAAAACACCCTCGGGGATAACCACGCCGCACTTGCCGCCAAGTTTGAGATGGTTCATCATGTGTTGTAAAAAGAGCAGTTCGGTAGCGTTTGACTTGATGGGGAAGTTCTGCTGGATGCTGTCGTTTTCTTTTCCGCCAAAAGGAGGATTTGCCAAGATGCAGTCAAATCTGTCTTTTTCTTCAAGTCCTCTGATGTCTTTTGTGAGAGTATTTGCTTTTGCGATGTTTGGCGACTCAACTCCGTGAAGTATCATGTTCATAACGCCCATGACATAGGAGAGCGGAGTTTTTTCATTGCCGAAAAAAGTGTCTTCGTTTAAAAACTTCAACTGCTCCGTTGAGAGTTCTCGCTGTTTGTTTGCTTTGATGTCGGTGTAGCGTATGTGGTTGTACGCTTCGATGAGAAATCCGCAGCTTCCCACGGCAGGATCGTAAATGGTCTGCCCAACTTTTGGGTCTAGCACATCGACGATGACTTTTATAAGCGGGCGAGGAGTGTAAAACTCCCCACTGTTACCGCCGTCACTCCCCATGTCTTTGAGAAGTTTTTCATAGATAAGTGAGAGTTGAAACAGGTCTGCCTGATTGTGAAAATCTAAACCATCAATGATGTCTAACACCTCCCTAAGAGTATGCCCGTTAGCAATACGGTTGTCCAAATACTCAAAAATAGCACCGATTTTATACTTGATAGATTTAGGGTCGCCGGTAATGGACTTGAACCCCTTAAGATAAGGAAACAACTCTTTGTTCGTAAACTCTAAAAGGTCTTCACCGCTCTTAGCATTTATAAGGTCAATTTTCCCATCTTTTTTAGGACAAGCCCAGTTACTCCACTTAAATTTATCATCAAGTATGTAGGTGTAATCTTGCCCGATAAGCAACGCCTCATCAGCTTTTGAGTCTTCCAAATCACTAAGAAACTTTAAAAAAAGTATCCAAGAAATCTGCTCCGTGTACATCATAGCACCGCTAATCCCGTCATCTCTTCTTAATATGTCTGTTATTCTGTTTATTTTGGATTCCAAAGTTTGTTTCCTTATTTCTTTTCAAAAGGAATTCGAATTAACTTTACATTGAATCCCATTTTTGTTAAATTTTTTATACTTTGTCTTAAACTTATTTTGCTAAAGAATGGTAAGTTAGCTGATAATCGACCATCTTTTTTCATTGCAATTGCATATACAAATGTTATTTCATTTCTTTGAGGATTATTAATATCAATAAAATTTTTAAACTTGAGTTTTACTGAATTTTGAATTTTTTTTCTATAATCTTTACATTCTATCAATAACTCGGCAGACACTATGCCTTGCATAAATAAATGACTTAAAACTGATGAAGAGCTTTTATAGGTTTTTACACAAATATACTCTCTGCTACTTGTGACTACATCACTTATCTCAACTTGGTCATTTTTTCTATTTGGAAAATTTCTAAAATTTTTCTTATCTAAACATATACATTTATCAGTATTTACACTTGCAAAGCGTAAATTATAATCTCCTTCATTTTCTACAACTTCTTTTATTTTTTTTGTTTTTTGATTTACTTCATCCCAGTATAAAATACTAGGGATATTAATTGCATTATCTATAAGATTGGATTCATAAGCATCTATTTCTTTAATTATTGAATCAAAATAAGTAGGTTCAATTTCAAAAATTTGATTTGCAGAATATATATACTTTTTATCATCAATCTCAAATTCATATGATAAATAATCCCAAATATCGTATCTGTTAATTGCTTTATTCTCATCATTTAACAATATAATGCCTATCTTGTCTAGTTCTATTGTTGCAAAATCTATTTTTTTTTCAGCAATAAAATTAAATAAAATATCTGTATTAATGTCGGCATATTGCTTATTCTGTTGCATATAAGTAATTTTGTAGTTATGAAAATCAAAATCTGTTATATTTGGATAAGCAAATAATATTTTACTCTTGTCATTATTAATAAATGAATTCCTAACATCATCTTTAAAAGCAGACCATATAGTATCATCCTTAATAATTTTCAAATTATCAATGAAAGCAAAATTTTCTTTATAATTTTCTTTTTTATATGCTTCTAAAAGCTTTTTACTGTATTCAAAAATTTGATCAATTTTTAATTCAACTGATAATTTTAAGGATTCTTTTCCAACTAAATTATTAGCAAAACTACTATCAAATGCTTTTCCACTTAAAGAGTTTAAAAATTCTTCATTGAAATCAAATTCAAAATCTCTCATTATTCCATCTGCCGTAGAAACTTCTCTCTTTTGATGAGATGTTGCAGAAAGCTTTCTAACATCAACCCCTCTAATGCTTTTATAATTAATTTCATTTAATGTAACTTTTAAACCAAAGTCATATTCAATTTTTGTTTTATTTAATGCATGATGTGCATATCCCATAGTAAACGCAAGTATTCTATTCTCAACTTTAACAAAAAAAACAAATGAATTTGATATATTTTTTATCGTATCATCAAAATCAAATAAGGGAGAAAGTTTACTTATCCAAGAAGGTGGATTCGGTTTATCTTTCTCAATATAACCTTCTATTTCAAAAGTAATACTTTCTTTTGTTGGCACTAAATTAAATTTATCTTTTAATGAATTGCCATCAATTATCCTAAAAACATTTTCAAATGTAGTAACCTCTTCCTTGAATAAGTAACAAGTTAAACTTTGTATCGGTGCTTTACTCATATTAAACCTTTAATTGTGCAATTATTATCCATAAGTTATTTTGAATTTCTTATGCTAGGTAGAAAGCCTTTTTCTCTAGTAAACTCATAATGATTTACAGATTTTTTCAAATCTTCTGAAATAGAAGTATTTTCTATTAAAATAACTTGTTCATCTTTTATATTATCATGTATATATCTATAAAAATTATCTGCTAAATTATTAGGCACTTCTCCTCCATCTTTTTTCTCATCAGATTTATATGGATTCAATGGAGAATCAAGTAATACTAATCCTATTTGAAAAGATTTATTTCTAAAAAACTGTAGCAAAGCAATTACAAATGAAGCATATAAGATTGCTCTATACCCTTTTCCATACTCTTTTCTATTCTTTGTATTTACAACAAAATCCAATAATTTATCAGAAAAAGCAATTTTTGGATTTTTTGGATTGTCAAAATTTATATTTTTCAATATATATTCAATTTCTTCAACAATTGGAGTCATTAAAGCAGTTGTTAAATCTTCAAATAACTGTTCAGTATTTTTAGCTTTTTTATCACTAATATTTATAGAATCTCTCTTATTTGTATAATCTTCAAGCTTTTCTTTTAATGTTTTGATTCTTGATAATTCTTGTTTTTTATCAGAAAAAGATTTAATATTTTTAGAAATATCATCTAAAAAATCTTTTAGCTCGGTTTGAATTTTTATTATCACTTCTTCTAAATGTTTTTTATTAGCAATAAATTTATTTTCAATATCTTCTTTCTCTATAGTATAAATTTTTTGACTTGCTTCCAGCTCATTTAATAATAATTCAATCTTAGAAATTTCTGCATTTGTTGCAATAGTAAGTTCAGGAATATTGATTACTTCTTCAATATCAGAATCACAAATCGGGCAATTACTTTTTTCTGCACTTTCAAGATGTTGACCTGCTTCTAGTGTAGCTTTTAATCTGCTTATATCACTTATATATTGTTTTTTTAATAGTTGGCTTCTTTTTAATAGTTCTAGTTTATTTATTAAAATAGATTCTTGAGAAAATATTTCTTTTACTAAATTGTCTTTTTCTTGGTCATACTTATTTAATTTTGTTTTTGACTGAAGATATATTTCCTGATAATTTTTAATTCCATCGTCTAATCTTTCAATTTGCTCATCAATTTTGTCATACTCTGTATCCTTTAAATCTTCACTTAATTGACTTATCAATTCATTGTATAATGCTACTTTACCTTTTTTATATTCAATATTATTATCTAAAGTTGCTATAACTGAATTATCGTCTATACTCGTAATTAAATATTTCAATGTATTTTTATCAAAAGTTTTTTCTAGATACTGTCCAGATGTCAAGATAGAATCTTCTGTTACAATTCTTACTTCGTCAATTGCAAAAAACTTTTTTAAGTTTTGAAAATATAAATTTTGTGTCACGCCTCTTGCATTTTTTCTTATTTTTTTTCCACTCATATTGCATATATTCAATAAAAAGTCTGAAATAGTTTCATTGCTACTTTGATTTGAAACTTTTAATTCTCTAGACTTTTTGAAACTATCTACTAAATTAAAATCGCCACCTTTTAAACTTCGTTCTAAGCTATAATTTTCACCTTTATAAGTTTCAATTTCTAATCTACAAAAATTATAATTTTCTGCTTCAGGTATTGGCTTCGGTAAACCATTTCCTCCCAACATAAAATTAATACATTGAAAAATAAAGGTTTTTCCTGTATCTGATGCGCCATAAACAACATTTAAACCTTGTTTAAATTCGATTGAAACCGACTCAACTGTAGTACCAACTAATTCTAGTTTTTTTATAAAAAATCCATTCTTATTCATCTATTAGTCCTATTGTGCAATATGGTATTTCACTACCCCATTGAGATTTATTTTTTGATACAAATTGTTTGATACTATCATGTGAAGAGTCTTTAAATTTATTGTAAACCCATTCAACTTTTTTGGATAAATTTACAGTATATTCTTCAATCAAATTATCTAAGAAAGGACTAGCACTTTCACTTGCTAAATATTCTATTCCATCTTTTGTATATTTTATTTCTATCAAGCCCTTAGCAATAAGAAGTTTTAAACTATTATGTATTAAATTTCTTTTTACTGATAATTCTCCAAAACGATTTGGAAGTGCAGGATGTAAACTTTCATCTCCCCCAATATCTTTTGTATGCAAAGCAAAATAATCAAAATAATTTATCATTTCCACATCAAAACTTTTTGGATAAACTTTTTCCAAAATAATTAATATTCTTAATCCCATTTCTATTTCATTATTAAATAATTTTATTTTATTCTTCATCTTCAACCCAACTTATTTTTTCATCATTTACCAAGTGATGACACAACCCTTTTTTATCGATAGTTTCACATGCCTCTCTTAGAGGATTTGATTCAATTTTAATATTAACAGCTTTATCTTCTACGGTTTTAACTTTTGTATAACCATTTTCATGTTTATTTTCAACAGTGTTTATAACACCATCAAAGATTTCGTCCTTTAAGCTTTCAAAAATCTCTGGCAAATTATCTCTTGTTAATACTCTTAACTCCTCCGCCTTATAAAAACTCTTACGAGAATCAGTAAAATGTCTTTCATAATATTTTGAAATTTCATTTACTTCATTTATTTCACTATCAGAGTCAGAATCGTATGCTTTGACTAATTGTTTAATATATCTAAGTTCTTTATCTGCTTCAATCTCAGGGATAGGAAAATTTTGTCTCGAAGGCAATCCTCCGCCAAATCTTAAAAGATGGTTTGCATGTTTTTTATGACCTTTTACAACTATTTTAGGTTCTACTTTATTAAATATTTTGAAGTCAAACTTTTCAAAGTAATCTAAAAAAGCACCTTCTAGTTGTATTGAAGCTGTATTAGAGATATTATTTTTACATTTTGAATCCCACTGTTTCAGAAGTTCAGATTTTAAGTTGTTTGAATCAATTAAATATTTTTTTAATAATGTACCTATTCCATGTGTTCCTACTAAATAATAGGATTTAGGAGCTGGAAATTTACCGATAAAAGAATAATAAATTATTTTTCCAAATTCAATCCACATACCACTTGGATTCAATGGTTTGTCATATCTTTTACACTGGTAGCAATCCCATTCATAATTTGGATTATCTTTCGGATTCGTAATATAAGCTATCACATCTATACCCATATCACCTGAACCACCAAGTCTCTCAATTTTTCTACTGTCATATTTTTGAGTCGTTTCAAGCCATTCTTCTATCAATGCTTCCCATTCATCAGGAGACATTAATTTTATTCTATCAATGGGTAAAATATTTTTTCCATTTGCAATCTGCTGTGCTGTAATATATTTATCCATGACAATTCATCTCCACATCTCCATCTCTGCCCAATAATCCAGAAACCCCATTGCTTTTTTATCTACATGTGGATATTTATCAAGCAGGTTTTTCAACTCTTCCTTAAGATCAAAAGTGTCATTTATGGCTTTTAGGACATAGTGCGTCATGACTGCAAAGGTATGGTATTTATCGTTTACCATGCCTTTAAACTCTTTTTTGTGTTTTGGGATTTTTGCTTTTATGACAAACTGTCTGTTCCAAAGTCTGCTGTGATGAGCAGATATATTGCGTACATATGAAAACAGATGCAGCCAGTTTTTAAATACAAAAGAGGGCAGGTTTATACCGTTTAGTATCTCTTTTTCTGTTTGAGAGCAAAGCATTGTGTAGAGTTTTGAAAGCGTTCCAAAAGAGACAATCTCGACTACCATCCAAATCGGCAGGTTGTCTCCGTCATAGTTATTTCTGAAATGTTTAACAAAGGTTTCTTTGGAGCGGCTTGTCTCTTTTGTAATGTCATTTGTCAACCAGTCAAAATCTATATCATTGCAGCAAAAGTTTTCTTTATTTACATAACCAAAAACTTGATGATGTTTAGAAAAGTTGTATGCTACGGAAGCTCTTAGAAAGATTTCTATTTTTTCGATGGCATTAAAGGTCAAGATTCTTAGTTCTTTATCAAAATGATAAAGATCGATGAGTGTTTCAAATGTTATGCCCTCATCAAATCTATCTTTTTTTGATTGAAAAGGTAAAAAATAAGCACTGAGTCTATAGTAACTTATATGTTGTAGTTTGATGATTGCAAACTCTTTGTTGTTGATAACAAGTCCACGGTTTTCAAGAAGTTCTATTTGTTGCTGATAAGTTAAATGAGGTTTACTATAAGAAGTCATAAGCACTCCCCCGTTTGCACTTTTTCAAGAGGTGGGGGAAGTATGTTGCCAAAATTATAGTCAAATAAATCTTCAATTCGTATAAAATTTAAAAACTTCATCTATAAATCTCCCTCTGCAACTCCAAAACATCCCTCTCAATCTCCGCCTTTAATTCCTCTTCACTCGGCAGATACAACTGATACTTCGACACAAACAGATTTTCATTGTCGTTTAAAACGGAGTATTTTACGACTGTATTGTCTTTGTCTGCACAGAGTATGATTCCGATGGTTGGGTTATCGTTCTCTGCTTTTTCCATATCGTCATACATTCGCACATACATATCCATCTGCCCTACATCTTGATGGGTTAGTTTTCCTTTTTTTAGGTCTATGATGACAAAACATTTTAAGATGTAGTTGTAAAAAACCAAGTCTATGTAAAAGTCGCTTGTCTCTGTTTTGATTCTTTTTTGTCTGGCTACAAATGCAAAACCGCGACCAAGTTCGAGTAAAAACTCTTGTATCTTTTCAATGAGAGCGGATTCTAAATCACTTTCATAAAAAGCATTATTTTGCTTGAGGTCTAAAAATTCTAAAACATAAGGGTCTTTGATGATGTCTTTTGAGGTGAGTTGTAAATCTTTTGTGTTTTCTTTAGCTTCATTTATGAGTGGTTGCTTTTCTTTGCTTGAGAGCAATCTTTCATAATAGTGCGTACCGATTTGTCTCTCTAAGGCTCTTACGCTCCAGTTGGATTTAGCAGATTCCTCTGTGTACCAAAGTCGTGCTTGTGGATTATCTAACCTCATGATAAGTCGATAATGACTCCAGCTCAATTCGCTACACAGTGTGGAGCGAATTGGAAAACAGTTATAAAACTGTCTCATATTTCTAAGATTTTGCTGGGTAAACCCTTTGCCGAAATCTTTTGAAAGTTTTGATGAAAGCTCTTTGATGAGATACGAACCATATTCGGCTCTATCTTTTCCGTTTTGTTCTTCCTCTACGATTTGCTGACCGATGTTCCAGTAAGCCTCAACCATTATGAAGTTCACTTGTCTGTAGGCGTTGTCTCTAGCACTCTGGAGGATATTTTTTATGTTCAGATACAAATTATCATTTTTCACTATATCGCTCATCTATAAATCTCCCTCTGCAACTCAAAATACTCCTCTCTCATCTGAGGTATTCCGCCAAAGTTCTGCGCTACTTCTCTAACAGTTCCGAGCCCGCTTAAGTCAACCAACTTGCCTAGTTTGTCTTCGTCTAGCTCTTTTACACCGTCTTTTTTGTATCGCTCCAGTATAAACTCTATGAACTCTTTGGCTTTCTCGTTATGAAACTTTTCTACAAACTCTGAGTTTTCTACATGTAGAACTCTCTCGGCTCTTGTTTTGATGCTCATGTTAAACGATATATGCGTGAGTACATCGTAAATATCGCTATTTTCGGCTTCAAAGATTACTTTTAAATCATTAAGCTGAGATTCGTCAATCTGCATGTTTGAGAGTTTTTGAAGCATCTCTTTTCTGTTTTTCGGGTTGCTCCATATCTCACGGAGTCCATCTTCATCGTTGTAAAACTTGCCCAGTATGCCTATGAGAAGTTCTAAGTAATCCTCTGTTTTTAGAGGTATGCCGTCCATTCCGACATAGGTTGTTTCTATGTTGATAACTTTTAGCTTTTTGCCTTTGATGTCAATCGTTACTTTTTCATTTCGAGGTTTGTCATCGCCTGTTTCTATATCGTCGCTGTCTGTCATATCGGCTTTATCTTTTGGCTCTTTTGGCTGTTTTTCTTCAATGTCGCTGGATGGTAAATCTTCTCCGTCCCATGCAGGGTCATAAAACAAGTTTGTCGCCCCTACAAAATCCATAATTGTAAAAAAATCTTTTCCCTCAAAAACCCGAGTGCCACGACCGATAATCTGTTTAAATTCTGTCATAGATTTGATAGGTGCGGTGAGTACAACGTTTCTGACATTTTTGGCGTCAACTCCTGTTGTAAGCATTTTTGAACTTGTAAGAATCGCAGGGATGTCTCTGTCGTTGTTTTGAAACATCTCTAAGAACTCTCTGCCTATGTCGCCCTCATCGGATGTGACTCTTACGCAGTAGTTATTATCTTTGACGGTTTTAAACTTATCAATTGCTACTTTCATATCCATCGCATGTTTTTGATTTACACAAAAGACAATAGTTTTATCCATAGCGTTCATGTTTTCAAGGATAGTTTTTGCGATAAGCTCCGTTCGTTTTGGGATAACGACTTGCTTTTCAAACTGCTCTAACGCTACTATCTGTTTATCCAGTTCGCCCGTGATGATGTCGTTCGGGTCAAATCTGTATTCATCTATATTTGTTTGAATTCTTTTCACTTTGTAAGGAGTCAAAAAACCATCATTGATGCCGTCTTTGAGAGAATATTCATAGATAGGGTCGCCAAAATATTTGTAAGTATCTCCGTTGTCGTCTCGCTTTGGTGTTGCCGTCAATCCCAAGTGAGTTGCACTACTGAAATGATTTAGTATCTCTCTCCAAGAGCTTTCATCATTTGCACTTCCACGATGACACTCATCAATGATAATCAAATCAAAAAAGTTGGATGGGTACTGTTTGTAGTAAGCGGTTACATCGTCTTCGTTTTCTTCTTCTGAGGTTTCTACAACTCTGTTTTTGTTTTCGGCGATGGACTGGTAGATGGCAAAAAATATATTTCCTGCCGTTGGAACTCTTCCGCCTCTTTTTTTGATGCTTTTTCCGTTAATCTCAACACAATCTTTCTCTAATGGATTAAAGGTGTTCATGGATTGGTCTTTTAGTACATTTCTATCGGCTAAGAAGAGTATCTTTGGTCTTCGCTCACTTGCGTCTTTGTTCCATTTTGACTGAAAAAGTCTATATGCGATTTGAAAAGCTATGTATGTTTTACCCGTTCCTGTTGCCAGTGTCAGTAAGATTCTATCTCTGTCTTGTGCAATGGCTTCTATGGTTTTTTGAACTGCTATCTGTTGATAAAAACGGGGTTTCATCGTTCCTTCAAAGTGAAACGGCTGAGTGATTACGGCTTGTGCTTTTGGAGTTGTTTCGCCATATTTTCGCTCAAAAAGCTCATCAGGAGTCGGATAATTTTCTACCCATCTGCCTTTGCCCTCTTTTAAAGAGTGTTCATAGATTTTATGTCCGTTTGTAGAGTAAACATAATCAATGCGAAGCCGCTCGGCGTAGTTGATAGATTGTTGCAAACCGTCAAGCGGGTCTTTTGATTCAGCCTTGGCTTCAATGATGGCTAAGTTGGTGTTTTTATGCGTAAGCAGATAATCTACAAAATAGCGTTTGCCTCTTTTGCCGCCTATAAGTTTTCGCCCGTCGGTAAAATAGTATTCTCTAACAATGTTTGATTCAAGCCAATAACTGCCCTTGATCTTAGGGTCGATTAACTTAGAGCGAGTATCTGATTCTGAATATGCCATTAAACACCAAAATTAATATATTTGATTTATTATAGCTATTATTTCAACATAAAAGATAAAAACTTATACTATCTATTAAAAAAGCACCTATCTATTGTACGGTTCTACCCATAGAAGACAAGTCAAACTTTACGAGTTCTTTTTCACACTTTATAGTAATTATACAGCCTTTTTTGCTTACTTCTTTTGCAGCTTTAATATCTGCTAAAAGATTCATAATCTCTTTAGTTTGAGGGTCGTAAGCTTTGAGGATCTCATCTTCTACAAAGAACCATCTTCCGCCTCCGCATCCGTCACCGATGATTCCCTCGCATGCAAGCGGGCTGTTTTTAAAACCATGAATCATCTAAGCACTCCTCTTTTGTCTCTTTTATAAATTCATTAAAATCAGAGCTGTTTTTGTCTAAGCTTTTAAAATCCTCAAAGCTATACTCTTTAAAAATCTTCTCATCCAAACATTGGCAGAGAGTTTCGTTATTCTCTTTTTTGCATTCAGATATAAGCTCCTGTTTTTTATCTTCGCTCCATGTCATGTAAGAGTTATAAAAAGGGATAAGTGCCCAAATGAAAAATCCCAAAGTGAGTACAATATTTGTAATGTACTCCTTTTTTTTAGTCTCAAAATACTTTTTTGCATCATATGCGATAAAAAGCAAAAAAACTATCTCTAAACTTATAACAAACCAGTCACTATCTAAAAAATCAAACACTTTTTGTTTCCTTTATTTTTCTTATTGCTTCGCTGCACATGACAAGTCCAAAAGTAGCGGTAACACCGACAAAACTGCCTTTTTCTTTTACTATTGCCTCTTCTGATGAAAAAATAACTCTGTATTTTTTGTTAAAGCCTCTTTTTCTTAGCTCATAACGGATTTTTGAGCCGAACTTGTCGCCGTAACTTTTCCAAATATCGCCGATTTGAACCTTTGTCGGGTCAAGGCGTTTTGCCGAGCCGAATGATGAGATAAGTTTTTTGTAACATTTTTGAGCAAGAGCAAGTTTGGCTTTGATGTCGTCTATGGCATCAAGCACCAAATCATACTCATCAAAATCAAAATCCCTCACCCACTGTTCGTCTATTTTTGCGTTTATGATTTCTACATGCGGATAGTGTTTTTGCAGTGCTTCGACTTTTATCTCACCCTCATGCAGCTCAGAGTGGATTTGGCGGTTTTGGTTTGTCTCATCATAGGTATCAAAATCTACGATTGTAATATTTTTTACTCCGCTTCGACTTAGACAGTCAAGGCAGTGCCCACCGACTCCGCCAACTCCCAAAAGCAAAATTTTTGCATTTTGAAGCTTGGAGAAGTCATCTCCAAAAAGAGATTTTATGCGTTCATATCTCAAACTACTCTATCCATGCTTTAAGCCTATCTATACTTTTATATGCACTCATATCAAGCTGTATCGGGGTTATAGAGATATTTCCCTCGGCAATTGCTTCATAGTCGCTTATACCCTCATGTCCTGCGCGGGCTGAGAAGTTAAGCGGATGAAGTCCAAGCCAGTAGTACTCCTCGCCTCTAGGATTTCTATGCAGATGTGAATCATTTGCATAAAGCCTATAACCTGCATAAGTTATTACTATCTTTGCATTTTTATTATCGCTTGAATCGATGTCAGGAGGGATATTTACATTTAAAAACTCTCGCTCAGGCAGAGGAAATGAGCCGGCTCTTATCTTTAAAACCAGCTGCTTAATCGTCTTTTGCGCCAGAGTAAAATCACCTGCAGGGTCGGTAAAATCCATTACTTGTGAAATGGCAATTGAGGGGATATTATGCAAAACTCCTTCCATCGCTCCTGCCGCCGTTCCGGAGTATGTTATATCTTCTCCCATGTTTGAACCACGGTTGATGCCGCTAATTAAGAGGTCAGGCTTATAATCTACAAATATCGTGCTGAGTGCAAGATATACACAGTCGCTCGGCGTTCCGTCGTCGAGTTTAAAAAAGTTATCCTCAATACCTATAAAACGAAGCGGACGAACCAATGTTAAGGAGTGTCCACATGCCGACTTCTCATTAGCAGGTGCTACAACCGTAACCTCTACATCATCCAACTCTTTTAACGCTTTTACTAACGAGAGTAAACCGTTTGCCTCATATCCGTCATCATTTGTTACTAAAATTTTATACTTATTTTTCATATTGGAATTTTATCATTAATGGTTGAATGTTTGCTTTTTTTATACAATATTACTACAATGGCGGCAAAAACATACACCTAAATAATAAAAGAGCCTCTAGCAAAATGAAAAAAATCATTATCTATATTTTTGCCTTTCAAACCATTCTTTTGGGATGTGCCACATGTCAGCTTATGGTTCCCACGGCAGAGCTAAAGATTGATTTAAATATTGAGAAAAAAACAGTAACTGCCATACATGCAGAGTGGCATTTTTCAGATCTTTATTCAAATGAGATTTTAACTCAGTATGACAAAAACAAAAACGGCATATTCGACGAGAAGGAGTTAAAAGTCATACTTAAGGCAAAACTTGATTATCTCATTCCAAAAGAAATGCTTACGAAGATTACATATGCAAGCGATGAACAAAGCTCTCAAATAAAGCCTAAATATAAAAATTTCAATCTTAAAACGGTGAACGGGATTCTAGTTTTTTCATACGATGCGATAGTGGATTTGACAGTTGCCGATAAATCAATGCTTTCGTTAGTTTTTGAAGATGATGAGGCATACTTTGGTTTTATCATAACAGAACTCAATATCGCTCAAAGCGAGCTTTATCACACTAAAAATCTTTACCTTTTTACCGGTTCATTCTTTTTCAGCTACACTCCGCTTGAACCCATACAAGAAGTAAACACTATAAATAAAGAGGAGATTCAAATTACTCCAAAAGAGAGTGTGCAAGAAAATATACTCAAAAAAAGCATAACAAAAATTAAATCCCTTTTTGAATCTATAAAAGATGAAAAAAATCCTCTTACCTACATGTTGTTGCTGTTTTTTGCATATATTTACGGTCTTATTCACGCACTGGGTCCGGGGCATGGAAAAACACTCGTGGCAAGCTACTTTTTATCACATGACAAATCATATGCAAAAGCTCTCTTTATCTCACTCTCTATTGGTGTCGTACATACATTTTCTGCTTTTTTGCTTACACTTCTTATCTATTTTATAGTAGATTCATTTTTAGCTCAGTTTTTAGACAATGCCGTATTTTACACAACAAAAATCTCGGCACTTATCATAATATCTATAGCTTTGTATCTATTTTACAAAAAAATCAAAGCCTACAAAGAACTAAAAAAGGTTCAAAAAAAAGCTGCATTCACTTTCAGCGCCACACCACATGTAGCTACATGCGGCTGCTCGTCATGTAAAGTTGAAAACAGCTCTACAGACATGGCACTCATCATCTCTGCAGGGATTATTCCATGCCCCGGAACAATAACTATTTTTATCTTTTCGCTTTCTCTTGGTTTGCACTATGCAGGATTTTTATCTGCTCTCATTATGAGTTTGGGTATGAGTACGATTATCTTTTTATCTGCTCTCTTGAGTGTTGCCCTGCGTAAAAAAACATCAAACGGCAATGGAAATATAAAAAAATATCTTGAATATGCGAGCTTAAGTATCATATTGGCGCTTGGCATTCTTTTACTCTTCACATGATTTAATATAATCTTCAGTGCCAAATGTTATGGACTAATACATAAACTTGACATTGCAACTTCTATTAGTGTAAAATTCCCTTATCAAAATGTATAACATACACTTTCCCAATGCACGACAGAAAAATACCAGCAGTGCAAAATCTCAAAATATTAAGGTAGCTATTTAATGAGCGAAATCGATTCACAACAGCCTCGCAAAAACACTAACAGTAACAACAAAACGCCAACTACAGTAAAAGCAAGAACTCATAAACCCGTAAAAGGCGCAAGTGTTGAAGATCTTCGTATTAAAAGTATAGAAGATTTAACGGCTATGGCTGTTGAACTAAACATAGAACAACCAAATGAGCTAAAGCGACAAGACCTTATCTTTGAGATTTTAAAAGCTCAAACAGAACAGGGCGGTTTCATCCTCTTTAGCGGTATTTTAGAGATTATGCAAGACGGTTACGGTTTTATCCGCTCAATCGATAAAAGTTTTGACGAGAGTATCAACGACGCTTATGTTTCAAACACTCAAATCAAACGCTTTGCTCTTAGAAACGGAGATGTTGTCACGGGACAAGTACGACCTCCAAAAGAGCAAGAGAGATACTACGCGCTTATCAAGATAGAAGCCGTAAACTCACTTCCGCCTGAAGAGAGCAAAAAAAGACCTCTTTTTGAAAACCTCACTCCGCTTTACGCAACAGATCAAATCAAACTAGAGTACAGAGAAAAAGGGCTTACAGGTCGTATGATGGACCTATTTGCTCCTATTGGAAAAGGTCAGCGTGGACTTGTAGTTGCACCTCCAAGAAGCGGTAAAACAGAGCTTTTAAAAGAGATAGCTCACGGTATCACTCACAATCACCCAGAAATAGATTTGATGGTTTTACTTGTTGATGAGAGACCTGAAGAGGTAACAGACATGGAGAGAAGCGTTAAAGGTGAAGTTTACAGTTCAACTTTTGACATGCCTGCAAAAAACCATGTAAAAGTTGCCGAAATGGTAATCGAAAAAGCAAAAAGAAGAGTCGAACTTGGCAAAGATGTCGTCATACTTCTTGACTCTATCACTCGTCTAGCTCGTGCTTATAACACCGTAACACCTTCAAGCGGTAAAGTTTTATCGGGTGGTGTGGATGCAAATGCGCTACATAAACCAAAGAGATTTTTTGGAGCTGCAAGAAATATAGAAAACGGCGGAAGCTTGACTATCATCGCAACTGCTCTTGTTGATACGGGAAGCAGAATGGATGAAGTTATCTTTGAAGAGTTCAAAGGTACGGGTAACTCGGAGGTTATTCTTGACCGCAAAATCGCTGATAGAAGAATTTTCCCTGCTATCGACATCCTTAAATCAGGAACTAGAAAAGATGAACTTCTTATCGGTCCTGATGTACTGCAAAAAGTATTTATTCTTCGCCAGATGATTCATAAACAAGATGATGAAGTCGAAGCGCTTAAATTCGTCTACACGACTATGGGCAAAAAGCCGACTAATGCGGAATTTTTAGAAAGCATGAATCCAAACCAATAAACTATGAAAGTAGGTGTATTTGACAGCGGAATCGGCGGTTTAACGGTCGTAAAATCTCTTTTAGAGAACAAACTCTTTGAAGAGATTGTCTACTTTGGAGATACTGCAAGAGTTCCTTACGGCATAAAAGACAAAACTACAATTATCCGCTACGCCATAGAAGCCGTAGAATTTTTCAAAAACTTCGAACTCGACCTTATCATCGTTGCATGTAACACGGTAAGCGCGCATGCACTTGACGAGATGAGAGAGGTTTCCTCTTGCCCTGTTATCGGCGTTGTTGAAGCAGGTATCCTTGCAACATCAAATGCGCTTAAAGATAAAAACTCAAATATCCTCATCCTTGGAACAAAAGCGACAATTAACTCTAAAGCTTACGAGATAGGACTAAAAGAAAAAGGGTTTAACAACCTTCAGGCAAAGGCGACAGGACTCTTTGTTCCTATCGTTGAAGAGGAGATTTACAGCGGCGAAATTTTAGAGGCGACTTTCAGACACTATTTTGATGCCCTTAAAAAACCAGACGCAATTATCTTGGGGTGTACGCACTTTCCCCTAATCTCTGAGGCAATTGGGAACTATTTCGGCAAAGATACTATTCTAATTCATTCAGGAGATGCTATAGTAGAGCAGCTTGAACTTGATTTTAAATTCACTGCAAAATATGAGACGACAAAGCTGGAGTTTTTTGCCTCAGAAAATCCCGATGCTCTAAAGGGCGTAGCAAAGAAGTGGTTAAACATATAAAACAATAAAAGGAAATTTCTTATGCGCTATATAGCTCTTGTTTTTATATTTCTTCTCTCTCTACAAGCTGATGAAGAGTATCAGTTAGGCAAAGGCGTACAAGTCGGTTCACTTCCACTTTATATAGGCGGCTACTTTTCACTTGACTACAAACATACGGACAATATTGACAGATACAGAATAGATGATTTGGCTATTTTAGGTTATGGGGATTACGAAAAATTCTCATATATGGCTGAATTTGAGTTTAAAGAGATGTATGTAGAGACGCACAAAAACGGTGTTAAAGATAGTACAAATAGCGATAAATTGTACGCTGAGAGACTCTATATTGACTACAACTTCAATGAAAACTATATGCTTAGAGTCGGTAAATACAACTCGCCGATAGGTTTTTGGAACCTCCTACCCGTAAACGTCCTTCGAGAAACAACATCCAATCCAATGAGCACATTAATTATCTTTCCAAAATTTACAACGGGGCTTGGCAGCTCCTATATGTCATATGGCGAGGGTGAACTAAAAGCAGATGTTATGCTGCAGCACAACAATGATATTGACGATGAGTACAATAATTACAAGATTGATGAGCACTATGGGTTTGGCATATCATACGAAAGAGATGACTACACACTCAAATTAAACGGCGGTTATTTTCATAATTTAAGTAGCTACATAATCCAAGACAATCTTTACTACTTCCTTCTATCTGCAAAATATGACTCCGACAAATATCAGATTTTATCTGAGGTAGGCTCTCAAAGATCCAAGAACGATTATACTACCGACTACGCGCTCTACGTTCAAGGTCTATACCGCTTTAGCGAGCAGCATATAGGAGTCATAAGAATCGAATCATACGATGACAATTTAAATGCAACCGATGATGACATGTTGATATTTGGCTATACGTACAGACCGCTCTATCCTATCGCAATAAAATCTGAGTACCAGTTTCACTCACAAAGTAACCAAAATCAGTTTTTATTCTCATTTTCGGTTCTCTTCTAATGAAAACAGTTATCAGAATTACATTATTGACAATCGTATTATCAATACTCTCTTTTGCTGATGAATATGTTGTAATCTCAAACTCTAAAATGAAAGATTTATCAACAGCGCAGATTAAGGCGATATTTTTGAAAAAAATAACTGTTGTTGAGAACATAAATGCCGTTCCCGTCAATCTGGGAGCAAGAGACCCCATAAGAGAAAAGTTTGAAAATAAAATAGTAGAGATGAATTTTGAGAGATTAAAATCATACTGGACAAAAGAGCACTATCTTGGAAAAAGACCGCCGGTTGGAATGCAATCTGAGGAGAGCGTTAAAGCTTTTGTAAAAAATGTTGAAGGTGCCATAGGGTATATTAACGCCAACAATCTTGATAGCGGTGTAAAGGTTTTATACAGATGGAGCGAATGATGGATAACGTACTCTTATGTGACGATGAGTTGATGAACAGAAAAGTTGCCTCTAAAATACTGAACAAAGAGGGTTTTAATGTCATCGAAGCCCAAAACGGCAAAGAAGCCATAGAGATTTTAAATACACAAAAAATTGATTTGATTTTAATGGATTTGATGATGCCCGTTATGGACGGATACGAAGCCACAAGCATCATCAAGAACGATGAGAGATTTTCTACGATTCCGCTTATTATCGTCTCTGCTCTCTCAGACAAAGCGGCTATAACAAAATGCCTAAAACTTGGGGCAAACGAGTACTTGACAAAGCCATATGATATTGTTGAATTCAGCCTTAGGGTCAAAAATGCCATCAAACTCGGAGCTTACCAAAATATGCTCAAAGAGCACAAAAAAATCTTGGAGCAAGAGGTTGCAAAGAAAACTAAAGAGCTTCAAGATGCCCTTATAGAAATACAAAAAAGCGAACATGATATTATCTCAATCCTTGGAAAAACTGCCGAATATAGAGACAATGAAACTTCAGCCCACACTCTTAGAGTAGGCGAAATGGCTGCACTAATTGCGAGAAAATTTGGATGGAGCAGTGAAGATATCGAACTTATGAGACTGGCATCTCCGATGCACGACATAGGAAAAGTAGGCATTGCTGACAACATACTTCTAAAACCCGGCAAGCTCGATGAGAGCGAATTTGAGATAATGAAACAGCACTCCGTTATCGGCTACTCTATCCTCTCACAAAAAGAGACGCCTCTTCTTAAGCTGGCAGCAGAGATAGCCCACACTCATCATGAAAAATATAACGGCAAAGGCTATCCGAATGCTCTCATCGGCGATGACATTCCGCTTAGCGGCGCGATAGTTGCGGTTGTTGACGTGTTTGACGCACTGCTGAGTGAGAGACCCTACAAAAAAGCTTTTACTTTAGAGAAAACTCTTGAAATTATCAATAATGATTCAGGTTTGCATTTTCATCCAAAGGTAGTTGAAGTATTTATGGAGAATTTGGATGAAATCTTAGAAATTAAAGAAAAACTTCAAGATGTTTGATTTTTTTAAAAAATCACTTCGCAACAAACTGCTCTCCATTTTTATAGTTATAGGTTTTTTGCCGTTTCTAACACTCCTGATTTATACCCTTTTTTTAAGTGAAACAAAAATAGTAAACAAAACTATTGATGAACATCTAGAGAGAACCAAAGTCGTAATAGAACTGATTGAGAACCATCTTGTGAGCCTAACAAAAGAGGTGAGATTTCTAAGCTCTCTTGATTTGATGGATGACCTCTTGGCAGAGGATATCGACAAGAGAATCTCAAGACTTTTAACTCAAAAAAAAGAGGATTTAAATTTAGATATCACATTTATGGCTGTCGCCCTTAACTCTACGATAGTTGCTTCGTCTGATAAAAATATATTGCTTAAAAAATATAGCCTCAATGAGTTAAATACAAAAGAGTACGGGGCTTACGTGCAAGAAGAGTATCTCTACATGTACTCGCAGATAAATGCCTCTTTTGATAAGACAAAGAAACTCGGTTTTTTGCTCTTAAAGTACAATCTGAAAAATCTAGACTCATATCTTACACATAACGAGACCGTTCACTCATACATAATAAATCCGAAAAATAGTTTTATTATAGGTGAAAATATCCCTCTAGAAATAAATTTTTACAATAAAACAAACAGCATTATAGATAGCGAATATGTCGTGGTACATCAGAAACTATCCTCTTTTTTAAACGATTGGCGTATTGTCTATGCCGTAGATAAAAGCGTTGCGTTAGAGTTTTTATATGATTTTATCAGTTTTATGCTCTACATGTCACTTATTATTTTTATACTGATTATCTATATGTCTATCAAACAATCAAGAGATATCGTAAAACCGATTGAAGAGCTGACAGCCACAACCAACTACATTACTGAAACGCACAACTACTCTGCACAGTTAAACGTAAATTCGCAGGATGAGATAGCCACGCTCACCCACTCTTTTAACAATATGCTAAAAACTACCTACTCCGCACTTCAGACGCTGGAAGAAGAGAATAAGTTAAGACTAAAAAGGTTTACTCAGCTAATCGAAGTCTTCAACACCATCATTCGGACAAAAAGTGAAGATGAGTGTATGGATGTCTCTATGCAGGAGATAAAAAAGTTGACACATAAAGAGAATCTGCATTTTACAAAAGACCAAAACAGAGCTTCAGACAAAGAGTGCACAAATCTTTATGTGAGTGATTTTGAGAATGATGAGAAGATATATTTCGGCTCCATTGAACTTGGAATAGAGAGCTTTGAAGATAAAAATGAACAAGATTTTTACAACTCTATCGCTTCAATGATAACACTGCAGCTTGATAGAATCAGACTAATCGAGAGAACAACCTCTGCATCAAGGGCAAAATCAGCATTTATATCAAATATGTCGCATGAGCTTAGAACTCCGCTAAATGCAATTATAGGTTTTGCACAGTTTATGATTGAGTATGAAGAGCTGAATGAGGATCAAAAAGATACAGTTGGAAATATAGAATCCTCTGCACAATATCTTCTTAGTATGATAAATGAGATTTTAGACATAGCCAAGATTGAAGCCGGCAAGATGGAAGCACATATTGAGAATGTAAATATCTTAGATATAGTTCAAAGTAGCCTCAACATGCTCTCTCCTTTGGCTAAGGATAAAAATATCAAATTTGATTTTATATTTGATAACTTTGAAAATAAAAAATACCAAACCGACCCTCAGATGTTTAAACAGATTGTGGTAAATCTTATCTCCAACGCCATAAAATTTACCCCAGAGGGAAGCATACAGCTCGAGTTATACAACGACAGTGAAAATCTACATGTAAAAATAAAAGACAGCGGCATAGGAATATCTGAAAATGATATGAAACACCTCTTCAACGACTTTACCCAGCTCGAAAATGTTATGCAAAAGAGCCATAAAGGCACAGGTTTGGGTCTCTCTCTTAGTAAAAAAATGGCAAATATTTTAGGCGGAGATGTCACGCTAAAGAGCGATGGCATAGGGCATGGAACTATCTCTACTTTTTCACTTCAAATAAAATAGTTGTAACCTTAATGAAATAATTTGGCACTAAAATTGTGCCATGAAAAATAATCTGCCAAAAAAATGGATACACAATCTAAAAATTTTAGATGTTGCATTTCAACCGATTCTAAACATTCAAACCGGAAAAATTTTTGGAGTCGAAGCACTTCTTAGAAACTATAAAGAGGTCGGCTTTGACTCTATCTTTGAACTTTTTGATGAAGTGTACAAAGACAACCTGCTCTACTCGTTTGATTTAAAACTGCGAAAAAAAGCCTTAAAAAAGTTTATAACGATTGAGGGTTATGAAAACATTAAACTCTTCTACAACCTCGATAACAGATTACTTGAAATGCCTAATTTTAGTAACGGGAACACAAATAGACTCTTAAGCCGTTACGGTATAGATCAGCATAGCATCTGTTTTGAAATTTCAGAGAGACATGAGTTCTCAAACAGTTCTAGAATGGAAGAGATTCTCGCTCACTATAAAGAAGAAAATTTTTGCATAGCTATCGATGATTTTGGAGTCGGCTACTCGGGCTACAAACTTCTTTATGAGTGCAAACCAAATATCATAAAAATAGACAGATTTTTTCTTGCCAATATTGAAAAAGATATAAATAAAAAAATCATGACAAGAAGCATCACTCATTTAGCGATTCAACTTGGCATAAAAGTAATCGCTGAGGGCGTTGAGACAAAAGAGGAACTTCTTACATGTAGAGATATCGGATGCCATCTTGTTCAAGGCTATTTTATTCAAAAACCGACCCTAAATAAACATGGCATAAAACAAGAGTATGGGCATATCAAAGAAGTACTGGTAAATTCACGCAGAAATAGAAATTCTGAGTGTAATATTGAACAATACATAGACAAAAAAATTCCTCTTAATGTTGATACCGATATGGATTTGGCAGTTGAATATTTTCAAAAAAACCCTGAAATAACAGTAGTCCCTGTCGTTAACTTAAATAACGAACCCATTGGAATCTTACAGGAAAACCAAATTAAAGAGTTTATATACTCACCTTATGGCAGATCTCTGATGACAAACTACAGTATAAAAAAATCAAAACTTAAAAATATCATTCAACCTTGCGGTATTGCAGAAATAAACTGCAATATGTCTACAATCATAGAGCTATTCTCAAACAACCCACATTCAAAAGGAATAATTTTAACAAATAACTCAAAATATTACGGTTTTTTATCCGCAAGAGCCATTATTACAATTATGAATGAAGAGAATCTTATCCATGCAAGAGAGCAAAATCCTCTAACTAAGCTTCCGGGAAACTCTATGATAGAGAAGTATCTAACCGAAGTAAGCGCAAATAAAAATTCCTATATTTTATGTTACTTTGACCTAGATAACTTCAAAGCTTTTAATGACGCTTACGGTTTTAGAAGCGGAGACAGAGCTATCCAGCTCTTCGCGGACATCATGAGAAAAAATCTCTCTGTAGAGTTTTTTAAAGCTCATATAGGCGGAGATGATTTTTTTGCAGCAACCGAGTGCAAAGAAGAGAATCAAGAGGCATATATAGAGAACCTCTTTAAAATAGTGCAAAAGTTCTCGGATGATGCTAGAGAGTTATACTCGAATGAAGATAAAGAGAGAGGTTGTATCGTCTCAAACGATAGAGAGGGAAACAAAAAAGAGTTCTCACTCCTTAGCGTAAGTGCCTCTATGCTGGTTGTCAGAAGTCAAACAGAAAAAAGAGGCATCGACATACTTAACACAATCTTCTCTTCTCAAAAAAAAGTTGCAAAACAGGAGAGTTCTCACATCTCTCTTAGCTGCATGTTATAAAAATAAATTTATAAATAAAGGATTATTTATGTCAAAAATTTCTATAAAATCACAACTTTTATCGCTTTTGTCCGTTTCGCTTATTCTTTTAGCTCTTATTACGGCTTATATATCCACAACAAAAAGCAAAGATGCTTTAATGAGTGAGAGTTATTCAAAGCTTAGCGCTGCACGAGACATGAAAAAACATCAGATTGAAAACTTTTTTGCTAGATGCGCTAAAGATATTGATATTTTGACAAACAGTGAAAATCTTCAAAATTTAGCTTGGGATTTGCTGAGTGTACATAAAGATTTAGATGTTAAAAACGATGAGAGTTTTCCGGTGAGAGATGCATCTGCCATGGAAGAGAGACTACCGCATGAACCATATTTTCAAAAATATTTCAAAGATTACGGATACAGCGACATTTATATTGTTTTAGCTCAAAGCTCTCATGTAGTCTACAGCGGAGCAAAAAAAGCGGACTACGGTGCAAATCTGGGTATGGATAATTTTAAAAGTACTCCTCTGGCTGAGATATTTAGAGAAACACTCAAAAACAAACGCACGACTTTTCTTGATATGAAAAGCTATTCTATCGACAACAACGATCCGGTAATGTTTATAGGAACACCGATTTTTATCAGAGCGGAGTTACAGGCCGTATTGATATTTAAACTAGACACCGCACAAATAAACGGTATAACAAATTACAGAGATGGCTACGGCTCTTCTCAAGAGGACTACTTGGTGGGCGGCGATAAACTTATGAGAAGTGATAGTTTTTTAGATGCGACAAACCGTTCTTTGAGGGCGTCTTTTGCAAATCCTTCTAGCGGCGGTGTCGATACAGAGGCTTCAAGAGATGCACTAGAAGGGAAAACCGATACTAAAATCATTGTAGACTATAACGGCAGTTCTGTTTTATCGTCATACTCTATGATTCAAATTGGCGAAGATTTAAAATGGGCGATTATCTCCGAAATAGATGAGGCAGAGGTGCTTAGCGTTCCAAATAGCATCCGCAACAGCATCATCGTGTCTTCGCTTATCGTTTTGGCGATTATTCTTATTGCAGCTATAGCGTTAGTTGATTTTAGCATTGTGAAACCTATAGAAAAGTTTAAAAACACACTCCAAAAGATTAGCGCAAACAATGATTTAACGCTCCAAGCGGATGAAAATGCACCGCAAGAACTCTCTCAAATGGCACTAAACTTTAATAGACTCATGAGAGGTCTAAAAGATCTTATAGAAATATCAAAAACAAGTTCAGGCGAAAATGCTTCCATCTCTCATGAACTCTCGACTACATCGCTGAGCGTGGGAAAAAATGTTGAAAAGTCGGTTATAGTTATCGATGAAGCAAGCAAAAAAGCGGATGATATAAAAAATGAGATACAAACGGCCATCTGTGAAGTACAAGAGAGCAAAAGAGAGATACTAAGGGCAAATAAAAATCTTGACTCGGCAAGAGACGAAATCATAAATCTAACCCAAAAAGTAGAGCAAAGCGCGGAGTTTGAAATTGAACTCTCAAACAAAATGCAAACGCTCTCTCAAGATGCGAATGAGGTAAAAACCATACTTGAAATCATTGCAGACATTGCAGATCAAACAAACCTTCTAGCACTCAATGCTGCCATAGAAGCCGCACGGGCAGGAGAGCACGGCAGAGGCTTTGCAGTTGTTGCAGATGAAGTTCGTAAACTTGCAGAGAGGACACAAAAAAGTCTGACCGATATAAATGCAACAATAAACATTATCGTTCAATCTATCGTTGATGTAAGCACTCAGATGAATTCTAATTCAAATGAGATACAAAAGTTGGCAATTAGTTCAAAAGATGTTGAGAGAAAAATAGACGACAGCGCTACCATCGTAAATAGAACAGTTAGGATAATGGACAGGGCGGTAGATGATTTTGAGCAAACAGGAAAAAATATTGAAATCATCGTTTCACAAGTTTCGCAAATCAACATGCTCTCTTCACAAAATGCCAGAAGCGTGGAAGAGATAGCTTCTGCCGCAGAACATTTAAACTCTATGACCGACATCCTACATGCTAAACTAGAAGTTTTTAGGACATAAGTTGAGGTTTTGGTAGTTCTTGAGGACTTAAAACTTTATACCAAAACTAAGTCTTCATTTTTTTCATCATATCTATAATTTATTATCTCACCTGTTATTATAAGTTCAATTGCTTGTTCAACAATTTCAAGAGGTGCTATAAACCACTCTCTTGGTGTATATCGCTTTGCATTACTTCCAAAGATATCAACATTTAGACAAACTTTACCAAAAAATCTATGAATGAGTTGCTCAAATTTTTGGGTATTCATGTTGTAAGTTTCATACACGGCAACAATTCTAACAGCTGCCATAAGATATGTCGGCTCATTGATGGCGTTTTTAATTCTCTCTTTTACATCCGTTGTTGAGTAGCCTATTTTATAGAGATTTTTTATTGTAGTTATTTTGTCCTCTTTGCTTAAGGACTCTAAAATATAAATATAACCGCTTTTAGTATCTTCTTCTGTTATTTGAGAGAGTTTATCTAAGACTCTGTCATCATGCAAAGAGACTCTTTTTCCGTCTCTATAAAGTTCTCTAGAAAGAGAACGCATAAGCACATTTGATTCGGTGCCGTTTTCATAAATACATTTGAGCCTTGTGTTGAGTTTGCCTTTTATTCTGCCTAGCCTACCTTTTGATGCAACATATACCATAACGCCTTTTAAGATATAAAATTCTCTTTCATAAATTTCTTGCTCATTTTGAAATTTACAAAGTGTTCTTTTGCCTAATCTTAAATCACTTTGCACATCTTTAAAAAGCTGCTCATATTTAGCAAATTCTTTACATGGTTTTCTTGAAGCCACATAATCAGGCATCGTTATCTCTTTTTGTTTTGGAACATTTTTCAAAGTAAAAATATCATCTTGTGCATCACCGCCAAGTAGCCCAAAAACATCATCATTTAAGATGTCATCAATTGAGTTTATTTCGATTTTTTTTAAAAGATTATATCTATCATATGGTTTTAAATACTCAACTTTCTGGGGATTTTTTTTAATTCCTTCAAGTCTTGAATGAAGTGTTCGCTCACTCATATTTGTAGATTTTTGAGGTTCATATCCGTTTTGCTCTATAAAACTATTTATCTCTTCAAAAGTAGCTGCCAATCTATCATCTTCATTGAAAGATTTTGCTCTTGCTTTAGATTCACTAAGCAAATTAAGTGGGTCATCATTCAAAATTTCATCAAGTGAAAATTCTATCACTTTATCCATTCGCTTTTTCTCGTCTTAATTTATTGAGATAGATAAGTGCTTCTGCCATTCTTTTTTCACTGAAATCTTGACTCTCTACATTTGGCAATCGTCCATGTTCACTTTGAAAGGTTGGAATTTTTTTATAAAGTATTACTGCTTCTTCTGGTGTCATTTCTATTCTTGTAGCTTCAATGCTCTCTTGGATAAGTTTTAGAACATGCGTTGTAACTGACTTAGATAAAATCTCAAAAGCTCTTTGAAATGGGTTGATTTGGTCTATCAAATCTATATGAAGCTCGTCAATATTTACAAATTTATCAGCCATTTTTATAAACTTTTTATCCCCACTTTCTATGATTTGCCCATTTTTAATAACACTATCGACGACTACATATTGTCGTACCTCTTCCACTTCTGCATCGCTCAAATCAGGATATTTTACTTTGATGATTTTTGGTATCAAAACTCTGTTGATAACCTCTGCATCAAGATTTCCGGGGATTGCTTTTATCATCTGTTCATCTTGCAAGATGGTTGCTTTTAAGTCATTAAGGTCTGATTCTAAAATATTTTCCACTCTTTTACTTGAAGCAGGTTTAAAACCTCTGATTTTAAACTCTCCCTTTTTTTGTGGCTCGGTATCATTTTCAAATCGTGGTTTAAACTTAAAATTCGGTGCCAAAACCTGTTCCATCAAAAGTGAAGCCGTGATGGCTTTGAGCATATTATTTACCGAGAGTTTTACTTCCAAATCCTGTGCATCAGGTTGTGCTATAAGGTTTGTAAATTGTGCATGGGTTTTATTGTCGCTGTCTCTTGTAGCTCGTCCTATGATTTGGATGATTTCTGTGAGTGAACTTCTATAACCAACAGTCAGCGCATGTTCACAAAACGGCCAGTCAAACCCCTCTTTTGCCATGCCAAGAGCGATTATTAAATCCATGTCATCCATGCTTTTAATGTTTCTTAAGTAGCTCACCACTTTATCTCTTGTTTTTTGGTCGTCATTGACTAAGTCTGCTACTTTTATAAGTTTGCCGTCGCTCTCTCGTTTTACGATTATTATGCCATCATCGGTGGTTCGGATGACTGTTCCTATGATGTCCAAAATCGTATCTACTTCTTTATGTTTATCTTTTGTAGATTCACCGGAGTTTACATTTGGAATATGTAAAATCGTTTTTTTATCGGTATCCAAAATATCCGCTATCGCACTTGTATAGCGACCTTGATAAAAGTGATAGCCGATTCCCAAAGACTTAAGATGCTCATACCCGTTAAGCTGTTCATAGTAGTTGTAGGTTACTTTTGCGAACTTTGCTTCATCTTCAGGAAGTAAAACAGGTACGCTATCGCCTCTAAAATACGACCCTGTCATGGCAACTATATGAGCAGTGGAGTTTGGTATCAAAGTTCTTAGAAGTTCGCCTAGTTGGTTTTCTCCATCCGCTGATACATGATGAAACTCATCAATTGCGAGCAAACAATTATCAAACTTTTTCTCATCTAACTCTTTGAAGGCAAATCTTAGTGTGGCATGTGTACAAATAAGCACCCTTTCATCGCTTGCCATGAACTTTTTAAAAGCCTCTACTTTGCTCTTTTCGCCTCCAACACTGCAAAGATTATAAATCGGGTTTGGCTCCCATGAAGCAAAAAAACCGTCTTTTTTCAGATCTGTCAAACCAAATGACCCACCGATGGAGCGTTCAGGAACAGCAACAATCACCTTGTTGATATTTTGATGATAGAGTTTATCCAAAGCTATAAACATCAAAGCTCTTGATTTTCCGGAAGCTGGAGGAGCTTTGAGCAAAAGATATTGCTCACCTCGTGCATTGTAGGCTTTTTCTTGCATGTCTCTCATACCAAAGCTGTTTATTTTTTTGCTCTCACCTGTTTGAGAGTAGGTTACTTCGACGATGTTTGTCATTGCTTTTTTCCCTTTAAGTTATCTTTAAATTGTCTAAACTTTTTTTGGTTTATATCTTTCATTTCAACCTCCCCAAAATATCCAAAGCTTCCATTTCAAACTTTGAAAATGCAAACCATTTTTTACCCAAATCTTTAAGACTTGCTCCGATGTGATATATCTCTTTTTGGTCGATGATGAGAAATCTATCGTGTGCGTTTTTGAACTCTTGAAGTTCTATGTTTTGGTATTGAGAATTGTATTTTAGATAGTCAAGACGAAGCTGTTTTGAAATAGTTTGCGTATAAATTTTTATTTTTAGGTTCGTATATTTGCTGAAAAGTGTAAAAACTGTGTCATCTATGTAGTTGTCAATAAGTACGACTTCACTTTTTGCACTTTTTAACAAATCATTTACAAAAGCATACGCATCGTAAATCTGCCCATCGAAAAATATCCTTTCATCCGGCTTTTTGGTTTTGTCTTCTAAGGCATTTAGGATAACATCTATTTTCTCATCTGTACGGAACTGTTTTTGTTCTAGTGAATCCAATCTTTGAAATATAAGAGCATTATTTGAGATAAACTTTCTCATATTTACAAAAGCTCTCATTATCCCAATATGTATTTCAACAGCCATTTTACTAGTCAGTACAGATGAAAGCGTTGCTACTCCCTGTTCTGTAAATACCAATGGCAAACTTCCACCAAGATGTTGTTTTGAAGGTATCGCATTTTGCGATACCATGAAATCAACCTCATTTTCCAAAAGTTGAAACATAAAATCATTTGGAAATCTCTCTATATTTCTTTTGACTTGCTCTCTAAGTCTTATTGGTTTTACTCCATATAGCTCTGCCAAGCCTCTATCGAGCATCACTTGAAACCCACGAATAGTGTGGATTTTATCTTGCAGGTTTTGTTTATTTACAGTTTCTAGCTTATCCATCATTTCAACCTCCCCAAAATCTCCAAAGCTTCCATTTCAAATTTAGAAAATGCAAACCATTTTTTACCCAAATCTTTGAGACTCGCTCCGATGTGATAAACTTCTTTGTTGTCAAGTATCATAAATCTATCATGAGCATTTTTGAACTCTCGAAGCTCTATGTTTTGGTATTGGGAACTGTATTTTTGAAAATCTAATTTAAGTTGTTTTGAAATATTTTGAGTATAGATTTTTATGTTTAACTCTGGATATTTGCTGAAAAGTGTAAAAACAGTATCGTCGATGTAGTTGTCTATCAGCACCACTTCACTTTTTGCACTTTTTAACAAATCATTGACAAACGCATAAGCATCGTATGTTTGCCCATCGAAAAAGATTCCCTTGTTTGGCTTGATACTATCATTTTTAATAAGTGCTTTCATCTCTCCCATTTGAGACTTTAACACAAATACTTCATTTTCCAAAGATACAAATCTTTCATTTGTAATTTTTTCTGAGTTTATCGCATATCCATTGGTAATATAGCTCTTTAATACAGATGTCGCCCATTGTCTAAATTTTATTGCCTTAGATGAATTTGTTCTGTATCCTACAGCTAAAACAATATCTAAGCTATAAAAACTTACAGGTTTATCAGAATTTGCAATATGCATTTTTTGCATATTGCTTTTTTCATCCACTTCATTATCTCTGAAAATATTATTAATATGTCTGCTGATGACACTTTGGTCTTTTTCAAAAATATCACACAACTGTGCTTGAGTAAGCCAAAGAGTATCTTGCGTAACCGAAACATTCAGCTCCAATTCACCATCATCATAGATAACCATATCTGATTTGTTTACCTTGTTCATAGTTGAGAGTTCCAAGTGTTGATTTTATACATCATACTAAAATAATTTATTTTCATTGAAAAGTATGTCATTTTGCCATCTCTTTATTGTAGCCTTTTTCATATTTTTACTTAAAGCCATGCGGTACAATTTTTGTTTTTATTCATACATTCACCTTACGAATCAAACAAGCATCAAGCAAATTTATCACGGGAAAACCCTTGATATAGGTTACTTTATATTTACTTTCAAGTAATTTTAAGTTTCCAGTCAAACAACGGTGAAGCAAATTTGAAATCATTTCAACCTCTCCAAAATCTCCAAAGCTTCCATCTCAAACTTAGAAAATGCAAACCATTTTTTACCCAAATCTTTTAAGCTTGCTCCGATATGATAAACTTCTTTGTTGTCAATTATCATAAATCTATCATGAGCGTTTTTGAACTCTTTTAACTCGACATTTTTATATTGTGCTTGATATTTTTGATAATCAAGCTTTAATTGTTTTGAAATAGTTTGAGTATAGATTTTTATGTTTAACTCTGGATATTTGCTAAAAAGTGTAAAAACCGTGTCGTCTATGTAGTTGTCTATTAGCAGCACTTCACTTTTTGCACTTTTGAGCAAATCGTTTATAAAAACATACGCATCGTATGTTTGCCCATCAAAAAATATTCCCTTGCTTGGCTTGATACTATCATCTTTAATAAGTGCTTTCATTTCTCCCATTTGAGACTTTAACACAGATACTTCGTTTTCCAAAGATACAAATCTTTCATTTGTAATTTTCTCGGAGTTAATCACATAACCGTCGGTAATGTAGCTTTTTAATACGGATGTAGCCCACTGTCTAAATTTAGTAGCAGTAATAGAATTTACTCTATACCCAATGGAGATTATCATATCAAGATTATAATGGTCAACATCTCTTTCTACTTCCCTTTTTCCCTCTTTTTGAACTACTCTAATTTTTTGAGTAGTTGGATTTTTTTCAAGCTCTTTTTGTTTGTAAATATTCTGAATATGATAAGTAATATTGTGAGATTCAACATTAAACAGTTCACCTAATTGTTTTTGAGTAAGCCAAAGAGTATCTTGCGTAACCGAAACATTCAGCTCCAATTCACCATCATCATAGATAACCATATCTGATTTGTTTACCTTGTTCATAGTTGAGAGTTCCAAGTATTGATTTTATACATAATACTAAAATAATTTATTTTCATTGAAAAGTTAGTCATCTTTTTTCTTTTTCGGCAATGCGCTTTGTTTTATCATCTTTTTTTCATCAGATTTTACTTTTCGCTCTAGCTTTTTCAAATCATCAGCAGGCGGTAACTCTTCGGGCTTGATTCCTCGCTCAGTTAGTAGCCCTCTAACACTTTCGTTATTTTGGACATGTTCGTTTGTAATGGAATTCTCACCGTAGAGATTTTTTTGCTTGACATTGTGATTGGTTATTTCAGTTGCCAGATTTTTGGCAGTAATGGTAATCGTAGGCAAAAAGTCTGCCAATGGACGACCGTTTGGCACGCCTAATTTATCTTTCATATTTTGTATCGTATTACCGCCAAAAAGTGCCGTATCACCTTTAGAACGAATCAGTCCAAACCCGCTATCGTCCACACCTCTTTCATAAATATTTTTTGAAAGTTCTGTTTCTGATTCTCTGAGTTTCGCTCTTGCTTGGAGTCTGTCTTCTAGCTCCAGCCTTTGTTCTATAAGCTCCTGTTTTCTTGTCTGAATCGCAAAATAGGTTTGAGCAAAAGCAATCTGCTCTTTTTTACTGTCCGTTTTGAGCTATGAGATAACAAGCGTATCTAGTGAGGATAATATCTTCTATTTTTCTCATAGCTTCAGAGCCGATTTGTACCATTTTTCCCACTTGGCGAAAATGGTCTGCTACTTCCACACCAGAGTTTTCACAGGCTATTTTTGCTTTTTCAATTACATTTTGAAATTTATCCCAGCTGTTGTACCCCAATACTTTTTGCAAATCTCTAGCATACCAGTATTCTATAGTGCTATCTTCAAGTGTATTGGATAGCTGATTAAACTCAGTTTGAAGTGTTGTTATAAGTTGCCTGCCCCTATTCTCTATGCTGATTGACTTAAATTCAAGGTGACAACTTCTTTGTCAAATTGTTTTGTCCATTTAATAATCGTTTTTGTTTTTTCACTTTTGTATTTGATATCTGAGGTAAAATAATATATTTTTCCATCATCATGTAAAAAAGCACCATAGATTTCATTTGTATTTGTATACATCAAAATAGATTCGTAAATAGTATACATACCTGCAACACCAGTTGTTATAACATTAGACTCAAATGAATCAATGTTGTCTTCAGTATGAATATTACAGATGCATTTCAAAAAATCTTCAAAATACTCCTCTGTAAGCTCAGTATAAATTTTAGAAAGTAATGCATCATTTAAATCAACTCTATCATAGAACACATCTTTTTTCAATTTATAATCACCATCAAACATAATTCTCATACCATGAAGACTTCTACAACCCAAATTTTCATGAACTTGAATCACATCATTAAATTTAGTAAATGTAATTAGACACTTCCCATCTTCATTATAAGCTTCATTTGAAACATATTCAGCTTCATTATTTGACAATATAGTCGCTCTACCATCTAAGTCACCAACATGAGCACCATTAGCAACTGTTAAGCTAAAATCAAAAGAATCAGCATAAATACTTGTAATTGTAAGCGTTCCTCCATAGCACGAAGCACTACTTTCTATTTCCCATTTTCCGAACCATCTATTTTTTGTTTGCCAATTAATCTTATGTAAAATAACTTTTACAAATTCATAAGGCGTTTTTGTATTTAAATCAATATATGAAACCGTGGAATGAAGTCCTGGTATCTCCGTATTATCAAATCTTGCAGGTAAGACATATTCTTCTGATTCTCTAAAAGCTCTTTCTTGCATAGATTTTCTTTCATGAGTAGTCCAAACTTTTTTGGCATAATGTTCAGAGATAAACATTACAGTATATCTAGACTTCTTTATGTATATATCTTGTAAATAGTCTATTAAGTTTTTACCCCACAATATATGTTCTTCAAATTTATCATAAAAAACTCGCACTGCATAAGCCTTTAGGATATTTGCAACTTCTTCAACATATTCTCTATTTTCTCCCGCAAAAGACAATGCAATATCATAATCATACTTTTTTATTTGTGTATCACTCACACCTTCGCCCTCACTTTTTCGCTTCCATTTTTCATCATTTCTCCGTCATCTCTTCATGCATCCTAAACAGATATTCAAGTCGTTCTTCGTCACTCTCAAACGGTTTCATTGTTCTATTGCCATATCTAAATTATGGTGGGCTTTTTGTAAGCCTTCTGGCATTTTATTTGGGTCGTAGAGTTGGGCTAGTGTTTTTTGGCTGTGTTTTTCTCGCTCATCAAGAACATCAAATACAAGTTTGGTGATTTCTTCTTTTTGTGTTTTGAGAGCATCTATGGTTACATGTAAGTTTTCATCTGCGACTTTGAAAAAGAGTTTTTTTCCTAAAACAAGTTCGCCCTCTGCTTCAAGCCTGTCGTGGTCGCTTCCCTGCAATATTTTGATAGTGGACTTTGGAGTGCCGTACGCCAGAAGCAGGTCGAAAATAAAAGTTTTTTTGTCAAAGTTTGCCACTAAAGTGTTTAGGTTGTTTTCTATCTCTAAAATTGTCATTTAGATTGTGCCTTATAATTATTGTTTGTTATAAATTTCTTTCTTAATTTTATCTAAATCTATGTAAGAAAAATAAATATTTACAATGCAATTTCTTATCTGATGGGTTACTATGGCAAAGTAAAGTCTCTTGTAGTAAAACCGTAACCAAATGAGCGTAACATTAGTTTATGGAAAAAGATAAAGTTTATGTACTAGATACAAATATTATTTTGCAAAACCTGCAAAATATAAAAAATTTAAGTGACAACGGCTCAAACATAGTTGTGATACCCGAGACGGTACTACTTGAACTTGAAGATAAAAAGAAACTTCCAAATGAGCTTGGGTTTTACTCAAGAGAGTTTGCCAGATTTTTGGCATCGACAAAGATAAAAGAGATAGATTTAAAACAAAACTATAAAGTCGTCAAACTTTATAAAGATAATATTATCGTCCACATCATTTCAAAGAACAGTTACGAAACACAAATAGAACAACACCACATCTCAGAGAGCAACGACAAGAGGATTATCGAGGTTGCCGAAGTTGCAAAAGAGTACTACCGAGGTAAAAAAGTTATCTTTTTATCTATCGACATCTATGCAAGAACTTTCGCTTTGTTTAAAAATCTCAAGACCCAAACACTAAATGACGATAAGAGTGAAGTTCCTGATTTTGAGTTTGTAAAGAGCGTAAACTTGGAGTCTATCTACTTTAACAACCTCAATCTTCAAAACATCAAAGAGATAGATGCCAACCATAAAGCTGAGAATTTTTGCTATGTTTTTGAGTCAAGTGACGGAAACAGCGCATACGGAATTGTAGTCGGCGATAAAGTTATGGTAATGGATGAGAGCGATTTTAATCCTCTTTGCGTAAAACCTGCAAACTTAAAACAGAAATTTTTTACAAAAGCGATTATCGAGAATGCTTACAATCTGTTGGTAATAGACGCAAAAGCCGGAAGCGGTAAAACGCTTATGTCATTTGTTGCTGCCATGAGGCTTGTTGACAAGGGATTGTATGACAAAATAGTTTATGTCAGGAACTCCATAGAGTCCATAGACAGAGGCGCTGAGGTTGGATTTTTATCGGGAAATGATGAAAAGTTTAGAATCTACAACATGGCACTAAATGATACGATGGAGTTTATTGCAAAAAAACGGCTCAAAAAAGGTGTAAATGCCGATAACGCAGAATCCATAAAATCAAAAACCGAAGAGCTTATGTATAAATATGATATCCAGACGCTTTGGCCCGGAGAAGCAAGAGGCAGAACTCTAAGCGGTGCGATTGTAATCATGGACGAGTGGCAAAACAGCAGCGAAAAGACGACACAGCTTATACTCTCAAGGCTTGATGAGAACTGCATGGCAATCGTTATAGGCTCAAACAGACAGATTGACAATCTCTATCTAAACAAGTACAACAACGGTCTTACGACACTTCTCAAACAGACAAGAAAAAAACATCGTGAGCTAAATATATTTGCGATAGAGCTTGAAAAAGCCGTTCGAGGAAAGTTTGCCGAGTTTAGTGAAAGAATTTTTGAGAAAAATGACAACAAATAGATTTATAAACGACACTATTTACAGCCATATAGAACACACCGAACTTGAAGAGAGTGCGCTTCAGAGCAAAATACTGAGCAGATTGCAGTTTATAACCCAAAATGCACTCGCTTATTTTGCTTTTCCATCCATCAACACAAAAAGATATATCCACTCTCTGGGGACTATGCATGTTGCCTCTCACATGTACAAAAGCGCTCTTTTAAACACAAAGAGCGACCTCAGAAGCAAAGTTTTAAATGAGGTTTTTTTAGCCATCAAAAAAATAGAAGTTGAATTGCAGATCCAAAGAAAGATACAAAAAAGCAAACTTTTTGAAGGCGACACGCTCTACCAATTTTTGATACCGCTTAAAAATGAGAAAGAGAAATATGCTTACCTGCTCTCGCTTCAAGCCATAAGATTTGTGGGATTGCTCCATGATGTGGGACATCTTCCGTTTTCACATCAGGTAGAGTTTGCCATGCAGAGTCTCTTTCTTGAGAACTCAAACGTACAAAACAAGAATAAAAAACAGAACGAATTTGTAGAGTTTTACAAAACCATCACCGATAACAACAGGTTGGTTTTACATGAAGCGATGGGATTAGAGTTTGTAAAAATGCTCTTTGAACATGAGATAGCACAAAATTATGAGTCGGCTGTTGATGAAGATTATATAAAGATTATCTACAAGTTAGTAACCCTTATCTTGGAAGAGAAACGTTTTGAGGGTTTTGATTTTGGAGTGCTTCACAGCCTTATAGATGCAAGCGTAGATGCCGACAGGATTGACTACATAAACCGTGACATGCTAGCCAGCGGCTATATCGGCGGAGCGGTCGACTTGCTTAGAATCGCCAAACAGAGTGTTTTAACAAGCAAAAAAGATGGAGAGTACTATATCTCTTTTTTTGACAGTGCCATTTTAGACATAGAACATATGCTTGAGATGCGTTTTAATCTCTATAAAAAAGTGATTTTCAACCACCAAATAGCGAAAAAAGATGCGATGCTTGAAAATCTCATAGCATATCTTGCAAGCGAGTACTTTTTAACTCCAAAAGATAAAAAATCAAACAATATCTCTATGCTTTGGAAATTTTTACAACCCAAAAGCTTTGAAAAAAAACTCGATACTATCAATCTTCTTGATGAAAATTGGCTTATTTCACTCTTTAAAGAGGAGTATTTCAACCTAAAATACTCAAATAAAAAAGATACTAAAAAGAGTTTAATGATTTTTGAAGAGGTGCTTTTTGGCAAAAAATACTTTAACTCTTTATGGAAAAATCTCAATGATTTATATGGCATGTTGGATTTTACCACAACTCAAAAGTACCAGTTCCGTGAGAGTTTCGGATACATAACGCCATCAAAACTCATTATGCTAAAAAAAGCTCTTGATATGTTTATCTCATGCCATGAAACCCAAAACGGAGGTCTCTTCTTCTCTTACCAGATAGTTTCTTTTAAACTTGGAGTATCAAAAGATTTTTGCCTCTTTAGCGGTAAAGATTTGGTTGCGATAGATGAAATCTCGACTCTGAGAAAAAGGCTGAAAAAATCGATGCTAAACACTGTTCCTTTTTTTCTCTACTGCAATAAAGACGAATTGAGTCCGAAAATGAGATATGATTTAAAAGAGATTTTACTGAGTGTTTTTAAAAAATAAAAATATTTCAAGGAAAAAACAGTGCAAGCCATAAAAAAACTTATAGCATATCAAACATGCGAAAAATTTGACACAAAGCTCTTTGTGGCTCTTCAAGAGCGATATAAAACCACGCTGCAAAAAGATATTGCCATACTTGAGATTAATGATGATGAGCTGATAATTCTCTTTAAATATGGGGCTTTTGTCTGTTGGAATACTTCCTTTGACAACATAAAATTTTTTCAAGATTTTATAAAAAAGTATGAGATAGAGAGATTTGAAGAGAGTATTGTAGAGACACTTGATTATGAAATCTCAAATGAATTTAGTATAAAACTTGACAAACTAACACTTGAAAACAGCCAGAAAGTAACAAAAATAGCGATTTCACATGCTATCGCTCAAAACATAAAACTTGAACAGTTTGAAACTGAGGTTCAAAAAAGCATAGAAGAAAACAGCACCATTCCTAAACAGCTCGCAAAAAACGGCGCTATGAATCTAAGTAAAAAAGAGATATCAAAAAAAATAGGCGAACTCTATTTGGCAAAAAGCAAAATCAACCTTCACTACGACTTGCTTGATACACCGGAGTTTTTCTGGGAACACTCCGAGTATGAACCGCATTATGAGCGAATATCAAAATATCTTGATATTCGCTCAAGAGTCGAAGTTTTAAACAAAAAACTAGAGGTTATTCAAGAGTTGCTAAATATGCTTAGCAACGAACAAAACCACAAATATTCATCATTTTTAGAGTGGATAATCATCATACTCATAGCATTTGAGATTATTATGAATATAGCGGAGCATTTTCTTTAAATAAGCCCCCTTCAGCTTTCGCACATAAAACTATGCTTCAGCCGTTTTATTCCGAGTTATTTTTTGACAATAGTATTTTATAATAGTATAATTTAACCATATTTATAAAAAGGATATTTAAATGATAGTTATAAATTCTAGTGATTTCATCAAAAAACCATCATACATCACTCAACCTCTTGATATAACTTTTGTCCAAGATGCGAAAAAACATATCACTAAAAGTGTTGTTTTACCCTTTGAATTGTACGAAAAAGTGAAAGAGAAGATTGAAGATGAGCTGTATTTGATACAAAATAAAAAAGCTCTCAGTCAAGTTTCTTATGATGATTTTTTGCAAATTGAAACTGTAGTAGAAGATTTATAATGAAACGAGGTGAAATTTATCTTGTCAATTTCGGCAAAAAATACAATAGCGAATTTGGCAAAATTAGACCTGCTTTGATTATCCAAAATGATGTAGCAAATCGTAATATTGATAAAGTAGCTTTTAAAGGTGTAAGTGTCATCCCACTTACAACCAACCTCTGTGGTGGAAATTTGCGACTGCAAATCGACAAGAGAGACAGTCTTGAAGCTATAAGTGAAATATGTATCAATGAATTGTGTACGCTTGATCTCTCAAGGATTGACTTAAAAGGCTTATTGACCACACTGACTTTTGAAGAACAAAAAGAAGTAGATCTTAAATTGTCACAACACTTAGGATTTATATAAAGCAAAACTACCAAAAGAGCTTTAGTTAAAAGTGGAGATTCATTCTCAGGGGCATTGTTGCAACTAGCAACTAGTAAATTTTTAAATAGTTATATCATAATTTTTAGATACAATTACGCAATTTTTATAACAAGAGATACACGTATGGATATAAGAGAAAATTTTTTTAAATTAAAAGATCATGATAGGGTAGCAAACACTTCACTTGTTATGGGTGATACGATACTGCGCCAAATATTAAGTGTGAGGAATTTAATTTTTATTATATTACTATTTGTTTTTACAGGATGTGTGCCTGATAATATGACCCCTCCAATGACAGATGCTCAAAAAGATGCTTATTTGGCAAAACATTCTAAGCCTTCAAGAATTTTTAATGATTTTGTTGATTTATCATTAAAAGAAGGGTCTGATATTAAGAGAATACCTGAAATTAATATTAAAACAACTGCTGAAGTTGGTGATAATATGTATCAGAAGATAAATTCATACTTTTCTCAGAAATACGATGTAAAATTAATAGACGCAAATGCTAGCAATGCTTATTCTAAAATGAACATGATTTTAAAGAAAGACAATAACAAACATAATGCAATATGTGAAATATCAACTGAAACTTGTTTAATTGATACTTTAGATAATGGTTATTTTAATGTATTCTTGGTTTCTAAAAATAGAGAAGTGAATATTACACCTATAAAATATACAGTTAAACAACAAATGCTGTTTAAAGAAGATGCGTTTAAGTATATTGTGTTATATCAAGGTAAAATTGGTAATAATATTAAAATATCATTTAGAGAATTTAAAGAAAATATGTCTAGACCAGCCTTTACCCAGGATATAGACTATGAGTTAAATAAAAATGGTAGTACTATAATTGGATTTAAAGGCTTAAGAATAGAAGTGCTTGGATCTACAAATTTAGACATTACATATAAAATTATCCAAGATTATAAATAGAAATTATTAACTTTTAGGAAGATCTCTCAAAATTCTGTATCAAATTACATCTCAGTGAATGAATCTCCACTTTTGTAATAAAGTTTATTTAAGTTATCCTATCTCGGCATTCACCCCTGAGAGTGAATCTCCACTTTTATGACATATTTTTTCATAATTAATTTTTTTCATTCTACCTCGAGAGAGAGATAGAACGAGGGAAAAGCGCACCATCTACTTTTTGGGCGTTTGTCTCATTCTTTTTTTCTCTCTCAAGCGTGTAGTGTTCGTCAGCGGAGCGGGTTTTAGAGATGTGACCGAGGCAGTTTTCAAAGATATCTTCTAGAGATTCATTCTCAGGAGCGTTGTTTTAATAGGACAAAGAAAACGACTACATACATTCAACGGTGAAATTTACATTTCAAGCTTAATTTTGCCGATAGCATAACTATGAACCAATGCTTGTATAAGATTTTGATACCCAATACCTAACTCTTTAGATTTTGCTTTAACTATTGCTAAGTCATTAACCGTAAATCTTATTGTTGTTTGTTTTTTCTCTTGCATTGACTTAGTATATTTTGCATAGTTTTGATAAGTTTGAAGTTCTTTATCTGACAATTGCTTACTCTTCCACTCACCATTTTCAATCTCTCTTAACAACTCTGACTCTTCTTGGTCAAATAAAAATGCTTTACTTTTCACTGTTTTCTCCATAATTTTTATCTAGTTTCCTACTTGGAATAATCGTTTTTAAAAAAAACTCTTCATCATTTTCTACAAATGGAACATAACAGATATAGCCATTTAGTTCAATTATAAATATTTGTTGATTTGGATATTTATCTTTATTTGGATGGATTTTGCAATCTATAATCTCACCCTTAAGTATCTTCTCAAGAACTTCTTCAAAACTCAAACCTCTTTGTATCTGTAAAAGTTGATTTTTCTCTTCATTCCATTTTATGATTTTATCCAAAACCACTCCTTTAAAGTGTTGATTTTAACATATTGTAGATGTAGTGTCAATACAATAATCACAAATTACACTTAACTCGTAAAAAAGAATCATCAGATTTTAACCCTATAAATGCTAAAATCGCTATAACTAAAAATGGAGAGTATGAGTGAAAGAGAGTTCAGAAGTTTTAGCACGAAAGTATCGACCAAAAAGCTTTGATGAACTCATCGGGCAAGAGAGCATTTCCCAAACTCTCTCTCTCGCACTTGACGCTAACAGACTCTCTCATGCTTATCTCTTCTCGGGGCTTCGCGGAAGCGGAAAGACCTCTACGGCTCGTATCTTTGCGAAGGCTCTTATTTGTGAGAAAGGCTTAACTCATCAACCGTGTGGGGTTTGCCAAAACTGCACCATGGCACTTGAAAATCGTCACATGGACATCGTGGAGATGGACGGTGCGTCATCTAGAAAAATTGATGACATACGAGATCTCATCGAACAGACGAAATACAGACCTACAACGGCAAGATTTAAGATTTTTATCATAGATGAAGTCCACATGCTTACAAAAGAGGCTTTTAATGCGCTTCTTAAAACACTTGAAGAGCCGCCATCTTATGTGAAGTTTATACTAGCAACGACAGATCCGCTAAAACTTCCGGCAACTATTCTTAGCCGTACGCAACACTTCAGGTTTAAGTCAATCGCCGTGAACAAAATAGTAGATCATCTAGCTCATATTTTAAATCTTGAGGGAATCGGTTACGACTCTGAAGCTCTTGATATTCTTGCAAGAAGCGGTGGCGGAAGCCTTAGAGACACGCTTACTCTGCTTGATCAAGCCATCATCTACTCTAAAAACCATGTCGATGTTCGCACTGTTACAGACATGCTCGGACTCGTAGATCCAAAATTTATAAGCGAACTATTTAGTGCTATTTTTGAAAAAGATTACGCAAAAATAATTGAGTATGTAAAGGTTTTAGAAGATTATGAAGCGGAGATGGTTGTTGATGAGCTTATTGCATTTTTAAAAGATAGGATGTATGCTGCAGACGCCCTCTACTCTACCCTTGTGCTTGATAGATTTTTTAGAATCTTAAGCGATGCAAAATATCTCTTTAGCATAAATGCAGACGGTTCTTTTGTGCTCTCGCTTATATTTTTCAAAATGGTCGAGGCACTTCGCATAAAAGAGGTTGATCAGATGATAGAGTCTTTGCAAAAAGAGATTCAAAGACCTGCCATCTCTTATGCTGCTCCTATTTTTAGAGAAAAGGCAGAAGCAAGTGCTCCAAAAGAAGATTTTGAGCCAGATTCTTCTGAATTTTCAAACTACCCGGATGATGAACAAACTCTTCAGATACAACATGAGTTAAATCCCTATGCAAATGTATTTTCAGAACTTATTTTAAAAATCAAAGATAGAAATTTTGAGCTTGGTGAGTGCTTTGAGAAGAGCATCTCTTTTATCTCTTATGAAAACGCAATCCTTACATGGCAGAGCTGTGCTGATGAAGAGTGTAAGAAAATCTTAACACACGGCTATTCGGTTGTAAAACAGCTTGTGAGGGAAGTGTTTGGATTTGAAACAAAGATCAAGCATGAGGCTTGCACGAAAGATATAGAAGAAAAAAAAAATGATAAAATAAACTACTCTCCAAACATAGAACAGCCTACAATGCCATATCCTCAACCATCTTCAATGGTGGAAGAGGCAGAAATCGGAGGAAGCGGCAGTTGTGTAAACAACTGCCAAAACAGCGACTCTACGAAAGAGATAGACGGTGCAAAAATTTTAGAAGAACCGATGGTTCAAAGAGCAACAGAACTTTTTGAGGCGACAAAAAGAACCGTTCAGCTAAAGATTTGACCCTTTAGCATCTCTCTTTATATCTTTATCTATTTTATGAGTCAGAACAAATCTGCATTTTCATCTATCCATTTAAAGTACTCTATAATATTTTTAATCTCATGATCTTTCATATTTTGATTAGGCATTTTAAGATTGAAAAACTCAATTAGTTTTTTCATGTATAGCTCATGAAATTTGCTTTCGGGGTTTTTTATGTATTGGGCAACCCATTCTTCAGCATTTCTATGTCGTTTGAGAACGCCTATCAAATCAGGACCGGAACTGACATTTCCGATTACATGACATCCGGAACATCCTCCTTCTCGAAATGCTTCTTCGCCTTTTTTAGCCATTTCAGATTTGGGAGTAGATAAAGCGTTTACAAGAAGATCTTTGGCTCGGATGGCTGAGTCGGCAGTTTTAATCATATATTGCCATACCATATTTTCAAAAAGAATTGCATTTTCCAAATTATTCTCTTTGTATGCTTTTGTCGCTTTTTCTCTTTCAAGATTAATCTTTGTATACTGATCTTTTGCATCATCCACCAGATTTTTCACTGTAGGATATTTTATATACTTTTTGTCTTCTAAAAATGTAAACAACGCCTCAATGACTCTGTCTGTTGCCTGATTGTTAGCTGTAATTTTTTTGTATTCTGCTTGCAACTCCTGAGGAGACAAGCTTTTCATTTTTAATTTTTGAATCCATTCATAATCTTTGTTTGGATCTTTGACCAATAAATAACCCATCATCTCTATATGTAAAGCAGAGCAAAATTCTGTACAATAGTAGGGAAAAACACCCTCGATATCAGCAACGAAGTCTAACTGGGTGGTCTCTCCCGGTTCAAGTGAAGTGTGCACATCATAATGGTCAATAGTAAATCCGTGGGTTTCATCCTGAGCACGCTCTAGGTTGGTTAAGTACATTGTGACCTTCTCACCCTTGTTTAGAGTAATTCTCTCAGGATTGATGTGTGAGCGAACCATAGTTGCATATATATAAACATGGTCTCCTTTTCTCTCAATTCTCTCTTCTCCGGCAAGAGTTTTTCCGATATGAGGCTTGCCGGTTCTAGCGTTGGTTCCCATTGTAAAACGAACTTCGGGATGAATTTTGCTTGCTCGAATCGATGCAGCTTGATGCGGTTCTCCAAGCGGTATAGGCATATCCAGAAGAAGCCTCATCTTTTTTTCGCTTATGTCTATAAGTTGATTGTTTTGCGGATGCAATGGTCCAACAGGCAAAAATCTATCAATAGCGAGCTTATTTAGGGCAATCAGATATTCCCCCTGCGGATCTGCAGATTTGCCTTCCATTGATTCAATATGTCCGATATTGTAGTGTATGTTAATTTTATCCAGCACTTTTAGTTTTTTATAATCCCATTTTACAATCTGAGAATCAACATACAAAGAACTGTAAATAGAGCCATCCTCTTTACTAAAGCTGCTGTGAAGATGTCCTAACCCAAGCTCAACCTGTCCGTGCAAAGACTTTTTCATATCCAAAATCGGTATGCCATACAAATCTTTTCCTACAAACTCTTTAGCGTTTATCAGTTTCATAATTTTTTTGAAGTCATAAACTGACGCATGAGTATCGAGTTTCCCTGCAACCACAATATATTGACCATCAGGATTTACATCGACTCCATGTGAAGATTTATTTTCAGGAACTAAAAAAAGTGCATCATTTTTTACCGCTACATCGATAGGAATTACCTTATGTCCGTTGATTATTTTGATGTTCTTTTCATCTTTTGCAAGCTGTGCCAATTTTTTCCAATTATAAATATGCAAAAAATCCGTGTCGTTACGGCTGCAGCCCGCCTCAAACGGAGGAAGACCTTTTTCAATGCCGCCAGTGTAAAGTTCTGAGTTTATAGAGTTTGTAAATGCCCAGCCATCAGAAATCCCTTTACCTACATCTGTTAAATCCTGCATATACGGAGGAAACTCCAAGCTAAATGACTCTTCTTTTTGTATTTTCCCTTTTTTTCTGTCAAATTTCCAAAATGTCACTCCACCACGATAAACGTCCTGATACGCTTCAATAGGATAGTAATCATTTGTCAAAGGTGCCGCGTATTGGCAAGACTCAAGAATATATTCCGTATTTGGAGTGACAAATGCACCTCCGTGGCTTGACTTAAAGATGGGATTGACTACAATCTGGGATGTTTCAAAGTACTTTAAGTCTATTACGGCGATTCTGGCATTTGCTTTATCATTAATAAAAAGATGCTCTCCATCATATATTCCATTGGTTTCTGAGAGTGCCGGATGGTGTGTATCTCCCCAGTTAATCTCTCTTCCTCTGATATTTCCCTGTCGCAAAATCTTTTTTGAGTCGACATCAAAACCATACCCTTGCCATGGCTCGGGAGTAAACACTGCAATATATTTTAAAAGCCTCATGGATGGGACTCCGTAGACCAAAACATGTCCAGACTGACCGCCGCTGGCAAAAATATAATATTCATCATGTTTGCCGCTTGGATTGTAAACCTTTAATGCAGCGATAGCATCCTCTTCGGTAAGTCCGCGTTTTTCCATAATTTTTTGGAACTGCGAATCGGCGGAAATAGTTTGGGTTGCAAGAAACAGCCCAAGTGCAATGTTATAGATTAGTTGTAAATATATTTTCATAATCATATCCTTTTGTATAAAATATCTCTGCTGTTTTTATTGAGCTTCAAATTGGGCAATCTCTTTGGCAAGCTTTTCAATCTCTTCCTCTGACATGTACTCAATAACTGCTATGTGCATTTCATGTTCATTCGCTTTATACTCAAGCAATTTCTTCAGTATTGCATCTCTGCTCAGCCCAACAAGTTTTGGTCCCATATTGCCCTCACCGCTCACTCCATGACATGGAGCACAATTACTTTTATACATTGAGCTAACCTTGAATTTTCCGGCAGATCCGGCTCTTTTTTCTAAGGCTTTAACTTTTAGATCTTGTTCTTTTCTTTGCTCGTCTCTCTCTTTTTGCATAGCCTCTTTTTCTGATTTAGACGGTTCAGACACTGCCATTTCAGCTGCTTCATTGACTTTTGGTGCATTGGTCAAGCTGGAAATTTTTCCAAATATATCTACTTCTATATCAGTCTTTAACATATAAGCACTTGTTCCTATGCCCATTGATAAGACTGTAAACATTAAAAGATGCTGTACCCAGTTTACTTTCTCTATCGGTTGATATTTCAAAGCTCTTACTTTTAGCCGCCATGCAATTAATGAAAAGAAGCTTATAACTACCATTAACCAGAAACCAATCACTGGATAAGCATGGGTGCTAAACTGTGCCACCTTTCCGTTTCCCCATATAACGGGCATAAAAGGCTCTATACTTATTGCTCCTCCATGAAGAGTGTGTCCAAACCAGTAAAGCCAGTAAGCATAAATTCCCATAAAAAGAAGAGGTAAACATACAGGGACTATCATGAGCCGATCAATGCGTTTGTTGTTATAAATAATAAAAAATGCAAGTAATATCGCAAGCATGATAAGAGCATAAGGGGCAAGCGCACGCTCATATATGCCGCCTCTTTCCATGTGAGCCATTCCCACATAATGATTGATGGTGTTCATTTCATGCACTTCTCCGCTCAATCCATCAAAATGGATAAATACCGGAAGTCCGTGAGGAAATGCTTCTTTGGGATAATTAGGAGCCTCCAAAGAAAAGTTCCAGATAGGCAAAGATGCAACACCTATCTCTTCAGAAGTTTCAATCATTTTTTTTAGATCACCTTTTGATTTTTCAGGACTGTTGACGCTAAAGTATCTGCCTTTTTGATAAAAATTCCAAAGTGGGTAAACATACGAAGGTATATCTTCAACTTTTGAATCTTTTATACGTTCTGGAGTACCATGAAAACCTACAGAGGGAATAATAAAGCCATACATCAAAAGAGCAAGAGCGATAAAAGCAAAAAATCTTGCCATTAAAGAATAAATATTCATAACTATTTCCTTCAAGTTTATCTTGTGAAATAACGCTATTTTTATAAGTGCCGAATATTGATTGTACATCGGATGAGATTATCTCTTTCTTAACTCTTCTCAAATTAAGCAATAACTTTTTTTAAGCTTTAACTCTTTAGCATACTCTTTGTACTAAAACTAAATACAGAACCTTTGCCAAATTCAGAATTTATCTCAAGCGAAGAGTCAAGCACTTTGAGTATATGTTCGACCATCGCCAGACCGAGTCCCATGGAGTTATCCCAGCTATTTTTTTCTACTCTGTAAAATTTGCTTGTTATTTTTTCTAAATGTTCCTCTTTTATCCCTATTCCGCTATCTATTATAGAAATTCTCTTCTCATTTGACTCTATGACAACATCACCGTTTGAGTATTTAAGAGCATTATCTACTAAGTTAATAAGGACTAACTCCAGCATCGTTTTATCACTTAAAAATATTCGTTTGTCTACTTTTACGATTATCTCTCTATTTTTATATTTTGATGCGAGGTTTGACGCAACTTCACTGCAGAGCTGTTTTATGTCAAATTCACTTTTATTGATGGCTAAATCACCATTTTCAAGCTTTACAGAAAGAGCGAGTCTATCGATCATTTTTGAGATTTTTTCACCGTTTGAGCTGATTTTGCTTAAAAATTTATCACGAATGCTCTGAGGCATATCAGTGTCTTCTTGAATAGTTTGCGCATATCCGATTATAGATGCTACTGGATTTTTAAACTCATGAGAGAGAGCAGACAATATGTCGTTTCGTTGCTTGTTAACAAGCCTTAGTTTTGCCATATTTTTAATCTTCTTCTTCTCATTTTTACTCAGTTTTTTTACTAAATTTTTCAGCGAGAGAGAGATTTGCAAGAACTCATAAAAATATCTTGTCTTTATAACGGCTTTATAGTTTTTGTTTGAAACCTCATCCAGATAGTTTGTGATTTGAGCGATATCATAAACTACCTTTTGACTCATCGTTCTTGATACAAAAGTAGCAATAATCACGATAGCGATAAAAACGAAAAACAGGTTCATCCATAAAGAGTAAAAATCATACATTATCTGTGCCAAGCTCATAGATACCCGTACATATATCTGTTCATCTTTATACGACACTCTTTTTGCAACATATAAAAAATCAGTTTGCACCGTGTCGGAATATCTTGTTATGTCTCCATATTTTTGCGTATTTGACTGCATAAGTTCAAATCTTGAAGAGTGATTGTCCATCTCATTTTTATCGGCACTCGACTCTGCTATAACTAAACCGTCTTGCGAAACTATGGTTATCCTAAGAGATGTGTTCTTATGAATAAGTGCTACGTAATTATCCAAATCTTTCACACTTTCAAGTTCAACACTCATAAGCTCAATCGCATGTTTTAGATGATTTTTATTATGCTCTATAATTATGTTTTTTAAAGCTATGTAGCTAATAACGGATGTAATAAATAGCGATGCACTAAAGAGCAATAAAAATTTAATTATAAATATTTGATGAATTTTTAACACAGTTTATATCCTACGCCTCGAACACTCTGTATGTAATCTTTTGTTTTCTCAGGATCTATCTTCTCTTTGAGTCTATTTATGGCTACATTTACAGTTCTATACTGATACTCTTCGCCCTCATCCCAAACATTTTCAAGCAAGTAGTCACGATCGAGTACGCTATTTTTATTTAAAATGAATTCGCTCAAGAGGTTAAACTCAAGCTTTGTAACGTCCACGATTTTGCCATCGACGCTAAGCGTTCTTGAGCTTTTATCTAAAACCAAATCTCTATGAACAAGCGTTCCGTCTTCTATCTTTTTTGTAGTTCTGCGTAAAAGCGCCTTAACTCTTAGTATCAGCTCTTTCATGTTAAAAGGTTTTGTTATGTAGTCGTCTCCGCCTCTTAAAAAGCCCTCTTCCACCTCAGAATCAAGATTTTTTGCGCTTAGGTAGATTACGGGTGTAGTAAATCCGTCTTTGCGAAGTGCTTGAACAAACTCGCTTCCCTCGACACCCGGAAGATTTCTATCCATGATAAGCAAGTCGACATCCTCTTCGACGAGCATCCTCTGGACTGTTTTTGTATTTAAAAACCCTATAACTTCATAACCTTCTTTTGATAGGTTATATTCTATGAGTTCTAACAAATCTTCTTCATCTTCTACTACGACAATTTTTATATTCATCTACAAATCCAAAGCTCTTTTTTTACTATTGTATCAAAAATAGATTTCTTTTTTATTACAATTAAAGTATTATTGACTTATAATCAATACAAATGATTTTGAGGATTTGTAATGTTTGTATCATCTTTTAATACATATATCAGCACAAACAGCTCAAATAAAAGTGAGGCGTACAAGGATAGAGAGCTTAAAAGCGATTCTGAATCTTTTAGCAGCGAACTCTCAAAATCTACAGTTTTAAAACCGTATGCTAGTACATATTTGCCGATTGATTATATTTCAAACTACAAATCTTTCTCCAATCAACAAAAACTCCATGAACAGATACAAAATCAAAATGGCGGAGAACTTAAAAAATTAACCGTTTTAAATAATGCTAAAATTGCCTACGAAGAGAACACAAAAATGTTTCCTCTCACTAAAAAACCTGCATTGACATTGACTCAAACGCCAAAAATAGATGAGAAACTGCCACATGACGTTCAAGAGGCAAAAGAGAAAACTCTACGTCACACAATGGTAAATACATATCTGGCAAACGATAAATATTATCATGTCACTGCAGCTTAATTCTCTATCCAAGCATCCGTTTTAAGAGTAACTCCATCATCAAAAATCTTTAACTTAAATGCACTCTCGCACTTTCCGTCATTAAAATCCATAATGGCAATCTGAAGAATTTTTTTGCACTTTTTTGGAATATCAAAATGACCTTTTATTCCGGTTAAAAATTGTTTAATCGGTGTTGCATTATCCATCCCGATTATATTGTCACGGCATCCTGTAAGCCCAATATCTGTCAAATATGCCGTTCCTTTTACTATTTGAAAGTCATCCGTGCTTACATGTGTATGTGTCCCTATAATCGCACTCACGCTCCCTTGAAGAAGCATCATCATGCCTCTCTTTTCGCTTGTAGCCTCGGCATGAAAATCTATAAAAATATTTTTTACGCCCTCAGCATGCAGAGCCTCAACCGTACTTTTTGCCGTTCTAAAAGCATTGTCGGTATATGGCATAGAGTAGTGACCCATAAGATTTAATACTGCCAACTTCTCTCCTGCCACATCATACACCTTGCAGCCTGTCCCTTTTACCTCATTCGGGTAGTTGTGAGGTCTTAGTATCTCATGCGTATCAAATAGTGCTTCAACCTCTTTTCTATCCCATGTATGGTTTCCGCCGCTCATACAATCCACTCCGTAACTGACTATCTCATTTGCATTTTTCACACTTAACCCAAACCCGTGAGAAGCGTTTTCATAATTTGCCACCACAAAATCTATATTATGTTCTGCTCTGATTTTTTTGAGATACGTCTTTAACATATCTCTGCCGTGACTTCCTACGATATCACCTATAAATGCTACTCTCACTCTTATCTTCCTTATTTTATATACACCACTTAATTGGGCTTATCGCTTTTGACACAAGATACTCATTTGTTTTTGAAAAAGGCTTTGAACCGAAAAATCCTCTATATGATGAGAGAGGTGAGGGATGGGGTGCTTTTAGTATAAGATGTTTTTTTGCATCAATCAGCGAAGCTTTTGTGCCTGCCGGACTTCCCCACAAGATGAAAACCAAACTCTCTTTTTGCTCACTTAGCAGTCTGATAACCGCATCTGTAAATATCTCCCAACCCCTGCTTTTATGTGAATTTGCCTCTGCCGCTCTTACCGTTAAAACGGTATTTAGCAAAAACACTCCCTCTTTTGCCCAGCTTGTAAGATTACCGCTTTTTGGCATATCACAACCCATATCATCACGAAGCTCTTTAAAAATATTTTGAAGTGAGGGAGGATGTGGCACTCCGTCATTTACCGAAAATGCAAGCCCATGAGCTTGATTTGCTCCATGATACGGATCTTGTCCTAAAATAACAACCTTCACTTTATCAAACGGAGTGTTGTTAAAAGCTGCAAAGATATTTGAGCCATGAGGATATACGGTATGTCGTTGCTTCTCCTCAACCAAAAATTCTTTTAATGAGTTAAAATAGGGTTTTTGGAACTCATCAAAAAGAACTTCTTTCCAACTGCTATCTATCTTAGGATCTATCATCTTTTCTCCATTACAAAAATTCAACTTTTATTTGGCTCTTAGATATATAAGCACCGCTTTTATAATATCATCGTCATCTTTTGAGTCCGATTTTATGCTCTCTTTTGCATCGTTCATATATGTAAAAGTGATATTTTGCCCATAATTTGAAACGCTTTTTATCTTTTTTTCTAAACTTAAAAGCTTAATAACCATAAGCTCAAAGAACTGTTTGCTAGGAGTGTCAAGATCTCCGAATCTGTCTATCACTTCCTCTTGTATCTCATATACTTCTACGCTGTTCTCACATGCTGAGAGTCGTCTGTAAATATCCAAACGAAGTCTGTCCTCTTTGACAATTTCATCGGATATATATGCCGAGATGGTAAGTTTTATGTCCACTTTCATCTTCTCAACTTGGACTTGATTGCTTAGGAGTTTTATCGCATCTTCGAGCATTCTAAGATAGAGCGAATAGCCGATATTTTTTATATGTCCGCTCTGAGCATCGCCGACTAAGTTTCCGCCGCCTCTTATCTCTAAATCGTGGTAAGCCAAAACAGAGCCGCTTCCCAAAAATGAGTTTGACTCTAATGCTAGAAGTCTTTTTTTAGCATCATCCGTCAATGTCTCTTTGTCGTTTACTATAAAGTATGCAAAGCCCTCGACGTTACTGCGTCCTACACGACCTCTAAGCTGATGCAAATCTGCCATCCCAAACCTGTCCGCGCCGTCGACTATTATGGTATTTACACGTGGCATGTGGATACCTGATTCGATAATGGAAGTTGCAAGCATTAAATCATACTCTCCGGCTTCAAACTTTAAAAGTTCTCTTTCCGTATCGGTTGCCGAGATTTTTGAGTGAAGCATCACAACTCTAAGTTCTGGCAATACTGCCTTTAGCTCACCGAGCTTTATAGGCATGTGGTCAATCGAGTTATGCACATAAAATATCTGTCCGCCACGGCGAATCTCTCTTAAAATAACCTCTTTTATAAGCTTCTCTTCATACTCTTTTACAAAGGTTCTAACAGGCTCTCTCTCACTCGGAGGCGTCAGAAGCTGAGACATGGTTTTAATCGAGCTAAGAGCCTGATTGAGTGAGCGTGGAATCGGTGTGGCACTCATGGAGAGAAGATGAACATTGTGATAAAGCTCTTTTATCTTCTCTTTTTGCTTAACCCCAAACTTATGTTCTTCATCTATTATAACGACGCCAAGATTTTTAAAATCCAAATCAAAGAGCGCATGTGTTCCCACAACTACATCTAAAATCCCATCTGCTAATGCTTTTATGATGTTTGTTTTATCTTTTGCACTCACAAATCTGTCCAGCTTTGAAACTCTTATGCCAAGTGCGTCAAATCTTTGTGCCAATGAGCGGTAGTGCTGAGCCGAGAGAAGCGTAGTAGGGACGATGAGAGCCGACTGGAAACCGGATTTGTATGCCGCAAAAATAGTATTCATGGCGACCTCGGTTTTTCCAAAGCCCACATCTCCGCTAAGAAGTCTGTCCATGATGTGACCTGAACTCATCTGCGTGATTATCTCGTCGATAGACTGCACCTGATCATCGGTATAATCAAAGCCCGATAATTTTTGAAACTCTTTTAACTCATCTTCGTCTACGCTTATTTTCGGTGCTTTTATAAGCTCTCTTGCGGCTGCGGTGTTTACGATTTGCCCTGCAATCTCCATGAGGCGTTTTTTAACGCTCTCTTTAAGTTTGCCGAAACTCCCTTTTCCAAGCTTGTCTAAAACCGGAACAGAGCCGCCTGAGGCAATATAGCGGTCTATGCAATCAAGATTTTCAACCGGAAGTAAAATCTTATCATCACCCACATATTTGATAACTATAAAATCTTTGATGCCTCCGAGTATCTGAGTCTGCTCAATGCTCTCAAAAATACCGACTCCGTAATCTTCATGTACGACATAATCACCTGTTTTTAAATCATCCAACAGGATTGAGCTTTTTCTTCTTCGTCTGCTCTTCTCAGGCTTGTTGAGTGAAATTACAAGCTCATCTTTGCTTAAAATATTTAAAATATATGGAGCATAAAGAATCTCTATGCCCTTTGTGTCAAAGAGTCCCATTTGTTTTACGACCGCTTCATTTGAGGCGATAACGGTTATCTTTTTATTTTTATGAACTTTTAAAAGAGGGTGCAAATCTGTTACAACCAACTCTTTAAAATCATCAGATTCTGACAAAACTTCTACATTAAAACACTCTCTTGAGAGTGTTGGTTTGTTAAGCGCATAGGCATCGACCAAAAAAGCATCTAAATTTCTAACAAGCTTTGCATTTTTGCTCTCTATAAAATTTACCGCTCTCTCATCAAGATGCCATAATCCCAAAGATGCTATATCTTTAACCAAAGAATCAAACGGGCTGTTTTTTACTTTCTCATTTAAAGCATCAAATCCCACCTCATCCAAAGAGAAAAATGCGGGAGTTACTTCTACGCTATCAAGCTCCTCTTTTTGCGTTCGCTGAGACTCTAATTCAAAATATTTTATCTGCTCTATCTCATCGTCAAAAAGCGAAATTCTTAGAGGAAATTGGCTTGATGGCGGATATATATCTATGATATCTCCACGAAAGGATATCTCCCCTGCCACCTGAATAATATCTACAAAGTTGTATCCCCAAAACAGCATCTGCTTTTGGAATTGTCTAAGTTCTATCTTTGTGCCAAACTCTAAAGTTGTAGAGCTAAGCAGACTCTCGCAAGGCATATGAAAAAGAAGTGTTTTTAAAGGAGATATAACAAGAGGCTTTTTTTTGAGGGCGTAATACTTTCTTAAAACCGAAAAAAGCTCATGCAGCTCCTCTTTGTAAACTCTTAAATCATCCCCGAATGTCGCCCTGAAATCCGGAAAAACCAAGACATCCTGCTTGAAAAATTTTGCTACGCTCTCAAGCTCATGTGCCTCTTTGGAATCGTGGCAAATTAAAAGTTCAAGATCTCTGTTCTTAGCGGTTTTGTAATACTCAAATAGTATATTTTGCGACATTTGCGTGCTCCTTTAAAAACTTCTCTGCAACACTGAAAGAGCCAAAAACCAAGTACTTTTGCTCTTTTTTTATCTCTTTAAATATAGAGTTTTCTATCTTTAAATCCGCAAGCGCTTCTTGAATTTTTTGTATATCTTCAACTCTTTGATTTTCAATCTCTATAATCTCGACATGTAAGATAAGCGGTTTTAAAATAGAGAGTATCTCATGATAGTTTTTATCTTTATAACTGTTGTAAATGAGTATAAACTTCTCACCGCTCAAAGCCTCTGAAACCCTTGACGCCGCAAGTGCATTGTGTCCGACATCTACGATTATATTTTCACTGATCCTGCTTAATCTTCCAAAAAGAACGCCCTTTTTAAAATCATCAACACCATACGCAATATCTAAAAATTTGAGTGCCGCTACGCTTAAAGTTAAATTATCACTAAGATATGGTGCAAGAGAGAGTTTTTGGGAAATCTCTTGAATCTTTGCTCTGTCTGCATCATCTATAAACTCATCGACCCTGTATATATTGAGCACCTTTTCACTGCTTATCTTAGTTGCTGCTTGATAGACTGCTTCATAATTTTGTCTAGCGATTATGGCACTTTTTTGAATTGCGGCAAGTTTTGTGGCTGCGATTTGCTCTATCTTAGAGCCTAAAAATACCTCATGATCATATCCTATAGGAGTTACAAGGGTTAAAATTTTAGGAAATACGGCAGTTGCGTCATGTTCTCCGCCAAGACCTGCTTCCATAATCACAAATTCGCACTCTTTAAAAATTATCATAGCAAGCAGTGTCGTATATTCAAAGTAGCTCAACGACTCGGCATCGCTTGAAGTTAAAAGCTTTTGCAGTTCTACATGTGCCGCCTCAAGAGAGGCATCGTTTGCATTTGCGCCATTACACCAGATTCTCTCGTTAAACTCTAAAATATGTGGCGATGTATAATGTCCGACTCCAAATCCCTTTGAGTAAAGAGCATTGGATAAGAAACGCCCCGTCGTACCCTTTCCGTTTGTTCCTATAATATGAATAATTTTTGGAATTTTTATAAACTCTTTTATCTTCTCATAAACACGAGGCATACGGCTATAATCAATCTCGTCATAGTAGAGCGGTTTAACTTCAAGAAACTCTTTTAATGTCACTTATGCTCAACCCTGTCTCTACCGTTTTTCTTAGCCTTGTACACAAGTTCATCAGCACTTTTCATCAAGCTATGAAGAGAAGCATTTGATTTTCGATCACTTACCCCACAGCTAACCGTTAGTTCTATTCTCTCATCCTTGTACATGAAACGAGCCTTTTTAACTTTTTGTCTAAGTTTCTCGGCAAAAACAACTCCACCATGAGTGTCTGTTTCTCCAAGAATTGCTACAAACTCTTCACCGCCGAATCTTCCCACGATATCAACACTTCTTGCTTCATGTTTAAGAATATTTGCAAATGCCGCAAGTACTGCATCACCTGCATCATGCCCATAAGTATCATTGATTGACTTGAAGTGATCTAAATCAAAAAACACAATAGAAAAATTGTGCCCGTATCTCTCAAACTCACCCTCTTTGATATTTGCAAACTCGTCAAGAGCCCGCTTATTATAGAGCTTAGTTAAAAAATCTTCTTTTGACTCTTCCCTTGCACGCTCTAACTCTTGTTCTAAAAACTCTATTTTTTTACTCAAAATACTAACTTCACTACTATGTTTTTTCAAATCTTTTGTCAGTGCCTGCGTATTCTCTTCAAGTGCCACAGCTACGGTATAGAGCTTTTTATGTGCGTCCCTGAAATTTATCTCTGAGCTTTCACTATAACCCTCTAACTCTTTTTTTATCTTTTGAATCTCAACAGTTGAGTTGTCAGAACTCTCTATCATCTCTATGAGTCTAAGAGATAATTTATCTAAAACACCGTCAATAGACTCTATCATCTCCCGAACACTCTGTTTATCAAGTGCGATTCTTAAGGAAATTGCAGATTTTATCTCGGACTCAATTATTGAACTCTCTAAAAGTGACGGGTTTTCTTGAATTTTCTGACTTATCTGTGCTATTTTATCATCTATATTTGAGGCAATAGATGGAACAAGTGAAGCAACTAAAAGAGAAGCGACAACAGAAAGTTCAGAAGTTCCTAAAGATTTTTCACTACCGTCTAATTTTAAATTTTGAATACTTTTTTTAAGATCACCGCTATCGATATCACCAAAAAGTTTTAGCTTCTGTAAAAATGTATCATCATATGTAGTCGTGAAATTAACCCATAGCTGTCTATACTGGTCTATCTCTGTCGGAGTAGCTTCTCTGCTTAAGAGATCCGTGCTTCTTCTTGCAAGTTCTGAGGCTTCTTTGTTATGAAGCATCTCAACAACTTGAAGTACCTTCTTTGTAAAAGCGTTCTGAGCCTCTAGAAGATTTGAACAGTGAGAAGGGCTTGTTCTATTTAGTTTTGAGACTAGAAAACGAGCTAATTCAGGCATATTTTTGATATGATATTTTTTTAGCTCATTTTGAAACTCTTTGTTGAGTGTTGTGGTAAATCTCTCTAAATGAGAGCAATCTTCTGTAGTAAAACCGGCTTTTGTTGCCTCTTTGCAGAAAGCTTCTGCATAAAAATCAGGCGTTAAAAGCTTGCCCTCTAACTCTAATCTTTTAACGGCGTTTTTAATAATGGTTTGAATATTCATAACTACTCCCTATTTTTAGCTCTTGCTCCCTGCGCAGAAACTTGTGCTACAAATGCGTTTATTGCTCTTTGTGCGGCGAATTCAATCGCTTCAAATCTCTCTTGATCCGTTACAATTGCATTTGGTGCAACTGAGAAATCATAATACCCTTTTGTATTATAGCTTTTTGACTCATCTTTGGCATGTCTTATAATGTTTAGCGTTACACTCATTCTATATCCGGTTACAAAACCGTTTTCGTCATAAACAATCGGCGAGTAAGCTGGAGAGATAAGCTTTATAACAAGATGGCTGTCTGAGACGGTTCTGTCCACAAGTGATGCTTGGAAAACCTCAATCACTGCTTTATCAACTGCATCTTTTATCAAAACCGTATTTTGCGGGTCTTCCAAGGAAATAATTACGTTTGTGCTAACTTTCTCTCCCACAATATCGCGGGCAAATTTGGCACTCGGCTTATATCCGCAACCGCCAAGTATTACAAGAGCAAAAGATAACGATAAAAGCGTTTTAAGATTTGAAAATCGTTTCAAACTAATCCTTGATTACCAGATTGACTAATTTTTTAGGAACTACAATCTCTTTGACTATTGTTTTTCCCTCCAGCCATTTTGCGGCACTCTCTTTTGCGATTTTTATAACATCTTCGCTAGAAGCATCAACTGCAACTTCTATCTCAGTTCTTGCTTTTCCGTTGATAGAAACGCCTAACGTGATAACATTTTCAACAAAAACCTCTTCTAAAACTCTTTGAGAAGTTAAGTTTTTGAGAGAAAAATATCTGCTGCTTATCTCAGAGCAGACATGTGGAATGACAGGCTCCATGATTGAAGCGAGTATCCAGTATCCCTCACTCCAGATAGCGCTGTTTGACTGAGCATTGAGTGCATTCATAGCCTCCATCACGCCTGCTATCATAGTATTGAAAGTATACTTTTCATTATAAACGTCTTGCGCACGAACCAGAGCTTCATACACTTTTTTTCTTGCAAATTGCTCTTCTTTGGATAATGAAGCATGATCTATAGAAGGAATCGACTCTGTTTTGGTTATATTTGAACTTCTCTCATAAAATCTTTTTATAAATCTGTACGCACCCTCTACGGCACTGTCATTCCACTCAAGCTCTTGTGTCGGAGGTGCAGCAAAAAGTATGAAAAGTCTAGCCGTATCTGCTCCATACTTCTCTATAATCGCATCAGGATCTACTGTATTGCCTTTAGATTTGCTCATCTTAGCACCGTCTTTTAGCACCATCCCTTGAGTTAAAAGTCTATCAAACGGTTCATCAAAACTTATGTAACCCAAATCACGGAACACTTTTGTAAAAAATCTTGCATACAAAAGATGTAAAATCGCATGTTCGATTCCGCCAATGTAGTGATCCACCGACATCCAATACTCTATCTGCTCCCTTGAAAACGCCTCATCTTCCCAATTTTTAGGCGATGCGCAAAAGCGTAAAAAGTACCAAGAAGACTCTACAAACGTATCCATGGTATCGGTTTCACGCAAAGCGTCTTTTGCACATGTAGGACATTTACAGTGCTTCCAAGTCGGATGTTTATCAAGAGGATTTCCCTCTCCGGTGATTACGATATCCTCAGGAAGAGCGATAGGAAGATTCTCTTTTTTCTCCATTACCAAACCGCAGTCGTCACAGTGAACAAAAGGAATAGGCGCACCCCAGTATCGCTGACGTGAAACTCCCCAGTCTTTGAGTTTGAAATTTATCTTCTTTGTACCTATTTTTAGCATTTCAAAATGCTCTATAATTTTTGCCTGTGCATCTTTAGAGTTTAGTCCGTTAAACGACTCAGAGCTGAAAAGCTCCCCAATTTCGGTAAATGCTTTTGTATCATCAGACTCAGAGTTAAAAGGTTTGATAACGGCATGAATCGGCAAATCATATTTTTGTGCAAAATCAAAATCTCTTTCATCATGTGCAGGAACAGCCATAACAGCACCGCTTCCATAGTCCATAAGAACGAAGTTTGCAACCCAAACAGGCACACTTTTTTTGGTTAGCGGATGAACTACATGTAGATTTAGTGCAACACCGCTTTTCTCTTTTTGTCTCTCAATTGATGAAGCATTTTTCATAGACTCTATCTGCTCTCTTACACTATCATCTAAAAGAGAGTTTTGAATCATATAGGAAACTATCTCATGTTCAGGAGCTATTGCTGCATAACTAACCCCGTAAATAGTATCCGGACGAGTCGTAAAAACATCAAAACCGTCAAACTTGCTATTTAATCTGCCGAGTGATGCCTCATCAAAAGAGAATCTAAACTCCAAACCGTTTGACTTGCCTATCCAGTTCTCTTGCATAGTTAAAACCTGTTTAGGCCAGCCGCCCTCAAGTTTTGACAAATCCGATAAAAGCTCATCACCATAGTGCGTGATTTTAAAGTAGTACTGATTCATATCTTTTTTTACTACGCTTGTATCACATCTCCAACAAGTTCCATCGATTACCTGCTCATTTGCCAAAACAGTATTACAGCTCGGACACCAGTTTAGAAACCCTTTTTTACGATAGAGAAGCCCTTTTTCATACATGTCGATGATAAAGCCTTGCTCAAACTTCGTATAGAGTTCATCACTCGTTGCAAGCTCTCTCTCTTTTGAGAATGAAAAACCGAGTGACTTAAATTCACCCTTCATGTAGTCAATATTGCTATATGTCCATGTTTTAGGGTGCGAACCGTTTTTAATCGCTGCATTCTCTGCAGGCATGCCAAAACTGTCAAAACCAATCGGATGAAGAACGTTAAAGCCTTGCTGACGGTAGTATCTAGCAAAAGCATCACTCAACGTGTAGTTTCTTACATGCCCCATATGAAGTCTTCCGCTTGGGAAAGGGAACATGCTAAGTATATATTTTTTCTTTTTTGTAAAATCTTCACTCGGCTCAAAACTTCTGTTTTTTGCCCAATACTCTTGCCACTGTTTTTCTAACTTTTTTGAACTGTACTCCAAAAACTTCTCCTAATACTCATCACGATTTTTTGAACTCTCTATGTAAACAAGTCCCATAGAGAAAAGGTTTGCAATTAATGCACCAATAGTTAGAGCAATAGCCCAATCTAAGTTTCCGACAACTTCAAGGTAGATAAATGCTGGAATAAGATGCAAGTCAGCCACCAAAGATGAAGCTAAAAGCTCTGCTGAGAGAAGATTTCTAACACCTATTTTCAAAAATGTAGAAACTAAGTTTAAACTGCCCGCAACAAATAGTGCAACGGCACTATGCTCGTATAAAAAACCCGCAATAGACGTTAAACTCATCAACGAGAAAAATACATATATTACTTTACCCCAATCCATACCGATACCTTAGCTTTAAATTAATTGTGAGGATTATACAAAAAGTATCTTAAGGAGTGACTGAAGTGTTTTTTCAGTCACTATGAAGCAAGTGAGAAGTTCTTTAGATAACTCCGGATTCGAATTGAGATCTCATTTTCTCTTTTTCTGCATGAGCCTTTACTTTATCTGCAAGTCTTTGGCGATAAGTTGCGACATTAAATCCTGTCCAGACGACAAGTTGTGCTGCCACAAAGATTGAACTATATGTTCCTATAATAACACCGACTAACATCGGGAAGCTAAAGCCAAGCATTATATCGCCGCCAAAAACATAGAGCGTCAACACAACGAAAAATACAGTCAAAGAAGTAAGAGTTGTTCGTGATTGTGTTCTTGAAACCGCTTCATTGATAAGATAAATAAAATCTGTCTCTTTAGACTCTTCTATATTTTCACGAACACGATCATAAACGATAATGGTATCATGGATGGAATAGCCCAAAATCATAAGCAATGCGGCAACGCTTTCAATATTGAAATCAACTTTAAAGTAGGAAACAAATCCAAAAGTAATAACAATATCGTGAACGATAGCAATAATAGCAGCTAATGCAAAACGCCACTCATAACGAAATGTTACCGTTGCCATAATAGCTACTAATGTCAATAAAAATGCAGTAAGACCTTTAACACGAAGCTCATCTCCTACTTTTGGACCGACCATATCGACACGACGAATCTCAAATTCTCCGGTATCTTTTAAAATCTCTTTAGTCGTATCACCGATATCGTTACTCAAACCAACAGTTGATGATGGAGTTTTTATAACTATCTCTTGTGCTGAACCAAATTCACTTACAGTCGCATGTTCAAAAAGTTCGCTTTTTTTAAGACTTTCACGGATCTTGCCAATTGGGGTATCCTGTGTATACTTTACCTGAACAACTGTTCCGCCTGTAAAGTCGATACCAAATGAGAACCCTTTTACTGCTATGATTGCAATAGAGATGAAAAATAAAACAAAAGATGCAATAAAAAAGATTTTCCCTTTTCCTAAAAAGTTATAAACTTTGTCTTCTTTAAAAAGTTCCATAATTATGCTCCTTTTCTTTTTGACATACCAAACCACAATGTGTAGTTTTTATTTTTTTCTATACGACTCATAAAAAACTGATAAATACCGTATGTTCCTACAATTGCCGTAAGCATTGATGCCAATAGACCCATACTTAGCGTTACTGCGAACCCTTTAATAGCTCCTGTTCCATACACATATAAAATTGTACATGCCAATATTTGAGTTATATTTGAATCTAAAATCGCACGCATCGCTTTTTGGTAACCTTCTGCTATCGCCCTGCTTGGAGGAATTCCGGCACGAAGTCCCTCTCGAATCCTCTCATTGATAATAATATTTGAGTCGACGGCAAGTCCAATATGAAGCACTATACCTGCCATACCAGGCAGTGTAAGCGTTGCACCCAAGAGTGAAATCAGTCCTAATATAATAAAAAGATTTATTACAACCGCTATATTTGCAATAACTCCTGCAAGTCCATAATAAAACATCATAAAAAGGATTACAAGCCCAAAACCGCTCGCCAATGCAAGCAGTGCCGCACGAATGCTGTCTGCTCCCAAACTAGGACCGACTGAACGCTTTTCCATAACATAAATCGGTGCTAAAAGAGAACCTGAACGAAGAGCAATTGCCAAATCTTTAGCTTCAACAACCGTGTAACTGCCGGATATTTGACCGCTTCCGCCACCGATACGCTCATTTATATTTGGAGCTGAATAGACCTTTCCATCAAGAACAACTGCCAATCTTTTTCCGACATTTTTTCCGGTAAAATCACCGAATATCTCTGCACCCTCGGCATTGAGTGTAAAGTTAATCAGAGGGCGGTTGTTTTGGTCAAAGCCCACATGAGCATCTGTTAACATTGAGCCGTCTAAGATAGGTATTTCACGAACCAGATATTTCATCTGTTTATTTGTAGCATCTTCTAAAACGATATCACCGTAAGTAGCAGCTTCATTGTTGCTCATGCTGTAAACTCTGCCTGCTCTGTCTTCATCAACAGCCATAAGTTGAAGTTTAGCGGCACGAGAAATAAGTTCGCGAGCTCTTTGCTCCTCTTCTACTGTTTTGATTCCGGCCAATTCAACTTGAATCTTATCTTTGCCTTGTCGTGTAACGGACGGTTCAGAGAGACCAAACTGATCAAGTCTGTTTCTAATCGTTTCAACAGCCTGCGACACTGCATGTTCAGATGTTCTTAAAATCTCTTCTGGAGAGAGTGAGATAGACATTTTTGTATCTTCGACAACTACGACACTGCCTTTTATCTCTGACATATACTCTTTAACTTTTTTAACATCATCCTTATCTAAAAATACTATGGTTACACTCTCTTCGTTAAAACTAAAAGAGTCTATTATAATATCTTTTTTATCGCTGAAATTTTTTACACTTGCCGCAATTGATTTGATGCGAGAGACGACAGCTTCTTCTGTTTTTACACCCAAAAGCATATACAACCCGCCTTGAAGATCAAGACCGAGTGCAACTTTCTTACCGCTCTCTAGCTGTAAGAGGGAAGGAGCAGAAAAAACAAGACCGAAAACTAGAGAGAGGGCAAGAATTACTATACGGAAATTAAGCTTCATCCTCATACTTTCTAGCAACTGCTTCTTTTGTGATTTTTACGATAATGTCATCATTAATTTTGATGCTTAAAAATTTATCTTCAACCTTATAAACAGTAGAGATGATTCCACCTACGGTAACGATTTTGTCACCCTTTTTAAGAGCCTCTATCATCTCTTGATGACTTTTTGCCGCTTTTTGCTGCGGACGAATAATTACAAAATACATAATTGCAATCAAAATCACAAACGGTAATAACTGAGTTATAATTTCCATATCTTTAGGTTTCCTTTGAATAAATTGCGGCGATTATACAAAAAGTATATTAACAGCAGACTGAAGAGTGCTATAATTCACACAAAAAATAGAGCAAAGAAAAATGATTGAAAAACTTCAAGATGCTAGAAAAAAATATAATCCCATTCTTTTTGACTTAATATGCGGAGTTGCAACTTCTCTTCTCTTTAGTGCATTTCTATATCTTGAACATTTTGGTATAACGATAAAAATTTTAAATACGGTTTTTGGACTTTTTGCTCTTGCAATGTTTTTGTATATACCAAAAAGAGCCATTTTAATAGCCGGCTTTTTGATAGGTCTATTCTGGTTTTACTGGATTGGATACAGCTTTAAATACAACGGCATAAATAATATTGAAACTGTTATAACCGTTGCATTTGCATTTGTTTACATGCTGTTTTTCGGTATTTTGGCACTTACAAACAGTGTTGCCATAAGAGCGATTCTACTATTTGGACTTAGTTTTTTTGAACCGGTTGATTTTAACTGGCTACAAATAGAGCTGCTTTTTGTAGATAGCTATTTTGGAGTGTTTAAGTATCAGCTCTTCCTTATACTTGCAGCTATTTCTCTGCCTAATTATATAAAAAAGGCATATAGACTAATTCCGCTTTTACTTCTAGTTCTTGCTATAAACTTCAATCCGCCGATACAAAAAGATGCTCCACTGAAGATAAAACTAATTTCCACTGATTTTAAGCAAGATATAAAATGGAACAGAGAAAATCTGCGCCCAACAATCGAGCTTATATATAAAGAAATTAGAGACGCAAAAGATGAGGGATATGATCTGATTTTATTTCCGGAATCAGTTTTCCCGTTCTATATGAATCAGGCAGATAGCGTTATACAGCATCTTCAAGAGCTATCATACGATATCGCCATTGTTGCAGGTTCACTTCTTAAAGAGGATAATTTGCATTACAACGTAACTTATATGTTTAGTAATGGAAATTATGAAGTAGCGAAGAAGATGGTGCTTGTTCCTTTTGGAGAGTATATTCCTCTGCCTGATTTTGCAAAAAAGTTTATAAACGAAATCTTTTTTGCTGGAGCATCCGACTTTAAAACAGCTGACGCACCTACCGATTTTGTTATCAAAGGGATAAAGTTTAGAAATGCAATCTGCTATGAAGCCACATGTCAAGAGATCTATGAGGGAGATGTTGATTTTATAGTTGCATCTAGCAACAATGCATGGTTTTATCCATCTATTGAACCGACCCTGCAAAAACTTCTTATGCGCTATTATGCTCGTAAAAAAGGTGTTACGATATACCATTCTGCCAACTGGAGCGGCACTGGAATCATAAGGTAACCTTTCTTTGATATAATTACCAAATTAGTAAAAAAATATATTTTTATAAGGTTTTATAATGTTAAATCTCAAAAATCCGGATCTTTTCAATAACCGTGAACTCTCATGGCTTCAGTTTAATACGAGAGTTTTAAAACAAGCGCAAGATGAGTCGCTGCCACTGCTAGAGAGACTAAAATTTTTAGCTATTTACGGAACGAACTTAGATGAATTTTATATGATAAGGATAGCCGGACTTAAAAAACTCTTTACAGCCGGTATTATCGTATCTAGTGCCGATAAACTAACGCCTCTGCAACAGCTTCGAGAGATAAGAAAATATCTTCATCAAGAGCAGCAGGTTGTTGAACACTGTATGAACGGAATACTCAAAAAGCTAGAAGCTGAGGGTATCAGCATAAAATCTTACCATGAGGTAAATCAGCATCAAAAAAGTCATCTTAATAAATATTTTAGAGAGAACATCTACCCCGTAATTATTCCTATTGCCGTTGATGCAACGCACCCTTTTCCACACCTAAACAATCTTAGTTTCGGGCTTATCGTAAAACTAAGAGACAGCGACAATGCAGCAATAGAGAGATTTGGAATTATCCGCGTTCCAAGGGTTTTAGAGAGATTTATAGAGCTTGACCACGGTATTTATATGCCCATAGAGAGCCTTGTAGCCGAACATGTAGATGAACTTTTCCCTGGATATACCCTTATAAAATATGCATCTTTCAGGGTAACTAGAAATGCAGATATGGAGATTGAAGAAGAGGAAGCTGACGACTTTTTAGAAATACTTGAAGAGGGGCTGAAACTTCGCAGAAAAGGGGCTATGGTTCGTCTTGAAGTAGGAAGTGACGGCGATGATGAAATCATCAACTTTTTTAACCGCCATACAAATGTCTACAAAGACGATATTTTTACATTTCATACATTTTTAAACCTCTCAAGTCTTTGGCAGATAGTCTCAAACAAACAGTTTGCCCATCTCCTAACTGAGCCATTTAAAACAAGAACTCTTCCACCACTGGAGAGCAGTGAAAATATTTTTGCCACTTTAGAGAAACAGGATGTTTTACTCTATCACCCATACGAGAGTTTCGAGCCGGTAGTGCAACTTATCCAAAATGCTGCAAAAGATCCCGATGTCGTCTCTATAAAAATGACGCTTTATCGTTCAGGAACTGATTCACCTATAGTTAAATCTCTTATGAGTGCAAGCGAATCCGGCAAACAGGTAACTGTTATGGTTGAGCTAAAGGCAAGATTTGATGAAGAGAATAACCTCATCTGGGCAAAAGCTCTTGAAAAAGCAGGTGCACATGTTATATATGGCATCAAAGGGTTTAAAGTCCATGCAAAAGCAACGCTTATTACAAGAAAGAAAAATGGCAAACTCAAGCAGTATGCACATATAGGAACCGGAAACTACAATCCGGCAACCTCAAAGATTTATACGGATATGAGCTATCTGACAAGCAAAGATGAGATAACAAGCGACATGACACGCTTTTTTCACTTTCTAACAGGTTTTAGCAAAAAAGGCAAGCTCAACGAACTCTACATGTCACCATCACAGATAAAACCGAAAATTTTATCACTTATTCAAAATGAGGCTAGACGTGGAGAAAACGGGCGTATCATCGCAAAACTAAACTCTCTTGTTGATGATGACGTAATCCGTGCTCTTTATAAAGCAAGTCAGGCAGGCGTTAAAATAGATTTGATTGTACGCGGTATCTGCTGTCTAAAACCGGGTATTGAGGGAGTAAGCGAAAATATTAGAGTTATCTCCATACTTGGAAAATATCTTGAACATGCTAGAGCATTTTACTTTAAAAACGATGAGGCAAAAGTATATATTTCTAGTGCCGATTGGATGCCTAGAAATCTTACAAGACGTATAGAGCTGTTAACTGCAATCAAAGATGATAAGGCTAGAGAAAAAATCTTGCAGATACTGCAGCTTCAATGTGCCGACAACTCTCTTGCTCATGAGCTTCAGAGTGACGGCTCATACACTAAAGTAAAAAGCGACGGAGTCAAAAATATCAACAATCATAAGCATTTAGAAGATTATGTAAATAAAATAACAAAAGCTATTTCAAAAGAGAGTGCAAGTTCTGTTGAGCAGCTTACATCTCGCATATTTACCGAGGAGGAAAAAAATGATATATAGTTTCAAAAACATGAGTCCAAAAATCGGTAACGGAACATGGATTGCGGCATCTGCTGATGTTATCGGAGATGTTACATGCGGAGAGGATTGTTCCATCTGGTTTGGAACAGTTGTCAGAGGTGATGTTCACTATATCAAAATAGGTGACAGAGTAAGCATTCAAGATTTAAGTATGGTACATGTGACGCATCACAAAAAAGATGACAGAAGCGACGGACACCCGACAATTATCGGCAACGATGTAACCATCGGTCACCGCGTTATGCTTCATGGATGCACTATAGAAGATGCTTGTCTTATCGGTATGAGTGCTATCATACTTGACGGTGCGATTATCGGAAAAGAGTCTATCGTAGGAGCAGGTGCGCTTGTAACAAAAAATAAAGTTTTCCCACCACGCTCTCTCATCATGGGAAGCCCTGCGAAGGTCATCAGAGAGCTAAGTGATGAAGAGGTTAAAGAACTTTATGCTTCTGCTTCAAGATATGTAGAATTCAAATCCCACTATCAAGAGTAAAAATAGCTGATGCCTGAGTATTTTATATTTGCAGATATCATAGGCATCATCGCATTCTCTATAAGCGGTTTTTTGATTGCCATTAAAAATGATTTGGACATTTTGGGAATACTAATCGCATCAACCCTTACCGCCCTTGGAGGCGGTATAATAAGAGATGCTATTCTTAACTCTGCCCCTTTTGCTTTTACCTCGCTCTACCCAGCTTCAACACTAATTATTACTATATTTTTAGTTTATATTCTAAAAATTTATAAAAAAGATTCCATCGAGCAAAAATGGCTTTTTGTCATGAGCGATACTATCGGACTTGTCGCTTTTAGCATAACCGGTGCTCTTTTAGCTATAAATGCGGATTATAATTTTTTCGGCGTAGTTATTCTTAGTTTTATCACCGCAGTAGGCGGCGGAGTTACAAGAGATATTATGATAAATCAAGTTCCGACTGTTTTAATCAGCGATTTTTATGGTTCTATTGCGGTTATCGTTGCTCTCATCTTAGGAGTGTTACAATATTTTGGTGCTATAAACGAATTTAGCATAATAGCCACAGCGCTCTTTAGCATAACGCTAAGACTTGTGGCATATCAAAAAAAATGGCACTTGCCGAAACTGAATTAATCCAACTTTCTCTTCACGCCTGTTTTAACATGCGTAACATATAACGTCAAACCTGTAAATGCCAAGCCGCCGACCAAATTTCCCAGCACTGTCGGTATCTCATTCCAAATTATATAATCCATTACGGTAAAATTTCCGCCCATAATCATTGAAAACGGAAATAAAAACATATTTACTATCGAGTGTTCAAAACCCATATAAAAGAAGAGCATAATAGGCATCCACATCGCTATAGCCTTGCCGCTAACTGCAGTAGAAACCATCGCACCTACCACGCCCATAGAAACCATCCAATTGCATAACATTCCGCGAATAAAAATCGTAAACCATCCTGCCACTCCATGCTCTTTATAGCCCAAAGTCCTAGATTCACCTATAGTTGCGATTTTGCTTCCGATTGCCCCGGCATCTGTGGAATATCCATAGGTAAGGACAAAAGAGATCATAAATGCAACAATCAACGCTCCGGCAAAATTACCGATAAACACCAACCCCCAGTTTCTAAGAACTTGAGAGACAGTTACGCCCTTTCTTTTATCCAATAAAGCAAGCGGTACTAAAACAAATACCCCTGTTAAGAGATCAAATTCCATAAGGTACAACATGATAAAACCTACCGGAAATAACATTGCACCGATTAGCTGTGAGCCGGTTTGCAATGCAACCATAATGGCAAATACGGCCGCAAGCCCTAAAATAGCACCCGCCATAAAAGCTCGAATAAGAGTATCTTTAGTCGACATATAAACTTTTGATTCTCCTGAATCAACCATTTTAGTAACAAACTCCGCAGGAGCTAAATAAGACATGTAGTACCTTTTTTATTATTTAACATTTTAACCCTCGTATACCTAATAAAAAAAAGATAAAAATTTGGAGTCTTACTGTCATTTACAAGAACTAATGTTACTAGTTTATTTATAGTTTTCTACTGAAAATCTACTTTTTATATTTTGGTTGACAACTCATACAATACAAATTACCATTAAACCAGTCCTTATGACTTCTACAAAACCTTATTTCTAACCAATTTAATAGTTTACCACAAATACATCTGTAAGAGCTGTAATTCATGTTGTTCATCCTTAATTTGATTATTTTTTAAATTTATATTTTTGGGCGACATATTTTGCTGAGTTTTCTATGTATGGGAAAACACTACTTTCATTAATGTTAAGAAGATCTAGCTCGGCTAGTATTTTTTGCTTAGATTCTTTTTTTATTGTAATTCTATATATTTGAATATTTTCTGTGCCTTGCTCATTTAGTGCAGCATCTATGCCAAACAATAAAAATGCACCTGACTGAGATGTGATTCTTTCATTACTTTTTTTACTTTTAACACAAATGACTTTTTTTAAATCATTAGGTTCTATCTGAGCTTCAAAAAATGGCTTTTCTTCCCTAATAAAGTGAACCAATCTTTTAATTACAGGTTGTTCATTAAATTCATGTTTCTCTAATCCAGTATTAATCTTATTTTGTTCATGCTTTGGCAACTTAGCCAAGTTAGCTAAACAGCTTGCTGTGTCAGAATCATAGTATTTAATTTCATCTTTTTGAATCTTAAAAAAAATAACTTCACCATTACTTTCTTCACTAGATTTACATGTAAAATAAAGAGCTATTAATGGGTTGGATGTTATATCTAACAATCTTGTTGGTAACGAATAGTGCTGCATACGAACAAGTCTATCAAGAGTATAAGAATCAGATAAAAAATCCGAGGAATTAGAGACAATCAATTCACGATACAATATATCTTCTTTCTCTAGGTATAAATAATTTCCAAGTTCATCTTTTCTAAACAATGATGGTTCTAACTTATATTTTTGTTTATCAGAATGTCCTCGATAGAAAACATCATGCGTATGAGTATCATGTTTAAAACTAAAAACACTATCAACATGAGCGTATTGTCTCAACAAGTACTTAGTTACATCTTCATAATCTATTATGTTTTTAGCTTCTTCTTCACTAAGGACAGTTGATAAACGCACAAGATTTACATCAATATTTTCATTGACTGTAAGCTCACCCTTGAGCAAAGTTTTATTCTGACCAACATGCTCACCGTCAGTATATATATGACCGACTTTATACTTGTATCTCATCATCTCTGGTGCTATAAGTTGAGCATGAAATTTATTTGTTTTTATGTTTTTGAAAATTGCTTTGTAGTAGTTGGGGTGTTCTTTGATATTGATATCTGTAACTGTGACAAATTCAAACGGTTGGTTAGGAAATTTTGAGAAGAAATCGAGGATTGCTGAATTGTTTTGTGACAAATCTCAATCCTCCAGTAACATTTATTATTGTCGAGTAACTTTTGTTCTTGTAAATGACACTTACGTTCTGTAATCCGCATTAATTTTTACATACTCATGACCTAAATCACAACCGTATGCTTTAAAACTGCCCTCGCCTATGCCTAAATCACACGAAATAGTAAATTTTTGATGCTGCATTATGACCGCACACTTTTTCTCCATTTCAGCATCAAAGAGAATCTCTCCTCTATCATAAACGCAAAGATTGTCAAATGAAATCTTTAACTTCTCTTCATAAGCTTCCACTCCGCTTGCACCTACTGTAGAAGCAATTCTTCCCCAGTTTGGATCTTCACCAAAAAGTGCAGTTTTTACAAGAAGTGAATCAGAGAGTGCTTTTGCGGCAATTTCAGCTTCTCTATCATCTTTTGCTCCTGTTACTTTATATGTCACAAGTTTAGTAGCACCCTCGCCGTCTCTGACCATCTCTAATGCTAAAAAGTGCATCACTTTAAAGAGTGCCTCTTTAAACGCCTCTTTCTCATACGCTCCGCTTCTGCCGTTTGCCAAAACCAAAACCGTATCATTTGTAGATGTATCGCCGTCTACGCTTATAGCATTAAATGTAGTCTTTACAACCTCATCAAGTGTTGCCTGCATCTCTCTTTTTGTAACTTTCGCATCGGTTGTTATAAAGCAGAGCATCGTTGCCATGGCAGGATTTATCATACCCGCACCTTTTGCTATTGCTCCAATGTTAAAACTGCTTCCATTTTCAAGCATAACCTTAAAAGCTATCTCTTTTGCGAAAGTATCAGTTGTCATTATGGCTTTTGATGCACTGCTTGAGTCTCGTTTACTCAAATCAAAAAGTTTCATTCCTTCTATGATTTTAGCTTTTGGAAGACGAACGCCGATAACACCTGTTGAACTCATAATAGGGTTTTTAACATTTAATGTACAATGAGAAAGCACCTCTTTTATATCTTCAATTCCGGCTGAGCCAGTCATCGCATTTGCGTTTTTGGAGTTTATAACTATAAAATTTGTTTTAACATCACCCATCTGGCGAAAATGTCTAATAGGTGCCGCGCACATCTTGTTTGTAGTAAAAACAGAAGCAACTTCACACTCATCTTCGCTATAGATAAACGCCATATCTTTAGCACTCTCTTTTTTAAGACCTGCACTCACGCCATCAGCAAAAAATCCCGCACTTGCGCAAACTCCGCCACTTGAATATATTATATTATACAAATTTAAGCTCCTTAGGTTTATCTCTTCTTCTTAATAATTCTTTTGTCACGCCGATACCTTTTTGCGTCCCTATAACAAGAAGTTTACACTCACTTGTTATCAAAACATCACCCTTTGGCATGGCTGAAAACTTACCGTCTTTTTTTGTAATACCGACAACGGATGTATTAGTTATCTCTCGTATGTGCGTCTCTCTAAGTTTTTTAAGAACTGCCCAGCTATATTTTGGCACTTCTATCTCTTCCATGTCAAGAGGATTGTCACTTTTATATAAGAACTCTTCAAGCAAATTTTCCATATCCGGACGAGCTGCCATCGCACTTACTCTTTGAGCAGTCAGTTTTGTAGGAGAGACGACGGTATCCGCTCCGAGTTTTTTTAGCTTCTCTACATCACTTGCACTCTCGGCAGAAGAGATTACATAATAAGGTCTTGGAAGAGAATGCTCTTTTTCAAAAAGTCTTACAGATGCTATAAGCGCGATATTGTCAGATATTGAGTCAGAAAGCGTTATGAGCCCTTTTGCAGATGAGAGGTGTGCTTTTAGCATAGTTAGTTCAGAGTGCGGCTCTGCTTTCAAATATGAAGCATAGTTATATTGCTTTGCCCATTCATGTATCTCTTCTCTTGGGTCGACAACAACAAAAGGTATATGATTTTTTCTAAGCTCTTTTGTTACCTCAAGAGTGTAATCATTATGATAGCATACGACAAAGTGCTTTTTGAGTCTTGCTATACTATATAACATTCTTCTCTCCTTTAATATTTTGCTAAACTCGCCTCTTCTAACAACATCAACAACAATACCGATTGCAATAGTAAAAACCGTAAACCCTAAAATAATGAGAGTTACCGTAAATATCTGTCCGGCAGCCGAAAATTTTCCCTCTTTTAATGAACCGAATCCAACTGTAGTAAATGTATATCCGGCTTGAAAAATTGCATCCATTATTTTATAATCTTCGATATATATGTAACCCAAAGTTCCTATAAGCATAAGCATTTGAATTAAAATAAGTGGAGTTCTAAAAGGTAAAAATTGGGAATATAACTCGTTATTGAGCGTTATGTGGGGTTTGGGAGATGACTCCCAATGTAGAAAATTTCGAATCCTCTCTAAGAGATTCAAGTTTATTTCCTATTCTTGAGCTTAAGAGTTTTTCTTAAGCGTTCTTAGCTCTCTTGCAGAGATTTTAACTTTTTGAGTAGTACCGTCATCTAAAGTGATACGCACTGTTCTAAGATTTAATAAAAAACGACGTTTTGTTCTGTTTTTAGCATGAGAAACATTGTTTCCGCTCATTGGGCCTTTGCCGCTTATAGCACATTTTCTTGCCATTTTAGCTTCCTTATATTTAGGTTTTAAAGTTGCGAATTATATCAGTCCCAAACAAAACTTCTGCTTAAGGGTAAATATAATTATTTTTGTTTTTTACTTTTATATTTCTTTTATAGTTATGTAGATAGAATAAACAAAATTTAATTGGCATGAATAGTGAATATGATAACAAAAAATGAAATAGATAGCTTCATAGAAAAGATACCACCTGCTCCGAATGTACTGAAAGAGACTTTGAGGTTGTTAAACGTTGGTGATCTCACGAAAGCCGCTAAAGTAGCAGAGGGTGATTTAGCTCTTAAATCTTACCTAAAAAGTATTGTCAACAAGCCTATTTATGGATTTAGAAACGAAGTAAGCGACATATCTCAGATTTTCGGAATTCTTGGTGTCTCTTTATCGCAACAAACAGTGTATAACTATATGGTAAATCTTTTGAGTCCAAAAAAATGGACTCTTTTTAAACTAAACGCAAAGCTGTTTAATGAACTTCAGGCAAATTTATCAAAGAAGTGGGAAGAGATATTAAAACATCTTCACATTGAAGATAAAGATATTTATGCTTCTATCAGCTTGCTGCCTGCAAGTATAATCGTAACAGAAGCTCTCTTCGCCCAAAAAAAAGATAATGTAAATCTGCTTAGAACCTCAAAAGCACTTGATTATAATACAATTCTTCTTCGTCTTTGTGGAGCTTCTCTCTTTGATATTTGTGAGCAAATTGCAAGAAAATGGGAAATGAATCAAGTAACTTTTAAAATTATTCAAGCCGCTTCAGGAGTAAATCCCTCTAATATACAAGAGGTTAATAATCTTGGAAAATGGATGCACCTCCTGCTTTTTTATGAACTTTCAAAGCCGGAATTTATTGAAGCTGGGTTAAATGATTTTGTTGATTTTCAGATTGAATACATCAATGATATATATGATGAGTTTGCATCCCTTATGGAGATTCAATGAGAGCCGTACTTAAAAACTCGATTGCAACTTTTTCGCCGCAAGGCTTTTTAGACGGCAATAATACTAACTCTTTTTTAGGTATTGATGACGTTGAGGCTACTATACAATTAAAAACGGATATGATTTTAGTTTCACTTAAAAAAGTGGTTTTTTTCAATAAAAACGGTTTAGACACTTTTATAAAGCTTTTCTCGCAAATTCGTAAAAAAAACCAAGCCACTGTTGGATTTTGCGATTATGACCTTAAAAAATATCAAGCTATAAAAAAATTCTATCATGATGAAATTAACTTTTCACTCTTTAAAACTTTAGAGATTGCATATCTATTCTCTTCTAGCTTTAAAAATCAAAACAAGAATGTACTTATCTACAGCAGTGACAGATCTCAGAGATCTGCAATTGCTATTGAATTGCATGACAACGGGCACAATCCTATCGTTGCACAAACAAAAGAAGAATTTAATGCAAAAAAAGAGAAAAAAGATACTTTTGACTATGCAGTTGATTCAACTTTTTTAGGGCAGATGGGGCAAAAAATTGCAACAAGAGTAACAGGCAATGCAATCATATATACGATATCTATGTTCTTGGATGTTGAGATAAGCGATAAATTTAATATCGAATATCACAACAATTCACTCAATGTAGGTTTTAGGCTTTTTATTTTTGATGCCTACAAAGTTATCAGTATGAATGTACATGCATTGAACTTCTTCTCAAGACTCTCAAGTTCTGCTGCCGAGTATAACGCTACTATATGTTTTGTTGGAATGAAATTTGACAAAACTCCTATGTCATTTAAAGATACTCTGGAAGATTCAGGAATACTTTTTTATGAACAAATGGATGATATTCTTCAAAATAAAGAGCTACTAAAAGAACTCGGTGCAAGCAGTGCGGCAAATGTAAAAAATAAAAGGCTACTCAATAAAGAGACTGTTATGGAGCTTCCAAACTTCATTAACGCTGCAGCTGTTACTTTAGAGATGATGACAAACTCAAAAGCAGTTAAAGAAGCAGTAAGTGTTCATGGATTAACAATCCTAAACAAAGAGGGCAAAGTTGCCAGCTCTATCGGCTATTACGGTGATATGGACGGTATGGTTATTTTAGTTTTTCCTTTAGCAATCGCAAAAAAAGCTTGTGAACTTCTTATTGGCGAAAGCACTGATGACTTAGAGCTAATTTTAGATTCATTGGCGGAACTCGTAAATATAGTGGGTGGAAAGATAAAAACTCTTCTTAGGGATGAGGGTATTAGCGTAAATATTACACTCCCTAGAACATATCAAGATGTAGATAGCTTACTGGAAGTTATAGAAAACAGAAAAGGTGTTCAGGTAGATTTATCGTTTAACGGTGATAAATTTCAATTTTTCTTAACAAGATGAAAGATACAAAATAGTACAATTTCAAAAATTTATCTCCCTTCTGCAAGTCGAAGGTCTCAACAAAGGAAAAATAGATTGTTAGTAGCTCCTAGCGTTTTATCCGCCGATTTTGGCAATTTACAAAGAGATGTAGAGGCTATTTGTAGTGCCGGATGTGATTTAGTTCATGTGGATGTGATGGACGGTCATTTTGTACCGAATCTGACAATCGGACCCGTGGTAGTTTCCGCAATTGCCGCATGTGCTACAAAACCGCTTGATATCCATCTAATGGTTGAAAACAACACTTTTTTTGTTGATTTATTTGCTCCTCTAAAGCCTGGGTATATCTCTTTTCATATCGAGGAGGAGAAACATCCTCACCGTCTCATCCAAAAAATCCGTTCTCTTGGCATTAAACCGGCAATTGTTTTGAACCCTCACACACCGCCCGAATCAATAGAATATCTGCTGCAAGATTTAGATATGGTTCTTCTTATGAGCGTAAACCCTGGATTTGGCGGACAAAGCTTTATAGAAAGCGTTATACCAAAAGCAAAAAAGCTCAATGAGATGAGAAAAAGATTAAACCCTAAATGCCTTATAGAGGTTGATGGCGGAGTAAGCGATAAAAACATTCATATTTTAAAAGATTGTGGTGTAGATATCGTAGTTGCAGGAAGTTATGTTTTTAACCATGTGAACAAAGAAGAGGCTATCGCTTCTTTAAAAATTTAAATATGCGTGTCAAAATTTGCGGAATAACATCCTATGAAGATGCAATGACAGCGATAAAAGCCGGTGCAGACGCACTCGGTTTTGTATTTTATGAACAATCACCAAGATATATTTCACCGCTTGAAGCAAGAAATATTATAAAAAAACTACCTCCATTTGTTGAAAAAGTTGCCCTATTTGTAAACTCAGATGCCCAAATTATAAACTCCTATTGTCAAGAAGCGGGTGCTACACTCGCTCAAATTCATTTTGAAGCTCCGCAAAAACTTTATGAACAGTTGTTCGTTCCTTACATAAAGGTAATCCGCGCAAAAGAAGCTAAAGATATAGAGCAATATAGCGATGAATACAGACTTGTAGATGCCTATTGCGAATCTTACGGCGGAAGCGGTAAAAGACTAAATTTAGAGTGGTTTGATGATATTGACTGCTCTAAAATCATCTTAGCAGGCGGACTAGATGCAAGTAATGTGTCATCTCTTAAAAAATACGGCTTTTACGGTGTTGATGTAAGCAGCGGTGTTGAAATCTCACACGGTAAAAAAGATGTTTTTAAAGTTAGAGAATTTATCAAAAATGCAAAACAGCAAGTTCTAATTGATGATAAATAATGATATTTGCCTGGATGCAAAAAGTATTCATAAGTTATCCTCCGGCGGACTCTCTTCAAAAACACTAAAAGAGCAGATTGACGACGATTTGGAGTTTTTGCTTCAACTTTGGCACTCTCAAGGTTTACAGATTACAAAACAGCATGGAAGTTTTTACTTTGCAACGAAATTTATCTCCGTAGAAGATGCTGAGTTTTGTATAGTAGACATTGAAACAAACGGCTCAAAAATAGAAAAACATCAGATAATTGAAATAGCAGCCGTAAAAGTAAAAAATGGCGAAATAGTTGATAGTTACGAATCACTTGTTTATTGTAATGAGATAAATCCGCATATTACCGAGATAACGGGTATAACGGCAGAAGACACCAAAGATGCTCCAAATCTAAAGAGAGTGATGTATGATTTTAAAGTTTTTTTAGGAGATGCTGTTTTTATTGCGCATGATGTAAAATTTGACTATAAGTTTATATCACAAAGTATGCAAAAGGTAGGTTTGGCACCGCTTTTAAACAGGAACTTATGCTCCTTGTCGTTGGCGGAAAGAACAATTGAATCATATAGGTACGCACTCTCTTACTTAAACGAAATATTTAGCCTAAATCCTAGTGCAACTCATCATAGAGCAATGAGCGATGTGCTTACGACTTATGAACTTTTTAAATTATCGCTGACTAATTTAGATGAAACCGTAGAAACTGTAGAAGACTTAATAAAATTTACAAAAGAGGCAAAAAGATTGAAAAGACCGAAATTTGACCCTCTTCTTAAAGAGAGTCAAGAGTAATTTACTCGCTATAAGCTCCGACGCCTACAAGTTTTTTATATCTTGCATCTATTCTCTCTTCATCGGATATTTGACGAAGTTTTGATAGCTCTGCTAAGAAATATTCGGCAATTGCTGCAGCAGCACCGTCTTTATCTCTATGCGCGCCTATTAGCGGTTCTGCGATTACATCATCAATAAGATTTAACTCTTTTAAATCTCCGCTTGTAATCTTCATAGCATTTGTAGCAGCTTCGGCTTTTGCAGGGTCGTTCCATAAAATAGCAGAGCACCCCTCAGGAGAAATAACGCTAAAAACAGAGTAACGCATCATCGCAAATTTGTCTGCAACACCGATAGCAAGTGCTCCACCGCTTCCGCCTTCACCAATTACGACAGAGATGGTTTGAGTATTTAGCTGTGATAGTTCTAAAAGATTTCTTGCGATTGCTTCACTTTGATTTCTCTCCTCAGCACCGATACCCGGATATGCACCCGGAGTATCCACAAGCATAAGAAGAGGTATATTGAATTTTTCTGCAAGTTTTGCAGCACGAAGAGCTTTTCTGTAACCCTCAGGATGAGGCATACCAAAATTTCTTTTTATTTTGTTTTTAGTTCCGCGACCTTTTTGCTCGCCGATAACCATAACTTTCTCATCTCCGATATAACCAATATAACATAAAATAGCAGCATCATCACGAAAATGTCTATCTCCATGAATCTCATACTTGTCTCTCATTATTAAGTTAATGTAGTCAAGGGCATAAGGTCTATCTACATGACGCGCTAATTGAAGCTGTTGAAAAGGAGATAGATTGTTAAATATTTTTGAAACTTCTCTATCTAATTTTTCTTGCAAAGCTTTAACAGTACCTTCGTCATGACGAACGCGTGCAGATATGATATCTTCTTGAATAAACTTGATACTATTTTCAAAATCTAAATATGTTGCCAAAGTAAACCCCTATATTTAGATTTTTTTGAATATTAAAACGCCATTTGTTCCGCCAAAACCAAATGAGTTACTCATTACGATATTTAACTCCGCTTTTCTAGCAGAATTTGGAACTATATCTAAATCACAATTCTCATCCGGTGTCTCATAGTTAATTGTTGGAGGAATGATTCCGTCACGCATAGCCATTAAACATACTACAGCTTCTATACCGCCTGCTGCACCTAAGCAATGACCAATCTGTCCTTTAATAGAACTCATCGGGGGACAATTCTCCTTACTGCCAAGCAACTCTTTAACTGCAGCCGTCTCGTTTTTATCATTTATAGGTGTACTTGTTCCATGCGCATTCACATAATCAAGTTTTGGCTCACCTGCCATCTTATATGCGGCTTTCATAGCACGAGCAGGACCGTCTAAACTTGGGGTTGTAATATGGTTGGCATCTCCGCTCTCGCCAAAACCGATGATTTCACCGTAAATATTTGCTCCGCGAGCGATTGCATCTTCATAAGCTTCTAAGACTAAAGCTGCAGCTCCTTCTCCCATAACAAAACCGTCACGGTCTGCATCAAATGGGCGAGAAGCTTTTTTCGGATCTTCATTTCTTGTTGAGAGTGCTTTCATTGCGGCAAAACCGCCAACACCTGCTCCTGTTATAGCACATTCAGCTGATACAACCAACATTTTATCTGCCCCGCCACACATAATAGTTTTAACAGCTTCACTTATTGCATGTGTTCCGGCTGCACATGCTGTTACACTTGATAGGTTTGGACCTTTAGTTCCATGTTCAATAGAAACGAATCCGCCAAGCATATTTACAAGAGCACCCGGAATAAAAAATGGGCTTATTCTTCTTGGACCTTTTGTCTCAATAATTATAGAATTTTTCTCGATTGAAGGAAGTCCGCCGATTCCTGAACCTGCACTAATACCAAATCTCTCCATGTCAACATCTTGTGTAAAGTTGGCATCTGCCATAGCTTCCTGAGCTGCTTTTAATCCAAGATGAATAAACCTGTCTGCTTTTTTAACCTCTTTTGCTTCCATTACAGTCTCAGGATCAAAATTTTTAACTTCACCCGCAATTTTTACACTGTAATTTTCTGGGTCAAAAAGAGTAATCGTATCAATGCCGCATTCACCGTTACAAATAGCCTTAAACGAACTCTCTTTATCATTTCCAACTGCATTTATCATGCCTAAACCGGTAACTACAACTCTTCTCATTAAAATCTCCGTAAAAATATAAAATACTTTTTAAAGATCAGAAAGCCTGACCACTAAAAAATATTTGCTACTGAGGAATCCTCAGTAGAATTTAGATACTTATTTGTTTTCGATATAGTTTACTACATCTTTAACAGTTCTAATTTTTTCAGCTTCATCATCAGGAATTTCGATATCAAATTTCTCTTCAAGAGCCATTACTAATTCAACTACATCAAGGCTATCAGCACCTAAATCCTCAACAAATTTTGCGTCTTCTTTAACTTCCTCAGCATTTACGCCTAATTGTTCAACTACTACTTCTTTAATATCGTCTAAAAGTGCCATTCTAGCTCCTATGTTTTATTGTGTAAAATCTCGTAATTGTAGCATATTTAACTTAAAGAAACTATCAACAAAGAATAAAGCACTGTACCATTCATCCTCACAGAATCGCGTTATTTTGGGATTATTGCAGATTTCAAAGACTATTTTTCTGCCGCTATATACTATGATGTTTAACCGTTTTATTTAAATAGCTGTTAAATTTAAAGAGTTTTTTATTAGAAAAAGTTTAGAATATAAAAAGTAATTATCTTAAAAATTAAAAATCGTCTGTACAGCTCCTTGCTCATCGTCTACGGTTAGAATTTTTAAAAAGAGAATAAAGTGAAAAACTTAAGTATAAAAAATAAATCGCTGACAGCACTTTTTCTTATTTTGTCATTCTGTTTCTGGGTATTTTTTTATCTTTTTTCTAGTTATCATACTATGAAACTAGAAGAATTTAAAAGAATAAATTTTGAAAAAACAAAAAATTCGTATCTTAAAAATATAGAAATCCACTTAAAAAAATATTATTTTAAAATAGCTAATGAGTTTGTAGACGATGCGATACTAAAGGCTGTTTTTTTAAAAGACAGAGATTTGTTATTGGATCTTACAAAGCAAAAATATGAAACGCTTAAAACGGTTGACGACTATGTAAAACAGGTTCATTTTCATCAAAGTAACGGAGTTACTCTTCTAAGACTTCATCAAACCGATAAATTTGGCGACAATATAGCTCTTATAAGAGATATGCCGAGAACTATTCATAAGGAGCAAAAAGAGCTTTTTGGATTTGAGCTTGGCATACATGGTCTCTCCTACCGAGTGCTCATCCCTCTTTTTTATCAAAACAACTATATAGGAGCTTTAGAGTTTGGAGTATCGCCTCAAAAAATTCTTGATATAGTCTCATATATCCTTGATATAGACGGCATGCTCTTCTTAGAGGGAGAGTCAATTGAAAAAAAATCAAATATAGTTCAATATGAGAGTGCGAAGAACAAACAGTTGCTAGATTTAATGCCAAAAGAGAAAAAATATGACGAGATACAAAATCAGGATATCTATAAAGGCAATAACCTCTATGCTCTGTACTCTTTTGATATCATTGGATATGATAAGAAAAATATAGGAAAATTTGTATTTTTTAGTGATTTAAGCAAAGATTATCAAAGTTATCTCTCTTATTCTAAAAAGATGTTTTTCTATTTTATTCTCTCTCTAATCATAACCATAATTATTATCAACTATACATTTAATATTTTTATAAAAACTCTTGAAAATGCCTACAATAAAATCAAAAGATACGCAGATCTGATAAATAAAAATGTAATTATATCAAGTACAGATTTAGATGGAAAAATTACCTTTGTAAGTGACGCTCTTATTGAAACATGCGGTTACTCAAAAGATGAACTGTTGGGGCAAAATCACAGCATTATGAAACATCCGGACACAAAAAAAGAGATACATGACAACCTTTGGAAGACCATAACGGAAGATAAAATTTACAACGGAGAGATTAAAAATCGCAAAAAAGACGGTGGATGCTTTTGGGTGAAAGTAAGCGTATCGACTGACTACAATGAAGAAGGCGAAAAAATCGGTTATACAGCCATCAAAGAGAATATTACAGATAAAAAAATCATAGAAGAGATATCTATAACGGATGGACTTACTAACATTTACAATAGAAGACACTTTAACGAAGTTTTTCCAAAATTGATAAATAGCACAAGAAGAAAGGGTGAACTTATCAGTTTTTTACTAATGGATATAGACCATTTTAAACAATACAACGATAATTATGGTCACCAAATGGGAGACAATGTGCTTATAAGCTTTGCCCTATGCCTAAAAAATAGCATCAAAAGAGCAGATGATTATGCTTTCAGACTCGGAGGAGAAGAGTTTGGAATTATTTTCAAATGTGAAACTAAAGAAAAAGCTATAGAATTTGCAGACAGACTCAGAAAAAATATAGAAGATTTGCAAATCATACATGACTTCAACGGTGCAAGTAAATTTATAACAGCATCTATCGGTCTGGTTTGTAAAAATGCAAATGATATAAACGACATGGATGAGATTTACAAAGAGGCGGACGACCTTCTCTACAAAGCTAAAGAAGAAGGAAGAAACAGAGTGGTCCACAACTTGTAAAAACTTAGATATTAAACTTTAGAACCTTAAGTTTGTATCTTTATCTTTTATAGAAAATTCTAGCAACACCTAATGTAAAAAGCACCAAAGCTATATCTTTTAACTCTTTGTCATACAAAAGCGTAAAAATTCCGCCCAACATCAGTGCAAAAGTAACACTCATCGATTTTACATGCTCTTTAAGACCTCTCTTAATCCATTCAAGCTGATCACTTAAAATCTCAACTTTTAACTCATCGTTACCTATTTTTTTAAGAGCAGATTTAAGATCTTTTACAATAAAAGGTATCGCTTTTACCTCATCTACAATAGTTTCAAAAATACTCTCTTTTGCCCCTAACGCTTTTGGGATATTTTTTTGCAAAATTGGCAAAATATCCTTGATACCGTTAAAATTTTCTATGTATGTTGTTCCTAAACCCTCGATAATGGCACTTACTCGCAGTATATATATGGCATCGCTCGGAAGTTTGAAAGGGAGATTTCTAGTAGATTCCAACACATCAAAAGCTAGTTGCTGCATCGATTCACTGCTGAGATTTTCATTTGCAAAAATTTCAAACATCTTTCTGGTAAACTCTGCCAACTCTGCCGTAGGAGCTTCATATGCAACAGTTCCCAACTTTTTAGATGCACTGATGTAACGCTCATAATCCTGCTCGTTTGCCGCTTTTATAAGCTCAATAATAGCCACTCTTGAGTAATTTGGTACGCTCTTTAGCATTCCAAAGTCAAGAAGTATCAACTCTCCTTTATTACTTACAAGAAGGTTTCCCGGATGTGGATCTGCATGAAAATAGCCGTTGATAAGCATCTGCGTTGTATAAAAATCGACAAGCTTTGCTATGATGATTCTGAAATCGATATTGTGTTTTAAAATATTTTTCTTATCATCAAACCTAAATCCATCTTCATAACTCATAACAAGAGCGTCATCACTGCAATATAATGCATAAGGAGTAGGAAAACGCACACCGCTGTCTTTATAGACTGATGCGAATTTTACTAAGTTTGAAAGTTCATGTGTTAGGCTAACCTCTTGAAGTATCATCTTTGAAAACTCGCCAATAACAGCTTCAATGGAATTTTTTGTGTAGTGAGAAAAGAATGGTTTAAAGAGTGCATTAAACATTGAGATGATTTTTATATCGGCTCTTACTTTTTTCTCAATTCCAAGTCGTCTGAGTTTCACGGCAACTTTTGTATTTTCATCAAGCCATGCTTCATGTACTTGACCAATTGAAGCAGAAGCGATGGGTTTTTCTACAAACTTGAAAAAGGGCTTATCTTTAAATGCACGCTCATAAACCACATGCATCTCACTGTCACTCATGGGATACAGCTCGTCATGAAGGGTTTTTAACGCTTCAAGATACTCCGGTGTAAAAAAATCGCTTCTTGTAGCTAACACTTGTGCAAGTTTTACAAAACTAGCTCCCAAATCGTTGATAACCACAAGAAGTTTATTTGGAGTGAGTGGCTTTAAAAAAAGAAACTTCTCTCTTTTTTTTATAAGCAGATAGAGCGTTAAAAGCAGCGTAAATACACGCCAGACACGGAGAGGCGAGTATTGGTTCATCCCTTAGTTCTTATCAAGTTTAAATTTTTCTAAATCAGCTTTTGTAGCAAGCCCTAGCTCATCAATAGCTTCTTTGAGCGCGTCTTTTATCTGTTTTTTAAACTCCTCTTCGCCCTCTTTGCCCTTATCCTGTAGCTCTTTGATAAACTTCTCGCCATCTTCACGGCTTAGTTTTCCCTTCTCTTCAAGCTTCTTTACCTCAGCTTCAACTTTCTCTTTCAAAACCAGCATACCGCCTAAACCTGCATAGAGTAAATCTTTCATCTTGCATCCTTTTTATTATTTTACACGCTAAACGAACTAGTCCGTTTAGCTACGCTTGTGCCGCTGTGGCGACTTAAAGATTGCTTTTCCAAAGCAATATATCTAATTATACACCCTTAAGATAACAGTTTGTAAATTTAATTTTTAAACAACATAACGGCTCTTTTTGATGCCTCTTTATGTTCAGCCATCGGCTTTGGATAATTTTTCAACTCGTTTTTTAAAAGGTACATCTCATCATGTAGATATTTTGGTTCTACATGTAAAAGTTCAGGAAGCCATTTTTTGATATAACGTGCCTCTTTATCAAATTTTTTACTCTGCAAATATGGATTGAAAACTCTAAAGTATGGCTGAGGATCTACTCCCGTTCCTGCACTCCACTGCCATGAGAGAACATTGCTCGCTTTATCATAATCAAGCAGATACGATGCAAAAAAACGCTCTCCCCACTGCCACGGAAGAAGCAAATCTTTTGTAAAAAAAGATGCCGCTACCATGCGGACTCGATTATGCATCTCTCCCGTTTGTAAAAGTTCTCTAACACCTGCATCAACTATCGGCACTCCGGTTGTCGCACTGCAAAAACGCTCATATTTTTCATTATCTTCTATGCCGTTAAAGCAGTATTTGTAGTTTTTTGTCTCTAAGGTAGGAATATGAAAAAGCAGATAAGCATAAAAATCTCTAAATATAAGCTGTCTGATAAACGCCTCTGCAACACTTTGGCATGCTAACATATCTCGCAAAACCGCTCTTGTAGAGATAGTTCCAAAACGCAAATCTACACTCAGATGTGAGCCTACGTCTTCATCTAAAAAATCTCTCATCTCTTTATAGTTATTTATGTTTTTTTTGAAATTTTCTAGCTTTACATGTGGATTTACAATATCTAACTCTTGCGCAACAAATCCGATGCTTTGCATATCCAAGGCAAGTTTGGTTATCTCTGAGCCTATCTTTGCAATTCCCTCATAATCTTCATTCACCAAAACATTATGAGCAATTTCTACCTTATCAATATTTTTTTTATCTAAAATAGCTCTTGCTTTTTTATAAAACGGTGTAAAGACAAGATAGGGCGTGCCATCATCTTTTAAAACCTCATTCGGCTTAAAGATATAAGTGTCATTAAGATATCTAAAATGCAGTTTATGAGATAAATGCAGATCTCTCTCTTTGGCATAACTCTCATAATCTCCGCATGCCACAACTTCATCACAACCTTTGAGATAGTCAAAAACAGCCTCAGGCTTAGAGTAAAATATCTTTAAATCAAGTCCTATTTTTTGTAAATCACTCTTTAGTTTTGTAACATGCCAGAAGATAAAACTGACTCTTTTATCATTTTTTGGAAGCTCTTTTAAGATATTTTCATCAAAAATAAAGATGGGCAAAACCTCTCCGCCAAGAGATAGAAGCGGATTGTCCTCTACCCTTAAATCTCTTCTAAACCAGAGAATGCGCTTCATTTTGAACTAAGCAAACTTGAGCGAAGTGCCAGCTCTTTTGGATATGGTTCTAAAAATGTTTGCCCTAAAAGATAGGCGGTTTTATGTTTTTTTGCATAGAGTTTGATGGTTGAAAGTGGGACGATAATGGGAACTATCTTTTTTGCATACTCCTCAATCTGTTCATGCAACGCCTCTTTTTCTTCAGAGCTCAGCTCATTTTTGAAAAAACCGCTCATGTGTTCTAGTACATTTCTGTTTCTTTTGATGGAGCTTTTTTTGGCAATCGCTACTTTGAAGTTATACTCATAATTTGCAAATAGCTCATTTAGCGGTAGGTTTTCATGATTTCCTACGATATTTCCAAGCACTCTGTAGAGCTTCTCATCTTTTGCTTGAAGCAGAAATTTATTTTTTGTATGAAAATCAACAACTGCCCTCATGTCAGGTTTGCTCTCTTTTAGCTTCTCTATGGAGTCATAAGCAAAGAGCTGCATAATGAAATTTTCTCTAAGCCAATCATCTTGAAGCCGACCTTCCTCTTCCATCGGCAGAAGCGGGAACTTCTCTTTGCAGATTGCGACAAACATGCCATCAGCTTTTGAGTCGGCAAAACCATTTTCTAAGTAAGCTTTGGCACTTCCCATGCCGCAACTTGGAGATTTGGACTTGAAAATAATGCCGCTTAGATTTGTACCTGCGATTTTGTGAAGCTCTTGATATGATTTATCTTGAAGCTCTTTTGTCAGATTTGTACCGTTTTTGTTGGAGATGATATTGTAACCATCCTCCATATTTACCAAGCGAATGGAGGGACGAGGCGTTCCAAAAGCTATAGCTTCTGGACAAAATGGGACAAAAGAGGCATAACGACCTAGCTCATCGGTTACAAACCTGTCATGTTTATGTCCGCCGTCAAACCGAACTTTCTCGCCTAAGAGACAAGCAGAAACTGCTATATTCACATTTTACCCCTTAAAGGATGAGCTATTTTTTATATCTAAATATGGGCTTACGCCATATTCATGCCACCGTTTACTTTGAGAGTTGTACCCGTTATGTAGCTTGAGTGGTCAGAGAGTAAAAACGCCGTTGCCTCTGCCACTTCGGCAGGATTTCCGAAACGCCCCATCGGGATTTTAGAAGTAAAACTCTCTTTTATCTCATCACTCAAAACATCCGTCATCTCTGTTGCGATAAAACCAGGAGTGATAGTGTTATAACGGATACCGCTCGTTGCAGATTCAAGTGCGAAACTCTTTGTCATAGCAATCACGCCGCCCTTGCTTGCAGAGTAGTTGGTTTGGCCTGCATTTCCGGTTTCTCCTACGATTGAAGCTATATTTACAACCGAGCCGAATTTTTTCTTTCTCATAACTTTCATAGCTTCACGGCATCCCACAAAGCATGAGAGAAGATTTGCGTTGATTACCGACATAAAGTCTTCGCTCTTCATTCTAAGAGCGAGTTTGTCGTTTGTGATTCCTGCATTGTTTACAAGGTATGAAAGTTCTCCGTCACAATCAACGATAGTTTTTATCGCATCCACAAACGCATCTTCACTGCTTACATCAAAGCCGATAACCGCCGCACTTCCGCCAGCACGCTCGATAGCATCTTTTATGGCATCCGCCTCAGCCGCACCGCTTCTGTAGTTAATCCATACTTTTAAACCGTACGACGCCAAAACTTTTGCTATCTCCGCACCTATGCCTCTGCTTGAGCCTGTTACTAAAACATTTTTTCCTGAAAATTTCATTACTGTATATTCCTTTATCTTTTAAATTAAACTATGATCCATCTCTGAGGGAATCTCTAATCCCATAAGTTTTAAAACAGTCGGAGCGATGTTGTTAAGAGCACCGTTTTGAACCTTTGTAACTCCCTCTGCGACAACAAAACACCACACTTTTCCGACCGTATGATTTGTCAAAACATGTCCCTCATCATCTCTCATCTCTTCGCAATTTCCGTGATCTGAAGTGATAACTACCGCATAATCCATCTCTTTTGCTTTTTGTAAAATCTTTCCAAGCTCTGTATCTACGGCATTTACCGCAATTTTTGCGGCTTTAAAATCGCCTGTATGCCCAACCATATCACCGTTTGCAAAGTTTACTACAACAAAATCATATGCATCATCCATAGCCTTTAAAACGACATCGCCGACCTCTGCCGCACTCATCTGGGGCTTTTCGTCATAAGTTTTTACATTTGGGGATGGGATGAGAACTCTTGTCTCATTCTCATAAGGCTCATCTATTCCGCCGTTAAAGAAGAATGTTACATGCGCATATTTCTCCGTCTCTGCGGTATGAAGCTGTCTTAGTCCTGCTTTTGAGACTACCTCTGAGAGAGTGTTTATCGGCGAATCTTTTTTAAAGAGTACGGGATAAGAGAAACTCTTGTCATACTCCGTAATCGTTGCAAGATTTACATTAACAAATGTTCTCTCAAAATTACTAAAATTTTTATCTGCGATGGCAGTAACTAGTTCCCTCATTCTGTCGCTTCTAAAGTTTATGGTAAGTACGCCGTCTCCGTCTTTCATACCCTCATAACCGCTAAATGCACACGGTTGGATAAACTCATCCGTCTCATTTTTTGCATATGATGCGTCTATGTACTCCGATGGCTTCATGGAGCTTTTTGGCACTGCTTTTACAATTGCCTCATACCCTTTTTTCACTCTATCCCAGCGGTTGTCTCGATCCATAGAGTAAAAACGACCCGAAATGGTAGCTATTTTTATATTTTCATTCACATGTAAACTAACTTGTTCTAAATATTTTTTTGCAGAAGTGGGAGATACATCCCTGCCATCAGTTATGAGATGCAAGAAAACCTCTTTACCCTCACGTGAGGCAATATCGGCAATGCCCATAAAATGATCTATATGCGAATGTACGCCGCCGTCACTCATAAGCCCTATAAGATGGAGTCTATTTGACTTCTCAAGAAGAGTTCTAAATGTATCATTATCTTTAAATCTATTTTCACTCAAAGCCAAAGATATTTTTACTAAATCTTGATATAAAACACGCCCGCTTCCTATGCTCATGTGCCCTACTTCAGAGTTGCCCATTTGACCCTCGGGAAGCCCTACACTCAAGCCATAAGTATCTATCAAAGAGTGCGGAGTGTTAGCAAAGAGCTTGTCATAAGTCGGTTTTGTTGCACCGTAAAAAGCGTTAAACTCTGTTTTTGAACTGTATCCGATACCGTCCGTTATGACTAAGAGAACTTTTTTACTCAATTTCTTTCCTTCTAACAATAGTTTTATGCAATTATACTATAATGTCGTTTTTATTTAATAAGGACTATCAACTTTGCTCTATTGGCTCTCAGAATTACTAAACATAAATCTTCTTGGATACATCACTGTAAGGGCTGGAATCTCATTTTTTATCGCCCTCTCTTTTACCCTTTTTTTAATGCCCAGATTTATCAGATGGGCACAGGCGACATCAAGCGTTCAACCCATAAACGAATGGGCTCCCGAGCGACATCAAGGTAAAGCAAAAACTCCTACAATGGGCGGCATTGTATTTATTAGCGGAACTATTTTGGCTTCACTTATAAGTATACGATACTCAAATATTTATGCGGTGGGTGCCGTTGCGACGCTTATACTCTTTGCTTTTATCGGATTTCAAGATGATTATGCCAAAATCAAAAAGAATCAAAATCTTGCAGGACTCAAAGCAAGAACAAAGCTGCTTCTGCAAACTCTTTTTGCATCTGCAATCTCAATTTTTTTATATCAAGCAAGTGATTTCAACACAAATCTCTATATTCCGTTTTTAAAAAATCCACTCTTTGATATGGGTATTTTTGCTATATTTTTTTGGGTTGTAGTCATTATAGCAACTTCAAATGCCGTAAACTTGACTGACGGGCTTGACGGGCTTGCGACAGTTCCATCAATAGCGGCACTTGCTTCTTTTAGCATCATCATATATATTACGGGAAATGTCACCATGAGCTCTTACCTGCTTATGCCGCATATAAACATCGGGGAAGTGGCAATCGTTTCTAGTGCTTTAATCGGCGCATTAACCGGTTTTTTATGGTACAACTGCCACCCTGCGGAAGTTTTTATGGGAGACAGCGGCTCGCTTACTATCGGCGCATTTTTGGGCTATCTTGCTATTATCTCCAAAAGTGAAATTCTTCTTCTTTTGATAGGTTCTATTTTTGTCATAGAGACACTCTCGGTTATACTTCAAGTGGGAAGCTACAAGCTTAGAAAGAAGAGAGTCTTTTTGATGGCACCTATTCATCACCACTTTGAGATGAAAAATTGGGCGGAAAATAAGATAATTGTAAGATTTTGGATTATTGCGACTCTCTCAAATATTATCGCTCTTATCTCTCTAAAGATTCGCTAATGAAAAGAGTATCTCTATTTGGACACGGCAAAACCACAAAAGCTCTTACAAAGCTCTATCCTGATGCAATATTTTATGATGACAAATGCACACAAACTTTCATTGACGATGATGGTTTTGAAGTAAGACCCGCATCACGGTTTAATCCTGAAGAATCGGATATTGAGATTCCATCACCGGGAATTCCTCCATGCAACGAGCTAATTAAAAAAGCAAAAAATGTTACCAGCGAGTATGACTGTTTTGCAAACAATGCTCCTTTGAGTGTTTGGATAAGCGGAACAAACGGCAAGACGACCACAACTCAAATGACGCAATATCTTCTAAAAGACAAAGGCTCTCAAGAGGGCGGAAACATCGGGACACCTCTAGCAGAGCTAGACATTAACGCTGCCATGTGGATACTTGAGACAAGCTCTTTTACCATCCAGTACACAAATAAAGCAGCACCGAACATCTACATTTTGCTTCCCATTACACCTGATCATCTAAGCTGGCACTCCAACATGGATGAGTATATAAAAGCAAAACTAAAACCTGTTGCTAAAATGCGTGAGGGGGAAGTTGCAATCATTCCTGAAGCATACAAAGATGTTGTAACGGCGGCTCATCTTATCACCTACAAAGATGAAAACGATTTGGCTTTGCGCTTTGGCATAGATACAAACAGAGTAAATTTTAAAGGTGCTTTCTTGATGGACGCACTTTTGGCAATGTCGGTAGATAAGATACTTTTTGACAGAGTCGATTATGAGAAAATAAACTCTTTTGTTATAGATCCTCACAGGCAAGAGGAGTTAAGAGATAGCAAAAATCGTTTATGGGTAAACGACACAAAAGCGACAAACCTTGATGCTACCATCGTTGCACTCAAACGCTATAAAGATTCACATGTACATCTTATTTTAGGCGGAGACGACAAAGGAGTAGATTTAAACGAACTCTTTGTATTTTTACAAAATTGCGATGTTAAGATATACAACATAGGTTCAAACAAAGAAAAACTCTCAAATTTGGCACAAGTGTACGGCATTGAATTTGAACTTTGTAAAAATCTTTCCGATGCCATAGTACGAATAGATAAAAATCTAAAAAATGATGAAGTAGCACTTCTCTCTCCTGCTGCCGCAAGCCTTGATGAGTTTAAGTCATACGCTCATAGAGGCGATCAGTTTAAAGATGCGGTTAAAGAGTTAAAGTGACTAAAATAGCAGTTTTAGCATCCTACAACGGAAGCGGATTTAAAGCGCTTTATGAGGCATCTCAAAGAAAAGAGCTAAATCTTGAAATAGTTCTGCTTATATCAAATAATTCCAATGCAACAGCTTTACAAAGTGCTTGCGAACTCGGAATAGAAACTGCCTTGGTAAATGCAAAAACAGATGAAAATCCTGACAAAAAAATCGAGCAACTCCTGCATGCATGTGGGTGTAAATATGTTTTTTTATCGGGCTACATGAAGAAGCTCTCTTCAAATATAACCGACAATTTCAAAATCATAAACTCTCATCCTTCTCTTCTTCCAAAATATGGCGGAGAGGGGATGTACGGTCGCTTTGTTCATGAAGCCGTTATAAAAAATCAAGAAAAAGAGAGCGGCGTTACCATACATGAAGTAGATGAAAATTATGACGAAGGCAAAGTTATTTTGCAAAAAAAACTTATCTTGAGCGAAGATGAAAGTATAGAGTCGTTAGAGACAAAAATAAAAAAGCTTGAACAGAATGCGATAGTAGAAGCATTTAAAAATATCGAAAAAAGATGTTTGTAAGCTAACTTTCAGTCCCTGCAAGATATAATTGCGCTCTTAAAAGATGGCCAATTAGCTCAGTCGGTAGAGCAGTAGACTGAAAATCTGCGTGTCCTTGGTTCGATTCCGAGATTGGCCACCACTCTTTTAAAACCACAACTTTTTTTATAATGGCCAATTAGCTCAGTCGGTAGAGCAGTAGACTGAAAATCTGCGTGTCCTTGGTTCGATTCCGAGATTGGCCACCACTAACTTTTACAAACTACATAAAATACGAAATTTTAGAATTGCCGATGATTATTTCTCTAATAATCCGTTAATATCATTTTTCAACGGCAGAAGCTTATTGTTAATAATATCCCAAATCTCATCTGCATCTATACCAAAATAATCATGTGCAATAATGTTAATTTCTTATTCTTCGACTGCGATATCTTCATTCCAGAGATGGGGCTTTTCTTGGATAAATCTATCCATTAATTGGGTGCATTTGGCATCATCAAGCAGATGCACCTTGTCATATACAAAATAGTTTGAGAAATGTTCCAATAAAGTTTGAGAATGACAAGTTTCTCTTGTATAACGATTCTGATTGTATCATACAACACATGGAGATTGACTAAAATTTAATTACTGAAGGTTATTAAACTGTAGAAAAGTAACTTCTTCAAAAATATAATTATTTCCCAATAGCTTTTACCCTTAATATAGTTTTTTATTCAACACAAATATTTTGTGATATACTTTTCAATAAAGTTTGATAATAAGGAGAAAATAAATGAATTTAGTATCATTAGATTTTCCTCAAAGAAAAATTAAAAAGAACTATCGCTCCATAACAGGACATTTCCCTAGCGTAAAGAACAACCGTTCAGTCTCTTTTGAATCACTTTTAGAAAAAAGTTTATTTTTAATACTTGAATTTGACAGCACCGTAGAATCTTATATGGAACAGCCGCAGATAACCATCGAATATAATCAGAAATCAAAAATTTATAGTGCGGATTGTTTTATAAAATACACTCAAACTTCATCTAAAAAAAATACGATCGTTGAAGTTAAGTACACAAGTGAACTTGAAAAAGAAAAAGAGAAGTTAGAACTTAAATTCAATAATATTAGAAACCATGTTGAATCAATGAATATGGACTTCGTAATCTTTACTGAAAATGAATTCTCTAAAACCTACATTGAAAATTTGGATTTTTTATATCGATATAAAACGCATAATTTAGACAGCAATCATAGCAATAAAATTTTGGATATTTTAAAAGAGCCTATAAGTGCAGAGGATCTTGCAACTTTAATCGCTAAAACCAAAATAGAATATTTTCAACTAGCAAATTCAATTTGGCAATTAGTGGCAATGAATCAACTGTGTGTAGATTTGAATCAAGAAGTTTTGAGTATGAAATCAATTGTTAGGAAAAATAATGGGCATCATTAATTTTGCAATAGATTCTTCCATTGTTTATAAAAACCATTCATATATTATCAAAGGGTTTCCTTCATTTGGTGAAGTCTTGATCAAAGATACGGTTAGCCCATATAAAGAAAAAATTGTCAAAGTCTATGAACTTTCCAAAGAGTCTACCAATACCACAAATCCTTTAACACATCTTGTTGAATTGGATGAAAAATCATATGAAACTGCAATAAAAAAATTTAATATCATCAATCCTCTCTTGAACCTAAAAAGTAGAACCATGGAAGATATTAAAGTAATAGCAAAAAAGCATAAGGTGGGCGTGGCAACACTGTATCGATGGTTAGAGAAGTATGAAAATAGTGGTACAATAAGTTCACTGGCATCTGCTTATAAAAATAGTGGAGGGAAAGGAAAAGCACGACTCAGCGAAGAGACCGAAAATGTTATGGAATCAGTTATTAATAGCTTATATTTAAACCAGCAGCAATATCCTCTTGAAATGATTTATAGAAATATAGTAGAAAATTGTCGAAGCATCAATACAGAAATACCCAGTAAAAATACTGTTCGAAATCGTATCAACACTTTGAACCCTAAGTTAGTAGCAAAATATCGAAAAAATGTTAGTATACGCGATACAAGAGGGACTCCTGGTAAATTTCCTGAAGTTAAAATGCCATTAGATGTTATACAAATTGACCACACCAAAGTGGACATTATGCTGGTTGATGAGACAACAAGAGAAAATATAGGTCGCCCAAATATTACGGTAGCAATTGATGTGTTTAGTCGTATGATTTATGGATTTTATATTTCACTTGAACCAGTAGGATTTTTTAGTGCAGGGCAGTGTCTTTTGAATGCAATCCTTCCTAAAGATGATATGTTAAAACGCTTAAATGTACAAGGCGAGTGGTCTCTTTTTGGATTACCTAGAAAAGTACACATGGATAATGCAAAGGAATTTCGATCAAATGCTTTGCAGAAATTTTGCCAAGAGTATCGTATTGAGCATCTATTTCGTCCTGTTGCTCGTCCTGAATTTGGAGGTGCTGTTGAGCGAGTTATTGGTACGCATATGCAAAATATTCATCAACTACCAGGAAGTACTTTTTCTAATGTTAGAGAAAGAGGAACTTATGATTCTGAAAAATATGCGACAATGACAATTACGGAGTTAGAACAGTGGTATTTAGATTTTGTGATTAATATTTACCATAAAACGGAGCATAGTTCGCTTGGTATGAGTCCAGAAGAGAAGTTTTATCAAGGATTATATGGAATAGGAGATGGCAGAATACCGTTTTTACCATCTATACCAGCAGACACACTAAAGTTGCGAATGTCGTTATTGCCAGCTATGGAGCGATGTGTTCAAAAGAATGGAATTACGATTGACTACGTAACGTATTTTTCGGAAACGTTGCGAAAGTGGATTATTCCAGCAAACTATAAAAAATTGAATAAAAATCTTCTTTCTAAAACACTTGTGTGCAAAAGAGATCCAAGGGATATTAGTAAATTGTACGTGTACGACCCTGATATTGAAGATTATATTATTGTACCTTATAGCGATATTCGAAAACCAGCAATCAATCAAACAGAACTTAGGCATGCTATCGCCAAAGCCAAAAAAGAGGTCACAGGTCGAGAGATTGAAATGCATGATGTTTTTGCTGCACATGAAAGATTAAATGAATATGTTGAAAAAGCAAAACGTGAAAAACGCTCTACCTTACGACACAATAGTTCTAAAAACCATATCGCAAAAGTAATTGAATATGAGAAAAAAACTCTTGAAAATCATTCTAAAATAACTGAAAAAAAGAGTGTTAAAAACGATAGCCTTACTGTGGAAGAAGATTTGTTTGAATATTATGAGGTAGATGAATAAAATGAGTGAAAGACGTTTAACAAAAACTGCACAAGAGTATTTAACAAAAAGTGATGAGGAGCGTATCGAGTGTTGTGGTAAAGACTTCTGGATTCATTATCATGCATCAACTAAACTTATAGAACTCCTTGACTATAAATTTAATGAACCTAAGCAAATGAGACGCGAAGGTCTTCTTATTTATGGAGATTATGCCAATGGAAAAACAGCAATTTTAAAAAAGTTCTATGATTTGCATAAAACTTCGCTTGAGACTTTAAACGATAAAGGGGAGCATGTTTTTGAGATTCCGATTATTTATTTTCAAGCCCCGACTATACCTGATGAAGGAAGATTGTACAGCCTTATTTTAGATGAATTATGTGTACCGCATAAACCAACAGAAAAAGTCATGGAAAAAGCAAGATTGGTTGTACATTATTTAGAAAAGCTTAATACAAAAATGATGCTTATTGACGAAATTCATAGTTCATTAAGAGGCAACTTGAACAAACAGCGTTCCTTTATCGATACACTTAAACAGTTAAGCAACAAACTCTCTTTGAGTATTGTCCTTGCAGGAACAAAAGAAGCACATTCTGCACTTTCGATTGGTGGAGAAACTGCTTCAAGATTTCCGTCTTTGGAATTACCACGATGGAGTAACGACAAAAAATTTCGATCTTTTTTGGGAACCTACGAAAGTTGTTTACCACTCAAAGAGGCATCGAATTTGGCATTAGATCAACAGTTAGTAGATATTCTTTACAACCAATCTGAAGGACTGATAGGGCGAACAGTCAATTTACTTAAAAAAGCTGCTGTCAATGCTATTAAATCTAAACGTGAGAAAATTATTATTGATGATATAGTCTATTTGCCTACTCTATGAGAAAACAAGGATGGGTTGATAGATATCGTTTTCTTATCACGCCTCAACCTTATTTGGATGAACTTTTGAGCTCTTGGTTAACGCGTACAGCGTTTTCACATGGGTACTCTTTAACACCATTTGTGTCACGCTTTTTAAAATATGATGGGTCAAGCTTAACACGAACAGACATAGATTTTCAAGATACTCATGAATTGTTTGAAAAATTGACTCACAAAAGCCGACTTACATATACACAAATATTTCAAATGTCACTTCAAAGTGAAGGTGGATATCTCTTTGAGTCAGAACATGGATTATACCCTCCAAAACAGATTCGAAAACTAATCGATAAACGAGCCCATTATGGTCTTATGTTTTGCCCAAAATGTTTAGCAGAAGATACGATTCCTTATTGGCGTAAACATTGGAGATATTATTTTTACAACGCATGCCCAAAACATAAAGTTTTTTTAGCAGATCGATGTGGGGTATGTTCTGAACGTATTCGTTTTTCAAAAATGACATTATCTGATGCTATTGTGTATTGTGGAAAATGTGGTAGAGATTTGCGTAAAACAATAACACAAAAAGTACCAAAATTATATGAGGATGGTCTTTGTGCCATAACGTATTTTGAACAAGGACTAAAAAATGGGTCCTTTTCAATCAATAATATACCCGCACATTCACTATCTGTTTTTCATGTACATACGATTTTATCTTATTTGTTGAACCGTCAGAAAAATCTCTTTTTAGAAGGATTTTCAATGCTTGAACCATATAGAAGTTTGTGTCAGCATGAACAAAACTATCATTCAAAAAAAGCAACATCTATCTACAAATCTTTTTATCTTAATGCTATGGTGTTTTATTTAATGGAGGATTTTTCTAGTCGTTTAAAAAGTTTTTCAGAAGAAAATCACTTGACACACAGAGATTTTTTACATGGGTTTAAAAAAGCTCCATTTTGGTATAAAAAAGCGATAGATACCTATGTTCCATTCCAAGATACTGTTGGACGACAAATCAGTGAAAGTGAGGTTATTGGTGCAATGAATTATTTAAAGAGCACAGGTCAAACAATCAACCAAAAAAATGTTTCAAATATAGTTGGGTGTCATACCACTGTTCATAAAGAGTTTGTCAGTCTTTATAAAAAACTAACATACAAATCATACCATTTACGTGATAGTAAATAAGTTTTCTTATCGCGTAAATAATTAGCAAGTATCTTATCGATTGCCAAATCGTTGAATATTTGAAAGAGATATAAGATGTGCGGTAATAAGAGGAATGGCATTTTTTGCATTGATTTCCTCTTTCTTCTTTTTCCCAATATGTCGTAGTTTTTCTTCATTGATGACATAAAAGCCATTGAGCGTAAAGGTTTCACCCGTTGGAGTAACGATATTTGCCATCCTCGCTTCCAATAGTTCCCAGTCATCGAGTTGTTTGATAAACTCAGCCGTAGCCTTCGCATCGTTTTGAAACTGCGTTAAAAAGCTCATAATGCCTTGTAAAAAAGGAGTGGCTTTAGCGTCTTCATCAAAGAAACATCTTTCAGCAGTTTTGCAATTCTCTTCTTTACATGTAATATCAAACGCGAGTGTTAACTCTTCGCTTCCTTCTTGTGCTACAAAGATAAAGGGATAGCGTCGTATAAATGCAGGAATGTATCTATTTTTCTCCCATATTCCTTTATCATCGATGAAAAGATTTTCTTTTTCTTTAAAGCCTATCAGCGCTAACGCACTCCAAGACTCACTTGCATCTTTGGCAAATACGATGGGATAGTCTTTACAGCTCTCATAAAACTCTGCAACCGTAATGGGCGCATGGATAAGCTCTTTCGCATAGGCAAAAGAGTTGATTTCTTTGATGCCGCATTTGAGATGGGCAATGCTATTGATAGGTTCTACATTTTGGTACATTCATTTTTTCCTTGATAAATAAGCATAATGGTAGCAAAAAAGTCTTTACATGTAAGGAAAAATCCTTACATGTAACGTTTTATAGATATTAGTAAACCCAACCGAGTTGTAAAAGAAGTTTAGTAGAGTGTTCCGTTTCGCTGGTAACTTTTTCACCACCTACAACACGAGCAACCTGAGCTTTGGCAAAGAACGCTTTGTATGAAGCTTGATAACCGATACCTACATCTGAAAGTTGTCTGCCCTCACTGGTTCCATTGTCCTTTTCCATGCTTGCATAGCCTGTATCGGCAAAGATACTGGCTTTATGGTTGATGCCCTCAAAGCTTGGAAAGGTATAAAACAGTTCTGCTCCTAAAATATAGCCATTTTCTGCACTATGTTCTCCATCGGGGAAAGCTCTAACCCCATAAGCTCCTCCAAGGGAAAAGTCTTCACTGCCATCTAAGTTTTTATGGTTCAGTGCTTTTTGAAATCTTAAGCTTGTTGTTAAAGAATACTCAGCATTAAACTCTATCCCTTTTTCGATACTTGCTGATACTTTGGTATACCTACCATCGGTATCAAGATTAGTTGGGCTATCAAGATTTCCGCTGGTCAGCGTTAGGTTGGCGGTGGTACTGCTGGGTAATCCAAAGAGTGTACAATTCTTCGTGTACATGAGCCCAAGGTTAAGTGCATCAGACTCTTTTTTAGTCACCGTAGCACTTGCTTCATCTTCCATATTTTTATGAGCATAGCCTAAAAAGAATTTAAGGGTTTCTTCTCGTGTTCTAATCAGTGGGTATGAGAGTGAGGCTTCAAGTGTTGTAGATGTTCCTAGAGCATCTAAGGCTTCATACTCTTCTGCTAGACTATAAGTTGTTTTTGCTGCACTGAGTTCTCCTCTAAGACCATTATCCATCAAGGGGAAGTTATAATATATTCTTCCATTTTTGAGATCATTTACTGTTGAGATAACACCGCTAATGCCAAACTTATCACCATAGCCTAATGGAGAGTTTGCACTGACTCCTAGATTGAGTCTGTATCTTCCTGTATATTTACTTCCATAGTTATCTCCTAAGATATAAGCACTATAAGGATTGGTGGCTTCTGTTTTTATGGCAAAGTCTGAAGTGCCTACCTTTTCGCCAGGCATAACATCTGCTCCGGTTACTTTGGCACCGGGAGTATCGTTGATGATGAGCATGGCTCGCTCTAAAGTATTGGTACTGACGATATTGTCACCTTTGACACTATCGAGCATTCCTTGAACTCGCTCATTATTGACCAAAGAATTATTTGTAATCTTAAACGCTCCATAATTTCCTTCAATGATAGCAATTTCGAGTATGCCATCACTCATATCTTGTTTAGGAATATAAGCTCGTGCTACGAAGTAGCCTTCTTCTCGGTACGCTTTGGTGATGAGAGAAGTAATCTTTTGAAGCTCCGCAAAGCTATGGCTTTTTCCTGCATACCCTTGAATGCGTGAGCGAAGCTTATCTTCGCTTACATGTAAAGCACCGCTGAATGTAAAACTTTTAACCTCTATCTGCTTTCCACCATCTTGAACCATTGGCTCTTTCAATGCTTCTGGTGTGATTGATGGGATGATATTGTTCATACCTTTTTCAACTTCTTTTGGTATTTGCACTTGTTTTTCTATATCTCCACTGCTTGGCGGTGCTGCTAATAGAAAGCTTGTTGTTATCAGTGATAGTGTTAGTATGTTTCGAGTTCTCATTCTTTGCCTTTTTCCTTATCTTTGTGCCATAAAAAATTCTTGTTCTACACCCTCAGGCAATCGGACGCCACCGTTTATCAATTGAACGAGAGAATTTTGTCCTAGTGGAATTTTCAAGTCTCCATTTGCGCTACCTTGCATTATTGCTCTTGCTTCTTGCGTTCCCACAAGTTGCATTTGAGTATCTTCAAGGGGTACGCCTGAAAGCTGTACTATTTGTCCTCCAGAATTAAATATTTGAGGAGTTTGCATAGGCGATGTTGTCAGAGCAGTGTTAGATGATGTTGTTGGAGTCATGCTTGGCATCACTGGGACTATGACAACACTATTGACGACTTGAGAGACAATAGCCTGAGTTTCAGCAGCCAATCGTGCAGCTTCAGCTTCCGAAGCAAGTCTTTCAGCTTCAATCGCGGCAAGTCTCGCGGCTTCTGCCTCAGCAGCAATGCGTGCAGCTTCAATGGCAGCCAATCGTGCAGCTTCGGCTTCGGCAGCAAGTCTTTCAGCTTCAATCGCGGCAAGTCTTGCGGCTTCTGCCTCAGCGGCAATACGTGCAGCTTCAATGGCAGCCAATCGTGCAGCTTCGGCTTCGGCAGCAAGTCTTTCAGCTTCAATCGCGGCAAGTCTCGCGGCTTCTGCCTCAGCGGCAATACGTGCAGCTTCAATGGCAGCCAATCGTGCAGCTTCGGCTTCGGCAGCAAGTCTAGCCGCTTCGATGGCAGCTAGTTCTTCTGCTGTTGGACCGGTTACTGGTGTTTGTACTGTCGGTGCACCCAACCCTGTCAATGTTCCAAAGGTAGGTGCAGTGGTTGCACCTATAGTTGCGGCAGATCCCGTAATATTGACTGTTCCGCCAAAGGTGTTGGTTGTGCTTCCAAGCGTTACCGTACCATCACCACTGCCTGTACCTCCTGCAATGAGCGTTGTAGCTCCTGTGACAGAAATGGTTGAGTCTGTTGTTTGGGTTATGTTGCCCGTTGTTGTTTCGACTTTTGCTGTACCTGTGGTTGAAATTCCATTCACTTCAATGTTATCTTTATCTTTTACACTGACATCTTTTCCTGTAAGGGTGATTTTAGTGAAGTCATTGTCGGCTTCTTCTAAGGTTATATCTTTATCACCGCCTGCAACAAAGGTTGCGCTTGTGGTTGCAGCGATTTTTTTACCTGCCACTTGCGTGATGGCTCCATCGGTGGTTGAAACGCTTAGTGTGTTACTTGCGAGTTCACCAATGGCTACATCGCCAACAGTTTGCGTGATAGAAACATCTCCACTCATACTAATCGCTCCCACAGCTTGAGTATAGCCAGTAGTCACTGTCATAGCATTACCTGTGAGAGAACCACCTGTTTGAGTGTAGGTTGCCGTACTGAGTAGATTTGCTACATTCAGTGCTCCAGAGGCAACATCAAGCCCACCAAGACTTGCTATATTTTCAACAAATACTGGCGCGCTAAGTCCTGCATCAAACGATACCGTTGTTCCTGTTGGGATGACTACATCAGCCACATTTGAAAAATCAGGAATCGCCCCACCTGCCCAGTTGGATGCAAGACTCCAGTTTCCTGTTGCACCGCCTACCCATGTTACACTTGATAAACGGGTAATATCTGCTGTAGCGCTACCCGTTGCCGATACTGTATAGTTGGTTGCGTCTGCACCACTTAGTGATACACCTGTGACATTGATGGTTTTGGCAGTTCCTACATTTTTGTCCGCAAAAGCCGTTGTTTTAGCGATAGTGAGTGTATCACCGTTAATCCTATCATCTGAAACGGTAACCGAAGCGCTCGTCGTGCCGTCATAGACTTTGTTTGCTCCAGTGTAGGTTACATTGAGTGTTTTGGCGATTATCGCACCATCATTGCCACTAAAGCTTCCTCCGCCCGATAGATGATAGTTTGCCGCATCAGTGCCGCTTAGAGCCATATTGCTGAAGGTATAATTTAGTCCTGTACCGGCATTTTTGCTACTAAATGCACCCGATCCGCTGAGTGTGACGACATCGTTGGTCTCAAGCGTGCCCAAAGAAAGGTTTACACCATTCATCGAAGCGGTGCCATCGTAAGTTTTACTGATACCTCCTGTGGCTGAGGCTGTGAGCGATTTGGTGGCGACATTGAGGGTGCCGACAACGACGAGGTTGTCACTAAAATTTGCACTATCCCCACTTGTGATACTGCCGCCAAGCTGATAGCTTCCTGCTGCTATTTTTCCAGCCGTGCTGGTACTACTTCCGCTAGCGGCGATACTAAAGGTCACGCCATCTGCTACAAAACTATTGCCATTGTCGGTTGTAGCCACCGTGTTAATGGTAGAGTTGTCGGTGCCTAGATACTGAGCACTTGTGATGGTATAATCAGGTGTTGCACCGTAAGTTTGTGAGACATTACTGACTTTGACGAGTAACTGCCCCGCTGGGACGATGGTATAGGTGCCGTTTTGAAAAGTGACGGTATAGTTGCTAGCTGTTACACCTGATGGTGTGAGCGTGTAAGTTCCTGCATTATCGTTAGTGTTGTCACTGCGTGCGATAGCCAAGCCACCTACATTTAACTGAGCGACGCTCTCCCCATTGACAAATCCACTATAACTCGCTCCTGCATATCCTGCAGTGTCTGTCTGGCTATAAAAACGGGCGTCATTATTGGCTATAACACTCAAAGGTGCAGGCGTGATGGTTGCACCCGCTAACTCTTTGCTAGCGCTATCTAACACATAGTCTCCAGCCAATGAGCCATTGCTTCCTGTGATGCTCGATATGCTGAGTCCTGAAAGGGTGATTTTATTGGCAATGGCTACATTTGCATTGTTGTACACCGCTGCAGAGTATCCCAAAGTTGCCGCCGTATCACCCGCAATAAAACCAGTAAATGAGTAGGTAGGTGTAAAATCAGAAGGTGCATTGGTTGTGCCGTCATAGACTTTACTCACTCCTGCATTTGTCAGTGTTGGAGTAAGTGTGGCAGCTGTGATCGTCACTGGTGCATTGGCATTGTTGAGTGTTGGGAGTTGATAGTTGGTAGCTACGCCACCGTTTGAGCCATCGGCAAGGGTGATGGCGTTGATATACTTGCCAGCTGTCGCCACATGTACATTACTTGCGCTAGCACCTGTGTAGGTGAGCGTCTCCGTGCCAACGCCTGTTGTGATGGTTACGCCACCGCTCAAATCGCTTAAACCGTCATAGACTTTGCTAGCGGCTAGGACTACGGTCTTTGGCGTTATAGAAGCTGCCACATCCAGTGAGTTTGTAGCCAAAGTGTAATCGCTCGCAGCGGATACTCCTGTGATGCCAGATATCGCTAGACCGCTGAGTGCGATAGTGTTTGCTGTTGTGACATCTTCACTGTTGTAGGTTTTTGTTGTGCTTGTAAGTGTCGCAGTCGTATCTCCTGCGACTAAGCCTGCAAAGGTATATGTAGGCGTAAATGTGCTTGTCGTAGTGCCATCATAGACTTTTGTGATATCTGTGTTTGAGACAGTAGGTGTGAGTGTAGCGGTTGTGATAGTTACACCTGCATTGGCATTGTTGAGTGTTGGGAGTTGATAGTTGGAAGCTAATCCCCCATTTGAGCCATCGGCTAATGTTATGGCGCTAATGTACTTGCCAGCTGTAGCCACATGAGCGTCGTTTGAGGTAGCTCCTGTGTAGGTGAGTGTCTGTGTGCCAACGCCTGTTGTGATGGTGACATCTCCGCTCAAGTCGGTCGTGCCGTCATAGACTTTTGTGGCGGTGAGTGTCACTGCTTTTGGCGTGATGCTCAGTGTTCCATCCACGAAACTCGTCACAGCATAGTTGGTAGCGCTCAATGTTCCTATCGTTGGTGTAACCGTATAATCTCCGACATTACTTGTTGCCGTAGCTAGAGAACTCGCACTTCCTGTTCCACTGACTCCTGAAGTTGCCAAGTTCTGACCTGCAACAAAGCCTGAAAGTGTGGTTGTAAATGCGGGATTTGCATCGCCATAAGTTTTCGTAGCATTGTTAGCACTGAGTGTCAAAGGTGCTTTTGAGATGGCAAAAGTACCATTGGTATTTCCTGTACTCGCTTCGTTGTAACCAAGCTTTTTGATATCAATGGTGATGTTTTCATAGGTTCCAGCATTGGTATAGCTTGTTATAATGTTGCCGTTTTGTTTTAAAACATAATCACTGCCCCGTGTCCAATTGTTATAATCTGTACCAAAGATAGCAGCAGCCGTCCAATTGGTTGGCAATTGAGAGCTACCGGTATAGGTGTATGTTGTTGAAGGGGTTGGAATGGTGTAGACGATGGGTCGTGCCATCTGCCATACGCAACAACCATCCTCACTAAATATAGGATAGCTACCAGAAGAAAAACCCTGAACATTCCAGCTTACATTATTGTAAATATAATTATCTTTCATTTGCGCTGTTGTTGCTCTCGTACCACCTGCACTTGTTGTTCGTCCGCTTGTGTAATCGTCCCAAAAAGAAAAATTAGTAGCTGCTCCAGCGGCTTGGTAGCCCACAAGCCCGCCGACATTATCTGGGGTTGTCGCCGCGACATATCCTGTAGAGTAAGTTTGGTTAATTGTTCCGGCACCGCCATTAACCCCGACCAAGCCTCCAACCCCGTAAGCTCCATCGACACGCCCTGTCGCATAACCCGTATCGATGGTACAATCACTACTGTAACCAACCAAACCTCCAACACCACCCCTTCCACTAACGCTGACTGTCGCATAGCTATGGTAAAGGCCACTATTTGAGGATTGGTATCCGATTAACCCTCCTGTATAATCTCTTCCGGTAACAGTTCCGGTTCCTGTAACATAACAGTTGTTAACATAACCGGTAGAAACCATTGCTCCAACCAATCCCCCAACATAATCTTGTCCCGTAATAGAAACATTGACAAGACCTATATTTTGAATCGTTGGGTCATAGGTGTATCCAAATAGCCCTTTAAAATCACCCGTTGAAGCAGTAATCGTGAGGTTGGAGATGGTGTGATTGAGTCCATCAAAAAAACCGCTAAAAGCATCTGCCGAATGAGAAAATCCTATGGGTACAAAAGTTATGCCGGTCATGTCGATGTTGGAGCCTAGTGTGTATTTTCCTTTTAATGCCGTATTGACCCATTGTAACTGTTCTGGGTTATAAATGACCACATTTCCACTGCCTCCAAAAATGACCTTGTTTTGAGCATGTGAGGTTTGAAAATAAACCCCACCCGCACTCAGGTTTGTGTTGGAAATGGCAGCGTTGACATAAATTTCATCCCCTGCGGTGAGTGTCAATTTTTTGTTGCTACTCCACGAGATGGCTTCATTAACCGTGATGTCTGCATCTGCACTTAGCGTGACACTTGCTCCACCATTAAGAGCCGTTGTAATAACATCCGCATCCATACTAGAACCAGCAATGTCAGTTCCTCCACCATCAGCGATGGTAATATTGGTCGGGTCAAGTAGCCACTCTTTTGCTTCAATGCTGACATCTTTGCTTACATGTAAGACCTGTCCACTCGTCTCGACAAACCCGTCCTTGGCATGTAAAATCCCCGAAACATCGGCTTCGCCTCCATGGGCAAAGAGTTCTATCTTCCCTGTGATATCTTCGATGCTATTGGCTTCCACAATGCCCGTGTTATTGACCACACCTTTTAAGAGTTCACCCACTGCATTAGTCGTAAGATAGACTTCCCCACCATCAGCGTAAATAGCACCTTTGTTTTTAACCAGTGCATCTAAGACACCTTTATCGACTTTGAGGTTCACGAGTGAATTGCCATTTAGGTTGAGCGTGACTTCTTTCGCTCCGACAAGCTCAACTTTGCCAAGTGTTGCTTTGATGATGCCCTCATTGATGACTTCTTTTCCAAAAAGTGCGGCATAGCCTTTGTCGGAGATGGTTATGGTTCCTTGATTGATGATGGAAGCGGTACTATCGCCTTTGAAATTATAGTTTCCGTTCATAAAGTCTGTATCGCTTAGATTCATCGTGGTGGCGACGAGTCCTGCGGTATTGACACTAGCATTTTTGGAAAATAAGACACCGTTGGAGTTTAAGATAAACACTTGTCCATTAGCGTTGAGTGCGCCATCGATGATGCTTTTTTCGTTTCCGACCACTCTGTTTAAAGTAACAGCGTTGGTATTGGGTTGATTGAAGTTTACGGTCTCTGTTGCACCTATCGAAAAGTTTTGCCAATTTATCGCTGCTTTTTGTGTCGTTTGCGTGATGTTGGTTACACTCCCACTTTGAACAATACTTGCACTTCCTGCGCTAACGGCTCCTCCACTAGGAGCTGCACGTAAAAGTGTAGTTCCTGCAATAAATGCTGAAACAACCAATGATATTTTTCCACCTTTAAGAATTCGAAATCGTGAACCGTAGTCACACATTTGTAGATAAGTGTTTCGCATAGCTTCTCTTTTTGGTTTAATTTACAACAATCTTAACATAAGAGCCGTCCCAAACTTGGCAGAGCAATGTGTCTAAAATGTGTCTTGATTTGAGGTACAATAGTTTTATTAAAAAAGGTAGCGTAAGGTAAGTTATGAAAGAACTGTTGGTATTACGAAGTAAAACGATACTCTTAGTGGAAGACAACGAAACAACACTAAAACACACAGCAGATATGCTCACCCTTCTTTTCGGGCGAGTTGTTACCGCGCGTAACGGCGTAGAAGCATTTGAAACATACATCGATGAGCGACCTGACATCGTACTGAGTGACATTAAAATGCCCGACATGGACGGACTTGAACTCATAACGGCGATTCGCGAGCGAGATGAGCGTATATCCATCGTTCTTTTTAGCGCTCACGGTGATCAAAAATACCTTCTCAAAGCCATCAATCTAGGGGTAGATGCATACGCCATTAAGCCTGTAAAATTTGAAGATTTACTTCAAATTTTTGCTAAGTGCTCTAAAAAATTCTCGGCACACACAACGCTTTGCGTTCAATTTAAAAATGGCGTGCGCTATGATGCTGCAACAAACACCATTACATGTAACGGCGAGACTAGCTTGCTTTCTCCAAAAGAGCGTGATGTTTTGGGGCAACTTATCGCTAAAAGTCCTAACATCTTGACCAAAAAAGAACTTACCGAAACTCTTTGGCCCCATGATGCCATCAGCGATAGTGCGATGAAAAACATCATCGCAAGGCTTCGAGCAAAGATTGGATCTGAGAGCATCGTTTCTATCTCAGGTATTGGCTGGCGAGTGATGCTTGATGAGCTTACCTAAATGCTAAAAATCTATTTATTTCTTTTTGCGATATTAACGCCTCTTTTTGCACAAGAATCCATTCAAGTGCTCAATCCAAACATCACGGTTCATCAAGCAGGTTACTTTAAAACAGACAAAGCACTCACTCCAGAGCAAGTACGAGAGGTGGTTGATATAACGCCTTTGCAAGGTGAGGCGTACCCTCTGTCACATTCTGATACGGTGTGGTTTGTGTTTGAGGTCTCTACCCAAGGGGACGAAAAGCTCTATCTTGATTCTAAAGACATTTTTCCAGGCTCGACATATGATCTGTTCGTTTTCAACCAAAATCAGCTCATAAAGTCGTATAACAATGGTCACTCGATTCCAGTAGCATTAAGGGATGTTAAAACCCAACCGATACGATTTTTATTGGAACCCAATAGTAAAAAAACACGCTATGTGCTCAAAGTGCAAAGCAAAATTTTCTATATTCCTATCTTTGCATTTGGGACATTTGAAGCGCTTGAGTCATCTTGGTTAACCCTTCATAACATTATGCTGATTTCGTATTTTATAGGACTTGCATTTTTAGTTTACAATATGATTCTTTATTTTGTGACACGCGATAAGAGCTTTATCTACTATTGTCTTTACATCTTTGGATTATTGCTCGTGTGTGTTGCGGGGCGGTCTTATCTTCCTTTTGGTTTGAGCCTCTCCCCTCAAATTAAGGAGCATTTAATGGACGCCTCTTTAATAATGATCATTTTAGGGCTTGGACTGTTCACGAAACATTTTTTAAAAATAGAAGATACCTTTGCCACCTTGTCTAAGAGCCTGTGTATAACATCGCTTACTTTAGTGACAACTTTATTACTTGACTTTTATGTTCATTATTGGATTTTCGAAACATTTTTATTGCCTTTATCCTTTTATGGCTTAGGGGCTGTATTTTTTACATGGTGTGTTTTTCATGCAGGGTATCGAACCTATCGACATGGAAATCCATTAGGACTCTACTTTCTTATTTCCAGTGGTGTAGGCACATTGCTTATTGTGGTGTTTATGCTTGTCTTTTATGTCCCAGGAGTTCTGCCGATAGAAACATGGAATCTAACCCTTGTCAATCAAGCACTTATGTGGGATGTCGTTACACTCTCTGTTGCCTTGGCGTATCGTATTCGCTTATTAAGCAAAGAAAAGGAACTTGCCCAATCGGCATTATACGCAAATGCACGCTTTACAGCCATAGGCGAAACCATCGGCAATATCGCGCATCAGTGGCGACAACCCCTCGCAGAGCTTGGCTCAATTAACAATAACATAGCAGCACACCTACGCTTCAAGAGGGAAATCTCTCATGAGAAGCTAAGCGAGATGATCCATACCAATGAAAATATCTTAAGCCATCTCTCTAAAACCATAGAAGTTTTCCAAAGCTTTTTCAGGCGAAATTCCGAGGGGTCTTTTGAGCTGAGTGCGACGATTGGAGATACACTCACACTCATGCACTCCCAACTGCACCATGCCAATATAACCGTAACGCAAGAGCTTCCTTTACATGTAATGGTCAAAGGCAATAAAGATGAGTTTTTACATGCCTTGTTTAATATTATCGCGAATGCCAAAGATGCTTTGTGTGAACACAGAAAAGAAGAGCGAACCATTCATATCAGTGCACAACTACACGATGAGTACGTTGCTATCATCATAGAAGACAATGGCGGTGGAATCACGCTTAAAAATATAAACGATATCTTTGAACCCTACATCAGCACCAAAGCACTGCATGGGATGGGCATAGGACTGTTTATGACCAAAAGCCTCATCGTCAATCGTTTTGGAGGAAGCATCGATGTTGAAAATGTGGATGGCGGGGCTCGGTTTACGGTTCGATTAAAAACTGAAATCGTTGATAAAAAAGAGAGTTTATAATAATTTTTTTTAGCATTGTTTTATATATCTACATCAAATTTTACTCAAAAGACCAATAACCCATTTTATTTTATCACTCGGCGTTAAATCTTTAACTCTTTCGTGATTTTTTGTTTTAAATTGCAGTTTATTGGTATCATTATAAAGATATTTTATTTGATTTATGGTCATATTGTCTTTAATAAAATGATTTAAAAATATCTCATAAATCTCTTCTTTCAATGCTTCTTTTGATGAAATAACCCATGTGCTAGAAGAATGAATGTTTTCCAATTCAAGAAGAGTGACATGCGTCTTGTTATAGGTAAAGGTTGCCGTAATATATTGGCGAGATCTACCGTGAATAAGGCATTTGCTATTTGGAGTACCATTCTTTCCTGTATTAACGATTTTCATCTTTTTTGGGAGAGAAATATGAAGATTGTCAACCATGTTTTCAATGCGCATGTATTCTAAATATTGGTGAAATGCTTCGAAGTTATTTTGAGGCTCTATGAGCGTTATAAACTCTTTTCCTCTGGTTGAAAGTCTGGTTTGTCGTATTTTTTTCTCTTTTGCATCAGATGAAGCGGTCAAACTTTGAATAACATTTTCATTAATGCATTGTTCTTCACAGAGTCTTAATTTAACAGATATTTCTTTATTGGTGATTTTATCTGTTGACATATCTACATATTTTAAACTACTACATTTTTGTTTACGTTGGGCTACGATAGAGTGTTGCTTATATCTTTTATTCCCATGTTCAGAGGTGAGAAATTCTGAAGTTTGAGAGGGTGCTTTTATGGGAATAGATGAAATGTTGGGTGATTTTTCTAATTTTGTTACCATACTATTACTTTGAAAATAAGTCGTAAATTTTGAAAATCCTATTGGAGAGTCATCATCTAGTATTTCATGCACATAATGATATTCTGTACCATCATCATGAAAAACAGTTCTTCGAGTTGAAATTGTGAATGTATCTTTTATAGGGAAATTAGCAAATATGGGTATGTTTTCGAGAAAAGAGGGTTGTTTTAAATCTTTATATTTTTTAATATAAGCAGAAATAAATGTACCTATATTTTTAAATGCTAATGCCGCAGTATCTTGACATAAAAAGCGGTGGATGAATGGAGCATCATCTTGTGGAACATAGTTTGGAATGATTAAAGATGCATCTTCAGAGTTACAATCGTAGCTAAGGTATAAATTTTCAAGATTACATCTCAGTGCAGCTTCTTTTAAAACGGTTGAGCGATAGTAATAATAAATCGCAACGGTATAATGAGGAATAATAAGTATTACATTATTGCTTTTTACACAATAGTATTTAATATTTTTAGCATTTGTTAAATAGGTATATTTCCAACCTAAAAGTTGACCGATAAATGAATCAGAAAGCGTGTCTCCTAATTTAGCATCAACATATGATGTGTCCAGGCGTGTATCAATGAAATATGAATGTTCCGACACTTGGGGCTTAGTTTTGAATTTTTTATCTACCTTCCCACCAGTATATACTTGATGAAATTTAAAATGGGTAAAAAAAGCTTCTGGCGAGACGTATGTTTTGAAAAATTCATTTCGTGTAAGGTTCTTAACCAAAACGTCAAAGTAACTGTTGCCAATATCTTCATTTAAATCAGGATTAAGAGCTACAGGCATTAAAAAAACAAAAGAATCATTAGGATTTTGAAGCATAAAGTCAGGAATGATTCGTTTCGGTTTAGCCATTTTTTACAAATCCATTCTCAAACTTTATTGGAATATTTCTCAAACTATTTTGACATTCTCAATCTTTTTTGTACATTCTCAAACTATTTTGTTTTTGCCACACCTCTACGCCGTTGGTTCGTAAAAACTCTATATTGCCGTCAAAATTTTTATTTTCTCCTATCACTACACGCTTGATGCCAAACTGTACGATAGTTCCTGAACACATCATACAAGGGCTGAGTGTAGTATAAAGTGTTACGCCCTTGTAATTGGCTCTTCTTCCGGCATTGTAGATACAGTCCATCTCGCCATGTGCGATTGGATTGCCGTCTTGAACTCTTTTGTTATGTCCTTTTGCAAGCAGTTCACCGTTACAACTCATCGCCGAACCTACAGGCACACCGCCCTCCGCATACCCTTGTTTTGCTTCTTCGTACGCTAATGCCATAAACTTTAAATCTTCTTGCGTGATTGCACTCATAAAATCTTCCTTTTTTACTTATTTAATCATCCAAATTATTCTTTACAGTTAAACGAAAAATAGTTCCTTCACTCTCAACAGAGGTAAACGAGATTTTAATATCCATATCATCACACATTCTTTTTACGAGTCCAAGACCAAGTCCTGTTCCGTTGTCAGTATTGTTTACCTGCATAAAAGGCTCAAATATGATGCTTTGTTTATCCTTCGGTATGCCTTTTCCGCTGTCTTCTATCTCAACAATCACATGACCGTTTTCTTCAAAAGTTCTTAACTCAATCATTCCCTTTTGAGTAAATTTTATTGCATTTGAGAGTAAATTTAAAAGTACCTGCAAAAATCTTCTTGAATCAACTATCCCAATAAGCGGTGTTTCGTAGAGCTTTAAATTAAATTTCACATCAGTTCCGTTTAGCAGAGAGTATGTATTGTTGTATGCCATTCTTGCAATAATATTTAAATCATACTCCTCTATTTTATAATCTATCTTTCCTGCTTCTGCTTTGGTAAATTCAAGTAAATCATTTATGAGATTCAACAGATGTCTTGAGTTTACTAAAACTCTTTGCATAAATTTTTTTGTATCCTCTTGAAGCTCTTTGTCTTCAAGCATCTCATCAAAATCTTCTATCACTTGATCCGTAAAATTGATAATTGCATTAAGCGGTGTTCTTAGCTCATGTGATATACCGGTTATAAAGTTAGACCTTGCTTGTGCTGCCTGCAGGGCTTCAGTCCTTGCTCTCATAAGTTTTGAGTTTACTATTTCAAGGTCTACTATATGCTCTTCAAGTATCTCATTTGACTTTTGCAGCTCTAGCGTTTTCTCTTCTACTCTTTTTTCAAGCGTTGTATTTAGTGTTAAAAGTGCCTGTTCCATATCTTTGATTATCGTCATATCTCTTGCTACTATGACAAGACCCTTTACATTTCCATCTTCATCATGAAAAGGACTTTTCTTTACCTGAAGTATTACAAATTCTCCGTCATTTCTTTGAAATCTCTCTTCGACGAGAATGGTCCTGTTTTGCTCAACTACCTGTCTATCTGTCTGTATATGATACCCTGCAATTTCAGGAGAGTATAGTTCATTGTCTGTTTTACCTATAATCTCTTCCATGCTCTTTGAGCTCCACTTCTCGTAAGCGACATTGCCTCCTAAATAGATACTTTTAGTATCTTTATAGAAAATAATATCATCGGCGGCATTTATGATGCTCTTTAAAAGCTCCTCGTTATATTTATACTCATGTAGTGTTTTTCTCAAAAGGGCGGAACTTTTTCTAAATGCCTCATATATCATATCAAACTCATCGCTCATATTTTCGCGCTCTTTAATCTCAAAATCGCTTTTGTAGTCAAACTCGCCGACTGCGTATGATATCTTAGCAAGAGGTCTCGATACCAGATAGCTAAAAGTCAGGCTGCCCACCAAAAGAAGTAAAAATAGTAAAACAATCCCTCCTACTATGATTCTGTCATATATACCGTGCAGTGCTTCTAAAAACTCATCTTTTGAAAAATCTACGATTATAGTCCAATCAAGTTTTTTTACGGGGATAAAAATAAGCTGTCTTAGTTTGCCGTTAATTTCATATTCGGTTAAACGTTCGCCTTTTATTTTTGCAATTTGAATCGCCGATATCTTCTCTTTGTCCAAGCCTGAGCTATGCAGAGGCAAGTTTAAGACGCTATCTTTTTTCGACGATGCATGAACCGTATCCATACCGCGGATGATGGTTACCTCCGTACTATATTTGTGAAAATCTCCAAGCGCTATTTCAAAAATATTATCGATATCTACTCCGCCTCCTGCAAGACCTACGGGGTTATCCTCGCTGCCGATTACCCCATCGAACCATATATGCAGAGTTTGCGCAAAATCGGCATCGGTATTTATTAGAAAACTTTCTTTGCCGCGTAACGTTTTTAAAAACCATCCGCTCTCTTTGTCGGAGGGATTTACGACTCTGAGAAAACCGTTTTCGTTAAAATAGTTTCTGCTGTTTGCATGGGCAACATATATTGTATCAAGTCTATAAAATCTTTTAAAATCAGAAAGCTTTTGCTTCATCTGCGGCGACATCTTGCCTTCTGCTGCATCTTGACTTAAAAGAAAATTTTCTACCTCTTTTGAAGCGGCGATTGCAGTTCCCGCACTTTGAATCTCAATGATAATATTTTCCATTTTCAAAGAGTATATCTCTTCAAGATGATGCGCCTGAAGATCAATGAAAATATCTTCGACAACTTTTTTTAGATATGTCTGCGTTACTAAAAATGTAATACCCACGACTAAGATTGCAACTGCCATCAGCGGCATCATCATTTTAAAGACTATCGAGTTTAATTTAATTTTTATCATACTTGAACCTTTTTTATATTCAGACGAAAAACACTTCCCATCCCCTCTTGTGAATTTAACGAAATTTCGATTCCCATATCGTCGCACATTCTTTGAACAAGTCCTAGTCCAAGCCCTGTTCCGCTATCATTGCTATCTGCCTGTATAAAAGGCTCAAATATGGCTTTTTGTTTCTCAATAGCAATTCCCTTGCCGGTATCTTCAATTTCGATTGAAATATAATTAGCATCATCGAAACTTCTTAATTCTATTGAGCCTTTTTTGGTAAACTTAATAGCATTTGAGAGCAAATTTAAAAGTATCTGTAAAAACCTTCTTGAATCAATCATCGCAATAAGAGGTGTTTGGTTTAGTTTTAAATTAAATTGTATATCTGTTCCGTTTAAGAGAGAGTATGTGTTGTTATAAGCAGTCGTCATTATAATATTTATATCAACTTTTTCCAGCGTATAATCGATTTTTCCTGCTTCGGCTTTTGTAAATTCTAAAAGATCGTTTATTAGCTGAAGCAGATGTTTTGAATTTGCCAAAACTCTTCGTAAATAATTTTTTGTATCGTCTTGAAGATCTTTATCTAAAAGCATCTCATCAAAATCTTCTATCGTCTGATCCGTAAAATTTATTATGGAGTTGAGAGGCGTTCTTAACTCATGTGAAATACTGCTAATAAAATTAGATCTTGCCTGCGCGGCTTGAAGCGCATTTTCTTTTGATTTTTTCAACTCTAAATTTAATATTTCCAAGCTAAAAATATACTCTTCTTGTCTCTCATTTGCTATTTGAAGCTCTTTTGTCTTATCCTCTACTCTTTTTTCAAGCGTTTTATTTAAGTTACTAAGTTTATTTTTATTTATAAGCAAGTCATTGTTTGCTCTTTGCGTTCTCTTTTGCGCATACTCTTTGATATTAACCATCTGCCAAAAAATATAAAAAAGAAAAAGACTAAATACAGCTCCTGCAAGCAGCAAAATATTTGCTTTTTCAAGATCCACTTTTGCCTCAAAAATAGGCGTTGATTTGATTAGGAGAGTCCAGTTGCGTCCTGCGACATTTATAGTGATATCGCTACTATAAAGAGACTTTTCGTTATTTGCAAATCTGTCGTACATCAGCGATTTCTTACTAACTATACCGTTATCGTATATCTCTATATCAAAATCATTATTTTCATACTCATGTAGTCCATGCATGAAATTATTGATTCTAAAAGGAGCATAAACCCACCCTTTTATATGCTCTCTTCTCTCTTGCAAGGTTTCATTTTTTATACTTTTATCAAAAATAGGCAGATACATCAAAAAACCACTTTGCGTATTATTACCATACTCCTGCAATAAAGTCACCTTACCAGATATTGCTACACTGTTTTTATCTCTGGCACTCTGCATCGCTTCTCTTCTGTTTTCTTCGGAAAACATATCATAACCGATAGCCCTTTTATTTCTTTCGTTAAAAGGTTCAAGATAAACGATGCTAGTATAAAAATCACGCATGTTCATAGGCGTTATATCAAAAGATTCTATACCTTCAGCGCGAATTTTTTTTATGAAATCATCCCTTTTACTAGGCGGAACGATTACGCTAAAACCTACACCCTGAATACCCGGAAACATAAGATCTAGTTTTAAAGCCGCCACATACGTTTTAAACTCTTCTCTTGTAATGGATTCTGAAGCCATAAAGAGACCTTTCGCGCCGTTTAATACCTGCTCGTAAGATAGTATCCTTCCCTCTATAAGCCTCTTAATCTCTTTAGATTTAAATGAAAACTCCGCCTGAAGTTTGGCATATGCGCTATTTTTCATAGCCCAATAGTATTGATAGGTTATTGCAAAAAATATAATCGCCGAAACAAAAGGCATTATTTTAAAAATTCTGTTTTTTATCCTGATTAATTCATTCACTTTTTAGCACCTCTTTCTTAGGCTCTCCTATAAAGTAGCCTTGAGAGTAATCAACTCCAAGATCTTTTACTATGCGGCTGATGGTTTCAGAGTGCACAAACTCTGCAACGGTTAATATACCAAGTTTTTTTTGCAAAATCAACAATCGTCTGAACCATAATTTGTGCATTTTCATCTCTGTCTAAATCTCTAACTAAAGATCCGTCAATTTTTATAATATCAACTTTTAGTCGTAAAAGATGTATAAAATTTGAATATCCACTTCCAAAATCATCAATCGCAATCTGACATCCATACTCTTTTACCTTGCTAATAAAAGCATAAACGGCATTATAGTTTTCAACCCCTTCAGATTCCAAAAGCTCAAAAATAACTCTATTGCATCCGCTAAAACTCTTAAGGCTGCTGTAAATATGCTCTGACATTTCACTATCTACCATATCTTTAGCGGAAAGGTTTATGGAAAATTGAGAATCACTGTTTTCAAATTGTTTAAACGATTTTTCTATTACATTTTTTGTAATAGCGACATAGTGTTTTGATTTTTTAGAAATATCGAGGAATTTTATCGGAGTATGAATAGTGCCGTCTTTCTCAACAATACGCACTAAACACTCATATTTTTCTATCTTATGGGTTTTATTGTTAATTATGGGTTGATAAAAGGGAACGATATTATCACATGATATTGCCTCGATAATCTTGTTTATCCAAAAAATATTCTGTTCGTAAGACCTAAACTCCTCACTCTCTTCATCATATAAAAGTATAGTTTTATTTGCCGCTTTTGCGGTTTTAAGGGCTTTTTCCGCGCTTATTAAAAGTTCACTCTCAAACATAGAGGCACCAACCGTAAATCTAAAGTGTATCTCATGTCCTTCACATAAAAAGTTTACCCTCTCCATTTCATAGACAAATTGTCGCATAAGATTATTAAGTTCTTCTGCTGCACTGCACTCTTTTACTAAAACGGCAAAAATATCACCTGAAATTCTGTAATGCTCATACTTATCGCTGTCTAAAAGTTGTTTTATTTTTAACGTAAATGATTTAAGACACAAATCACCTGTTTCATGACCGTAAAAATAGACGATATCCTTAAAACTGTCAATATCTATTAGAATCAGAGATAAATTTTTTGCATTGCCTATATCTCTTATTAGCTGGCTTCGATTTGGAAGTCCCGTCAGGGCATCTGTATAGTAGTAACGGATAAGTTCTCTGCTTTGTCTATGAAAAATACTATCCAATATCTCTTGTTGTTCAATAATCTCTGCTTTGCTGTTTGAACCATTTTTACAAAGCCCCACCAACGCTTCTATCTGCTCTGCCAAATGGACTCTATCAAAAGGTTTTGAAAGCATCCCATCGGCACCGTATTCCAAAGCAACAATCTTCTCATTCATAGAACTAAGTGCGGAAACAACCAAAACGGGAATATGCTTTGTTTTATCACTCTCTTTGATTATGCGCAAAGCTTCATAACCGTCAATTTCGGGCATCATAATATCCATAATAATCAGATTAGGATTATATTCTATTGCCATGGCGATACCCTCTTTTGCGTCATGTGCCTCCAAAAAAATATATCCTTTTTTTCTAAGAGCCGCACGTATCGCCAAACGGCTGTCAGAGTTATCGTCTATGATTAAAATAAGCGGCTCTTTCATGACATATTCATCGCTTTTTGTAAAATATCAAGAAACTCTTTTCTTGCAAATGGTTTTTCCAAAATAAAGTTAAACCCCTTTTCAAGATACATCTTTTTCATCTCTGCAAAAACAGATGCGGTAACGGCAATTATAGGTTTATTTGCAAATCTCTCTTGTCCTCTAATCCACGTTGTAAGCTCTAAACCGCCAATTTTTGGCATCTCGATATCAATTAAGAAGATATCTATATTATCTTCATGCTCAAGCATCTCAATACCCATCTCCCCATCTTGAGCCCACAATAACTCAACCGGCTCCTGCACCTTTTTTAAGTTTGATTTTACAATCAAATAGTTGTCTTCGTTGTCTTCTGCTAAAAAAATTCTCATCTATTGCCCCTTTTACTTATTTAAAATACCCCTAAAGCTACGAAAACTTCGTTTTCTAGATTTTTTAGTGGTGGTGTTTGGAAGTGGGGTTTTAACCCCGCCTAGTACAGACGGGAATGAATTCCCGTTTCCGACTACTATTAAATACTTATATTAGTGAAAGTATTGTATTGGCAACTCTCTCAAGCGGCACCTGTCTCTCAACTGCTCCGATATCATAGGCGATTTTTGGCATACCGTAAACAATGCAGCTCGCTTCATCCTGCCCGATTGTTCTTGCTCCCGCATTTTTCATGCTAAGCAACCCCTTTGCACCGTCAGCTCCCATTCCCGTGAGTATAACGCCGATTGCGTTTGATCCTGCGATTTTTGCAACCGAGTTAAACAAAACATCAACCGACGGTCTATGCCCTGAGACTTTCTCGCCGCTTCCGATTTCTACGTAATACCTCGCTCCCGAGCGTCTTACTACCATGTGATAATCTCCCGGAGCTACCAAAACAACCCCCGGAGTTATGCTGTCCCCATTTTTTGCTTCTCTTACTTCCATTGCACATATGGAGTTTAGTCTTTGCGCAAACGGAGCCGTAAAATTTGCCGGCATATGCTGTACTATAATCGTTCCCGGTGCATTTCTAGGCAGTCCCATAAGAACCTCTTTAAGTGCCTCCGTACCGCCTGTTGAAGCACCGATTGCTAAAATCTTGTTCGTAGTCTCAGCCAAAGATGTACTATTTGCCTGAGTCTGAGTCTTTAGCTCTTTTTTGAAAACTTTTACTTTAGAGGCTGTCTTTATCTTTGCGATAAGCTCATCTTTCATCTCATCTTTAGAGTCATAGATATGCGAATGGAGTTTTGGAACAAAATCAACCGCGCCCGCTTCCAATGCTTCAAGTGTAGTTTTAGCTCCGCTTTGCGTAAGTGAAGATACCATCACAACAGGCAGCGGCATGTGATGCATAAGCTTTTTTAAAAAAGTAATCCCGTCCATTCTGGGCATTTCAACATCCAAGCAGACGACATCTGGTCTAAGTTCAACAATCTTGTCTCTTGCGACATAAGCATCTGAAGCCGTTGCTACGACTTCAATAGAGTCATCGGACTCCAAAATATCACGCAGTACTGCACGAGCCGTCGCACTATCGTCTACAATCAAAACTCTAATAGCCATTTTCATCTCCAAACATCATACATGTACCTTTATCGTATACTTTAACAGTACCTTAGCATTTTGTAAATTAAATTGAATTTTTCTGCCGTTTTCTCTACCGACATCCTCAGCCACTATGGGAATTCTATACTCTTTTAAAATCTCTCTTGCAACCAATATATTTTTTTCACCTATCATCATATTGTTTGATGCGGATATGTTCATAGATGCACCGCCGAAGATTTTTGCCTCCATATTTTTGATATTAACACCACGTTCAAGCATACTCTCTATTAATTTTGGAATGGCAATATTGCCAAATTTCGGAGATTGCAAAGAGTTGCCGTTCCAAAAAGGGAGCAGATAGTGGTTCATTCCGCCTATACCAGATTTTCTGTCATAAAGACAAACTGCCACACAAGAGCCTAAAATAGTTGAAATTGAAGCCGGTGCAACATCAACATGTATCTGACCTACATGTATGAAAGTTGAGTTTCCTTCTATCATCTACAACTCAATGGCATCATCAAAGGATTCAAAAAGAAACTCATTTGAGCCGTAAGCTTGAGAATCTACCATACTTTCATCAAGTGAGAGCCTAACAACAAAAGTTACAAATCCGTCCTCACCCTCATAATCTATAGTTCCATCAAGTCTTTCACATATCTCGCGGACAACGCTAAGACCTATACCCAAACCGTGTTTACCGTCGGCGTCTTTTGCAAAACGGGTAAATATTTCAGGTTTATAGTTTACCTTAGGCGCATCTCCTTGATTTTTTACCTTGATAACAAACATTGAATCTTCAATATCCAAATTAATCTCAATAACGCTGTTTTCAAAACCGTATTTGCATCCGTTTGAGATAAGGTTTTTTACTATCGTATATACTTTTTTCGGGTCTGTCACAACTTTTTGTTTGATTGTGCTATTTATCTTTATCTCGATATTTTTCTCTTTTATAAGATATTTTAGACTCTCAATTGCTTCATCTATAATCTCAAGAGGTTCTACTAAAGCATAAGAGATATCAATATTTCCGCTTTCTATCTCGGATGCCATCACCAGATTTTGAATTTTAAAATCAAGATTTGAAACCTCTTTACAAACCAATTCAAAGAGTAACTCGTTCTCTTTTGTATCTATAATTTTCAGATGAGGTATTATCCCCAAAATAGCTGTCAGAGGGTTATTTAACTTGTTTGCCACAAGAGAGAGAAACCTTGATTTTGCTTTTTCGCTATCTATAAGTTTTTTATTTAGCTCTAAGATTTTTTTGCTCAAAAATGCCAACTCATCACCCATGTTCTCTTTATTTGCTACATTTTCCAAAATTCAGCCTTCTATATTATTGATATCAGATATCTCATCTTCGAGTTTGATAAGCATCTTCTCATTCTCTTTTGACTCATTTATCAAAATACGATTATCCGTAAAAAATTTCTCAGCTACATGTTTCATATCTGAAACCTCTTGCGCCGTATTTGCGATTAGAGACTTTAACTGCAAAAATATCTCTGTAAAACCTGAAGATTCATCATTGCTTCTAGCCGACTCGATAATCCCGTATATCTGAATATACCCTAGATACATAATCTGTCCTTCAAGCGTATTTAGATGCAAAATGCTCTTTTGAATCGTTTTTTCTATTACCAAAACAAGCTCACTCAACTTTTTGTTATATACATGTACGAGTTCAAACAAAAAAGATACATTTTGAGTCAGCTCCTCATTGTTGTTCTCAAAAAGTTCTCTTATAAAGTAGGTAATCATCTCCATCTGAAGACTTATGGAGGAGACTAAAAATATAACCTCGTTTAGCGACTCGGACAAAGATTGAGAGAGTGCGTCAATTTGAACGATTAAAATATCGTTCTCTTTGGCATTGACTCTAATGTCGCTCGCCAAAACACCGAACGTCTCACCGTAAGTATCTACTCTGTAAGATGCAACCGATGCATTAATCGATAAAAATACTATATCTCTTGCAAGTGAACTAAGAACAAGGGATTTCTCCTCAAAGAGTGACTTTATTTTACCAAATCCCTCAATTTTTTCAAACCATTTAGCATACCTCTCAAGCATTTTTTTGCTAGAGCAGTAGAGTCCTTCTATCTTTAATTCCAACTCCGATTTTGAACAAAAAGAGTCATCTTTTGCTTCACACTCTAGAAAAAGCTTTTTTCGTATCAAAAGCTCTTCAACCAAAGCTTCATTCATAAAATGTTCATAGTCACGATAACCCAAACTCTTTAACGCCTCCAAAAGCTGCTGCTCGCGCTCTTGCATATCTAAGCTCTCTTGAGATTCAAGAAGTTGAGCATATAGCCCTTTTACGGAGTCAAACAGCTGTGCATTGGGTTTTATTCGTATGGAGACATAACGCTCTCTTAGCTGAAAAACTACGGCAAAAACCCAGTAGTAACCGCCCTCTTTTGTTCTGTTTTTTACATAAGCCGCAACACTCTTGCCGGCATTTAAAAAATCCCAAAATGTTTTGAAAACTACATGAGGCATATCCGGATGACGAATGATATTATGAAACTGCCCTATAATCTCATCTCTTTCATATCCGCTGATACGCACAAACGTCTCATTCCCCGAAAGTATCGTAGAGTCAGTTTTTGTAATCGAGAAGAAGAGTTCACTAAGATCAAACTTTGCTTCTTGTGATGAGACATGGAGTTCTAAATTTTTCACATCATAACCTTATATTTTTTGATAAATTGAAGAACCCAAAAGTTTCAGGCTGTTTTTATGTGATGTCAAAGATTCAGAACTTCCTAAAAACAGAGGCGCTCCCTTTGGCAACAGAGTCGTAAATCGTCCTATAAGATTGTTTCTGTTTGCTTCGTCAAAATAAATCATAACATTTCTGCAAAAAATCATATCAAACTCATTTTTAATGAAGAAAGGATCTGTTATAAGATTATATAAACGAAACATAACTTTCTCCCTAAGAGAGGGTTTTATCTGATATTTGAGAACATTTTGCTCATGTACTTTTTCAAAAGATTTTATAACTATATTTTTTGGCAGCTGCTCTACCTGTTTTGAATCATAATGACCCAAAATAGCTTTGGAGAGAACTTTTGATGAAATATCTGTAGCCAAGATCTTAATATCCCAGCTCTCAAAATCATGAAGATGATTTTGCAAAAACATTAAAATCGTATACGGCTCTTCTCCGCTTGAGCATCCTGCCGACCAGATTCTTAATTTTTTCTCTCTCTTTGATGCCACCATTTGCGGCAGATAACCCTCAAGCCAACTCCACTGAGCACTCTCACGAAAGAAAGAGGTGACGTTTGTAGATATGGCACTCATGAAAAAAGTAAGTTCTTCACCGCTTGCATCGTCGACTAAGTAATCATAATAATCTTTAAACGAGGTCATATCCAACTGATTTAACCTTTTGTTGAGTCTTCCTTTTACAAGCGTAGTTTTTTGCTCGGAGAGTGAAATACCCACTTTTTCATAAATATAATTACGAAAAAGTTTAAACTCTTGTGGTTTTAATTCAATATCAAACATGAGAAACTTCAACCAAAGGTCGTAATTCGTCTACATTTAAGATAAGCGCTATATCCCCATTTCCAAGAATCGCACCGCCGGAGATCTCTTTTAACATAGCCAATGTTTTACCTAATGTTTTTATAACAACCTGCTGTCGACCTACAAGCTCATCGACTAAAATCGCTATACGTCCTCCTTCGGTTTCCACACAAACTAAAATCCCTTCCCACGGTTCAATACGCTTAGCATCTAAATTAAATACATCGCTTAGTCTCATAACGGGAATATATTGCCCTCTTAAGCTGACAAACTCCCCTTTTTCTTTAAACACATGTACAATCTCCTTTTCAGGTCTAAACGACTCAACAACACTTAAAGTCGGGATAATATATATCTCGTCTGCTGTACGTACAAGCATTCCGTCAATGATTGCAAGTGTAAGAGGAAGAACCATAGAAAATGTAGTTCCCTCACCCTCTTTTGAGTCGATTTCTATCTTTCCACGAAGCTTTTCAATAGATGTTTTTACCACATCCAAACCGACACCGCGACCGGAAAGGTCACTAATGCTCTCTGCCGTTGAAAAACCCGGTTGCATGATAAGAGCAAATATCTGAGAGTCGCTTAGATTTTCATCTCCGCTAATAACGCCTCTCTCAATCGCCTTTGCCAAAACTCTCTCTTTGTTGATTCCTCTGCCGTCATCGCTTACGCTGATAACGATGTTTCCACTTTTATGAAAAGCTTTTAAAGTAACCGACCCGTTAGTGTTTTTGCCAACTCTTATGCGCTCGGCAGCATCAGCCTCCAACCCATGATCTATCGCATTTCTGATAATATGAATCAGCGGATCGGATAGGCTGTCTATCATAGTTTTATCTATCTCGGTATCTTCCCCTTGAACGATAAGGTTAACCTCTTTTAAAGTCTTTTTGGAAGTGTCGCGTACAACTCTCTTCATCTTGTCAAAAGTATCTTTGATAGCTACCATTCTAAGGCTCATAACACGGTCTTGGATTCTTTTTGTAATTTTTGAAAGCGTCTCTATAGTACGGTTTATCGACTCATCGTCTATAGATCTGATTTTATCGTTTTGAGCAATAAAATTTTGTGCTATTACAAGTTCTCCCACCGAATCAAACAACTCATCTAGTTTAAAAGTATCGATACGGATAGTCGATTTTGAGGACATGGAGTTTGACGCACTGCTATCCGCAGCTACTTTAGCAACCTCAACTGATGGCTTAACCACTGCTTCCATCACCTCTACAACAGGCGGTTCTATTAGATTTATCTCATACTCATAATCAAACAAAAATTCGAAAAATTCATCCGCTTCACTTCTTGAGAGAGAAGTTAAAACAACTACCGATACTTTTCCGATGTAGTTTTCACCGCTTTTAAAACTATCAATCTCAACAATGCCTTCCATGTTGAAAAAACTCTCCAACAATAGAGCTTTTTGTGCAAGCATGTTTAAAAACAGAAGATAGTCAAAACCTCTTTTGTAACAATCGGTATCAAGCGTTAAATCTATTTTATAGACATTTAACCCTTCGCTCTGCTTAGCTTGAGCATCTTTAATAGCTTTCTCTATAGAGTTTTGCTGCTGTTCCAAGCAGCTTAAGCCAAACTCTAAAGCCAAATCTTTTAGCTCTGTTGCACTCTCTTGAAGCTCTTGGCTAGAAGATGGTTTGTTCTTTTTTATAGAGATAAGATTTTTAATCTTCTCCAAACAGCCGTCATAGCTTTGAGGCAATGTAGCAATAGCATCAAGTTCACAATTCATAACCTCTTTGATGACATCAACGCTGCCTACAAAAAGTTCTAAATTGTACTCTTCTATACTCTCTTGCGTACTTCGATAGTGATCAAGCACGTCTTCAAAATGGTGAACAAACTCGCCAAGACGGGTAAAACCAAAAGCGTTGGCGTTTCCCTTTAGCGTATGCACACCGCGAAAAATCTCATTTAGTAAATTAAAGTCGCTGCAATTTTCTTCAAAGCGGATAATATCAATATCTAATTTTTCAATTATTTCACCGGCTTCTTCGATAAAGATAGCTTTTACCTGTTCTTGTTTAGTCATGACATATCCAATGAATAGTTCCGTATTTTTGTGAAACTAACACTCCCTTTTCTAAAAAAGGAATTTTTAGCTCCGGTTTAGTTCGTTTTAAACTCACCAACAAGGACATAAGAGCACTACTTCTTAGAGCGCCCTCCTCCTCAACCTCGATTGTCTCGATATAATCAATTCTAGGACGAACAAACTCTTCAAATTCTGCTACTTCCTCCATAGATATAGACATATCTATGGTTAATATATCTCCGTTGAATTCCATCTAGAATTCTTTTAAATCGTCTTCATGCAAAGGAAAAATCTCTTCAGCCCTGTTTGTTGAAGAAGTACTTTTAGTCATACTTGGTTTTTTCTGCATAGTTACGGGCTTTCTAATCTCCATCTGATGGATAGGCTTCTTTTTTTGTATCATCATAGGCGCATCAGATTCCATCCCCACCATTTTTGCTAAAATTCTTACAGTCTCCATCATAGATGTCGCCTGTGCATTTAGCTCTTCTGCAGCAGCTGCAGCCTCTTCCGAGTTAGCGGCAACTTGTTGTGTTACCTGATCTACTTGTCCCATAGCCTGATTTATCTGAGCCATACCTTCGCTTTGTTCTTTGCCTGCTATAGAGATTTCTCCGATTAGGTCTGAAACTTTTTTAGACTGCTCTACTATCTCTTTAAAAGATGTATGCGTCGCATGTGCAATCTCGTTTCCTTCTTTAATCTGTCCAACAACCTCTTCAATGATGTCTGAAGTCTCTTTTGCAGCAGATGCAGCTCTTTGAGCAAGGTTTCTAACCTCATCGGCAACAACCGCAAAACCTAAGCCGTGTTCACCTGCACGTGCCGCTTCAACCGCAGCATTTAACGCAAGCAGGTTTGTTTGAAATGCAATCTGATCAATTGCTTTGATAATTCCGGAAATCTTAGCAGCAGACTCTGTAATTGCATGCATAGATTTAGAAAGTTCTTCGCCTTTTTGATACCCTATTTTTGCAGAATCATTTGCATTTCTCGCCAAAATATCAGCTTGACGCGCATTATCTGTATTTTGCGTATTTATAGCCGTACTCTCTTCAAGAGTTGCACTCACCTCTTCAACGCTTGAAGCCTGCTCGCTCGCACCCTGAGCCAAAGATGACGACGAAGAAGCAACTTGGTCACTCGCAGAAGTAATCTGCATAGCACCGTCACGAATAGATGTTACACTTTGCGTGATTGAACGTGTAATCGAACGAATAATCATGATTGAAAGCAAAATTGAAATGGCAAATGCCGTAAGTACGACTATCATTGTCATCTGAACAGCATTTTTTGAATCATCTTGTGCAGTCTTTACTGAAGAATCCGTAGCTTTGATATTGATATCTGCAACTTTATCCATACTCGCTAATGCCGCAGAACGAGGTTCACGGCTTAATTCTACAAATCCTGCCATCTGTGCAAAATAGTTCTCAATCATCGCTTCATCTTTAGTGCGTGAAAGCGGTTCAAGAACATTTGCCTGAAACTTTAAACTCAGTTCTTTCCATTTGCCAAATGCGTTTTCAAAGTTTTTCCACTCTCTCTCTTCTTCAGGAGTTTGAAGAAGCGGTGCATAAATCTTAAGCCCTTTTTCATAACGCTCAAAACCTTTGTTGATTCTATCTATAGCATCTTGCAGTTTACTATCAATTCCGCTGTCGCCTTTTAGTCCGCGAACACGGTTTTGCTGAATTACCACTTGATTGATACCGATACGCATCTCCATAACGCCAACTATAGAAGGCAATCTAACGGAACCAACTTCTGTAATGCTGCTATCCCACTTTTGCGTCGTATTAAATCCCATATATCCAAGAGTTGCCAATGCAACCATCATTACCCCAGTTAATAAAATTAACTTTGTTTGTAAAATCATATTCTCTAACCAATTCATCTCTATTCTCCTTGTGTTTGTTTTTGTTCTATTTGTTCAAGACTAACCAGCTCATCAGCTTCGAAAAGCTTAAGCACATCTAAAATCATTACTACGTTATCCTCTATTTGAGCGACTGAACAGATAAAATCCGTATCTATGCCGTTTCCGAATTTTGGAGGTTCACTCAAACTCGACGAATCAATGGAAGAAACCTCTTCGACTCTATCTACGATAAACCCGATGCTTATTTTCTCCACCTCAACAATTATAATTGCCGTGTGCATGTCAGACTCTCTATAGTCCATATTAAAGCGCAGTCTTGTATCGACAACCGGTATAATCGAACCGCGTAAATTGATTACCCCTCTCATGTAAGCGGGAATTTTTGGAACTTTTGTTATGTTCATCATTGCGATAATCTCTTTGATTCTGTTTATCGCTATGCCGTATTGCTCATTTCCTATGTAAAAAGTGAGATATCTCTCCCTTTTTGACTGAGTTGCATTCTTATCCATATTTAGACTCCTAAGACCATTTGAAGTGATTTTACAAGCTTGTCGTCACTAAAAGGTTTTACCATCCAGCCTGTCACTCCTATCTCTTTTCCGCTCATTTTCATTTCGTTTGAACTCTCCGTTGTTAAGATAATTATCGGTTTATTTTTGTATCGCTCGTCCGCCTTGATGGCACGGGCAAGATCCAGCCCGTTTAACTGAGGCATATTTACATCGCTGATAAGAAGATCAAAATTTTCACTTCCGTTTTGAAGCGCTCCTAAAAGCTCCATAGGATTTAGATAAGATTTAAACTCTATAGTTTTAGAGTTTATCATCCCCTCCAATGCCAACTCTGCCGTTGCGATAACCGCTCTTGAATCATCAACTATAATTACTCTTTTTGCCATTTGTATCTCTCCTTATTTTTTTATTATTTTTAGTGACGTTTTTTTTGGAAGCGGGGTTTTAACCCCGCCGATTTGGTTTTTAAAAAAACTCCATACAATCTTCATCCGCACTTACTTCTTTGTTGCCGATAATTCCTTCTATCTGCATACAAGAACTAAAGAACGAACTATCAAGATAATGGATATCTGCTGTGTCTTGTAAAATAAATATGTGTTCCCTCCACGAAGTAAGATCCTCTCCCAGATGTTCAAAAAGCATAATCATTGTTTTTGTTTTTAAACTATCTTCGCTTATAATCTTTGCGTTATTTTTAATAAAAACTCCCAACGATGTAAGCGCATAAGCAAGGGCGGTAAACTCAAAAAGATTGTTGATAACACGCACATAGATATTAAGAACGGCATCTACAAAATCTATAAAGTTTTTCTCACTTGGATCTTTTTCAATCAGGTTAAGTCTCTCTTTCCACTCTTCGTCTATGCTTGAGAGTTCAAGAATCTCATCTAAAATATCACCGATTTCATCAATATAATCTGCCGCACTTGTTTTATGAATAAAGCTTTGATGCAGAAGCTCTCTCTCTTTTGATTCTATAACTCTTACTTCTTTTACGCTATCTTTTGCTCTCTCGCTTGTATGCTGAATTTTTATATTCTCTGCAGAAATTTTCTTTGTTTGCAAATGCTCCGAAATCTCCTGTGAAGTCACTTCTTTCTCGATAGGTTTGCTCAGTCTTGCGCAAAAAATATTCTCTTGAAAGACAACCTCTGTTCCAAATTCATTGAGCATATCTAAGATTTTTTTCTCTAAAACTATTGCTTCTTCAAACTTCATTGTGATGTAAAACTCTTCATAGCTCTCTTCAACGATAATAGTCATTGTTTCGCCGTTTTTACTCCCTTTGCTCATAAGCTTGTAAAAAAGCTCTATAACTTTGTCAAACTTGCTTGATACTGCCGTAACCTTACCGTTGTACCTGTCAAAAAGCCACATCCCAAACTCCATCATAGCTTCCGTGTCTATGATGTCAAAGATGGTTTTGTACGAAGGAATATCTGAGTTGAAAGGATTTAGGGTGATTTTTTTAGGTCTGTCTTTAAAACTGCCAAGTTTTAAACGAAACGATGAAGCGACACTTTGAAGTTTAAAACGGATTAATTCCCTGTCAATCGGTTTATGAATGTATATATCAATGCCTATTGCACTCATCTTCTCTTCAACGCGAGAATCAAGAACGCCGGTTACTGCAACAATAACGGTTTTAGGATGTCTCTCTTTTATAATTTTGGATGCTTCAAAACCATCCATTTTAGGCATCATAATATCCATCAAAATAATATGAGGATGCCACGACTCTGCAATTTCTACGGCTTCAAGACCGTCAACCGCGTCTTTTATCTCAAAATATTCCAAATTTCTACATGTAGCTCTTAAAACTAAACGATTGTCTTCATCATCATCTGCTATAAGAAGTCTTAATTTATCCATTTACAACTCTTTAATAAAATCAATTTGACGTATTAAATCAAACAAGAATGCAAAAAGAATGCAAAATATACTAATTTCGGTAAAATTGTTTCAATGCTTTAAAAAGGGATGATTATGGACTCTATGGTACTGACATCAAAAATGCTACATGATATTCGCAATAGTTTAAACACTATTTTGGGATATTCACAAATACTTCAAGATGAAGATGATCTTTGCGAAGATCAGCGAAAAATGGCTATCTCCATGGAGAAGGCAGCTTCTAAGATAGTTACTGTTTTAACTGCTAAAAAGAGTGAAATCGCAAAAGAGAATCTCACTGCGACGTCAAAAGATGTTGAGCAAAAAATATCTCAGCCAAAAGAGATACACAAAGGCTCGATAGGGTCAAAAATAGTTATCATTGATGACAAAATAGAAAATCTCTCCCTCTTTAGCGATATCCTTTCCCCGTACAACTACGATATAAAAGTTGCTCTAAGCGGAGAAGATGGACTGCAAATCATCAAAAGTTTTCATCCGGAGCTAATTTTGCTTGATGTAATAATGCCTCAAATGAACGGATATGATGTTCTTAAAGAGTTAAAACAAAATAAGCTGACCAAAGATATACCCGTGATTTTTTTAACGGCAAAAGATACGGCGGAGGATGTCGTAAAAGGGTTTGAAGAAGGTGCGACAGACTACATCGCAAAACCGTTTCATCCAAAGGAACTTCTTGCCAGAGTTCAAGCACATCTACAAAAAGCAAGACTCTTTGCAAACCTAAAAAGGCTTATGGAGGAGTCGTTCCACGAACTATACACACCTCTTAGCATCATAAGTTCGGCGATGCAGATGCAAGAGTTGGAATATAAAAAATCCGACTATACGCAAATGTCACTCGCCGCATGTAAAGCCCTGCAAAATATCTATGATGATCTCTACTACTCAATCAGCTACTCTGATAAGATAAGAGAAAAAAAAGTGTTTGACTTTAGTGCACTTCTACATCAAAGAGTTCAATATTTTAGTTTAGTCGCACATAGCCGCTCTTTAACATTTAAGATTATCGCACCAGAGCAGATAACGCTTTTGCTCAATCAAGAAGAGATGGAAAGAGTGCTGGATAACCTTATCTCAAATGCTATCAAATATACAAAAGAAAATGGCGAAATAACCATATCTATCACCCCAGAAGAAGATAAATGGGTATTCTTGATTTGCAACCCTACATCTAAAGAGATAGATGTTACAAAAATATTTCAAAAATATCATCGCCAGCAAGAGGAGATTTTCGGACTTGGCATCGGTCTTGAGCTTGTTCAATCGATATGTAAAAAAAATGATATCAGCATTATCGCTGGGACAGAGAGTGGGTTGTTTTGCATGAAAATGGAGTTACCTCAGATAAAATGAAAATATTGCTTATGGAAGATGAACTGCATCTTAGACAAAATATTAAAAAATTTTTAACTATCAAAGGCTACAAGGTAGATGATTTTGAAAATGGCGAACAGCTGCTAAAATATGCGAACCTTCATGATTATGACTGCATGATACTAGATGTCAATACTCCGGAAATTGACGGATTTGAAGTTCTTGAATATATTAGAGAAAACGATATTTTAACTCCGACAATTTTTATAAGTGCTTTAACTGATGTAGAGAAAGTTCTTAAAGCTTTTGAACTCGGAGCTGCGGATTACCTCAAAAAACCTTTTGATTTAGCCGAACTTGAAGCAAGAATGCTGCGTACAGATCCAAAAAAATCAATCAATAGTTATATACGGCTTGACGAAAACTTCAACTACAATTTACAAAATCGTACACTTTTGAAAAATGAAATCCCCTCTAAACTAAGCTCAATACAAAAAAAGTTTTTATATCTTTTGATAAAAAATCAAAATAAATTAGTCACATTTGATATGCTCAGAGACTATGTCTGGGATGGCAAAGAGATTTCACACGGCACTATTTTATCTACAACCAGAGATTTAAAGAAAACCCTACCCGATTCTTTTATCCAAAATGTTAAAGGAGAGGGTTATATCGGAGTTATACAGACACTCAAATAACCAAAATATAGATGGCAAAATAAAAAATTTCATACATGTGAGCTATTTTGTTACGCATCTTTACTTTTCGTTATGCAAAACTCAGATATAATTTCGCCAATGGGGCTGACCTGGTTTCGACGGGATCAAGTAGCTTCTAATTGCATGTCGGACTGAGCATTCCGTTACGCGGCTCAAATTGCTTAAACGCAAACAATACAAATTATCGCCCAGCTTACGCAGTAGCATAAGTTTTATCCCCTTCCACTAAGACTGGAAGGCGGGCTGCTTCACCTATGGACTCTAGATAAGTAGGATTCGAAGTATAACCCCCTATGTAGATATACTTTATGTTTGTCTCGAACATAAAATGAACCCAAGAGGCTCGTCTTGCGTAACTTTGCAAATTGTGTGAAGCAAGATTAAACTCAAACAATTTCTCTAAACATGTAGACGTTAGGAGTAGCGTGGTTTCGGACTGGAGTTCGATCCTCCACAGCTCCACCATTCCTCAATTTACTTATTATTCTAAATCATGAAAATCAGACACTCTTTATCTTGCGCCCACTTTAAAAAGTACGACTTTGATTGTTTTTAAAAAGATGACAAAATCCATCCATAGAGACCAGTTTTGTATGTACCATAAATCCAAATCTACTCTCTTTTTAAAGGTTAATTCATTTCGTCCGCTTACCTGCCACAAGCCGGTTAGTCCCGGTTTTACTTTAAGTATAATCTCTTGATTGCTTTTATCTATATCTTCCAACTCATTTAGCATGTATGGTCTTGGGCCGATTAGATTCATCTCGCCTCTTAGTATATTATAAAACTGCGGCAACTCATCAAGCGATGTTTTTCTTAAAAAATTACCCACTTTTGTAATTCTGGGATCATTTCTGTATTTATGATATTTCTTAAAATATTCTACCTCATCAGGTTTTTTTAAAAGATACTCATCTAAGATATTTTTGCTGTCTTCGTACATGGTACGGTATTTGTAGCAGTTAAAAATCTTAAAATCCTTGCCGAGCCTCTGCTGTATAAAGAAAACATCTCCTTTGGAATCTGTTTTTATCATGTAGCGAATAAAAATATGCAAGATAAGAGCAAAAGGAAAAAGCAGAAGTACTACTATCTTTTCAAAAAAATACTTTATAAATATATTTTTATAGTTTAAAAGTCTGTTCTCGATATGAAGTGCCGAAAATCTGATATTTGAAAAATCAACTATTGTCGTATGTGTAAAATTTAGGTTATCAAGGTATGGGATGATATATATATCTTTTGTGTTGCGTGAAAACTCATTTATGCTCTCTTGAAGATAATTTATATCAAATCCTCTTGAAGAGATTATAACCATATCATACTCATCATCATTGATTGTATACCCAAAATACCAATTCTTGCGGATTTCATTGCTTATAGTTTTATAATTTTCTTTATCAGCCATTACCTTGACTCTGATTTTAAAAAAGTCAAATGAAAAGAGAGATTGTTTAAATAATCGCTTTAAGAACAAAGTTACAAACATTGCTATAACAAAAAACTTCAGCAAAAACGACACTGAGTACTCATCAGAAATCTTAGCAAGAGATATAACTGTAAAAACAGCAAGAAAGGAGAAAAAAAAGCCTTTTAGCATCTTTTTTGCATCGCCCCAAAAATCATACCTGATTACATATATCTTGCCTGCGGCAAAAGTAAAGAGTATTAGAATTAAAATCCAAGAATATAGGGCGATATCAACCTCTTCTTGCTGCAAAAATTTTGCCATGCCAAAAGATAGCCAGAGTGCCAAAAAGTCCACGCCAACCAATAGAAATAAAAGCAGGTAGAAAGAGGTGTTTAATTTAAGATTATTCATAGATTTGATTATACTTCAAAACTATTTATAAACTCTTTTATCTCATCCTTAAATCTTTGAGTAGCGTAAAACTGGGCATTTTTAGATATATTTGCCAAATCAAACTCTAAACTCTCAAACTTACAAACGGCATTTATAATATCCTCTTTTGTCTGATTTTTAAAGTGTACTCCGTTTAAAGCATCTTGCACCGTTTCAGCCGTCGCACCTCCATCTAGTGCGATAACAGGAGTTCCGCATGCCATAGCCTCAATCGGTACTATGCCGAAATCTTCCACTGCGGCATAAACAAAAGCTTTTGCCTTTTGCATGTACTCTACCAAAACAGCATCTTCACAAAAACCTAACACGGCAATATTTTCTTTTGAAATTTTTTTTATCGCCTCGTACTCTTCACCGCTTCCTATTACTACAAGCTTTTTATCGCTCATCTCATTAAAAGCTTCTACTATAAGCTTTGTTTTTTTGTAAGGAACAAGTCTTGAAGCAGTTAAATAAAAATCCTCTTTATTTGGTTCAAAAGTAAAGCTTTGTGTCTCCACGGGAGGATAGATAACAACTGAATCTCTGTTATAAGTTCTCTTGATTCTCTCTTGTACAAATCTGGAATCTGCTATAAAACAATCAACTCTATCGAGAGTCGCAATATCCCATTTCCTGATATATTTGAGCGTTGTTTGCACAAAAAGTTTTTTCGGCTGTTTTAGCTCTTTGGTATACTCATCATAGAGATCCCATGCATAGCGTATCGGAGTATAGCAGTAAGATATATGACGTTGATTTTTATGCTTTTTCACACCTTTTGCGACTGCCCATGATGAGCTGATAATGAGATCGTAAGAACTTAAATCGAAACTCTCAATAGCCTTTGGGAAGAAAAAGAGATAGTTTCTAAAATGTTTTTTTGCAAATGGGAGTTTTTGTATAAAAGAGGTTTTAACCGCTCTTTTGCCAAGAACAACCTCTCTGTCTCTCTCGTCTAAAAAATCGACAAGAGAAAAAATATCTGCATCCGTGTAGATTTCTAAAAGTGCTTTTAAAACTTTTTCGGCTCCGGCATTTGTTACAAGCCAGTCATGAACTATAGCTACTCTCAATTATAATGTCTTTTCATATTTAAGCTTCAAGCATATCTCGCAATGTCTCTTTAAACTCTTTTTGCTCTACCTCACCGATAAGCCCAAAGAGTTTCTCGCAAGAACCGGTAAGAGTTTTTATCTCACCCTCTCTTACAAAATCAGGATTGATTTTAACCTCTATCTTATAACCTGCCATCTCATTCATCATATCTATCACATCTAAAAGCTTTATGCCTCTGTTTGCCGATAGATTTACAACTTCTGATGAGATAGGAGATTCTAGGAGTTTTTTATAGATTTCACACACATATCCGACATCGTTAAACTCTCTACTTACATCAATGTTGCCGAGTTCAATAGTTTGCTTCATCTCTTTAAAATGTTTTATGATTTTTGGAATTAAAAAATTATCTTCTTGATTTATACCCGTATAGTTAAACGGTCGTGCTATTATGATGTTTAGTTTGTTAAAATAATTTTTTGCCAAACACTCCATGGCATATTTACTGGCACCGTAATGGTTTGTAGGTTTTGGACAGAGTGTTTCATCAAGAACTTCCACTCCTTGATTGCCGTATACGGTTGCACTGCTTGCCATTATTATTTTTTTTGGATTTTGGTTTAAATGTATCAGCACATCAAGTATATTAATAGCACCGATTGTGTTGATTGCATAAAAATCTTCATTATGCCCATGTGCAGGAAAAGAGATACCGGAGAGAACTATAATAAAATCAGGTACGACTTCTTTTAAAACAGTGTCTATATCGGCTTTGTAGGTAATATCTACCTTAAATGTTTTACCGCTCGTGCCGGAATATGAAGTTCCGTAAACATCATACCCCGCGTTTTGCAGATAAGCAGATAAGTGATTTCCGGTAAATCCGTCTATACCAAAAATAAGAACTCTCTTAGAAGCTGTGTCCAATCTCATTCCTTCTTAAATCCTCTTTTACCATCATGGCACACAGCTCTTCAAGCGTGCATTTTGGTTCCCATCCGAGTTCATCTTTTGCTTTTTGAGGATTGCCGATAAGCAGTTCAACCTCCGCAGGTCTGTAAAATTTAGGATTTACCCTTACCATTACCTTACCTGTCGATTTCTCTTTTGCCACTTCATTTTCATCACAACCCTCAAACTCTAACTCAATGCCGGCTGCTTTAAATGCCATAGTCACAAAATCTCTTACCGTTTCGGTTCTGTTTGTCGCAAGAACATAAGTGTCTGGCTTTGGAGCTTGAAGCATCAAGTACATTCCCTCAACATAATCTTTTGCAAATCCCCAGTCCCTCTTAGCATCCATATTTCCGAGTTCTAAAACATCAAGTTTGCCTAGTTTAATCTTTGCTACGCTATCCGTTATCTTTCTTGTAACAAACTCTCTTCCTCTTAGAGGCGATTCATGGTTAAACAAAATACCGCTACATGCGAACATGTTGTAAGATTCTCGGTAGTTTATCACCATCCAGTGAGCATAAAGCTTTGCAACGCCGTAAGGGCTTCTAGGATAAAAAGGAGTAGACTCTTTTTGAGGAATCTCTTGAACTAAACCAAACATCTCCGAAGTGCTTGCCTGATAAAATTTTATCTTAGGATCTACTATACGAATAGCTTCAAGCAGATGTACGCATCCAAGCCCTGTTATATGGGCAGTTGCAAGTGGCTGTTCAAACGAAACGCCTACAAAACTCTGTGCTGCAAGATTGTAAATCTCATCGGGTTTAATCTCAGCAACCATTCTTATGCTGTTTGCCTGATCTGTTAAATCATACTCTACAAGATGAAGATTTGGATGTTTTTCTATACCAAGCTCTTCTATACGCCAGAAATTTACAGAGGAAGTTCTTCTGTAAGTTGCATAAACCTCATACCCTTTATTTAATAACAACTCTGCAAGATATGCTCCGTCTTGTCCCGTAATACCCGTAACTATCGCTTTTTTCATCTTCACTCCTACTCAACTAGTTTATCTAAGAGATTTAACTCTTTAAAATTATGTGTAACCATCAAAAGTCCGATGTATGAATTAACCAACTCATACATATTTTCAACATACTTATATTTTACTTCATTTAGTTTATTTTTAGCATCATTTAAATCTATAATGCTCTTAAGTCCATAATCATACCCTTGATTTATCGCTTGAAGGTAAAGTTCTGCGGATTCAAGAGCTTTTTTATACATCCAAACAGATTCGCTAGATGCTTCAAAGATTGCCAGATATTCATCATACTGTACATGAGTCTCTTTTTTTGCATTCTCCAAATCTTCGCCTGCAGCTTTTATCATAAGTTTGGAAGAGTCCACTTTTGAAGAGACATAACCACCGCCGTAAATCGGTATATTTAGGTTAATCATCGCATACTTTATTGTATTGTAAGGCGCATCAACCGTCGGCGTATCAGTATCATATTTTGAGTATGCCGCATCAAATGTCAGCTTTGGCAGATGCCCTGATTTTGCGTTTTCAAGCTCCGAAGCAGATATTTCAACTGCCGCCTCAGCCTGTTTGATTTTCAAACTTTTTCCCAAATCGTCGCTGCCGAGGACTTGTGATTTCATCTCTTTAATGGTTTCTAAGAGAAGTTTATCAGACTCTATTTTTGGCAGTTCATACGGACTATCTCCAATATACTGTTTAAACTTCAAATCATATACATTAAAGAGTTTTTTCTCTTTTTCAAGTTCTATCTCAGCCGAGTCATACTCAACTCTCATTTGAAAAAGATCCATCTTATTTGATAAATTCATATCAAATTTTTTAGTCAGCCCTTCAAGTTTAGATCTGTTGTACTCAAGGTATGACTTAAGAAGTCTTATCTTATTTTGCGATTTTAAAATATCAAGATAAGTTTTAAAGAGCTTTTGAGCAAGTTCCTCTTTTTGAAACTCAACTTTAATATCAGAATATTTGCTTCTTGACTCCTGCATATCTATCCTAGAGTTAATCTCCGGATTATATAGCGACTGTCTTGCCGTAAGCGAGTAAGTTATCAAACCTTGTCTTGTCATGTTTTTTGAAGGGTTTGACTCATACTCTGTTTTTTTGTATGATGCAGAAAGATTGATTTGAGGATAAAGTTGTGACTCCTCTTGATTTATCTTCTCTTTTTCCGCTTCAGAGACGTAAACAGACGATTTGATGTGATTTGCATTTTCAAGAGCAAGCCCATATGCTCTTGAAAAATTTAAAACCTCCGCATTTGCACTGCTAAGAGATACTCCAAATGCAAGCAAAGCGAGTAGATATTTTTTACTCTTCATTAAATCCCCTGCTTATCATATCTGTTAATGGTTTTACAAGATAGCTGAGCATCGTTCTCTCTGAAACTCTTATCATAACCTCGGCAGGCATACCGGAGACTAGTTCAAATCCATACCCCGCCACTTGCTTTTCTCCCTCTTTTGTCACCTCTATCTTAGCTTCATAATATGGCATTCCACTTTTTTGATCCACAAAGCTGTCTGCCGATACATGTACGACTTTTCCCTCAATCACATGAGTTTCACGTGTGTTAAATGCTGAAAATCTAATGTCAGCCATCAACCCGATTTTTACCTTGTCGATATCTGCTGTTTGTAGTTGAGCTACTACTACAAGTTTGGACTTTTGCGGAATTATCTGCAGTATATCTTTACCTGGTGCAACAACTCCGCCTACCGTATGGAGGCTTAAGCCGACAACAGTTCCGTCAATCGGTGCAACAATGTTGGTTCTGCCAAGCGTATCTTCCACGGAAGCTATCTTTGATTGGAGATCAAAAAGCATAGACTTTGCTTTTACCAGATCATTCAAAGTCTCTTTTGTAAACTCTTTTTCTCTTAGAAGTTGTTGATTTCTTGCTTCATTTATAGCTTCGTTAAGTTTAGCTATTTCAGAAGCTGTTTGAGAGATATCTCCCTCAATCATATTTTTCTCTCTGCTGAGATCTCTTATTTTTAGTTTATCGACTAACTGCTCTTTAAAGAGTTTCTCCCACTCTAAAATCTCTTCGCTTATCGACTTTAGTCTAGATTTTTTAGCTTCCATCAAAGACTTTAGCCCGTTTATCTGGTTTTCAAGCTGTACAACTCTGTTTTGAGAGATGATTTTTTCATCCTCTATACTCTTTTTTGTTTCAAAAAATATGTTGTTTTGCTCTTTTATTATACTCTCGTTTTTAAGCTCCGGCGGATATATTACTTTACCCAAATTGTCTCTTTGCGCCACCAATCTAGAATAAACAGCAGATGCATCATCATATTGTGTTTTAAAGATATCAAGCTGACTTTTTATATTTATCTCTTTTAGTTTTAAAAGAAGATCTCCTTTTTTCACCTCATCACCGTCTTTTACGTGAATGCTCTCAATAACTCCGCCCTCTAAATGCTGAAGAGTTTTCTTATCCAAATCAGCTGAAACTTTCCCCACTGCCACAGAAGATTCTGCAAGAGGAGCAAAAGCCATCCATCCGCCAAAAACTACAAACAGTAAAAAAATCACGCCCAAGCCAAACCCGATAATCTTAGAATCATTCGTTGATGGCATTTTTATATCTCTATTTTCGCTCATAATTTTCCTTAATTTTCAGGCTTGCTGAGTGATATTTTAGGCGTGCTTTGAGCCTGTTGCGGTTGAGCCTGAGCCTGTTGCGGTTGAGCCTGAGCCTGTTGCTGCTGAGCTTGCGCTTGTGCCTGCTGTGCATTTTTTGCCAAATGAGCCAATACTTCATTAGTATTTCCGTAAAGCTCCAGAATGCCTTGCTTTATGACGGCAATTTTGTTCGTTACCTGAAGGATGCTCGGTCTATGCGTAATTATGATTACCGTAGAGCCTATATGCTTTAGGTAATTTATAGCATTAACAAGTCCAACCTCACCTGCATCGTCTAGATTTGAGTTTGGCTCATCTAGGACGACTAAAACAGGATTGTTGTAAATTGCTCTTGCAAGTCCAACTCTTTGTCTCTGTCCGCCTGAAAGCGTTGCTCCGCCTACGCCGATTTTGGTATCGTATCCGTCTGGAAGCCTAAGTATCATCTCATGAACACCTGCCCTCTCTGCAGCTTCTACGACCTTTTGAGAGTCAATTTCGCTAAATCTTGCGATGTTTTGGCTAACAGTTCCTTCAAAAAGCTCTATATCTTGAGGCAGGTATCCTATGTATTTCCCAAGATCTTGTTTGTCCCACTGAAATATATCGGCTTTATCAAGTCTGGCTTTTCCTGCTGCAAGTGGCCAAAGACCCAAAATAACTCTGGCAAGAGACGACTTGCCTGCCGCACTCGGTCCTATGATACCGACTACATCGCCTTTTTGAATCATCATGGAAATACCGCGAAGTGACGGCTGAGTTGCACCAGGAGGAGCCACTACAACGCCTTCTAGCAAAATTTCGCCTTTTGGAGCAGGCAGTTTCATGTACTCTTTATCTTTAGGAAACTCTTTTAAAAGTCCGTCAAGTTTTTGATATGAAGATCTAGCACTGCTAAAACCTTTCCAACTGCCGATAATCAAATCAAGTGGAGCAAGTGCTCTACCCATAATGATAGATCCGGCAATCATCATACCCGGAGAGAGTTCCATTTTTATCGCAAGATATCCACCGATTCCAAGGATAAGAGACTGAAATAGCATACGCAAACTCTTTGAAGCATTTGACCATATTCCGGCACTGTTGCTTGCATCATTTTGAGCATTTAAAAAACCAAAATAGCGTTCTTCCCATATTTTTCTGATATTTTCTTTCATACCCATAGCATGTACGATTTCAGCATTTCTGAGGTTTGAATCAACAAAAGCCGATGAAGATCTGCTTAGATTATTTGCTTCAGCTAATTTTTGCTTAGTCGTATACTCATTTGCTATAGTTATACATACTAAAACTATTGCGGCAAATATTGCGAAGTAGCCAAAAACAGGGTGAAACATAAAAAGCACTGCTATATATATGAACATCCAAGGCGCATCAAAAAAGGCAAAAAGACCGTTTCCTGTCATAAACTGTCTCACTTGCGTAAGATCATTTAGAGGCATTGAAGATGCTTTTCCAGGATACTTTTGAGCCAAATCAAATACAGAGTCAAAAACTCTTTGGCTGAGCAAACTGTCAAGTTTATTACCTACTTTTACAAGGACTCTAGACCTAACAACCTCTAAAAGTGCCATTACTAAAAACATAAATACTACTATGCCGGTAAGCAATATAAGTGTGTCTTCGCTTCTACTGGCCATAACTCTATCGTATAGTTGCAACATATACAGAGGCGGAACAAGCATAAGCAGATTTATAAATAAGCTAAAAAAGCCGACCATAATAAATGATTTTTTAGATTTAACTATAGCTTCTCTTAATTCAGAAAAACCCTCTTTTTGTTTGTTTGATGGTTTTTGCGCCATTTTATTCCTTTTGACTGTTTTCTTACGCTAGAAACTTCTTTTAATTTTGTCTTTTTTGAACTATTTCAAATAGAGTTTGAATATTTTCAAGTGATTTTAGATGTGCATCTATCATAGCGATAATCCCTTTTCTAACCCAGTCAGCGAGGATATCGTCGCTTAGTGCATTTAGCTTCTCTCTATTTACAACTTTAAATCCGTTTACAAGAACTTTTTTCTCTTCGCCCTCACCTACGGAAATCTCTCTATCTTCTAAAATTCCGCTTTGTGAGATAATCTTTGCTACATTTAGAGTAACGCTCATTTGCTGCTCATAAGAAGTTAAAAAATTAATAGCATGATCCAATGTCTCAGATTTTTCTCCGTCTTTTTTAAAGAGCTGTTTCCCTTTAGATTTTGAAAATAGTGACGAGTCCTCATCTATAAGAATCATCTTCTGTTCAGGCTTCTCTTTTGTAGCTGCTAAAGAAAACGGATATTTTCTCAAATAAGAAGGCACATAAGAAGTTATCCATTTTCCATCCTGCGTGATTGCTAAACTGTCAGTTCCTAAAGATACGATTGCCACAAGAGAGGGAGTTTCATCTGCCGTAAAAACTATAGGAAATGTCGTACTTACTTGTGAAACTTCACTTGCCAAAAGAGGTATATGTGTCGCAGATTTTGCAAAGTTAAGATCCGTTAACGGGTTTATCTTGAACTCTTTATGTTTTTCTCTATCTAAGATTACTAAATTTTTATACATTTTTTTTCCTTTTTCTATTTCTTCTTTTTTTGGACGCCCTCTCTCTTTTGAAGACAAAGCAATTCCTACGATTTTCTCAATATTTTTTATAAATTCCAAAGAGCCGGTAACATTCTGTTTCTCTAAACATGCAGTTATGAACTCTACTTTTTTCTCATCCGCTTTAGAGCTAAAAAGAGTTGCGTACTTTTGCACTCTCTGCTCATCCGTAAACCCAAGCTCCTTATAAAGGCCGCTATAGGTAACAATATCATCTTTTTTGTTATGTAGATTTTTTTCCTTACTGCTAAAAGAGTGACCCTCGGGAGCAGTTTTTTCTATGTAAATCATAATATCAAAAAGAAACCGTGTATTTTCTACAAGCGAAGATTTGTATCTTCCTTCCCATATAGTTCCAGTGCGATGATACTTTTTGTTAAAATAACCAACATATTTTCTACCTAAACTCTGCATAAATTTTGAAAGGGCATCTTCATTAGAAGGAGTTGCCAAAAACTCAAAATAGTGCGGCATCAAAACATAAGCATGTATTGCAAGAGTGTGACCCGTATTGCACTCTTGCAAAAAAGTCTTAAATGCTATGCAATCCTCTTCATCCCTAAAAACAGTAAGTTTATCCAAACTTTTAAGTATCACATGCTGTGAAGAATCTTTAACAAAAACTCTAACTTTTCGTGCCAAAACAATTCCTTAACTTACTTTCAAACAGCATTATAAGCCAAAAGAGCTTAATAGATAATTAAAATGACTCCGACACTATTTTTTACATTTTTAATTGGGTGCCATAGTTAAATTATTAAAAATAGTGTGATATTCCCCACTTAATATAGGGTATAGCTGATTTTATAGCTTGAATTATCTGTTGCAACATAAAACTGTCCAACTCAGTTTTAGCCACAATATTTTTAGAGCTTAACGTAAGGACTGTATGTTTTGAATTTGGATTATACGAAAAGTTTACTTCAAGCAGAAGTTCTTCGCTTGTTCTTAAAAGCTCCAAATTTACGTTGTCAGTCTTTGATGTAGATCTCTCTTTTATCTCTGATTGAGTATTTGCTTCAAAGTCGAGTTCACCGTAATACTTTTCTATAAACTCTTCAGCTGACGGTATTAGATCTAAAATAAAGCTTCTTGTTATCATTAAATCAACTCTGTTTTGAATATCTTGATAATTAATAACAAGCCTTAATCTATCTTCGATACTGTCATAAATCGGTGTAAATGTTTTTGCGGTAATATTTCTTTTCATGGATGCGATTTTACATAAAATCAGTTTTATTAAAGGTTAACAAGATAGAATTCTGTTCTATTTTTTGCCGACATAGCTCAGTTGGCTAGAGCAGCTGATTTGTAATCAGCAGGCCCGGGGTTCAAATCCTCGTGTCGGCACCACTTCTTACATTTTAAATCCATTCAACAACCATAAAAATTTAAGTATAATTGCTTTAATGATTACAATAAAATATACTTTGCCCTTTTTATTATCCTTTTTATTTATATATCTTCTTATAAAATATGCTTCAAAAATTGCCATATTAGATATACCTAACGACAGAAGCATACACAATGATGCCATACCTCGAAGTGGTGGGATAGGCTTTGTCTCTGCATTTTTGATATCTTTTATGCTCATTGAATTTAGTCTATTTATGCAGCACATCTATATGTTTACGGCAATTGCTATTATTTTTATCGTGGGCTTTTTCGATGACTATAAACATGTAGCACCAAAAACCAAATTTTTTGCGATAGCTATATCTACTCTTTTTTTATACCTCGATAATATTTACATAAACTCTTTGGGAATCTACTTTGGATTTGATGCAACATTGCTCTATATAAGCATTCCTTTTACCGTTTTTGTCGTAAGCGGGTTTACAAATGCCCTAAATCTTATAGACGGGCTTGATGGGCTAGCAGTCGGAATCTCAATAGTCATACTCGCAACTTTTGCTTATGTCGGCATAGTCTTTGATGATGAGTTGATATTTTTGCTATCCACCTTTACCATATCAGTTTTGGTTGCTTTTATGCTGTTTAATTGGTCGCCGGCAAAAATATTTATGGGTGATAGCGGCAGTTTAACTATCGGTTTTATCATATCTACAATAGCGATTTTAAGTATAAAACATATACATCCGGTGATAATTTTATACTTTGCCGCCATCCCTATCATAGACACCATAGTTGTAATGCTTAGAAGAATAAATATGAAACGCTCACCCTTTTTAGCCGATAAAACGCATATACATCACATACTGCACAGATTTTTTGGAGATACGAAACAGACTGCAATATTTTTAATACTCGCACAGCTGATATTCTGTTTTTTAGGGTATGTGGTGGCTAGACATATCGAGCATTACCCTAACGGTCTATTTCCGATAGCTATGATTTTTACATTTTTTATCTTGATTGCGATGGCGTATATGGTTTTTACGGCTATTTTAAAAAAAGTATAAGTTTTACTAATTGCTACTTATTTTCTCACAAATCCCACCAGCTTACTTGGATATTTTGAAATAATTTTAAATATATTTGTATCAATAGAGTTTTGTCTGCAAATCCTAAGTTGTTCAATGTTATTTATCCAAATACTGCTAAGAGATGTGCTGACACCGCCGAGTCTCATCTTTACAAGTACCTCTTTCATATAGCTGTAACTTATCTTGTGAGTGTATAAAAATCTCGCAAGTATGTCGAAATCTGCAGCTATTTTAAGATCTGTTCTAAATAACCTATATTTTTCATAAACCCATCTTCTTACAAAAAAAGTAGGGTGAGCAGGCATCCAGCCATAAGCAAACCTTTGCGGTGTAAAATGAGAACTGTCGTAATATCGCACCACTTTATTCAAATTGTCAGACTTCACATATACCAAATCAGCAAACACGCTATCCGCTTGGCTTTTTTCAAACTCTTTCATAACTCGCTCTATTACACCGTTGTCTATATAAAAATCATCGCTGTTTAGTATCCCCACCACATCGCCGGTAGCAAGAGCAATACCTTTGTTCATGGCATCATAGAGTCCATTATCCGGCTCACTTAAAAACTTGCTTATCTTATTGCCGTAACTTTTCACAACTTCAACGGTACCGTCACTGCTCGCACCGTCAATTATGATGTACTCTATATCTTTATATGTTTGCCCAAGAACCGACTCTATCGCATCTTTTATGGTTTTTTCGTTATTCCATACTACCGTTATGATTGAGATTTTCAAACTTCAACTCTCATATTTTGATTAATCCTATATTTATAAATTTTTGCTTTAAATCCTCATCAAAATTTTCATTTTCATGAGCTTTAATATAAAAATCCAAAGATATATTTGGTGGCATAAAATCCTCATTCTCTCTATAAAAAATTACAAAATAGTTTCTTTTTAAATAGTACGCCAAATGAATCAAAAAAGAGTCTCCGCCTATATAAAGATCGCATCTTTGGATTAATTTTTTAACATCATCAAGAGTTGTATCCATTAGGTAGTATTGAACAATATTCTCAAGCTCTTCATACTTTTTTTCTATATCTATCAAATAGATTTCATAATCAAACTTTTTCAACTCTTCTATTATGTATATTAAATGATTGTGCTTGATATTTTTTAGTTCAACTCTAGTAAGTGGATTGATTACAATAATTTTTGGATTTTGGATTTTAAGTACATAGTAATTTAAACTAATTGATTGATTGTAGATTTTTTCTATAAGCTCTTTTCTATTGTCATAAATTTTTAGAGTTAAGTTGTTTGGCTCATAAATCTTAGCTTTACATAAAAATGATATTAAAAAACCTCTAAAATCTTTTTTCTCAAATATAATCTCTTGTATATTATTATTTTTTATATATTCAACAAATTTATATAAATCTTTGATAGCCGCCCAAACTCCTTGTTTTTTTACATCATAAAAAGCTGGAATATCATCAAAAACAAGTTGTATATCAAAATTATTTTTAGCTCCCATTAGTTTGGCAATTTTTTTAGTATGACTAGTACCAAGTATGTGTATTTTTTCATCTATTTGCTCTAAAAATGACAAAGAAATAAGGTTATCGCCTAACGCTTGTAATAAAACAAAATGTTTCATAAATCATTCCTAGTTTATATAAATTTTTTTATCAAACTCTTAACCATCTCTTTCAAAATAATCCAAATATAATATAAATTTGTTTTTGTATTTTTCTCTACAATATTCCACCAGCCAACGATACTATCAACTCTCTTAATATCAGAAACACCGCCTGATGAAATACTAGAGATTATTATTTCTACATACTTGAAGTTTTTATTATTTTTATAACATTTATAAAAAAACTCAAAATCGGCACCGATACGATTTGATAGATTAAATTTATTTGCTTTATGAAGTTTTGAAGAGATAAACGCACTCTGATGGCTGAACTGCGAACCTTTCCAAATATCTTGCATATTTCCGGCTTTGGCTATTCGCTTTCTATTTGGATACCTTACCTCATGATCGCCATATAAGATATCTACATTTTGATATGATATTTTTGCAAAAATATTTTCAAGAACATCCTCTTTAAAAAACCAATCTCCTGCATTCATAAAGTTCAGCCACTCACCATGTGAGAGATCTATACCTTTATTCATAGCGTCATAAATCCCACCATCCCTCTCACTTACCCAATAAGCAATCTTATCTTCATACTTTTTTATAATATCAACCGTACCGTCCGTTGAACCGCCATCTATTATAATGTACTCAACATTGTCGTAAGTTTGGTTTATGATGCTTTGTATAGTTTCTTCAAGATATTTTTCGCCGTTATAAACAACGGTAATAATGGAGATAAGAGGTTTGTCTTTAATTGTTGATGACATCATTTACTATCCCTATATATTTTTGTGCAAAACTTTTCGTTCTCTCTTTTAAATCATAACTAGAAAAACTACTATTTTCACAACTATAACTCTTTAATATTTTTTTTAATGATTGTGCATCAAATCTATCAAAAAAAAGCGCTTCAAGATACTGTTCCTTATGTACATCCAAATCTGATAAAATCATATTTTTGTCTACACTTTTACACTCTTCGACGGTTGAGCTCCATCCTTCGAACAAAGAGGGGTTTATAACTGCTTTTGAAAATTTAATAAACTTAAAAACATCTTCATAATCTACTAAACCTAAAAGTCTAATATTATTATGTAACTTATTCTCTTCTATAAATTTGGTTATAGTTGTTATGTACTCGGCATTTCTATAATCATTTAAGTAACCCGTACAAACTATGCAGATATCACCACCTTCACTCACAAGTAATTTAACTGCCTCAAACACTAACATATGATTTTTATGCTTCCAAAACTGGTTTGGTACATAAAAGAAAATATCAGGTAAATTATATTTTTCTATCAAATTGATTTTATCATTCTCGTTTAAATCAAAATATTTGCTATCCGGTTGTGAAACAAATTGCAATACACTCGCTTTATAAGTGTATTTCGGGGCAAAAGTTTTAAAATCTTCTAAGGCATCATAGCTGCTTAAAACAATTTTATCACTCTGTTTTATTAAATTTAAAAAATCCTTATTTCTTTGCTCTATCTCTTTTTTAGAAAACATTTCCGGTAAATGTAAATGTTGAAAATCCGGAATCCAATTAATAGTTTTACATATTTTTAACCCAGTTATAGACGAATGGGAAAGAAGATCAATATGGTGTTTGTTTAATAATCTTTCCAATAAAAAATTTGTCCTTAAAATCTTTGTTTCTATTTTGTGTAAAAACCATTTGACGCTTTTTCTGTCGAAGATACCGTCTTCTATAACAATAGCATACTTTTTAAACATATTTTTTATATCGATATCAGTTTTTTTACCAACAAAAACAGTTATTTGCAAGTTATTATCTATAGATTTTATAGCGTAAAGCAAATTTTTAAAATAATTTAACCCGCCCATCCACTCTTTTGATACGGCACCTATAAATCCGACTCTTATCACTTTTGGTTCTTTACCCATTTTATATACTCTTTTACCCCTTGGTTAAAATTAACCACCGGTTCCCAGCCTAGTTTTTTTGTTTTACTTATATCTGCCATGTAGTAAATTGGGTTGCCTAAATTTCTTTGATTATTAAAAACTATTTTTATATCAGAGTGTAAAATCTCTTTTATTAAATTTACAACATCACAAACACTATCCTTTACACCGCTGCCGCCATTTAATATGATAAATTTATCTTCAATTGCAAGCATCTTTAAAAATAGATCCATTACATCATCTACATGAATAAAATCTCTTGTCTCCATGCCCGTTCCCCAAAATTCAACTTCACCGTTTGATAAAATCATCTTATTATAAGCATCCCACAGCAACTGTTTTCTTAAACCGTTTCCATAAACTGAAAATAATCTGACTATTGACACTTTGATATCATATTTCTCGGAATAACTTTGACATAAATCTTCAGCTATTTTTTTATGATACCCATAAGGCGAAACAGGTTTGCCTATATAATTTTCTGCAATCGGTTCATCATTGCACTCGCCTAAGACAGCAGGGCTTGATGGATATATAAGATGTGCATTTGGATTATAAAGCCTTATATACTCCAATACTTCCAAAGTTCCGTCAACTGTTTTTTTAAAATCTTCGTATGGATTTTCCATGGAAAAACCTACAGAGCCGCTACCCCCACAATGTATAACTACATCAAATTTTTGATTTATCTCTTTAATGGCTTTTATGTTGACATCTGATTTAAACCAATAATCCAATCCGATCATACGACACTCTTCTACGAGCAAATCACCATGTCCTATGCCATATGTTTCAAACTTTAAATTTTTAAAATATTTTGAGATATGAGAACCCAAGAAGCCTTTTGCACCCGTGATTAATATTTTTTTCACTTTTTACCCATTTTTTTTATTATCAAATGCATATCGCTGTCCGCTTCTGATTTTTGATTGAAAAAGCACTCTAAATGCAGCTTTCTGATTATTTTTTCTACAATAAAAATATTATTTGTAATCTTCTTTTTAGAAAAAATATGTAAATTTTGATTGTTTGATATAAGAAAATATCCATATTTTTCAGCAATATATTCTAAGCTTTCTTTAGAAAACAAAGAGATATGCTGCCCATGTTCTAAACAATAATACCACCACTCGTTTGGCTTTGGAGTCTGTTTTGGCACTAATTCTGTTGAAAACAGCACCGTATCGGTCAAACTAAAAATATTTTCTATCTCTTTAAGAGGATTTTCAAAATGTTCAAAGTTTTCAAAAGATGTTACTGCAGTATATCGATTATTTTCAACTTTACCTTCAAAACCTCTTGCCGCTAAGTTTGTTGCATATTTATCATACCAATAAAAGTCAAATCCTTTATCTCTCATAAGCCTCGTAAATATTCCATAACCGCCGCCATAATCAAGAAAAGTTCCGCTTTTATCGCATACCAAGGACAAAATAATAGCAGCTATTTTTGCGAGATTGTTGTTTCTTACCATAATTCCGGTATCGGAAATACTGATAGCATCGCTGTATGACTCTTTTAGCCAGTACGGCTTTTGAGTCTGTAAAAAGCCACAGTTAGGACATTTAAAATATTGGACGGTGTATTTATTTAATATTTGTCCGTCAAAAATATAACTACTCTCTTCATTACATATTTTACAGTTCAAAACAAATCTCCAAATCGTGATGTCGCTGCCATAATGGGCATATTTATATGTGGCTTATTTGTTTTTAAAATAGCAAGATACTCTTCTTCGCTCGGCATCAGAGTTTCTAGCTTTTGGTCAAAATCAGATACTTTTTCCCACTTATTTAGCTTGAAATTGTATCTTTTGATTACTTTAGAGGAGTTCCCGACTGCGATACTAAAAGGGGGAATATCTTTTGTTACCACACTTCCTGCTCCTACTATAGAACCGTGTCCAACCGTAACTGCGCCTAAAACTATCGTACCCGCGCCTATCCACACATTGACGCCTATTTTTAATACATCCTCATCGGTAGTACCTGTTGCGATATAGGGACTTAACGGGTTAGAATAAACATGGTTGTTTCCCAAAAATTTACAATCATTACTAACCATAACATAATCACTTATAATCAGCTCTTTGCTTGAGCTAAGAAGATTTCTGCGCCCTATATAGCAATAATTACCTATTTTAATATGCTCAAAATTCTCCACTCTTTTATTTACATTTAGCCAACTCTGCTCACCAATGAGAGTATTTGAGCCTATGCTTATATACCCCCAACCGATAACATTGACTGTTTTATCAATATATGTATTTTTTCCAATCTTTTTTTTATAAAAGAGAAGTTTTAACTTTGATACGACTAAAGATAAAAAGATTTTTTGTTCATTACTTAAGACTTTTTTAGCAAATTTGTTAACTCTGTTTTTCACTTTTAAGAATAAAGAAATTTTACTTTCTTTTTTAAATATATTTTTTACAATATTTGACACACTCTCTTTTTCAAAAATCTCATTAGTCAAAATAGGTCTGTATGATGTTAAAGGTTTCTCTGTATTGGAGCTACTGCAATGCACGCCACTTCCGTCAAATCCTATATTTTGTACTAAACTTTTAGCAGGGTAAAGTGTCAAGCCGCCTCTTTGCAACACACAAAAATACCAATAAATCGCCCAAGAATCTATCTCTTTTTTAAGCTGTGATTTTGACATAGAGATGTAATCATAAGATCCGTAAAAGTTAAACTTGTAGTGATTGCTTTTATCTTTAATATATTTTTCTAAATTTTCACTATCTCTTTTGAAATGCCTCCACTTATCTGCCCATGTAGCCCAACTCCACGAACTGGTAACGGATAAAAAATAGGTGCTTTCTATCAAATCTGCTTCATCGGTAAAAGAGTATCCTGTAATGCTATAGACTTGTTGTTTATTTTTATAAAACTCCAAAGCCTCATTCATAAACTGCAAAAAGTATAGGCTTGTAACCAAATCATCTTCAAGTACGATTATTTTTCCGTACTCATTTACTATTTTAGTTACTCCGTCTATAATTGAATTTGCAAGTCCAAAGTTTTTTTCCCGCTCAACAATGGTGACTTTTTTAAAACCGTCTATTGTTTTAATATAATTTCTGACTTCGTCTACACTCTCTTTTGCACTTAAATTTTTAGCTTCATCGGAGTAGATAAAAAGCTCACTCTCATTTGCAAATTCATTTTTTTGCAGTGCTTCAACCGTTTGTTTTGTATGATAGGGGCGATTGTAAACAAACAAAACTATAGGTGCTAAATTTCTCATCAGTCGTATTTCCTATTTAAAACAGCTTTTTCCCATAAGTAAGGGGTTAATTTAGTCCAAGCATTTTCTGCATAAACATACAGATTATCTTGTTTATTAACAATATCCATTATAGTTTCTTGCAAATTTTTTGGATTATCTACCAACGAAGATTCTAAAAAATTCTTCTCATGAACAGTATCACTAAACCACTCTTTTAAATCATTTTGCATCCAATCAGTAATTGGGGAATTAAACCCTATTTTTGATTTTCTCCAAGTTACCTCTTTTGGCATATACGGATCCATTGCATCTCTAATTAGTTTTTTCGTATATCCGCCTCCAAATTTACTATTATACGGAAGTGAATTTACAAAAGTAACTATCCTATGATCCATAAACGGCATTCTAATCTCAACACCGTTCATCATAGAGTATCTATCATAATTTCTCAAAAGAGTAGGCAAAATTGTTTCATGAAATATTACATAGAGATGCTGTGAAAAATTATCTAACTTCTTAAAATTTTTATGATCAAAATCTTTGGAAACAGTATCTCTTTTCATTAGTTTCTTTATACATTTTCTAATCATGTATTTTAAATAAATTTCAGAATTTGAAGTTGATTTTCTATGAGCTCCGGTATCGCCGAGTGTACCCTGATATGTATTTAAAACATCCATCGTATTTTTTAAACTGAATTTACTATCCCAAAGAGCCTCCAGAATATGTCCGTAACCGCTAAAAAGCTCATCTGCCCCGTGACCATCGAGGGTGACGCTAATGCCATGTTTTTTAACAGCTTCATATGTCATAAGCATCGGTATGGGGGATGTAATATATAGATCTTCAAACATATAAAAATATTCATTCAGCCTGTCCCAATGTTTTAGCGGATCAATTTTTACAAATGTTGCTTCTATGCCTATATGATCCGTTACCATTTTGGCATAATGGGATTCATCTAAAAAAGTATTTGGAAATGAGGCCACAAAGGCATGCTGCCAATCTTTTTTGCCATAATCGATATGCCCTTTAGAGAGATGTGCCATAGCCGATATCGTCGCACTGCTGTCAAGACCTCCGCTAAGTGCCGTACCTATTGAGACATCAGATCTCATTCGTATTTTGCAGGCATCCAAAAACAGCTCTCTGAATTTTTCTACTTGGTCATTATAGCTATTAGGTATCTCTTCTAAATGGTCTAATGTATTCCAATACCTAGTTATTTTTAATTTTCCGTCTTTAAATACTCCGTTATGTCCGTACGGAAATCTTTTAATACCTTCTATTAGACATTTATCCGTACTCTCGTATAAAAAGATATTATTTTTCATCCAATGAAAATCTTTTGACGGTTTTACCTCTTTTAAAAATGGATATATTGCTTTCATTTCGGAAGCAAAAATTAATTTCTCGTCTATAAAAGCATAAAACAGCGGCTTTTTGCCGAATCTGTCTCTTGATAAAAATAACTCTTTTTTCAAACTATCCCATATAGCAAACGCCCACATCCCGTTAAACTTTAAAACGGATTTTTCACCCCACTCTATATAGGCATTTAAAAGAACTTCTGTATCGGAATTTGAAAAAAATTTGTATCCCTTTTTTAAAAGCTCGTTTTTTATCTCTAAAAAGTTATATATCTCTCCGTTAAAAACTATGCTATATCTTTTTGATTCATTAAACATAGGCTGATGCCCGTTATGCGATAAATCTACAATGGACAATCTTCTGTGTCCTAGCGTAATTTCATCATAAATAGTATTGATTCCATAATCATCTGGACCTCTATGGGAAAGAGTATGAAGCGCTTTTTTAAAAAAAGTTTCATCTGTTTTTGGAATTGTTCCTAAGATTGCACACATTTTTACTTGACCTGCATTTTATATTTAACAATCAAAATTGACTCCTGTGCTTATTAAAATTGCTTCTAATAAATAAAACAGTATTTATAGTTTTTGCAAATATACTATACCCTTGATTTTTTAAAAAAATTGTTATTTCACTATTTTGTATCTCGTATAAACTGCTGTCTAGTATCTCCATAAGAATTACTTTTGGTTGGTATTTTTCAAAATCATTAGACTTTAATACCATAAAATCTAATCCTTCAACATCGATAGATAAAAAATCTATTTCTTGATTTTTAGGTAAATATTTGTTCAATATCTCTTCTAAAGTCACTGATTCAATCTCTTTTGTAAATATTATATGAAAACTTTTGTTGAGATTTATATACTCTTGAGACAACTCTTTTGAAAATCCGTTTAGTGCCGGTTCATTAAAAGCATAGTAAGTCAAAATTTCTTTCTTATCTGAAACAGGTTTTTCTATATTTATATCTCTTGGGCGTATTTTATTAAACAGTTCCATGCTATTTGGCATTGCATCGATGTTAATTCCTCTCCACCCTTTTTTATAAAAAAAGTAAGTATTAGAAAATCTTTTTGGATGATGAGCACCGACATCTACATAAAAGCCGTTAGGTTGTTGCTCAAATAATCTTCGTAAAATCATATCTTCACCCTCTTGTGAATATGATTTTAAAGCGTAGCCGTCAAAATAGTTATTTTTAACATCGACTATTTTTTCTTTTAAACTTTTTGGCAATAACGACTTAATTAGTTTTTTTAACATTTTTATTCACCGTTTTGTTTGTCGGCAGCAATTGAAAAATTGGGCTGTGTATTGTCAATTGGTTTAAAATTAAAATTCCTAGATAAAAAAATAGATGTTGTCCAAGTGTAATCATTTATCGGGCCGAATCCATGAAAATCAACCTCAATTAAATCTAGTTTTTCTCTTAAATATTTTGAAGTCTCTTTGTACCAGTCAGAGTTATCTAATATTACCATATATCCTTCATCTGACTCTTTATTTAAATACTGTTCGATAATTTTTGAACATTCAACTCTTCTAATACCGTCAATAATAATTACATCAAATTTTTTATCAAATATCGCTATAGAATTTTCATATTCTGTATCATTTTTTTTATAAAGCAATATTTGGTTCTCTTTTAAATTTTTGCTTACTTTTTCATACCACTCTTTGTCATGTTCTATTGAAACAATATTTTTTGCTTTCTTGCTCCAAAATGTTGAAGAGTTGCCGCTTCCATATTCGAAAATAGTCTTTTGCGAAAAATCTATATTATTTAAATACTCTATTGTCGGATATGTATACCAAGGAATTTTATTATTATTTTTATCTATACAATCCCAATTTTTAATTGTTTCGTACTGTCCATATTCTAAAGCCAATATCTTAAAATTTATTAATTGCTTTTTAATTTTCAACGGAATGACTCTGCCGATAATTTTCTCAATCATAGCAATCTCCTTAAATTTATTGTATCTAGTTTCATAAAAAAAACTTTTCTTGTTTTAGCATTAAAATAATCAAATAAAAATCCGGCTACACTATAACTAATCAAGGTTGCAACTGCCGCACCGTTTACACCATATTTTGGAATCAAAATAAAATTTAAAATTACATTCATTGCCATTCCGCTAAAAGTTCTCCAAAAAGCCAGTATTTGCAAATTTTCAGAGACAAACCACTTCCCGCTTGCCACCCCCAAAAACACAAATACTCCGGCCCAGATATGTATCATCAGCACACTTCCTGCTTCATGATACTGCCCGCCGTAAAGCAGATTTACAATCCAATCACTTAAAAATGTCATAGGCAAAGCTATCGCTATCGCCATCCAAACCATAAGATCATAAAGCCTTTGAAGTCGTGTATAGTAAAGTTCTTCGCTCTGTTTTTTAGCATTTATAATAGCAGGAAAAAGCGAACTAGCCACTACCATAGGGATAAAGTACCATGCCTCACTTATGCGGACGGCTGCCGCATATTGCCCAACCGCATTAGTATCCAACATCTGCATTATCATAACTTGGTCGATTTTCATATAAATTGAAACAACGATACCGCTAAGTATAAGCGGCCATGAGTCTTTTAGCAGGCCAACGGCAATTGATTTGTTGAATGTTAAACTCAGTATAGATTGCTTCGCTTTGCTCGCAATGACGGTGGTTTGTTGGATTGCTTCGCTCCGCTCGCAATGACGATTACGAATATAAAAATAGATATACCCCAAAGCCAAAACAAAACTGTCAAAAAGCACGACCCATGCAAAAGCTACAAGTGGAGCTTCGTTTAGTATGAGTGCTATTTTTACTACACTTGAGAAAAATAGGCTTATGACATTTGCATAAACTATATACTTACTTAGAACTTTGCTTTGAAAATAAAAATCCACTACATTAAAAGCTTGAAATACCGTAGCACCTGCCACGATAAATACTATGATGTTTGTTGCATGGTCATTTGAAGTAAAATTTACGGCGATTGCAAGTATAAGCAGTACCGCAAATGCTCCCATAAGTTTAAGCCAAAAGGCAGTACCTATGAGTTCATCCCGTCTGCTTTCATCTTTTACAAGCTCACGGATTACTATACCGTCAAGTCCAAGTGTTGCAATCGCAGCAAAAAGCCCCACAAAACTTTGCGCATAAGAAAAGAGTCCAAACTGTTCAGGTCCAAGATAGCGTGCTACCCAAATGCCTACAAAAAGCCCTACAACCATGCGAAGTATTTTTTCACCAAGCAACCATGAAGTGTTTTTAAAGTACCTCATAAAACCGCTATGATTTTGCAGTGATTTTAGTTTTGTCAGCATTTTGTATTTAAATACCACTCATACGCAATTTTTATCCCATCTTTAAGTTCAACTCTGTGTTTCCATCCGAGGCTATGAAGCTTACCGGGGTCTGTCAGTTTAAGCATTGTGCCATCTGGTTTAGTCGTGTTAAAGTAAAACTCACCTCTAAACTCCAGTATGCTTTTTATAAGCTCTGCTAGCTCTTTTATAGATATATCCTCACCTGAACCGATGTTGATATGAGTGTTCTTAATCTCTTTGGTATTTGCATTATATGTATCTTTTGCATCTACATTTTCCATCAAAAATACACATGCATCCGCCATATCTTCGGAGTATAAAAACTCACGTCGGGGCTTTCCGCTCCCCCAAATCTCTATATTGACATGACTGTCATCCATCTCTTTAATGCCATATTTTTCCAATATTTTTAAGACCTCTTCTTCAGCACTCTCTCCTGAAATATGCTCAATCGGATTTTTATCCAAATCTTCTCTTATGGCATTCCAGTTCTTATCTTCTAAACATTTACCAAGATGTATTTTTCTTATCATTGCCGGAAGGACATGTGACTTCTCAAGGTCGAAGTTATCATTTGCTCCGTAAAGATTTGTCGGCATTACGCTTATAAAATTTGTGCCGTACTGGATGTTATAACTCTCGCACATCTTTATACCTGCGATTTTTGCTATGGCATAAGGTTCATTTGTATATTCAAGTTCAGAGGTAAGCAAACTCTCCTCTTGCATAGGTTGTGGTGCATTTTTCGGGTATATACATGTACTGCCTAAAAAAAGTAGCTTTTTTACGCCGTGCATGTAGCATTGATGGATAACATTATTTTGAACTTCGAGATTTTCATATATGAAATCGGCTCTATAAGTGTTATTTGCCACTATACCCCCTACTTTTGCAGCTGCGAGTATGACATACTCCGGTTTTTCTTTTTCAAAAAAATCTATGACTGCTTGTTGGTTTATCAAATCCAACTCAGCGTGAGTTCTATAAACTAAATTCGTATAGCCTTTTGAGAGCAGATTTTTGACAATTGCGCTTCCGACAAGCCCAAGATGTCCTGCTACATATATTTTGCTATCTTTTTTCATAGCTTTTTCTCAAGAAATTTATACTTTTTTAAATACCACTCTACAGTCTTAACGATGCCGCTATCAAAGTTCTCATCCGCTCTCCAAAGAAGTTCATCTTCAAGCTTAGTTGCATCTATGGCATAGCGTCTGTCATGTCCTGCCCTGTCTTGCACAAAAGCTATAAGTTCTTTGTAGCTTTTTATATTTGGAACTGATGTTTTAACATCAGCTTTGTTTGGTGAGGTTAAAGCCTCACTTCCGTTTAGAGGTACTTCTTTATCAAGAATTTCACATATTCTATCTACTATCTGAAGATTTGTTCTCTCGTTTCTTCCGCCTATGTTATATGTCTCTCCTGTTTTTCCGTTATGGTAAACGAGATCTATCCCTTTGCAGTGATCAAGCACATAAAGCCAGTCACGGATATTTTTGCCATCTCCGTAGATAGGAATCGGGTTTCCTGCAAGAGCGTTTCTTATGATTGTAGGGATTAGTTTTTCATCATGTTGTTTTGGACCGTAGTTGTTGGAGCAGTTTGTGATTACCGTGTTCATGCCATATGTTTCGTTGTAAGCTCTTACAATCATATCGCTGCTTGCTTTGCTAGCAGAGTATGGAGAGTTTGGAGCATAAGGAGTTAACTCGGTAAATAGTCCGCTCTCGCCCAATGTTCCGTACACTTCATCGGTGCTTATATGATGAAATCTTGGAAGCGAGGTTTTAACCTCGCTCTTTACCGAAGCTAAAGCATCGGTTCCTAAAAAGTGTTCTTTATATTTAAACGGCGAATCCATCCACTTTTTATAAGCAACATCTAGAATAGTAAAAGTCCCGTTTACATTTGTCTGCACAAACACACCCGGATTTTTTATAGAATTATCTACATGACTCTCTGCCGCAAAATGTATAACACCTTGTATATCGTACTCGTCAAATATAAACTCTAGAAGTTCACGATTGCAGATATCGCCTTTTATAAACTTATATCTGGGATTTGCTTCGCACTCTTTTAGATTTTCTAAGTTTCCTGCATAAGTAAGAAGATCTAGATTTACCAAGTTATAATGTGGATATTTTTCTAAAAAATACGGCACAAAATTTGAACCTATAAATCCCGCTGTGCCTGTTAATAGTATGGTTTTATTATTAAACATATTCTATTTTACCAAATCTTTAAGATATTCGCCGTAGGCAGTTTTTGATAAAAAATTTGCCATTTCCAATACTTTTTCTTTGCTTATCCATTCATTATTATAGGCTATTTCCTCAAGACAAGCAATTTTATAACCTTGTCTATGCTCAATTGTTTGTACAAATTGCCCTGCTTCTATAAGGCTGTCGTGAGTACCTGTATCCAGCCATGCAAAACCACGACCAAGAAGCTCTACTTTTAGTTTATTTCTTTTTAGATACTCTTGATTTACTGATGTAATCTCAAGTTCTCCTCTTGCTGAAGGTTTTACGCCTTTAGCTATTTCTACAACACTGTTATCGTAAAAATATAGACCCGTTACGGCAAAATTTGATTTTGGCTCTTTTGGTTTTTCTTCTATACTGATAGCATTTTGATTTTCATCAAACTCTACTACGCCGAATCTTTGTGGATCTTTCACTTGATATCCAAATACGATAGCCCCATCTCTAAGCAACGCTGCATTTTTGACAAGACCGCTCAAGCCATTGCCATAAAATATATTATCTCCGAGTATTAGGCATACACTCTCATTTCCGATAAACTTTTCGCCAAGTATAAAAGCTTGTGCAAGACCTTCGGGTGAGGGTTGAATCTTATACTCAAGTTTTATGCCCCAATCACTGCCATTACCCAAAAGCTCTTCAAATTTTCCGATATCATGAGGAGTTGAAATGATAAGTATCTCTTTTATGCCTGCCAACATCAACACCGATAACGGATAATAAATCATCGGTTTATCATAAATCGGAAGCAGCTGCTTGCTTATACTTCTTGTTAAGGGATAAAGCCTTGTTCCGCTTCCGCCTGCTAAAATTATCCCTTTCATTTACTCTCTGCTCCATAAAATTCTCTATACCAATTCACAAATCTATCAACTCCGACTTCTAGCGATGTTGATGGCTTGTAACCAAAATCATCCATCAAAGCACTCACATCGGCGTAAGTTGAAACCACATCACCGTCTTGCATATCCATAAAATTTTTCTTTGCCTCTTTGCTTAGTGATTTTTCAACTGTTTTTATAAAGTCTAAAAGCTGTACTGGCGAATTGTTTCCTATATTGTAGATGCGATACGGTGCGGTTGAATGGTCAGCTTCAAAGTTGGACTCCTGCTCTAGTTTGGACTCACAAATCGGTTTTGCAGGGTTGTCTATCACTTTGACAATTCCCTCCACGATGTCGCCAATGTATGTAAAATCTCTGCTCATGTTGCCGTGATTAAATACTTTTATAGCTCTGTCGTTTAAAATCGCATCTGCAAAAAGCATAGGCGCCATGTCAGGTCTGCCCCACTCTCCATAAACGGTAAAAAATCTAAGCCCTGTTGCATGTATACCGTAAAGGTGAGCGTAAGTATGAGCCATCATCTCATTTGATTTTTTAGTTGCCGCATAGAGGCTTATGGGATGGTCTGTATGGTCATTCGTCTTAAAAGGTTGAGATCTGTTGAGTCCGTAAACACTTGAACTGCTTGCAAACGCCAAATTTTTCACTCCATAATTTCTACATGCTTCAAGAATATTTATAAATCCCACAACATTGCTTTGTATATAAGCATGCGGGTTTTCTATAGAGTATCTCACCCCTGCTTGAGCCGCAAGGTTGCATACGGCATCAAATTTTTCTGCTTCAAAAAGTCTCTTTATTGCCTCTGCATCCGCCAAATCAATTTTTGCAAACTTATGTTTCGGATATTTTTCAGAGAGAATCACTTCGCTATTTTCACAGCAAAGAGCTTGAATTCCAAGTTCATTTAATCTCGCATACTTTAGGTTTACATCGTAGTAGTCGTTGATATTGTCAAGTCCTACAACCTCATCGCCACGCTCTAGCAATTTTTTTGCCAAATGAAAACCGATAAAGCCTGCCGTTCCTGTTACTAATATTTTCACATCTATCCTTCAACTATCGCTATTAAATATATCTCTTGTGTAAACTTTCTCTTTTACATCCATGATTGATTCGCTAAGTCTGTTTGCTACTACTACATCGCTTATCTTTTTAAACTCATCCAAATCTTTTATAACTCTTGAGTTAAAAAAACTCTCTTCTTGACAAGCAGGCTCATAGATAACGACCTCTATCCCTTTTGCTTTTATACGCTTCATAATCCCCTGAATAGCCGAACTTCTAAAGTTATCACTTCCGCTTTTCATTACAAGTCTATAAACACCGACTATCTTTGGTTTTTTTGCCAATATGCTATCAGCTATAAAATCTTTTCTCGTTGAGTTTGATTTTACAATTGCCTCTACCAAATTTGACGGCACATCCGCATAATTTGCAAGAAGCTGCTTTGTATCTTTTGGCAAACAGTATCCGCCGTATCCAAAAGAGGGGTTGTTATAGTGAGTTCCTATACGCGGATCAAGCCCAACACCTTCTATAATCTGTTTAGTATCAAGCTCATGTGACTGAGCGTAAGAGTCAAGCTCGTTAAAATACGCCACCCTCATGGCAAGGTAAGTATTTGCAAACAGTTTTATCGCTTCAGCTTCTGTTGAGTCGGTAAAAAGAATCGGGATATCTTTTTTAATCGCCCCTTGTGCCAATAAATTTGCAAATACCCCAGCTCTCTGGCTCTGTTCTCCTACGATAATTCTGCTAGGGTAAAGGTTGTCATGCAAAGCCAATCCTTCTCTTAAGAACTCTGGGGAAAAAATAATATTATCTGTCTTAAATTTCTCCCTTAAGCTCTTCACATATCCAACCGGAACAGTTGATTTGATAATCATAACGGCATTTGGATTTATGCTTAAAACATCCGCAACTACAAATTCTATGCTTTTTGTGTTAAAGTAGTTAGTTTGGGGATCATAATCAGTCGGAGTCGCGATAATGACATACTCTGCACCATTGTAAGCCTCTTCTTTATCAAGTGTCGCTCTAAAATTTAGATCATCTCTTTTTAAATACTCTTCAATTTCTTTATCTTCAATGGGAGAGATTTTTTTATTTATCATTTCCACTTTTTGCGGAATGATATCAAGCGCTACTACTTCATTATGTTGTGAGAGCAAGATTCCGTTGCTAAGCCCCACATATCCTGTTCCTGCTATTGCTATTTTCATATTTTTTTCTCTTCTGCGTCTGTTTTTTAAAGCCGACATGTAAAATTTATAATTAAGGATTTATTTTATCAGAATTATCTTATTTTTGGTAAAAGAGTGCTAATTTCGTATCTCTTTTTGATTTGTTAACTGTTGAAGATAATTTGAGATATTTATAAGTGAAAATGTAACCAAAAATATCATCAGACCCGGAAAAAAACTTACCCACCAAGCAATCTCTATAACATCTTTGCCGCTACTTAGTATCGTCCCCCAGCTCATTTGAGGTGCTACAATCCCGAGTCCCAAGAAACTAAGTCCCGACTCTGCGAGGATAGCTCCGCCCACTCCAAAAGTAAAACTGACAAAGTAGATGGGTGCTAAGATTGGAGCATAATATTTGAAAAGTATTTTTAGTTTGCTTACTTTTGCGATATTTAGTATTTTTATATATGGCTGAGAGGTTATTTGAAAACTCTCTGAACGGATAAGTCTAGCCGTCGTCATCCAGCCGGTTACAGAAATGATTACAATCAAAATCCACGCGGAAGCGTTTACATAGCTTACAAGTGCAAGAAGCAGAAAAAATGTGGGAAATGTTAAAAAGAGGTCTACCAAGATAACAAAACCTTTATCAATCCCTCCTCGAAAATATCCTGCCAGTGATCCCAGAACCAAGCCGATAACAGACGCGATAAAAGCACTTCCGACACCTATGACAAGAGAGATTTTTCCACCCTCGATAAGCCTTGCAAGGATATCTCTGCCTAGTCTGTCCGTACCCAGCAAATGTTCCATTGAAGGCGGAATTAAAATAGCAGTGCCGTCTAAGCTATATGGATCTAGCGAGTAAAAAAGAGAACCAAAAAAGGAAAAAAAGAAAATAAAAACAAGTATGAAAACACTAAATCTTGGCATTAAGGATTACTGTTTAAGCCCAAGAAGCGTCTGCATCATCTCATCAACCGTCGTAATTATTTTTGAAGCGGCACCATAAGATGTCTGGTATTTTATAAGATTTGTCAGCTCTTCATCTATACTTACTTTAGAAACTGAAGAGTACTCCAGTTCAGTTGCATTAAACTGTGCCGATACCGACTGGTTTTTCAAAATCGCCTCATTCGTTGTTACACCGACATGCGTTGCAACAACATCAAACATACCGTATATCGTAGAGTTATAAGTCTCTCTTCCGACAGAAAAATTATAAACTTCGAACTGTTGCTGAACCATATTTAAGGCAAGAGTGTTATCTCCTGAAGCAGAAGATTTTCCGCCTCTTATTGCTGTAGGGTTTCCTCTTAGCTCATAGTTTAAGTTTATATTTTTTGCACTATCACCGTCAAAAAATTTATTTAAACCAAGAGCGCCTGCAAAATTTGAACCTGAATCAAAACTGCTGTTTCGCAGGTTGTCTTCTATAGCAAAAGTAAACCCTTTTGCCGCAGAAGAAGGATCTATAGAAAATTCTATGCCGTTATTTCCATCAGTATAAGTAGCCCAGTGATAGTTTATATAGTCATCAACATCGTTATTTGCATTCCCATCGCTGTTATCATCACCCTGAGCTTCTATCTGAGCTTGAATCGAATTAGAACCTGCAATTCCAGACATTGTCGTAGCGTAATCAATATTAACTGTTCTTCTCGCACTAACATTTCCGTCAACATCGTAAATCACCATGTCAAATGAACCGCTTTTAATATTTAATGAGGTATTTAAAATAGGAACATCTTCATTTATATCTATATTGTTTGACTCCATTTTTGTTGTACTGCTAGAAGCATAAAGATTATTTGTAGTCTCTATAAGCCCCGCTGCAAAAGCATCCATCTGATCTGCAACTTTTTGCAAAACTCCGGTGCTAGTAGTACCGGATGCATCGGTTGTGACATTACCTCTTAGATTTAAAATAGCACCTATTCTACCGCCTGTTATAGACTCTTCCATAGGGATTAGCGTACCATCTTGTCTCTCATAAGAGAGTTCAAAAAAAGCACTTTGACTATCATTTCTTGCAATATGAATAGGGTGATAAGTTCCGCCGTCAACTATATTAAATCCATTTATATTCAGAGTATAGCTACCTGAACTCTCATTTACTGAGTTATACGCGGAAGTATTTGACTGTATCTGCCCCGTGATTGAATCTGCACCGATAAGCTTTGCCAAACGCAACTCTATAGAGTTTCTTTTATCTCTTAAATCATTCGCCGTATATGCATCGCCGGCTTCTGAAGTGTCTATAGAGATATTTACCTGCGCCAACTCTTTAGCTAGTAAATTCACCTCATCTATGCTTGAACTCAACTGTTCGTTTATGCTAGATTGAAGTGCCAATACCTTGTTTTGCACATTAGAGATACTGCTAGATAGTGTCTCCGCCTGTTTAGCTAGGGCTATCTTAATCGCATCATTATCAGGGTTATCTGCAAAAGATTGCCACATGTTGTAATACTCTTGAAGATCTGACTTTATCCCGACATTAGCTATCTCCGGAAAGTAGGTCGATAACTCTTCGAGTGTAGATTTTGTAAAATCAGAGAACTCTTTATCAGAAGCCAATCCCGTATATCTTTCATACACAAAACTGTCAAATATTCTCTCAATATCCATGATTGTAGTGCCGTTGCCCACACTCCCGGGAGACGTTAAAACAGGAGTAGATGCCGCAGTTACGACTCTTTGTCTCGTATACCCGTCACTCTCTGCATTTGTAATATTATGACTGGTAGTATCTACCCCTATTTGTGCAGCATTAAGACCGCTGTAGCCGATGCTAAGCGTATTAAAAATAGAGCTCATCTCACACTCTCACTTGCAAGATAGAAGACTCTTTTGAAGCAACTTTATTATAGCCTTGCATCTCCGTAGGAACAAGTCTTTCTAAAAATGTATTGTACAGATTGCTCACGGCTAATACCATTCTTGCATAGCGTCTATTTACTTCACGCAAATTCGAGAGCTCTACTTTGAGTTCACTTAAGTAAGTATGTTGTTCTTCATTTAAGAGTTTTGGCAACTCTACACCCGGGTTTGAACTGACAAGTGATGAAATCTCATGGTCTATCATTGCTTTTTTAGATTCAAAGCTTTTTAACTTTTCCTCTTTAATCTTCAATCTCTCAAACTGAGGATTATGATTTGCCACTTTTATATCTTCTACATCCGACTCTGTAATTTTTACTAAATCTCTTAGGTCGCCGAGCGCACCTTGCAAATGATAAGACAGCATAATTTAACCCTCACTTTTTGTTTTAAAAACTATATCAGCTCTTCAGCAATCTTTTCTGAAAGAGCTTGCAAATTTACTTTATATTCACCAGATTCAAGAGAACCTTTAATCTGCTCAACTCTACTTGTATCACCCTGTTTAGAGATGCTAAGAGAACTCTTTTGAGAGACTTCTCTGCTTTCTCCAAAATTACCGGCATATGCACTTCGAATACCTGCACTGTTTAGTTGTGAAACCATAATCTATCCTTTTTCTATCTCTTATGAGAATAATTCTATGTTATGTATATCGTCATAAAGATGAAAAATATTAGCTTTTTTGACTCAAGAAATCATAAAGCATCTGAGAAAAACCAAACCCTCCGGCACTCACTTTTGCAAGTTCTTCTCTGTACATTGATTTGTATATTTTATCCCCCGGATCATTAGCACTTGAAAAAATATTTTTTTCATCCTGCATAGCATTATCCATCAGCATCTTAAGGATAACCGACTCAAACGCATCCGTCTGTTCCCTAAGTTTTGCGTTATCGACTTTCGTATCGATTTTAGGAATCTCATGCTGCTGAGACATAAACTGAGCTTGCATATTTACAGAATTTGCGCCGTACATCAGATCAACTTCAATTCAGCAGAGATGCTTCCGGCACTCTTCATGGCTTCTAAGATTGAGATAATATCTTTTGGAGTCGCTCCGAGTTTTTGCAAAGAACGAACCAGATTTGCGACAGTCGTTGTTCCTGCTTTTGTGTAGAGTTCATTCTCATTTACACCGATTACCATGTTTTCATCTACAACCATTGAACCGGCAGGTTTACTAACATCTGCTTGTTCACTAATTTTAATCGTAATATCGCCATGTGTCATAACGATAGGTTTTATCTCAATACCGACACCGGAAATGATAGTTCCCGTTCTCTCGTTTATAATAATTTTATCCTCAATGACATAGTCCATGTTCATATCTTGAACTTCCGCTAAAAATTCTACCATACTCTTATTTTGCGGTTTTTTCAACTTAACCGTTCTCGAATCCATGGCTACTGCAACTTGCGTGCTATAAAATTGATTGAGAGTTTTTTGGATAGATACGCTATTTTTGAAATTTGCATCTTTTAGAGAAAGCGTAATAAACTCTTGGTTATAGATATCGATATCGATTTCCCTCTCTACGACACCGCCGTTATAGATAAGACCGGCTGTCGAATGAGACTCTCCGCCTGCTCCTTTGAGGTTTTTACCACCAATGGTAATCGCTCCTTGAGCCAGTGCGTAAATCTTCCCGTCAACTCCTTTAAGAGGCGTCATAAGAAGTGTTCCGCCCTCTAGCGACTTAGCATCGCCTATGGATGAAACCGTAATATTCATCTTGTCGCCCTGTTTTGCAAACGGAGCAAGTTCAGCAGTAACAACAACGGCAGCTACATTCTTTGATTTTATATCAACGGAGTTCATATCAATGTTCATAGCTTTTAACATATTGGCAATTGATTGAAGAGTAAACTTTGAAGTCGTACCGTCCCCGGTTTTTTGAAGACCTACAACAAGCGAGTAGCCGATAAGATGATTGTCTCTCACGCCGACAATATTAGCCACTTCGCTTATCTTAGCGGCATAGATAGTCGTAATTGTAAGTAAAAATAGAATAACTTTTCTCATCGCTCATCCTTCAATATAGCGATATGAAGCAAACACTATTCCACTTTACTCACTCTCTAGGTATGTTAGTGTGGTGTTTCCGAATTTCTTAGATTTTTTTATGCCGAATGAGCCTATAACTTTAGGAATCTCCAGCGGGCTCATGTGCTCTATGATTATAAGTTTTACACTCTCTTTTGGCAGAGAAGCTATCATTGCAATAGTTTTATCGTAGATGTCTTCCATACCTTCTCTTGTGCTAAAAGGAGGATCTATATAAAAATATGCTTTGGCTTTTCTTCTTTGCAATGTTTTTATAACATTTTGAATATTTACAAACGTATCACCGCTATAAACTTCACATAATGCAGGATCGGTCTGAGCAATGTTTTCTTTTAAAACTTTAAGAGCCTCATGGTCACGCTCCATAAAAATTATCTCTTTTGCGCCGCGGCTAAGTGCTTCAAGCCCGATAGAGCCGCTTCCTGAAAATAGCTCTACAAATGTTGCGTCAATTATCTCAAACTGAATCGTATTGAAAAATGATTCTAGAACGATAGCTTTTGAGCTTCTCGTCGTCGATTTTGATGGAAGTTTTAAAACTTTGTTTTTAAATTTCCCAGATACTATTTTTTTTGTTATTGAACTACTTTTCATAAAATGCCCGCACCGCTCTTAAAATATTTGCTTGATACTCTTTTGTCAAAGACTCTATCCGCTTCTCTAAAATATCAAAATCAAACTCATTTCTCTCTACTAAAAATTCTTCTTTTTGATGAGCTTTATACATACTTTTGTATCTATTCTCAAGGGAGAGCATAAGCTGTGATTTTGAAAAAGGTTTTACCAAATCCGAATTCTTAGCACTTGAAACATAAAAACATCTCTTATCGTTCATACACTTTACGTCTCGTATAAGAATGTCACAATTTTTTACAGAACTAAGGTATTTACCCAAAAAAAGTTCCAATGATTTTTGCATAAGCGGCGACTTACATTCAACGGCTACTCTCAAAAACAGTCCTCATATAAATTTTTAATCAAGAAGTATAACACATCAAAAAGGCAGATGCTTTTTGATGCTGTATTTTAGATCTTCATCCAAATCCGTGATATTTGCCAAAATCCACTCCAAATATCCTCTGTCACACATACTTATCTCTTCGATATAACGACCGCTGTATTTGCCAAAATTAAACTTCTCGATAACTACTTTTTTATGAGTAAGTTCAATAAGTTTTTCATGTGTGGCAATATCTAAAAGATACTCATATAAAAGCTTTACTAAAAATGCATCACTAAGTGCGTTATGCGGCGTAATCTCGCTCTCTTGTTTGTATAGTTTTAACTCATATCTCAAAAATTGAAGAGAAAAGTATTCACACTCCGGTATAAGATGTTTCGTAACTCGAAGCGTATCGATAGTTTTTCCATGCCAAACAAACCCGCATGCAAGAAGCATTTTGAGATCAAAATTGATATTATGTGCTATCAATGTTATCTCTTCATGGTTATTTTTTTCTAAGAACTTCCATGCTTCGCTCTCTTTTAAAGCGCTCTTGCCTTTTATCATCTCGTTTGTAATATGGTTGATGCTTGAAGCTTTTGAAGAGATCTTCTTTCCCTCATTGACAAGCTCATACTTTGAAAAAATCTCATCTTCACCTACTGCGACTATTCCTATGGAGCAGATTTTATCGCTACTCTCTAAACCGGTTGTCTCCAAATCTAAAAATATCAACATCTCAAACAGTTCTCAAATGAAAAATCAAAATCTACTCATTCTCTTTAAAAGGTTCTATCATGTCATAATAGTGCTCAAGCGTCATAAAACTTTTCTCAAACCTAAAACGGATGATAAATTCTACGATTTTATCTTTTAGGGCGACATCCACATTTTCCGCTTTGCCGAAATAACCCAAAGAGATATTTTTACTCTTTACAACCGCATCTCTGTCATAGCCGATTGCGAGAATTTGCAGATATTTGCCTTTTTTTATCTCGCCTAAACTATCATTTTGCAAAGACGCTCCCGAGAGGTTTACAGCTTTAAAGTTAAAAAGTTCACTAAACTCCTCGACTTTTTGATTTATACCAAGTTCATTATAGAGATTTTGCAATACGACTAAATTCTCTTTTCTAGCACGCTCATAACTAGATATTTTATTTGTTAAATTTTTTAATCTATCTAAGGCTGAACTCATCGTTTTTCCTTTGTTTACTTAAGAGATTATACCAAAAAGCAAAACTATTTTAGATATAATTTCGCACTTTAAAAAAAAGACAAATATGGACTACTTACAAATAAAAAAAGCTTCTCCTCTTCATGGAGAGATAAAAATTTCAGGTGCTAAAAACGCTTCTCTGCCGCTCATAGCGATGGCTATACTTGCTCAAAATAGCGTTGAGATAAAAAATTTACCTAATGTCGCAGATATAAAAACTCTTTTAAAACTATTATCAAACTTAGGTGCGAAATGCTCCTCTACATGGGCAGAAAATAACAATGTAACAACTATCGACACTTCTTCTCTAACTCAAACAAAAGCTACATACGACATAGTAAGAACCATGCGTGCTTCCATACTTGTTTTAGGTCCTATTTTAGCACGTTTTGGTCACTGTGAAGTATCGCTTCCTGGGGGATGTGCAATTGGTCAACGTCCAGTAGATCTGCATCTAAAAGCACTTGAGCAAATGGGAGCCGTTATAAACATTGAAGCAGGTTATATCCATGCTATCGCACCGAATGGTCTAAAGGGGTGCGATATTATTTTTGACAAAATAACCGTTACGGGAACTGCAAATATAGTTATGGCAGCGGCTTTAGCCGATGGAATAACAACCATAACAAATGCGGCACGAGAACCTGAAGTTGTTCAACTGTGCGAAATTTTAAATGCAAGCGGCGTTAAAATAGAGGGCATCGCAACGGCGGTTTTAAAAATACATGGAACAAACGGAAGGCTTTTACACATCGAACCTTTTAGCATCATACCGGATCGCATTGAAGCCGGAACTTACCTCTGTGCCGCTGCCATAACAAGATCTGAACTTACATTAACAGATGTTAATGCAGGACATCTTGGTGCCGTTATCTCAAAACTCCAAGAGATGGGAAGCAAGTTTACAATTACAGACAACACTATCACAATCCATCCATCTGAAGTTATCAAGCCTGTGAAGATAGTTACGCAGGAGTATCCTGCATTTCCTACAGATATGCAAGCTCAATTTTTGGCACTTGCAACTCAGGCAGAAGGTACTTCGATTATTGAAGAGAGACTTTTTGAAAATAGATTTATGCATGTTAGCGAGCTTCAAAGAATGGGCGCAAATATCTCGCTAAACGGACATGTCGCAACTATAAACGGCGGAACAAAACTAAGCGGAACTGATGTTATGGCTACGGATCTCAGAGCATCAAGCGCTTTGGTTTTAGCTGGACTTGTAGCCGATGGGATAACAGATGTTCACCGTATATATCACCTAGACCGCGGTTACGACTCACTAGAGCAAAAACTGCAAAATGTAGGTGCTGATATAAAGAGATTAAAAGAGTAGCACCTATTTACTTCTCAAATATTATCATCTCATAAATGCTTTTTTTAGCAACTAAAGCTTTGTCATGTGATACTGTTTGAGAGTTCTTTGCTTTTAAAACTTCTTGTCTAAGTGCCAAGATGTCTTGCTCCATGCTGTCCACATTTTCTTTGAGTCTTAAGATAATATCCACTCCGGCCAAATTTACGCCAAGCTCACGAGTCAACCTTAAAATGAGTTTGATTCTGTCTATATCTCTTTGAGAGTAGAGTCTTATTTTACCGTTAGATCTTGATGGAGTGAGGAGATTTTCTCTCTCATACTGTCTAAGAGTCTGCGGATGGATATCCAAAACTTTTGCAACAATACTGATTAAATAAACTGGCTCGTCATACTGGTGTATCATAATCTCCTCCCCCTACTCTTTTGGTAATTTTTCTTGCATCATCGCAACTAATTTTTCATCCAAATCTTCAACTTTGGGTAAAACTATATTAGCTTCTAGGTAGAGATTCCCACGCTCTTTTGTCTTGCGGTTCATCGCACCCATCTCTTTTACACGAAATCTTTGCCCATTTTTAGTGTTTTGCGGAATTTTTAGTTTAATCTCTTTTTCTAGTGTCTGAATGGTTACCTTTTCGCCAAAGAGTGCTGCATAAAGCGGCACATCAAACTTCTTAACCAAATCGTCATCTTCTCTGATATATTCAGGATTTGAAGCTACATTTATCTTTAAAAAGAGATCTCCGGCTCTTCCGCCTTGAGCATGTCCTTTACCCTTGACACGCATCTTCTCGCCGCTGTTTACACCTGCAGGGATTTTGATGTCAAATCTCTCTCCGTTAACCGCTACTGAGTGTGAACCGCCTAAGATAGAGACGCTAAAAGGGATGGTAACACTTGTTTCTATATCAAGATTTGGCTGTTGCTGTCCACCGAATCCGCCTCCAAAGCCTCCGAATCCGCCGCCGCCAAACGATGATCCGCCAAAGCCTCCACCAGAGAACATGCTTCTTAAAATCTCATCCAAATCGCCGCTTCCGCCATGTGAACGTGAGAAGTCATGGAAATTTTGCCCACCGAACATGTTATCGCCATGTGCATCATATTGTGCTTTTTTCTGCTTATCACTCAAGATCTCATAAGCAGAATTTATCTCTTTAAATTTATCTTCCGCACCCTTCTCTTTGTTCACGTCAGGATGGTATTTTCTTGCTAACTTTCTATACGCTTTTTTTATTTCTACTTCACTTGCACTGTCGTTTATTTCAAGTGTTTCATATAAAGATTTACTCATTTTGTTTCCTAAAATATATATATTTAATCATTAAGCGTGATTATATCACAAGGGTTGAGTGGATGTCAATCAACTTTGGGCTGTTTTTCTTAGTTTTTCTATTCTATCCTCTAACGACGGATGCGTGCTAAAGAGTGCCGCAAAACCTTTTCCGTTTATGCCAAAAGCCTTAATAGCCTCAGGCAAATGCGGTTCATCTTTAGATCTTGCAAGTGCTTGAAGTGCCGCTATCATGTTCTCTCTGCCGGATAAAAACGCTCCTGCTTCATCAGCTCTATACTCTCTGTATCTTGAAAATGCCATAACAATCATCATTGCCAAAACACCCAAAACTATCTCTGCGAAAACGCTTGCAACCATGTAGCCAATTCCTACTCTGTCGCTTCTGTTTTTGAGTATAACCCTGTCAACTACGTAACCGATAATACGGGCAAAAAAGATGACAAAAGTGTTAACCATGCCTTGTAAAAGAGTCAGCGTTACCATATCTCCGTTTGCGACATGCCCTATCTCATGCCCAAGTACCGCTTCTACCTCTTTTTGGTTCATGCTATAAAGAAGTCCTCGACTAACTGCCACAAGCGCATCATTTTTGAATGCCCCTGTTGCAAAAGCATTTGGACTCATATCTTCAAAAATAGCAACTTCGGGCATCTTTATACCGGCTTTGTGTGAGAGTTTTGCCACGGTGTCAACCAGCCAAAATTCCTCTTGATTTTCAGAGTTTGTTATAACTCTAGCACCAACAGCCATCTTTGCCATCTGCTTTGACATTAAAAGAGAGATGATAGAGCCAGTAAAACCAATCACAAGAGAATAAACAAACAACGTACCCAAATCCAAACCGTTGGCATGCAAAAATCTGTTTAATCCGAAAATATTGACAATAACACCGATAACCACCATAACAGCTATATTTGTAAGTAAAAAAAGTCCTACTCTTTTAAACATATTTATTCCTCTTATAATTTTAAAAAATTATAGTTGAGATGAGTTAATGAAAAGGTAAACAGGATAAAGGCTGTGCCAAGCAGAACGCTTGACATATAGAAAAAATTTTATTGCTTTGATATAAACTTCACAACCGTACCTGTTGCAAATACTGATAATATTGAACCATTATTAGCATTGTTGTAGGTATGTTCTATTTTAACAGCAATTATCGCATCTCCTCCGCTTGAAATTGCTTTTTCTTTTAGCTCTTTAATAACTGTTGCATTCGCTTTATCTAAACCTGATTCAATTGAATCAACTCTTCCTCCTACAATATCTCTTATAAAGCCAAATATATCTTTCATAATATTTAAACCATATACACATTGAGCAGACACAACACCAATCCTTTTCTCTATAGGTATATCAATATGTGTTTCTGTTGTAACAAACATAGAATTTCTTCTATCTCTTATATCTTGTTCTCTTGCTTTCTCTCTTGCCTTCTCTTTTGCTTCCTGATCTTTTATTTTTATTTGATACTCTTCGTGTTTTTTAACTTCAATCTTTTCTTCTTCTATAAGAATTTCAGGATCTACACAATCTCTACAATAACCATCTCTTAACTCTTTTGGCGGAAAGTTGTAATTACATTTTTGACAATTAGGCATTTATGCTCCTCTTTAAATTATCTGAAAATATAGTAAAAAATTTAATAATATTGATTACAATTGTTACAAAATCTCTCCATATTCGATTCCTTTTATAAAAACTTTAACAATTGCTCTTCAGAAATTATTTTAAGATTAGAACTGTTAGCTCTATAATTCATAGCTTTTTCAATTTTTCTTCCTGAAGTTGAATGTATCCAATCATCACTAGCAAATTCACCTATTACTAAATAATTTAAATCATGAGTAACGGTATCCTTACAAATTCCGCCTTTATCTACTATGATATCTTCAATAACTTTTCTATTCCCTATTGCACTGCCGAATTTACCAGTTAGACAGAATATTTTATTCTTAAATTCGATTGATAATAAATCTTTTTCAATAGGTAAACTAGAGGACATGCTTCTAACTTCATTTGATGGAGCTATACCTCCAGTAAATGTTAGTAAGATATTTTTTAAATCTTCCAAGCTCTTATCTTTGTCGTTTAGTGCTAAATATACATTTTTAACAATAGTGTGATTTACCAAGTTATGACTTTTAATCCAATCTAATAAAAATTTCTTTTCATCCTCGTTAAACTCATTATCCGACAATATACCCTTACAGATACCGATACACTCATTTATATTTTTATCTATAATTCTTTCATGGTTAATACTAGTAAATGATTTATCCATTGTTTTACATGACCCCTTTATTTTCTTTAATTATTAAGCTCTTATCTGCTTTGATTTTTTTCTATAAGAATTTGATATCGTTCTTGAGATGCTCTTTCTTTTTCTTCATAATAAATTTCTTCTGCTCTTTCATTTTTATTATCTATGCATTCAATATGAGATTTGGATACTCTTTCTTTAATCTGTCCAATTAGTAAAGAGTCTTTAGGCTTTTTAAAAAATATGTTATCTACTTTTTCAAGTTGTGATTGAAGATATTCTTCTTTTTTGCATGGGTCTTTGAGTCCAAATCCTGAGATGTAGCTTATTGATAACGCCCCTCTTATTTCATTATCTTTTTTTTGTATTAAATCAAATAAAAAAAAGGTAATAAGAAAAAGTAGGACAATAAAAATAATTACTATTAACTTTAAGTGTTTCATTTATTTTGTCTTTTTTATGGTCTATGTATAGATAACGGTTGAATTGAGAAATAAGTACATTATTGTTATATGTCATTATATATTGATAAACTTTAATTATAAATAAATAGCTATGAAATGGTGTTATATGAAAGATTTATCGGTAATAAGTGATGAAGAGTTATCTAAATTTTACGAAACTATTTCTGATAATGTTCAAAGATTACGAAAATAAAAAAATAAGCCTCAACTAGATTTAGTTTTGGAGATGGGTCTAAAATCAACTTCATTTTATAGTAAATGTGAAAATTTAAAAGATAATCATCATTTTAACTTAGAATATATCTACAAAATAGCAGTTGCATTAAATGTTGATATAACTTAATTTTTCAAAGATATAAAAACAACAAGTGATAACAAAGAGGTGTTTTCATAGTGGCAGTTTTTACTTTAGCAGTTTAATTATTTAACTGCAGCGAGATGCATTTTAATACGAAACAATCGTGCTCCTACTTAGTTTTCAAGAAATACTATTTAAGGGGCAAGTTTTGATTAAAAATTGTTAAAATTTCAATCCTATTTTCACAAATTTCATAAATAACGGCATATCCACTAAAAATTATATCTCCGATATTTTCGTTACAACGATTTTTGCCTTATTTATTGATTCTTCAAGTTCATTTAATTCATTCTCGCAAATATCAAATATTATTTCCGAATCAATGTCGATATAGTGGTGTGAAATTATCTCACGCAGTTTGATGATTTGGCTCCAGTAAGATGCATTTTTTACTTTTTCTAAGAGTTCTTTGTCTGCTTTATAAATATTTTTCAATGCTTCGCCCGTAGATTGCAAACGCATAGAAATAGCATCCAGCCTATCTATTCCATCATCAGAATTCATAAAATCATCGCAAGATTTAATATTTTCAAACCTGCGTCTGATTATAGAAATGCTTTCTAAAATATAGTCTAAAAGTTCTATGATTGACAACTTATCCATAAATAATACTGCTTTGTATCTCTCTGCGAAGGGAAGGTCTCATGTTTTTATGTTCAGTTATGATATCAACTTTTTTACCAAATGCTTTTTCAAAATAATCATAGAGCCTTGTAAGATTACGATATGATTTTTGAGAGAATTTTACAAAAAAATCTATATCGCTACTCTCTTTTTCTTGATGTTTTGCATAGCTGCCAAAAATGCCGATCTTTTCCACATGATAATCTTGTTTGAGCTCATCTTTATGTTCATGTAAAAAATTTATTATCAAATCAAGCGTCATTTCAAATCTCTTTTTTTACCCGATTATAACCTATATATATTTTATTTATACTTGCATAATCTTTACTTATCTTTAAAAAATCAAGCAAAAATGCTTGACATGTAGAAAAAATTCTAATGCAGAAAGTGTCTAACTTCCGAGAAGTAAAGGCTCATGCCAAACTCATTTGCGGCCTCTATAATCTCGTCATCTCTTATGCTTCCACCTGGTTCAATTACACTCTTAACACCGGCAGCAGCTGCCGCATCAATGCTGTCACGGAATGGGAAAAACGCTTCGCTTGCAAGTGCTGCACCTGTTACATCCAGCCCCATCTCTTTTGCCTTTTTAAGCGCACACTGGCTTGCATCCACACGGCTTGTCATTCCCATTCCGACTGCTACCATAGCAGAGTTTTTCACATAAACAACACAATTTGATTTTGTAAGAGATGCTACTTTGTATGCTATCTCCATATCTTTTTTCTCTTGCTCAGTAGCAGCTTTTTTTGTCATAAGTTTTGCGTTTTTAACTTCATCGTCATTTACTTTGTCGGCATCCTGATATACAAAACCGCCGTCAATATGTTTAAAATCTTTCTCGTCATTTGCAAGAACTAACTTGTCATGACCCATTTCAAAGAGTTTGATGCGTTTTTTAGAAGCAAACACCTCTTTAGCCTCTTCCGTTATGCGCCCTGCAATTATGACTTCCAAAAATATCTCGTTCATCTTAAGTGCAAGCTCTTTTGTTACAACGCCGTTAACCGCAACAACACCGCCAAACGCTGAAACCGGGTCGCATTTTAGAGCTTCAACATAAGCCTCTAAAAGTGTATCTTTTATAGCAAAACCACACGGATTCCCATGCTTAGTTATACAAACCGCATTATCGCTTCCAAATGCAGAAGCAATTTTAACCGCACCGCTTAAGTCGTTTAGGTTGTTAAAACTTGCTTCGCCTTTTAGTGTTTTAAAGTTATTTGAGTAGTGTTTGTCAAACTCATAAAGTGCGCCTTTTTGGTGAGGATTTTCACCGTAACGAGTGTTCATAACCTTTTCTCCGACTATAAACTGCTTCTCTCCGAAACCGCCGTTAAAACGCTTGTTCATGTAGTTTGCAATCATTGAGTCGTATGCCGCTGTATGCTCGAACGCTTTTATCATAAGATTACGGCGAAATTCAAGCGTATTTTTCTCATTTTCTAACGCATCTATAACTTTTGCATAATCATTTACATCGGTTACAATCATAACACTGTCAAAGTTTTTAGAAGCCGAACGAACCATTGCAGGTCCACCTATATCGATATTTTCTATAATTTCTTCAAAATCATCTGTTTTCTCGATTGTCGCTTTAAACGGATAGAGGTTTACGCAAACTAGATCTATCGCTTCAACTCCCAGCTCTTTTGCCTGATCTAAGTGCGACTGCTTGTCACGACGATGTAAAATTCCGCCATGCACGTATGGATTTAGAGTTTTAACACGACCCTCAAAGCACTCGGGAAATTTTGTAACCTCATCTATCTCGATAGCTTTTATGCCATTTTCTACCAATATCTTATAAGTTCCGCCCGTAGAGATGATTTCAAAACCGTTTTTCACTAAAGATTTACAAAAATCAACTACACCGTTTTTATCACTTACGCTTACCAATGCTCTTTTCATTAAAATTTCCTAAAAAAATAAATTGGCGAATTTTATCTCATTTGAGATTAGAAGATGGTAAACTTAAAAAAATGCAAACAAGAGGTAGTTCATTGTATAAACTAAATTTTTTTGTTCCTTATGAGGATAAAGAGCGAGTAAAAGAGGCTCTCTTTAAAGTGGGCGCAGGAAGGTATGAAAACTATGAGTGTTGCTGTTTTGAGACTCTTGGAGTGGGGCAGTTTAAACCAATAAACGGCGCACATCCATACATAGGCGAACTCGACAAAGTAGAGCATGTACAAGAGTACAAAATCGAGATGATTTGCAAAGAAACTCTTATAAAAAAAGCAATCAGCGTACTAAAAGAAGTGCATCCTTACGAAGAAGTTGCTTATGAGGTTTTTAGGATGGAAGAGCTTTAAACAATATTATCCGTCGGCTCTCCGAAGTAATAACCTTGTGAAAAATCAACATCAAGCTCTTGAACTTTCATAAAAACATTTTTAGAATGTACAAACTCTGCAACGGTTTTTATTCCCATATTTTTAGCAAAATTTACGATGGTTTTAGTCACCATTTGAGAGTTTTTATCCGTATCTATACCTCTTATCATTGAGCCGTCTATTTTTATATAGTCAACTTTGAGCTTCATCAAATAGTCAAAGTTGGAGTATCCTGTTCCAAAATCGTCTATAGAGATTTTAGCTCCATAAATTTTGATTTTGTTTATGAACTCTAAAACCTGCTCAAAGTTTTCTATACCTTCAGATTCTATTATTTCAAATACTATTTTTTCTCCCATGCCCGTATTTTTTAGCTTATCTAAAATAAATCTGTTTATTTCTTTGTTTAAAATATCTTCAACTGAAATATTTATTGAGACGGAGTACGGTAAATTTTCAAATTTTTTAAATGTTTTTTCAATCATAATTTTCGTAAGCTGATGGTAGAGTTTATTCTTTTTAGCAAGTTCCAAAAAGTGTATTGGCGTTATATATGCTCCGTTATTATCCATTATTCTCATCAAGGCTTCATATTTCACTATCTTTTGAGTTTTATTATCTACAACAGGCTGAAACAGTGGAACTATCTTATCCTCTTCTATCGCTCTTTTTAAACGTTTTGTCCACTCAAAGTTTTTCTCATACTCTTTTGACATGTACATAGTTTCATCGTACACCAAAAAGTCTTTTTTATTTTTCTTTGCTATCTTCAGCGCAATATCCGCATTTTCCAAAAGCGTCTCATATCCGTAAGCTATGCCCATTGTTGCGCTTAGGCTTACTTCACTGTTTCCATCGATTTTAAAAAGTTTTTGTGAAATCTTTTCACTCAATACCGAAGCGAATTTTTTAAACTCTTCTATATCCGTTATCTTGTCGCACAGGTAAGAGAACTCATCTGAATGAAGCCTGTAGAGAGAATTGGCACCAAATATATTCTCTCTCAAAAAGATGGCAAAATCTTTTAATATAGAATCTCCCGCTTCATTTCCATACAAGTCGTTTATCTCTTGAAAAGAATCAATATTTATAATAATTAAAAATGAGCTTTTCTTCTCTTCTAGCTTTTCTGTCAGCTTTCTTCTGTTTTGAAGCCCTGTCAGAGTGTCATAGTAAAATTGATATTCGATAGAGTCCAGCATCACATTGAAAACATCTTTTATAGAGTCTATCTCTTCTATATTGTCGTTTACTTCTACCCTTTTTGTCATATCTTGTGACTTGGTTATGCTTTGGATTGCTGTTGAAAAATTTTTAATAGGTTTGAGAATATACTGATTAAATTCTACAAAAATAGCTAAAAAGATAATAAACGAAAATATCACAATAAATATTATGAAAAAATTTATCATCTCATCTAATGAAACTTTTAAATTATTTACAGGATACGATACGTCTATAATGCCCAAAACTTCATCTTCTTTTACGTTTACATGGCATTTAAGACAATCTTGTTTGGCAATTACCGGATAGTAATACTTTATAAAACTTGAGCCTGATATATTTAATACCGCCTCCCCTTTTAAAGCTTTTTGTATGTCCTGATTTTTGCTGATTGCCAATTCATCTTTTTCTATTACGCCGAAAATTTCAGATACAGCCTTGCTTCTGTAAACGTCAACTTTCATAGACGGATCAACACGATTTAGTCTGCTGATAATCTCTCTTAAATCATCTTTTGTCCACCCTTTTTGCATGGCAGAGTATAAACTTTCAAAAACCAACATACTTGTTTTTTTAGCATCTTCATGTGAGAGGGTTGAAATTGCATTTTTTTTCATATACTCTCCATACATGAAAGCACCCGTTAAAGTGAAAAAAAGTGTTATCAGTATTATTTTTGCCGTTATTTTCGTGTATGTAGTTTTGCTCATAACTATTTAGGTGCCTTAATGATATACAATTTAAGATTTTATAAAAAAAATTTATAACGAGTATTGTACTTAGAAAATTTTAAAATTTGATTTAATATCATTTGAAAATAGATATTTAGTTAAACGTGGTAGAATCAGAGCAAAGAGAAGACTATAAGTCTCTCTCTATAACTCTTTTAAATGTATTGAAGTAGTTATCTTTTAACTCATCCATACTCATCTCGACATTGTTGATTTTTATCTTATCACCGCCGATAATTCCGATTTTTTGACAAAACATTCCGCCACCGCTCATAGTCTCAAAAGATGCACAATGTTCTTCTTTGACTTCTACGATAGCACGGCTCATGCTCTCCGAGAAAATATCTCTCTCATCATCAACCAGCATTCTAACACTGCATCCAAGTCCGCTTACTGCCGACATTTTAGCAAGAGCCATCGCCACACCGCCGCTGCTCGCATCTTTTGCACACTCTAAATAGCCTCTTTTATTTGCTTCTATAACAAGGTCCCAAAGGAAAAGCTCTTTTTCATAATCAATCTCAGGAAGCACTCCTGCAACGACTCCACAAATCTCTTTCATGTAAAGAGATCCGCCAAATTCGCTTTTACTCTCGCCCACAAGGTAGAGAGTATTTCCCTCTTTTTGAAAACTTGACATTAAAACCTTGTTCTCATCATCATTTACGCCTACTGTTGCGATTGATGGAGTAGGAAAAACAGACACGCCGTTTGTTTCATTATACAAAGATACGTTTCCGCCGATTACCGGAGTCGTAAGTGCTGCACATGCTTCTTTAATACCTAAACAGCTCTCGCCAAACTGCCACATTACTTCAGGATTTTCAGGATTGCCGAAATTTAAACAATCAGTTATTGCCAAAGGTCTGGCACCGCTCATAGCAACATTTCTGCCGCTCTCCATAACGGCAGCTGCAGCTCCGCCTTTTGGGTCTATGTAGCAGTAGCGAACATTGCAGTCAGCCGACATCGCAAGAGCTTTTTTGTTCTCTTTTACTCTGATAACGGAAGCGTCAAGCATACCGCCTTTTTTGATTGTATTAGTTTGAACCATTGAGTCGTACTGAGTGTATATCCAAGCTTTGTCAACAACTTCCATTGATTTTGTAAGCTTGTTAAATGCATCTTGATTTGAAACTTTTGCAAAATCGTTGATTGTTACATTTGCAATTTTATCTAAGTATGCAGGACGAGTCATTGGGCGATTTAAAACAGGAGCTTCTTCACTCACCGGATTAACAGGAACGTCAGCTACTTTGTCTCCGTGCCAGAAAAGTTCCATATTGCCTGTTGCAGTTACTTCTCCGATAACAGCGGCATCCAAATCCCACTTCTGGAATATCTTGATGATTTCCGCTTCAGAACCTTTTTTCGCACAAAGAAGCATACGTTCTTGCGATTCTGAGAGCATGAAATCATACGGAGTCATACCTTCTTCACGTGCAGGAACACGGTCAAGATGCATTATCATACCGCTGCCGCTACGTCCTGCCATCTCAAAAGATGAAGATGTAAGCCCTGCTGCGCCCATATCTTGAATACCGATAACATGGTCAGTTTTGAAAAGCTCTAAACAAGCCTCAAGCAGAAGTTTTTCAGTAAAGGGGTCACCAACCTGAACAGTCGGACGAAGAGATTTTGACTCTTCGGTAAAGCTGTCAGAAGACATTACCGCTCCGCCTAAACCGTCACGACCTGTTTTTGCACCGACATAAATAACAGGATTGCCTATACCGTCTGCTCTTCCGTAGAAGATTTCATCTGATTTTGCAAGACCTATAGTAAAAGCATTTACAAGTATGTTTCCATTGTAGCACTCATCAAAACTTGTCTCTCCGCCGATTGTAGGAACTCCCATACAGTTTCCGTAACCGCCTATTCCGGAGACAACACCGCGAACCAAATATCTTTGATGTGCAGAGATTTTGTCATCGTTTAAAACATTTCCAAATCTTAGAGCATTCAAGTTTGCAATAGGACGAGCACCCATCGTAAATACATCACGCATAATTCCGCCAACACCGGTTGCAGCCCCTTGATACGGTTCTATAAAACTCGGGTGATTGTGTGATTCCATTTTAAATACGGCAGCATAACCGTCTCCGATATCAATAACACCGGCATTTTCTCCCGGTCCTTGAATAACCCATGGTGCTTTTGTAGGAAATCCGCTTAAGTGAACTTTTGAAGATTTGTAGCTGCAGTGCTCACTCCACATCGCAGAAAAAATTCCGATTTCAACGAGATTAGGCTCACGACCTAAAATCTGTTTAATATGCGTGTAGTCTTCATTTGACAACTTATGTGATGCAAGTACTTTTTCAATATTTTCTAGTTGTTGGCTCACTGGAAATCCTAAAAATTTGGTTTTTAAGCGGAGATTATATCTAAAAATAGTTGGTAAAAAAATTTAATGAAAGGAAAAGTCAGATTTTGTACGAATATTTTTTTTGAGTGAAAAGATATTTTTATAATATATCTCTAAAATCTCATACTCTTTTTTCTGATTCGGAAGCTGGATTTTAAACTGGTCATCAACCTCTTTGCCAAGCAATGCTCGTGCAAGCGGAGAGTGTACTGAGATAAGTCCATTTTCAGGCTCTGATTCCAAAACTCCGCATATCGTGTAAACTTCTTCTTCATCGGTTTTGAGATCTACGATTTTTACACTGCTGCCAAAACTCACCTTTACATGTGAGAGCATAGAAGGATCTATAATTTTGGATTTTTGTATCACTCCATTTAGGTAAAAAAGCCTCTTGTCAATATGGCGGAGCTTCTCTTTTGCCGCATGATAATCCGCATTTTCGCTTCTGTCTCCCATAGCTGCGGCAACTAATTTTTCTGCCGCAACTTTAGGTTTTTCAATTTCAAGTAAAAACTTAAACTCTTCTATTAAAACGTCATATCCTTCAATACTCATAGGCTCTTGCAATTTAGCGTACCTATTGATTAAAACCTATGATGTAATAGGTATTTTTATTTTCCAGTTTATTCACTTTTACTTTATATTTTTCACTAAAATGTTTTATCTTCTCATGTGCTTCCTCTGCGATTTCAGGGCTTTGAGAGTCTATCTTTATCTTGAAACAATCATTAGAATTCGACATCGCAACATAAGCATCATCTACTTTTAAATGATCATGTAAATCCATAATGTGCTTCTGTATTTTTTCATAGCCCTCCGTGTTGGCTTGAATCTTTTGAAGTTGTTTTACCAAAGCATCATTGGGTACATAACCTAGTTGTATAAGCATTGCTTCTGTTTGCATGTTTTTCCTTTTTTATTTAAAATGTTGGAAAATAATATCAACAATTTGTAAATATTCAGTAGTCTTTTATGAACATCTATGTATTATTGAGACAATTTAAATATTGAAAAAAGAGAATTATAATGACTGAAGAGATGCTTAAAAAAATAAAACAACTTCCGCCGCTTCCTGAATCGGCGATGCAGATAGAAGCAGTTTATCAAGATCCTGATAGCACTTTTAACGATATGGTCAAGATACTAGAAAAAGATCCTCTCTTAACCGCAGATATTTTAAAAGCCGCAAATTCACCGTTATATGGTTTTAGCCGTGAAATAAATACGATTAATCAAGCAGTCGGTCTATTTGGAATGGGCACGGTAAGAGGCTTTGCTCTTGCGAGCATCGTTAAAAAAAGCTTTACGCTAGATCTCTCTCCTTATGGGATTGACAGCGATATATTTTCTCTCATGTCAAAGAAGCAACATGCACTGACGACTTCTTGGTGCCTGAAAAAAGAAGCAAAACTTCTTGGCATCCTATCTCCTGCAGCATTTTTAGTCGAGATTGGTAAAGTTTTAATAGCACAACAAATCATTACGGATAAAACTCAGCAAAAATTTAAAGATGCACTCCTAAATCTTGAAAATGTTGAAGCTGCTGAGAGAGAAGTAGCCGGTGTTGATACGCCTGAAGTAAGTGCTACTATTTTTGAACATTGGAGATTTGAGTCCGGACTTATCAACACTATACGCAACTGTCAAAATCCTGAAGATGCAAAAGAAGAGTTTAAAAGAGCTGCTAGAATTTTACATGTAGCGCGTACTGCCGTACCGCTTAACGGTGTACTAACAGATGAAAGCATAGCTGCCGCAAAAGAGCTGATTGTCAAATATGATCTGGATATGGAAAATTTTGACAAAGCTCTAGAGAGCGCATAACACTTAGCATGAAATCCCTCCTAATAAGACTCACTCACGGACTGAGTGAGCAAGATATAGCTCCTGATGAACTCAAATATGTAAACGATTTTTTAGCAAAAGAGTACATTACAAAAAAAGAGAATGTCTATCAGTTTAACTCAAAATATCGTGCAGGAACTTTAGGGCTTGTACAAAACTCTACTGCATACCTGAATGTTATCGGCGAGTATGTTCGAGATCTTTTTATCGATGACGTTGAGACAAGCAAAGCAAGAGAAGGCGACCTTATCATTGCGCAGAGGCTTCTTGGCAAAAGAGGAATACCGAGTGCTAAAATAGTTGAGATAGTCGGTCGTGCACAGACATATAGTGTCGCATATATCGTCTCAAAAGAGGGCAAAAAATCTTTAGTTGATTTAAAAACAGACTTTCCTGCCGGAGTTGAACTTAAAGAAGATGAGCTAAATTTATATAGTGACGGTGACGTTTTTAAAATAAACAACCAAGATTTTACCATTATGCAAAAGCTTGGAAACATAAAAGATCCGCTTGTAGATGAGAAGATAGTTCTTGCTCAGTTTAACAAACATGATGAGTTTAGTGATGAAGTCTTAAAACAGGCTGCTTCATTTAAAGAAGTTGATGCTTCTCTTTACCCGTCCAGAGTCGACTTAAGAAAACTTCCTTTTTGTACGATAGACCCTGTTACGGCAAAAGATTTTGACGATGCAATATACTATGACGAAGAGACAACCACGCTTTATGTGGCAATCGCCGATGTAAGCGAGTATGTTACGCCGTTTGGAGCAATAGACAACGAAGCGATATACAGAAGTTTTTCCATCTATCTTCCTCACCGCTCTATCCCAATGCTTCCAAGAGAGCTTAGCGAAACGCTCTGCTCTCTTCAGCCACATGTAGACAGACTCTCTTATGTTTTTGAGATGAAACTTGACCTTGATTCTTTAGAAGTAGTCGGCTCAAAAGTTTATGAAGCTATTATCCACTCTCAAAGAAGATTTAACTATGAAGAGATAGATGAATTTTTTGAAGGCAAATTGAGTGCTAAAAATCCTTCCGAAGAGAAGATTTTTGACTATATAGCAAAGCTAAGAGTCATCACCGATGCACTTAAAGCAAAAAGGTTAAAGATTGGTTACGATTTTCGTTCCAATGAGTTGGAAATGTTCATCGATGAAAACTCAAACATAACTCATACAACATACGCACATGAAACGCCATCTCATGCGCTAATAGAAGATTGTATGCTTTTGGCAAACAAAGAAGCTGCAAAGAGATTTTCAAGAGGCATATTTCGTATACATGAGCCGCCTAACCAGCTTAAAATCCAAAACTTGTATCAAGAGTTGGCAGGAATCGGTATGTTTGTAGATATTCAAAAATCTATAAAAGAGACGATAACAGAGATACAAAAACAAGCTAAAGAGATGAACCTCTCATCTGAGGTTGACACTTTGATTATCCAGTCTCAGATGCAAGCAAGGTATGCACCCATAAATGCAGGACACTTTGGTCTTGGTTTTGATGAGTATACCCACTTTACTTCACCTATCAGAAGATACTCCGACTTGATTGTTCATAGACTTCTAAAAGCCATTAATAACAACGACACGATGGAAGGTTCTTATGTTTTGAGAAACATAGAATCACTCTGTATCAGTGTAAGCGAAAAAGAGAGAGAAGCATCTACTATAGAAGTTGAGTTTATGGCTAGAAAGTTCGCTCGCTGGGCAGATGAAAATATAGGAAATATATTTAGAGCAAGAATCACATCTACCGAACCATTTCTAAAAGCCGAGCTTCATGATGAACTCCAAGGAGCTAGATTTTTCATAACACATGGCAATGATGCCCTTTTGTTTGAAGATGTAAAAGTTAGAATCGACAAAGTAGATATTGCCAAAGCAAAAATTTACGCAAGCGTTGTTGAGAGAGTTGAGAGAGACAACTAATTGTGTACAAAAACGAACTAGACAAACATATACAAAAGTGCTCTCTCTCAAACAGTTTTATACTTTTTGGAGAGAGCACTTTTCTTATCGACCGATACACTCAAACTCTTACAAATATCAAAGATGCTTCAGTTGCAAAATTCTACCATGATGAGTATGATTTTAACTCGGCAAAAGCCCACCTGTCGCAAGCCTCACTCTTTGGCGACCAAAATGTTTTAATTATAAAAAGTGAGAAAAAAGTTCCTAAAAAAGAGCTAGATACGCTCATCGAGTATTGCGAGAAAAATCCTGACAATACTTTTGTTTATGCCTACTACGGAGATGATCACAAAGCGTATGCAAAACCCTCTGCAAAAACAAAAACAATGTGTGTCAGATTTTTCCATCCAAACTATAATGAAGCCGTTTTTACCGTTTCGCAAATAGCAAAAGAGAAGCAGATAAATATAGACAACTATACAATCAATCATCTCCTAAGTATTCATAACGGAGACATCGCTCTTGCATGCAACGAGCTTGAAAAACTAAAAATCTATGATCATGCAATAACATCAAAAGATATAGAACAGCTGGTTTTTGGACTGTCTGAGATAAATATAGATGATTTAACAAAAAAGATTTTAAATAAAAAAGATTTTAAAGATGATCTAAATAATATTTTAGAACATGGCGAAGATGAGATAAGAGTGCTAACAGCGATTTTATCCTACTTGACCCAGCTCTACATGTTTCATATCTATATACGCATTAATGGTACTCCAAACGCAATGGAGATCTTAGGTTACCCTGCTCCGAAATTTGTAGTAGATGATAAAGCCGCAATGTCGATAAAGATTAAGCCGGCTACATACTATAAACTCCACGAACTTCTGCTTGAGAGCGAACTTAAGATGAAAAGTTCTCATGTAGACAAAAGTGCTATTCTTTTATCTACTCTTATAAGAGTTCAACAACTGCTGTAAATTTGGTTTAATTACGGGTTTTATCAACCACTTACCTGCTTGTGTATAAAAGATGTTGTTGTTGCGATGGCGACTGATACTATTTGAGTTGGGTAAGAAGTGGCGTTATGTTAACTGATTAAGCGAAAAATAAGAAAATGCATAAAAAAGTGGCTAACACGAATGGCACTTACTTAAGGAAAAAAGAGCCAAAAAAGCCTAATGTGTTTACCTGTTTATGTGAATCTGCTTGGAAGTGGGACTTCAGTCCCGCACTATGGCGAGGCTAAAGCCTCACTCCCAATTAAGTTTCATTTATTTTTAGTATCCGAAATAAGTGGTAAAAAGCTTAAGTTAGTGCCATTAGTGGCTGACACCTTTTTTCTTTTATATGTTCTTTTTAAAAGTAGTCTGCTATTTTCCAGTGGTTTTTAAATGCTAAATATGCAATAACAGTTGCAACTATAATTGTTAATCCTAAAAGTATTCCGCTACTCATTCTCTAACTCCTCAATTTGTCTTTTTGCTTTGTTTATAGAAAAATAGTTGAACATAAGACCAACTACAACTATTCCAAACAGAACCATTAAAAAATATTTCTCTAATCCAGACTGACCTAGTCCATAACTACCCAATCCACCAGCACTCGCAAGCAGCACAACCATCTTCTTATAGATTATATCACTCTTTTTGGCAATAATATCAGCTTTATCTTTTCGTTCTTGTAATGTCATGTTGAAATTATAGCAAAATATAAAAAAGAATAGAAATGAAAGATTTTAAGAGAGAAGTAGCGTTATGTTAACTGATTAAGCGAAAAATAAGAAAATGCATAAAAAAGTGGCTGACACGAATGGCATATTTACCTGTTTATGTAAATCTGCTTGGAAGTGGGACTTCAGTCCCGCACTATGGCGAGGCTAAAGCCTCACTCCCAATTAAGTTTCATTTATTTTTAGTCTCCGAAATAAGTGGTAAAAAGCTTAAGTTAGTGCCATTCTTCACAGTGTAATTTTGAGATGTCTTGAAAGTATTATGAGACACTGAGACGGTTGCAGCCTACCGATTGCCCACCATTTAAGCTAGATTACAGCAAATAATGAATTTTACAAATTTTGGCAAATGGGTAGGATGGTAGCAAAGTTGGGTAAGTTATGAAAAATGATGAGATGGGATAAAGAAGAGAAATAGAAGTGAGATGTTGATACAAATCTTAAAAATGACAGTGTATTTTTTATCGTTTATTTGGAATTGGGTATAATTTCAAAAAATGAGGAGTTAAGATATGTACTCTGTAAATATTAACATCGACAATTCTGAATTAGAAAATTTTATTCAAATGAAATATGGAGACAAGAAGAATAGCCTTGTTAGCGATATTGTGTCATATTTAGAAACTGAATCACACATTTATAAAATCAAAAAGGCGTTTGACGAAGTTGAGGATTATAAGGCAGGTAAAATAAAGTTAACCTCTGCAGAAGATTTTTTAAAAGAGCTAAGAAGTGAGAATTGAAGTTCTTAATGCTTTTAAGAAAGAGTTTAAAAATCTTCTAAAAAAAGATAAATTTCTTATAGATGAGTATGAGTCTCTTATAAGCCAACTTCAAACAAATCCTTATCTTGGTACTTCAATAGGCGATAGTAGATATAAAATCAGACTCAAAAACAGTTCAAACAACAAAGGCAAGAGTGGCGGTTACAGAGTTATAACCTACACAAAAATTGAAGATACTATAGTTTTAGTCTATATCTATTCAAAAAACAACATAGAGAATGTATCAACAGAAAAAATTGACACTATTATCAAATCCTATAAAAACAACTAATAAATAACTTTACGCTCTAACCAGCCATTTTTCAGCCTCTGTGTAGAAGATGGGTTGCAGATGGTAGCCGTCTATGTGCCATTTTTTATTGCTTTTACCGTCTTCGCCTAGAGTTGCAGAGTAAACATCTAAGAAGTTCCAGCCTTTTTCTAAAGTAAGCTCTTGAAGTTTCTCATTGACTTGTTTTATCATATTTAAAAAGCCTTCTTTATCTTTTGGGTCTTTGTCGCCCTCTAGTGCATAGTTTGGTGCAGGGATACCTTGGATGGTTACTGATGAGAGATTTTTATCTTTTAGGTTTTCATGGAGGAAGCCTATGTATCCGCCTACAGTGTTGTCGATTATCTCATCTAAGTTTTTTTCTTTTTTTAGATGTACTTGCCATATTCCCTCGTCCGGTCTTGTGTCGATTTCGCCTATTGTGAACATGATGTCTGTGTTTGGTTTTATGAATTTGAAGTGTTCTAGGAGACACGCAGCATGGTAGCTTGATGATGGATTTGAGAGATGATACATCTTTATACCCATTATGAAGTTACTATTGGCGTGAAAGTTATCTGTGTTCATAAAAAAATTTATATTGGAGAGGCTTAGAGAGTGTGATTCTCCAAATGCATTGAGTTCTTTGTAGTTTGGTAGTTTATTATCATAGAGTGATTGATTGTATTGCCAATTGATGCATAGATTGAGTATGTATCCAAAGAATACTTTTAGAGCTTTAATTAGGGTGATATTTTCTAAATCATAAAATGCTCTATACTCTTTTACGATATTGTAAGCAATGCTATAATCACCTTTTAACCATGTATGGATAAGTGCATATGTTGCGATTTGTCCTTTGATAGTGAGTGAATTTGGGGATAGACTTATTGCATATTTTACCCTATTAAGCAAATCTTCTTTTGCTTGCGGTAGAGAGATGCATACACTTAGCCATAGCTGTAGGAAAAATGAATCTAAATAATTCATTTGAATAAGTTTATCACACTCAACTAAAGTTTCTAATACTTCATTGGAACGCCATAAATATTGGACTTTTTTTGCTTGGTATAATGCAGAAGTAGAAGATTCTATATCAGCAATATCAATTATTTTAGTACGCATACATAGTGCGATGCTTAGTGGATCAGTATCATCTTGCAAATTTAAATCTCTTATCCATTGAACGAGATATGAAATATCTGCTTGTCTATATTCTAAACTCTCAAGTAGGGCAATTTTTACATAACTTTGCGGTGTTTTTTTATTTGCAGTAATTTTTTTAGCTAAGTTTATTTGTAGTTCATTTTTTTGGCTTCTGCCTAAATACTCTAAAGTCAACCAATTGTTTATCCACTCAGGTAAATTTGATGGCTTGTTTTTCATGTATAAGGTTATCTTCTCTTCATCGCCAAGGGCTATGTATCCATAAACTATAGCAAAATAAATAAGTGGATTAGAGACTTTAATCGGAAAATGTTTAAATATTTGTCTTGCGGTAATACTATCTTGCCACCAGCAAACAAGCAGCATGCCTTTAAAAGCAAAAGCTGTTTGTTTTTGAATATTTATGGAAGCGTCATAGTTTATCTCATTTAGGGCTAAAGAGAGTTCATTCCATTTGTATTGCTTTAAAAGTTGAATAATTGTTGTGTCTAAAAGTGTTTGAGATGTGGAGTCTTTCAAAAATAATCCTATTTAATTATTTATAAAAAACCCCACTCCAAGAGGAGTGAGGCAGTATATAAATTGAATCCATAAAATCCAATTACGGTTTACGCTAATGTAAAGTTTGCAGTGCCTAAAGAATCAAGGTCAAATGTTGCAATAGTACCGACTAAAACAACATCCGCTGCATTAACAGTACCAGCTGTTCCATCTATGCTGTCATCTACATACCAGATAAGCATTGAATCAGAAGTATCAGCAGCATTACCAGCTAATATAATCGCTTTTCCGCCTGATGCAATATCAAGTGCTTGTGTTCCACTAGCACCATCAGTACCAAAGAATGCAGCGATTTCATTCGCACCATCAAGATTAGTTTCAGTTGTGCCATTAAGCATTGTAACTTTGTTTGTAGCGGTAATATTTGCTGTATCAGCTACAGCTACTGCTGTTGTATTGAATGAACCAGCAGTTAATGCGAATGCGCTGAAGTCTAAAATATCTTCAGCTACATCAAAAGTAGCGATTGTATCGGCATCATTTAACGCACCTGTTGCTGCAAATTTAATTGTATCAACTCCAGCTGCACCAGTGATGGTATCAACACCGTCACCACCTGTAATAGTTGCACCGCCAGCACCAGCAGTGATTGTATCATTACCTGTTGAACCTTTTAGGATAGAAACACCTGTACCACCACCGATAAGTGTGAAACCATCAGTTGAAGCTGTCCCTACCGTAGCTAAAGTCATATCGACATCAATACCAGCAGCTGCAGTAATCTGAGCATCAGCAGCAGCACTACCAAGATTTACTGTTGAAGATGTTGCAGTAAAATCTCTTGTTGCAGTTGCAGTCATAGCAGCAGTAGCAGCAATAGTAAATACATCAGAATCACCTAAGTCAGCGATTGTATCTGTACCTGAAGCTATTACGAATGTATCATTTCCAAGTCCGCCAAGGATATAATCGTTACCTGCTCCACCTGTAATAGTGTTTGCACCTACAGAACCAACGATATAGTCAGCACCGTCTGAACCAATTGCGTTTTCGATGCTTGATAAAGTTTGTACTACAGCCGAATTTGTAGTATCTGAAGAAGCGTATAAATAAGCAACAGTATTTGAAGCAACAGTTGTTACAGCATCAGCAGTATAACCGACAGTAGTACCTAAAATTGTAGTATTTGTTACTGCACTTGCGCTAAGGTTGATTGCAACACCAGTAGAGCTATTTGTAGCAGTAGAAACTTCTTTAACATTGTCTAAAGCAGTCGCATCGTAAGTATCAGTACCGTCTCCACCGCTGATTACATCAGCACCCTTAGTTGCGATAATAGTATCATTTTTTGCAGAACCTGTAATAGTATCAGCAAAATCACTAGTACCTTCTAATTCTAATTTAGCAAGTTGTGTTGAAGCGAAAGTTATGCTTGATGCATCAATTGTAACACCAGCTGTTTCAGTAGCAGCGTTAACTTCACCAGTTACTCTTAAAATATCTGCGGTTGCACTTGTTCCAAGTAATTGGAATGAATTATCGCCTGCAAACTGAGCAGCCGAAATTTTTACTGTTCCACCTGCAGCTGTTGTGATTTTTTCAACACCAGTGTAAGCAAAGTTAGTATTATCCGTCAAATCTGCAGCAGCCAATGTAAGAGCATCTGTAGCACCATCACCCATAGCAATGATTGAATCTGAATCACCAGCAACCGTTACGCTATCGTTTCCAGCACCTGTTACGATTACATAAGCTTCAGTATCAGTTACAGTAAATGTATCATCGCCTGAACCAGTTGTAAATGAAGATGCAGTTTGAGCATCTGTAATGATAATTGTATTTGTACCGTCACCAGCATTTACTGTATAAACAGTAGAAGTAGTGCCATCGCTGTCATTTGCAGTAATGCTATCATCACCTGAGCCAGATGTAATAGAAATTGCTGTTGCAGCTGCAATGTGTGAAGTTACAGATAATGCACCAGTAAAATCAGCAGCAGCAATTGTTTTAGCAGCAGCATTTCCAAGTGTTACATTTTTAGTACCAGCAATGTTTAATGTAGTAGCATCTGAACCAGTAGTATCTAATGTTACTCCTGTTGCAGTAAATCTACCAACAGTTGCATCAAGATTTAATGTTTTAACATTTGAAGAAGCTGTAAAAGCACCAACTGTCAATTCAATAGTTGTACCATTGGCAGCAGTATCATCCGCCATTGCAAGATTTACTGTAGCATTTGCAGTTTTACCAGCGATTGCAAATGCAGTCGTTTGGTCAGCACCAAGTTGGATATTTGCACCAGTTGCGACTGTCATAGTAGCAGAAGTACCAGTGTCGCTTAATAGAATTACATCAGCAGCAATTCCAGAAAGGTCAGCTGTAGCAACAGTAGTTACTTTTGCAGTTGTAGTACCAGCTGTTGTGCTATCAGTTAAAGTAGCTACAGCAAAGTTAGCTGCAGTATTTTGTACTGTAACACTTTGGCTACCAGTTAAAGTATATGAAGTTGAAGCAGAATCCGCAGTCATCGCGTAAGTTACAGCAGCACCATTACCAGAAAGGCTAAGAGTTTCTACAAGATTAGCACCAGTTCCAAGAGAGTCTACCGATACATAACCAGCTGCACTAACTGTAGCAGTGTCAGTTGTAAGAGCAGTACCATCTAAGTCAAGAGTAATTTGTTTATCGGCTGCAGTTGAAGAACCAGTACCAGTTGTGATAGTAGCACCGCTTGCATCGATGTTATCAACACGGATAGTAGTATCTGCAGTAGAAGTAGTACCTGCAGTCATAGTAACACCACCAGTAGCGTTATCTACAGTTACACTTGAAGCTTTTGCAGCATTGATAGTGATAGCACCAGTTAATAATTCTGTATTTGTATTAGTAACAATCGTCGCTGCATTATTAGCTGTAATAGATACTGCTTTTGCATTTTCATCTGTTACTGCCGCATTGATTGACTGAACTGTAACGACACCTGTTGAAGCGCTTGCATCTAATGTTGCAGCACCAGTTACAGTTACATTTCCAGTAGCTACTGAAGCATCTACTACAGCGCCTGCTTTTGAATCCGTTGCAGTGTTTGCAGTTTGGTCAACATCAACGATAGTTGTGCCAGCGCCTACTACTACTTTAGCAACTTTTGTAGAGTCAAGATAATCAACATTTACTTGTTTATTTCCTGCGATAGTGCTTCCACCAACAGTAAGATTTCCTCTTGTAACCGTTAATACTTCAACACCAGTCATGTTTCTAGTATCTACAGCATCAGTTGAATCTGTAGAATTGATAGTGATATTTACATTTTCCACACCAGAAACTGTTCCAAGAGTTACAGTATCGTTTGAAGTAAGGTTGAATGTATCGTTATCTGTTGAGCTTTGGTCGATGATAACATCAGTTGTTTGGTAAGTTGTACCTGCTGTAGCAACAAGACCAGTAATTGTATCACTACCTGCTGTACCAACGATAGTATCTGCAGTACCCGTAGTCAAACTAAAAGTCTCCACCCAAAAAAGAAATTTTCACTCCTCTTAAAACCACCTATTTTATGGAACTTTGAAAAAGATTTAAAAAAAAGACAACAAGTCAACTGCTTTCACCTGCGAACCGCCTGCATATATAAATAGTACTTTTGCTCTCTTTTATGCTTTTAGACGAATGAAAATAAAAATTTATAAAGCCTTGAAAGTACTTGCAGGTAGGAGTTTTAGAGGAAATTTTTTACTTTGATTTTATGGGTATTCTTACTTGCGAACTGCCAGCAGATTACTAAAGATTTTATAAAATTTTAAGAAAATAGAAATTTGCAGTATGGGCAAAAAGGTAACAAAAAGTACCTTTAGCGTCAGTCAAGATTTGAGAAACGAGTTGCATTTTTTCATTTGTTTGATTTATATATATTTGTGTATAATTTTCTAAATTATAAAAATAAATAATTAAGGAGAAATAATGCAAGCCAGTTTTGTACTCGATAGTAACGAGCTTGATTATTCTTTTATTGATAAACTAAGAGAGATGTTTCAAAATAAAAGAATTGAGTTGTTTGTATCAGAAACAGATGATACTGAGTATCTTTATGCTTCTAAAACTAATAAAGATATTTTGATGAAATCTACTTCAAATATTGCCAATGGTGAAAATCTTGTAATAGCAGACCCAAAACTATTTCAATGAAACAAGTTATTTTTGAGGGCGTGGCTTTTGCTGATTTTACGAGCTGGGCAGTAGGTAACAAAAAGATTTACCAAAAAATAATAACGCTAATAAAAGATATAAACAGAAGCCCTTTTATAGGACTTGGAAAACCTGAAGCCCTAAAACATGAGCTTACCGGTTATTGGTCAAGAAGAATAACGGATGAGCATAGACTCGTTTACAAAGTAACAGAAATATCTATCATCATAGCCTCTTGCAAGTACCACTACGGAAGCTAAAATACAGCTATATCAAGCGGCATCTTTGGCAAAATGTAGATTGTCTTGGTTTTTTAGTTTTAAATAGAGTGACTCAACACTTAGTTCAAGACCATTTTTCCAGCATAAAGTTCCAAAGTCGATAAAGAAATTTTTTAAATATGGGCTATCTTCTAAAGGTTTGGTTAAAACCGTATTGGCTTTTAAAAGATAGGAAAAATCTAAGATACCAAAACTATTATCAGAAAAATTAAGATATTCGGTGTGATTTTCAACCATTTAAAAAATACCTTTTTGTAAGCGGTTGTTTTTAGATTGCTTCGTTCCTCGCAATGACGGAGGATATTTGCATTTAAGTTACTTTTTATTTACCGATTAAAACAGCCTAGCGGCGCAAGAGGCGGCTGCATGTAGAGACTCGTTTGATAGGTGGGCGTATCTTTGCGTCATTTTTGCGGTGGAGTGTCCTAAAAGCACTTGGACTTCATAAAGACTTCTTTTGGCATTGACAAGTGCTGAAGCGTAGGTATGTCTGAGGTCATGGATGCGCACATCCGCTAGATTTGCTTTTTTTCTTGCTTTGTCCCATGAGCCAAAAATGGTGGTGTAGGGTTTGTTTGTAATTTTGGATACAAAAAGATACTCGTTCTCTTGAGGGATTCGCTTGTAAAACTTGTAGAGTTCGACGGTGAGAGGGATAATCCTCTTTTTGCCGTTTTTGGTAGTCGGAATAATCCATAGCATTTGTGTCTCATCGAAATCTTTGAATTTTGCTTTGAGGAGTTCCCCTTTTCTTGCACCACTTAGGAGCAACATGGGAATGATGTACTTGAGATGTACATTTTCGCTCATCTCTACGGCGGCTAGAAGTCGTTTGGTTTCAGCTTTTGTCAAAAATCTTTGGCGTTCGTTGTTCTCCTCAAAATGTTTTACTCCCGTTACGGGGTTATATGGAGTTTTTAGGAGTTCAAACTCATGGGCTAGATGATACGCCTGAGATAGAAAAATGAGAAACTTGTTTGCAGTTGCGGGCTTTAGCTTTTTTTTATGAACCATCTCAGAATGGAGCTTCATGACATCTATTTTTTTGATACTTTCCATAGATGCCGCACCTAAAGTCGGAAGAATGTGGTTTCTAAAGACGCTTTCGTTTGTGCTGTGACTTTTGACATGTTTTTGAACATATGGGAGGTAAAACTCGCTAAAAAACTTTGCTATGGTAAGCGAGCCTGACTTTTCTATCATGATAGATGCAACATTGTCTGTAACATGTGCTTTTTTTAGCTCCATGATTATTTTTCTGGCTTCGTTTGCGTTGAGTGTGTCTGTAGCGCCTATCTTGCGCATGGTGCGATGTGCGTTTTTAGAGTATGAGTAGTAGAAAGTTTTTGTTCCGGTGTTTCTTACTTCTAAGATAAAACCGCTTAACTTCTCATCATAATAGACTTCTTTTGCTTTTGTTTGGGGACATTCTACTTTTGCGACGAATCTATCGGTGATATTAACTTTTGGCATGTTTGTTCCTTTTTGTAAGAATAAGAATATCCGGTGTATCTTTTACCAACTGATGTCACACACTTTTACAAAACTTGCATGTGAAACACTATTTTTTGAAATGAGACTTTAACCTTACCTTGTGGAAATAATGGAAATTGCAAAGCAAGCAAAGCTTTTGGCGGGACTAAAGCGCCACTTCCAATGGAGTGCGTAAAATCAGTTACTATATGAAGGCGTGGCTTGTTAAATAGAATGACTTCCATAAATCTCTCCATAAAATTATCTTTACAGAGAGATTTTTGAAGTTTTTAGTGCGATATGTTCTAAATTTTTAAATCTCTCTGTTTTTAAAAAATATATGACAATTCGCATATATGAGAGAATTATATTCTAAGTTCAGTATTATGTCAATAGATAAATACTAAAATCGATTGTATTGTAATCGTTTAGTTCTAAAAATAGAATAAAAAATATCAAAGAATTTGACTACCCTTATAACTCACTAGCTATTTTATGAGCTTCTTTAAAGATTTGGAGCTTATGTTTTAAAGATTTATTTTCTAACATTAGCTCCAAAGCAAGTTTTGTCATTTTTGGAATATCACCTTTTGCCCATCCAGAAACAGTACTTTGTGGAACATCCAACTGCTCCGCCAACTCTTTTTGAGTTATTCCGAGTTCTTGACATGTGGATTTGACTATATTTTGTGTTTTTGAGCAATCTAAATATTGCAGATTGTCTCCTGCAAGCCAATCGGCTAAAGCTTGTTGTTTGGCATCAATATCAAGTTCATTAAATGCCGTACATTTTTTTAGAACATCTTCATAGTACATTCTTGTTTTTTTATAAAGCTCTTGACATTGCTCTTGAGTAAATTGTGCATCGGCATGCATGGCATTTATGTATCTTTCTACTGCATTTGCAGATATTCTTTGATAAATATCGTCTTGGGCGTCGGATATTTTGAAAATTTTATTCATAAATTTTTCCTTTTTCTAAGCTTGACATTTTAACATTTTATGCCTTTTTTGTAATCAACTGTAATAAACATAGTATGGGTGGAAGCAAGAAATTACAAAGAAAGAATAAGGAGTTTAGTTCTAAGTACGAAATGGTTTATTACATGGTTAGATTGATTTTAGTCGTCTTTGTTGGCGAATTGATGTGTGGTCTCCCCACGAGGAATCGAACCTCGAGCTATCCCTTAGGAGGGGACTGCTTTATCCAGTTAAGCGATAAGGAGAAAATATAAAATTGACGTTTGTTTTGCTGCAAAAGCAAAACAGTATCACGATCGTAGATACTGTTTTAGCGCAATTTCTTAGACTTTATGAAATAAATTACTTTAGATAAATCAAAATGGGTATTACAAATTAACAATTTATGGATACTTAAGAAAAATTTGCAAAGAATTTTTGTGTGGATTATATATTCTTGAAGCTTTATATGGTGCGCCCGAAGGAATTCGAATCCCTGACCGCTGGTACCGCAAACCAGTGCTCTATCCAGCTGAGCTACGAACGCACATTTACTCTATTTAAGAGAGTGAAATTATATCACGCTTAACTTATATAATAATAAATTTGCCTTTAAATTTCTATTTTCTTTACAATTTCTTCTATTTTCTGCTCTTGTAAAAACAGAGTATGACTTTTACGAACGTATGCTTGAAGTAATATTTTCAGGTCATTACTCCCTTCCATGTTAAAATCATTTTTCATCTGTTGTTCTAAAAAAGGAGCAAAACTCTCTTCAACATCAACATCAAAATGACGACCACCTATATTTAAACCAAGTCTTTTACTCATTTTTTTTGTTTAAACCATTAAACTTTCTATTTTTTGAACAATATCTTCAATCTCTAAATCTTTAAAAGAGTTATCTTCAACCAGTTTTTCTATCTCTTTGCTTTTAGCTTCACTTTCCGCTTTTAGTTTTACTACCTCAAGTCTTAGCATCTCATTTTCATGTTTAAAAAAGTTATACTGCTCAACAATTGCCGATACTTTGTCGTTTAGTTTTGATAAAGTTGTTTGATTTTGCATGACATAGTCCTATTTATATAATATAAATACTATTCTATCATAATTTATTTTAAGGATGAAAGCGTTTTTCAGTTCATTATTTTAAAATTTTAACTAGTCATAATCCTCTGAAAATTTATGTCTGTTAGGGAATTTTTGCACATAACCGTAGTCGTCATCATCTTCATCCCAAGATTCTTCACCTTCATTCTCAAGAAGTCTCTCGTATCCTAATTTGTTTAGTTCGTCATCAATCTCTTCTTTATCAATGCCATTTTTCTTAGCAAAATTCAAAATGTAATCAATATCATTTTTTATTACACCACTCAACTCTAACAGAAATTCCAAATCTTTTAACGTCATATTTGCCCTCTTAACAAATATATCCACTCTCGTGGATTAACTATGTTTTCATACTCTAATTTTTATTTTGACCAAAATTATATCCTCAAATAATTTCTTTTTTGCTAAAAATAATCTTAATACCGGCTCCTTTTTTAACACTCGGTTGATGAATTTTTTACTTGCTTTATATGTTATAATCTATACAAAAAAATTGGAAGTTAAATTCAATGCCGGAAAAAAAAATCGTCGGTAATAAAGAGCTTATCTCTATCATAGATTTGGATCTTTACGACTTAGATGCGAAAGTTGATACGGGTGCGGATTCTAATGCCCTCCATTGTGACGATATATTTATTGATGAAGAAAATATTGTACATTTTAAACTGCTAGATAAAATTCATCCCGCATATCACGGAAAAAAGATGGCTATCCCGCTTTATGAGATGAAAAAAATCAGAAGCTCAAACGGAAAGTTTCAAAAAAGACCCTCGATTAGGGTAAAAGTTGATTTTTTCGGAAAAAAATATATGACGGTTATCTCTTTAACAGATCGCTCAGACATGAAATATCCTATGCTTATAGGAAGAAAATTTTTAGCAAATAAATTTTTAGTTGATGTTTCAAAAGAGTATCTTGCAAAAGAGTGTATTGCAAAAAAATCCAAATAGGAAAAAAGATGAGAGTATATATACTATCAAGAAATAAAGAGTTATATTCTACAAAAAGATTGGTGGAAGCCGCTGAACAAAGAGGCTGGGAAGTCAGAGTTATCGACTACTTAAAGTGCAGTATAGAGATTATGAAGGATGAACTTAAAATCAACTATTTGGGAAAAGAGCTTCCGACTCCAGATGCCATCATACCTAGAATCGGAGCGAGCAGAACATTCTACGGTACTGCTCTGGTAAGACACTTTGAGATGATGGATGTATTTACTGCAACCGGTTCTTTAGCGATTAAGAGAAGCAGAGATAAGCTAAGAAGTCTCCAGATATTGTCTAAAAAGGGTATTGACATGCCAAAGACGGTTTTTGCTTCTAACAAATCAAACGCAAAAGATGTTATTGAGTTAAGCGGTGGCGCTCCTCTTATTCTTAAAATTTTAGAGGGAACTCAAGGGATAGGCGTTGTTCTAGTTGACAGCGAAAAAGCTGCGAAATCCGTACTTGACGCCTTTTACGGCATGGATGTAAATCTACTTGTTCAAGAGTATATAGAAGAAGCCGGCGGAGCAGATATTAGAGTCTTTATTGTCGGGGGCGAGATTATCGGGGCTATGAAAAGACAGGGTGCGGAGGGCGATTTTAGGTCTAACTTGCATCAAGGCGGAAGTGCAACCGCACACAAACTGACAAAAAAAGAAAAAGCCACGGCACTTGCAGCTGCAAAAGCGATGGGACTCGGCATTTGCGGTGTGGACATGATTCCATCTTCAAGAGGTCCTTTGGTTATGGAAGTCAACTCTTCACCGGGGCTTGAGGGCATTGAAAAGTCTACAAAGATTGATATAGCAGCAAAGATAATGGATTATATCGCAAAAAATGTAGCTCCGAAATGTGAAATAAATCCAAAAAAAAGAAGATTAAAAAAAGATAGTATTGGGGCTTAAAGAAGATAGATATGGAGATATTTTACGATATATTAAAACAGCTTATTCGCATACCTAGCGTTGTAGGAGCGGAACATCCATTTTTTATGTTTATAAAAAGAGAGCTTGAAGAGATTGATGTGCAGGTGGAGTATTACGACGGAGTTCTTGTTGCAAAAGGAAAAAAACCAAAAAGCGGGTATATCTCGGCACACACAGACAGACATGGACTTATCTGCACGGGACATAATGAGTTTCAGTATGCCGCATTTATCGCAAAGAACAAAGCAGATCTTACGGGTGACTCAAACGCAGAGCAGCTTCTGCACAACTTTACGGCTAGATTTGTCGACGAGAGGGTTCAAGCATATCAACAATCATCCGGAACTTATTTGGGAATCAGCTCAATCAAAGATGCTTTTCTTTGTGAGCGAAGAAACAATATTATTTTTAAAATAGACGGTTTCGACTATCTCTTTCCCGGAACACCAATAGCGTTTACAGATAAACTTGAAATCAACGGAGATCTCATATCCGCACAGCTAGACAATGTTATCAGCATCGCTATTATTATCTACATGTACAGTATCGGTTATCAAGGAACAGCCTTTTTTACGGCTTCTGAGGAGGCCGGCAGAAGTTGGAGGTTTTTACTGGAGTGGTTTAGGCGTTTTGATATAAAAACAAATGAACTTCTTGTGCTTGATACAAGTCCATATCCGACACTAGAAGAGATCAAAAATATTGATATTGTCATGAGAAACAGAGACTCAAACGCTCTTTTTAAATCGCCTCTGAAAAACAAAATCAAAAAAATAGCTATAAAAGAGGGTATCCGATACGACTTTAAAGACAGCTATCTAAAAGCAAAAATGGCTAAAAACGGAACAACAGGATCTCTTGGAACGACTGAACTTGGAAGATTAATCCATGCTACAAAAGGCGAGATACAAGGAACTACCCTACAAATACCGACAATTGGGTACCACACCGTACATGAGACAACGACAAAGAGATCGGTTGAGAGCATGATTAGTATTTTAAAAGAGGTATATATAAAGTGAAAAAAATATTTGCTTTTGTTATTGCTCTGTTTTTATTTGCTCTGCCCTCTTTTGGAGAAGACTTTTCCTATTTTGAAAAAGAGAAAAACAGCTGGCTACAGGTATATAGCAACCTGCTCAAAGCTCAAGCGCTTGATGATGAAATCAAAACACTTGAGAGGTCTATAAGAAACACAAGCGGTAAAAAAAAGGCTGAACTGCAACAGCTCTTAAAACTTCAAACAAGCAAAAAGAAAATTCTCGATGAGTTACCGCAGTCATTTGACAATATGCTAAGTAAAATCACACTCGGTGACGTCCCAAAAGAGATAAATATCATAGAGTTTTTCTTTACGAATCAAAAGAGCAAGTTTCGCATTCAAACCCAAAGACTAAATCTTTTACAGCACGAGTATGACGAGGCGGTCGATTTTCTAAGAAAAGAGCTAGACATCACGCTCAAACAGGAGACAAAAGACCTATTAAAAGAGTATCAACTAACTAAAGCATTGGATTTTTTTGAAAATGCAAGAGGCTTGTTAGAGAACAAAGAGGATGTTCTAAAGCGCACAAAAGAGAGCTACATGAATGATCTTGAGGCTTATAAGCAGACTCAACTTCCGATTCATATGATAAAAGTAGTAATTTTAATTTTTATATTTGCTCTTTTTCATCTGGCAAAGTATTTTGTTATAAAGCGTACTGAAGATGAAGAGCTGCTCTTTAGAAAGAAAAAAGTACTAAATGTAACTTCCTTTCTAACCATTCTGCTTGTTATTATCATACTAAATATCAATAATCTAGTCTATGCGGCAACGCTTATAGGTGTTATTGCCGCAGCCATGACAATCAGCATGAAAGAGTACCTTCAAAGCATTACCGCTTGGTTTCATCTCTCTTTTGGAAACTTTATAAAAGTCGGAGACAGAATTTTAATACAGGTAAATAACAACCCGATTATAGGCGAAGTCATCCATATCTCACTCTTTCAGGTAACTCTTTATGAAAGTATCAACAACACTACATCACTGCATCTAAAGCGTGCAGGACGTACTATTTTTATTCCAAACAACTTTTTTGTAACAAATTATGTATATAACTACACACATGACAAAATGAAAACTATCTATGATCTTGTAGAATTTCGTATCCCATTTAGTGCCGATACAAAAAAAATAGAAGCGTTAGTTACGGAAATCACTTATGAAGTAACTGAAAAGTACATGGAAGTTACCGCAAAGCAGTTCCAAAGTCTTAGAAATCTTTATGATATGCGTTCTCGTGAATTTAGACCTCGTATCCACTTTATACCCGACCCAAAAGATCCTTGTTTTACGTTATATATCTGGTATGTTGCCCCGTATCATCAAATCATGGAGCTAAAATCTCAGTTAAGTCAGAGAATTGTTAAAAGACTTCAAAAAGAGGGAATTGAATTTTGTGCACAATCAAAATAGAGAGAAACAATGGGTGAAATACATAATCTGGTTGATAATCTTCATTTAGAAGATTTAAGAAATAAATCGCATCCATCGGCATTTGATGAAAACGAGCAGTATGATATGTTAATTATTAGATTGCCTATAATCACACAAGAGCTTGAAACAAACTCCATCGGATTTATAATTACGCATAATAACAGCTATCTTTATGAGAGAGACAAAGATGATTTTAAAGAGTTAGGCAGTCGTTTTGAAGCTCCTTATGAGATTCTAGATGCCATGATAGATGAACTTATAAAGTCTTTTGATGGATATAAAGAGCTGATTTTGGATATGGAAGAGATGCTATATCTAAATAAAACAAAAAAATCTTTTATGAAGCAGTGGTTGAAACTTAAACATAACATCGCACGTGTTGAAAGAGCGCTAATGCATGCCTCTTCAACCATGAATAAGGCAATTGAATATTATGAAAGCAACAGTGATTTTCCTATAAACCACTACATAGATTTACACGAACACTTGGAACGCACTTTAAGATCTGCTACACTGCAACTCTCTAAATTGGATTATCTATACAACTTTTACAGTGCCCAGACAAACGAAAGGATGAATCATATGATTTATACTCTTACGATAATTTCTGCTATATTTTTGCCGTTAAATCTTGTTGTTGGTTTTTTTGGTATGAATACTAGCGGATTGCCGTTTTCAGATGGATCTTCAGGAACTGCAAATGTGATAACCCTAATCTTGCTTTTATCAATTCTGACAATCGGAATAATTAATTTTGTTCGAAAGAAAGTGTAGTGAGTTTGTCACTAAGAGAGGTTAGCAATAACCTATCTTAGAAGGAGAAATAGAATTACACGAAACCGATTAGTAAAGGTCAGTACAAGGGTGGTTTGGCTTACTAATCGGAGTTTTTGTCTCTTTTGTATCGTAATGAACGATGTTGTCAGCTTGAAGAGCACCTAGTGTCAATGTGATTAATAAAATGATGTTTTTCATTTTGTTTCCTTTGGTAAGAGCGCATTACGCTCTAGTATTTTTAAATCAGACAAATTTTATCCGATTTAACTTTTGTCCTTCTTATTGTTTTATAGTTATCTAATTGTTTTAAGTTTTAATTAATTTTATGATAAAGTTTCATACATAATCTAACACCACAGAGTTTACATGCAGTTTCATCGCGTTCATATAGAAGTAACCAATATTTGCGGTCTTGCATGCAGTTTTTGTCCGCCAAAAGTAAATTCATCTAAAACAATGTCACTGCCGTTTTTTGAAAAAGTGTTGCTGCAACTTAGTCCGTATACAAAAACTCTTGCCTTTCATGTGATGGGAGACCCTTTAACGCTTTCTAACCTAGAAGAGTATCTCCATCTTGCCCAAAAGTATGGATTTGAAGTGGAGCTGACGACGAGCGGTTATTATCTTGGTAAAACTAAAATCCAAACACTGTTTCATCAAGCAGTCCGACAGCTAAATATCTCTCTAAACAGCTACAACAAAAACAGCCTAAACATGACATTTGATGAGTATATTGACACTGTTTTAGCCGTTTGCTCCAAAAAAATGCAACACTACCCAAAGCCGTTTATAAATCTCCGCCTTTGGAATCTTGATGATATATGCAGTGAAGCCCATTACAATAGAATGCTCTTTGATAAATTAAGTTCCCATTTTGACACTCCGCTTGATGAAAATGAAATTTACAAAAACAAAGTCAAATCTATCCGTTTGGCTTCAAAAGTGCTGCTACATTTTGATAACTATTTTGAGTGGCCCTCACTTAACTCTACACATGAGAGCGATGGAACATGCTACGGTTTAAAATCACATATCGGCATACTCGCAAACGGAACAGTAGTGCCGTGCTGTTTGGACGGCGATGGAGTTATAGATCTAGGCAATCTAAATGAAACTACGCTTGAGAGCATACTCGCTTCAAAAAGAGCCAGAGATATGATTGAGGGCTTTAGAGAATTTAAGGCTGTTGAAGAGCTTTGTAAAAAATGCAGCTACAAAGACAAATTTAGCCAAACTCATATATAGATAAATAAAAGGAAAAACTATGGCTATAAAAGCAACCATCTATAAGGCTTCACTAAACATTGCCGACATGGATCGCAATTACTATGCGGAGCATAACTTTACTTTAGCCAAACATCCATCGGAAAATGATCTGCGATTAATGGTACGCATGATTGCATTTGTCCTTAATGCCGATGAAGCACTCCAATTTACAAAAGGGATTTCGCAAGATGACGAACCTGATTTATGGCAAAAAGCTTTAAATGGAGAGATTAAGCTGTGGATAGATCTTGGTCAGCCTGATGAAAAACGCATTAGAAAAGCTTGCGGACGCTCTGAGAGAGTCATTATCTACACCTACCAAAAAGGAAGTGCTTTGGCATGGTGGAGGCAGATGGAAAATACTCTAAAACGATTTAAGAATCTCTCCGTCATCTTTCTTGACATTGATGGCAACGTAGAAGAGATGGCACAAAGGAGTGTCTCTTTGCAGTGCAATATTAGCGACAAAGAACTTACTTTGATAAATAATGAACATGCCGTACTTATTCGAGAAGAAATATACAAAGAGGTTTAATTAAATCATCCTATATATGGTAAAATTGCCGAACAATATACTTTAATTGGAACTAACAAATATATGCTCATGCATCAGATAAAATTACGAACTTTTTTTACTTTGATTTATCTATCTGTCATTATTATGAGTGGAGGATACTTTTTTTATGCATACAATCAGTACAAAGAACATCTGGCGGAATCCATAAGCAAAGAGATTCTGGCATTACATAACGGAATGGAGAAAATTTTTAATCCTATTATAAATGCCGATTTATTACATCTTATAGATCCTATTTTAAATGAAGTGCCTAAAAATCGCTCTTTTGTTGAGACAATTTCACTATCGCTAAACAACGAAACTATTTTATCTTCTTCCGACAAAAGGCAAATTTCCAAAACGTTTCTTACAACAAAATCAGCTAACAAAAATAGCATAGCAGCAGATATTCTCTCAGGAGAAACTTATTTTTTAATGCCGCTTACGTACTATCATGGTGAAAATCAAATGATAGGTTCGCTTCTTATTACCATAAACCAAAAAGCCGTATCTTCTAACCTTTTTTTACAAGAAATTTATACAAGTTTTATGATTTCAACTATTTGCATAGTTGTTCTAATAAGCATAATACTTTTTATGATTCATAAATTTCTAATCCTCCCCTTACATGCATTTGAAATGCTTACCTTAGATAGAAAAAGAGAAAAAGCCTCGTTTTTTATCAGCGATTTGGCTAATATTTATAACCACATCTCCGATAGCTATGATAAGCTTGATGAAAAAGAGAGATCTCTTGAAAATGCGCTTTACATTAAAGATTATCTAAACAATATTCTTCATACGATAGATTCTGTAGAGCATTTGCTAATAAGCGATAAATCTATTCAAGAAATCATGGATGAGAGTTGTGAACTGCTAAGTAAACATGGTCGGTACAACCTTACATGGATAGGTAATATTGTTGATGATCGCATAGAAATAGTCGCTCATTCCGATGACTCTACCGGATATGTTAAACAACTAAATCTTTCGCTAAACCCAAATGATCCTACCTCAAAAGGACCAAGTGCTCAAAGCACTCTCACTAACAAAACGATTGTGACACAGTCTGTTAATATGGAATACTACAATCTATGGCGAGATAAAGCAAAAGATTCGGGTATCGGCTCATCCATTTGTCTTCCGTTGCGCGGATCTGCAAATGAAAAACCTTTTGCGACTCTTGCAATTTACTCTTCAAAACCATTCGGATTTTTAGATGAAGAGATCACTATGCTTGAAGATCTTGCCGGAGATCTTGGATACAGCATTGTGTCACGTATTAAAAAAGAGGAGTTGCAGGTTGCATTGACGACAGATTCGCTAACAGGACTCTCCAACCGTATTCTTCTGCTCAAACGCATACATGATTGTAAAAATCCGCGACTTTTACTAATTAATATCAACCGTTTCCGCGATATTAACACAGTTTACGGCTTTGATGCGGGTGATTTTATTCTTCGCTCTTATGCCAAATATCTCAGCAAAGAAATAAGCGAAGATTTTGGACATATTTTTAAACTACACAGTGATACATTCGCTATCTTATTTGAAAAATCATATCCATCCCAATCAATAGAAACATTTATACAAAAAGTATCTCTTATGCTTGCGGAACACCCTTTTTCCTATAATGGCATTGAAATATGGATAACGATTGCCGCAGGATACAGTGATACTACTGAGCAGACAATAGAAAATGCAGAAATTGCACTTAAAATTGCTAAAGATCATAAAGTTTTATTTCAGCAATTTGACCAATCAATGAGAAGCAATAAAGAGCATGAAGAGAATATTGCATGGTACAAAATCATTAAAGATGCAATCAAATACGGACAGTTAGTTCCTTTTTACCAGCCAATCGTTAGCAATGAAAGTGGGAAAATTGTAAAATATGAAGCACTTGCCCGTATCGTAATGGCTGATGGTTCTATCATCCCTCCGTTTAAATTTCTTGATATTGCTAAGAAAACAGGTCTTTATCCGCAGCTCACCAGAACTATAGTTGAAAAAACGATTGCAACTTTTAGAGAGTTGCCATACAGAGTCAGCCTTAATCTCTCTACTGAAGATATAACCAATACCGACATGGTCTCATTTTTGCGAGAGAGCATCATCAACTCTTCCATTGGAAATAAAATAATATTTGAAATTTTAGAGAGCGAGGGAGTCGATAATTATGATTTGGTCAGCGAATTTATATCTGATTTTAAACAATTAGGATGTCAATTTGCTATAGATGATTTTGGCTCAGGTTTTTCTAACTTTGAGCACTTGATCAAGCTAAATGTAGATTTTTTAAAAATTGACGGCTCACTTATAAAAAATCTGCCAAATGATAAAAATGCCAGAGTAATTGTAAAAAATATACAAAATTTTGCCTCTGAGATGGGCATTGAAACGATTGCTGAATTTGTTAGCTCAAAAGAGATTGCAGATATTGTTAAGAGTATGGGAATTACCTATTCTCAAGGATACTACTTTAGTGAACCCTCAAAAGAGATACTAATTAATCTGGAAGCCAAAAATATTTAAATTTTAAAATCAGCAACTATAATCGTATTGGGCGTTTCACATCCCAATACGACTCTTAAAACTTTTGTTTTATGATATTGCCAAAGCCAATCCTGCAACTGCTATAGATCCGCCTGCAATACGAGAAATTTTTGACTGAGCAATCTTATGCATTGTCGAACCCAAAGCTATTCCTGCTGCATGAAGCATTGCAGTTGCCAAAATAAATCCTGCTGCATACTCAACACCGCCTACATTTAAAGGCATTTCGAAACCGTGTGCCGCTCCGTGAAAAACAGCAAACAACCCAACAATTGCTGAACTAAACCCTACAGGCATTTTTACACCAAAACCAACCATCGCGCCTAATACCAACACTGATGCCAAAATACCATTTTCAATAAAAGGAATATTAACTCCTTGAACTCCCAAAACAGCCCCAACAATCATCATTGTGATAAAACTTAACGGAACTGCCCATAGTGCTTTAGAGCCCATTTGCGCTGCCCACAGACCTACTGCAAACATAGCTAAAATGTGATCTGCTCCGCCGACAGGATGAGAAAAACCGGCTGAAAATCCAGAGATATTACCGACACCGGTATGCGCCAACAACGAAACTTCTGCAACAAATGCGGCAACTAAGATTTTTTTTAACATTAAATCCCCTTTTTTAAATAATTATAGCAATCTGCCAACAATTATATACTCAAAAAACTAAAACCGTATTGAATGGCTCTATTTGCAGTGCAAATCAATATCATAGTAATAGCACTTTCTCAAACAAGGAATTAGAAACTTTATAAGTTTTCCAATTCTATGAATAAGAGTAATTTAATAAAACTAAATAATATAAACCTCAAATCAGCTATAATTTCGAATGTCAAAATTTAAAGTTTATTCAGATTATTCTCCGGCAGGCGACCAGCCGACAGCCATAAAAACATTAAGTGATTCGATTCTCAAAGGCAACCGCTATCAGGCTTTAGAAGGTGTTACGGGAAGCGGCAAAACATACACTATGGCGAGTGTTATAGAAAAAGTGCAGATGCCGACCATCATAATGACTCACAACAAAACTTTAGCTGCTCAGCTTTACAGCGAATTTCGTCAATTTTTCCCAAATAACCATGTTGAGTATTTCGTCTCTTACTATGACTACTATCAGCCTGAAGCTTACATTCCACGTCAGGATCTATTTATTGAAAAAGACAGTGCAATAAACGATGAACTAGAACGCCTCCGTCTCTCTTCTACCGCTAATCTTCTTAGCTATGATGATGTTATAGTAGTAGCCTCCGTCTCTGCAAACTATGGTCTTGGAGATCCCCAAGAGTACGAAAAGATGGTGCAGGTTGTAGAAGTTGGTGATAGCATAGCACAAAAAAAGTTGCTTCACAGACTCGTTGAGATGGGTTACAGCCGAAACGACACATGCTTTGACAGTGGGCAAATAAGAGTAAACGGCGAAACTCTCGATGTCTATCCGCCCTATTTTGAGCAAGAGGCTATCCGTATAGAATTTTTCGGTGATGAGATCGAAGCGATTTATACTTTTGATATCATAGACAACAAGCGGCTTGAAGATCACAAAAAATTTACCATCTATGCAACTTCACAATTCAGCGTAACACAGGAAAAAATGTCTGTTGCCATAAAACGCATAGAAGAGGAGCTTGATGAGAGACTTGCTTACTTCCAAAAAGAGGGAAAACTTGTTGAGTATCAACGTCTTAAGCAGAGAGTCGAATTTGATTTGGAAATGCTGCAAACTACGGGAATGTGCAAAGGAGTTGAGAACTACTCAAGACTCTTAACCAACAAAAAAACCGGTGAAGCACCTTATACGCTTTTGGACTATTTTGAACTGCATCATAAAGATTATCTTGTCATTGTAGATGAGTCACATGTTTCACTTCCTCAATATCGCGGCATGTACGCCGGTGACAGAGCGAGAAAAGAGGTTTTGGTCGAATACGGCTTTAGACTTCCCAGCGCACTTGACAATCGTCCTCTTATGATAGACGAATATATAAATAAAGCTCCGCACTATCTCTTTGTTTCCGCTACGCCATCAAAATACGAACTTGAACTCTCTGCCGTAAAAGCGGAGCAGATAATACGTCCTACAGGGCTTTTAGACCCTGTTTTAGAGATAAAACCCTCTACAAATCAAGTTGAAGATATACATGATGAGATAAAAAAAGTAGTTATAAAAAATGAGCGTGTTCTTATCACGGTTTTAACAAAAAAAATGGCGGAAGCACTTACAAAATATCTAGCCGATTTGGGCATAAAAGTCGAGTATATGCACTCCGACATAGACACTATACAGAGAAATCAGATTATCCGTTCACTTCGCCAAGGCGAGTTTGATGTTTTAATCGGGATAAATCTTCTTCGTGAAGGACTGGATCTGCCTGAGGTTAGTCTTGTGGCAATTTTAGATGCAGACAAAGAGGGGTTTTTAAGAAGTGAAACTGCTCTTATTCAGACAATAGGAAGAGGTGCAAGAAACTCAAACGGCAGAGTAATTTTATATGCAAACAAGATTACAGGCTCTATGCAAAGGGCAATTGACGTTACCAATGCCAGAAGAGAGATGCAAGATAAGTACAACAAAACTCACAATATCACACCGACTACTACCATCCGCAAACTTGATGAAAATTTAAAAGTTGAGGATTATGGAGCCATTTACCAAAAGCATAAAAAAATGGATAAAATTCCGGCTTCAGAGAGAAAAGCGATAATAACGCAACTCTCACTAAAAATGAAAGAGGCGGCTCGCGAGCTCAACTTTGAAGAAGCGGCTCGTCTTCGCGATGAAATAGCAAAATATAAAAAACTCTAGAATCTCATAAACGGTGAAGCTTTAGTGGCTGAATAAAATAATAGGACAAAATATGGAAGATACATTTAGCAATTTGGCAACTTACGGATACATAGGACTCTTTCTCTACTCGCTCGGCGGCGGATTTGTAGCAATAGTTGCTGCCGGAGTCCTTTCTTACATGGGAAAAATGGATTTGGGATTATCGATTTTTATAGCTTTTGTGGCAAATGCTGCGGGAAGTTTTTTACTCTTTTACATGGCAAGATACCAAAAGAGCATGATGATGGAGGGACTTCGCAAACATAGAAGAAAACTGGCTCTTGCACATATTTTGCTTAAAAAAAATGATTCTTGGATTATAGTTGTTCAAAAATTTATCTACGGCATAAAAACTATCATTCCCATTACAATTGGACTAACAAAGTATGATTTTAAAAAGTTTGCATTTTTCAATGTGCTGGGAGCCGCTGTCTGGGCTTTGTTTTTTGGATTTGGAAGCTTCTACTCTGGAGGTTTTTTAGTAAAGATGGCAGAATCCATCAGCCAAAAGCCCTGGATTGCACCTATCATTTTAGTGGTATTTGGTGGAACTTTATGGCTCTACATGACTCACGCCACAAAACGAAAGAAGTAGAGAGATATTAACTCCCTACTTTTGGTCCTGCAGCAGAGTAGTCAAACTCGCTATCTTCTTCTTGATATTTTTTAAAGTTTTTTATAAACATCTCAGCTAACGTATCTCTTGTTTTATCAAATGCGTCTTTATCGCTCCAAGCGTTGCGAGGATTTAAAATATCAGGATTTATATCACCCAATGTTTTTGGAACTTGTAGTCTGAACGTTCTTGTAGTATCAAACTCGCTTTTATTAATACTTCCATCCAATATAGCGTTTATGCAAGCACGAGTATCTTTGATGCTCATTCTCTTTCCAACACCATATTTTCCGCCTGTCCAGCCAGTATTTACAAGATAGACGTTTACACCGTACTTATCAATTTTTTCGCCAAGAAGTTTTGCATAAACAGTAGGATGAAGAGGTAAAAACGCCTCTCCAAAGCAAGAACTAAATGTTGCAACCGGCTCAGTTATCCTTCTCTCAGTTCCAGCAACTTTTGCAGTATAACCGCTTAAGAAGTAGTACATTGCTTGTTCACGAGTAAGTTTAGATACAGGAGGAAGAACACCGAAAGCGTCCGCTGTTAAAAAGATTATATTTTCAGGATGACCGGCACTAAGAGACGGCTCATGATTTTGTATATGCTCTATCGGGTAGGAGACGCGGGTATTTTCAGTCTTGCTTCCATCTTTGTAATCTACTTCACCGTCGCCGTATAACACGACATTTTCAAGAAGAGCATTATCTTTTATAGCACCGTATATCTCCGGTTCGCTCTCGCTGTCAAGGTTGATAACCTTGGCGTAACATCCGCCCTCAAAGTTAAATACTCCATCATCATCCCAGCCATGCTCATCATCACCGATAAGTCTTCTATGCGGATCTGTTGAGAGAGTTGTTTTTCCTGTTCCGCTAAGCCCAAAGAAAAGTGCTGTATCGCCCTTTTTTCCGACATTTGCGGAACAGTGCATAGAAAGTTTGCCCTCAAGCGGCAACCAGTAGTTCATCATTGAAAAAATCCCTTTTTTCAACTCACCGCCGTACCATGTACCGCCGATAATCGCTAAATTATTTTCAATATCAAAAAGTACGAAAACTTCAGAGTTTAGCCCATGCTCTTTCCATTTTTCATTTACGGCTTTACAAGCATTTAAAACGGTAAACTGCGGTTTAAAATTCTCCAATTCCGATTCTGTAGGACGAATAAACATATTTTTCACAAAATGCGCTTGCCACGCCATTTCGGTAACAAAACGAATAGATTTCTTAGAAGTTTCACTAGCACCGCTGTAAACATCCGTTACATACAAGTCTTTGCCTGAGAGTTGCTCTCTTGAAACATCCAAAAGTTCATTAAAAATTTCTTCACTGATTTTTCGATTTACATCGCCCCATGCAATATATTTGTTTGACGGGTCGCGATCTACAAAATATTTATCTTTTGGACTTCTACCAGTAAATATACCGGTATCCACGGCAGTAGCCCCTTTTTTTGTAAGAGCACACTCCCTTTTTTCTAACTCGTGTTCAATCAACTCGCCATAGCTAAGGTTGTGATGAACCTTGCCGATGTTCTTTAAACCTATATCTTCTAACTCTCTTAAGTTCATAACTTGCCTTATGGTACTTTTTAAAATAATGGATGAAAGTATACACTTATAAAACATAAATTAAAAGTAAATATCCCTTACTAATAAAGATTTTTAGTAACTTTTTTAAAACAATAAATGGAAAAAAATTACTTTAAGCATTTTTTGCTAAAATTCCATCCTTGCTCGCATAACTCAGTTGGTAGAGTGTTACCTCGACAAGGTAAAAGTCACTGGTTCGAGTCCAGTTGTGAGCACCACTCGTTTATAGATTTAGCGCACACATATCCGCTGCTAAAAGCCCACTGAAAATTATATCCGCCGAGTTCACCCGTTACATTTACCACTTCACCTATAAAATATAAATCTTTCACATCTAAAGATTCTAATGTATATGGATTTAGCTCATCAGTTAAAACTCCGCCTCTACAAACCTCAGCTTTAGAAAAACCAAAATTTCCGGCAAGTGAGAACTCATAATCGTGAATACGCGCTAACTTCTCTTTTATCTCATTTGTAACTTTTTTGCACTCAACATCTTCTACATGTAGTGCTTCTAAAATAGCTTTTGATAATCTTTTTGGAAGTGGAATTACGGAGCTTAAAAGTTTTTTGCTATCTTTAATGAGTTCTAAAATATTGCACTCAGGTAGAAAATCTATCGCAATATTTCCCTTTTGCCAGTAGAGCGATGCTGATAAAACCGCAGGACCACTTATGCCTTTGTGGGCAAATAAAAGTTCCTCTTTTAAGATTTTATCATCTACTTTGATGGTAACAAGGCAGCTAAGTCCGCTTAACTCTTTCATCCAAAACTGCTCTTTTTGAACGGTAAGTCCAACAAGTGCGGGGGTAAACTCTTTAACTTTTATGCCAAAACTCTTTGCAATGACAAGTCCAATATCACTTGCACCCAACTCTTTATAACTTTTTCCGCCTGTTGCGACTACGACTCTCTTTGCCCTTAAAACCTCTTTTAGAGTTTTTACTTCAAAAAAATCATCACTTTTTTTAACCTCTACAATATCTCTGTTTAAAAACATCTCTACATGCCGTGTACTGTTTTTGAAGATATCTATAATCTCCTCAGAGGAGTTTTTGCAAAAGTAGTATCGCTCTTTTCGCAAAACAGGTTCTACACCCTCTGCATGAAGATAGTTTAACAAATCTTCTTTAGAAAAAACATCAAAAACGGCAGATATAAATTCGCTATCCCCATCATAGTTTGCTTCGCTTACTTCTGAATTTGTAACATTGCACTTTGAGCCGCCGGAGATTTTGAGTTTTTGAGCGATTTTACCGTTGCCCTCAACTATAGCGATACTTAAACTTTTATCTAAATGTGAAGCGCACATCAAGCCGCTCGCACCCGCACCGAGTATTAAAACATCATATATTTTCATGATGGAATTATACCCAAGGGCTGCAAAAAAGTAGGGTATGGACTATTTGAACTCTTAAAACTTATAGTTAAGCCCAACTTTTAAACCATGACTATCGTGACCAAAAGTTATCGTATTTAAGATACTGCTTCTTTCAACTGTTCTGTATTCTACTTGATAGTTACTGTATTGATATACATAAGCTAAATCAAGCGATAAATTATTAGTAACTTGATAGGTTGAACCTAAAGTAAGATCTACCCTTATTGCATAAGAATCTTCAGTGTAAGTTATGTCAGTCGGGTTCATGTTGATAGTACCAGTTACATAAGAAAGTTTGTTCGCACTTGTTGATATTCTAGTCGTATCGCCTTTAACTCCCTGCCAACCGTAACCTACTTGTCCGCCGATTAAAAACTGTAGTCCTTTTATAGATTCAAACGGAGTGGCGATGTACTCACCGCCGCCGCCGAAACCGACTTCACTGTTTCTATCGGGATTACTCCAAGCATATAAATAAATTTTTGCTACTTCTGATTTATCGCTTTTTCTTGAAGAAGCCAAACCTATTCTTAAATCTATCTCGGAACCGCCTTCTCCTACAATCTCTTTTGCAGGTTGAGCACTTAAAACTTTTATGTCACTCGTAGAAAAAGTTGTTCTGGAAATCCCGATATAAACATTACTATTTTTATCGCTATTATCTATATTTTTAGATTCCTCTAATTTATGTTTAGTAAAAAAAGGTGTATTATCAATTGCTTGAGCATTAACCGCCAAAGCTATTATTGCTATGATAGATAGTTTTTTCATAATCTTTTATCCTTTAAACCTATACCTTATAGAAACAACGGCTTTGTCGTAGTCGTAGTCTAGCAGAGCATCTTTCATGCTGTAAGTTTTGTATCTCACATCCAAAATGATACTATCTGTTAGTGCATAGTCCATCCCTACACCGTACCCAAAACCATACGCCGCATCACTCTCTATGTATTGCCCCGCCCCAGCTACTAGTGCAAATACGCAGAAATTTTTAAAAGGAGAGTAACCGCCTTTTAAGTCAACCTCTATAGTAGAGACACCGCTTTTGTCATTTGAAGACTCGGCTTCTATACTGCCGTAGCTGTACTCACTATGAAAACCCATGATAAGTCCGCTATCATAAATCTTATCTCCGCCAAATCCAAACACCGCTTCGGTCATATTCTCATTTTCTATAGAAGCAGTTGCAGCACCGATATACACCGTGCTTCTTAGCTCATCCGCAGCCAAAGTTGAAGCGGCAATAGCAGCCGCTATAAGTAAACTTGATAGTTTTTTCATTTTTTTGTCTTAGTTAAATTTATGCTTAATTATTTCATTCTAAGAAGTCGAAAACCTTGGGTGTAGTCCCTGTAGTCAGGATTAAAGATTAGCCGAACGGCTGAGCGAATATGGTCAGCATTGCTGAGAAAACTCCCACCACGGACAACTTTGTATTTGCAGTTTTTTCCTGAATTGTAGTCACTAGCCCAACAACTCTCTGTCCACTCCCAAACATTGCCGCTCATATCATACAGCCCCCACTCATTTGGTTTTTTACTTTTGACTGGAATTGATCCACCAATAATATCATAGTATGCTATTGAATTCAGACAGCTTTCATTGTCTCCGCAGTACCATTTGGTGGTTGTCCCTGCTCTTGCGGCGTACTCCCACTCTTCCTCTGTCGGGAGGCGGTATTTGTTGCCACCCTCTTTTTGGTTAAGACGGCTGATAAACTTTTGTGCATCATCCCAGCTTACCGTTTCTACGGGCATATTTGGGTTACCTGTTTTAAATTTGGCAGGATTATCGCCCATTATCTCATACCATTGTCCTTGGGTTACTTCGGTTTCACTCATGTAAAAACTTGCAACAGTGACAGAATGGGCAGGGGTTTCATCTTTCCTTACACTCCCTGTGCGACTGCTTACGCAATCACTATATTCATTTGGGGCTGTAAAAGGTTTATCTTTGGGGCAGTCTGCCGTACTCGGTACAACCGTTCCCATCATAAAGCTTCCTGAGGGAATCTCTTTGAAAACCATACCAATAGAATTGGTGAAATCACCAGCAAATAAAAAACTAGAAGCGACGAAAGTTGAGAGAATAATTTTTTTCATTTAAGCATTTCCTTTTTATTTCTTTTTGAAACTACAGAAGAAACTCCTAAAATCATTATAAATGCGCCAATAATCAATGCTATATTTATTAGATTCAATTTATCTGTATAAAGCAGCGTAATTCCACTGCTTATAATTCCGCTTGCGATACTAACCATAATTTTCTCGAAGAAATCCATTAATACTCCTATTATTTCAAATAACACCTTATAGAGTGTTGTTGCAAAAATCATATCTAAATACAATTTAACAAAACCTTATAGGGTGTTGAATTGCAAATGTATGAAAATAGTTGATTTTGAGAATGGTTGCTTAGAAGATTTTTATGAACTTATCAGTAAGAATATAATAAGAATAAGAAAAGAGAAAAAAGTTTCTCAACTAAAACTAGCCAATGCTATCGGTCATCAAAACGCAACTTTTTTGGGAAAAGCTGAATTGTTAGCTGAAAATAAACACTTTAACCTTGAACATCTATATAAAATTTCTGTTGTTCTTGAAGTCGATATCTCCGAGTTTTTTAAAAAACCATAAAAGAAACATTTGAGCTTTTAGCTATAATAGCAAAAAAATAAAAAGTGGCATAAATGGGCAATAAACTTCATATAGTATCTTTGGGATGCACAAAAAATCTAGTCGACACGGAAGTTATGATGGGTAAACTTCAAAACTTCACGCTAACCGACAACCAAGAAGAGGCGGATGTTATCATCGTAAACACATGTGGATTCATTGATGCGGCAAAACAGGAGTCTATCAACACTGTTTTAAATCTTCATGACACTAGAAAAGAGGACTCTGTTTTGGTTATGGCAGGATGTCTGAGTGAGAGATACAAAGAGGAGTTAGCCAAAGATATGCCTGAGGTTGACATCTTTACGGGTGTGGGCGATTATGACAAAATTGATGAGCTTTTGGTTGAGAAAAAGAGCCGTTTTTCTGAAGCTGTTTATCTCATCGACGGTGCAGAGAGGGTTGTAACCGGTTCTACTTATCATGCTTACATAAAACTCTCTGAAGGGTGTAACCAAACTTGCAGTTTCTGTGCCATCCCATCTTTTAAAGGCAAGCTAAACTCAAGAACTCTTGACTCAATTGCTAAAGAGGTTGAGGGACTTGTTGCAAAAGGTTACTGGGACTTTTCATTTGTATCACAAGACAGCAGTTCGTTTTTGAGAGACCAAAATGTAAAAGACGGGCTTAGTCTGCTTATCCAAAGAATAGAGCTTATTGAGGGTGTCAAAAGTGCAAGAATCCTTTACCTGTACCCATCTACTACGACTATTTCACTGCTTAAAAACATAGCAAAAAGCGAGATTTTTCACAACTATTTTGATATGCCGATTCAGCACATCAACGATGACATGTTAAAGCTTATGAAGAGAGGCTTCGGTAAGAAACAGACGCTTGAACTTTTAGAGTTTATGAGAGCGCTTCCTAACTCTTTTGTAAGAACAAGCTTTATTGTCGGACATCCGCAAGAGAGTGAAGCGATGTTTGAGGAGATGTGTGAATTTGCCGCAAACTTCGGTTTTGACCGCATTAATGTTTTTGCATATTCAGATGAAGAGACGACTCCGGCACATGAGATGAGCGAAAAAATTCCAGCAAAAGTTATCAATAAAAGAGCCGAGATCTTAGGCAAAATCGCATCTAAATGTATGGAAAAATCTCTTAAAAATGAGATAGGCAAAGAGGTTCAAATCGTAATTGACGGAGAGAGCGAAGAACATGAGTACCTTTTAAGCGCAAAAGAGCTTATCTGGGCGCCTGAAATTGACGGTGAAATCTATGTAAATGACAGAACAAGTGATGAAGAACTTGAATTTGGCAAAATTTACAAAGCGAAAATTACCGACATTATCGGAAATACATTAACTGCGACTGTAGAGAATGGTTGAGCAAAAAACTCTTCTTAAGCTAAAAGATAAAAAAAATCTTTTGGCATTTTCAGGCGGAGCAGATTCTACTGCTCTGTTTTTTCTTCTTCTTAAACATAACATTCCCTTTGATATAGCAATCGTCGACTACGGCATAAGAGAGCAAAGCAAAGCCGAAGTTGCTTATGCGCAAGAGTTAGCTCACACTCATAATTTAATATGCCATCTTCACAATGCAAAAAAAGTTGAACAAAACTTTGAAGCAAAAGCACGAGAGATACGATACGATTTTTTTGAAGAACTGATTTTAAAATACAATTACGAAAATCTCCTAACCGCTCATCATCTTGGAGACAGATTTGAGTGGATGCTTATGCAGTTTTGCAAAGGTGCTGGATGCGCTGAGATCGCCGGAATGCAAAAAGAGCAAAACAAAGGCTTTTACAAACTCATCCGCCCTCTGCTTCATCTGGATAAAAAAGAGCTTCTTGCTTATCTTCATGCGAATAAAAAAGTATATTTTGAAGATGAGAGCAACTTGGATGAGGATATAAAGAGAAATGCATTTAGACACAACTACTCTCTTCCTCTCTTGGAGAAGTATCTGGGCGGAATCAAAAAAAGTTTTGAGTATCTTGATGAGGACAGAAGCCAACTCTTAGAAGAAATAGAGATAAAAACCATAGATGAGCTTGCATACTTCAAAAGTTCACACAACAAAAGAGCCGACATTTTTGCGATAGATAAATACCTAAAAACAAAGGGTTATATGCTAAGTGCAAACGAGAGAGAAGCCCTAAGGAGCAGCTCTTCAGCTGTTGTAGGAAGATGTTTTTTAATAACTCAAGAGAGAAATTTTATCTTTATTGTGCCATACGAAAAAGAGGTACCGAAAATGGATGAGAAATTTAAAGATGCGTGCAGAATTTTAAAAATAGAACCAAAACTTCGTCCATATCTGTACAAAAACCGAGAGGCTTTTCAAATAGTTACAGAACTTCTAACTACAGTTTCATAAATATAATTTATACATAAGACTTAACACAAAATTAACACTTTATTATTATACTTCGTTTACAAATATTAAAACTTACTTAAGCGGAGCATATAAATGAAAAAAATTGTATATCTTTCAGCAATCTGTGCACTAGCAATTAATGCTACAGCATCAGATCTAGGAACGATACAGGTTGAGTCTTCTACAATTGATAGCAAATTTGACACAAAAAAGGCAGAGGTGTCAAACGTTAGTACAATCAGCGGTGAAGATGTTGATGAAGCGCATGTTGAGAATATTCAGCAAATCTTACAATCAATTCCCGGTGTTACAACAGAAGTTAAAAGTGGCGACACTTTAAAAATCCACCTAAGAGGTGTAGAAAATCAGATGTATATGGGCGAAAAACCCGGTGTAGCCATTGTGATTGACGGTGTGCCGGTGTTTGAGAGAACGGGCGCTGTAAACGTAGACCTTGACAATATAGAGAGTATCAAAGTTATAAAAGGCGGTGCTTCTTATCTATTTGGCGATGATGCACTATCAGGTGCCGTAATCATAACGACAAAAAAAGGCGCAAAGTATAACAACAATTTTGGTGCTGTTGAGTTTGGAAGTTTTGGTTATCAAAAACTCTTAGCAAGAAGCGGATATGCGAATGAGGATTTAAGTTTTCATCTCCAAGCAAGCCAAAAAAAGTCTGACGGATATTGGGAAGATTCAGACTATGATGCAAAGTATTTAAACGGTAAACTGCAATACTACATCGATAATACATCTGATCTTACTTTTGGATTTGAACATTCAGACAGAAATAAAGATACACATGGAACTGTAGGCGGTGAAACTTCGGCAAGAACAAATCCTAAGTCTATTTATAGTGGAAATCAAGATGACAGAGATTATACAAGAGCTTATGATGTTGAACTCTTAAAACTATTTCTTACATACTCTAAAGATTTTAGCAACAACTCAAACCTGCTTGTAAATGGATATATTTATACGGATGATACTGCATATATGTCTGCACCTCTGACCAAAAACGGCAGCGGAGCAACAGATTCTTCTCTTGATGATAATGATTACACTTATGACAATGACTATGCGCAGATACAAAGAGGGATAAAGAGTGAATACAGAACCTCATCTGAAAAATATGCAACACTTTTAGGTCTAGATTTAAGAGCAAACGAGTATGAAAACAAATCGGCATACAGAGCAAATCAAGCACTCATAATATATGGTGGTCGTACTCCTACTATAACTCCTGATTACTATTTGGCAGGCGATCCAAAAAGTGACGATAAAACAGACGAAAATGTTTATGCCCTTTATGGAGAGTATAAACAAGAGATTGCAAAAGATTTAAGTGCAACTGCAAACCTTAGATATGACCTAATCAAGCTTGACTATAATGATTACCTAAATAATAGTTTTAAAGAGGATTTCAAAGTCTACTCATACAGAGTAGGCACAAACTATAACCTGAGCAGTAACACTCAGGTTTTTGCAAACTTCTCAACCGGCTTTAGAGCGCCTACAGTTGCTCAGCTTTATGCGGGAAGTGCAAGCAGTTGGGGATATACTCAAAACAATCCTGACTTAGAACCTGAAAAATCTTACAACTATGAGATAGGAGTAAGAACCCAAATAAGCAAAATCGATTATGAAGCTGCAATATTCCAGATTGATAGAAAAGATTTTATCATGAAGACATCAGGAAATTACGGTGCTGCAAATACTGCAAGTACTGACATGTGGGATAATGTTGGAGGAGCTAAACATAGAGGTCTGGAGCTATCGGCTAATGGTAAAGTTGTTGATGAGTTATCATTTAACATAGCATATACTTATCTTGACGCATATTATACAAACTATGATAACTTCGGTATTGATTTGGACGGAAATACAAGAACTTCTAATTTGACATTTTTTAACGCAACAAAAAATGACATTCCAAGAACTCCAAAACATCAAGCCAATTTTATTTTAGACTATCTGCCAATGAAAGCTCTAACGTTAACAACAGAGATAAATGCAAAATCAGACTATTATGCTGATGATTTAAACCAAATAAAAATACCCGGACATGCAACATTAAACCTGCTTGCAAACTACAGCAATAAAATAGGCGGTTATTCGTATAACCTTTTTGCCAGAGTAGATAATGTTTTTGATAAATTTTACTATGGCACGGCAAGATCAAGCGGTGATAGAAATGAAGACGGTGTATTTAATGCAGAGGATTTATCTATTACCGTAAGTCCGGGCAGAGTATATACAGCTGGACTCTCAGTTAAATTTTAACATCTGATGTTACGCACTAAAGCTACAAAAAACTTTGTTTTTCGAGAATTACAAGGTTTAGTTACTATTAAAAATAGGACAAATATATGAACATAGAACTAATAAAAGATATTGTTGATTATGGAATTATCGGACTTCTGGGAGTTATGAGTTTTATCTCTTTTTGGTTTTGGATCGAGAGACTTCTCTTTTACAAAGACATAGATGTAAAGAACTTTGAGACAAAAGAGGAGCTTGAAATTGCTCTTACCAATAACATTAACATAATTGCAACATTTGGTTCTAATGCACCTTATATCGGTCTTCTTGGAACAGTATTTGGAATAATTATCACTTTTTACGCGATGGGTCAAAGTGATTCTTTAGATGCCAAAATGATTATGACATCCCTAGCTCTTGCACTAAAAGCAACCGCTATGGGCCTTTTAGTAGCTATACCGGCAACTGTATTTTATAACCATTTGGCTAGAAAAATTGAGGTTGTTCTCGCCCTTTGGGATATTCATCAAAAGAAAAAACATGCAAATTAAGAAATTTGATTCTATAAATGTAGTGCCTTTTATAGACATTATGCTTGTGCTTCTGGTAATCGTTCTAACCACTGCTACTTTTGTGGCAAATGGAGTAATTCCTGTTGATCTTCCGGAGTCAAAAGTAGCAGCCAAAAGCGATAATAAAGAAAATCTGACTATAACCATCAAAGAAAACGGTGAAGTTTTATTTGACAAAACAGTTGTTGTTATAAAAGATATTGAAAGCGAATTATGCAAATACAAAACGGATATGCCTATTCATATAAATTGTGACAAAAATGCGAAGTTTGATCATTTCGTTGTTCTCATAGATATCTTAAAACAAAAGAACTTTACAAATCTTGGAATAATCACAAAAAAAGATTAATCAAAGAGAGGTTATCTATGGAATCTACAGCTTTTTTATCAATTTTCATAATAGGTCTCTCTTACGGAGCAACAGCATGTATGTTCTCATGTATGCCGTTTTTAACGCCTCTGCTTGTAAGTAATTCAAACAGCACAAAACAGGCGTTGGGGATTATTTTGCCTTTTAGTCTAGGCAGGATAGTGAGCTATACGCTCTTGGCAATTGTTGCATATCTGAGTTCTGCTTGGATAAAACAGCTGCTTAACGACAACTCTTTATTTGGATTTATTCTTGGGATGAGCACTTTTGGCATGGGAGCGTTTTTACTTTACAAAAGCTTTAAGCCCATCTCCTCATGCGGACATGCAACACCGCTAATAAAGAAACCTAAATTAAATAAATTTGGTTTTTTTGCTATCGGTGCAACAATGTCTATAAACCCATGTGCCCCGATTATGGCACTTTTGGCAGTTGCGGCAAACAGCAACAATATTTACAACACTATAGGGTTGGGGCTCTTTTTTGGGCTTGGAGCCGTTATGTTCTCAATCCTGTTTTACGGATTTATAGTATCAAAAGTTATTAAGGGATTTATGATTCAGTTCTCCTCTTACAAACTTTTTATAGAACGAGCAGCGGCACTTTTGCTTATGATAGTAGGCGTGCTTGTACTGAGTGGAACTTTAGGGCATTAAAATAGAAAAAGGACAAAAATGGTAAATTTTATAAAACGTGACAAAGATGATATTTATGCGAAACCTCTCCTTGGGTTTTTCTTTAAAAATCAAAAATTTTTACTCTCGTTAAAAATAGCAGTCTCAGCACTGTTTGTGTATGCTCTTTACTTTGGTTTTGCACATACAGGCAAAGAAAACACATTTACTACTGCGGTTTTTTGGGGAATTTTCTGGTCTTTATTTATGGTTACAACTCTTCCGACATTTGGACGAATTTTTTGCGGTATCTGCCCTCACGGATTTATGGGAAAATACATCACAAAATATGGACTTAAAAAAACCATGCCCAAATGGATGCAAAACAGATATATCGGCGTAATGCTGCTTGTGTTTGGCTGGTGGGGCGTTTACTATATGTTCCCGGGTCTCTTTAGAACAGCTCAGGGCACGGCAATTTTATTTACCGTTATGACGCTTATCGCTTTTGTAGTTTACTTTCTCTACAAAGACATGAGCTACTGCAAATATATCTGTCCCATCGGAACGCTTACAAGAGCCTACTCAAAACTCTCATTTACATGGCTTGGCACATATAAGAGTGCATGTGATGAGTGTAGAACTTTTGAGTGTGCCACCGCATGTCCGTACAATTTAAAACCTTTTACATTTGACAACAGAAACTCTATGACGGATTGTACGCTCTGCATGGATTGCAGCAGTGCATGTGAAGCCGTCAGTTTTAAATTTAAAAAGCCCTCTTTTTCTCTTTTTTCAAAACTTCAAGTTCTAAAAGCAGAGGTTTGGGCATTTATCCTTATCCTCGCTTCCATATCCATCAGTATGTCATTTCATCACGGCATAGGAAGAAGCAACGCTGCGGATATTATGATATGGTCAAAAACAGCCGAGTTTTTGAAAAATTATATAAATTTTGGCTCCATTGATGCAGTCGGTCTTTTTGCATTTATCTATGCCCTTATTTTTACTATTTCAGCTGCGCTTATAGGTATGTTTATAGCATCCAGAATTCTCAAAAAAGATTTTAATACTACATTTTATGATTTGGGATACTCCTACGCGCCACTCTTTATCTTAGGTTCTATCGCCCATTCGCTTGAAATGTTTTTTCTTAAAGGGTACGAGCATATCACAGAGGGGTTTGCTTATGGATTTGGATTTACTTTAGATGTTGCACCGTTGGCAAACAGAGGAGATAGCTGGCTGCATCTATTTGGCTTACTGAAATGGGTTGCAATCATCTGGGCACTTATCATTCTCTACAAAAGAATGAAGCTTTTAAATGTGACTAAACTAAGAAAAATAGTCGCTTTTCCTTTTGCGGCATCTTTAATCATCTTCTTTCTCAGTATTGATATCTACACAGGGTATATCTTCAAAACTTACGGCAAAGCATCAAGCGGACACGCAAATCATGGAGGCGGTGAAAAACTTTTTCAGAGCGTTCCCTTAGAAGCTGCTACTATTTTACAATCCGGAAAAAATAAAAACAGTTGTACTACATGCGGTATGGAACTAGCAAAATCCTACAAGGCAAATCATGTTGCAAAACAAAATGATGAAATAAAACAGGTTTGTTCTATGCACTGCCTTGCACAAGAGATGTCAATCAACAAAACTCAGCTTCAAGATATTCAAACTGTTGATACAAAGAGTTTAAAATTTATAAATGCAAAAGAGGCTTATTATGTCTTAGGAAGCAAAATAAGAGGCATCATGACAAAGAGCAGCAAGTTTGCTTTTGCAGACAAAAATGATGCTTTGGATTTTGTAAAAGAAAACGGCGGAAAAGTAGTTACTTTTGAAGAAGCATATAAAAATGCTCTGGATGATTTTAAGCCCTCTCAAGCAACTGACATGAAAAAACCTGCCATAAGCGACACTATCTATTTTTCACAAAGCAATCCCCAAATCAAAAAAAATGGTTACAGTGGCGAGCATAATCATGGTGGAGACAGAGTTCCGACAAAAGAGGTATGGCCTGTTTTTGAAGACAGTCTGGGCAGTAAAAACTGTTTTACAGAGATAGATGCCTCGATATATCTTCTTGATGCAAATCTAAGCACAACGCAAGCAACTGCTTCAAAAAGTACAAGATGCAAATCCGTAAGCTTTAAAATACCAGACAACGGATACTACAACCTTTTTTATATCGATAAAAAAATCCAAGACAACACGCTGCATGTAAAAACTGCAAAATATGAGTTTATGCGATTTAACCACAGTAACGATGCCCTTTACGACAAAGAGAAGATGGCGGCACACACAATCAAAGAGACTCCTTTTGATATAGTAAGAATCAGAGAAGAGGATGAAACTTTTTACCACAATCTCTATTCCGGTGAAAATTTAAGGGTTCAGGTTCTGCTTGATGGAAAGCCTCTTGAGAGAGCGGACATAACGCTAAGAACAAAAACTCTCTGGTCTAAGAGTTTAAAAACCGACAAAGATGGAGTTGCAACTTTTGCACTTATTGAGGACTATTTTCCGAACTGGAGTGACTTTGACAAAAGATATAAAAACGAATTTTTATTAACCGCATCTTACGAGAGAGATATGCATGGCGATATAAACGGTACAAAATATGAGAAAATTAGATATAGCGCAACATATCCCTCCCTCTACCATCCAAACAACTCACAATATCGCTCTTATTCTTACGGATTATCGGCGGCTATAGTAACTATCATCGTCTCAGGATTTGCCATCTACTGGTATAGAGCAAGACGAGTAAAACCATTTAAAGAGGTCTCTTTTAATGAAAAGGATTAGAGATTTTATAAACAAAGCGGATATTAGAAGATTTCGCTTTTGGCTGCAACTCCTCTTTTTTGTCATCTTTATCTATGGCGGTTATTTTGCTATCAATCTTGGAAACAGCATCCCCGTATTTTCCTGCGGATACGATAAAGCGGTTGGAGGCATGTGTTATTTTCTGCCACTTCAGCATCAACTTGCCCGTCCATTGGATGTACTCTTTAGCGCGGCAAGCATTTCGGTTTTGATTGGCTTTGTCACTTTTTTACTCTGGTTTATCGTCTTTAACAAAGCATGGTGCGGTTATGCATGTCCTCTTGGAACTATGCAGGATTGGATTACGGGACTACGAAAAAAGATGGGCATAAGATACAGCACCTACACGCAGCCTCAGTTTGACAAGCTCAAAAAGATAAAATATATCATGTTGGCTTTAGTGATTTTAGCACCGATGGGTGTGGGCATGGGGCTTCTTGGGGGCGAGTGGAGAACTGCATTTTGCGAAATATGCCCCGGCAGGATGATAACGCCTCTTTTTGTAGGCGATGTTTCGCAATGGAGTTTGGATTTTTCAACAAAAACAGCGATGATACTCACTACGCTGGGGCTGATTTTTACGGGTCTGTTTCTTATCGGGTCATTCTTTAAAAAGAGGTTTTTCTGTTTTTTTTGCCCTATGAGTGCCATGCACTACATATTTAGCGACGCCGCACTTTTAAAACTCAAAAAAGAGGGCGACAAATGTACAAAATGCGGCGACTGCTACAATGTCTGCGATATGCAGATAAAAGATATCGCCGATGATGTCAAAAGTACAAATATACTCAGAGACGACTGTATCTTTTGTATGAAGTGTGTCGCCGCATGTCCTGAGGATGATGCCCTGCATGTAGATATTTTAAATATGAAACTCTTTACATCGACAAAAGGCGGCTTTGCAAAAAGGATGGAGATGGATAGGTTGGAGAAAAAAGATGACTGAACATAAAATTGAGACGCCAAAAGAGAGACAAAACCGCCATAAAGCAATGGAAGCCGCTGTCGTTTTGGAGAAGATAAAACATGATTTCAAAGAGCCGCCTAAAGCAATGGAGTATTTTTACGACCTTTTTGAGAGAGTGCATTGCAAACATGAGGCTCTTCACGGCGACAAAGCCAAAGTAGGAACAATGTGCATCCAAGTTCCCTCCGAGATAATCCATGCACTTGACGCAGTTCCACTTAGACTCTGCAACGGTTTTTACACGGATGACGAGATAGGAAGCGACCTGCTCCCATCAAAATCATGCCCTTTAGTAAAAGCAACAGTTGGACAATTCGCTTCAAACAACTTCTCTGACAAGCCTGATATAGTTATATCTCCCACTACATGTGATCAAAAAGCAAAGTCGGGAGCGATTATAGAAAATATGGGATTTGAAGTTTACGATATGGAGTTTCCGCGAACAAAAGAGAGTCATGAGAGCAGAGAGTACTGGAGACGAAGCGTTAGAAAGTTTACAAAAGATCTCTCACAAAACCTCAACACAAAACTCTCAAAGAAAAAACTCAAAGATGCCATCAAAAAAGTGGGATATGCCCAACATCTCTACCACAAATTAAATATATTGCGAAAAAATAACAACTCCCCCATCTTAGGCAAAGATATGTTTTTGGTAACCAATGCATTCTTTTTTGACAAGATAGATAATTGGGTTGAAGCGGTGGAAGCTCTTGCAAATGAGTGTGAGCAGAGAGTTAAAGATGAAATAAGCGTAGCTTCAAAAAGAAGCCCCAGAATCGTCTATACGGGTTCGCCTCCGATATTTCCAAATCTCAAAATCCCTCTTTTGATAGAACTATCAGACGCTATTATCGTTGCAGACGAAACATGCTCGTCAAACCGAATGTTCAATGACATGGTAAGCGTGGATGAGTGGTTTGTGAATGATATGGTTGATTCCATAGCAGACAGATATCTCAAAGGGTGTACATGCCCCATTTTTACCAAAAATGAGGATAGAAAAAGAAGAATATTAGACCTTGTTAGGGACTATAAAGCCGACGGTGTAATTTATCAGGCATTTGCCGGATGTCAGGTATATGAGATGGAGCAAAAATCTGTTTTAGAAGCGATGGAGAAGGCTGGAGTGCCGATACTCTATCTTGAAACAGACTACTCTCCAAGCCATTTGGGACAACTTACAACGAGAATAGAAGCTTTTGTAGAGTCGCTTAAAAATAGGAAAAGGAGACAATAATGCACTATTTTGCAGGGATTGACATAGGATCAACGGCAATTAAAATTGCGATTGTGGATGAGAGCAAAAAATTGGTTGGACATAAGATAAGTGCGAGCGGCAGTATGTTTTATAAATATGCGAAACAGGCTTTAGGGGATATGTTGAACGAACTTAGCATTGATGCAAATGATTTGGTTTATACAGTCGCAACCGGATATGGAAGAAAACTCTTTAAAGAAGCGGATGAAAACATAAGCGAAATTACCGCAAATGCGATGGGTGCCTTAGCTGCGGCAGATGGAAAATGCGATATCAGAACCATCATAAACATCGGCGGTCAGGATTCAAAAGCCATTTCACTCGATAGCGAAGGTCATGTTGTCAACTTTGCCATGAATGACAGATGTGCGGCAGGAACGGGAAAATTTTTGGATGTTGTTGCTATGAACTTAGAGATTGAAGTAGATGAACTAGGCGAATATCACTTCAAATCAAAAGGCACGCCGCTGGCAATCAATAGCACATGTGCGGTGTTTGCAGAATCAGAGATTATCGGACTTTTGGGAAACAACAACAGTGTCGAGGATATCGTAGCCGGTGTTCACTACTCTATCGCAAAGAGAATTATTAAACTTGTAAAAAGAGTAGGAATAAAAGAGGGCATCTATTTTGACGGCGGACCTGCACTCAACAGTGGTTTAGTCAGTGCAATCGAGAATGAGCTTGGCATGCGGATATTTATCCCTCAGTTTCCTCAGATAACGACCTCTTTAGGTGCTGCAATATTGGCACATGAATCTCATGGGTATGAAAGCAAAGAATAATGAAAATCATAAAAAACTTAAAAATTTTATCTTTACACAATATATTATTTTATAAAAAGTAGCAAAAACATGCACAGATATCTCTCTTCATCTATTATTAGCACTCTTTTTTATCTCTGTGTCGGTGCATTGATTTTTTACTTTTTTTCAGTTCATAAGTACAGTGCGGAGGATATTGAAATTGTCAAGATTGAGAGAGTATGCTTATCAACAATTACTCAAAAAAGTGAGCCGATAATAGAAAAAGAAAAAATAAAAGAAGTTGAACCTGAACCCAAAGAGATAAAAGAGAAACCAAAACCGATTAAAAAAGAACCGATTGCAAAACCTACTCCCAAGCCCGATACTAAACCTACTCCGGACTTTGAACCCATTGCTGAGCCAACTCAAAAATCAACTGAGCACGAGACAAAAGAAATCGTAACAGAACAAAAAAACAGCGTTTCAACAAGTACAAATAACGTACCGGATATTGACATGTCAGAGGCAAAAAGAGAACTGTTTATCGCAAATTTAATTCAACGAATCAATAGCAATAAATCATACCCCAACTCAGCCAGAAGAAGATCTATAGAGGGGAGCGTAGAAGTTGAATTTACCGTATTAGCCGATGGAAATGTAAAAAATATTGAGATTATTTCAGGTCAAAATATTTTTGCAGAATCAACTATAGAGGCGATAAAAAATAGCTTTCCCGTAAAAATAGATGATGGATTATTTGTTTTTCCAAAAAAGTTTAAAGTTGATATTTTATATATCTTAAAATAAAAGAGTTATTTAGAGCTGTTTGAATCTTTATTGTTATAAACTCTCATAGTAAAAGAGGAGTCTATCATTTCGCCGTCTCTTTTAAAAGCTATAGGAAAATTAACCGCTATGATCCAGTTGCTTTTATTTACCGCATCTAAAAAATCATAAAAACTCTTCGGTGAACTTATCTCAGAGGTTGTGTTCACTTCATAGACGCTAAAACCGTCTTCATCTCCAAGCTGACTCCTTTTAGTAATGCTCAAAGCACTAAAAAAGCCTTGATGCTGCTTTTTAAATTTATCTGCACTAAACTCGTTCTCAAAGGCTTTGATAGCATGGGAGTTATCACCTTGAAGTTTTTGAAGAATTACTTCTTTCTCGATTGCAAAATCAGATAACTGTTTTAGCTCTAAGTTCTCTTTTTTAAGTTCGCCTCTTTTTAGCCTATAATCTTTGCCCTCCGGAATTAAAACGGCAAAAGAAAAAACCAAAACAAACACAAGTAAAAATAGGCAAAGTGTAAAAAGATAGATATTTTGTCTGGAGAAACTACTCTTCACTGCTTAACTCCTCTTCATTGTCTATATAGTTGGTAGATACAAACCGCAGCCAACCGTTTTGTGCAGGGTAAAAACTGCTGTATGTTCTATGAAAAATCGAGCGCAGCGGTGCTTGAAGCATAAAATTATATACATCTTTGTTTGGTGTTATCCCGTGAAGGATAAGAGCATTTTCCATTATTTTTGCTTCGGAGAGAGTTATTCTACTTGGAACTAAATCAAATAGATTATTGATACTGTCCCTTAGTACGCTGTTCTTTGTAAATATCTTCTCTGATAATAAAAGCTGCTTCTCAATAGTCGCAATCTCATTATTCATTTTTACAATATTTGCACGATACTCGTCTTTTTGCATTTTAATATCAGACATCTCCTGCATAAATCTTTGATCTTTAAAGATTAAAAAAGCATAAGTACTAAAAAGCATAAAAAGAGTAACACTAAAAAAGGTAAAAAGCAGTTGTATCTCTTTTGTAAAGACACTCTTTTTTCTCGGATTTATATAACTATATCTCATTCGCCTCTGCCTTTGCCAAATCGCATAATGAGATTGCCAGATCTATCTTTCTTACATAAACGCTTAAAAACATCTCCTCTTCCAAATAGTTTTTAAGGTCAGGACTTACTCCGACACCGTCTGCTATATATATAATCTCTATAAATTTACTGTCATATTTTGAATCTTTGTAAAAAGTATTTAACGAACTCTGTATCAATGAAAATCTCTGATAATCTTCATTAAATCCGTCATGTGAAACATCAACGTCTTTAACTACAATCGGTTTTACCTCTTGTTCTTCAGAAAACTCATCAATCGTGTCTCCCTCGTCAAGTTCCTCAATATTTGCAAAATCATCAAAAACCATAGAATCATCTTCCAAACTCACCTCTTCTAAATCAATCCCTTCCATTTCAAAAGAGAGATCATCATACGCTGGTGAGTCTATCATAAGATTGTCATCATCTTTGTGATTATCCATATCCAGATACTTAGCATAGAGAAGTCTCGAATTCTCAAAAACAGTAAAAGAGAGATAATTGTCCTCAATCAAAACAAACATCGATAGGCTATTGTCTATCTTGTCTTTAAAGAAATTTGTCAATATAACAAAAGGTGAAAAGATAAAATCAATGCCAATATTTCTATATTCAAGCTTTATTGCCGTTAAATCATATTCTGACGTATAGTATGCCCAATCTTTAGAAAAACATCTATATTCAGAAGAATTAATATCACAAAACTTTTTCATCTCACTTACCGTACATGTCGGAATTGCACCTTGATGTCTAGATTTATCTAAAATTGAAATATAGAAAAACGGTGACTCTTTCACATATGTTTGTATGAATTCATACATTTTAGAATTCATAACTGTAGTATCGAAACTTTTACGAATACTCTGCTCTACCTCTTTCTTTGAGCACACTTCAACATATATAGTTGTCTGTAAATTTCCAATAATAATATTTATAAAAACTTTTGTATACAAAGCCTCTAAAAACTTCGTTATCATGACTTACTTACCCCGCAAAGAGGATGAGCCGTATTGTAATTTTTTTGTTTCAATGCACTACCCAATTTTGTATATATTTGTGTCGTCGCCATAGACGAATGTCCCAATAACTCACTTACATCGGCAATCGGAGCATTTCCGTTTAATAACTGCGATGCATAAGAGTGACGAAGTTGATGAGGAGTGACTTTAAGCCCTACTCTTCCAAAGACTTTTATAATAATATATCTTAGACTGTTTTGACTTAATCTTTCGCCATTTTTCTCAAAAAGAAATTTTTTTTCTCTAGAAATAGTTAAATATTCATCTAATAATTTTTTTGTTTGTGCCAAGAGTGGAATATCTCTCTGTTTATTGCCTTTTCCGACAACCCTAACCCACTCTTCGGATATATCGCTTATCTCTAGCAAAGAGAGCTCCGATATCCTTAAACCCAATGTATAAAAAAGCGTTACAACCAATTTTTCAAGAGGCTCGCCCTGCGACAATGCTTCAAGTATATGCTCATGAGAAATTGGCTTTGGCAAAGTCTTGGCAACCTTTACACTCTCATCAGCTTTTAATATAACAGCTATACCATTTTCGCTCAAATACTCCGAAAATGAACGAATTGCACTTAGTTTTTTGCTGATTGTTTTTGGATTGAGCGAAGATATTTTTATACGATAAGGCATAAGATTAAAAAGAAGATGTTTCTCTTCTTGAACTATCTCTATATGCGAAAATGCCTCTTTCAAAGACTCGGCATAACTCTTAATCGTCAAATCCGAGTAGCCTCTTCTCTGCTCTAGATAGAGTAAAAACTCTTTTATTTTAACTTCTATCAACTTTTTCATGCTTTAGTAATTCGCTCTTAACTAAACTTTTTGCCTCTTTCATATCCAAAGAAGTAACATCTATAGGTGATGTAGAATAGTATTTTAAGGTACCAAAGGGCTTTGGAATTATAAACCTGTCCCAACTGCGCAATTGCCAAAATTTTGTAGGTTTCATCTCAACCAATACTATTTTAGCTTTAGTTTTTTGTGCCATGGCTATTATGCCATCTGCAACTTCATGCCTTGGACCTTTTGGACCATCAGGCGTAATTCCTATGTCGTACCCATCTTTTAAAGCTCTTATTCCCTGCATTAAAACTCTAGCCGCATTTCGATTTGTTGAACCCTCTATGGTATCCAATCCAAAATATTTTATGGTTTTAGAAATCAACATTCCGTCAAAATGGCTTGATATTAAAACTTTTGCATGTGGAGTTTTTCTATATTTAGAGTAGAGGTATGGAAGCATTAAAAGCTCACCATGCCAGCATGCAAAGATGATAGGCTCATCCCCGACATTTTGGGGAGAGTGAAACTCTTTTTTGTTTGTTAAGTAAATCAGCCTGATTAATATCGATGCTATAAAAGGGACAGCGAAGAGTGCTAAGGCACGAAAAAACTTTTTAGCCAACTATCTCTCCGGTTAAGATAGTTCTGCCTATTTGTGTAATTTTAACATCCCTAAATTGACCTAAAAGCTCGTCAGAACCCTTAACTTTTATAACCAGATTGTTATCGCTTCTGCCACTGACAAAATAGCCCTGATTTAAATCCTCAAAATAGACGTTATAAATCTTGTCCAAATGCGTTAGATTTTTTTCATCTAAAATCTCAGTATGAAGATTTTGAAGCGTTGTAAGCCTAAATGAAGCCACATCCTCATCAACCACATTTGTAAAATGTTCAGCTTCTGTCTCCGGACGAGGTGAATATTTAAACGAAAATATCTGATCAAACTTAACTCTTCTTACAACATCAAGCGTATCTTGGAAATCTTCATCACACTCACCCGGAAATGCGACGATTATATCCGTAGATAAACTAACGTCGGGACATATATTTTTGAGTTTTTCAACTCGGTTTAAAAACCACTCTTTCGTATATCCCCTCTTCATATCTTTTAGCACTTTGTTAGATCCGCTTTGAAGCGGAATATGCATAGATTTGCAGATTTTAGGATTTTTTGCAAACTCTTCTATAAATTCATTATCCATGTGAAAAGGGTGCGGAGATGTAAAACGAATTCTCTCTAGGGCGTCTATCTTGCTTAATCTTCGTAAAAGTTCTGTAAAATTTACTCTCTCATGTTCACCTGAAAAACGACGACCATAGTTGTTTACATTCTGCCCCAAAAGAAAAAGCTCTTTTGCACCGGTATTTACAGCTTTTTGTGCTTCACGCAAAATAAGTTCGCTCGGGATAGAGATCTCATCTCCACGAGTTTTTGGAACTATGCAGTATGTACAAGATTTATCGCAGCCGATAGAGATATTTATGTATGCTTTATAAGGAGATGTTCTAAAATCATTAAAAGCAAATTCGCTCTCATCGTAGTTTATATCTACCTCAACAGCTTTATCTTTGTGTAAGACATCTGTAATTTTAGATACGTTTCTAGCTCCCAAAACAAAACTCACATATGGCGCTCTTTTGATTATCTCATCACCGAGGTGTGATGCCGTACAGCCGCAAACACCGATTTTTGCGCCCTCTTTTTTCTTTTTGTTAAAAACTCCGAGTTCTGAAAATAGTTTTGCAACCGGTTTTTCTCTTACCGAACATGTATTTATCAAAATAAGGTCAGCGCTTTTTAAATCATCAGTAGTCTCATATCCCTCTTTTTCTCGCAGCTGGGCAATAATATGCTCACTGTCGCGAGAGTTCATAGCACAACCTAATGTTTCAATAAATAGTTTTTTTGACACTCTAAAAACTCAGTTTATAATATGCACTTGGTACATGTACTCACTGTCAGCAAGTCCATATTTCACTTCGTTCATGTAAAAACTTTTCCCTTTTGCTTCAAAATAGTCTTGAAGTTCCAACAAATCTTTATGTGAATTTTCTCTATCAAAGTAGAAAATCACACTGTCATCTTTCTCAAGACTAGCCTCTATTTTTGCTAATTCAGCCTTTTTTGGCTTTGCGGTAATATCTGTTCTTGCAAACTTTAAATCCATAATTTATCCTTTTTTTACTCTGCTCTACTTTTTTTGCATTATAGTGGAACTCTACTAAAAATCGCATTAAAGCTGATTTTATGGCTATTTTGGTACAATTACGGTCTTCATAAGAAATCCCTTATATTTTTTAACACTGTTTTTTATGAGATACCCTATACAAGGATACGATAATGGAAAAAATTTTAGATATAGTAGAAGCAATTGCACATGAAAAAGGTCTTAATCCTGAGAGAGTAAAAGAAGCTCTAAAAACAGCATTTGTTCAAACTGCCAAAAGAGTAATCAATCAAAAATACGCTTTTGAAGCAGTTATAAACAACCAGACAAAAACTCTTGATGTTATCCAAACAATTACGGTTGTAGCAGACAATGATGAGAAACTCCAAGATGAAAATATAGCTCCGGCTTATATCTCAATATCAGAAGCAAGAGGATATGATGATCAAGTAGAACTTGATGATCAGCTTCAAATTCCACATAATTTAGAAGATTACGGTAGAACAGCCGCATCATCGCTTCATCGTGAAATAGAGTACCACATACAAAGATTGGTTGAAGATGAGATCTTTAACAAATACAAATCTAAAATAGGCACGCTTGTTAACGGCAGAGTTACAAGGGTAGATTCTCAAAATGCAACATATATTGAAATAGACGAGATTCGTGCCGTGCTGCCTATGAAAAGCCGTATAAAAGGTGAAAAATTTAAAGTCGGAGATCATCTAAAAGCAGTTGTTCGCCATGTAAATATGGATAAAGAAAACGGCATACAAATCGAACTCTCACGTACTTCACCGAAATTTTTAGAAGAACTTTTAGCACTTGAAGTTCCTGAAATTGCAGACGGAACGGTAATTGTGGAAAAAAGCGCTCGTATCCCCGGAGAGAGAGCTAAAATAGCGCTTATCAGCACACATCCTCAAGTAGATGCGGTAGGCGCAACGGTAGGTGTAAAAGGTGTCCGCATAAATGCCGTAAGCCAAGAACTTATCGGAGAGAATATAGACTGTATCGAGTATACATCAATTCCTGAGCTATTTTTATCAAGAATTATGAGTCCTGCTATTATATCTGCCGTTGAGATTATAAAAAATGAGAGAGGTGAAGCGGAAAAAGCCATCATTACTCTTCCGTCTGATCAAAAATCAAAAGCTATCGGTAAAAACGGTATAAATATTCGTCTTGCATCAATGCTTAGCGGATTAAATATTGAGCTTGTTGAAAATGACAGTAAAGCAAACAGCAATATAGAAAAAGGCGAATCACCAAAACAAAAAGATGGTGTTGATGCATTAAAGGCACTGTTTAACTAATATTACACACTATAATAAAAAAATATCTCTAACTTCTCTTCATATATGGATTTAGTTTTAAAAGAATTAAATCCGCAACCATATTTCCAAGCAGTGTCAGAAATGCCGTTATCATTAAAGTACCCATGATAACGGGATAATCACGGCTTAATGCGCTCATAAAAAAAAGCTGTCCCATTCCCTCTATACCGAAGATAGACTCTAAAATCACACTGCCGCCAATTAAACCAGGAAGCGACAATCCAAGAAGTGTAACAATAGGGGGAAGCAGATTTGGAAGTATATAATAACGAAGCAGCTCTTTTTTCTTTAGCCCCCTAGAAACGGCAAAATAGTAGTAGTCACTCTTTAAAATCTCAAGCGTTAGAGATCTAATGTAGATTATCATACTCCCAAGCCCTACAAACACCATGACACCAATCGGCAAAACCAAGTGCCATGTCATATCAAGATAGTATGAAAGCCCATCTTTTGGTTCTATAGAGTGCAGACCTGCTATGGGAAAAAGATCTAATGTCAAAGAAAAAAGAATAATAAAAAGCAATGCTAAATAGTAAGAGGGCATAGAAAAAGAGATAAGAGAAATTTGACGGATAATATAATCACTCTTTTTTTCGTAATGCAAAGCTGATTTTATGCCCAAATATAGGGATATAACAAATACTGCAATAAGGGCTGTAATATTCATAACCAAAGTTACACCGAGCCTCTTTAGGATTTCGCTGCTAACCTCTTGACCGCTTACGAAAGAGATGCCAAAATTGAGAGAAAATATATTTGCAACCCAGCCGATATACTGCTCGCTCAAAGGCTTATCAAGCCCATAAACCGCTTTAAGTGCTGCAACAGCCTCTTGTGTCATATTTGGATTAAGTTCGCCTGCTCCAAAAAAACTATTCGGCGCTGCATGAATCGCTAAGAAAGAAATCAAGGAGATTAAAAATAGCATAAACAATATATATGAGATTTTTTTAAGAAGTTCTGTCATAAAGAGATTATATCAAAAAAGCTTGCCTATATCTCACTTTCCAAAAAAGGAGAAGTGAGGATATTTTATAACACTAAAAGTTTACGCCCACTCTAACTACAATATTATCTTGATCAGAGTTATCGGCATCAGCCTCGATTCCGGTATAACTAAGAGCTACCTCAAATTTATCTATTGATTTTGCAACTCCGACAGAGTAATAATTTCCAATATTATTATAATCACCATAAAGAGCATTTAAACTTATATCCATTGGAAGTGGAACAGATATAGTCGCTTCCCATGCATTGGGAGCATCAAACTGATCTGTTTTAATCCCATAATAATACTTTGCTCCAACTTCAACAATTTCAAAATCTTTACTTAGCCCAAAATAAGCTTCTGCAAAATTAAGCTCTTTAGACTCATTTGGATATGCATATTGAATTGCACCAATATCATAACTAATTCCATAGAGTTCATTAGTATAACCACCATAGATATCAAACTCTGCAGAAGCTCTGCTATCGTCTCCAAACTCAATGTTTGAGCCCCATACACCTGCATATAAACCCTTATACTCTAAATCAAAACCGCCTTGAATCGCAGGGCTGTTATCACTTTGAGTCATACCTCTCCAGATATAATCACTAACAATGGACATATTAGCACTAACACCTAAATCTGATTTTGCATCTGTACCAAACGCTAAACTTGCTGCCAAAGCTGCTGCTAAACTAATTTTTATCAATTTCATTTTTATATCCTTCTTTTTGTATATAGGAAAATTTTAACATATACATTTATTAATTTATACAAAAAGATGATTAAAAATTAATCAATTACTTTTTAGCCATATCCCAAGATAAAACGGTTTTTCCATCCTCGTTAACTTCGGCAGCAGCCATTCCCATGATGTTGTATCCAGAATCTACATAATGAATCTCACCCGTCACGCCAGATGCCAAATCACTCAAAAGATACATTGCAGAATTACCTACCTGCTCAGTTGTTACATTTTTCTTAAGCGGTGCATTAGTCTCATTCCAGTTAAGAATCTGTTTAAAATCGCCTATTCCTGCAGCAGCAAGAGTTCTGATAGGTCCTGCTGAGATTGCATTTACACGCTGACCTTTTTTACCAAGCTCAACCGCCATATATCTTACAGTCGACTCTAATGCCGCTTTTGCAACACCCATAACATTGTAGTTTACAATATATTTTGGTCCGCCTAGATATGAAAGTGTTAAAATCGAAGCATCATCATTTAAAACAGACTCTAAACGATTTGTCAAATCTATCAAAGAGTAGACTGAGATATCCATGGCAATAGCAAATGCCTCTTTTGTAGTTTTCATAAACGGCTCGCTAAGTGCCTCTTTTGGAGCAAATGCAACAGAGTGAACTAAAAAATCAATCTTCCCAAAATCTTTCTCTATCAAACTTGCGATTCTTGCCATATGCTCTTCATTTGATACATCAAGTTCATATACTTTATTACTTCCAAAACTCTCTGCTAAAGGTTCTACTCTCTTTTTAAGTGCATCATTTAAGTATGTAAACGCCAACTCTGCTCCTTGCTCATGGCAAGATTTTGCAATCCCGTATGCAATTGACTTGTCGTTTGCCAAACCTACTATTAAACCTTTTTTGCCCTTCATTATCATTCAATCTTCTCCTAATATTTATTTATCTAATTTTTGTGCATATTCACACATTGTGCAAAAATGCTCCGCATAAAGTGCCGCACTTCCGACTAAAATCCCATCTACTCCATCAAGTGCCAAAACTTCTTTGGCATTTGTTACTTTTACGCTTCCACCGTAAAGAAGCGGTGCACTTGATTTCTCTTTTAACTCTTTATGTATAGCTACGATATCTTCTAAGGTCGGAGTGAGTCCTGTTCCTATTGCCCAAACCGGCTCATACGCAATAATCAATTTTTCATATGACGCATCTATTCCTTCATACTGGTTAGATATGTACTCCATCATCTTATCATGTCCGGCTTCTCGAACCGCTAAAGGCTCTCCGACACAGTAGATAATTTTAAAACCGAGTTCTTTATAAAAATTAAATTTTTTAACAAGCATCCCTTGTGTCTCGCCTATAACATGTCTTCGCTCACTATGCCCTATTAAAATAGTTTTGATTCCAAATTCTTCTAACTGTTCATATCCTGTTTCACCCGTAAATGCGCCGTTTATGGCAGGATATGCATTTTGTGCGCCTACTGTAACCTTGCCTACATGCAAATTTAAACTGGATATGGCAGGAAAAACTATAACCTCCTGAGAGATACTGTTTTTACTCAAAAAACTCTCTACCTCTTTTATATATTTAGCAGTTTTTTCTCGTGTTAGGTTTGTTTTTAAATTTGCAGCAATTATCATGATTTAATCCTCTTGAACTACTAAAGATGCTACGCCCGGTAAAATTTTACCCTCTAAGAGTTCTAATGTTGCTCCGCCACCTGTTGAAATAAACGTCATCTCATCATCAACGCCGATTCTTTGTACAAGGTCTGCCGTATCTCCTCCTCCTACTATGGTCGTCGCATAGCTATCTGCCACGTAGCGAGCTATCTCATTTGAGCCTCTTGCGAACTTGTCCATCTCATAAACACCCATAGGTCCGTTCCATAAAACGGTTTGAACATCACTTAAAACCTCTTTATACAATCTTACCGTAGCGGGTCCAATATCAAGCCCCATCCAGCCGTTTGGTATCTCTTGAGCTGCTATTATTTTAATTGCAGCATCTTCTGCAAATTTATCTGCCGCAACAACATCAACAGGAAGATAAAGCTTAACTCCAAGTCTTCTGGCTTCATTCATTATGTGCTGCGCATCTCCAAGCAACTCATCTTCAACAAGAGATGAACCAATATCGTAACCTAGCTGCTTTAAGAATGTAAACGCCATCCCTCCGCCAATGAGAATCTTGTCAACTCTTGGAAGCAGATTGATAAGTGCTTCAAGCTTTCCTGAAACCTTTGAACCGCCAACAATTGCGGCAAACGGTCTGACAGGTTTTTCTATAAGTTTGCTAAAAAACTCTATCTCTTTTTGAAGTAAAAAACCTGCTGCTTTATGATTATTGTCAAAAAAGTGAGTTATTCCCTCAACCGAAGAGTGTGCACGATGGCTTACGCCGAATGCGTCGTTAATGTAAAAATCTGCCATAGCTGCTAATTTTTGAGAGAGTTCTTTAGAATTTTTAGTTTCACCTTCTTCATAACGGAGATTTTCTAAAATTAAAACCTCTCCACCTTTTAGTGCTGAAGCTTTTTGCATAGCATCTTCGCCGACAACATCTTTTGCCAACACAACTTCTCTCTTTAAAAGATGGTGAATTCTTCTAGCTACGGGAAGCAAAGAGTATTTGGCAACAACCTGCCCATCAGGGCGACCGAGATGAGATGCCAAAATAACCGCACAGCCGTGATCTAGACAGTGGTTAATAGTAGAGAGTGCCGAGCGAATACGGCGGTCATCGGATATATTTCCAAATTCATCCATTGGCACGTTAAAATCACATCTGATAAAAACTTTCTTACCTGCTAAATCTAAATTTTTAATATTTAATAATTCCATTTTTTTCCCTATTTGCTAATGTGAAGAGCCATATCCAGAAGTCTTGTCGAGTATCCCCACTCATTGTCATACCATGCCATTACCTTAACCATGTCGCCTTCAATAACTTGAGTTAAATCTTCCGCAACAATTGAGCTATATTCACATCCCACAAAATCTTGAGAAACTCGCATCTCTTTATCTACTAAAAGAATACCTTTTAAAACACCATCTGCAGCTTTATTAATAACTTCATTTACTTCTTGCTTCGTTGTTTTTCTACTCACTACCACATTTAGATCCACCATTGAAACATTTGGTGTCGGAACACGAACACTCTGCCCATGGAGTTTGCCTTGAAGCTGAGGGAGAACCAAGCCTATAGCTTTTGCGGCACCCGTCGTAGTCGGAATCATATTTATAGCCCCTGCACGAGCACGGCGTTTGTCTTTTGAGTGTTTTACATCTAAAATATTTTGATCATTTGTGTATGAATGGATAGTCGTCATAAGACCTTTTTGAATTCCAAAAGCATCATCAAGAACTTTTGCAATCGGTCCTAAACAATTTGTCGTACATGAAGCATTTGAAACTATATTTTGCCCTGCGTAAAGATGCTCATTCACACCCATAACAAAAGTTGGCGTATCATCTTTTGCAGGAGCTGAGAAGAGAACCTTTTTTATCCCGTTATCGATATGGATCTGAGCATCTTCTTGACTTAAAAATACACCTGTGCACTCTAAGACTATATCTGCACCGCACTCGACAAATTTTAGATTTTTTGGATCACGATCACTGAAAACTCTGATTTTTTTACCGTCAATCGTGATATTTTCACCATCAAGTTGAACAATATCATGGTTGAAAGTTCCGTGAACAGAATCGTTTTTAAGAAGATAGAGCATCATATCAATACTTGCCATATCATTTATAGCCACTATCTCCACGTCATCTCTTGCTGCAGCTATTCGAGCTACACAGCGACCGATTCTACCAAATCCGTTAATTGCTATTTTTAATGCCATCATATTTCCTAATTAAAATAAAAATTGGGCAATTTTACCTAAACTTAGTTATAATTCCCTTTAAATATGGATACAATCGCACTTTTTGGCGGCTCTTTTGACCCGCCGCATATCGGTCATGAGGCTATTGTCAAGGCTTTGATAAAATTCAGAGATTTTGACAAAATTATAATAATGCCGACGTTTTTAAATCCGTTTAAATCTCAGTTTTATGCTCCTGCACCTCTTAGAGTAAAGTGGCTAAAAGAGATTTTTAACGACTATAAAAATGTTGAGATCTCTGAGTATGAAGTTCTTCAAGAGAAAAAAGTATCTACCATAGAGACGGTCAAACACCTTTTAAAAAGTTATAAAAAAATATATCTTGTTATCGGTGCCGACAATCTTGCTTCACTCCACGAGTGGAATAGATACAGTGAACTTAGAGATTTAGTTACTTTTATTGTCGTTCCAAGAGATGAGATTGAAGTTTCACAAGAGTTTTTAAAACTTGATATTGATGAAAAAGTTTCATCTACAAGGCTTAGAGAAGATATTGAAATTTCAAAACTGCCGAAAAAATGTGCAAAAGAGATATATAATTTTTACAAGGAAAACAATTGCAAAACAGAATAGAAAATATAGTTCAAATTTTAGACAAAAATAAAGCCGAAAATATTGAGGTTTTTGATCTTAGAGCAAAAAATTACTTTGTTGACTATGCAATCATAGCATCGTCACTAGGTTCTAAACACACGGTAGCTCTGCTTGACCATCTAAGAAGTGAGCTAAAACCGGAAGAAAAGTTCAATAACGTAGACGAAAGCAACGACTGGGTTGTTATAGATTTAGGCGATATCCTTATTCATATTATGACGCCTGAATACAGAATAAAGTATGACATGGAGAGTTTTTTAACTTCTCTAATTGACGGCAAAGAGGGCACACCTTTATAAAAACCATACTTGAGTTTTTTTTAAACTCAAGCAATTATTCTGTCGTTTTAGCTGGTAATAAATCTACACTGTTTTTTTGTAAAATATTCATATAATCATAAACCGCATCTACATATTTTACGGCTTCACTGCCTCTCGCATACCCATGTTTTAATGTTTTGTGATACTTTTTCTGGGAAAGAAGCGGAAGAACCTTTTTTAAGTCTGTCCAGCTATTTTGATTGAGTCCGATTTGTTGTGCTATTTTTTGAGCATCAAGCACATGTCCCATCCCTATATTGTAAGCGGCAAGTGCAAATTTTAGACGATCTTCTCCAACTACTTCATTTGGAACAGCCTTTTTCATGTCATTTAAATGTTTTGCTCCACCAAAAATGCTCTCTTTTGGGTGTGTTCTATCTTTTACGCCAAGTCCCTCCGCAGTTATTTGTGTTAGCATCATTAAGCCTAAAACTCCGGTATTGCTTCTTGCATTAGAATCCCAATGGGACTCTTGATAGGAGAGAGCTGCAAGCACAGAAAAAGGTATTTGATATTTTAGAGAAGCTTCTTGAAAATATTTTTCAAACTGAGGCAATCTAGATTTTATCCTCTCACTAAAGACTGCAGTATCATAATAATCAAAAAAGAGCACATAACTGTAGTAGTGATCTTTTAGCCTTGCCATCTCTCCGTTTTGTGTAAAAAAGTTAAGCCAAGAGTACATGTCCTCTTTTAGCTCAGGTATATCTTGTGTCAAAATCCACGCTTGCTGCACTCTGCTGCTTATATCAAAAGCGAGTGCTATATTTGAAAAATAGCGCTGGTTTAATACATAAATATTTGAATCAACTAAAGTGCAATCTATCTCGTTAGAGTCAACTTGTGCGATAAGCTCTTCAGTTGAGTAATCTGAAGTATAGGTAGCATTGATATCAAAACCTTCCGCCTTTAAAAACTCTATATTTTCGCTATACCCTGTATCTGCCCCTACAACAATTTTAAGTTTGGTTAAATCATCTACACTATTTGGAAATCTTCCATCAACCAACATCTTTTTATGGCAGATAACTTGTTCCTGAGCTTCAAAATAAGATGGACCGAAATTATAGATTTTTTCTCTCTCTTTTGTTTTTGAGAGAGCCGCCGAGATGATATGAATATCCGGATTTTTACTAAATTCGAGAGCCTCTTTTGTGGTATTTACCGTAATAATATTTAGCTTAACTCCCAAGTGCTTTGAGTATGCATTAAGCAAATCGTACTCAAAACCTTTGGGTCCGTCAGATCCTATGTAGTAAGTAGATGCAGAGTTTAAAAGCACCACATTAAGCACTCCACCCTCTTTTATTTTTGTAAGAGTTTTTGCTCCAATCTCTTTTTGTGCACCTTGAAAAATAGAATGGCTTATCCAGCCAAAAACAAAGAAATAGATTGCAAAATAAGCAATTGTTGAATTTTTCATAAAATTATTCATTTTAGCAGTTTACACTCAAAAACTTATGCAAATATAAAACGGTTGATACCGTTATCATACTCATGTGCTAAAACTTGTCCATGAGCTTTTAAGATGGAATCAACCAGATATAGCCCAAGCCCAAAACTATTTTTAGAAGGATTGTCTTTTGTAAAAGGTTCAATATAGTACTGTAGAGGGTGTGCTATGCAAGCTCCTTTGCTCTCAAAACAGAGTTCATTATTCTTTACCAAAATCCTTACATGTGCGTCGGTTGAGTACTTGATGCCGTTATCTATCATATTTTTTATAGCCGTAGTATAGAGCCTATAGTTTGCACTTATTTTATGTGCTGCATCTACCTCTACATCTATAGAACTTTTCTCAATCATCGCCATATCGATAGCCCCGTCAATAATGTCAACAAGACGGTACTCTTTAAATTCTGCCTTATCCCCAAGACTTGTCACCTCTTCTATAAGGGCAAATTCATTAATAAGCGACTCTAGGCGACCGAAAATAGAACAAAATCTATCTTTTTGTTTTTGAGATTCCAGCATTTGGGTTGCTATGGTTCCCTTTGCTATAGGAGTTTTTAGCTCATGCATAATATTTCTCAAAAAAAGAGTTCTTGATTCTAAGATAGTGTTTATTTTTTCTCTTGTTGATTCAAGCTCGTTTGATATGAGTGAAATTTCATCACACCCTTTTGTTTTAAAAGAGACATTCATATCTCCGTTACCGTAGAGTGCAATTTTTTTTCTAAGTCTGATAAGCGGACGCAATTTTTGTAAAATCAACACAAATGAAAAAGAGAGTATCGCTATTATTATCAAATATGCGTAAGCAACATTCCAGTATTTATATGGCTTTAAATCCTCATCCAAAATAAGCACGGAAGATGAAGGAGACTCAATATTAAAATATATCTTCTTGTTAAATTCAAGCATAGTGGCTTTTAAATCTGTAATAACCTTTTTAGTATAGAGACCTTTTTGGGAAAGCATCAAAGAAGCATCAATACTTTTGAAATCTTTTTTCTTTAAAACTTCTGCATTTTTTAAAATATTATCTATTACTCTTCTATCTTTTTCAAGTACAAACTCATAAATGGCTAAATTTGCTTCAAGCATAATCTGAGAGGTGACTTCCTGCTCATGTTGACGAAATATCTGGGTAATAGTTGCATGTTTTGTAAAAATATGATCTATATAGTGCTGTTTATTTAGTTGAAAGAATTTCCAAAAGACGACGCTCACACTTACCAAGGTAACGGTAAGTGCAAATAAAACGGTAATTAAGACGGCATGCTGACGCATAGAATCTCCTTTTTAGAGTTACTTAAGGAGTTTATAGCCTACGCCTCTGACGGATTCGATAAGAGACTTGTCTCCGAGTTTGTTTCTAATTCTACCCACCATTACGTCAATGCTTTTGTTTGAAGAGTCCTCATTAATCGCATTTACGTTGTGAATCAAATCCTCTCTTGAGACTACTAAACCTTGCTTGGCTATCATGTAGGACAAAATTCCAAACTCTGCGTTTGTAAGATCTATGTTTCTGCCTTTGTATGTAATCATCATGGATGAAACGTCACATTTAAAATCGCTTTTAGACTCCTCTTTTTGCTGCGACTTTGCCTCATAGCGTCTCAAAACAGAATGAATCCTAGCTTCAAGTTCACGCGGATCATAAGGCTTTGGAATATAGTCATCCGCCCCAAGTTCAAGTGCTTTTACCTTGTCGGTAACATCACTTCTGGCAGATGAGATGATAATAGGAATATCTTGTCGCTCACGAATTGCTTCACAAACTTCCAAACCGTCCATTCCCGGAAGAGTCAAATCTAAAATAACCAAATCAAATGGCTCCAACTTCAATATACTTACCGCTTTAAAAGGGTCGTCCTCTGTGACAACCTCAAACTGAAACTGTTGGAGATACTCTGTTAATATCTCCGCCAACTCCAAGTCATCTTCAATCATTAATATTTTTTTCATAAATGAATCTTAACAGACATCAACTAATAACAAGTTAACAATCTATAAACATTTTTTTCTGCTCTAACTATATAACATCGATGTAATATTAAATGCTAAAAAAGCAAGCGAGTAAGCTGCTATGGATGTAAAAGCCAAAAGATAAAAGAAATATTTTATACCGCCCGCTTCACGTGTAAATACAACCGAAGCCGCCAAACAAGGAAGATATATCATGACTACGACTATAAATGCCACTGCCGATGGAAGCGGAATATTTTTAGATATTATCTCTTTTAACGAGCTGTTCTCTTCATCTACATCCTTACCCAGAGCATATAAAACACCAAGAGTCGAAACTACAACCTCTTTCGCCGCAAGCCCTGTTTGAAGTGCTACGCTCATCTTCCAGTCAAACCCAAGCGGTGCAAAAACAGGCTCTGAAAATTTACCGATTTGACCTAAATAACTCTGCTCTAAATGTGCTTCTAAAAGTTCATTTTCTATATTTTGCTTCTCATCCTGAGTCTGTGCATTTTCGATTTTTGCACCATATTTCTCTTTAAGATCTAAATTGTGAGGATAGTTACTTAAAAACCATATAAGCATTGAAGCCGCTGCAATGAAAGTACCCGCTTTTTTTAGATACATCAAAGTTTTTGTAACAACCGTATGCCAAATTAGCTTAAAAGAAGGGAGTCTATACTTTGGCATCTCCATAACAAACGGTTCATCTATGCCTTTAAAAGCGGTGAGTTTCAATATCTTAGCTGCAAAGAGACCAAGCATCGCACCTGTAATATAGATGGCGAAGAGGACATTTCCAGCCATTGACTCCGAAAAAAACGCACCTGCAAAAAGCACATAAACAGGGAGCCTAGCCCCGCAACTCATAAAACCGATGATAAAAAGAGTCAAAAGTCTATCACGATCATTTTTTAAGATTCTAGCACTCATGTAAGCCGGAATAGAGCAGCCAAAGCCGGTTACAAGCGGAATAAACGACTGACCATGAAGACCGAATTTATGAAAAAAGCCATCAAGCAAAAATGCGACTCTCGACATGTAACCCGTACTCTCTAAAAGGGCAATCCCTACAAATAGTATTGCGATATTCGGAACAAACAAAACAACTGCGCCGACACCCGATATAACTCCATCCACAACAAGCGAACGAATATCGTCATTTTGGATTGTAGCTCCGACAGTAGAGCCAAACCATGAGAAAAAGGCATCTATCCAATCCATAGGAATAGAACCTATCTCAAATGTCAACTGAAACAGTGCCCACATAAAAAATAGAAATATCGGTATACCGAATGTTTGGTGTATTAAGATTGAGTCGATTTTATCGGTAATTGTTTTTTTCTCAATCTCTCTGCTTTGTTTTAAAACCTCGGCAACCACACCTCTGTTAAATGCGGCATATTCACAAGCAAAAGCCTCTTTTATATCATCGGTGTCATGGTGAAGTTCAACATGTTTTGACGCCTCTATGAGAATCGGCTGCAACTCCGTCCAAATCGGATCATCATGAAGTTTAGCATACGTTTTTTTATTGTTTTTAAGAAGGTTTATCGCTATGTTTCTATATGAATTTTCATCTTCATACTTATGCTTAGCCAAATACTCCGCTATTATCGAGATTTCCTCTTCTACCGCCTCACCGAAGATAAGCTTATGCTCCATAGTCTCATTTTCATACTCTTCTATTATCGCTTCTATAAGTTCACGAATACCCTCTTTTGTCGCAGCGGAGACTTTTACACAAGGAAATCCAAGAAGCGCAGACATATATTTGTTGTCTATCTCTATGCTCTCTTTTTTTGCTTCATCGCTCATATTTAGGGCGACTACCATCTTTTTGCCGACACTCATCAGTTCAGAGGTCAGTTGAAGATTTTTTTCCAAATTGGTAGAATCTACGACATTGATAATGAGATCATAATCTTCACTCAATAGATATTGTGTCGTAACTCTCTCTTCGATGGAGTAGTCGCTTAGAGCGTAAGTTCCCGGCAGATCCACTACGGTAAAGTGATAATCTTTATAGTCAAATAACACCTCACTCTTCTCAACCGTTACACCCGTAAAATTTCCTACATGCAGATGTGCGTTTGAGATAGAGTTTATAAGCATGCTTTTGCCGACATTAGGCTGTCCGACAAGTGCTACTTTTATGTGTTTTGCCGTAATGGGACATACTTTTACATTTTTCTTCATATTTTTTCAACCTCTATCAAATCGGCTTCTACTGCACGAAGAGCTATTCTTGTTTTTCCTACTTTTATCTCTATCGTACTCTTGGCAGGTGCGAGTTCCAGCACTTCTACAACCGCATCTTTCATAATTCCAAAAGAGATAAGTCTCTGTTTAAGCTCTGAATCGGCATTTAACTTTGTAATTCTCACCGTACAAGCTTTTTTGCAATCGCTTAATTTTTTTACTTTATTGGGCATATTCTTCTCTTTTTATCTTTTCATAATGATAATAAATATCATGTTAAATACTGGTTAAATTAAAAACTGTAAGAAGCCATTATTTGAAGGCGATTCCAGTCGTTTTCAGTTTTAGCAGAACTTTCTTTATCTTTTTCTATTGCATAAATTGCACTGAGAGTAAATTTATCCTTTAGCACGTTATATTCTAAACCAATATTTTGCTCTACGATATGTGCTTTATCACCTATACTGTCTGCTTTGCCGTCAAAATCGCCGTAAGCATAAGAGAGAGTAGTCACATTGTCTATCTCATATCTTATACCACCGACAATCGCTCTTGCATCACGATCATTTGTTATCTCATCCAAAATCATAGTATCCATGCTTGTAAAGAGTGTTCCTCCTCCAAATCCGCTAAAACTTGCTTTGCCGCTCTCTTTTTCAGATTTGTTATATGCTGCACTTAGAGTAAATCCGTAAGCTGAAGCCTCCGCCAATAAGCCATATATAGAAGCTTCGGTACTACTATTGCCAATCTCATTTTCTCTTAAGTATTGAGCTGCTCCCGAAACAGAGAAATCATCAGTTATCCCATGAGTAAACTTCGCATCTAGATATGTTGCATTTGTTAATTTTGAGATATTGTAATACCAAGCATTTGCTTCTAGTATATCGTTTGAATATGCGATACCGCTAAAGAGAGTACCGTCTTCACCTGTTTTTATCCATCTTTCATCTAAGCCCGCATCATAACCTTGCCATTTTTCGAGTTTTCCTGCCATAACACTAAAACCAGAAGCTTCATAAGTAGCGATATATGCTTCAAAAGTATTAAAAATCATTCTTATATCATCGCTGTCTGCCAAAGGAGTATCTATAAGCTGGCGACCAGCACGAAAATTAAAACTATCATACTTGTAGTTTAAATATACTTCACTCAGCATACTGTATTTTCCCTCTGATGAAGATAGTTCATCGTTGTGCTTGCTTTCTTTATCTCCGGTAGCAAAACCTATATCATGTGAGGTTGCAAAAGCCGCAGCTGCACTAAAGCCGTTTAGTTCAGAGAGTTCATATTTTAAATATCCGCCTATTGCTGTAGCATATATGTTATTTTCACCTGCTTGCTTTTGGTCATATCCCGCATACATAGATCTGAGGTTTCCGGAAACAGCGCTTTTTTCAAACATCTGTGCAAAGGTTGAAGCTTTATCTTCTTTTGCTTCCACATTTTCATCTGCGGCGATTGCCACACCTGATGTCAAAGTACAAATTAAAAGTATACTTTTTACCGAAATACTCATATAAACCCTTTTATTATTTTTAAACTTACGAAATGATAATCACTATCAGCTTATAAGCTTCTTAATATTGATAACAAGTATCAAATAATTTTTTAAGGCATTATGTTTGTATAAATTCGTTATAATTTTATATATTTCAACCATATTAGGCAATACATGAAATTTCTTTACAATGCATCATCACACTTTAACTTAGCAAATATGTTTACTTTCGTAAATATCACAGCAGGACTTTTGGCAACTTACTTTATTACTCAAAATAATTTTTTCCTTGCTATTGTACTCGCATGGGTTGGTGGAGCTTTTGATATATTTGACGGCAAAATAGCTCGAAAATACCATTTATCTAATGAATTTGGCGTTCAGTTGGACAGCTTTGCAGATTTTTTAAGCTTTGTGCTTGTTCCGGTATTTTTGATTTTTCAAGCAGTTTATACTGTTAATTTTTCTAATGCTTCTATAGTATTAGCAGCTATTGTAAGCATCTACTATGTTATCTCAGGACTTAGAAGGCTTATTCAGTTTAATATAAATACGGATGCAGGAGATGTTAAAAAGTTTTTTACAGGTGTTCCGACTCCTCTGGGTGCTATTTTGCTTTGGATAGTCTACCTAGCATCTATATATGGCATGTTGAACGCTTTTGGCGTTGTACTTCTTATGATAATAATAGGATGGAGCTTAAACTCTAAAATAAAAGTTCCCCATCTCTAGTGCTATTTATTATTAATAGCATATTTTCCGCTTCCTAACATAAATATTAGAATCGACATAACAAGATACAAAAACGGAAGTTCAAATACGGGAGCGCCATGTTTACCCAATGAAAATAATGAATTACCGTATGCCAAAAAAATAGCAACTGCCATATTAAATGCCAGAACTAAAGAGGCAGCTCTTGCGTACGCTCCAAGAAGAATAAATATCGGTACTACAACTTCTCCAATAAATACACTATAAGCTAAAAATTCAAGAAACCCGGCACTGACAGTTAGCTGTTTTATGCCATCTATACCGTTTATAACTTTGTCAAATCCATGAAAAAGCATCATGACACCAACACTAACTCTTAAAATAAGTTTTGCTATATCATTTGTCATTTTTTTTAACTCTCTTTTTTCTCTGTTCTAAACCTGCAATTTCCTACAGTTATTACTTTACCGCTCTTTATAGCTTCCTTAACATAAGCTAGTGTACCTTTTGGATCTGCATCACCAATCTCTTCTTCTATAATTTTTAAGAGAGCATCCTCTTTTGTCATTCTCCATATTTTCTCATAACTATATTGTGTTTCTATCTGCATAATAAAAATATTCCTCTACTTTTATATCAATTCTTACAATAATATCTAAAAATTAAAAAATTGTAGTTTTTACAGAAGAGCCAAAAATGCACCCAGCAGTAACTGCGTTATTTTCATCCATTTTTTACACACTATAAACTTAAATAATTTTAAATATAAATTATTTAAATCAAAAACAAAATATATTTGGGTATAATTCGCCAAATATTTTAGGGGAAGATGCCTTGTCATTAATGACATGCTTGTATCATCTCCTACTTAAAGGAAAATGATGCAAGAAAATGCACAAACACTCACAGAAGAAAAAGTAATCACATTTGATGATTTAGGATTGAAAAAAGAGATACTTCAAAGTGTCAAAGATGCCGGATTTACAACTCCAAGCCCGATTCAAGCGGCAGCAATACCGTTTATTTTAGCTGGTCGCGATATAGTTGGTCAGGCTCATACTGGTACGGGTAAAACTGCAGCGTTTGGTCTTCCTGCGCTTAATAATATAGATGTAAGAAACGGTGTAGGCATTTTGGTTATTACTCCTACTCGTGAACTTGCAACACAAGTTAGTGATGAACTCTTTAAATACGGTAGAAATATCGGTGCTAAAACAGTAACGGTGTATGGCGGTAGTTCATACAACAGACAGATAGATCTTATAGAAAGAGGTGCAAGCGTTGTTGTTGCAACTCCGGGTAGACTTTTAGACATACTTAAAAAGAACCTTATAAAAGATTTTGCTCCAAGTATTGTTGTACTTGATGAAGCCGATGAGATGCTTGACATGGGATTTTTAGATGATATTAATGAAATCTTCTCATATCTTCCGTCAAACCGTCAAACACTTCTCTTCTCAGCTACTATGCCAAAGCCTATTAAACTCCTTGCTGAGAGAATCTTAGATAATCCGGAATTTATTAGTATCACAAAAGGTGAAACTACAAATTCGGACATTAACCAAGAGTACTATGTAATCGAAGAGTCTGAGAGAGATGACGCAATCATTCGTCTTATGGATTCTGAAAAAAGTAAAAAATCTATAGTATTTTGTAGAACAAAAAGTGAAGTAGATAGACTCTCAAATGTTCTCTCAAGTGCCGGATACCTAGCAAACGGTCTTCATGGAGATATGGAGCAGAGACAAAGAGAAACTGTAATTAAAGGTTTTAAAAACAACAGCGTTAAAGTTTTAGTTGCTACAGATGTTGCCGCTCGCGGTATACATGTAGACAATATCTCTCATGTTTTCAACTATCATATCCCATTTGATCCGGAGTCTTATGTTCACCGTATAGGTAGAACAGGTCGTGCAGGAACAAAAGGTAAGGCGATTACACTTTTAACTCCTTTAGAGTTCAAAGAATTGCAAAAAATCAAAGTAAAAGTTGGAACAACAATGACTCATGCATTTGTTCCAAGCAAAAATGATTTAAGAGCTATTAACCTAAAATCAATAGTTACAACTATAGAAGACCAAAAAATTTATGATGAGGCACATCAAATTCTTGATATGCTAAAAGAAGATATAGACGAAGCAACTATTATGTTTAAGTTAGTTTCTATGATATTGGATAAGCAAACAATTCAAGGTCCAAATTCGATAGGAATACCTGCTGATAAATTAGCCGCTATTTTAGATCGCGCTAGCAAAAGAGGCGATAACAGAAGTGGCGGTCGTGGCGGCTACAAAGGAACAAGAAGTCGTTCAAGCAGCGGCAGTGGAAGTAGTGATAGAAACCGTTCTGGAAGTGGTGACAGAAATCGTACAGGTGGTGCTGAAAGAAGCAGCTCAGGTGAGAGAAGCGGTGAAAGAAGCAGTCGCCCAAGTAGCGGAGGCGGTTACCGTGGTACAAATCCTAGTGGTGGAACAGGTGGCGGAGAAAGAAGTCGCTCAGGAAGCGGTGATAGAAACCGTACTAGAACTAGAGACTAAAAAACTACTATAAACTACAAACCCGAAATTTATTTCGGGTTTACTCCAATATAAACTACTCTCAACCTCACTCAAAAATCCAAAAAACGATATAATTAAATCAAAAAAGAGAAAAATATGATTATTTATGAAGACAATGATTTTTTCATAGAAAAAGAGATAAGCAAAATTCCATGGCTTAAAATCTTTACAAAAGAGCCTTACAAAGAGTTAGGTGATATGCCAAAAGATTTACGCTCAAAACTTTGGAAAATTTACGATATTATAGAATATGAGATGAAAAAATATTACAATCCTACTAAAATAAACATGGCATCATTCGCGAATATGCTTCCACGTGTTCACATACATGTAATGGCAAGATTTGAAAATGACAGCCATTTTCCAAATTCAATGTGGGGGGAGAAATTAAGAGAATCAGATTTACAGCTCCCAAGTGAGGAAGAATTTTATAGAAAAGTTCTTAAAACTTTGGAAAAATAGCTAATAAAAGAAAACCAGATTTAAATGAACAAATCTGGTAAAAGAGTTACTTTTTTAACGGAGAGAATGGGACAAGGGCACTTCCCCATGTAAGCCCTCCGCCAAATGCGTCAAGCAACATAAGCTCACCTGCTTTTAGCGTTTTGTTTTCATAAATATCGTTAATTGCCATCGGAATAGATGCACCGGATGTGTTTCCATATTTTTCAACCGTGATTACTACCTGCTTGTCATCTAGCTTAAGAGCATCTCCAACGGCTTTAATAATTCTCAAATTTGCTTGATGCGGAACAAAATGCTTAATATCTGAAGCTTCAATACCATTATCATTTAAGATATCTACAACATCTTTTGTTAATGTTTTAACTGCAACTTTAAAAGTTTCATTCCCTTTCATCTGCATAAAACAACTCGCTGCTTCTTGATCAAGGCTATCGTGCATGGAGCCACTTCCACCGTTAGGCGTCATTAAGAGATCTGCAAACTGCCCATCAGCTCCGGTATGCACATCAATGATTGCCTCTTCTTTATTGTCCGTTGCACTGATAATTGCAGCACCTGCACCGTCCCCAAAAAGGATACATGTACCTCTATCTGAATAATCTGTGATTGCAGAGAGTTTTTCAGCCCCGATTATTAGAACATTTTTTTTCATTCCTGATTCAATAAACGCCTTTGCAATAGAAAGAACATATACAAAACCGGTACATGCTGCAGAAATATCAAATGCAGTAACATTTCCAAGACCTAATTTTGTAGATATTATTGTTGCCGTAGATGGCATGCAAAAGTAATCAGGCGAAATTGTAGCACATACGACCATGTCAATTTCACTTTTATCAATACCGCTTCTATCTATCGCTTTTTGGGCAGCTTTCGCACCCATATCACTTGTAAACTCGTCATCTGCTGCAATACGACGCTCTTTTATACCTGTTCTTTTTGTTATCCACTCATCCGAAGTATCAACCATTTGAGACAATTCACTATTTGAGAGTATTTTACTAGGAGTATAAGCTCCTATAGAACGAAAAGCAGCATATGCCATTATTTTTCCTTGTTTTTTAACGCTTCAAGTCTTTCGATAATATGTTCATTAACACCTGTATCAACATAATTTATTGCTTGGAAAATTGCATTTTTTATTGCTTTAGGATTACTTTTACCATGGCTTACAATCACACAACCCTCTATACCAATAAGCGGCGCACCGCCTATTTCTGCATAATCCATCTGTTTTTTGAGCAAAACAAACACTTTTCTCATCAAAAGTGCACCGGTAATTGCTACTGGAGATTTTCTAATATAATCTTTTATTAAACCGCTTATCGTTGAAGCTACGCCCTCAGATGCTTTTAAAACCAGATTTCCTACAAAACCGTCACAAACTATAACATCACAACTTGCATTGAAAATATCACTACCTTCAACATTTCCTTTGAAGCCTTTATAACCCTCTAACAGCTTGAATGCTACCTTCGTAACTTCATTACCTTTGCTTTTTTCTTCACCGTTAGCTAAAAGCCCTATCGAAGGAAGACTTATGCGAAACATATCTTCAGCATAGCATCCGCCCATTACAGCAAACTGTGCTAAGTGTTCAGGCTTAGAATCAACATTGGCTCCAACATCCAAAACTACTGATTTACGAGCACTTTTTGTCGGCATTAACGCAACAAGTGCAGGTCTTAAAACACCTTTAAGACGTCCCAATCTAAGAGTAGCCAGAGTCATCGTTGCTCCGCTGTGACCGGCAGAAACAACACCGTCAGCTTCACCATTTTTTACAAGTTCAATCGCCTTATAAATCGTACTCTCTTTTCTTTTTATTGCATCTGTTGCGGCATCATCCATAGATATAACATCATCAGCTTCAACTATAGAAATCTTATCTCTATAACGTTTTGGTAACAGAGGTAAAATTTCTGATTTTTTACCTACAAGAATAGGAATGAAATTTTTTTGTTTGAGAGCTTGAATACAACCTTCTACAATTGGCTTAGGACCGAAGTCCCCGCCCATTGCGTCAATAGCAATCTTTACCATTGACTATTTATACTCACCAGTCGTTGGGTTAATATGGTGTGGAAGTTTGTAAGTTCCATCTTTATCTTTAACCGGACGAGCTAAAGAGATTTTATAGTGAGTTCTTCTTTTCGCTGCGCGAGAATGAGAGACTCTTCGTTTTGGTACTGCCATAATATATTCCTTTCTTTTTTGTTTAAAAATGCAATGTGAGCAATACCCAAAAATAAGGATACTAGAACCCGTCTTGCTACGCCGGCCACTTGGGCACTAAAGCTTACCTCATATGAGGCAGAAACTATCTTAAAAATGCTTCTTCTTCAAAAACACTATTTTTTTGACAATTTTCACAGATATTATAATCGCTTTTTATAAGTTCTATCTCTGAATTCATAATCTCTTCTAAATCTGCTACAGAATTCAATACTTCTACAACATCCAACAAAGAGTCTTCATCTTTTTCATAGATACCGTCTGAGATGAAAAATTCTATATCTTCATCAACATCAAGCTTAAACTCATCAGCACAAATATCACAATCTGCATCAATTTTCCCACTTAACTTTGCTTTTAACAAAATTAATTTGCCGGAATCATACTGTAAATAACCTTTAAAAGTTATTTCATTAGATTTAATTTCAAAGTCTAAGGGCGTAGTATTCACTTTTCGCAATACTACTTTCATAAAGACAACCTCATTGGAGGAAGTTTTACTAATCTATTTTTCATTGTATTAAGAAATTTCTCTCTCTGAGAAGAAAAATGCGATTTCAACAGCTGCATTTTCAGCAGAATCACTTCCGTGAACTGCATTTGCATCTATATTTTCAGCAAAATCTGCACGGATTGTTCCAGCTTCTGCCTCTTTAGGATTCGTTGCACCCATTAAGTTACGGTTTTTCATTACTGCGTTTTCACCCTCTAGTACTGAAACAACTACTGGACCGCTAATCATAAAATCAACTAAATCCCCGAAAAAAGATCTTTCTGAGTGTACTGCATAAAAAGCCTCTGCATCTGCGCGAGAAAGCTGAATTTTTCTTGTCGCTGCTATTTTAAGACCATTACTCTCAAAACGATCTAAAATTTTACCTATAACACCTTTCGCAACGGCGTCTGGTTTTATTATTGATAGTGTGCGTTCCATCAAATCTCCTATGTAAGTATATAAAATTAAAATGGAATTGTATCCAAAAAGAGTCTGTTTTAAGTTGAAATAGGAAAATTTATTATCTAAAAAGAAAAAGAAGTGGCCACAAAGTATTTTACTCTTTGTGGTTTTATAGAAAAGTTATGCAACTATAGCTTTGCCGATTCCACGCATATCATCTGTAATATCATCGCGATGTGAAGGACTGTCACCTACCGCATCCCAAGTTATACACCCTTCGGTAGGACATGCAGTAGCACATGCCGGCTCATCATGATGACCTACACACTCTACACATTTGTTACCGTATACATAATAAGTCTCTTCACCCGTTGGATTATCATCCTCGTCTACAATTGCTTCTACCGGACACTCATCAATACAAGCGCCACAGTTAATACATGTATCACCAATAATTACTGCCATAAGAATTCTCCTAGTTATTAATTTCGAGGTAAGTTTAACCAAAGATTTTTAAACATAGCTAAAATATCTTTGATAAAACTACAATAATATAAATTTGTTACTCTTTTTATGGAGTATATCCCAAAAACAAGGACTTTGATAATGATTATTATTAAATTTTTAGATACTTTTTAATATCCTCAACCCTGTCTCTTCTCTCCCATGTAAAATCTTCATCTTCTCTTCCGAAATGACCGTATGCTGCCGTTTTTCTATATATAGGACGAAGAAGATTTAAAGATTTTATAATGCCTCTAGGAGAGAGATCAAAAAGTTCTCTTACGCACTCTTCTATTTTTTTCTCTTCTACTATGCCTGTATTGTGAGTGTCTACCATAATGGAGACAGGCTGAGAGACACCTATCGCATAAGCAATTTGTATGGTTACCTTATCGCATACTCCGGCTGCCACAAGATTTTTAGCCACATGTCTTGCCGCATAAGCAGCACTTCTATCTACTTTTGTCGGGTCTTTACCGCTAAACGCACCGCCGCCGTGAGGGCAACTTCCGCCATATGTATCAACAATAATTTTTCTGCCGGTTAAGCCTGCATCACCCTGCGGACCGCCTATTACAAATTTTCCGGTTGGGTTTATGTGAAATATAGTATTTTCATCTATCATGTGTGCAGGAATCACATGTCTAATAACTTCTCTAATAATATCTTTATGAATCTTCTCTTGAGAAACATCAGGAGCATGCTGCGACGAAACGACTACAGTATCTACATAAACAGGTTTATCTCCTACATATTTAATACTGATTTGTGCTTTTCCATCAGGACGAAGATACGGAATAATTCCCTCTTTGCGAACCTCAGCGAGTCTTTGAGTTAAGCGGTGAGCCAAATATATAGGCAGCGGCATTAGCACATCAGTCTCACGACATGCATAACCGAACATTAAGCCCTGATCTCCGGCTCCTATCTCTCCATCTGCAAGGCTAACTCCTTGATTGATATCTGGCGATTGCTCCCCGACGGCATTTAAAACTGCTGCAGAACGGTAGTCAAAACCGTAAGTTGCATCGGTATAGCCAATCTCTTGAACAACTTTGCGGACAATTTCCTGCATCGGTGCATATGTCGTAGTTTTGAGTTCGCCTGCTATTATACAAAATCCATTTGACACCAGTGTCTCACATGCAACATGTGCGAAAGTATCTCTCTCAATAATATAATCCAAAATTGCATCGCTGATTTGATCTGCCATCTTATCAGGGTGCCCTTCTGTTACAGACTCTGAAGTAAAGATATACTCTTTTAGAGCTTTTGCTTCTTTTGTCATCGATTTTCCTTATTGAAGTACAGAATCTAGCCCTGTAAATCAACAAAATTATATCTTATAATATTTAATATCTATTTTTTATAAAATACATTTAATTATCAAATGATAAAAATTATCCTTAAGTATTAATATTACTTTTTTAAGTCAGATTTTTATTACTTTTATTTGGTTAAAATTTTTCCAACAAATAAAAAATTAAAAGGAAATTACATGTTAGTAACAAATAAAGCTCCGGATTTTACGGCAAAGGCAGTTTTAGCAGACGGTTCGATAGTTGATAGTTTTAAACTCTCTGAAAATTTTGGTCCAAAGGGTACGGTTCTATTTTTTTATCCACTAGATTTTACATTCGTATGCCCATCTGAAATTATTGCATTTTCACATAGAATAGAAGAGTTTAAAAGCCGTGGTGTAAATGTTATAGGTGTTTCGGTAGACAGTCAGTTTTCACACTTTGCATGGAGAGAAACGCCTGTAAATAATGGCGGTATCGGCAGAGTAAAATATCCGCTGGTTGCAGATTTAACTAAGCAAATTTCTAAAGATTATGATGTGCTTTTCGGTGAGTCTGTTGCACTTCGCGGTTCATTTTTGATTGACGGCAAAGGTGTTATTCGCCATGCAGTGATTAACGACCTTCCACTTGGTAGAAACATCGATGAGATGATTCGTATGGTAGATGCAATGCAATTTACTGATGAGCATGGTGAAGTTTGTGCCGCAGGATGGCAAAAAGGCGATGAAGGAATGAAAGCTACAACTGAGGGTGTTGCTGAGTACTTAGCGAAAAACAGCGAAAAACTATAACTCTTTTTCATAGCATGTGAGTTTTCACATGCTGTTTTTACTGTTTTATACCCAAACAGCAAACTCAACCTTACAAATCTTTATTAAAACTAAGAGCTTTCTGATTTACGAAAACTATGTCTCTCCACTGCTTTTTTGGGGCAATCAAGTTTAAGCGCTTGGGATTTGAACTTCTCGATATTGCGACATAAAACTGAGACGGAGCAAAAATTTCATTTGTCTCAATTATCAGATCTTCAATACTCATCCCTTGGGACTTATGAATGGTTATGGCATAGGCAAGTTTGATAGGATATTGGTAGATTGTAAAAAGTGTCTCTTCTGCAATCTCTTTTTTTCCGCTCACACTTTTTTCGCTCCATACGCTTTTGCTTTGAGCCACAGCTTCAAGCTTTACAACAGTAGCATCACTTTTTTGTACATACACAAAATTATTCTCTATATTTACGATAACTCCGTGTTCACCGTTAAAATAGTTCCATGAGTTTCTGCTAAAAAGCACTCTTACGCCAATCTTTAGTTCTAGTTCTTTCTCTATTCTGGCATCTTCCATAAAACGTTCTATTTCAATATCTTTTACACTTTTTAGATGCTTGATAATTTGAGCCTCTTTAACATGCAGCTCTTTATCCACATGTAGAAGCTGATTTTTATTGTGAAGTGATGCCGAGTTGTTTTTACCGAATAAAAAGGTGAATTCGCTTAAATTTTCACTTAGAGGTTTTATAAACTCATTTAAAGCGTTGTGGATACATTCGTCTACAAAACCATTTCTGATATTTGACAAAAGCTCTATAAAATCTTTATCATCCGTTCTATAAATATGAGTTAACTCCACTATCTCAAAATAAAAATTCTCCCATGCAGAAGACTCAAACGCAAATCGAACTTCACTATTTCCTCTCACAACCGGAGGAAGCTGCAAAAAATCACCGACTACTAAAACAGAGCCTTTAAAATCAGCCTGTTTTAGTCTAAGTTCTATCATATCAAGCAAAGCATCGCTTACCATAGAAATCTCGTCTATAACTATAAGATCCATACTTTGAATAAGTTTTTTAACCTTTTTGCTAATTTCAAGCTTGCCTCTGTGCTCAAGATCTTTCAAATCATTAGCAATTCCCAAATCTAAGAAACTATGCAGAGTTTGACCGTTTATAAGCGTAGCTGCCATTCCTGTTGAGGCAAGTTTTGCCACTTTTTTTGCATCATCTTCATACTGTTTTATAATATTTTTAGTCATTGTAGTTTTTCCGACGCCTGCACCGCCGGTTAAAAAAACATTTTTCTTATCTTTTAATTTTTCTATAATATTTTTCAAATAATCCATAAAAAATTATACTATAATAAAAAAAAGTTTATAAGGATATTTATAGCATGGCAGAGAGAATATTAATAGTTGAAGATAACAAAACGCTAGCAAAATTAATAGCAAAAAAAATAGGTGCTGAACTTGATTTTGAAGTTGACATGGCACATAGCTTATCCGAAACAAAGTTATTTTTAAGCAGATACAGCTACTTTTTAACACTTTTAGACATTAATCTCCCTGATGCTCCAAACGGTGAAGTTGTAGACTATGTTATAGAGAAAAAAAACCATGTAATTGTTTTGAGCGGAAATATTGACAAAGAGTTTAGAGCTAAAGTACTTAAGAAAAACATTATAGATTATGTAAATAAAAGCGGCATCAATGATGTAAATTATATAATTCAAATGATAAAAAGAGTTCAAAAAAATCAAAATCATAAAATTTTAGTGGTAGATGACTCGCTTGTATTTAGAAAACAAATGCAAAGTATGCTTGAGAATATGTTTTTTAAAGTTATAACAGTTGCTCATGGCGAAGAGGCATTAGGCATGCTTAATGCAAATCCTGATGTAAGTCTGGTATTAACAGACTATCACATGCCTGTTTTAAATGGGCTTGAGCTAACTTATGAAATCAGAAAAAATTACACTAAAAATGATTTGGCTATTATCGTAGTCTCTAGCGACAATGATGAAGAGACAACAGCACTTTTTCTAAAAAACGGTGCAAACGACTACATTAAAAAGCCTTTTTCTAAAGAGGAGTTCTCATGCCGCATCAATAACTCCATTGAAGCACTGGAAAACATACATGCTGTAACAAATCATGCAAGCCGTGACTTTTTAACCGGACTCTATAATAGAAGATACTTTTTTAGCAATATGCCTGCTTATTTTGAAAAGGCGATGAATGAGAATGAATACTTTGCGATTGCTATGATAAATATTGACCATTTTAAAAAAATCAACGATACTTATGGACATGACTCAGGAGACAAAATAATAAATACTTTAGCCGATATTCTAAGAGCAAATACAAATCAAGATGATATGGTTTCAAGATTTGGCGGAGAGGAGTTTTGCGTTGTCGTAAAAAACACATCAAAAAACAGTGCATTGGAAATATTTGAAAAATTAAGAGAAATGGCACAAAATTCAACCACTCTCTCAGATAAGGGAGAAGCAATAAAATTCACCGTTTCTATCGGCATTGCAATAAACCACGAAGATACTCTTGAAGAAAGTGTAAGTCAAGCCGACATGATGCTATATAACGCAAAACAAAACGGAAGAAATCAAGTAGTACATAACTAGTCTCTCAGAATTATAAGATCTCCAAAAGGAACTTCTCTCTCTTTTGGAGATACCCATTTCACGGCATAAGTCGGTTCATCTTTTGGAAAAATCCCCTCTAAATCACTAAAGTACAGAAGAAGTTTTACATCTTCAAGCGAATGTTTTACAAACTCAAAAACAGGTCGAAAATCGGTTGCTCCTCCGCCTTGGAATGCAACTTCTAAAATATCTCCGCTATAAAAAGTTTTATGTTCTTGAATCGTATCATCACAAACCAGCAGCTCAATCTGATAGTTTTGCAGTGTATTTGTAAGAGAGTTCAACTCGCTTACAAATTCACCTAAAAGCTTTTCATCAACTGAACCTGAACTGTCTATCGCTATGACAAACTTAAATCTTTGGCTGATACATGAGGGGAGATAAATTCCGGCATGAAGGAATTTTTTACTTGGAGGAAGAAGCGTATAGTCATCTTTATGAAATCTATCCAGTGTGGCTTTTAGCTCATCTCTCCAGTTGATTTTGCAATCACTCTTTTTTATGTTAAAAAATCTATCTATTGAAGTCGGCACTTCACCGTTTTTAAGCTCAGTGTCTAATAGAGCCTTTGCAAACTCTTCAAAAAGCTGTTCACTCAGCTCTTCATCATAATTGATATTTTCATTTTTATTATTATCTTGCTGTACGTCATCTAAAGTGTCTGCCTCATACTCTAGCTCATTTTGTAAAATATCAGCTTTCAACTCTTCATAAATCTCTTCGGCATAAAGTCCGCTAAATCTTTTTGAGTAGTGTGCTTCTATAGGGCAGTCCAACCCATTTAGCACCAGCATGTCATTGACGGCATAGTCCGTTGCTAACTGCCAAAGCCAGCCGCTTCTGCCGTTTTTTCTTCTCTCATGTGAGAGTGAAGCATGCATTGCACCGTTTGCAAAGACAAATTCCATCTGAGCAAGTTCGAGCTTTTCTAAAAAATCGCTGTTATATTCAAGCTTAATACCGTTGCTTTTAAAACTTTGTATATCACTGTTTTGCACAAGTTCAAGCTTTGAAGCCATCATGCCAAAGAGCGGATATTGAACTAAAAGTTTAGCTTTTGCCTGCGAAATTTTACTTTGAAGACTCGACAAGTATCTCAACTTTTTTTGCCAGTTGATGAGGAAGCAATCCGAGTGACTCTTCTACCAACTTGGTGTTTCCGTGTGTTATAAAGCTGTCCTCATATTCAAAACTCTCTACGCTTACATTTAGGATTTTTTCTTTTGCTAAAAACTCTAAAATAGCTGAGCCGACTCCACCCATTTTAGCACTATCACTAAAAACAAACCATTTTTTATGTTTTTTTGAGAGTTCACGAAGCATATTCTCATCAAGAGGTTTTACAAACCTTAGATCTAATATGCTGACTTCCACCTCTAAAAACTCTGCACTCTGGTATGCGCGTCCGACACCGTTTCCATAGCCTATGAACAAAATATCACTCGTATTTGAACGAAGCAGTTGTGATTTTGCGAGTTCAAAAGGAAGTGACTCCGGCAAGCTGCTCTCCATAAAAGAGCCTCTTGGATATCGTAAAGAGCATGGATATTTATACTGTGCCGCAAACGCCATTGCCTGATGAAAAGATTTTTCGTCTCTTGGAGCAAAAAGAGTCATATTTGGAATAGCTCTTAAAAAACTGATATCAAAAGCCCCTTGATGCGTCTCACCGTCTTCTCCGACTATTCCGGCACGATCAAGTGCAAAAACAACCGGTAGATTCATCAAACATGTATCATGTATTATCTGGTCATATCCGCGTTGCAAAAATGTAGAGTAGATGGTACAAAACGGTTTAAAACCCTCTTTTGCCAAAGCTGCCATCGAAGTAACTGCATGCTGCTCTGCGATTGCCACATCCCAAAATCTATCAGGGAAGAGTTCCATAAGTTCGCTTAGTCCTGTACCGCTTGGCATAGCTGCCGTTGCACCGACTATTTTTTTATCATGTTTTGCAAGATGAAGCAGAGCTTCAGAGTAGATCTGAGTAGCACTTTTAGAAGAGCTTTTTTTAGATGAATTTCCGCTGTCTAAATCAAAAGGACCTACACCGTGCCACTTCTCCTCTTTACCCTCGGCTATCTGGTATCCTTTGCCTTTTAGTGTCTGCACATGAACTATTACAGGCTTTTTAAGTTCTTTTGCTTTTTGCAGAATTTCTATAAGAGACGATAAATTATGACCATCCACCGGTCCTATATAATTAATTCCCATTTCTTCAAAAAGAATCCCTGGGGTAATCAATTTTAAAGACTCTTCCATTCTTTTTGCAATGTAGTGTGCGCTCTCCCCAAAATTATCTACAAAATTCTCGGTATGTCTCTTAAAAGATTGGTAAAACGGAGATGCCATCGCTGAGCTTAACATTCTGCTTATAGCGCCTATCGGTTTTGCTATACTCATCTCGTTATCATTGAGTATGATAACCATCGGATATTTTCTATCACCCAACTCGTTTAAGGCTTCATACACCATACCTGCCGTCATAGAGCCATCACCAATCATGACTACTGGGACTCTTGAATCCTGTTCTCCTTTTAGTGCTATAGCTTTGGCGGCACCTACACCTAAAGAGATAGATGTTGAGCTATGCCCTGCTACAAAATAGTCATGTTCGCTCTCGTTTGGTTTTGTATATCCGGATATACCGTTAAATTGTCTTAGCGTGTCAAATGCATCCCATCTTCCAGTTAAAAGCTTATGAGCGTATGATTGGTGAGATACATCAAAAATAAAGGGATCTTTTTTGGAATCAAATACTTCATGCATAGCAACTATAATCTCTGTAGCTCCGAGCGTAGAACTCAAATGTCCGCCGTTTTTACTAACGACTCTTAATATCTCTTCTCTTATTTTTGCACAGAGATTTTCTAACTCTTTAATTGAACTTTTTTTTATATTCATTATCTTTTTTTACTCACTTAATGCCACTCGCTTTACCCTCTCAAATCTCTTTGCTATTTGTGCATCAATATTGCCTGCATCGCTGATAGCTATAACACCGCCAAGACTAACCGCACTGTCTGACATAACTTCTACATGAGAGAGGGAGCCTGTTGCTTGCGAAATAGCTCCATGATCTGCCGGATTGACTTTTAAAATTATTTTTGAAGAACTTTGCAACTCTTTAATAAGTTCTCCGGATAAAGTTATAGCAACTTTGCTTGAATTTTCACTCAGCTCAACCTTGATTACCTCTTTAGAAATATCCAAAGCTGCACCTATTAACTCTTTTTTTATCTCTTCCAATGCTGATTCAAACTCTTTTGCACTGCTTTCCAGCTTTACGATAGACGATGCATACAAAGAGAGAGCATTTACCATATTTTTATCTTCTTCTTTAAGCGCGAGTGCTTTGCCTGCTTCTAAACCTGCAGCATAAGACTCATCTTTAACTTTTTTAAGCTCTGCTTTGTGTTCATCACTCATACTCTCCAGTTTCATCTGAAGCTTTATGAAATTTGATGACATCTCATCTGTTTTATTGAGAAGAGACTCAATTAATGAGTCTTTAGAGCTTTGGCTAATCCCGCTAGTATCAACTTCACGTTCGACTTTCTTCTCTTCTTTAGAGGCAGGATTGCTAGATAAAAAAGTTTTCTCTGCCTCTTCCTGAGATTCTGAGCCTATGGATAGCACCTTAAAATTATACCTATCGACATTGTGCTTTTGAATCTTTTCACTTGTAATTATACTTGGCAAATTATTCCACCATCTCTTCCGAAGAGCTTCCTAATTGAATTGTTCCTGCCTCTGCAAGACCGTTGACAACCTCAACGATTCTTCTTTGAGCACCCTCAACTTCTTTCATTTTTACGGCACCCATAAACTGCATCTCTTCTTCAAATGCCTCTCTTGCCCTCTCACTCATAGCACTAAAGAACTTCTGTCTAAGATCCTCAGGAGCACTTTTTAGCCCAAGCATCAAATCCTGTTTTTCTACGGATTTAAGAATTTCATTAATTGCACCCTTGTCAAGTTTTGCAATATCTTCAAATGTAAACATCATCTCTTTGATAAGATTTGACATCTCTTCGTCCCGCTCTTCAATCTTAGCAAGTGTCTCTTTAGAAGCTTTTGCTCCAAGTCGATTGAAGATATCTGCGACAGCACGAGGACCGCCGACTTCAACCTTGTAAGAAGCAAGAGATTCAAGTTTTGACTCTAAAACTGCAGAAACTCTTTTAATTACAGAAGGAGATATGTCTCCAAGTTTTGCCATTCTCATAGAAACTTCACTTCTAAGATCATCAGGAAAGTACTGAAGCGTATCAGCCGCTTCTGTAGCATCCATGTGAGCTAAAATCAGTGCTATCGTTTGAGGATGCTCGTTAATTATAAAGTCTGAGAGTTGTTGAGGCTTGATTTTTGAGAGATACGCAAAATTTTGGCTCTCTTGCATACTTCTTGAGAGCTTTTCTAAAACTTTTTTTGCTTCCTCAGGACCAAGTGTTCTATAAAGCAGTTCTCTTGCATACTCCATACCGCCTGATGTTATGAACTGACCTGATTGTAGAATTGCATAAAACTCTTCAAGCACTGCAGTTGCAACAGCTTTTTCTACACTTTTATTCATAGCGATATATTTTGAAACATCAGTTATGGCATCTACAGTCATATTTGTAAATATAGCAGCTGTCGCATCTTCGCCCATCTGCAATAGTAAAATTGCAACCTTCTCTCCCATTCCCATTTCATCAAATCTTGCTTGTTGCGATGCACTTAAATTCACTTGTTTTTCCCCCTTTTACCTATTAGAAGAAGATGAAGAAGCAGTATCGGAATCTTCCGCCACTAACGCCTGCAGAACTAGAGCAACTGCTTCAGGCGACTCTTCTATCATAGCCCGTACTTTTTCAAGAAGAACATCGTACTTAAGTTCATCTTCACTAAAGTTTTCACCGACACCTAGTTGCTCTTCGACTTTTTTACGCATTAATTGAACTTTTTCAACCAAATCTTCAGCATCATCAGTTCCTATGTCTAAAACAGGTCTATTAAACTCATCCTCTTCTTTTGAAACCTCAAGCATTCTCTCTGCGAACGGAGAGATAACTTTCTTGTAAACAATAAGAAGAAGAAGAAGCACAAAAATATATTTAAAGAGTCCAGAAAACGGCTCCAAATAGAGTTTAGAAAATTCAACTGCCTGATTTACTCTCTCCTCAGCCGTATTAACCTCAACAGTTTTAAATTGTAAATTTTTGACGCTTAACTGATCGCCTCTCTCTTCGCTAATGCCAATTGAGCGGCTAACCAAAGCAGACAGAGCCTCTAAATCACTCTCTGATAGAGGCTGATACTCTAATTCACTTGTTGCCTTTCCTTCAGCATCAGTTTTATACTTATACTTTCCGTCTACAACAACGGCAGCCGTAACTCTTTTGATGCGTGCGAACTCGCTTTTTACCGTTGAGACTGTTTTACCGATTTCATAGTTAGTTGTACCTGTGTTTTTTTCATACTTTTCACTTGTCTGGTTGTTAGACAACCCTTCAACCGGTCCTATATTGCTTACAGTACCGGGAACTCCACCTACTTCGTTAGGACTCTTGCCTTCCCTTTTCTCTTCGCTAACCTGCTCACTTCTAATTACATTCTCGGGATCATATTTCTCGGAGGTAGAGTTTTGAATGGAAAAATCATACTCAATTGTAACTTGAGCAACAACTTTTTGTCCTCCACCTACAAAAGGAGAGACAACTTCTATAATTTTTTGCTGTTTTTTCTTCTCTTCTTTTGTTTTAAAATTTTGCTGAACAGATGACAATTCACTCATCTGCGCCATTTCATTCTCGTCACCCAGCGTTTCACCGTCACTGTCAATCAACATAACATTTGCCGGCGTCAAGTTCGGTACCGCAGCAGATACAAGGTTTTTTATCCCTCGAATCTGCTTGGTACTGAGCTTTCCACCCTCAACCAATTTAAGCATAACAGAGGCTGTAGGAGCAGTCTGCTTTTCAACAAAAAGTGAATCTTTAGGCAGTGCTAAACTAACATTGGCACTCTCTATGGGAGCAAGTGCATCGATTGTGCGAGAAAGTTCACCTTCTAGCGCACGAAGATACTTTACATTTTGGTCAAAACTTGTAGCACCGAACTGTTGGCTGTCAAAAAGCTCAAAACCGACACCGCTATTCTTTGGAATTCCCATTGAAGCTACGGCAATACGTTCTTTATATACTACATTTTTAGGAACTTTAATAACATTATTGTCAAGTATTTCATAAGGTATATTGCCCTTTTCTAAGTACTCTACTACTTTTGCGGCATCCTCCGAGGTTAAAGAGTCAAAAAGCACTTCCATCTTGTTATTTGCTTCTTTTTTTGTGGTATAAACAACCATAAAAATTAAAAATGATACAATACCGACAATAGCAGCAGCAATTATAAACTTCTGCTGTTTAGTCAGCTTGTCATAGAAAATAACTAATTGCGAAAAAAGTACTTTAAAATCCATTAACTTCCCATCTTTAAACTATAAGAATTGTATTACTAAGCCAAAAAAACGACTGTTTTGTTCTTCTGTACCCACTGTTACTCGAATTGCATTCATATTATAACTGCTTAAATCTCTAACTATCATACCGTTTTGAAGTAATAAGTTTGATATCTTTGATGAGTTTTGGTTTGGATTTAAACATAACGTAACAAAATTTGTATAACTGTTTATTATATCAATTTTTTGCTCTTTCGCAAACTCTTCATATCTTTTCATCTGTTGTAAATTAAGCGTTACACTTTTTTTCACAAAATCTTCATCTTCCAAAGCGACGCTTGCAGCTTCAAGAGAGAGCGTCGTAATGTTAAATGGCGGTCTAAGTTTATAAAGCTCTTTTATTATATTCGCATTTGCCACACCGTATCCTACTCTCATTCCGCCGAGACCATAAGCTTTAGAGAAAGTTCCCAGATAAATCACATTGTCAAACTGCTCTATCAACTCTTTGACGACTATCTCTTTTTTGGCATCTTTTGCAATTGCATACTCCATGTAAGCACCGTCAATTACAACTAAAGTATCACTGTCTATCTTCTTCAAAAACTCAAATATTTTCTGTGCATCCAAAGCATCCCCAGTCGGATTATTCGGGGTACATATAAATATGATTTCTGGCTTTTCTTGCTTATAAAGCTCATAAAATTCATCCATATCATGCTCTTGTGAAGCAGTTCTTATAACCTCTGCTCCTACATGTTTTGCATATATCTCATACATAGCAAATGTTATGCTGTTCATCAAAATTTTTGAACCATGGGTTGCTTTTGCATGAATCAAAAACTCTATAACCTGATCACTTCCGGATCCGATTATAATATTCTCATTTGCAACACCCATTTTTACGCTTAGTGCATTTTTTAGCTTTATCATAGAGTCATCAGGGTAGAGTGCCATTTTGGATAGAATAGCTCCAACTGCCTCTACTACCTTAGGTGAACATCCGCTGGGGTTCTCGTTTGATGCCAGCTTTACGATATCTTTTGGATCTATGCCAAACTCTCTTACAACAAGTTCTATCGGCTTTCCTGCTTCATATGTTTTAATATTTTCTAAATTTTTATTGAACTTCAATGTTTTGTCCTTTTATGTAACTTCCTAGCCAAGTTACTTCTCCTTTATGTTTTTGTAACACTTTTTGAAACTTCTCATCATCGATATGACCGTAAAAATCTATAAAAAACCAGTAATCAAAACCGCCTTTATCTTTAGATGGACGAGACTCTATTTTTGAGAGATTTATATTTTGATCATCAAAATCCTGTAGAAAATGAACAAGAGATCCGGCTTTTACAGAGTCTTTGAGTCTAACTAAAATAGAAGTTTTGTCATCTTGGCTTTTTTCGTTTTTAAAGTCGCTAAGTATTACAAATCTTGTCTGAGATCCTATATCATCTTCTATACGATCAAACATAGTAGGTATGCCGTATAACTTTGCCGCAATATGGCTGCAAATAGCGGCTGCATTTGGATTTTCCGCTGCAAGAATTGCCGCTTTTGCCGTTGATTCAACAGGTATTTGCTCGACATTTACAAGGTCATGTTCTATTAAAAACTCCCTACACTGTCCAAATCCCTTATCTTTTGAGTAAATTTTAGTTATTTGGCTTAGTTTTGTCGCTTTTGTAGCAAACGACATGTGAATCGGCATATATAGCTCCGCCACAATTTTTACTGAACTCTTTGCTAGTAAATCCAATGTTTCGCTGACGATTCCGTCTCTTGAGTTCTCAATAGGAACAACACCGAATTTGGCATGCTTAGCTTCAAGTGTTTTAAAAACAGAGTGAATAGAACTCAAAGAGAGATAATCACTCATAGCCCCAAAACGGCTCTCTGCCGCTTGATGAGTAAAGCTTCCCTCCGGTCCGAGATATGCTATACGTTCAGGCAGTTCCAGATTTCTTGAAACTGCAAAAATTTCTAAAAATATCGCTTCAATAGCACTTGCATTTAAAAGCCCTTTTTGCTCAATACTATTTTGCGTCAATCTTTGAATAATAGCATTTTCCCTCTCAGGTCTGTATATTGCCCCGCCGTTCTCTTTTTTTATCTCGCCTACTCGCTTGACTATCTCCATTCTTCTGTTAAGAAGTTCCAATATCTCATCATCGATAGTATCGATAGCGACTCTGCAATCATCTAAAGTTTTCATATACTCTCCAAAATTTCCTGCATATCTGCATATACATAATCAGGTCTTAGCTCAGGTTTTAAAAACGGGACTATCTCATCGGCACTCTTATATTTTCCGCTTGTTACAAAAATAGTTTTCATCCCCATCTCCTTAGCACCCCCCAAATCACCTTTTACATCATCACTTATAATCGTTACGTCACAAAACTCGGCATCTGCAACCTGCTTGCGAAGCATTGCCAACGACTCCTCATAAAAAGCTACACTGGGTTTTCCCACTACGCTGTAACTGCATGATGTTGCAAATTCAAGCATTTTAAGTATTGCCCCTACTCCCGGATAACGCTTGTTATTTTTAGCATATATTGATGTCTCATGCATACCAACAAGCTTTGCGCCACAGAGTATAAAGTCTATCATCTGTGCAAATTCGTCATTCGTAAAACTATCTTTTATGGAAACCAAAACTGTTTTTGGGTTTTTATAATCTAGCTCAAAACCCATATTCACTAAACCATCTAGAAATTCCTGCGTACCGTAAGCTGCAACACCCGCTTTTTCAACATGCAGCTCTAAAATCATCAAAGGATCCAAGTAGAATGAAAAGTCAAAATCAAAACCTATTGATTTAAGATAGGCATAAAAATCTTTTGAAACATTTTTGGTATTGTTGGTAATAATCATATAAGGAATTTTTTTCTTATTTAGTATGTCGATAAACTCCCTGCTTCCACGGATAGGAGATTTATCACTGTCGCTAATCAAAGTACCCTGAACATCAATAAAATACATCTTACTTAACCAAAAAATCTTTCTCTAAGGCGATTAAATCTTCAAACTCTTCTCTTTTTCTGATAACTCTTGCCTCGCCACCCTTAATTGCAACTTCGGCACTTCTTCCTCTTGTGTTATAGTTGCTTCCCATGCCAAAACCGTAAGCTCCTGCACTGTGAATAACAAGCAAATCATTATGTTCTAAAATAGGTAGAGAGTAATTTTTTGCAAAAAAGTCACCGCTCTCACAAACAGGACCAACAACATCTGCTTCGCTCTCATCAGTCGTGCTATTTGTAATCGCTTCTATCTTATGATATGCTTTATATAGACTAGGGCGCAGAAGATCATTCATAGCACCGTCTACCACAACAAATCTTTTAGAACCGTTTTGCTTCTCATATAAAACTTTTGTTAAAAAATATCCGCCGTTTGCCGTTAAAAATCTTCCCGGCTCACAGATTATCGTTAAATCCAGCCCTTTTAATGCCCCTAAAATTGCTTGTGCATAATCGTAAGGTTTGATTGTCGTTTCGTTTTTGTAAACAACACCAAGCCCTCCTCCTATATCAAAAAACTTCAGTTCTATCTTTATATTTGAAAGAGAACGAACAAGGTCCGCCACTATTACCGCAGATTCATAAATCGGTTTTAGTTCGGTAAGCTGAGAGCCTATATGAAAGTGAATTCCGACAGGATCGAGATGCTCAGAGTTGTTTGCTTTGATATACATTCTCTTTGCGGCATCTATCTCAACACCGAATTTATTGTCATGAAGACCCGTAGAGATATAAGGATGCGTTAAAGGATCTATGTTTGGGTTAACACGAATACTGATTCTGCATACCGCACCAAGCTCTTTTGCTATAAGTTCTACACGTCCGAGTTCTGCTTCGCTCTCGACATTTATGTATAAAATATCGCTCTCTATTGCTTCACGTATCTCATCATCGCTTTTTCCGACACCGGAAAAAATAATCTTATAGCTAGGAACTCCCGCCAAAAATGCACGACGCACCTCACCGATGGAGACACAATCAGCGCCGCTTCCTAAAGTGGCAAAATGTTTGATAACACTAAGGTTAGAGTTGGATTTTATAGCATATGCCAAGATAGATTTTTTACCTTTAAAAGCCTCTTTAAGCTCTTCATACTGCTTTGTCATGTAATCTAAATCATATATATAGAGCGGAGTTTTATATGTAGTTGCAAGTTCTTTAAAATTTATCATAAAAGTCCCAAATATTTTTTGAGCCATTCTATCCAAAAAGTACTTATATTTTTGTTATGAGCCGATGATTATGTTGCTAAACGATACTTTCTCCACTGTCCAAAAGCGACTAAAAACAGAATCATAACAGGAACTATTATACCGATTTCACTCGGTATCACTTTATGAGTGGAGAGTTCAATAAATGTAAAAAGAAGTGCCCAAACCAGAAGTGATGCAAGTATAGCTCCAAAACTAAATAGCGAAACATTTAAAAATCTCACACTCACGGGAACAAAAAAGAAGATTATAACAATTACAAAAGGAACAAAAAACGGATAAATAAATATTTTATATAAAGAACTCTTTATGACATTCGTATTGATTTTCTGCTCTTTTAGAAGTACATATGCATCTATTGCATCTTTTATCGTGAAGTTCACTTTTCCCTCGTAAACCTGATCTAATATTTTTGGTCTAAAGCCCTCAAGAATTTTCAGGTTTTTATGTTCATCTACTTTTATTCCTAGAGAATCAAAATTAATTGCGTCAGGTTTGGTAATAACATCGGCACTATTTATTTGCCATGCATCATCTCTATAGAGTGCTTTTGATGCTATCAATACCTCTTTTAGGGAGTTGTTACTAAAACTAAAGACCCTTATGTCTTCGGCACTCTCTTGCAGAGGAAGCATTTTTGAAAAATAGACAAATTTATCTTTATATGTGAAAAACAGATCCCGTGTGGGGCTTAGATATTGTGCATTTTTACGAATATTTTTTGCAAACTCATCGGCTCTTGCAAAATTTGAAATTGAGTGAAGTGATATAAAAAGTAAAATAATTAGTGTAGATACTACGATAAAGGGCTTTAAAATATCTACTCTTGAGTATCCAAGGGAGTAAAACGAAACTAACGCATTGGAGCGGATTAATAATATTTTAGTACTTATCATCGCAAATACAAGTGAAATAGGAAGCAGCATATCAATAGCAAAAAAAGCTTTATAAACTAGATATATAATAAAAAGGTTTGCCGATAGCTCAAGTTTTTCGGCACTTCCTATATAATCAAATCCGACTAAAAACAGGACAAGTGCGGATAATATGATGATGAAATATTTTATATAATGAAAAGATATATATTTAAAAGCCAGCATATATTACAAATCCCACAAAGAAGTTAGGTGCTATTTTAGCTGAAAATTTTTAATTGTATATTTAGTGCTAACATCTTCCAGTGAATTATTTAACAAATACTCAACTGCCTTAGATGCGGCAGAAATCCACTCCATGAGATGTTCTTGCTCACCTTTGTTAAAATCACTCAAAACATAGGAAGCGACCTCACCTTTATGCTCAGGTTTCCCTATGCCCATCCTAACTCTGATATACTCTTTTGAGATATTTTCATCTGTAGATTTAAGCCCGTTATGCCCGCCATGTCCGCCCCCTTTTTTAAAGCGAAGCGTACCAAAGGGCAGATCCAAATCATCATGTATTACAACTACATCATCGATTTTATAAAACTTTTTGACGGCTGCTATAGCATTGCCGGATAGGTTCATAAAAGTAAGCGGTTTTAATAAAAAATTATTTGAAAATTTGAAAAGTTCGCCGTTAAATGACGAGGAAGAGAGTTTTTGTGCATTTTGTCTTTTAACAAGCTCGTCAATAACCATAAAACCTATGTTATGACGAGTATGTTCATAATTCGGGCCAGGATTTCCCAGTCCGACTATTAGCATAATTACTTAGCTTTAATGATACTTAGTACTGATACACGCTCAGCATCTGTAAATGTAACATTATCAATTCTTGCAATATCACGAACAAGCATAGAATCACCAACATCCATTTTTGCGATATCTACATTGATACTATTTGGAACGTTTTCAATTGTAGCTTTAACTCTTAAACGAGATTTTGAAAGATTTACAAGACCTTTGTTTTTAAGACCGATTGCATCACCTTCTGGAACAACAGGAACATGATAATGAGTTAAAACACCTGACTGTGCTACCATTAAATCTACATGTAACAGTTTTCCTGTTAATGGATGTGCTTCATATGATTGAACAACAACATTCATCTCTTTTGCTCCTATCTTGATAGGAAACGCCAAAGTCTCTTTGTTGCGAACAGTACGGATATACTCATTGTCTTTAAATGCAGCGTGAATATTTTCAAGCCCTTTTCCGTAAATGTTTGCAATTAGATAACCATCACGGCGAAGCGCCTTCGTGCCTTTTTTGCCAGTACTCTCTCTAATAATGCCTTCTAACATATTAAATCCTTAATAAAAAATGTTTGGAATTATACCCACTCAAGCTTTAAGTGCAGTTAAAAGAGATTATTTTAAATCAAAAACTTCATCATCAGAAAACTCATGTTTACTTTTTTTCTCAGCCATACTAGCAAAATCAGATGCTTTGCCACTGTTAAACCCACTCATTTTCAACTCGAGGTCTGCAGCACTAGTTGCATAATCTTTTGCTTTTTCTTTTGTGATAATTCCTTGATTGTATATATCCAAAATATGCTGATCAAAACTTTGTGATTTATAGTGCTCTCTACCCTTTTCTATTGCTTCACGAATCTCATAATCTCTATTTTCTAAGATTAACTTCTCGATAGTAGGTGTTTTTACAAGTACCTCCATTGCGGCTACTCGCTTACCATCTATTGTAGGGATAAGTCTTTGGGAGACAACACCTTTTAAAACTCCTGAAAGCGAAAGGCGAACACGATTTTGCTCCTCATTTGGGAACATTGCTATTATACGGTTTATAGTCTCTTTGGCATCTATCGTATGCAGTGTTGAAAAAACCAAGTGTCCGGTATCCGCAGCATGCAGAGCTAACTCTACCGTCTCACGATCTCTCATCTCTCCGACAAGTATAATGTCCGGATCTTCACGCAAAGCTGCTCTCAAAGCTCTACCAAAAGAGAGAGTATCTTGTCCCACTGAACGCTGATTTATGACACATCCTCTATCTTTATGAACAAACTCGATTGGATCTTCAATAGTAACAATATGCTTTTTTTCTGTTAGATTAATCTCATGTATCATAGCCGCGAGAGTTGTTGATTTCCCGCTTCCGGTTGCTCCCGTAACAAGAACAAGTCCACGCCCCTCTTTTGTAAGAGTCCTAACAATTTCCGGAAATTTCATCTGATCAATCGTCGGAATCTGCATGGGAATAATACGAAAAACAAAAGATGGACCATCCGTCTGAAAAAAGATATTTACACGAAAACGGTTGCCTTCATCAAATTGGTAGACCAAATCTATCTCTTTATTCTGTACAAACTCAGAAAATCTTCCTCTTAAAAGCTCTTTTGCAAGCGTCATAGCATCCTCATACGAAAGTACCGACCCAGAAAATGGGACTATACTCCCGTTTACCCTTGCACGAATAATACCTTTTGATTTTACATGTAAGTCACTTCCACCGTTGTCAATAAGCTTTTTAAGATACTCTCGAATCTTTTTTAGCTGCTCAAACGTTAACTTGCTTATATCTACTTCATTTTTTTTATCACTCATAATGACTCCAGTATATCATTAAATGCGTCTTTAAAAGATTTCAACCCATCAGATATCTGCTTGTCCAAAACAGCATCAAAATCTATGCCTAAGCCTCGGATTTTTTCAAAGTGCTTCTCTATAGTTTGAGCTGCAATTGGCAGTGCACTCTCTTTTGCTCCATCTGCATGAAAAGCTTTTATAGTGTCTACCGGTGCGGTATTTACGCTATTATATGCCAAAAGTTTTTCTACATAGTAGTAAGGAGGAAGCGAGTCGTCTTTTACGCCGGTACTTGCGAAAAGCACCCGACATCCGTTAACTTTCATCTTTTGAATCTCTGCGTAGATGTCGGCACTGTTATATATTCCGCTGAGTGCCACATCCACACCTCCTTTAGCCAAGAGATCATCTAAAGCTCTATCTACACGACTTACAAAAACACTTATAACCGTATCAACTTTTGCTCCATACTCTAAAACTCCCTCTTCAAAAGCTTTTGCACATTTAACTGCCTGCTCTTTTTTAAAGATAAGCGTTGCGTTTACCGGAATTCCTTTAGCACTCAGAACTTTCATAGCTTTGTAACCTGAGTCTGTAGCAGGTACTTTTATCATAACATTTTTGCGATTTATCTCTTTATAAAGTCGCTCTCCCTCTGCTGCAGTCGCATCGGCATCATCACAAAGAAATGGATCTACTTCTATGCTAACATAACCGTCATCACCTGCTTCATGCAAAGATTTCAATATATCTGCGGCTTTTCGTATATCATGGATTGCAAGAGCTTCGTATTTCTCCTTTGGACTAAAAGAAGCAAGAGTAGAAAGCTGATCTTTATATGCATTTGAGCTAAGTATTGCATTTTTAAATATAGCAGGATTTGAGGTAGCACCGTTTATGATTTTATTATCTATAAGCTCTCTAAATTCATTGTCCAAATAGTCTCTCTCAATAAAATCTGCCCATAAAGAGAACTTCAAATCTTCTAAATACATCTACACACCCTCGTTTTTTGATAAATTATATCTCAAAAACTATCAAATTATTGCTCTTATGCAATGTTTTTAGGGATTTTTATAGTAAATACAGCTCCGCTTTGAGAAGTTTTAACATCAATTACGCCGCCAAACTGTTTTTGGATAATCATCTGGCTCATGTAGAGTCCAAGCCCCGTTCCATTTTTGCCTTTTGTACTAAAATATGGCTCAAACAGATGTGCCAAGTGTTGGCTTTGTATCCCTCCCGCATTATCTTCAATAGATATAAAAATGCTATCACTCTGCGCAGCAACCTCTATTGCGATAAAAGGGTCTTTAACTTTAAGCTCATTATGCGCATCTATTGCATTGTTTAAGATATTTAAAACAACTTGAACAAGTTCATTAATATATGTTTTTACCTCTATATCAAGATGTTTATTTATTCGTATCTTGATATTTTCATATTTCACTCTCGATAGTGCAAAATTAAGAGCTCTTTGAAGCAGCTCATGTATTTCGATAGAGGCAACCTCTTTATTTGGGCGAAAATAGGTTTGAAAATCATCCACGGTATCGGACAGATATACTATGGTGTCGCTTATATTACTCAGTGCTTTATCTATATCCTCATCACTTCTACCCTTTCCAAGCATCTGCTTAAACTGCAAATCCGCTATCTGAAGCGTAATCGTAGAGAGAGGCTGTCTCCATTGATGTGCAATCATGCTTATCATTTCTCCCATTACGGCCTGTTTTGACTGGGATTGGAGTATCTGGTCTTTGCTTCTTAGCTCTTCTAACTTTTGTTCAACTTTAAGCTCCAAAGATTCATTTAGCTTCATAAGCTCAATCATTTTATCTTTTACCTGTTTTTCAAGTTCTGAATTAAAATCATGGAGCATATTTTGTTTTTCTAAAATAATGGTTCTTGCTTCATCTATTTTCTTTTGATAAAAATAGATAATTATGCTGATAATTATTAAAACAAACGAAATATATGTCACTTGATACATGGAGTATTGTATCTCTACAAAATCTTGCATCGGTGCAACAAGAAGCATAAAAATGATAAAACATAGCCAGTAGAGTGCACTTATGGTTTTTTGAAAGTAGAGAAGTATTATCGGATAGGTAAATATCCATAGATGTTTTAACTCACTCGGCTCACCTACATAGATAAGGTACAAAAATAAAAACGTGTATTGCAACGTCATAGTTATTGCAAAAAACTCAAAAAAATGGCGATACACTCTCAAGGCAAAAAACATTACAAAATTCATACATAAAAGAGCAATTTCTATAGGAATAAACCCTTGCACATCTCTTACATAGTTTCCTATAATTCCATAAATGAGCCCACTGGCAGAGAGTAAAATGCCAACATTTACCATCTGGTATCTATTTTTTAAATAATGTTCGGATTCATCAAATGTCCATCCGCTTGTAAAGAAACCATCTATTTTAAACATTTGCCAAAAACCTCTTTTAGGGTAGATAAACCTTATCCAAAAGCTCATCATATTCGCTTTTTGCATCACTGTCTATCGTGATACCGCCGCCGCTTTTATAAATATAGCCGTCTTTTGAGTTTTGAACAAATCTTATCATAACTGCACTATCAAACGTTTTACCGTCGTAAACACCGAAAACTCCGCTGAAATATCCGCGTTCATACCCTTCAATTTGGTTAATTATATCCAATGTACTCTTTTTCGGTGCACCGCTTATACTTCCTGCAGGCAGAAGAGAGTTTAAAATATCGCCTATTTTTTCATGCCAATCACTTCCGACATCACCGCTGATATGCGAGCTTACATGCAAGAGCTTTTTCGAACCGGCATCTATCTCATGAACATATCTAAAATCTTCAACTCTTACCTCTTTTGCCACGATTGAGAGATCATTTCTTAGTAAATCTACCACCATTACATGCTCTGCCATCTCTTTTTGATTGGCTAAAATTATCTCTTTTGCATTTAAAATGGATGCGTCAATTGTGCCTTTCATGGGAAAGGTAGAGATTTTGGACTCACTTATTTGGATAAATTTTTCCGGAGAGAAGCATACAAACTCATCTTTATATCTGAGTTTATAGTGAGCATTGGCACACTTAAATATCTCTTTTAATGTAAGCCTAGTTTTTATAAATGAGGGCTGAGTAAGATTTAAAAGATAGGTGTCGCCGGCTTTTATCTTCTCTATGACAAAATCAAATTTTTTTTTATATTCGTTAAAATCTATACCATTTTTCTCTACAAAATCTACATGCTCTTTTACTTGATAATTTTCATCTATACAAAATTCAACATCATTCGCTTCAAGCTTGCCTAGAGGTATAACCTTTAAGTTTTGGGCTTTAAAATCGGATATAAATAAAAAAGGCTCTCGTCTCTTACCAAAAGAGTTTATATCATCAAACGTCATATATAAGTTTTTTTAGCACTGCCATTCTGATTGCCACGCCGTTTGAGACTTGCTCCAAAACTTTGCATCTTTTATCTGCCAAAAGTGCATCGCAGATATCAATATTTCTGTGAACAGGTCCGGGATGAAGCAAGATTATATCTCTCTCCCTCACGATTTCAGAAGTGATACAAAAATCACTCGCATAATCTTTTAGTGAAGCATAAGTTTGAGAGGAGTGTCTCTCAGTCTGAGTTCTAAGGCTCATGATAGCATCTACTTCATCTATAACTTCACTTAAAAAGTGGGTGGTTTTTAGATCTGTTTTTGGCAAAAATTGCGGAGGAGCAACCAAAATAACTTCCATGCCGAATCTGCCGAGCAAATCAATATTTGAGTTTGCAACGCGTGAGTTTTTTATATCTCCGACGATTGCAATTTTCTTACCTCTAACATCACCAAAATGTTTTTTTAGCGTAAAGAGGTCTAAAAGTGCCTGTGTAGGATGTGCATGTGCCCCATCTCCGGCATTTATGATAGAAGCATTCGTATGGTTTGAGAGAATTTTGGGAACACCTGAATTTTGATGTCGCACAATGATAGCATGCGGACCCATAGCATCCAAGTTCATAGCAGTATCGACTAAAGTCTCACCTTTTTTGGTAGAGCTGTTTGCAACATCAAGATGAACTATCTCAGCCCCAAGCCTCTTTGCGGCTATCTCAAAAGAGCTTCTGGTTCTTGTCGAGTTTTCAAAAAAGAGGGTAATTATAATCTTGTCTTTTAATATTCTATCGAATCTGCCGTCACTAAAAACTTTTGCGTCATCTAAAATCGACTCTATCTCTTGAAGTGTTAAATCATTGGTTGCAATTAGATGCTTCATGTTACTCTTTTTTTAAATAATTTATAAATTATACAAGACATCGCATATTTTTTCAATATCATCGCCTACTTTTAACACCTCAAAACCCGTTCTTGAAAAATACGGCTCTGATATTTGTGAAAAACTTGTATCATCATCTCTACAATTAAAAGCTGTTACATGTGGGATATTTCTTTGCTCTAAAACCTCTTTGCTCAAAAGCGTATCGTTGATGCAGCCAATTGAACAGTGCGTAACCAAGAGTGCTACAGCCTCTAATTTGGCAATTAAATCAATCATCATGTTGTTTTCATCTATCGGAACATAAAGCCCGCCTGCGCCCTCTATGATTATAATATCGCAAGAGGCTTCAAGCTCTTCGATTTTAGAGATAATTTTTTTTAAATCAAGCGCAGTGTTGTTTGATGCCACAAACGGAGAAGCTGCCAACTCATAAGTGATGGGGACGATATCTTCAACCTCTAGAGACCACAACTTAGGATTTAGCTCTTTTACACATTCCAAAAGCTCTTCCCCATCAAGCGGATAATCAACTACTCCGGTTTCTATAGGCTTAATAACACCGACTTTTAATCCGCGAGATGCAAACTCTTTTAATAATAATTTAGTTGTATAAGTCTTACCGATATTTGTATTTGTAGCGGTCACGAAAATCCGTTTTGTCATAGTTATCTCAATTTCGTTATAATTTATAAATTGTTAAAAGATAATTATTATAGGAAAATTATGGCAACAAATACAGAATTAGAAACTATCAATGAGATATCGATAAAATATCCTAAAAAATATAAAGTGTTTGTTTTGAATGATGACTATACTTCTATGGAGTTTGTTATAGATATTTTGATGAGCATATTTCATAAAAACTATGAAGAAGCAGAATCTGTGATGCTCGAAATTCATAAAAAAAACAGAGGTATTTGCGGTATCTATACACATGAAATTGCAGAAACAAAAGTTATGCAGGTTCATAAAAAAGCAAGAGACAACGGTTTTCCGCTAAGAGCCGAAATGGAGGAAGAGTAATGATTAGTTACTCGCTAAATGAGGTTTTCCAAAAATCAATTATCTATGCAAAAGAGTTAAAACATGAGTACATCACTATTGAGCATGTATTTTATCAACTTTTAAACTCTCCAGAGGGTGCAAAAATCATCTTTACATGTGGCGGTGATGTTGCAAAGATGAAAGAGCTTATCAAAAGCTATATCTACTCAAATATAAACGCTCTTCCTCCAAACATAAATGAAGAACCTTTTGAGAGTGTTGCACTATCTAGGCTGATAGATAGAATGATAAAACATATTCAAACATCGGGACAGCAGAGCGCCGATATTGGCGATTTACTGGTAGCCATCTACGAAGAAGAGAACTCTTTTGCTTACATGCTCCTAAATGAATATCAAATTTCAAGGCTTGATATTTTAGAGACCATATCGCATGAAGAGGATAAGGAGAGTCCCAAAACAAAAGAGTCTTATCTGCAAAAGTATTCTATAAACCTACTTCAAAAAGCAAAAGAGGGTAAAATTGACCCCGTAATCGGACGAGAAGATGAGATACAAAGAGTTACTCAGATTTTATGCCGCAGAAAGAAAAACAACCCTATCTTAGTCGGAGAAGCAGGGGTCGGAAAAACTGCTATCGCAGAGGGACTGGCACTAAAGATAGCGGCACGCGAAGTTCCAGAAATTATCAAAAACAGTGAGCTTTATGCACTCGATTTGGGAGCGATGCTTGCAGGCACAAAATATAGAGGCGATTTTGAGAAGCGCTTAAAAGGCATTATGGACGAGCTTAAATCTATTCCAAACGCTATTCTTTTCATTGATGAAATTCATACCCTAATTGGCGCAGGTTCAACAAGCGGAACCATGGATGCAGCAAACCAGCTAAAACCGGCTTTAGCTTCAGGCGAGCTAAAATGCATGGGTGCTACAACATTTGCAGAATATAGAAACGGTTTTGAAAAAGATAAAGCACTAAGCAGAAGATTCTCTAAAGTTGATATCAATGAGCCTTCAGTAAAGACAACATATAAGATTCTAAAGGGGCTAAAGAGCAAATATGAAGAGCACCACAATGTAATATTTACGGATAAAGCTCTAAAAACTGCAATTGATTTGTCAAAAAGATATATTACAGATAAATTTTTACCAGACAAGGCAATCGATCTCATAGATGAAACCGCGGCGTCATTTCATCTTAAAAACAAGAAAAAAAGAGTAGTAAACTCACACGATATTGAAAATACCATCTCAAAAATTGTCGGTATTTCAGGTTCAAAAGTAACACAGGATGAAACACTCTCTCTAATAAATTTGGAAGAGAACTTGCAAAAAAAAGTAATTGGGCAGGACAAAGCCGTTGCAGAGGTGGCAAAAGCCATAAAAATATCTAAAGCAGGTCTTACTCCGCCAAACAAACCAATCGCTTCATTTCTATTTTCTGGACCTACGGGCGTGGGCAAAACAGAACTTGCACTCTCTCTTAGCCAAATTTTAGGCATTAATTTTGAGAGATTTGATATGAGCGAATACATGGAAAAACATGCCATAAGTAGGCTTGTCGGAGCACCTCCTGGCTACGTAGGATATGAGCAGGGCGGCTTACTTACAGAGGCGATAAAAAGACACCCTTACACTGTTTTACTGCTTGATGAGATAGAAAAAGCTCACCCTGATTTGGTAAATATTTTACTCCAGATTATGGATAACGCAACTCTTACCGACAATAACGGATATAAGGCAAACTTCCAAAATGTCATACTTATTATGACATCCAACATCGGCGCTACAGCTAGAAATGTCATGGGCTTTAACAAAGACAGCTCGCTCTCAAAAAATGAGGAGTTAAAACTCTTCTTTACACCTGAATTTAGAAATAGGTTAAGCGCTGTAGTAGAGTTTAATCAGCTAAATATAGAGGTAGTAAAAGGTATCGTAAATAAGTTTATAGATGAGCTAAACAGCGACCTTAAGAAGAAAAAAATAACCGTTACTATATCTCCTAAAGCCGCAGAGTATATAGCAGAGAAATCATACTCGGCAGAGATGGGAGCAAGACCTATAAAGAGATATATTGCTGATAACATAACAAACAAATTAAGCGATGAGATACTATTTGGCAAGCTAAAAAACTGCGGCAGCGTAAACGTATCGTATAACAAAAAGCTAATTTTAAATTTTAAAGAACTTTCTTGAATATACCGCAGCTGAAAAAGCATGAGCTGACCTTTCCAAATCCAAACGATGCGAATGAAGACGGCATCGTTGCATGGGGAGGCGACTTAAACCCGCCTAGACTAATCAGAGCCTATCAAAATGGGATATTTCCTTGGTATGCAAAAAATGACCCGATAATATGGTGGTCTACTGACCCCCGACTTATAATGGAGTTAGGTGATTTTAAGTTAAGCCGTTCTCTGAAAAAAAGCATGAAAAAATTTCACTATAAAATTGATGCCAACTTCATAGAGGTTATGAAACAGTGCAGCAGCGTAAAGAGAGAAAACCAAAACGGAACTTGGATACAAGATGAGATAATTGAGGCATATAGCGCACTACACGATATGGATATGGCACACAGCATTGAGAGCTATCAGAATGGAAAACTTGTCGGCGGACTTTACGGAGTTGTTGTAGGAAAAGTTTTTTGCGGAGAGTCTATGTTCTCTCTTGTAAATGATGCCTCAAAGTCAGCATATGCGATACTTATTAAGCATCTCAAATTTTGGGGATATGATTTCATAGACTCTCAAGTACCCACAGAACATCTAAAAAGTTTAGGCGCAAAAGAGGTAACAAGAGAGTATTTTTTAAGTAGACTCTATAAAGTAAATATGGATATTATAAAACATAAATGGCAGATAGAAAACTCTATAATAGATTAAAATATAGTAATAGTTAATACTGAATTAAAATTATTTGTAATTAGATGCTAGTTTTTTATGATTGTGTTGTGCGATTGGATTAAAAATTAAGAAGTTGAATAAGAAATGATCAACTAGGCAGCGACCTACGTTCCCAACCCTGCAAGGATCAGTATTATCAGCGATGAGAGGCTTAGCTTCTGGGTTCGGAATGGAGCCAGGCG